>Ga0268299_1000017_pt1 | contig 708162 bp, 632 predicted proteins | sample NOBtaG_FD_193484 | JGI IMG/M metagenome (GOLD analysis project Ga0268299, IMG submission 193484) | Activated sludge microbial communities from bioreactor in Nijmegen, Gelderland, Netherland - NOB reactor | ecosystem: Engineered > Bioreactor > Aerobic > Activated sludge | place: Netherlands... | reverse complement strand
GTTCAAGGACCTCGACCGCTGGGGCTGCCTGCTGCGCTACATCAGCGACCGCATCGCGCCCGTCATCGGGACGCCGCAGCCCCCTCCGGAGCTGCCGGCGACGGGGTAACTGCCGGATTCAGGGTCAAAGGTACGGTCGCCGCCGCCTACGTTGTTGAAGACGACATGGTCGGCAAAGGCATGGTACGTGCCGCCGACGGACGAGCCGGCGCCGATGCTGATCGCCGAGACATAGGCATCGTCGCTGTACCAGTCGGTGCCGTTGTTGGACTGCCCGGTGGCCCACTGGCCGATCGTCTGCAGCGCAATCGCGCCACCCACCGGCTGGTTCGTCTGCCCCACGCCGGTCACCCAGCGCCAGAAGACATCGTTGCTGCCGGTCGAGTACCAGACACCCTTGGTCGTGTTGCCGTAGGTGCCGTTGTACGCGCCTTCCCAGATCAGCTCGCTGCGCTGGGCGCCGTCCCAGATGTGTAGGCGCAGTGCCGGCGTGTAGTCGGCGTGCAGGTTCGATGCGCTGTCGAGCGCGATCATCCAGTCGAAGGCGAAGGCCAGCACCTCGCTGAGCTTGCCGAGGTTGCTCGCTGCCGAGTACGGGTTGCCGAGGCCGAAGAAGCGGGTGCGGTCGCCGAACAGTTCGAGCGAGCCGGTGCCGCCGGCCCCGCCGGGCATGGTCGCGGTGATGGCGCTTGAGCCCCCGCCGCCATTCTCTCCCGCTGGGTTGCCCCAGTTGGGGTCGGTCGGCAGCACGGTCAGCAGTGCGGCCGAGGCATGGGTGCCGATGGCGAGGGCTGCCGCTCCCAGCAGCTTCTTGAGGTTGAACTTCACTCGGGCTCCTTGGTGGGTCGATTGCGGGCGCGCAGCGTGAAGCTGGCGGCCGCTGCAACGACCGCACGCATCGTGCCAGCCAGCCCCCCCAAGCTTCAGGGGGTCAGTCGAATCAAGGGCTTGCAGCCATCCCACCGGCGGCCGGCCGCGGCGCCTGCCCGGCTTGTGTCAAGTTGTTCGACGCCGCCGAGGGCCCAGGGCCAGCCCGGTCGCCCAGGCTGCTCAGCCTTGCTGCGGCGCCGGCACGCTCCAGCGCTTGGTCACATCGCCCTTGGCATTGACGCTCTCGAGGTGGACGCCGAAGCCCCACAGCCGTGCGACATGCCTCAGCACCTCCTGCGCACCCTCGTGCAGCGGCCGGTCCATGTGCTGGAAGTGGCGCAGCGTCAGCGAGCGGTCGCCGCGCAGGTTGACGTTCCAGACCTGGATGTTCGGCTCGCGCGAGCCGAGGTCGTACTGGTGCGAGAGCGACTCGCGCACCCGGCGGTAGCCGGCCTCGTCGTGGATGGCGGCGACTTCGAGCTCGCTCTCCTTCTCGTCGTCCTTGATCGCGAACAGGCGCAGCTCACGCATCAGCTTCGGGCTCAGGTACTGGCCGATGAAGCTTTCGTCCTTGTAGTTGCGCATCGCGTGGTCGAGCGTCGGCAGCCAGGGCTTGCCGGCAATCTCGGGGAACCACTCGCGGTCCTCGTCGGTGGGCGCCTCGCAGATGCGCTTGAGGTCGGTGTACATCGCGAAGCCGAGCGCGTAGGGGTTGATGCCGCTGTAGGCGCGATGGCCGAGCGGGGGCTGGTAGATGACGTTGGTGTGCGACTTCAGCCACTCGATCATCACGCCGTCGGTGAGGAAGCCGTCGTCGTACATCTGGTTCAGCAGCTTGTGGTGCCAGAAGGTCGCCCAGCCTTCGTTCATCACCTGCGTCTGGCGCTGCGGATAGAAGTACTGCGAGACCTTGCGCACGATGCGGACGATCTCGCGCTGCCAGGGCTCGAGCAGCGGCGCGTTCTTCTCGATGAAGTACAGCAGGTTCTCCTGCGGCTCGTCCGGAAAGCGCCGGCTCTCCTTCTCGCCCTCGGCCTTTCCGGCCTTCTTCGGCAGCGTGCGCCAGAGGTCGTTGACCTGGCGCTGAGCGTAGGCCTCGCGCTCCTTGCGTGCCGACAGTTCCTGCGCGAGCGACTTGCGCGCCGGGCGGCGGTAGCGGTCGACGCCGTGGTTGCCGAGCGCGTGGCAGGAGTCGATGAAGGTCTCGACCGCTTCGAGGCCGTGACGCTCCTCGCAGTCGGTGACGTAGTTCTTTGCGTAGACCAGGTAGTCGATGATCGACGCCGCGTCGGTCCACATGCGGAACAGGTAGTTGCCCTTGAAGAAGCTGTTGTGGCCGTAGGCCGCGTGCGCGATGACGAGCGCCTGCATCGCCATCGTGTTCTCCTCCATCAGGTAGCTGATGCAGGGGTTGGAGTTGATGACGATCTCGTAGGCCAGGCCCATGTGGCCGCGGCGGTAGTTCTTCTCGGTGGCGATGAACTCCTTGCCGTAGCTCCAGTGGCGGTAGTTCACCGGCATGCCCACGCTGGCGTAGGCGTCCATCATCTGCTCGGCGGTGATGATCTCGAGCTGGTTCGGGTAGGTGTCGAGGCCGAAGCGCTCGGCGGTGGCCTTGATCGTGCGATGGTAGGTCTCGATGAGGTCGAACGACCAGTCGCTCGGGCCGGGCAGCGGCTCCGACGGTCGCTGTTCGATCCCGATCGGCTCGGTCAGCAGGGATCGAACCGCGGAGTGACGCCTCATGCCGCCTGCGCCCCTTCCTTCTTGAAGAGGTCGCGGAACACCGGGTAGATCTGGTCTGCGGCGGTGGCCTTGCGCATCGCGAAGTGGCGATGCAGCTCGAGCAGCTGGGTGTACTCCTCCCACAGGTTCTGCTCTTCCTCGGCCACCTGCACGTACGCATAGTAGCGGCACAGCGGCAACAGCTTGTCGTTGAGCAGCTCACGGCAGCGGCCGCTGTCGTGGTGCCAGTTGTCGCCGTCGCTCGCCTGCGCGCCGTAGATGTTCCACTCGCTCGGGTTGTAGCGCGCGCGGATGATCTCCTCCATCAGCACCAGCGCGCTCGAGACCACGGTGCCCCCGGTCTCGCGAGCATGGAAGAAGTTCTCCTCGTCGACTTCCTGCGCTTGCGTGTGGTGGCGGATGAAGACGAGCTCGATCTTCTCGTAGTGGCGTGTCAGGAACAGGTACAGCAGGATGAAGAAGCGCTTGGACAACTCCTTGCGGCCTTCGTCCATCGAACCCGAGACGTCCATCAGGCAGAACATCACGGCCTTGCTGGTCGGCACCGGCACCCTGATGCGGTTGCGGAAGCGCAGGTCGATCGGGTCGAGGTAGGGGATGCGCTCGAGCCTCGCCTTCAGCGCGGCGATCTCCTCCTCGAGCGCGGTGATCTCGCGCTTGGCGACCTCGTCGCCGGGCGGGGCGGCGCGCTTCAGCTCGGCCAGCCGTTCCTCGAGTTCGCGCAGCTCGTGCCGCGTTCCGGCGCCGATCGCGATGCGGCGGCCGATGGCGCCGCGCATCGATCGCACGACATGCAGGTTGTTCGGCGTGCCGTCGCTGGTGAAGCCCGCGCGCTGCGACTTCCACTCCGGTGTTTCGGCGAGCTGCGTTCGGATCAGGTGCGGCAGCGCCAGGTCCTCGAAGAAGACCTGCATGAATTCTTCCTTGCTGAGCGAGAAGACGAAGTCGTCCTCGCCCTCGCCGGAGTCGCTCGCCTGGCCGGAGCCGCTGCCGCCGCCCTGACCGCCCTTGGGGCGCTCGATGCGGTCGCCGCGGATGAAGTCCTTGTTGCCGGGGTGAACGATCTCGCGCACCCCACCCTGGCCATGGCCGAAAACCGGCTCGCTGATGTCTTTCTTCGGGATGCGGATGTCCTCGCCGCGTTCGATGTCGCGGATGCCGCGGCCGTCGATCGCCCGCTTCACCGCCTCCTTGATTTGCTCCTTGTAGCGGCGCAGGAAACGTTCGCGGTTGCCGATCGACTTGTTCTTGCCCGCCAGCCGCCGGTCGATGATCGATTGCAGCATGGGTTAGGTCCGCCTTTCGAGAACGCCGGCAGGCTTGATCGAGGGTTGCCGCGGATCCGGCTTTGCCGGTCCGCTGGCGAAGCCCCCTCGCGGGGCCGAGCCCGGACACGATCGGTCCAGTGGACCGATCGTGCCTGGCGAGGGGCCGGGCCACTGGCCCGGCGCGGCCTGCAAGGCAGCAACCGGGAGGGAGCGTGGGGGCCTCATCTCAGCTGCTCTTCCTGACACGCAGGTACCACTCGCACAGCAGCCGCACCTGCTTGGAGGTGTAGCCCTTGTCGACCATGCGGGTGACGAAGTTCTCGTGCTTCTTGGCCTCGTCGGCGCTGGCCTTGGCGTTGAAACTGATCACCGGCAACAGCTCCTCGGTGTTGGAGAACATCTTCTTCTCGATCACGGTGCGCAGCTTCTCGTAGCTCGTCCAGACCGGGTTCTTGCCCTGGTTGCTGGCGCGTGCACGCAGCACGAAGTTGACGATCTCGTTGCGGAAGTCCTTCGGGTTGGCGATGCCGGCGGGCTTCTCGATCTTCTCGAGCTCGGCGTTCAGCGCCGCGCGGTCGAAGACCTCGCCGGTGTCGGTGTCGCGGTACTCATGGTCCTGGATCCAGTAGTCGGCGTAGGTGACGTAGCGGTCGAAGATGTTCTGGCCGTACTCGCTGTAGCTTTCGAGGTAGGCGGTCTGGATCTCCTTGCCGATGAAGTCGGCGTAGCGCGTCGCCAAATGCTCCTTGATGAACGCGAGATACTTCTGCTCGAGCTCGGGCGGGAACTGCTCGCGTTCGATCTGCTGCTCGAGCACGTACATCAGGTGCACCGGGTTGGCGGCGACTTCGGCGCTGTCGAAGTTGAAGACCTTGGAGATGATCTTGTAGGCGAAGCGCGTGCTGATGCCGCTCATGCCCTCGTCGACGCCGGCGTAGTCGCGGTACTCCTGGTAGCTCTTCGCGCGCGGGTCGGTGTCCTTGAGGTTTTCGCCGTCGTAGACCAGCATCTTGCTGAACAGCGAGCTGTTCTCGGGCTCCTTCAGCCGCGTCAGGATCGCGAACTGGCTCATCATCTTCAGCGTACCCGGGGCGCAGGTGGCCTGGGCGAGCGACGAGTTCTTCAGCAGCTTCTCGTAGATCTTGATCTCTTCGGAGACACGCAGGCAGTAGGGCACCTTGACGATGTAGACGCGGTCGAGGAAGGCCTCGTTGTTCTTGTTGTTGCGGAAGGTCTTCCACTCGCTCTCGTTGCTGTGCGCGAGGATGATGCCGTCGAAGGGGATCGCGCCGAAGCCTTCGGTGCCCTTGAAGTTGCCCTCCTGGGTGGCGGTGAGCAGCGGGTGCAGCACCTTGATCGGTGCCTTGAACATCTCGACGAACTCGAGCAGGCCCTGGTTCGCGAGGCACAGGCCGCCGCTGTAGCTGTAGGCGTCGGGGTCGTCCTGGGCGTAGGTCTCGAGCTTGCGGATGTCGACCTTGCCGACCAGCGAGCTGATGTCCTGATTGTTCTCGTCACCGGGTTCGGTCTTGCACACCGCGATCTGCTTGAGCACACTCGGGTAGCGCTTGACGACGCGGAACTTGCGGACATCGCCGCCGAACTCCTCGAGCCGCTTCACCGCCCACGGGCTCAGGATGCGGGTCAGGTATCGCCGCGGGATGCCGTACTCCTGCTCGAGGATCGGGCCGTCCTCGACGGCATCGAAGAGGCCGAGCGGCGACTCGTTGACCGGCGAGCCCTTCAGCGCGAAGAAGGGCACATGCTCCATCAGCTGCTTCAGCCGTTCGGCGATCGAGCTCTTTCCGCCACCGACCGGGCCCAGCAGGTAGAGCACCTGCTTCTTCTCCTCCAGCCCCTGTGCGGCATGGCGGAAATAGGACACCACCTGCTCGATCGAATCCTCCATGCCGTAGAACTCGGCGAACGCGGGGTAGGTCTTGATGACCTTGTTCGCGAAGATGCGCGACAGGCGCGGGTCGTTGCGGGTGTCGACCGTGGTGGGCTCGCCGATGGCCTTGAGCATGCGCTCGGCCGCGGTGGCATACGCGAGCGGGTTGCGCTTGCACTCCGCGAGATAGTCCTCGAGGGACATCTCCTCCTCGCGCGTGCGCTCGTAGCGGGCGGCGAAGCTGCTCATCACGTCCATGCGGACCTCCTTGATGCGGAAGGCGCGGCCGGGGGTCGTGGTCCCCGCCCAGGCCTGGGAAGTTCTGATGGAGTCCCGGCTGTACGGGCCCGGGCGCCATCAGAGCTTTCCGGTCAGCGCACCTGGTCGAACCCAGGGCAGCGTGATTTCAGGATGATCCCATTCTGCTCCTGCCGGCAGTCGAAAGAGAACCCCGAATGCGGGCCTGTTCGTTCGCCGGTCCGACCGAAGTGCGAAGCGCTGCACGCAAGACACGTGCCTCGCTGCACGCCGACCGCCGCACATCCTCAACGCACGAACGAGCCTGCCGCCGACACGATGCACCGCGCCGCCGCCGCGTGAAGCAGCCGATGCGATGATGCGGTGCATGAATCGCCACCTGCTGTTGATGGCTCTGTGCCAGGGATTGTTCCTCGTCAACAACGTCACCTTCATTGCGATCAACGGGCTGGTCGGTCTCGCGCTCGCCCCGGTGGGCTGGATGGCGACATTGCCGGTCACGGCGTATGTGCTCGGATCGGCGCTGTCGACGATGCCGGTGGCCCGGCTGCAGGCGCGGCTCGGTCGCAAGCGCTCGTTCCAGATCGGACTCGTGGTCGCGGCCGTGGCCTGCGCGATCGGCGCGGTGGCCGTTCTCGAGCAGCAGTTCTGGCTGCTCTTGCTGGCTACCGTGGTGGCCGGGTTCTACGCTGCGAATGCCGCGCTGTACCGCTTTGCCGGGCCCGAGCTTGTTTCCCCGGCCCACAAGGAGCGAGCCATCTCTCTCGTGCTGGCCGGCGGCATCATCGGTGCTTTCGTCGGCCCCAACCTCGCGAGCAGTGCAAAGGGCTGGCTGGCGGTGCCTTTCGCCGGCGCCTACCTCGCGTTGATCGGGGTTGCGCTGCTGGCGCTGCTGGCGGTGTCGGCGATCGAGTTCCCGCCGCACACGCCAGTGCCCCCCGGCGCCGGGGCCGGCCGGCCGCTGGCCGAGATCGCGCGGCAACCGGTGTTCATCGTCTCGGTGGCGGCGGCCGCTCTCGGCTATGGCGTGATGAACCTGCTGATGGCAGCGACGCCGATCGCGATGCAGCAGTGTCAGCACCCCTTCGAGAGCGCGGCGCTGGTGCTCGAATGGCATGTGCTCGGCATGTTCGTGCCGAGCTTCTTCACCGGGCATTTGATCAAGCGCTTCGGTGCGTTGCCGGTGATGGTGACTGGGGTCGTGCTCAACGGCGTGTGCGTCGCCGTGGCGCTCTCCGGAGTCGAGCTGATGCAGTTCCTGGTGGCGCTGTTCGTGCTGGGGGTGGGATGGAACTTCCTCTACACCGGCGGCACGACGTTGTTCACGCAGGCCTACCGGCCCGAGGAGAAGAACCGCGCCCAGGGCGCGATGGACTTCTGCGTGTTCGCGACGATGGCCTTGAGCTCTTTCGCTTCTGGTGCGCTGATCACGACCCGTGGCTGGCAATGGATCAACGCCGGCTCGCTGGTTCCGCTGTCGCTGGTCGCGATTGCGCTCGCCTGGATGGCGTTGCAGCGCGGCAGGCCGGCGGCTGCAGTCAGTCGTCGCTGACGCCGAGCCGCGCGAGCAGCGCCGACAGTTCGTCGAGCGATGCAAAGCGCAGCACGATCTCGCCCTGGTCGCCGCGCTTTGTCCTGCGCAGCAGACGAATCTCGACCTCGGTGGCCAGCGCGTCGGCGAGTCTTTCCTCGAGCCGGGCGAGGTCGCGCGGCTTGTCCTTGCGCACCCGCAGCAGCGGCGCCTGGCGGCCGCTACCCTGCCTCGCAACCAGCTTCTCCGCCTCACGGACGCTGAGCTTCTTTGCGACGATGGCCTGCGCCGACATCACCTGCTGCGCGGCAGACAGCGGCAGCAGCGCCCGCGCGTGGCCCATGTCGATGTCGCCCGCCATCAGCAGGTGCTGCACCGGCGGCGCAAGGTTCAGCAGCCGCAGCAGGTTGCTCGCGGCGCTGCGCGACCGTCCGACCGCCTGCGCCGCCTGCTCGTGGGTGAACTTGAACTCGCCGATCAGCCGCTGCAGGCCCTGGGCTTCCTCGAGCGGGTTGAGGTCCTCGCGCTGGATGTTCTCGATCAGCGCCATCACCGCGGCAGCTTCGTCGGGCACCGGCTTGACGAGCGCGGGCACCTGCGCCAGCCCGGCCAGCTGCGCGGCCCGCCAGCGGCGTTCGCCGGCGACGATCTCGTAGCGCCCTCCAGCCACCGGACGCACCAGCACCGGCTGCATCACGCCCTGGCTCTTGATGCTCTCGGCCAGCTCGTATAGCGCGCCTTCGTCCATTCGCGTGCGCGGCTGGTAGCGGCCGGGCTGCAACAGCTCGAGGTCGAGCGTTCGCAACGTGCTGTCGCCGTCGGCGGACGCCTCGATGACCTTGGGGCCGAGCAGCGCCTCGAGTCCGAGGCCCAGCCCCTTGGGTTTCTTGGTCGCCATGGCGGGCATTGTCTACGAGCGCATGGAGCGGGCGTGGCACCCGTCGAGCGCCGGCACGACGACCCAGAGGGCACACAAGTCGCGTATCCTGCCCGGCCAAGCCCGCCACGTGGCGGGCAGCGGGCGTTTCTTTGGGCAGAGGAGAGCATGGCGTACACCGTCTATGTCGACGGCCAGGAAGGCACCACCGGTCTTCGCATCCACGAGGTTCTGGCGCGGCGGAGCGACATCGAGTTGCTGCGCATCGACCCCGAGCGACGCAAGGACAACGCCGAGCGTGCGCGGCTGCTCGATGCCGCCGATGTCGCGTTCCTGTGCCTGCCCGACGCCGCGGCGCGCGAGGCGGTCAGCCTGGTGCACAACCCCCGCACCTGCCTGATCGACGCCAGCACCGCCCACCGGACCCTGCCCGACTGGGTCTTCGGGCTGCCCGAGCTGACCCCCGGCCAGCGCGAGCGGCTGCGTGCCAGCAAGCGCATCGCCAACCCGGGCTGCCACGCCACCGCGTTCATCCTGCTGATGCGGCCCTTGGTCGACGCCGGTATCGTGCCGCGAGAGTTGCCGGTGAGCGCGTTGTCGATCTCCGGGTACTCCGGCGGCGGCAAGAAGATGATTGAACAGTATCAAAGCTCAAACCCGGAGCGTGCGCTCACATCGCCGCGGCCCTATGGGTTGACGCTGGCCCACAAGCACATCCCGGAAATGACCTTGCACAGCGGGCTTTCGGTGAGGCCGCTGCTGATGCCGGTGGTCGCCAACTACTACAAGGGGCTGTCGGTCAGCGTGCCTCTGCATCTGTCGCAGCTGGCGCCGAAGGCCTCTGCGGATTCGATCCACGCCGCGCTGGCTGCCCGCTACGAGGGCGAGCGGTTCGTCCGGGTGATGGCGCTCGGCGACGGCCCCCCCGATGGCTACTTCGACGTGCAGGCCAACAACGACACCAACCAGTGCGATCTGTTCGTCTTCGCGGGCGACCAGCAGGTGCTGCTGATGGCCCGGCTGGACAACCTGGGCAAGGGTGCGAGCGGCGCGGCAGTGCAGTCGATGAACGTGCACCTCGGGGTCGACGAGGGGCTTGGGCTTTCGTAGCGGGCTTGCCGCATACGGCGGCTGTTCGGATCAAGCCGCAGCAGGGTCGGCCGCCCGGTAGTGGTAGGCATAGCCGTCGGTGAAGCCGAGGCGGGAATAGACTGCTCGCGCCGGTGTGTTGTCGGCATCGACTTGCAGGTAGGCCGCCCGAGCACCCTCGGCGCGGGCCAGCATCAGCAAGTGCGAGCACAGCCGTGACGCCAGCCCGCGGTTGCGCGCCGCCTCGGCGGTGCAGACGTCGTAGAGCCCGACGAGGCCCGCTTCGCGCGCGTACTGACCGCAGGCCACCACGTTGTCACCGTCGCGGAGCAGGAAGCCGCGATACGGCACCGGCGATTGCGCCAGCCGCTCGGCATGCGCCACGCGTTGCCCGGCGGGTGAGCCGCGCAGCGCGCCAACCGCCTCGGCAAAGCGGTTTGAATCGACGGTGTCGAGCCGGAGTCCGGCAGGCAGCGACGGCGGTGGCGGCGGCTTCGTCAGGTCGGCCACCATCACCCGGGTGTCGTCGAAGCGCGCCATGCCGTGGCCGGCGAGCAGGTCGTCGAGGCTGGCCGGCCGGGTGAACGGCGTCACGCGCACGACCATCGGCAGCCCGGCGTCGCGGAACACCTCGGCCGCCAGCGCGAGCCGTTCGGCGAGCGGCAGCCGACCGTCGGCCACCGCGTTGACGCAGCGGGCCCGCTTCGCCTTGCCCGGGCTGTAACGGACCAGCCAACCGTCGACCCAGCGCTGCTGTGGCGGCGCGCTGGCGTTCAGTCCGGCATCTTCGATGCGCGAGAGCAGGGTGGAGTCGAAGCGGGTCACGTCACCTGCGGGCGGCCGGCGCCGCAGCCCCTGCCGGCGCCGAAAGGCGGGCCACGACCTCGCGCGCGAACTCGACGAAGGCCTGCGCGCCCTTCGACGAAGGGTCGAAGACGACACCCGGCTGGCCGTAGCTCGGCGCTTCGGCCAGGCGCACGTTGCGGGGAATCACGGTGTCGAAGACCTTGTCGCCGAAGTGCGCCTTGAGCTGGTCGCTCACCTGCTGCTGCAGCGTCACGCGGGGGTCGAACATCACCCGCAGCAGACCGATGATGTGCAGTTCCGGGTTCAGGTTGCCGTGCACTTGCTTGATCGTGTTGACGAGGTCCGACAGGCCCTCGAGGGCGAAGTACTCGCACTGCATCGGCACGATGACCCCGTGAGCAGCGCACAGACCGTTGAGGGTGAGCAGGCTCAGGCTGGGCGGGCAGTCGATGAGCACGAAGTCGTAGTCATCTCGAACCGCCGCCAGAGCGGCTCGCAGCCGTCTTTCCCGGCGTTCGAGGTCGACCAATTCCACCTCGGCACCTGCCAGCTCGCGGTTGGCGCCCAACACGTCGTAGCCGCCCTTCGGGCTGCGCTGTCGGGCCCCGGCGACCGTGGCCGTCTCGAGCAGCACGTCGTAGACCGAGGCCTCGAGTGCGCGCTTGTCGACTCCGGAGCCCATCGTCGCGTTGCCCTGAGGGTCGAGGTCGACCACCAGTACGCGGCGGCCCGCGAGCGCCAAGCCCGCGGCGAGGTTGACGGTGGTGGTCGTCTTGCCGACCCCGCCCTTTTGGTTTGCGACGCAGAAGATCCGGCAGGCCATTGGGTCACTGTGTGGTCAGGCGGATGCCGAACCCCACCAGGAAGAGGCCCGCCAACCGTTGCAGCGCGGCGGCGAGCCGCCGGTGCCGCTGCACCCGTTCGCGCACTGCGCTCGCCAGCGCGCACAGCGCCAGCGCGTAGGCAAGCGTGATGACCGCGATCGTCGCCGCCATGGCACCGAAGGTCACCAACCCTCGGTGGGCAGCAGGGTCGATGAACAGCGGGAAGAACGCCATGTAGAACACGATCGCCTTCGGGTTGAGCAGCGTGATCAGCAGGGTCTGGCGAAAGTAGCGCCCGGCGTCGATCGCCACCGGGGCACGCTGATCCGGCCTTGCGAACAGCAGCCGCAGCCCGATCCAGCCGAGGTAGGCCGCGCCGAGATACTGCACGCCTTTGAACCATGCCGGGTGAGCGAGCAGCAACGCGGCGACGCCGGCGACGGCAAGCCACATCAGGACCTGGTCACCGACGATCACACCGGCCGTCGACGCTGCCCCGCCACGCAGCCCGCCTTTTGCGGTGGAGGTCAGCAGCGCGAAGGTGCCCGGGCCGGGCAGCGCGAGGAAGACCAGAATCGCGACGCAGAATGCGCCGAAGTCGGTGATGCCGAGCATGGTCGGGAGCCGGCAGGAGCCGGACTTCGGATCGGGAAGGCGGTGCCGATTGTGCGCGAAGCGGGGTGCGCGAAGTCACGCGGCGCTGGCCGGTTCGTCTGCCACCGGCCGCATCCAGACCAGGCAGCGCTCCGCGGCCAAGCCCGGCACCTGGAGCGGTTTCACGTGAAACACACGCACCACGGCCGGCAGGGCATCGATCTCTGCCTGGGGCAGCTTGCCTTTCAACGCCACCCAGGCAGCCTGCGGCGCCAGCAGGTGACGACTGAGCCGGGTGAAGTCGGCGAGCGACGCGAAGGCACGGCAGGCAATCAGGTCGAAGCCGGCCCCGCGCATCGACTCCACCCGCTCGTGGTGAGCGTGCAGGTTGGGCAGCGGCAACTCGGCAGCCACTTGGCGGACGAACGCCGCCTTCTTGCCGACCGCGTCGACGCAGTGCACGTCGGCATCCGGCATGAACAGCGCCCAGACAACTCCGGGCAACCCCCCGCCGCTGCCGACATCGAGCACGCGGGGCGGGGCGCTCTGCGCCCCGGAGCGCAAGAGTGCCTCCAAGGCCGGGCCGCTGGACCGCCCCAACCCCGATGGGGGTTCAATTGGCACGGGGGAGCCGTATCTGCTCGAGAGCCAGCGCGCCACCGGCGGCAGCGCGGCCAAGCTGTCCAGCACATGCTGAACCCAGATCGCCGCCGGGTCGCGAACGGCGGTGAGGTTGTACGTGGCGCTCCAGCGCTGCAGCAGCGAAACGAAGCGGCCAAGCGCGTCGAGCTGGCGTGCATCGGCGTTGAGGCCGAGGGCAGCAAGGTCGTCACGCCATCGCGACAGGTCAGGCGACGCTGCAGCGCCTCCGGGAAGGCCCGGGGCCAGGAGCGGCTTGGCCGGTCGAGCCGGGCCCACCCGACGGCCGGACCGCCCGCCCGGCCTTGGCACACGCTCAGGCCGCGGCATCCTCGGCCGGTGCCTGCGCGGCTGGGCGCGGCCGCGACTTCCTGAGGTGAACGAGCAGCAACGACACCGCGGCCGGCGTCATGCCCGAGATGCGGGCCGCCTGGCCGAGTGTGGCTGGCCGCTGACGGGCGAGCTTCTGTCGCACCTCGAACGAGAGTGCCGTGATCTGCGTGTAGTCGATGTCGGGCGGCATCGTCAACGACTCGTACTGCGCGGCGCGCTCGACCTCGTCGATCTGCTTGTCGATATAGCCGGCGTACTTGATCGAGATTTCGGCTTGCTCGATCACCGCGTCCGCTTCGAGCCAGCCCCAGTCGCGACGCCTTGTTTCACGTGAAACAGCCGCCTCCGCCGCGCCGGCAGCCAGCGCGGCCACTTCGCAGACCTGGTCGAATCCGACCCCAGGCCGGCGGAGCAGGTCGGCCAGGCTGTACTCGTGCTCGAGCGCCTTGCCGAGCAAACGCTCGGCATCCGCTGCACCGACGGTCTGCGGCCGCACCCAGGTGACGCGCAGCCGCTGCAACTCGGCCGCCAGCCTCTCGCGCTTGCGATCGAAGGCGGCCCAGCGCCGGTCGTCGACGAGGCCGAGGCGGCGCCCGATCTCGGTCAGCCGCAGGTCGGCGTTGTCCTCCCGCAGTTGCAGGCGGTACTCGGCGCGGCTTGTGAACATGCGGTAGGGCTCGGTGACGCCACGGGTGATCAGGTCGTCGACCAGCACGCCCAGGTAGGCCTGGTCGCGCCGCAGCGTCCAGGGCTCGCGGCCGAGCGCCAGCAGGGCGGCATTCGTGCCCGCATACAAACCCTGCGCTGCCGCCTCTTCGTAGCCGGTCGTGCCGTTGATCTGGCCGGCAAAGAAAAGCCCGCGGATCGACCTCGTCTCGAAGTTGTCGCGCAGCGCCCGCGGGTCGAAAAAGTCGTACTCGATCGCGTAGCCGGGGCGCAGGACATGGGCACGCTCGAGCCCGCGCATCGATCGCACCGCCGCGACCTGGATGTCGAAAGGCAACGAGGTCGAGATGCCGTTCGGGTAGACCTCATGCGTCGTCAACCCCTCGGGTTCGAGGAAGACCTGATGAGACGACTTGTCGGCGAATCGGTTGATCTTGTCCTCGATGCTCGGGCAGTAGCGTGGCCCTACGCCCTCGATCGCGCCGGTGAACATCGGGCTGCGGTCGAAGCCGGCGCGGATGATCTCGTGCGTCCGCGCGTTGGTATGCGTGATCCAGCATGGCAGCTGCCGCGGATGCTGCTCGGGCGTGCCGAGGAAGCTGAACACCGGAACCGGCCCCGCCGCGGGGCTGCCGTCGGCGGCCGGCATGCCGTCGCCCGGTTGCACCTCGAGCGCCGAGAAGTCGATCGTGCGGCCGTCGATGCGCGGCGGCGTGCCCGTCTTCAAGCGCCCCTGCGGCAGCTTCAGCTCCTTCAGCCGCGCCGACAGCCGCTGCGCCGGCGGGTCGCCGGCTCGACCGGCGGCATGGTTCTCCAGCCCGACATGGATGCGGCCGTCGAGGAAAGTCCCCGCCGTCAGCACCACGGTGCGGCCGGCGAAACGGATGCCCGACTGCGTGACAGCGCCGGCAACCCGGTCACCTTCGAGCCAGAGGTCGTCGACCGCCTGCTGGAACAGCCACAGGCTCGGCTGGCTCTCCAGCCGACGTCGAATCGCTGCTCGGTACAGCACCCGGTCGGCCTGGGCGCGGGTGGCGCGAACCGCCGGGCCTTTCGAGCGGTTGAGGATGCGGAACTGGATGCCGGCCTCGTCGGTGGCCGCCGCCATCGCACCGCCGAGTGCGTCGATCTCCTTGACGAGATGGCCCTTGCCGATGCCGCCGATGGACGGGTTGCAGCTCATCTGCCCCAAGGTCTCGATGTTGTGGGTGAGCAGCAGCGTGCGGCAGCCGATGCGCGCCGCGGCCAGAGCCGCTTCGCTGCCGGCGTGGCCGCCGCCGATCACGATGACATCGAAGGATTCGGGATACAGCATGGTGGCGAGCGCCCGCCCGGGAACACCGTGCGCGGTGCAAAGGGGCCGCCATTCTAAGAAGCCGGGCCCGCGCGGGTGCACACGAGGCCGTTACCCCTGACCGAGCGTGCCGGCGTGTCCAGGGGCTGGCCGATAATCAACGGCAATGGAGAACCATGGCCGCCTGCCGCTGAAGATCCTCAGCCTCGCCCTGGCGGCCGCCGCCGGCGCCCTCGGTCTCGGCGGGTGCGCCAGCCCGCCGGGAAGTGCCGCCCCCGGCGCCGGGCCGGCGCCGGTTCCCGCCACGACGCCGGCACCAGCGCCTCGGCCGGCCGAAACGGCGCCCCCTGCAGCGCCCGAGCCTCCTCAGCCAGCGACACCGGCTTCGGCTCAACAAGCGCAGCGCACGGCGCTGGCGGCGATGGAGATGCTGGAAGCCGGCCACGAAGATCAGGCCACCGTGGAACTGCAGCGCGCCCTTCAAGCCGACCCGGCCAACAAGCTGGCGCTGTTGCTGCTGAAGCAGATCCAGACCGACCCCGTGGCGCTGCTCGGCCGGGAGAACTTCACCTACCGCGTACAGCCAGGCGAGAGCCTGTCGCGGATCGCCGGACGCTTCCTGGGCGATGTGCACCTGTTTTATGCACTGGCCCGCTACAACGACATCCCGGTGCCGCGTCAGCTGCAAGGCGGGCTGTCGATCAAGGTGCCGGGCAAGGCTCCGCCGCCCTCACTGCCACCGACGGCGGCGCCGGCGCCAGCCCCCGCACCGACACCTGTGGCAGTGCCTCCGAAGCCACCGGCCGACGATCGCGCCGCCGAGCGCGAGCGGCGGGCAAAGATCGCTGTCGCGACCCGCGCGGCACGCTCGGCCTATGCGCGGCAGGACCTCGACGGCGCCATCGCGCAGTGGGACATCGTGCTCGAGCTCGACCCCGGGAACAGCACCGCCCAGCTCGAACGCAAGCGCGCAATCGACTTGCGCGAGAGGCTCGAGAAGCTCGGCAAAGGGCGTTGAGACGTTCGGGCCGGGCGGGCCCCGGATGGCTCGGCCTCCAACGGCGGGCTTCGAGTGCCGCTCAAGGAACCCGGCGCGCCGGCGCCAACTGCCGCGCGAGCGCACGGGCTTGCGGATGGTTGGGGTCCAGGGCCAGGGCCGCATCGACTGAAGTGCGCGCTGACTGCGGGTTTTGCTGGCGCAGACTTTCGGCGCGCTGGACGTACAGGTCGGCCAGCAACGACTTACGCGCGCTGTCGCCGTTGGCGCGCATGCCCTCCTTCAATAGCGTGATCGCGGCGTCGACGTCGCCTTGGCGTGCGAGCAGCGTCGCGTGCTCGATCTGGTTGCGCGTGTCGGCGTACACGTTGCCGTCGGGGTCGGTGCCGCGGCGCGCAAGGACCTGGCGGGAGAAGCGGCCGACGATCGACCGGCGGTTTCGCTCGCGCTCGACGGCGCGCAACGCGTCGGCAGCGGCGAGATGGCCCGGATCGATCGCCAGCACCTGCAGGTAGGCCCGCGCGGCAGCCTCCCAGTCGGTGCGACGCCGGGCCGCTTCGGCCAGCGCCCACTGCTCGGCCGATGCGGTGGCGATGCGCTGCCGGACCTTTTCGAGCGCGGCCGCGTAGGCCGGGTCGTCGGGATGCACGAGCGCCAAGCCTTCGTAGGCCAGCGCGGCTTCGGCCCAATGGCCATCGGCGGCGGCGGCCTCGGCGCGCGCCTTCTGCACCTTCTCGAAGCGGTCGAGCCCGGGATCGGCGGGCAGGCGGACCGCTGCCGACGGCGGCTCGGCCGCCGGCAGCGGCAGCGGAGGCGGCACCGAGGCGCAGCCGAGCAGGCCCGACACCATCACCGCCCCGATCGGGGCCGCGGGCCAGCGCGCCACCACACCGGTCATGGCATCGCCAGCGGGCGCGCAACCTGAAGCCGGGCCTTGAACGCGTCGAGTCCGAGGTCACCGAAGATCATCGTGCGACGAAGGAGGAGCGGCTGCGCGAAGAACCCGTTGCCGCCGGGAATCACCGTGGCCCCGAGCAGGTAGCCGTGACGGGCTGCGCTGTCGAGCACGACCTCGTTGGCGTCGCCGAACGGGTAAGCGATCGAACGCACCGGGTGATTGCCCAGCCGACGCTGCAAGGTCTCGCGCGGCACACGCATCTCGGCATCGATGGCGGCGCGATAGCGCTCGTCGCTCTCGGCGGCACGGCGCTCGATCAGGTTGCGGTGGCTCTTCGAATGCGACTGGATGTCGATCAACCCGGAAGCCACCATCTCCTGCATCTGCGGCCACGACAAGGCGTCACCGGCGCCGACAAAATCGGTGTAGACAAACACCGTCGCCGGAAAGCCGTACCGCCTCAAAAGCGGGAAGGCATGGCGATACGCCGACTCGTAGCCGTCGTCGATCGTGATCACCACCGCGCGCGCCGGCAGTGGGCGGCGGCCGGCGAGGAAGTCGGCCAGATCGGACAGCCGCACCACGCGGTAGCCGTTGCGCGACAGCCAGTCGAGTTGTGCCTCGAATGCCGCCGGCGGGACGACCATCTTCGACGCCGCTGGGCCGAAGCGGTGGTAGCAGAGGATGGGCACCGTCTGGAAGTGGTCGGCGTGCACGCCGATCGGGTTCAGCGGCTGAAGCGGCACGATCACCGGCACCCCTGCCTCGAGCGGCGTGCCGCGATTTGCGTCGGCCAGCTGCCAGCCGAGCGAGGGGTCGCCGAGATGTCGCTTCGCCAGCATTTCCCAGCTGTCGCCGGGCGACGGGCGGACGACCAGCAACCTCGTGCCGCGGCCGAGCACCTCGCCCCTGTCGGCAGGGGGCGCCGGCGCGGCGGCCCGACTCGGCGAGGCGGCAGGCTCGGGCGGCACCCTCGGCGCCGCGCAGCCCCCAAGGGCCGCCACGGCCACGAGCGTCACCACCGCGGCGCGCGCGCTCATCGTCACCGCCGCGGCCCGCCGCCGCGCAAGTCGGCCATCGTCGGCGGGTTGCCGGCTTCGCGCCCGCCCCGGCTGGCCTCGCGGTCCTGCAGCGCCTGGGCCATCGCGTCGAAGCTCGCGTAGAGCTCGCCGAACTCGTCCTTGCGCTGCTCGCGGATGCGGTGGTCGAAGCGGCCCTTGGCGATCTCCGCCATCGACTCGCCGACCAGACGGATCGGCTTCGAGAACCAGTTGGCGACGAAGTACATCGCCACCGCCACCGCGAGCACCGTCACCAGCGCCAGCACACCCATCAGCACGATCGACAGCCTCGCCACCTCGGTCAGCGGGCGCTCCGGGATGCCGAGCGCGACGCGGCCGAGTTCCTTGTCCTGGAAGGTGATGGGGGCATCGAAGCCGAGCACCGACTCGCCGGCCGCCACGTACCGCGTGGCCGCGACCCGCCCCCGTGCCGGCAGCACCTCGCTCGCCGGCGCCCGGTAGACCCGGCCAACGAGTGCAGCGTCGCTCGCCGCGCGGACGACTCCGCCACGGTCGACGACGGTGATGCGCTCGTAGTTGCGCGTCTTCATCAGCTCCTGGACATTGACCTCCACCGCCTCCCATTCCTCGGCCAGCACCGAGGTGGCGTTCTGCGCCGCCATGAAGCGCGCGAGCGATGCGCCGTAGTCGGCCACCTGGCCCATCATCGCCGCGTACTGCCGTTGCGTGACCACGGCCGCCGTAAGCCCCATCACCACGGCGACGATCGCGGCCATCATCGCCGCCCACTTCACGCGCAGCGGCACGATGCGCGGGCGCAAGCGATCGCGCTCGGCCTCGTCGATCTCGGCGAGCACCTTCGCGAGCGCCTCGGCGAACTCGGCGCCGCTCTGGAACCTCTGCTCCGGGTTCTTCGCCAGGCAGCGGTCGACGACACGTCGAAGCGAAGCCGGCACGTCGGCGCGCTGCTTGTCGATCGGCGGCGCTTCTTCGTTGGCGATCTTGGTCGCCACCGCAACCAGGCTGTCGCCGCGGAAGGGGCGGTGGCCGACGATCATCTGGTAGAGAACGATGCCGGCGGAAAAGAGGTCGGAACGGCCGTCGAGCTTCTCGCCCCGCGTCTGCTCGGGCGACATGTACTGCGGCGTACCGAGCACATCGCCGGCGCGCGTGCGCAGCGTCGACTCGCCGGAGTCGTCGATATGGGCGATGCCGAAGTCGGTGACCTTGATCGTGCGGCTGCCCTTCAGCCGCATCACGTTGGCGGGCTTGATGTCGCGGTGCACGATGCCCTTGCCGTGCGCGTAGTCGAGCGCCCGCGCGAGCTGGATCGCCATCACCACTGCGTCGCGCACCGGGATCGTCTTCGCGTGTTCGAGCTCCTCGGCGAGCGTGATGCCGCTCAGCATCTCCATCGCCATGTAAGGCCGGCCCTCGATCTCGCCGACATCGTGCACGGTGACGATGTTCGGATGCGACAACCCGCCGGCAGCGCGCGCCTCCTGCAGGAAACGGGCGCGGTAGTCGTCGCCTTCGCACAGCGACGCGTGCAGGAACTTCAGCGCAACGTCGCGGCCGATCTGCGGGTCGTGGGCGCGGAACACGGTGGCCATGCCGCCGCGGCCGATTCGCTCGATGATGCGGTACCGCCCTGCCTGCTGCATCTGCTCGCCGCGCGGGCCGCCGCCGGGCAAGGTGCCGAAAGGCAGCGCCGATTCGCCGGGAAGCACGCCGCGCTGACGCAGCAACGTGTCCTCCGAGGGCACCGTCGCCGCCGGCTCGCCATCGGGCAGGCGGGCCATCGGCGTGGTGATCGTGGAGTCGCCGAGCGGCAGGTCGGGCCGGGCGGGGCCTGAGGTCGGGGTCGGTTCGGTCATGCTCGGCGCGAAACAGGCCCGCGATGATGCGACAGATGCGGCCGCGAGGTCCACCCGGCCGTCGCCCCGACGCGGCCACGCCGGTTCCGTTCACGGCCCTTCAACCGAACAACCCCGGTGCCTGTACGACGCCTGCGTCGGTGTCGCTGTAGAAGCACGAGGGGCAGACGGCGCGGTAACGTTCGTTGCCCCCGATCACCACCTGTTCGCCTTCGCGGACGCGGCGGCCCTGTGCGTCGAGCCGCATGTTCATCGAGGCCTTGCGCGCACAGGCACAGATCGTCTTCATCTCCTCCAGGTCGTCGGCCAGCGTCAGCAGCGCCGAGGACCCGGGAAAAGCCTGGCCCTGGAAGTCGCTTCGCAGGCCGTAGCAGATCACCGGCACCCCGCCGCGATGCGCCAGGCGGTGCAACTGGCGTACTTGCGCCGCGGTCAGAAACTGCGCCTCGTCGATCAGCACGCAGGCGACGTCGGCGTCGATGTGCCCGCGGTCGAACTCGGTCTCGGGCCCGAAGGTGGCCGCGGCCCGCTGCAGCCCGAGGCGCGATCCGATCACGCCGCTGCCCGTGCGGTCGTCGTGAGCGGCGGTGAACAGCAGCACGCGCATGCCCCGTTCTTCGTAGTTGTAGGCGGCTTGAAGCAGTGCGGTGGACTTTCCGGCGTTCATCGCCGCGTAGCGGAAGTACAGCTTGCTCATGCGCCAAAGGCCGCCGGGCGGATCGGCGACAACTGCGGTCAGTTCACGACGTTGAAGGTGACGACCGCGGCGCCGAATTCGTCGGTGCAGGGTGCCCCGGCCGCGCATACCGGCGTGCCGGCCATCAGCGGCAGCGGCCCGGTGTGCGCACGCACCAGCGCACCGGCGTCGGCGCCGGTGGGATAGAAGGTGAACTCTCCATCCCGTCTCGGGCGGACAGCGCTGTGGTCCCGCGGCAGCGCGGAGACGATCACCAGCAGCTCGCTGGTGCCGGTGGGGCCGGTGACCGTGAAGTCCTCCTTGACCGGCAGCCGAAGCGTTTGGCCTGTCCGCACCCGCGGCTGCGGCGTCAGCCCGTTGGGGTACAGCTGCAGAAGCGAGCCGTCGGAACCGTGGTTGAAGACATAGAGGAAGCCGTCGCGCTGCGCTTGCACCGTGAACGCGAGCTTGTCCTTCTCGCTGCGCAAGGTCGCCCGCGGCAACGAAACCTCGACCGCAAAACCCGAGGTTTGCGCCTTGACGACCTTGCCGAACTCTTCGGCGGCGTCGAAGACGGCCGGCGGCGGCGGGGGAGGCGGCGGCTGAACTTGCGACGCCGCGGGTGGCGGCCCCGGGACCTCCGGCTTGGTGTCCGGCTGTGGCGGTTTCATCGCGACCTGGTCGTCGGCCCGCGGCAGCAGCTTCCAGGCCCCGATGCCCGCTGCCGCGGCAGCGACCGCTCCCACCCCCACCAGCAGCATCGTGCGGCGTGAGTCCTTGGGCGGCGCGGCGGGCGGCGGGTAAGGGCGGACGGTCGGCTCGGCGCCGAAGTCGGTTCGCGGTGCCGGAGCCGGAACGGGCGGCAGCAGCACGGTCGGGTCCATGCTGCTGGTCGTCGGTGCGGCAACTTCGTCTTCCGCGGCCGGTGCCGGCGACACGGGTGGCGGCATCACCGTGGTCGGGATGCCCATCGTCGGCAGATAGGTCATCGTCCGGTCGCGCACCACTTCGTTGAGCCCGCTCTCGTCGCGGAACTGTGCGATCGACTGCGTGCGGTGTTCGGGCCGCACGACCAGCGTGCGGTCCACCGCCTCCAGGAAGCGCTGGCTGTAGCGCCCGGCCGCCACGCGCGCCAGCGGTTCGTAGCTGTCGTTGACCAGCCGCCCCACCGACGGCGGCGGCGTGCGCCTCATGATGCCGAAGTGGATCAGAGCCCCGAGCGCGTAGACATCGGTCCACGGGCCCTGCTTCATTCCCGGCACTTCGCCCCATTGCTCGATCGGGGCGTACCCCGGCTTCAGGATCACCGTCAGCGCGTGGGTCATGTCGCCGATGACCTGTCGCGCGGCGCCGAAGTCCAGCAGCAACGGGCGGCGCGTGCCGGCGAGCAGCATCACGTTGTCGGGCGCGACGTCACGGTGGTACCAGTTCTCGTGGTGCATCACCGCCAGCGCCTCGGTCAGCGGGTCGAGCAGCGTCAGCAGCGACGCCTCGTCGGGCGCCTCGGGCTTGCTGCGCCAGTCGTCACGCAACGTGATGCCCTCGCAGAACGGCATCACCATGTAGGCCGAGCCGTTGGCCTTCCAGAAGCGGTAGACCTTGATCAGCGCCGGGTGGTCGAAGTGCGCCAGCAGCTGCGCTTCCTCCACGAAGCTGCGCAGCCCGGCGTCGAAGGTCTCGCGGTGCCGCTCGGACCGCACCGAAATCTGCGTGCCGCCGACCCGCGCCGCCAGCCCCGACGGGAAGTACTCCTTCACCGCCACCTGGCGTTTCAGCGTGTGGTCCCAGGCGCGGTAGACGATGCTGAAGCCGCCCTCGCCGGCGACGGCGCGCAGTTCGAACTCGTCGAGGAAGGTGCCCACCGCGAGCGCGTTGCCGCTGTCGTGGCGGGCCGGCGGTGGCGCCGGCGCGGTGGCCGGTGGCGGCGGTGCAGCCTGCGTGCGCTCGTCACCCGGAGCGGAGGCGCCGCCCTGGGTGGGTCGTACGACGGTGCGGTCGTCTTCCGGCGGCGGTTGTTCGCTCATCGTTCGGGCTGGGTCTCACCGGAGGCGTGCACCTGCGTCGGCGGGGCGGCTTCGCCGTCCCGGTCGGACCGGGCCTGGCCCAGCAGCACGCCGATGGCCACCCCGGCGGGCAGGCCGCGCGTGACGACCAGCCGGCCCGGGTCGGCATCGGGTTCGCACCACCAGAAAGCCTGACCGGAGGCGGCAGTCTGCCAGATCGCCAGCGCGTCCTCGGTGGCCAGCGCCGTGACGTCGGCCGCGGAAGCCAGCGCGAAGGTGCTGGCCGGCGTCTGCGACGGCAGCACGGTACTGGGCCGCGGCGTGGCCAGCGGTGACGGCGGCAGCGGGCGCAACCGGGCCAGCTCGGCCTCGAGCTGGGGCACGGTCCAGTCGTCCTGCAGCGCGTCGGCGGCGAGGTCGTCGAGCTGGTGCAGCCAGCGGTCGAGCGCGGAGAAGGCCTCCGGCGTGCGTGGCAACTGCGGGAGCGCGGTGACCAGCGTGAACGGAAAGTAGCGTCCGGCGCGGTCGACCGAAGGCATCAGCACGCCGGCCCAGCACTGGTTGCCGCACGGTCCTGGCAACGCGCCGGCGAAGGTGACGAAGCGCCAGATCGGGCTTGCGAGGTAGCCTTCGAGCCAGTCCGACCGTGCCATCTTCAGCGCCGCCAGCCCGGCCGCGAGCCAGCCATCCCAGACCTCGATGAACTCGTGCGGCAGCCGCCGCGACGCAAAGTCTCCCAGCGAGGGCAGCTTGCCGTGCCAGCCGGGAGGTTCGTGGTCCATGGCGCTAAAGGGTGGCCGGGCAGCGGAACTGCTGCACCTCACGCAGGCGGAAGGGGTTCAGCACGCTCGTCGAGGTCACCTCGAGCCGGGCCCGCCGCCCTTCGAGGCTGAGGTTCAGCCCGAAGCGCTCGGGCTGCGCACTCGGCACCACCTCGAAGCGGTCGAACATGCGGAACAGGCCCCAGGGGCCGTTGAAGGTCTGGGTGGCGGCGCCGGGCACGCTGGCGAGCTTGACCTGCGACGCCACGCGTGTACTCGGCCAGCTGATCGTCGCAGGCGGGCCGCCCGCGGTGAGCTTGTAGACCTGGCCGTCGATGTCGATCGAGATCTCCTTCAACCCGTCTGCGAGGTCGAGCGCACGCACGTCGATACGAAAGCCCGGCGTCTTGCCGCCGCCGCGGAAGAAGGCCTCGCGGATGCGCGCGGCGCGCTGGAACTCCGGCAGCGATCCGGCCGAAGGACGCGTGCCGTCGGGCAGCGGCTTGTAGGCCCATATCGCGCCACCGGTGTCGACCAGCGGCGACAGCCGGCGCTGGAAGAAGTCGTCGAGCATGCCGCCCGGCCCGAAGAGCTGGCCGAAGTCCTCGGGCAGCACATCGGCCTGCGAGCCGGCGGCGAACGGGTAGCGGTTGGCCACGGCGCGCAGGCAGAAGTCGGCGATCGGCTTCAGCTCGGCAGTCAGCACCTCGCGCTCGGCACGTTGGCCGGCACCGGCGCCGGCGTCGGCCAGCACAGTCATCTGCTCGCGCAGCGCCTCGGGCAACTGCCCGCCAACGACCTTCATCTTCGCCGCCGCGCCGCCGCCAGCGGGGGGCGGCGTCTTGGTCTTCTGCGCGTTGTCGACCGCCAGCAGGTAGGTCTGCTGCTCCTCGAGCAGCTTTCGCAGCTCGTCCATCGGCGACGGGGTGCCGGTGACCAGCCGCCGGTAGGCGGCGAAGCGGTCGTCGACCATGCGTTCGAGCGGGCCGCCGCCGGTGACAGTCGGCGCGGCACCCGGGTCGGCAAGCTTGGCCGCCTCGTCGCGGGCCTTCGCGGCCTTGTCGGCAAGTGCGGCCACGGGGTTGGTGGGAGGCTTCACCGGCGCCACCAGCGTGGTCTCCTCGGCGACGCGGCGAGTGAAGGTGGCGAGCGGCGAGTCGACGCCGGCGAGGATGCGGAAAACCTCGATCTGCTGCGCCAGCGTCGGCATCGGCACCAGCTTCACGTCGGCGAGGTACCGTTCCCACTCCTTGACATAGTCCTCCAGGTAGTTGCGGCGCACCCGGTTGGCCAGTTCGTTACCGAGCGCGAGCGCCTTCACGCGCTCGGGGTCGTTGCGGATGCCGAGCACCCAGGTCTCCTCGGTGGCCAGCTGCGCCGAGACTTTGGGGATCGTGCCCTGGAAAGTGCGACGGTAGCCCTCGCGCGTGTAGAGCCCGGGGATGCCTCGCGTCAGCGGTTCGCCGCTGGCACGGCGGTAGACGAGGTTGGCCTTCGTTCCGGCATTGCCGGCGACGGTGAAGTCGGGCAGGTCGTTGCCACGGCTCGACCGCTTGATGCGGCTGTAGACGCGCTGGTCGAGCGGCAGCGCGACCAGCATCTCGCGCATCGTGGCGACAAGCTGCGCATCCTGCGCCACCAGCGGCGGCGGCGCACCTCGCGACAGCAGCGCGTCGAGGTGGCGGTCGAGCTCGGTGCGCGCGTCGGGCTCCATGCGCGCGTACTGGTTGTCCCAATCGGTGCCGATCCAGGCCTTCAACGTCTCGGCGTCGAACTTGTCCGGCGTGTAGAGCATCAGGTAGCTCTTCAACGCCTCGTAGGCGTTCTCGAGGTTGCTGTTGTTGGCGGCGCGCAGCCGCTCCTCGAGCCTGGTGACGATTCGCGGTGCGAAGGCCTTCTCGAGCAGCCGCCGGTAGGCCAGTTGCGCACCGGCGTCGAGCTTGTCGCCCTGGTAGAGGCCGAGCGTCAGCGTCAGCGGCGGGTCCTTGATGTCGAAGCGTGCGCTGCGCGCGGTGTCGCGCACATCGGCCAGGGGCTTGATCAACATCGCGACGTCGCCGCTGGTGCCGGGCGGGATCGCGTCGGTGCCCTGCTTGACCAGCGGCAGTTTCGCGGCCACCTCGTCGGCGTAGTTGACGTTGCGAACGAAACTCACGGCCCAGCCGACGATCAGCGCCACCGAGACGACACCGATCGCCGCCATCGCGCCGATGCGCGTGAGCCGGCGCCGGCGCTCCGCGGCGGCGTTGTAGACGCCGAGGCCGCGCTCGAGAAAGACCACATCGCGCAGCAGCCGCGTCAGGAAGAAGCTCTTGCCGGGGCCGGCGCCACGTGCCGACAACGCCGGCCGCTCGAGGCCGAAGGCGCGGCCGAGCGAACCCATCACGCGGTCGATCGGCGTGCCTTCCTGGGTGCCGCTGGTGAAGTAGATGCCGCGCATCGGCGGCACCCGCTGCACCGCGCCGCCGGCGACAAAGACCGCACCGACGAACTCGCGCAGCGGCCGCCGAAGCGCCGCCAGCTCCTGCGGGAAGCCGAAGATCGCCGCGCGCCGGCTCGGGTCGCGCTCGGCCTGCAAGCGCTCGGGCAGGCCTTCGCCGAGGCGCTGCTCGAGGCCGCCGAATCCCTTGTCGAACTCGGTGTCGACCACCGGGTCGGCGTCGTCCTGGTACGGCAGCGTGAAGCCCCAGACCTGCTCGCGCTGCTCGCGCGGCAGCTCGCCGAAGGTCTCGTTGAAGCCGGCGACGAGGTCCATCTTCGTCACCAGCACGTACACCGGCGCGCGCACGCCGAGCTTGCCCTGCAGCTCGTGCAGGCGGTCGCGCAGCCGACGCGCGAGGTCGTTGCGGTCGGCACTGTTCTTCTGCAGCAGGTCGAGCGCGTCCACCGTCAGCAGGACGCCGTTGATCGGCTGCCGGGGCCGCGTCTTCTTCAGCAGCGCGAGAAAGGCGTCCCAGGCGCCCGCGTCGGCGGCGGTGTCGGAGTCCTGCGTCGAGTAGCGGCCTGCGGTGTCGATCAGCACCGCGTCGCGGGTGAACCACCAGTCGCAGTTGCGCGTGCCACCGACCCCGGCCACCGAGGGATCGGACTTGCCGTCGCCGAGCAGGAACTGCTGCCCCGAGTTCAACAGCGCGGTGGTCTTGCCGGCACCGGGAGCGCCGACGAAGACGTACCAGGGCAACTCATAGAGGAAGGAGCCGGGCTTGAACAGCGAGCGGCCCGAGGTGGCGCGCAGCTTGGTCATCGCCTCTTCGAAGCGCTGCGCCAGCACCTGCGCCTCGCGCTGGCTGGCCGAAGGGCCGCTCGCCAGCCCCTTGACCAGCGCCGCGTGGGTGCGGCGGCGGCGCAGCAGGTCGAAGACGATCCAGCCCAGCCACAGCGCCCAGATGACCACCAAGGTGATCACGCGCGACCAGAAGCCGTCGAAGGGGTGGACGCCGGCGATCGCCACCAGCGGGAACGCCCACCACACCAGCGCGCTGAGGACCAGCAGGCCGATCGTGCCGATCACCAGCGGGCTCAACAACCAACGCAGGAAGCTCTTCATGCGCGGCGCCTCAGGTGTTGCTGACGAACAGCGTGATCTCGACGCGGCGGTTGCGCGCACGCCCCGCCGCGGTGGCGTTGTCGTCCACCGGCTCGGTCTCGGCGCGGCCCTCGGCCTTCATGCGCTCGACCTTCACGGTCGGCATCAGCAGGCTGCGAACCGAGTCGGCGCGTGCCTGGGAGAGGTGCCAGTTCGACGGGTAGCGCAGCGAGCGGATCGGCTGGTTGTCGGAGTGGCCGGTGATCAGCACCGATCCCGGCACCTGCGCCAGCGCACGCCCGACATGGTCCAGCAACGGCCGCACCGCGAACGCGACCTCGGCGCTGGACGACTCGAAGAAGCCGTCGCCGCGGATGGTGACGATCGACCGGTCGGCGAGGTCTCGCACTTGCAGCGCGCCGGCATCGATCTGCGGCTTCAGCAACACCGCCAGCCGCGGCTGCACCGCCGCCACCGGCGGCGGCGGTGCCGGCAGCGGGCGTCCCGCCGGCGCCTTGACGTCGAGCGTCTGCATCGCGTGGAAGGTGTCGTTGGTGCGGCTGTTCAGCGTGAACTGCAGGATAAAGAACAGCACCAGCAGCACGCCGGCGGCCACCGCGGCCACCACCCACAGCGGAATGCCGTCGCCGAGCCGGGCCGTCGAAGCCACACCCTGCCACTGCGGCGACAGCTCGGGCACCAGTGGACCGGCGTTCTGGCGCAGCAGCGAGGCCAGCCGCTCGCGGATGGTCTCGAGCTGCTGGCGGCCGTTGTCCATGCCGCGGTAGCGGCCCTCGAAGCCGAGCGCCAGCACCGCGTGCAGCAGCTCGAGCAGCGAGCGGTTCGGCCCGACATCCTTGCCGAGCTTGGCAAGCAGCTGGAACACTTTCTCGCCGCCCCAGGCCTCGTTGTGGAACTGAACCAGCAGGCTGTGCGAAGCCCAGGCGCCCGAGCCGCCCCAGGGGGTGGACGAGGCGCACTGATCGATGAAGGTGCAGAGGATGTAGCGTGCCGCCACCACCTGTTCGTTCGGAACCCCAGCGGCGCGCGCGCTGGACTCGAAGCGCCGCACCGCGTCGGCGAGCGACGCGCGCAACGCGGTCGGGTTCGGGTGCTGCATCGTCGCTCGCAGGCGGGTCGCGGCCATCAGCAGCGGCGCCGCGTGGGCGAGCAGCGGGTTCAGGCCGGCGGCCACCGGCGCATCGCCCATCGAGGCACCGGCCGCAGCGGCACCGCCGCCGGCGGCCGCCGCACCGCCACCGAGCATCGTCGCGTCGGCGTGCGGGGCGGCGGCGCCACCGGCGCCGGGCCGCACCGCGCGCCCGGCCGCGGGCTTGATGACCGTCTGGCTGTCTTTGGCGTTGAAGTGCGCGAACGGGTCGTCGTCGTTCATGTCGGTTCCTGATTCGGCGCTCGCCGGCGGTCACTCGTGCGTCAGCGCACGGCCCAGAGCTCGAGCTCGAGCCCCGGAAAGTCGCCGGCGATGTGGACCGCGAGCCCACCCGAGGTTTCGAGCTGTTTCCACAAGTCGCTGCCGCGGGTCTCGAGCTCGAAGTACGCAAAGCCGGCGTGGTACGGGATGCCCGGGGGCGCCACCGCCATCGCTCGCAGCGCGATGCCGTAAACCTGGTCGACGACGATGGCACGGATCTGCTCCGCCGGCCCGATCTTCGCCAGCGCCGGCAGCCGCGAGCGCAAGGTCTCGGTGGGCATCTGCGCCGCGGCGGCAAGCACGAAGGTGGCGCTGCGCTGAAGCTCGACGTCCGGGATGATCGCGACGCGCACGCCGTACTTGCGCATCTGCAGCTCGATCGGGATCGCGCGGCGCTCGATCACCGCCGACAGAGACTGCCGCAGGTCGGCCATCACCGCACGGAAGCAGGGCGCGAGGTCGTCGTGGGCGTAGTCGGGGTAGGGCGGGGGCCGGCGCCCTTCGCGGAAGGTGCCGAGTTCGCCGGCGAGGTTGACGAACGCGGTGTAGAGCCGCTCCGGATGCAGCACCGCCAGCCGCCGCAGGTGCGCGATCACCGGCTCGTGACGGTTGATGGTCTGCAGGAAGAGGAAGTCGGCGATCTCGCCGACCCCCGCGCGCCCCGGCTGGGCCAGCAATGACGCCAGTGTGTCGCCACGCTGGTGCATCAGCCCGAGCAGCTCACGCTGGTAGCCCTCCAGCACCGGGTGGCCGCCGGCGTGCAGCATCGGCGCGACATAGGTGTCGTCGAGCGCCACCGGAGCCCCGGCCGGCCGCTCGCGGATGCGGGCGACACCGAGCACCGCAAAGCCCTCGTTGGCATCGCGTGCCAACACCAGCCGCAGGTTCAGCCGGCCGACCTGGATCGGCGCTTGGCGCAGGCTGACCGCTTCGCTGTCCGAGGCCTCGACGTCGGCCATCAGGTAGCGTGGCGGCATCGCCGCGTTGCCGCCCTCGACGTCGCTCTCGGCGACGCCGGGGCGCGAGCGCGCCACCGCCAGGTACACCAGCTCGTCGCGCACATCCTGCGGCACCTTCAGCGCCGCTGGCGCGGCGTCGAGGCCGGGCACCTCGAAGGGCGTGCCGTCGGGCATCACCCCGGCGGCCGAGGCCACCGCGAACATGCCCTGCTCGAGCGCGGCGCGGTCGATCTGCAACGACGTGAAACCGAAGCCGTAGCCGATCTCGGCGGCGAGCCGGGCATTGACGTGGCGCTGCGCGGCACGGTCCTGTTGCTGGAAGTGCTGGGGCTGCAGGAACATGCCCTCGGTCCACAGGACCTTGTCTTGCCAAGTCATATCAGTTGCCCATCGGCATCAAGACCCAGACCAAGGGTTGCCGCGGGTCCGGCTCTGCCGGCCCGCCGGCAAAGCCCCCTTGGGGGGCAGCGACCGGGAGGGAGCGTGGGGGCTTCATATGAACGCCGGGTGGGGCCTTCGAGCCGGGTTGTCGAGGGCGCGATAGCGTACAGCACGCCGCGCGGGCGAAGGGCTCCGCACGATCCCGCGTAGGTGCTCACGCATCCCCCGCCGGATCGCGCAGTGCCGCCCCGCATCATCGCAGCGCCGGGGCGTGAGGTATGCCCGCATCTCTCCCCATGGTGTGGGATGGCCGCGCAACGCGCGCTGCCCAAAGCTCGGGGCAGCCCGTCGTGTGATGTGTTCGCACGTCGGCCCACATTGCCAGCGCCACCGGGCTCGGGGATCATGCGCTCCCCACCGCGCAGGCGCCTTCTGGCGGGCGCGCCAGGAGAGTCGATGAACGAGAGGTTGCGATTGGTGCGAGCCGGACTCTGGGCCGCCGTGATGCTGGTTGGCACCGGCGTCGCAGCGCAGCAGGCGGCGCCGGCGGCGGTCCGGGTTTCGGGCTACCAGATCAGCGGCAACACGCTGCTCGACCCGCGCTCGCTCGACGCGGTGCTGCTGCCGATGCTGGGCCAGCGCACGCTCGACGAGCTGAACCGCGCAGCCGCCGCGGTGCAGGCGCTGTACGCCGCCGAAGGCTACGGCGCGGTCGTCGCCTTCGTGCCGCCGCAGAAGGCCGAAGGCGGCATCGTGACGATTGCGGTCGTCGAGGGCAAGGTCGCGCAGGTGGTCGTCAAGGGCCACAGGCACTTCACTGCCGAGAACATCCGCGCCAGCGTGCCGGCGTTGAAGGAGGGGACGACACCGCGGGTTCGTGATCTCGACGCCCAGCTTCGGATCGCCAACGAGAACCCCGCAAAAGAGGTCCAGGTGCTGCTGAAGCCCGGCCAGCGGGGCGGCGAGGCCGACGTCGAAGTGACCGTCGCCGACCGCGCCCCACAGCGCTGGAGCGTCACCTTCGACAACACCGGCAACGATCGCACCGGCGACTACCGCGTCGCCGCCGGCTGGCAGCACGGCAACCTTAGCGGCCACGACGACATCGCCAGCGTGCACGTGCAGACTTCGCCGAGCGAGCCAGGACAGGTGCGCGTGCTCAGCGGTGCCTACCGCTGGCCGCTCTACGGCCCGCGCCTCGTGCTCGACGCCTTCGCCGCATACTCCGACATCGATGGCGGCAGCACCCAGTCGCTCGCCGGCGACCTGAGCTTCAACGGCCGCGGCCGCATCGTCGGCGGCCGTGCCGCCTGGTACCTGCCCAGGCGTGGCGACTTCGACCACCGCGTGGCCCTGGGGCTCGACCGGCGCGACTACCTCAACCGCTGCGAGATCGCCGGCCTGCCCGAGGGGGCCTGCGGCCCGGCAGGCGAGAGCGTCACGGTCAGCCCGTTGTCGATCGAATACCTCGCGCAGGCCACGGCGCCCTGGCCAATGACCTTTGCGTTGACGTTGATGCGCAACTTCTCGCTCGGCGGCAGCCACGCGGACGCCGCCCACTTCGACGCCGTGCGCCCGGGCGCCAAGCCGCGCTACACCGCGCTGCGCTGGAACGCGACTCTCGCCTGGCCGGTGGCCGAGGACTGGCAGCTGCGCGCCCGCTTCACCGGGCAGTACACCGGCGACGAACTGGTCCCCGGCGAGCAGTTCGGGCTCGGCGGAGCATCGTCGGTGCGCGGCTACGAGGAGCGCGAAGTGGTCGGCGACCGAGGCCTCTTCGGCTCGGCCGAACTCGCAGGGCCGAACCTGATGGCCCGCGACGTCATGCTCCGGTTGCACTCCTTCGTCGACGCCGGCATCACGGGCAACCTGGGCGAGACCCCTTGTGTCGACACCCGCGCGCGCTGCTCGCTCGCCTCGGTGGGGGTCGGCGCGCGCTACGCGGCCGGCAATCTGCAGGCACGGCTCGACCTTGCGTACCCGATGAAGGCCGCCGCACGCACGCAGCGTGGCGACACGCGTGCGCACTTCGCCGTGAACTATGGCTTCTAGCGCGGCACGAGAGGCATCCATGAAAGAGCAAGCTCGAGCGATTCGCCGGCCGGCCGTGAGCCCGGTGGCCTGGGCCTGCGTGCTGGCGGTGGCGGGCCTCTGCGCGCCGGCAGCGGCGCAGAACCTGCCGCAACTGCCATCGGTGGTGCGCGGGCAGGCCACCTTCGCGACCCAGGGCCCGCAGCTGACGGTGAGCAACACCGCCAACACCATCGTCAACTGGCAGAGCTTCTCGGTCGGCGCCGGCCATTCGGTCCGCTTCGAGCAGCCGCATGCGTCGAGCCAGGTGCTCAACCGCGTGCTCGGCCGCGATCCGTCGCAGATCTTCGGCCAGATCAGCAGCAACGGCGGCGTCTGGCTTCTCAATCCGCACGGCGTGGTGTTCGGGCCGGGCGCGCGCGTCGACGTCGCGTCGCTGGTGGTCTCGACGCTGAACATCGGCGACGACGACTGGCTCGCGAAGCGCTGGCGTCTGACCGCGCCGGTGGATGGCGGGGCCGACGTTTCGCTGGTCAACCGCGGCGAACTCCGCACCACCGCTGGCGGGCGGCTGCTGCTCGTCGGTGGCGAAGGCGGCGTTCACAACGAAGGGCTCGCCGAGGCTCCGGGCGGGCAACTCGTGCTCGCTGCCGGCCGCTCGGTGGACCTCGCCGACACCGCATCGCCGCAGGTGGCGGTGCGGGTGGCCGCCCCCGCCGGCGAGGTGCTGAACCTGGGCCGGCTGGCCGCGCCCGGCGGACGCATCGATCTTCTGGCAGCGATGGTCAACCAGCACGGCATCGTTCGTGCCGGGTCTCTCGCCGGCGGCGCCGGCGGCGAAGTGGTGCTTCGTGCCAGCGTGAAGGCCGAACTCGGTGCCGGCAGCGACACTGCCGCCGATGGCACCGCCGGCGGCCGCGTGCTGGTGGAGGCGCCCACCGTGCTGGCGTCGGGCCGTGTCGCGGCCAGCGGGCACGATGGCACCGGGGGCCGCGTGCAGTTCACCGGTGCGCAGATCGGCCTGCTCGACGGCAGCCGCGTCGAGGCCACGGGCAGCGACGGTGGCGGCCAGGTGATGGTCGGTGGCGGCGTGATGGGCCAAGACCCGACGCTGCCGAACGCCAAGGCGGTGTACCTCGCGCCGGGAGCGTCGATCGCCGCCGACGCCGGCGTACGGGGTGCCGGCGGCACCATCGTGCTGTGGAGCGACCTCGCGACCCGCGCCTTCGGCACGCTCAGCGCCCGCGGTGGCCCGCAGGGCGGGGATGGCGGGTTCATCGAGACTTCAGGGGGCTGGCTCGATGCCCGGCCGCTCGCGGTCTACACCAGCGCGCCGCTCGGGCGCGCCGGGCAGTGGCTGCTGGACCCGAACAACATCACGATCACCAACGCCGGCCCGGACACGAACGTCAGCGGCGGCCCCAATTTCACCACCACCAACGATTCGGCGGTGCTGAGCGCGGCGTCGATCGTCTCCGCGCTGAGTGCCGGCACCAGCGTCACGGTCAGCACCGGCGCCGCGGGCAGCAACAACCAGTCGGGCGACATCGTCTTCTCGGGAGCGACGCTGCTCGTCGCAGCGCCGTCGCCGGTGACGCTGACCGTCAACGCGGCGCGCAACATCGACCTGCTGGGCGCCAGCATCCACGCCAGTGCAGCGCCGGTCAACGTCGTGTTCAACGCCGCGGGCAACGGCACTGGCACCGTCAATATCAGCAGCTCGTCGATCCAAAGCGGTGGCGGCAACATCCTGGTCGGTGGCAATGCGGTGGCCTGCGGCGCGCCGGGCTGCGCGCCGTTCGCCGGCGCCGTGGGCTTCAACGCTGCCGGGCGGCGCAGCGGCGTCGACATCACGATCTCGACCCTCGACGCCGGCACCGCGGGCACGGTTCGCGTGCGGGGTGCATCGGGCGCCGGCGGCGGCATCAGCCGAGGCATCGCGATCGACTCGAGTTCGACGTTGAGCGGCCGCGAGATCGACCTCGCCGGTTGGGTCGGCACCAACGGGGCCTCCGACCAGTACGGTGTCGATGTCGGTGGGCAGTTGACCGCAACGCGCCGCCTGGCGATCGAGGGCACGAGCGCCGTCGCCGGCCCGGGTGGCAGCGAGGTTTCGCTCGAGGGCGTGCGGATCGGCTTCGCGGGCAATGTGCGCGTGCTGCCGCCGGCCGCTGACCCGGCAGCGTTGTTGTCGATCATCGGCCACGCGGGCGCCCGGCCGGGTCACTACGACACCGCCGTCTCGATCTCCGGCGACCTCACCGCGTCGGGCCAGGCCGGTGCTGAGATCACCGGCAATGGCGGCGTGGTTTCGCTGGTCGGCTCCGGCAGCTTCGACACCAGCGCGGCCGGCCGGCTGGCGATCGGGGGCAGCGGCCAACTCGAGAGTTGGCGCGACCTGATGCTGCCCACTGCGCGGCCGGTCAGCCTCTCCACCGAGACCGGCGTGGCCTTCAACGATGGCAGCGCCACCGGCTCGCCGAGCAGCGTGCTGATCGACACCGCGGGCAAGGTGGCGGCGGGGGGCGCCGGCTACGGCGTGGTGCTCAACTTCGGCAGCGCGCCGACCACCGTTCGCGGCAGCGAGTTCGACCTCGGCGCCACTGCGGGCACAAGCCTGTCGGCCGGTTCGGTGCTCGTCCAGTCCCCGGTGATCAAGCTCGGCAGCGGTGCCAGCATCTCTTCCGGCGCCAGCGGCGACGCGATCGTGATGGCGGGCCTCGGCGGCAACGCGCAGATGTTCCAGAACCTCGCCGGGTCGGGTGTACTGTCCACGCCCAACGGCCGCTGGCTCGTCTACGGCACCGACCCCACCGACGCCGCGAACTTCGCGTTGGGCGGGCTGACATACGACTTCAGCCAGTTCGGCATCGTCCATCCTTCGGCCCCGGTGGGCGCCGGGCGCGGCGTGCTCTTCTCGCGCGCAGCGACCATCGACGTCATCGGCCAGGCCACCGGCCCGATCAACAAGGTCTACGACGGGAACACCACGGCTCAGGTCAGCGGCAGCCAGTTCTCGCTGACCGGCCTGCTGCCCGGGCACTCGTTTGTCGGGAGCGGTGTCGGCCTCGGCGACTTCAGTTACGCCGACAAGAACGTCGGCGTCGGGATTCCGATCGTCGCGTCGCTGAGCGGGCCGCTGCCGGCGGTCGTCGACGGCCAGAGCAAGCCGGTGTACGGCTATGTCTTCACGGGCTCAGTCGCCAACCTGCGGGGCGACATCACGGCCAGGCCGGTGTCGCTGATCGGCGTCAGCGCCCGCGACAAGGTCTACGACGGCACCCGGGTCGCGGACTTCGATGTCGCCAACATCGCCGGCCTGGTGCCCGGCGAGAGCCTGAGCGTGGTGCCGGGCAGTGCGCAGTTCGACACCAAGGACGTCGGCACCGGCAAGCCGGTGACCGGCACGCTGACGCTGGCCGACGGGGCCGGCGGCGGGCTGGCGCGCAACTACGCCGTGGCCGGTGGCGGTGCGATCACCACCACCGCCTCGATCACGCCGCGCCCGGTCAACGTGACGGGCGTCGTCGTCGACGACAAGATCTACGATGGAAACCGGCTGGCCATCGTCGGCGGCGGCACGCTCACCGGCGCGGTCGACGGCGAGTCGCCGCGGCTGCAAGTGCTCTCGGGCGAGTTCGACACCAAGGACGCCGGCACCGGCAAGCCGGTGGCGGTGCAGGTGGCGCTGGCCAACGGCGCCGACGGCAGCCTGGCGAGCAACTACACCTTGGTGGGCGGCGGGGCGATCGCCGCGCGCGGAACGATCGTGCCGCGCTTCGTCACTGTCAACGGCATCACCGCTGCCGACAAGGTCTACGACGGCACGCGCACCGCAACGCTGACCGGCGGCTCGCTCGGCGGGTTGGTGGCCGGCGAGACGCTGACGATCACGTCAACCGGCCTTTTCGACACCCCGGACGCCGGCCGCGACAAGCCGGTCACCGCCGAGGTCACGCTCGGCGACGGCGGTGGCGGGGGCAGGGCATCCAACTATGTCGTCGGCAACGCCGGCACCTTCAGCACGCGCGCGAGCGTCACGCCGCGGCCGGTGTCGGTCAGCGGCGTCACCGCCGACACGCGCGCCTACGACGGCACGCGGGCCGCGACGCTGTCCGGCAACGGCACCCTCGACGGGCTGGTTGCCGGCGAGACGCTGCGCCTGACGCTCGGCAGCGGCCAGTTCGATACCAAGGATGCCGGCACCGGCAAGCGGGTCACCGCGTCGGTCTCGCTCGCCGATGGCAGCGGCCGTGCCGCCAACTACTCGCTGGCCGGTGGCGGCGTTCTGGCGCTCACCGGAACCATCACGCCGAAGCTGTTGACGCTGTCGAGCCTGAGCGCGGCCGACAAGGTCTACGACGGCACCCGAACCGCACAGGTGAGCGCCGGCGCGCTGGTCGGGCTGGTTCCCGGCGAGACGCTGCAGGCGTCGGTGAGCGGGAGTTTCGACACCGCCGACGCCGGCGCCGGCAAGACCGTGACCGCGGCGCTCGGTCTCGCAGGGGGCGGGACCGCGCTCGCGTCGAACTACGCGCTCGATGCGACGACCGCCACCACCACCGCCAGTGTCCTGCCGCGCCCGGTCACGGTCGAGGGCGTCTTCGCGCTCGACAAGGTGTACGACGGCACGACCGCCGCAGTGCTTTCCGGTTCCAGCTTCTCCGGGCTGGTGGCCGGCGAGTCGCTCTCGCTGGCGGCCCAGGCGCAGTTCGACAACCGCAACGCTGGCAGCGGCAAACGCGTCAGCGGCACCATCGCGCTCGCCGACGGCGCCGGGGGCCGCGCCGCGAACTACTCTCTGGCCAACCCCGGCGCCTTCAGCGGCACCGCGGCCATACTGCCGCGCGGCCTGACGGTCACCTCGGCCACCGCCGCCGACAAGGTCTACGACGGCAACACCGCGGCCTCCGTCTCCGGCTGGCAACTGGCCGGCGTGATCGGCAGTGACCAGGTCGCCGTCACCGCCGGCAGCGGCACCTTCGCCGATGCCAACGTCGGCGATGGCAAGGTCGTCTCCGCGACGGCCAGCGCGCTCGGTGGAAGCGACGCCGCAAATTACGCGCTGGCGCAGCCAACGGTGCCGACCCGGGCTGGGATCCGTCCGGCAACGCTCGTCTACGTCGCCAACCCGGTGTTCGGTGCCACCGGCGCTGCGCTGCCGCCGCTGTCCGGCACAGTGAGCGGCTTCGTCGCCGGCGACAACCTCGGCAACGCGACCTCCGGCGCGCTCGTTTTCACCACCACCGCGACGTCGACCTCGCCCCAAGGCCGCTACCCGGTGGTGGGCGGCGGCCTCGGCGCCCGCAACTACATCTTCTCGCAATCGCCGGGCAACGCGACGGCGTTGTCGCTGGCGCCGATGTCGACCTCCTCGATCGGCGAGAGCAGCTCGACGCAGCCGACCGTCGGCTCTCTGCTCGAGACCTTGCTGCCTTTGCCGCTGGCGAGCAGTGCCGAGCACGGTCGTGTGCTCGACGTGCTGCCGGCACTGACGACCACGCTGGTGCCCGGACTGCCGGGCACCGGTGGCGGGCCCCTGGCGCCCGGGGGCTTCGGTGCGACCGCTGGCCCGTCGACCTCGACTGGTGCGGCCGGTGGGGCGCCGCCGGCGGTCGGCGCCGCACCGACACCGGGCATCGCCTTCCGCACGCTCGACTTCGGCGCGCTGTCGACCGACCAGTTGGCGATGACACTCGCCGCCCGCGACGCATACAAGAAGGCGGTCTTCGCCGAGGCGATCGCGCTGCTCGAGCAGAACCCCGAGCTGGCCGACCTGCCGGCCTGCCAGACGGTGGAGCAGGCCGCGACCGGCGATTGCCTGATCACCGAGGCGCTGAAGCCCGCGCTGCGCGAACGCCTGCTGCGCGAAGAAGCGGCGCCTGCCTTGGCGGCGGCGCCCGCGCCGCCCCCGGCGGTGGCACCGGCCCCAGCGCCCACGCCGGCCGCTACCCCAGCCGCGCCCGCTCCCGCCGCTGCTGCAGCGCCAGCCGCCCCGCCGGCGGTGGCGGTGGCGCCACCCGTACTGCCGCGCGCCCCGATCGAGCCCGAGGTGCAGATCCGACTCCCTGCTCCTCGGCCGGTGGTGTCGGCATCTCTGCCTCAGATCCGCCGCAAGCTGGCCCTCGTGATCGGTACCGACAACTACCGCGACGCCCGCATCCCAAAGCTCGACAACGCCGTCGGCGACGCCAACGCCGTGGCGGCGGTGCTCGAACGTTCGCTCGGCTACCAGGCAGTGGTCATCCGCGACGGCACCAAGTCGGCCATCGTCAGGGCCTTCAACCAGCTTGCGGCCACCGTGTCGCCCGAGGATTCGGTGGTGGTGTACTACGCCGGCCACGGCGAAGTGGTCGAGAAGACCGGCCTCGGCTACTGGCAGCCAACCGATGCCGACGCGACTCGGCCACAGACCTGGCTGTCCAACAGCGACATCGGCAAGCTGCTCGGCCAGTTCGGCGCCTCGCAGGTGGCGCTGGTGTCCGACAGCTGCTTCTCCGGCAGCCTGGTGTCCGAGGAACGCATCCGTGCCACCGGCACCTTGCCCGACCCGGCGGCGGTGCTGTCGCGCCGGGCCGCGGTGGTGATGTCTTCCGGCGGCAACGAACCGGTGTTCGACGCCGGCAAGAACGGCCACTCGACGTTCGCTTGGAACCTGATGCGGACGCTCGAGCGTGTGTCGGCTTGGCGACCCGGAAGCAACGTCTTCGAGCAGGTACGGTTCGCTGTCGCGCGCGAGATCCCGCAACGGCCCCAGTACGGCGCGTCGCGTGCCGCCGGGCACCAGAGCGGGTCCGACTACCTGTTCGAACAGCGGCAACTCGAGGCGCAGCCCCGATGAACCGGTCCGGTCGTCCCTCGAAGTGCGCAAAGAAATGTCGTGCCGCCGCAACCACTTGAGAGAAGATACGCGGCGCGCCCCGGCGTCGTGCTTTTGTGCTTGAACGCGATGGAGGTTGATATGTCGAGATTGAAGCTGCGTGTCGCTTCGGGGCTGCTGGTGCTGGCCCTTGCCGGCACCGTGCAAGCCCAGCAGAACGCGGCACCCACCCTGAAGATGAAAGACGTCACCGAGGCCGCGCTGGTCGATGCGCTGGCGATCGACCCGCCGGAGACGGCCGAAGGTCAGAAGACGCGCAGCCTGCGCCCCTCCGCGCGCAACACCGGCGAGCGGGCGGCGTCGAAGGCGGCCGGCAAGTCCAACCTGCTGATCACCTTTGCCACCGATTCGGCGGACCTCACCGGCGAAAGCAAGCAAGCACTGGCCACGGTCGCGCGCGCGCTTCAGTCGGACAAGCTCGCCGGCTTCTCGTTCAGCATCGAGGGCCACGCCGATCCGCGCGGCAACGCCGAGCGCAATCAGCGGCTCTCCGAGATGCGCGCGAAATCGGTGGTGGACTATCTGGTTGCCAACTTCGGCATCCTCGCCGAGCGGCTCGATCCGGTCGGAAAGGGCTCGAGCGAGCTGCTGAACACCGAGCGCCCAGACGCACCGGAAAACCGCCGTGTGACGATCGTCACCAAGCGCCTGTAGCCCCGGCGGCGCCCGCGCGCGGCCGCGAGGGCGGCCGTACCGATCCGGCGCTGCAGCGTTCCCACCCCGGCGCGGGAGGCCGGGGGTCTTCCTCGCTTGACAACCATCAGGCGAGCGGTTTTAGTCCCGCATCCGGCGCGGCGACCTGCGCCGTCGAGCAGTACCGCAAAGCGAGGCATTCGTTGAGCAACCGCGAAGAGTTGATGCAGCAGGTCGCCGCATGGCTGACCCCGCTGTCCGGCGACGACGGGCCAAGCGGCCCCGACCTCGAATACGACAACGCCTTCCTCGAGCTGAGCAAGGCGGCCGAGGGAAAACCCGAGACCCAGTTCGACAAGGGTTCGCCACCCGACTGGCGCGCGGTGCGCCGGATGGCCGAGGATCTCTTCGACCGCACGCGCGATCTGCGAATGGCCGTGATGTGGCTGCGCGCCGTGCTCGGCATGGAAGGTGTGTCCGGTCTCGGTCCGGGGCTGCATCTGGTCGCGTCCTTGCTGGCCGACCACTGGGACCATGTCCACCCCAAGCCCGACCCGACCGACAACGATCCTTACGCGCGCGCCAACGCGCTGGCGGTGCTGCCGCGAATGGACGGCATGCTCGGCGAACTGATGACGGCCCGGATCGCGATGATCAAGGGCATCGGCGAGCTGACGATGCGTGCCGCCGATATTGCGCTCGGCACCACTGCCGCACGCGCCGGTGAGGCCACGCACACGCGCGAGGCGATCGTGCAGATGTTGGCCGCGGTCGAGAAGGAGGGCGTGCCGCTGCGCGCCGACTTCGTCGCTGCACAGCAGGAAGTCAAGCGGCTGATGACGGTCCTCGACGAGCGATTCGGCGCTGGCAGCGGCGCCGAGCTGAAGCCTCTGGCAGACCTCGTCGGACGTGTGCTGCCGCTGACCCCGGAGCCACCTCCGGAGCCGGGCGAGGAAGAGCTCACCGAGGAGGGCGTTGGCGGCACCGAAGCAGGCGGTGGCGGTCGCCGCGGAGCGGGCTTGAGTGGCAGCATCAACACCCGCACCGAAGCCATCCGAGCAATCGACATGGTGTGCGAGTACCTCGAGCGCGCCGAGCCGACCAACCCCGCACCGTTGTTCCTGCGCCGTGCGCGAAGCCTGCTCGAACGCAACTTCCTGCAGCTGCTCAAGGAGCTCGCGCCGAACGCACTCGACGAGGTCGCGCGCAGCGTCGGCATCGACCCGTCGACGGTCGAGCCGCCGCAGTGAATTTGCACACCCCCACTTTGAACCGCACCGTTCGCCAAGGGTCCGCCCTATCATTCTTTCACCCTGCAACACACAGGAGCCGTCCATGGGAAGCAGCCAGAAGTTCATCGCCCGCAATCGCGCCCCGCGCGTCCAGATCGAGTACGACGTCGAGGTCTACGGGGCCGAGAAGAAGGTTCAGCTGCCCTTCGTGATGGGCGTGCTCTCCGACCTGTCGGGCAAGCCGGCGGACCCGCTGGCGCCGGTGGCCGACCGCAAGTTCCTCGAGATCGACGTCGACAACTTCGATTCCCGCATGAAGTCGATGAAGCCGCGCGTCGCCTTCTCGGTGCCCAACACGCTCACCGGCGAGGGCAACATGAACGTCGACCTGACGTTCGAGAGCATGGACGACTTCTCGCCCGCGGCGATCGCCAAGAAGGTCGACTCGCTGTCGAAGCTGCTCGAGGCGCGCCAGCAACTGCAGAACCTCGTGACCTATATGGACGGCAAGGGCAACGCCGAAGAGCTGATCGGCCGCGTGATGAAGGACCCGGCGTTGCTGGCGTCGCTCGCCTCGTCGGCCAAGCCCGCCGAAGAAGGCAAGGCCTGATCCCGCCGAGAACACCCGAGGAGCAACACCATGGCAGAAGCACAAAGCAGTTCCGCGCTGGCCGGCGTCGAGTTCGAGGGCAGTGATCTCGCGTCGCTGCTGCAGAAGGAGTTCAAGCCCAAGAGCGACGAGGCCAAGGGTGCCGTCGAGGCCGCCGTCCAGACGCTCGCGGCGCAGGCGCTGTCGCAGACGGCGCTGATCGGCTCCGACGTCGTCAAGTCGATCGAGGCGATGATCGCCGCCATCGACAAGAAGCTCACCGACCAGATCAACCAGATCCTCCACCACGAGGACTTCCAGAAGCTCGAAGGTGCGTGGCGCGGTCTGCACTACCTCGTCAACAACACCGAGACCGACGAGATGCTGAAGATCCGCGTCTTCAACGTCTCCAAGCAGGAGCTCGGCAAGACGCTCAAGCGCTACAAGGGCACCAACTGGGACCAGAGCCCGCTGTTCAAGAAGATCTACACCGAAGAGTTCAGTCAGTTCGGCGGCGAGCCCTACGGCTGCCTGGTCGGCGACTACCACTTCGACCAGAGCGCGCCCGATGTCGAGCTGCTCGGTGAGATGGCGAAGATCGCCGCCGCCGCGCACAGCCCGTTCATCGCCGGCGCATCGCCAACCATCATGCAGATGGAGAGCTGGCAGGAACTGGCCAACCCGCGCGACCTGACCAAGATCTTCCAGACGCCCGAGTACGCCGCGTGGCGCTCGCTGCGCGATTCCGACGACGCCAAGTACATCGGGCTCGCGATGCCGCGCTACCTGTCGCGCATGCCCTACGGCTCGCGCACCAATCCGATCGAGGAATTCAACTTCGAGGAAGACACCGGTGCGGCCGACCATCGGAAGTACACCTGGGCGAATGCCGCCTACGCGATGGCGGTGAACATCAACCGCTCGTTCAAGGAGTACGGCTGGTGCTCACGCATCCGCGGCATCGAGTCTGGCGGCGCGGTGCCCAACCTCCCGACGCACACCTTCCCCACCGACGACGGTGGCGTCGACATGAAGTGCCCGACCGAGATCGCGATCGACGACCGTCGTGAGGCCGAGCTCGGAAAGAACGGCTTCATGCCGCTGGTTCACCGCAAGAACAGTGACTTCGCCGCCTTCATCGGTGCGCAGTCGCTGCAGAAGCCGGCCGAGTACGACGACCCCGACGCCACCGCGAACGCGAACCTGGCGGCGCGGCTGCCTTACCTCTTCGCAACCTGCCGCTTCGCGCACTACCTGAAGGCGATCGTTCGCGACAAGATTGGCTCCTTCAAGGAGCGCAACGATGTGCAGCGCTGGCTGCAGAACTGGATCCTGAACTACGTCGACGGCGACCCCGCGCATTCGTCGGAGGCCACCAAGGCACGCAAGCCGCTCGCGGCTGCCGAGGTGGTCGTCGAGGAGGTCGAGGGCAACCCCGGTTACTACACCTCGAAGTTCTTCCTTCGTCCGCACTATCAGCTCGAAGGCCTGACCGTCTCGTTGCGGTTGGTCTCCAAGCTGCCCTCGGCGAAGGCAGGCTGATCGAGTCCTTTCACCGCAAGTACCTCCCTCGCGGCTGCGCGGGGAGGTGGCCCGGCTAACGGGCAAAAAGTGCAGCGTCAACCCCGCCCTCCCGGAGAGGGCAAGCAAGGAGAGCAATCATGGCAATGGACATGTTCATGCAAGTCGGCGACATCAAGGGCGAGTCGGTCGATGGCACCCACAAGGAAAAGATCGACGTGCTGGCGTGGAGCTGGGGTGCCAGCAACAGCGGCACCACGCACACCGGCGGCGGTGGCGGTGCGGGCAAGGTCAACGTGCAGGACCTCTCGTTCACGCACTACATCGACTCCGCGTCGCCGGCGCTGCTGAAGTCGTGCTGCGACGGCAGCCACCACACGAAGGCGACGCTGATCGTCCGCAAGGCCGGCGGCAACCCGATCGAGTACCTGACGATCGAGATGGAAGAGGTGATGGTCACGTCGGTCAGCACCGGCGGCAGCGGCGGCGAGGACCGCCTGACCGAAAACGTGACGCTGAACTTCGCGAAGTTCATGCTCAAGTACCAGCCGCAGGATGCCAAGGGCGCCAAGCTCGGCGGCACCAAGGACGCCGGTTGGGACATTGCCGAAAACGTCCCCGCCTGATCGGGCGACCGAACCGGCCGCGGCCGGGTGCCACCAGGCACCCCGCTGCGGCGAGCAGGGCTTGCGCAGCCCGCGCTCGGGCGCAAACGGTTGCCGGTGCGGTGCCGGCAACCGTTTGCGCCGGGGACGGGCTGCCAAGCCTTTGTGGCTTTCAACTCCCGCGATGTGCGCAAGGGCCTGACAATGGCAAAAAGCGACATGTTCCTCAGCCTGACCGGCGCCAAGACCGGCGCGGTCAAGGGCGAGTCCGACGTCAAGGGGCACGTCGGCGAGATGGAAATCCTCGGCTGGTCGTGGGGGATGAGCAGCGCCGGCGCCTTCGCCGGCGCCGGGCCCTCCGCGAAGACCTCGCTTTCCGAGCTGCGCATCACCAAGGGGGTCGACAAGGCGTCGACCCAGCTGATGAGCGTGATGCGCAACAACGAGTTGATCAAGGAAGCGGTGCTCACCGTGCGCAAGGCCGGGGTCTCGCCGCCGATCGACTACCTGGTGATCACCGTGATGAAGGGCCGCATCACGTCGCTGGACGTTGGCACGGTCGCCCCGGGCAGCCCGGAGCTGACCGAGAAGCTCTCGATCGCCTTCGAGCAGATTGACGTCACCTACAACCCGCAAGACGCGACCGGGGGCAAGGCTGCCGGCTCGACCTTCCAGGCCAGCGTCAGCCCCGCCTGACTTTCGATCGGAGCCGCGATGACAACCCTCTCCGCCGCCGAACAGGCCCTGCAGGACGGTGACCCGGCAGCGGCCATCAAGCTGCTGCAGGAACAGGTGCGCTCGAAGCCCGCCGACGCCAAGCTGCGCATCTTCCTGTTCCAGCTGTTGTGCGTGCAAGGGCAATGGGACCGTGCGCTGAACCAGCTGACGGTGGCCGCCGAGATGGACGCCGCGGCATTGCCGATGGCACAGGCCTATCGCGAGACGATCCAGTGCGAGCGCCTGCGCGAGGAGGTCTTCCTGGGCCGCAAGGCACCGTTGCTCTTCGGCGAGCCCGAGACCTGGATCGCGCTGCTGATCGAGTCGCTGCTCCGGGAAGGCCGTGGTGAGCATGCCGACGCCGCGAAGCTGCGGGAGCAGGCTTTCGAAGCGGCCCCCGCGACGCCGGGCGCACTCGACGGCAAACCCTTCGAGTGGATCGCCGACGCCGACATGCGCCTCGGCCCGGTGCTCGAGGCGGTGGTCAACGGCAAGTACTACTGGGTCCCTTTCAACCGCCTCGCGCAGGTGACGATCGAGGCGCCTACCGACCTTCGCGACCGCGTGTGGATGCCCGCGACGCTGCAGTTCAGCAACGGTGGCGAGGCGGTGGCCTTCCTGCCGACCCGCTATGCGGGCACCGACCTCGCCGACCCGCTGCTCGCGCTGGCCCGCAAGACCGATTGGGTCGACGCGGGCAACGGCCTCTTCGTCGGCCGCGGCCAGCGCATGCTGGCCACCGACCAGGGCGAAGCCGCCTTGATGGACGTGCGCTCGATCACACTCGGCGACGCCGAGCCCGCGCCGCCGCCGAGCGCCGGCTGAGCCAAGGAGGACAGCCGGTGGCACTGACCAAGGTCTCCGACCGGCTGCAACCGGCGCTGCTCGACCGGCTGCGCGACGACGATCCGACGCACCAAGTCGAGTCCGCCGAGCAGCGGGTGGTCTCGAAGTCCCGGCTGCGCGAGGCGGTGCTGCGCGACCTGTCGTGGCTGTTCAACAGCGCGCAGCTCTCGAGCTCGCTTCCGATGCACGGGCTTGCCCATGCCCGGCGCTCGGTGATCAACTTCGGGCTGCCGGTGCTTTCGGGCCGCACCACCTCGTCGATCGATGCCGGCGCGCTCGAAACGCAGGTGCGCGAGGCGATCCTCGACTTCGAGCCGCGCATCCTGGCAGAGACGCTGCGGGTCGATGTTCTCGTCTCCGAAGACCAGCTCGACCACCACAACCAGATCAGCTTTCGCATCACCGGGCAGCTGTGGGCGCAGCCGGTGCCGCTCGAACTGCTGCTGCACACCGACGTCGACCTCGAGACCGGCCGGGTAAACGTGCGCGAACTGCAGCGCTGACCTTCCCGCCGGCGCAGTACACCATGGACCCGCGCCTGCTCGGCTACTACAACCAGGAACTGCAGCACCTGCGGGAGATGGGTGCCGAGTTCGCGTCGGCGTTCCCGAAGATCGCCGCGCGGCTGCGGATGGACGGCATCGAGGTCGGCGATCCCTACGTCGAGCGCCTGCTCGAAGGCTTCGCGTTCCTCGCGGCGCGCATTCAGCTCAAGATCGACTCCGAGTTCCCCCGCTTCACCGAGCGGCTGCTTGAGATCGTTTACCCGAACTTCCTGGCACCGACACCGTCGATGCTGATCGCACAGATCAACCCGCTGCTCGGCGACGGCGCGCTCGCCGCCGGCGTTGCGGTGCCGCGCGGGGTCGAGCTGCGCAGCCAGGCGGCCCGCGGCATGCGAACCGAGTGCCGGTTTCGTACTGCACACGACGTGCAGCTGTGGCCGTTCGAGATCGTCGAGGCCTCGTACTTCACGCACGCGTCGCAGCTTCCGGGCGGGCTGACACCCGCGCTGCGCAAGTACGGCGGCGGGGTACGGCTGCGACTGCGAACGACCGCCGGGCTCGCCTTCGACCAGGTCGCGCTTTCGCATCTTCGGCTGCACTGCTGCGGCGTCGACGAGACCGCCTACCGGCTCTTCGAGCTGATCTGTGGCCAGACGCAAGGGGGTTTTGTCGCCGCCTGCGACGGCTCGGGTCGCTGGCAACCGCTGGCCGCCGATGTCGTGCAGCCGGTCGGCCTCGACGACGAACACGCGCTGCTGCCATCGACGTTGCGTGGCTTCTCCGGTTACCGGCTGCTCCAGGAGTACTTCGCGTTCCCGCAGCGCTTCCTGTTCTTCGACCTTTGCGAGGTCGGCCCGGCACTGCGGGCGCTCGGCGGTACCGAGGCCGACATCGTGCTGCTGTTCGCGCGCGGCGAGCCTTCGCTGCAGCAGCTCGTCGACGCCCGCTCGCTGGCGCTGAACTGCGTGCCGGCGGTGAACCTCTTCGAACAGCGTTGCGACCGAATCCACGTCACGCCACAGACCCACGACTTCCATGTCGTCGTCGACCGCGCGCGGCCGATGGATTTCGAGGTGCACGACATCGTCGAGGTCACCGGTCACGGCGTCGGCATCGAGAGCGAGCGCCGCTTCCTGCCGCTGTACGCCGCATTCCACACCGAGGAGCTCGGCCACGACGCCTACTTCGCGCTGCAGCGCGAGCCGCGTCTGATGTCCGAGAAGCAGAAGCGCGACGGGCCCCGCTCGTCTTACATCGGCACCGAAGTCTTCCTGAGTGTGGTCGACCAGCGCGAGGCGCCCTATGCAGGCACGCTGCAGCAACTGGGTGTCAAGGCACTGTGCAGCAACCGCGACCTGCCGCTGCTGATGCCCGCCGCTCAACCGGGCGGTGAGCTGCTGCTCGAGGCCAGCGCGCCGGTCGACTCGGTTCGAGTGATCAAAGGGCCGTCGCGACCGCTGTCGGGCCTGCGCGAGGGCAACGTCGCCTGGCGGTTCATCAGCCAGCTGTCGCTGAACCACTTGTCGCTGATCGACACCGATCGCGAGAAAGGGGCCGCGGCGCTGCGTGACCTGCTTCGTCTGTACGTGCCCGAGGCCGACTCGGCGCAGCACCGTCAGATCGAGGGGCTTCGTTCGGTGCGAACCGAACCGGTGGTGCGGCGTCTGCCGATGCCGGGGCCGATCGCCTTCGGCCGCGGCGTGCGGATCGACGTCGAAGTCGACGAACTGGCCTTCCAGGGTGGCAGCGCCTTCCTGCTCGGTTGTGTGCTCGAGCGCTACTTCACCCGGCATGTGTCGATGAACGGCTTCGCCGAGACACATGTGCGGTCGCAGACGCGTGGCGAGATCTTCGCCGGGCGGCCGACCAGCGGCTCGCGGCCGATCGTCTGAGCGGGTGCCCCGATGGACCGCATCGATTCGCTCCCCCAGCTGCTGCAGCAGATGCAGGCCGAGCCCTGGCGGTTCGATTTTTTCCATGCCATCCGCTGGATCGACGCCCACCTGGGCAAGCGGCCACGGCTCGGCACCGCACGGCGGCCGGTCGACGAGCCGGTGCGCCTCGGTCAGGCGCCGGAGATGTCCTTCGCGCCCGCCAGCCTGCACGCGGTGGTGCCGGCCAGCGAGCGCCAGCGACGGCCTCGTGTCGAGGTTCGTTTTCTCGGGCTGTTCGGCCCGCAGGGCCCGCTGCCGCTGCACCTGACTGACCATGCCCGCGAGCGCCTGGCCGAGCGCGACGAGACCTTCGCGCGCTTCGCCGACATGTTCCACCATCGGCTGCTGCTTCTCTTCTACCGCGCGTGGGCGCAGGCGCAGCCGGTGGTGGGGCTCGACCGGCCGCATGACGACCGCTTCGCCGACATCGTCGGCTCGCTGGTCGGAATCGGCATCCCTTCGCTGCAGAACCGCGACGCCGCGCCCGGCAACATCAAACTGCACTTCTCCGGGCTGCTGACGCGGCAGGTGCGCAACGCCGAGGGGCTGGCGCACCTGCTGTCGGGCTACTTGCGGCGACCGGTGCGCGTGGCGCAGTTCGCCGGCCGCTGGATGGCATTGCAGACCGACGAGCGCAGCCGCATCGGGCGCGCCGCGCCTGGACGCACCGGAGCCGGCGCCCGGCTCGGCGCCGGCGCCGTGCTCGGTGGCATGGTCTGGGATCGCCAGCACGGCTTTCGTGTCCACATCGGGCCGCTCGATCGCGCCGCATTCGAATCGATGCTGCCCGACGGCAGCGCGCTCCCGGCGCTGATGGCGCTGGTGCAGCAATACGTCGGCGAGGAGTTCGATTGGGACCTCGCGCTCGGACACATCGTCCCGCAGATCCAGCCGATCCGGCTCGGCCGCCACGGCCGCCTCGGCTGGACGAGCTGGATCGCGCCGCCACCACGGCGTGAAGTCGCCGAACTTCGCCTGTCGCCGGCATCGGCGATGCCCGCCTGGCAGCGCCGCCAGCGCAGCACGGGGCCGGCTGCGCTCCAATAACGACCTTTCACACAACGACACAGAGGACCTTGCACCATGGCCGAAATCAGTCGTGTCGCCGTCTTCGGCAAGCTCAATGCGCTGGCCTACAAGGCCGTCGAAGGCGCCACCGTCTTTTGCAAGCTGCGCGGCAACCCGTACGTCGAGCTCGAACACTGGGTGGCGCAGATCGTCCAGAACCCCGATTCCGACTGGCACCGCGTGATCAAGCACTACGGGCTCGACGTCTCGGTGCTGGCCAAGGACATCACCACCGCACTCGACCGCCTGCCGCGTGGCGCCACCGCGATCTCCGACATCGCCGAGAACATCACCAACGCCGTCGAGCGCGGCTGGGTCTACGGCACGCTGATGTACGGCGACAACGTCGTTCGCACCGGCTACGTGCTGCTCGGCATGCTGAAGACCACCTTCCTGCGCAACGCGCTGTATGCCATCAGCCGCCAGTTCGAGAAGGTCAAGGCCGACGACCTCGCCGACAACATGGCCAAGATCATCGGCGGCTCGCCCGAGGACGGTCAGGGCGCAAGCGATGGCAGCAGCGGCGCCGCCGGCGGCGCAGCACCCGGCGAGGCCAGCGGCGCGATCGCTCCCGCGGCGATGGGCAAGCAGGAGGCGCTGAAGAAGTTCACCACCGACCTCACCGAGCAGGCCCGCAGCGGCAAGATGGACCCCATCGTCGGCCGCGACGACGAGATCCGTCAGGTGGTCGACATCCTGATGCGGCGTCGCCAGAACAACCCCATCCTGGTCGGCGAAGCCGGCGTCGGCAAGACCGCGGTGGTCGAAGGCTTCGCGCAGCGAATCGCTCGCGGCGACGTGCCGCCGGCGCTGAAGGATGTCAGGCTGCTCACGCTCGATGTCGGGCTGCTGCAGGCCGGCGCCAGCATGAAGGGCGAATTCGAGCAGCGGCTGCGCTCGGTGATCGAGGAGGTGCAGGCGAGCCCGCAGCCGATCATCCTCTTCGTCGACGAGACACACACGCTGGTCGGCGCCGGCGGCCAGGCCGGCACCGGCGACGCCGCCAACCTGCTGAAACCCGCGCTTGCGCGTGGCACGCTGCGCACCGTGGGCGCCACTACCTTCGCCGAGTACAAGAAGCACATCGAGAAGGACCCGGCGCTCACGCGCCGCTTCCAGACCGTCACCGTCGACGAGCCCGACGAACGCAAGGCGACGCTGATGATGCGCGGCGTGGCGAGCACGATGGAGAAGCACCACAAGGTGCAGATCCTCGACGAGGCGCTCGAGGCCGCGGTCAAGCTCAGCCACCGCTACATCCCGGCACGCCAGCTGCCCGACAAGTCGGTCAGCCTGCTCGACACCGCCTGCGCGCGGGTGGCGGTCAGCCTGCATGCGACGCCGGCCGAGGTCGACGACTGCCGCAAGCGCATCGACGCGCTGAACACCGAGCTCGGCATCATCGATCGCGAGAAGGCGATCGGCATCGACGTCGCCGAGCGCGAAACGCAGGCCAAGGAACAGCTGGCCTCCGAGACCGCGCGGCTGGCCGAACTGGAGGCGCGCTGGAACGAGGAGAAAACACTCGTCGACCAGCTGCTTGCGCTGCGCGCGAAGCTGCGCCAGGGGGGCAAGCCGGTCGAGGGCACCGGCAGTCCGCTCGAGGCGCAGACCGCCGCCACCCCACCACCGGAAGGCACCGAGCCGCCGCTTTCCGACGAGGAGCGTGCCGCCACCCTCGCCGAGCTGAAGGACGTGCAGACCCGGCTGACCGAGCTGCAGGGCGAGAGCCCGTTGATCCTGCCGACGGTGGACTATCAGGCGGTGGCTGCCGTGGTCGGCGACTGGACCGGCATCCCGGTCGGCCGCATGGCGCGCAACGAGATCGACACCGTGCTCAAGCTGCCGACGCTGCTGGCGCAGCGCGTGATCGGCCAGGACCACGCGATGGAGATGATCGCCAAGCGCATCCAGACCTCGCGCGCCGGGCTCGACAACCCGAACAAGCCGATCGGCGTCTTCATGCTCGCCGGCACCTCGGGTGTCGGCAAGACCGAGACCGCGCTCGCTCTGGCCGAGGCGCTGTACGGCGGTGAGCAGAACCTCATCACGATCAACATGAGCGAGTACCAGGAGGCGCACACGGTCTCCTCGCTCAAAGGCGCGCCGCCGGGCTACGTCGGCTACGGTGAAGGCGGCGTGCTGACCGAAGCGGTGCGCCGCAAGCCCTACAGCGTGGTGCTGCTCGACGAGGTCGAGAAGGCGCACTCCGACGTGCACGAGCTCTTCTTTCAGGTCTTCGACAAGGGTTGGATGGAAGACGGCGAAGGACGGCAGATCGACTTCAAGAACACCCTCATCATCCTCACGACGAACGCCGGTACCGAGCTCATCGCCAGCATGTGCAAGGACCCGGAGCTGATGCCCGAGGTCGAGGGCCTGACCAAGGCGCTGCGCGAGCCGCTGCTCAAGGTCTTCCCGCCCGCGCTGCTCGGCCGGCTGGTGGCGATCCCGTTCTTCCCGCTCTCCGACGAGATGCTCGGCGCGATCGCGAGGCTGCAACTCGGCCGCATCAAGAAGCGTGTCGAGGGCCGCTACAAGATTCCGTTCACGACCACCGATGAGGTGATCAAGCTCGTCGTCTCGCGCTGCACCGAAAGCGAGTCGGGCGGCCGCATGATCGACGCCATCCTCACCAACACGATGCTGCCCGACATCAGCCGCGAGTTCCTCAACCGCATGATGGCCGGCGATCCGATCAACGGCGTCGAGGTCGATGCCGAGGGCGGCAACTTCGTCTACCGCTTCGGCTGAAGCCGGCGCCAGGGGGTCGACCGTGAATCGGGCGTCGCCATCGCCGAGGAAGCCGGTCTTGCGGGCGGCGGCCGGTGGCGCCGACGCCACCGACCGGGACTTCACGAAGGCGATGCAGGCGCACAAGGAAGGCCGGCTCGCCGACGCACGAAACCTGTACCAGCGCATCCTGCAGACGGCACCCCGGCATGCCGGGGCGGTCAACGCGCTCGGCATGCTTCGCCATCAGCAGGGCGACAGCGCTCAGGCAGTGGCGCTGATCGAGCAGGCGGTCGCGCTCGCGCCCGGCGATGCCGGCTTCCTCAACAACCTCGGCAACGTCCACCTCGAGTGCGACCGCGTCGACGAGGCGGTGGCCTGCTACCGTCGTGCGATCGCGCTGGCGCCCGACTGGCCGATGGCACTCAACAACCTCGGCCACGCGCTGAAGCTCAGCGGTGCGCTCGAAGAAGCCCGCGCCTGCCTGCTGAAGGCCATCCGGCTCGATCCGTCGTTCGTTCGCGCCTACACCAACCTCGGGCTCGTGCTCTCGGCGGCGAACCAGCTCGAGGCGGCGGCCGAGTCCTACCGCCGCGCGCTCGACCTCGACCCCAGGCTTGCCGACGTGCGGGTGCTGCTTGGCCGTGCCTACCACAAGCTCGGGCGCGACGACGACGCCGCCGAGGTCTACCGCCGCTGGCTCGAGCTCGACCCCTCCAACCCGGTGGCGGCGCACATGGCGGCAGCGACCTCGGGCCGCGAGGTGCCGGTGCGCGCCGGGGACGCCTATGTCGAAAAGACCTTCGACGACTTTGCAGCCTCGTTCGACACCATGCTCACCGGCCGGCTCGCCTACCGCGCGCCGCAGCTGTGCGCCGAACAAGTGGCACGCCGCGCAGGCGAGCCGGCGGCCGCGCTCGAGGTGCTCGACGCCGGCTGCGGCACCGGTCTCTGCGGGCCGCTGCTCAGGCCCTGGGCCCGGCGGCTCCACGGCGTCGATCTCTCCCGCGGCATGCTCGACCGCGCCCACCTCACCGGTGCCTACGACGCGCTTTACAAGGCCGAGCTGACGCAGTTCCTCCGCCAGTCGCCGGGACAGTGGGATCTGCTGGTGTCGGCGGACACGCTTTGCTACTTCGGCGACCTGGCCGACCTCTTCGCTGCCGCCTCGGCTTCGCTGAAGCCACAGGCGGTTTTCGTCTTCACCGTCGAGGCATTGCCCGACGCCGACCCGCGCGACTTCGCGCTCGCCCCCCACGGCCGCTACGCCCACCACGAGCGCTACCTGCGCCGGCTGCTACCCGAACATGGCCTCGAGCCGCTGTCGGCCGATGCGGCAACGCTTCGGCTGGAGGGCGGTCAGCCGGTGGGCGGCTGGGTCGTCGCGGCGCGCCGTGGCTCGCCGCGCGCCCCGAACTGAGATCACGGAGCCTCCATGCCCGATGTTGCCCCCCCCATCAAGCTGAATACCGCGAACGGCAACAAGCTGCGCTTTCGCTCGCTCTCGGCGAGCGAAGAGCTGGCGCGGCTTTATGAGTTCAACGTCGTCGCGCTGGCCGACGCCGATGTCGACGTCGACCTACCCGGGCTGCTCGGCACCGACGCCTATGTCGAGATCGAACTGCCACAGGGCAGCCCGCGGCGCCTGCACGGCATCGTCGCCGCCGCCGGGCTCGAGGGCTCGGTGGGCAAGCAGCTGTCGTACCGTCTGGTGCTGCGCCCATGGCTGTGGAACCTGACGCGCCGCGCCGACACGCGCATCTTCCAGCAGATGGCGGTCGACGTGATCCTGCGCAACGTGTTCTCGAAGTACAGGCATCAGGTGCTGTTCGAGCTGCAGGGCAGCTACCCAACCTACGACTACTGCGTGCAGTACCGCGAGACCGACTTCAACTTCGTCAGCCGCCTGATGGAGCACGAAGGCATCTACTACTACTTCACGCACTCCGACAGCGGCCACAAGATGATCATCTGCGACCGCATGAGCAGCCATGTCGAGGCCGTCGGCTTCGAGAAGGTGAAGTACCGCGACAGCCATGACGCGATGCTCGACTTCCAGGCCATCGAGCAGTGGCGAAGCCAGTTCGAGGTGCCGCCGGGCATGGTGGCACTGACCGACTACGACTTCGTCAAGCCGTCGACCAAGCTGCTGGTCACCGCGCAGTCGCCGCGCAGCCAGTGGCATGGCTACGAGTACTACGATCAACCGGGCGAGTACACGGAGAAGTCCGAAGGTTCGCGTTATGCGCAGGTCCGGATGGAGGAACTCGATGCGCGGTACCACCGCGTCAGCGGGGCTTCGTTCAGCGTACGCGGGCTCGAGGTCGGGCGCCTGTTCGAACTGATCGAGCACCCGCGCGCGGCCGAGAACGACAAGTACGTGCTCGTCTCCACCCGCATCGAGGCGCAGTACTCCGGCTACGAGTCGGGCCAAGGGCAGACGCGCTTCGAGTGCCGCTTCTCGGCCATACGCTCGGCGGAGATCTTCCGCCCCGACCGCATCACGCCCAAGCCGATCGTCCCCGGCGCGCAGACGGCCGTGGTGGTAGGCCCCTCGGGCGAGGAGATCTACACCGACGAGTACGGCCGCGCCAAGGTGCAGTTCCACTGGGACCGCGAGGGCGAGCGCGACGAGAACAGCTCCTGCTGGCTGCGCTGCGCCAGCGGCTGGGCCGGCAAGGCCTGGGGGATGATCTCGATCCCGCGCATCGGCCAGGAGGTGGTGGTCTCGTTCATCGAGGGCGACCCCGACCAGCCGCTGATCACCGGCCGCGTCTACAACGCCGAGCAGATCACGCCCTACCTGCTGCCCGACAACAAGACCGTCAGCACGATCAAGAGCCGCTCGACGCTCGAAGGCGAGCCGGCCAACTTCAACGAGATCGCGTTCGAGGACAAGATCGGCAGCGAGTTCATCCGCGTCCATGCGGAAAAGGACTTCGTTCAGATCGTCAAGAACGACGCCCACCTGCGGGTCGACAACGACCAGTTCCGCAAGGTCACAAACAACGTCACCGAGGAGATCGGGGGCAACACCCACCTGAAGGTGGGTGGCGCCGCCACCGCGTACGTGGTCGGCAAGCAAGACCTCAAGATCGACGAGGACGCGATCGTCAAGATCGGCAAGAGCGCGAGCAACAAGCTCGACCTCAAGGTCGGCGGCGACACCTCGCACGAGACGGGCGGCAACTACTCGCTGAAGGCCGCCAGCAACGGCAACGTCAAGATGGGCGCCAACCTCAACATCGAAGGCGGCGCCAACGTCAACATCAAGGCCGGCGCCAACGTCGTCATCGAGGCCGGCGCGCAGATGACGCTGAAGGGCGCGATGATCAACATCCTGGCCGACGGCATCATCAACATCAAAGGCTCGCTGGTGAACATCAACACCGGCGGCGGCGGCGGTGGCGCGCAGGCGGCGAGCCCGACGGCCCCCGGCACGCCGGCAGATCCCGAGGCGCCACAACCGCTGGTCGACCGCGTGCAGGAGATCGAAGACCTGCTCAAGAAGAGCCGCTAGACCCCGGCCTGTCGTCCGCCGACCGCGCTGCCCTAGCCGATGAACGACGCCGCCGCCACACCCGACGACCGCCTCGCGGCGCTGGTGGCGCAGCGCTGGGGCCCGGTGCTGCAGCGGCTGGGCGACCGCCGCGCCGCGTTCGAAGCCGCGGTGCGCCAGCGAGCGGCGGGCCACGGGCTTGCCGAGAGCCTCGAACAGGCTCGCTACCTGAACCTGTGCTTCGCCTTCGGCCCCGGCTTCGAGGACAAGACCGAGAACGAGTGGGCTCTCGCGCTGCTCGTCGACCAGCGCCTGCGGCCGCCGGTGAAGCTGCACCAGCTGGTGCTGCGCGCGCTGCGCGAAATCGAACGCCGGGGTGGCGACCTCGCCGCGCTGCGTGCCGCCGACCAGGCGCTGCTCGATGCCGGCGACGCCGCCCGGCTGCGCAGCGACCCCAGTGCCCACGCGCTGCCGCGGCAGGCCTGCGACCTCGAGGCGGTCGAACTCCGCCTGCTCGACACCGCCTGGCGCCAGGAGTATCTGCACCGCGAGGGGGCCTGGGTGCGTGGCCCGGCCCCCGCGGTGGCACCGCTGCGCATCGACGCCAACCATCCTGCACCACCGGTGGTGGCGGTGCTCACGCAGTGCGAGGGCGAAGCGACACCGTCGCGGCTGCAGGTCCGCCAGGTGCCGCACGGCCACTGCGGGCTCGGGCTGCACCCTTCGGTGCGCTGGCTCGGCGGGCACGGCATCGCCGCCTGGCGCGAGCACGAGGCGCGGCAGGTGGCGTGGCCCGTGACCGCGGGCGCCGAGCTCAAGCCGAGCCGGCTGCTCGCTGCGAGCGACCCGCAGGTGACGCTGCTGCAGCTCGGCAGCTGCGGCCTTCGCGACGAGGGGGTGCCGCTCGACGGCGTCAACCTCCAGCTGTGGTCCTACGCCGCGAACCAGTGGCTGTTCACGCTCGTCCGGCAGGCCTCGCTGACGATCGCAGCACCCGAGTCGACCGAACTCGCCCAGACCGGCGAGCCGACCCGCTGCACGCTCGAGCGCGACGGCGTCAAGCGCCCGGCGCTGGCCTGGCAAGAGGGTTTTGACGACCACCTGCGGGCACGCCTCGCGCAGGGGCTGCAGAAGCTCTTCAACGCCTGGCAGCCGATCGTTCAGCAGCCACACCTGCAGGCTGCGGTGTCGATGATCGACGGGCGCGCCAGCATCACCTGGGGCTGGCGTGAAGGCGCGCGCGGGATCGCCGGCCCGCCGGTCATGCGCGCACTGGCGTCGCTCGACCTCACCGCCAGCGCCGACATCAAGCTCACCGGCTTCGTCGAGTACGCCGGGGCACGCGCACAGCTGCGGCTGAAGATCGACGGCCACACGGCGCTGAAGTCGGAAGTCGAGCGCTTCAACGCCGAGCCGGCGCTGATCGAGGCCTTCGCCGGTGCGGTGCACCGCTTCCGCTGGCCGGTGGTGCTCGAGGCCGAGCCGATGGCCGACGAGAGCGGCATCGTCTTTGCCGAGGTCGGCCCCTGCACCGGCGCGCTGGTCGGCAGCTTCGGGCTCCGGCCGAGCGTGCTGGTCGGCAACGCCTGGGAATGGTTCGCGACGCTCTCGCTCGAGCCGGTGGCCACCCGCGTGCTCGTCTACGACCCGCTTCTCGGCTTGTCGGAGAGCCACATGGCGCTGCTCGGTTCGGTGCAGCTGCTCGACTGGAGCGTGGTCTGATGGACCGGCTGCTGGTGCTGCGGCTGCGCTCGGCAGGCATCGGCGCCGAGGCCTGGCTCAACGGCATCCCGCTCGCGCGCACCGGCAAGGCCGGCGGCGACGTCACGCTGCCGGTTCACGAATTCGTGATCGCAGGGCCGAACCGCCTCGAGCTGGTGATCGACCCGCCGCCGCCGCTGCTGCCGCCACTGCCCGGCGCGCCGCCGCTGATCGGCGACGAAGGCCAGCGCGCCGACGCCTGCCTGCTGCTGCCGCGCACCGGCAACCTGGCCAACGAGACGCTGTCGCGGGTGTTGCTGCAGTTGGCCTGGGCGGCCGCCGAAGGCGACGTCTACCCGCGCCCGGTGACATTGCATCAGGAAGCCGACATCCCGGTGCGCTTCCCGCGCTGGCGCTGGCTCGACGCGCCGCGAATCGAGGGCGTCGACAGCCTGCGCGCCCCGGCCGCCGCCTACCTGCAGGACCTGGCGATCTCGCTCGCGCGCGGCGACCCCGAGCCGATGTTCGTCGCCGCGAAGCTGCGCTTCGAAGAACTGGCGCTGGCCTACCAGCGGCCGCCGGCCGACGACCTCGCGCGATGGCGAGCCCGCGTGCAGCTGCTGCACGCGCAAAAGGCGATGCGCCCGCCGCTGCCCACCGCCGAGACGCTGAAGCTGCGGCCGGTTGCCGACGGCCGCCTGCTCGAGTGCCTGCTCGACGACGGCCGGCCGGCGCTGCGCTGCGCGCGGCCCGACGGCTCGCAGGTGTTCTGGCCGATGCGGCTGGCCGCGGTCGAGCGGCGCTTCTACCCCTTGCGCTGAGCCCCGTGAAGCGATGAACAGGCCCGCTGTGCCGACCCTCTCCGGCGTGCTGCCGCGGCGGGCCACGCGCTATGCTCGCAGCCCGTCTTCGCGAAGGATGCGCGCAGCATGATCGTGCTGGCAGTCAAGAGCTACAACGGCGCACCGACCGACGCCGTGGAGGCCAGCTTCGACGAGCTGGGCGGCACCATCGGCCGCGCCGACGGCAACCTGATGGTGCTGCCCGACCCCGAGCGCACGATCTCGCGGGTGCACGCGAAGGTGGTCTTCCGCAATGGCCGCTACGCGCTCGAAGACCGTGGCAGCAACCCGATCACCGTCAACGGCAACATCGTCGGCCACGGCAAGGAGTGGCCGCTGGCGCCGGGTGACACGATCCTGATCGGCGGTTACGAGATCGCCGTTCGCGCGGGCGACGCGCCGGCCAAGGCGAGTGACCCGTTCGACGACATCTTCGGCGAACCCGCATCGGTGCCGATGGCTCCGGCGCCCGCGGTGGCCCCGCCCCGCCCCGCGCCAGCGCCGCAGCCCTCGTTCTCGCCCTCGCCGCGGCCGCCGGCAGGCCACATTCCGAGCGGCTGGAATCCGCTGGCCGACGAAACCGGCGGTGGCTCGCTCGACGGGCTCGTCCCGGGCCAGAGGTCCGACGCGGCCTCGGCGTCGGTGGCACCGGCCGAAGATTCGATCGACGACCTCTTCGGTCTCGGCGAAGGGGCGAACAAGGGCAAGCAGGTGTGGGCCGAAGACGACGACTTCCTCGGCGTCTTCGACCCGGGTGGCCCGGCCTCGGGTGGCGTCGGCGAGCCTGCGGTGAAGCCGCGCCACGAGGATCGAAGCTTCGAACACGCGCGCTCCGACCTCGGTGCCGCGTTCCCGAACGCGGTGCCGGCGGCACCACCGGCGGCGAAGCCGCCGCCGGCCCCGTCACGGACGCCACCCGAGCTGGCATCGAAGTCGCCGGTCACCGGAGGCAAGGCCGTGCGGTCGTGGGACGGCGGCCAGACGCGCGAGACGATGGTCGTCGCGCCGCCCGGGGCCGGCCGACGCACCGGCCAGCGTGGCCCGGCGCCGGCGATGCGCACGACGCCGCCGCCGGTGGCCGCACCGGCGGTCGCGGCTGCACCGGCGGCCGGGCACGACGAACTGCTGCGCGCCTTTCTCGAGGGTCTCGGCGCCGTGCACGCGCCGCCGGTACAGGCGATCACGCCCGAGCTCATGCGGCTCGTCGGCGCACTGCTCGCCGAGGCGGTGGGCGGCGCCGTCGAGCTGCTGCAGGCGCGGGCATCGGTCAAGCGCGAGGTGCGCGCCGACGTCACCGCGATCCGGCCGCGGGCGAACAACCCGCTGAAGTTCTCGCCCACCGCGGCGCTGGCACTGCAGCACATGCTGGGGCCGAAGGCACCGGGCTTCCTCGGCCCCGAGGCGGCGATGAAGGATGCCTTCCGCGACCTGCGGGCGCACGAGCTGGCGGTGATGGCCGGCATGCGTTCGGCGCTCGGCGGGCTGCTGCAGCGCTTCGCGCCCGAGAACCTCGAGTCACGCATCGCGGCCCGCTCCGGGCTCTCGGCGCTGCTCGCCGGCGGCCGCAAGGCGCAGCTGTGGGAAGCCTTCACGTCGCTCTACAGCCAACTTTCCGCGGAAGCCGAGGACGACTTCCACCAGGTCTTCGGCAAGGCCTTCGTCGAGGCCTATCAAGATCAGCTCGAGCGCCTGAGCGGCGAGCACATGCGGGGGGGCTGACGCGATGCTCGGCATGGAAGTGGCGATCCTCTCCGAGCAAGGGGGGCGCTCCTACAACGAGGACGCCTGCGGCCACTGGCACTCTGACCGCCACCTGTGCTGCGTGCTGGCCGACGGTGCCGGCGGCCATGGCGGCGGCGACGTCGCGTCGCGAGTCGCGGTCGAGACGCTGATCAACGCCTTCGCCGAACGCCCCACCGAGGACGGCGAATCGCTCGCCGAGCTGGTGTGGGCCACCAACCAGGCGGTGCTCGACCAACGTGCCACCGACAGCCGGCTGCGCGACATGCACAGCACCGTCGTCTGCCTGGTGATCGACTTCGTCGACCGCAGCGCGCACTGGTCGCATGTCGGTGACTCGCGCCTGTACTGGTTCCGCGACGGCCGGCTGATCGACCGCACGCTCGACCACAGCCTCGTGCAGAGCCTGATCAACGCCGGCGTGCTGACCGCCGACCAGGCGCGCGATCACCCGCGCCGCAGCGAGCTGCAATCGGCGCTGGGCACGCGCCCGGAGGACCTTCAGGTCGGCGCCAGCGGCGGCAGCGTCGACGTCGAGGCCGGCGACGCCTTCCTGCTCTGCTCCGACGGGCTCTGGGAGTTTGTCGCCGACACCACGATGGAGGCGGCGCTGCAGGCCGCCGAGAACCCTGCGCAGTGGCTCGAGACGCTCGAGCAGGCGGTGCGCGAAGCCGCCAAGCACCGCAGCAGCCACGACAACTTCAGCGCGGTCGCGGTCTGGCTCGTCGAACCCGAGCCCACCGCCGACGTGCTCGACGAAGAGGACTCCTGACGATGGCGATGAACACCTGCCTGGGCGCGAAGATGCAGTGCACCTTCGGCCTGGCGCCGAGCACGCTGATCCCGACGCCCAAGACCGTGATCACGAACAACGTGCCGGCGGCCAACATCATGGACCACAAGCCGATCATGAACATCCCGCCGTTCGGCGCGTGCACCAGTCTGGCCAACCCGACGGTCGCGGCAGCCACCGCGGCTGCACTCGGCGTGCTGACCCCGATGCCGTGCATCCCCAACACGCCGGCACCCTGGGTGCCGGGTTCACCGACGGTGATGCTGTGCAACGCACCGGCGCTGGACAACATGTCCAAGCTGATGTGCGTGTGGGCCGGTGTGATCCAGTTCATCGACGCCGGCCAGGTCAACCACATGATTCCGCCCTGACGGGACGGTCACCGACGCTTGTCGCCCATCCGAGGATTGCCGCGAATCCGGCTCCGCCGGTCCGCCGGCAAAGCCCCCCTGGGGGGCAGCGACCGGGAGGGAGCGTGGGGGCTCAAACAAGCGGCGGCAGCAACCCCTCGGCGGCGATCGTCTTCTGCACCGCCTTGCGCTCGAGCATGCGTTGCAGGTAGGGGCCGATGTTCGGATAGGCGCGCGCCGGGCGGCTCGCGAAGCCACGGGTCCAGCGGCAGAGCATGAAGGCGTAGGGGTCGGCCGCGCTGTAGCCGGAACCGAGCAGCCAGGCACGACCGTGGCTCGCGAGCTGGTCGTCGATCTGCTGCAGCAGCGTGCCGACGCGCGCCTCGGCATGTGCCTTCACCTGCCCGGCACCGGTGCTGTTGCCCTCGTCGACCAGGCGCTCGGGGTAGAAGTAGTGGATCAGCGTCGACTGCAGCGTGCTCGAGAGCCACACCAGCCACTTGTAGAAGTGCGCACGCTGCGGCGTGCCGAGCGATGGCGCCAGCCCTGCCTGCGGCTGGGTGTCGGCCAGGTGCAGACAGATCGCCGCCGTCTCGTAGAGCACCAGCGCGCCGTCCTGCAGCACCGGGATCAGGCCATTGGGGTTGAGCTTCAGGTACTCGGGCGACTTGTGCGCCTGCACATGCCGGTCCACGAGCACCAGCTCGAAAGGCACGCCGATCTCGTTGAGCAGCACATGCGGTGTGAAGCTCGCGTTGCCGGGGAAGTAGTGCAGTCGGATCATCCGCGCTCCTCGGAACCATGGTGCGCCCGGGCAGTCGGGCAGCACCCGGGGTTCGGTGACGGACGACGATAGCCGATACTGCCTGCCCGCCCGGCGTCCCGGGCACGGCAGTCCGCGCGCCGGCAGCAGGCGCCGAAAGGAGAGTCCGCGATGGCCCCGTCCCGCATGCAGTTCGATCTTTCCTTCGGTGCCGGAGCCCGGCCCGCGACACGCCGCGACGGCGACGCGCCGCTGCGGCTGCTGGTGGTGGCCGACCTCGGCGGCGACCGCTCGGTGCCCCTTGCCGCGCGCAAGCCCCTGGCGCTGGACATCGACAACATCGATGCCGTGGTCGCGCGCATCGCGCCGCGGCTGACACTGACACTCGAGGGCCTGCCGGCGACGATCACCTTCGCCTCGCTCGACGACTTCCATCCCGACCGGCTGTTCACCCGGGTCGCCGCGTTCGACACGCTGCGCCGGCTGCGCCAGGAACTGCAGGACCCTTCGCAGTTCAAGCGCGCCGCGGCCTCGCTCGGGCTCTCGGTGCCCGCCGCGCCGGCCGCCGCCGCGGCGCCCGCGGCTGGCGCCGAGGCGGCCTCGGACATCGAGCGGCTGCTCGGCCGCAAGCCGGAAACCACGGTGCCCACCACCACGCCGGCGGCGGCCATCGAGCGCTGGCTGCACGACCTGATGGCGCCGCATGTCAAACCCGACACCGCCCACGAGCAGCGTGCGCTGATCGCCGGCTGCGACGAGGCCGTCTCGACACTGATGCGAACGCTGCTGCACCAGAGCGAGGTCCAGGCGCTCGAGGCCGCCTGGCTCGGGCTCGACCGACTGGTGCGCGGCCTCGAGCTCGGGGGGACGGTGCAGCTCTTCGTGCTGGACGCCTCGGCGGCCGAACTGCTGGAGGACATCGGCGCGCACCGCGCCGATCTCGGCGGCAGCGCGATGCACCAGCACCTGGCCAGCCGCGCAGGCGCCGACGGCGCGCGCTTCTCGCTGGTCGCGCTCGGCCACACCTTCGGCCCTGGCGAGCAGGACGTCCAGCTGCTCGCGTCGCTGGGAGCGATCGGTTCGCGTGCCGGCGCACCGGTGCTCGCCGCCGCGACGCCGGCCTGCGCCGGTGCCGCCGGCCGCGAAGCGCTCGCCCATCCGCGCAGTTGGCGCGAGGCCGAGGACGAGAGCCTGGTGCACTGGCAGGCGCTGCGCACGAGCCCGATGGCGCCGTGGATCGGCCTCGTGGCGCCTCGCGTGCTGATGCGGCTGCCATATGGCGCCGCCACCGACCGCACCCACGCCTTCGCGTTCGAGGAGATGCCTGCCGAGCGTGACCACGGCGCCTACCTGTGGGGCTCGGGCGCGCTCGCGGCGGCGCTGCTCGTCGGCCGCGCCTTCACCGAGGACGGCTGGCAGATGAACCTCGCGTCGCAGCTGGACATCGACGATCTGCCGAGCCATGTCTACAGCGAGGACGGCGAGCGCCACCAGCAGCCCTGCGCCGAGTTGCTGCTCTCCGAGGAGGCCGGCCAGGCGCTGCTCGGGCGCGGGCTGATGCCGCTGTTGAGCTACCGCAACCGCAACGCGGTGCGGCTGATGCGCTGGCAGTCGATCGCCGAGCCGCCGCAGCCTCTGCAGGGCCTGGGCTGACCTTCCCGCCCGCCGCGCGGTCGGCGCGCGGCCGGGGACGCGTCCCCTTACAGCGCACGGCGAGGCCGCGTGCGAGCATCGGCGCGATGGAACTGCGGGTGAACGGACACCGCCGGCCGATCGACGACACGCTGGCGCCGCCGGAGATGCCGCTGCTGTGGGCGCTGCGCGACCTGCTCGGCCTCACCGGCACCAAGTTCGGTTGCGGCGTCGGCGAGTGTGGCGCCTGCACGGTGCACATCGACGGCCAGGCAGCGCGTTCGTGCGTCACGCCGCTGTCGGCGGTGGGCGCGCGTGAGGTGCGCACGATCGAGTCGCTCGGCACGCCGGAGGCGCCGCATGCGCTGCAGCGCGCGTGGCTCGAGCACCAGGTGCCGCAATGCGGCTACTGCCAGAGCGGGCTTCTGATGGCCGCAGCAGCGCTGCTCGACCGCCGCCCAAACCCAAGCGACGCCGAGATCGACGGCGCAATCGGAAACCTGTGCCGCTGCGGAAGCCTCGTTCGCGTGAGGGCGGCGGTCCGCGCGGCCGCAGCGCAAGTGACAGCCGCCAAGTCCGCGTCCGGGCGCACACGCGGGCCCGTGCGATGAGACGACGCCCCTGGCTGCTGGGGGCGCTCGGCGCCGGCGGCGCGCTGCTCGTCGGCTGGGTGGCGATGCCGCCGCGCGGCCGTGTCGGCGGCGCCGGCGCGCTGCCGGTGCGCGACGGCACGGTCGTGCTCAACGGCTGGCTGCGGGTCGCCGACGATGGCCGGGTCTCGCTGGTGATGGCGCGCAGCGAGATGGGCCAGGGCGTGCACACCGCGCTCGCGATGGTCGTGGCCGAAGAACTCGAACTGCCGCTCACCGCGGTGCAGCTCGAAGCGGTGGGCAGCGACAGCCGCTACGGCAATGTCAGCGCATCGGTCGAATCGGTGCTGTCCTTCGGCCCCGACGACAGCGAGCCAGCGGCCGAAAGTGCCACGGTCCGCGCCAGCCGTTGGCTGCTCGGCAAGGTGATTCGTGAGCTCGGCATCAACGCCACCGGGGGTTCGTCGAGCATTGCCGACCTGATGCCGGTGCTTCAGCGCGCTGCCGCCACGGCACGCGCGCAACTGCTTGGCGCGGCATCGCTGCAGTGGCGGCTGCCGGTCGCCGAGCTGATGCTGGCCGACGGCGTCGTCAGCCACCCCTCCGGGCCCCGCGCCCATTTCGGCGAACTGGCGCGCCATGCGGCAGCCACCCCGCCGGGGCGCGTCGTCGTCAAGCCGCGTGATCGCTGGCGGCTGCTCGGCACCTCGCCACCACGAACGGACCTGCCGGCCAAGGTGGACGGCAGCGCACGCTTCGGCATCGATGTCCGCCAGCCGGGCCAGCTGTACGCCGCCATTGTCCACGGCGAAGTGCTCGGAGCGAGCCCGGGCGCGGTCGACGTCGACTCCGCGCTTCGGCTGCCCGGGGTGCTGCGTGTCGTTCGGCTGCCGCCGCGGGCCGGCTCGGCACCGGCGCTGGCGGTGGTCGGCCGTACCAGCTGGCACGCGCTGCAGGGCGCGCTCCGCCTGCAGGCGGACTGGCGGCAGCCGCCGCACCCGGTGGCCGGCAGCGACGTGATCGCACGGTCGCTCGCCGCCGCAGCCGACCGTGCTGCCGGCGGCAGGCACGGATCTGTGTTTCGCGACGACGGCGACGCGCTGGCCGCCCTCGCGCAGCCGGAAGGGCGCGTGGTCGAGGCCCGCTACGCCGTGCCCTACCTGGCGCACGCGACGATGGAACCGATGAACTGCACCGCGCAAGTCACCGACGGCCGCGTGAGGCTGTGGGCGCCGACGCAGGTGCCGACCTTCGCGCGGGGCATCGCGGCCGAGGTCGCCGGTGTCGACGAGGACGCGGTCGAACTCGAGGTGACCTACCTCGGCGGTGGCTTCGGCCGCCGCCTCGAGGTGGACTTCGTCGCGCAGGCGGTCCGGGTCGCGGTCGAGACCGGCGGTGCGCCGGTGCAGCTGCTGTGGCCGCGTGAGCAGGACTTCGGGCACGACTTCTACCGCCCGGCGGCGGCCGCGGTGATGCGCGGTGTGCTCACCGCCGACGGCACGCTGCTCGCGCTGGCGGTGGGCAGCGCCGGCGACGCGGTGATGCCGCGCTACTACGAACGTGTGCTGCCGGCTTTCGCACCGCCGGTCGACCTGCCCGACAAGACGAGCGCCGAGGGCCTCTTCTCCTGGCCCTACCGCGCCGCACATGTGCGTGTGGCGCACGAGGCCACGCACCATGGCGTGCCGGTGGGGTCGTGGCGCTCGGTCGGGCACTCGCAGAACGCCTTCTTCGCCGAGAGCTTCGCCGACGAGTTGGCGCACGCCGCGGGCGTGGACCCGCTGGCCTGGCGGCTGGCACAGCTCGCCGGCCGGCCGCGCCACGCCGCGGTGTTGAGGCTCGCGGCCGAGCGCGCCGGCTGGGGTTCGCCACTCCAGCGCGGGCGGGCGCGCGGTGTCGCGTTGCACGAGAGCTTCGGCACCATCGTCGCCGAGGTCGTCGAAGTCGAAGGCGGCACCGCCAGCGCGCCGCGGGTGCTCCGCGTGGTGGTGGCGGCCGACTGCGGCACCGTCGTCCACCCGGGCATCGTCGCGCAACAGCTCGAGTCGGCGGTGGTTTTCGGCCTCACCGCCGCGCTTCACGGCGGCATCACGATCGACGGTGGCGCGGTGCGCGAGCGGCGCTTCTCGCAGCAGCGGCTGCTGACGCTGGCCGAGACACCCCGCATCGAGACCCACCTGATCGCGAGCACGCGCCCGCCCGGCGGTGTCGGCGAACCCGGAACGCCGCCGGCAGCGCCGGCGCTCGCCAACGCGCTGTTCGCGCTCGACCACGTGCGCCGGCGAACGTTGCCGCTGCGGCCCGCGACCTGAAGCGCCGGCCCGGCGCGCGCCCGTGCCCGGGGATTGCCCGCTTGCACGCCGAGGCGGCGCGGCCTAGCGTGCCGGCATGAAGCCCTCCCTGCACCTCCTGCGCGCCGGCGTCGCGTTCGCGTTCGCCGCGCTGCTCACCGCCTGCACGACGACGACGACGCCAGCCCCCGCCGCGAGCGCGGCGCCGAAGCCCCGGCTGGTCGTCTTCATCGCCATCGACGGGCTGCCGATGCGGCAGGTGATCGACTACCGCGCGCAGCTCGCGCCCGACGGCTTCGCGCGCTTTCTCGACCGCGGCACCTGGTTCGCCGACGCGCACTACGGCCAGGCCTACACCGTCACCGCCGCCGGGCACGCGGTGATGCTGACCGGCGCCTACCCGCACCGCACCGGCATCATCGGCAACGAGTGGCGCGACCCGGTCAGCGGCGAGACCGTCTACTGCACCGGCGACACCGACGCCGCCTACATCGGCCACAAGACCAACAGGCTCGACGGCACCAGCCCCAAGAACCTGAAGGTCGATACGGTGGGCGACGTGCTGCGCCGCGCGAACCCGGCGGCCAAGGTGGTGGGCATCTCGGGCAAGGACCGCGGCGCGATCCTGCCCGCCGGCAAGACCGGCACCGCCTACATGTACCAGACGCAGACCGGCTTCTTCGCGTCGAGCACCTTCTACATGAAGGAGCACCCGGCCTGGGTCGAGGCCTTCAACGCCGGCAAGCCGGCCGACCGCTTCTTCAAGGCCGAGTGGAAGCCGGCGCTGGCCGATGCCGCCTACGCGCAGTCGCTCGGCGACAGCCAGCCCTGGTTCGGAGCCAGGCCCGGCAAGCTGCCGATGACGATCGGCGCCGCCGAGGACAAGCCGAGCCCGGCGTTCTACGCCGCGCTGCTGCGCAGCCCGTTCGGAGACGACCTCACGCTGGCCTTCGCGCGCGCCGCGATCGACGGCGAGAAGCTCGGCGCCGACGGTGTCACCGACATCCTCGCGGTCAGCCTCTCGGGGCACGACTATGTCAACCACTGGTGGAGCGCCGAGTCGCGCCTGTCGCACGACCACCTGCTGCATGTCGACCGGCTGCTGCAGCAGTTCTTCCGCCACCTCGACGAGAAGGTCGGGCGCGACCGCTACCTGCTGGTGCTGACAGCCGACCACGGCTTCATGCCCGCGCCCGAGGTCTCGCGGATGCGCGGGCTCGATGCCGGGCGCGTCAACAGCAGCCAGATGCTCTCTCGCATCAACGGCGAGCTCGAGAAGCGCTTCGGCGTGCCCAAGCTCGTGCGCCACATCTCTGCGCTCTCGCTCGGGCTGGACAAGACGCTGATCGCGCAGAAGGGGCTCGCCTTCGACGCCGTCGCGGAGGCGGCGCGCCTGTCACTGCTGGCCGAACCGGGAGTCGCGGTGGCCTACACACGCGGCGAGCTTCAGGCCAAGAGCCGCGCCGGAGCCCCTTTCTTCGACGCGATGGTGCGCACCTGGCACCGCGAACTTTCGGGCGACGTGCAGTACGTGTTCAAGCCGCACTGGATGTCGAGCTCGACGACCAACAACACCACCCATGGCTCGCCATACCCCTACGACACCCATGTGCCGATCCTGATGTGGGGGCCGCCCTGGGTGGGGCAGGGCCGGGTCGCGCAGAAGGTCGAGGTGGCCGACATCGCCCCGACGCTCGCCCAGCTGCTCGGCGTCGCCGCGCCGGCAGCGTCTGAAGGCAAGCCCCTGCCCCTGCCGAAGTGACGGACACACGGGGCCGGAAGCACCTAACCGAGGATTGCCGCGGATCCGGCTCCGCCGGTCCGCTGGCAAAGCCCCCGGGGAGCAGCGACCGGGAGGGAGCGTGGGGGCCGTCAGTTACACCCGCCGCACCCCCACCCAGCGCGCCAGCGTCGACGCCAGCCGGTCGGCGTCGATCGGCTTGGTGAGGAAGTCGTCCATGCCATCGGCGAGCGCCTGCTCGCGCTCCGAGACCAGTGCCGCCGCGGTGAGTGCGATGATCGGCACGCCCTGGCCGGCAGCGCTGGCGCGCAGCAGCCGAGTGGCCTCGTAGCCGCTCATCACCGGCATCTGCAGGTCCATCAGCACCGCCTCGTAGGGTTCGCCGCGGGCGGCGGCCATCTCCACCGCCTCCACTGCCTCGCGCCCGTCGCCGGCCTGGCCGACAACGACGCCCCAGCGTTCGAGCATCGCCACCGCAATCAGCATGTTGACGGCGTTGTCCTCGGCCATCAGCACCCGCGCGCCACGAAGCCGCTCGGCCGGCACCACGGGGTGGGCCGGGGGGTACGGCGCCGCGCTTGCCAGCGGCAGCGGCAGCTCGGCCCAGAAGCTGCTGCCGCGGCCGACCTCGCTCGAGACCCCGACCTCGCCGCCCATCAGCAGCGCCAGCTCGCGGCAAATCGACAGCCCGAGCCCGGTGCCGCCGAAGCGCCGCGTCGTGCTCTCGTCGGCCTGCGTGAAGGGCCGGAACAGCCGCGCCTGGGTCTCGGCGTCGATGCCGGCACCGCTGTCCTGCACCTCGATGCGCACCTGCTCGCCGCGGCGATGGGCGAGCAGCTTCACCTCGCCATGGGTGGTGAACTTGACGGCGTTGCTGAGGTAGTTGCTCGCGATCTGGCGCACGCGCAGCGGGTCGCCCGACACGGTGCCCTCGGCAGCGGGGTCGATCTCGATCTGCAGCGCGAGGTCGCGCGCCTGCGCCAGCGTTCCATAGGCGCGGCAGGCGGCACGAAGCAACTCGCCGAGATCGAAGGTCGTGGTCTCGATCTGCAGCTTGCCGGCCTCGATCTTCGAGAGATCGAGGATGTCGCTGATGATGCCGGTGAGCGAACGCGCGCTCTCCGAGATCTGGTCCAGGTACTGGCGGCGACGTTCCTCGCCGATGTCGCTGCCGCGCGCGAGGTCGGCCAGCCCGAGCATGCCGTGCAGCGGCGTTCGCAGCTCGTGGCTGGTGTTGGCGAGGAAGGCGCTCTTGGCGCGGCTGGCGGCCTCCGCGGCGTCTCGCGCGCGCGAGATCTCGGTCTCGAACTGGCGGCGTTCGGTGACGTCCTGCACGATCCAGATCGTTCCGCCCTTGGCCGGGTGATGGGGGTCGATCGCCTTGCCGATCACGCGGCTGATGAAGGTGCTGCCGTCGCGCCGCCGTGCCGGGCGGTCGATCTCGACCCGCTCGCCTCGTGCGAGCTTGGGGCCGAACTCGGTGCCGATCGCGCGGTAGTCCTCCTCGCTCACCCAGACCACGCTGCCGTGCTGGCCGACCAGCTGCCCCGGCGGCCAGCCGTAAAGCTGGTCGAAGAAGGGGTTGGTGAGCACGAAGTGGCGGTCGCGCGTGACCGCGATGCCGATCGCCGCCGTCTCGAGGATCGCCTCGCGCTCGAGCCGCGTTCGTTCGGCGGCGGTGACGTCGCGGGCATTAACCACCAGGTACTCGCGGCGGTCCATCGCGAATCGCGCCCCCGAGACCAGCATCGACACCGCCTGGCCGCCCTTCGCGACGAAGGTGGTCGGCACGTCGCGCACGCTGCCGCGTTCCTGAAGCCGGGCGACGAACGAGGCCCGGTCCTCCACCTCTTGCCAGAGCCCGAGCTCGACGTCGGTGCGGCCGACCACCTCGGCCGCGGCGTAGCCGGTGATTCGCTCGAAGGTCTGGTTGACCATCGCGTAGCGCCCGGTGGCCATATCGGTCAGCGCGATCAGGTCGGGGCTGGTGGCCACCAGGTGCGACAGCATCGCCTCCGAGCGGCGCACGGCCTCCTCGGCAGCGCGGCGTTCGGTGTCGTCGACGTAGATCGACAGCATCGCCGGGCCGCCCTCGGCATCGACGCGCACCCCGGTGGCGCGAACCGAGACGCGCCGGCCGGCGCGGCCGGTAAGGCGGAAGTCGGTCACCGGCAGGCCCTTGCCTGGCGGCGCGTGCTCCAGCTCCTCGATGCGGCGGCGCGCACGCTCGCGGGAGTCGCCGCTCTCGTAGGCGGCGAGCAGGTCGCGGCCGATCATTGCCGACAATGACTCGTAGCCGAACAGCGCCACCGCCGCCGGGTTGGCGTCGATGACGCGGCCGTGCCGGTGCAGCACGAGCGGGGTCGGGATGCGCGAGAACAGCTCCTGGTAGCGGGTCTCGGTGGCGGCCAGTGCCTGGCGTGCCTGCAACTCGGCGGTGATGTTGCGCGCCACCCCCCAGTAGCCGCAGAAGACGCCGCGTTCATCGAAGCGCGGCTCGCCGCTGACGACGAAGTGGTCCACTTGGCCGTTGGCGTGGCGCCAGTGCACCGGCAGGTCGCGGAACGACACGCGGGTGTCGAGGTCGGCCTGCAGCAGATCGAGCGTCTCTTCGTCGCAGCCGAACTGCGACATCTCCCAAGGTACCTCGCCGATGCCCACCTCCATCCCCGGAGGCACCGGGCCGTGGCGCTGCCCCGAGGCGGCCACCAGGCGGTAACGCTCGTCGATCTCCCAGTAGGCGTCGGCCGCGATCGCGAGCAGGCTCGCGAAGCGGTGCTCACGCTCGTCGGCGGCGCGCACATGGCGCGCGACGATGCGCGAGATCATCGTGCCGCCGGCCACCGCGGCGGCCAGCGTCAGCAGGTGCCCGACCAGCCGAGCGAGCTCACCCGCCGGGGCCGCCGCCGCGGCCGGGGCGAAGGCCGGCCACCACCGGGCGGCGCCGTGCACGGCCACCAGCGCCAGCGCCATCAGCGCGCTGAAGGCGAGCGCGACGCGCAGCCTTGTCAGCACGCAGACGACGCAGGTCACCAGTGCGATGAAGCCGATCCCCGGCGCCGAGAGCCGCCAGCCCACCAGCACCGACGACAGCACCACCGCCGCGGCCACCATCGCCGAGACACCGGCCAGTGGCAGGTCGGGGGCGCGCGGAGTCGCCCGCATCGCCAGCAGCGCGCCGAGCGTGGTCGCGCCGTAAGCGCCGATCAGCAGGTAGCGCGCCGGGTCCGACAGCCCGGTCACCACCATCGGCACGGTGGCGATCGCCAGCACGCCGACGAGCGCGATGACGGCGTAGAAGTAGCGCAGGATCGGCGGCTGCACCGCGGTGCGGTCGGCACCCGCACCGGAAACGCGACGAGGTGGCGCCGCGAGCACCGACTCCGGGCCCGCGGCGCTGAGGATCTCGTCGATGATCGATTCGGAGCTCACGCCGGACAACAAACCTCGCACGCGGCGGCTGGGCCCGCACTGAAGCCGGCAGCCTCGCCGGGGCCGCAAGCATGCCCCGAGTGCATGGCTTTGTCGCCCACCGAGACCGAGGGTGCGAGAAATCAGTCGGTGGCGCTTGTCACACCCGCCAGGGTTGTGCGTGCGGCTTCCAGCTCGCCGCGGGCAGCCAGCGCCGCCTGGCGCGCGGCGGCGGCGAAGTGCTCACCGCTGCCGGCATAGAGCACCGCGCGTGAAGAATTGACGATGATCGCCCCGATGGTGGCGCCGCCCGCGCCACCGCGCCAGCCGGCGCGCACCACCGCCGCCGCGTCGCCGCCTTGCGCGCCGACACCCGGCACCAGCAGCGGAAGCGTCGGCGCAATCGTGCGCACGCGCTGCAGCTCGTCGGGCCAGGTGGCGCCGACCACCAGGCCGAGCTGGCCATGGCGGTTCCACTCGCGGACCGCCAGCTTCGCGATGTGTTCGTACAGCCGCTCGCCGCTGGCCAGCGCCTGCCCCTGCAGCTCGGCCGCGCCCGGGTTCGAGGTCCGGCACAGAATGAACAGGCCCTTGTCGTCGTAGCGCAGGTAGGGCTCGATCGAGTCGAAGCCAAGGTAAGGCGACAGCGTCACCGCGTCGGCACCGTAGCGCACGAAGGCTTCACGCGCGTACTGTTCGGCCGAGGAGCCGATGTCGCCGCGCTTGGCGTCGAGGATCACCGGCACCCCGGGCGCCACCCTGCGCGCGTGGGCGATCAGCCGCTCGAGCTGCTCCTCGGCGCGGTGGGCCGCGAAGTAGGCGATCTGCGGCTTGAACGCGATCACCAGGTCGCAGGTGGCGTCGACGATGGCGGCGCAGAAGTCGAAGATGCGCGCCGGGTCGTCCTTCCAGGCGCCGGGGAAGCGTGCCGGCTCGGGGTCGAGCCCGACGCACAGCAGCGAACGATGGCGGGCCTCGGCGGCAGCGAGCTGGTCGGTGAAGCGCATCGGCGGGGCGGGCAGGCTCAGAGGGTGTTTTCCGGATCAACGTGCCCGCGCCGGAACCCGGCTGTGCTTCGCGCCTTGATTGGGCCCTCTGCGGGGCCATACGCGGGCATGTTCATTCGGGAAACACCCTCTCAGATGCGGCGCGCCAGCGCGGCGGCGAGCCCGGTGTAGCCGGCCGGCGTCATTGCCTTCAGCCGGTTGCGCTCGGCTTCGGGCAGCTCGGCCAGCGAGTCGATGAATGCCGCCACCGCCTCGTGCGTGAGCGCCTTGCCGCGCGAGAAGTCCTTCAGCCGCTCGTAGGGGTCTTTCAGGCCGTGGCGTCGCATCACGGTCTGGATCGGCTCGGCCAGCACCTCCCATGCACCTTCGAGGTCGGCAGCGAGCGCGGCCTCGTTCAGCTCGAGCTTGTCGAGCCCGCGCGTCAGCGCCGCCAGCGCGAGCAGCGCATAACCGAGCGCCACCCCCACGTTGCGCAGCACCGTGCTGTCGGTGAGGTCGCGCTGCCAGCGGCTGACCGGCAGCTTCTGCGACAGGTGCCCCAGCAGCGCATTCGCGAGCCCGAAGTTGCCCTCCGCGTTCTCGAAGTCGATCGGGTTGACCTTGTGCGGCATCGTGCTCGATCCGACCTCGCCGGCGCGCAGCTTCTGCTTGAAGTAGCCCAGCGAGATGTAGCCCCAGACGTCGCGGCACCAGTCGATCAGCACCGTGTTGCAGCGCGCGACGGCGTCGAACAGCTCGGCCATCGAGTCGTGTGGCTCGATCTGGATCGTGTAGGGGTTGAACGCGAGGCCGAGCCGCTGTTCGACGACGCTGCGTGCGAAGGCCTCCCAGTCGGCCCCGGGCCAGGCCGCGAGGTGGGCGTTGTAGTTGCCGACCGCGCCGTTCATCTTCGCGAGCAGCTTCACGCCGGCGATGCCCTGGCGAGCTCGCTCGACGCGGGCGAGCACGTTGGCGATCTCCTTGCCCACCGTGGTCGGCGTCGCCGGCTGGCCATGCGTTCGCGAGAGCATCGGCACCGCCGCGTGGGCATGCGCCATCGTGCGCAGCCGCGAAGAGACCCCGTCGATCGCCGGCAGCAGCACCTGGCCACGCGCCGCGTTCAGCATCAGCGCGTGGCTGGTGTTGTTGATGTCCTCGCTGGTGCAGGCGAAGTGCACGAACTCGAGCACGCGGTCGAAACCGGGCCGCTCGCGCAGCCGCGACTTGATCCAGTACTCGACCGCCTTGACATCGTGGTTGGTGGTCTTCTCGAGCGTCTTGATCGCCTCGGCGTCGGCCTCGGCGAAGGCGCCGAAGAGCTCGCGCAACTCGGCGCGGGCCGCCTCCGCGAGCGGCGGGAACTCGGCGAAGCCGGCGTCGGAGAGCGCGATGAACCACTCCACCTCCACCTGCACGCGGCAACGCATGAGCCCGTACTCCGACAGCAGCGGCCGCAGCGGTGCCAGCGTCGCGGCATAGCGGCCGTCGAGCGGCGAGAGGGCGGTGAGGGGGGACAAGGATGCGAGGGAGCGAAGGAGCGCGCCGTCAGGCGAAGAACCGCGCGGGCAGGCGCGGGGCGGAGCGGCCGGAATTCTAGGCCCGCGGCCACAGCCTCTCAGACCACGAAGGCCCAGATCACCAGCGCCACCGTCATGAACAGCAGCGAGACGCCGTACAGCACCGACACCAGCGCCGCGCGCGCCAACCGGGGCCACAGCCGGCCGCCGTAGACGCGTTTCATCGCCATCAGCGCATACACCGGCACCGCGATGCCGGCGATCGTCGACAGCCACGGCAGCCCCGCCAGCGCGAGCGCGAGCGCGATGAACCAGAAGGCGTGCAGGTGCAGCGCGAACACCAGGTGCTCGGTGTAGCGCATGCCGCGCCCGAGGTAGGCCAGCTTCAGCCACGCCGCGAACAGCGGCAGCATCAGGAACATCGCCGGACCCAGGCTGGCGAGCATGCGGTCGCCGAGCTGCTCGGCCTCGCGCCGCAGCCCCTCGGCGTCGACGTCGAGCCGCTTCTTCACCCGCTGGCAGATCCAGCGCGGAAACTGTTCGCAGAAGAAGATGCCGTCGCGGCGGCCGAATCGCGCCGAGCCGAAGTCGACGACCATCGTTCGCGGCGCCTCCTTCGCGGTGCCGAGCACGAGGGCCTGGCGCGCGCCGGGCTCGGCCTCGGCACCGACGGTCGCCGCCAGCCGCGCCGCCAGCAGCACGACGACACTGATCGTCAGGTACAGCCGCAGCGGCAGCACGTAATGCTTGCGCCGGCCGGCGAGGTACTGGCGGGTGAGCTCGCCCGGGCGCAGGAAGAGCAGCGCCAACGTACGCCACAGCGCGCCCTCGGTTGACAGGTAGGCGCCCCCGAGCTGCTGCACGAACTCGCCGAGCGTCGGCGGCCGGACCCGGGTCTCCTGCCCGCAGTGCGGGCAGAAACGCGGCGGCGGCTCGGCCAGCGGCGTGGCGCAGTTGGGGCAGGCGGGCGGCGCGGGTGCAAGCGCTGCCGGTTGGGGCGTCGCGTCGGCCAGCGGCACCGCGGGCTCGACCCCCGGGGTGCCGGGGCCTGGCGGCGGCATCACGTCAACGGGCCGAACGGCAGTGGCGACTGCGCCGCCAGCCAGGCCACCGTCGCCCAGCAGGCGGCGTTGTGAGCGAGGCCGGCAGGGTCGACCTTGTCGAGGGTGTCGTTCACCGTGTGGTGGACGTCGAAGTAGGCGCTGCCGTCCTGCGTGATGCCGATCGCCGGCCACTTGTGGCGGCGCATCAGCAGCGCGGCATCGGGGCCGGGCGAGCCCTCGTTGCGGCCTTCATCGGGCCAGGCCACACCGAGCGGGGCCAGCACGGCGGCGATCGCGCCCACCAGCGGCAGCGCTTCCGGTCGCACCCGGCTGCGAAGCCGCCACGGCCGGCCGGCACCGAAATCGCTCTCGCTGACCAGCTGGTGCGGCTGGCTGCCGTAGCGGTCACCGTAGGCGCGAGCGCCATCGAAGCCGTTCTCCTCGTTGCCGAAGAGCACGACGCGGACCGTCCGCCGCGGCGTGCGGCCCGCGGCGCGAATGGCTGCCGCCGCCGACGCAACGATGCCGACGCCCGAGGCGTCGTCGAGCGCACCCTGGCCGAGGTCCCAGGAGTCGAGGTGCGCGCCGATTAGCACGATCTCGTTCGCGAGCTGGCCCCCCGGCACCTCGGCGATCACGTTGTGGGTGGTCGCGTCGACGCCGCTTCGCGAGTCGAGTTTCAGACGCATGCGCAGAGGCCGCCCGGCGGCTTGCAGCTCGGCGATGCGCTCGGCATCGGGAACCGAGACCGCAAAACCGGGGATGCGCGGCAGCTGCAGGTCGTAGCGCATCGCGCCGGTGTGTGCGACGCGGGTGCGGTCGGTGCCGATCGAGCGGATGCCGGCCGCCAGCGCGCCGCGGCGCGCGGCCTCGATGGCGCCGTTGGCGCGCGCGACGACGGCACGGCCGTAACCGCGCCCGTCGGTGCTTCGCTCGGTGCGTTCGTCGATGAAGACGATGCGCCCGCGCGCGCGGCCGCTGTCGTCGGCCTGCAGCGCAGCGAAGTCGGGGTAGTACACGAGCTCGGCCTCGATGCCATCGGCCGGCGTGGCGACACTGTTGCCGAGCGCGGCCATCACCAGCGGCTCGGACGCCGGCGTCAGCAGTTCGGCGCTGGCAGGCCCGCGCTGCCAGATGCGAAGCGGCAGACCCTCGACGCGCGCCGCGGCCAGCTTCAGCCCCGTGAAGGTGGTTGCCATCTCCTGCGCCGCACGCGCCTCCGCTTCGGAGCCTGCCGGCCGCGCGCCGATGCCGAGCGTGAGCCGCTCGACGACACGCCACGCGGTGGTGCGGTCGGCAAGAGCGGCGTCGCGCAGCGCCGCGGCATGGGCGAGGTCGGCCGCCGCGAAAGCCACCGGCTGCGCCCGCAGCCAGGCCGGCGCGGCAAGCGCGGCCGCGCCACCGACCAGCAGCCCGCGGCGCGCGACCCGGTTCGTCACTTCGAGACCGGGAACGAGAACTCGGCCCCCTTGGCGATGCTGTCGCTCCAGCGCTGCATCACGCTCTTTTGCCGCGTGTAGAAGCGAACGCCCTCCTCGCCGTAGGCGTGCATGTCGCCGAACAGGCTGCGCTTCCAGCCGCCGAAGCCATGCCAGGCCATCGGCACCGGAATCGGCACGTTGATGCCGACCATGCCGACCTGCACACGCCGGGCGAACTCGCGCGCGACACCGCCGTCGCTGGTGAAGCAGGCGACGCCGTTTCCGTACTCGTGATCGTTGACGAGCTGCACTGCCTCGCCGAGATCCCTCGCGCGCACGCACACCAGCACCGGGCCGAAGATCTCCTCGCGGTAGATGCGCATCTGCGGCGTGACCTGGTCGAACAGCGTGCCGCCGGTGAAGAAGCCGCCCTCGAGCCCGGGCACCTTCAAGCCGCGGCCGTCGACCAGAAGCTTGGCGCCCTCCTCGACGCCGAGCCCGATGTAACCCTCGATGCGATCGAGCGCCTGGCGGGTGACGATCGGCCCCATCTCGGCGTCGAGGTCCATCGGGTTCCTGACCTTGAGCGCCCTGGCCCGCTCGGCCAGCCTCGGCACGATCTTGTCGCCGATGTCGCCCACCAGCACCGCGACGCTGACCGCCATGCAGCGCTCGCCGGCCGAACCGTAGGCGCTGCCGATCAGCGCGTCGACGGCCTGGTCGAGGTCGGCGTCGGGCATCACCACCATGTGGTTCTTGGCGCCGCCGAGCGCCTGCACACGCTTGCCGTGGTGGGCGCCGGTCTCGTAGAGGTAGTGCGCGATCGGCGTGCTGCCGACGAACGACAGCGCCTTGACGTCGGGGTGCGAGAGCAGGGCGTCGACCGCCACCTTGTCGCCCTGCACGACGTTGAACACACCGTCGGGCAGCCCCGCCTGCTGCAGCAGCCCGGCCATGAACAGGCTCGGGCTCGGGTCGCGTTCGCTCGGCTTGAGCACGAAGGCGTTGCCGCAGGCGATGGCGAGCGGGAACATCCACATCGGCACCATGCACGGGAAGTTGAACGGCGTGATGCCGGCGACGACGCCGAGCGGCTGGCGCAGCGTCCAGTTGTCGATGCCGGTCGAGACCTGCTCGGTGTAGTCGCCCTTCAGCAACTGCGGCACGCCGCAGGCGAACTCGACGATGTCGATGCCGCGCGAGACCTCGCCCTGGGCGTCGGTGAAGACCTTGCCGTGTTCGGCGGTGATCATCGCGGCCAGCGTGTCGCGATGCTGGTTGAGCAGTGCGAGGAACTGGTTGAGCACCCGCGCGCGGCGAAGCGGCGGAGTGTCGCCCCAGGCCGGCTGCGCGGCCTTGGCGGCCGCCACCGCGGCGGCGACGTCGTCGCCCGACGCCAGCAGCACCTGACGCGCCACCGCACCGGTGCTCGGGTTGAAGACCGCCTGGGACCGAGCGGCGCTGCCGCGGGTGCCACGCCCGCCGATCCAATGGCCGATGTCGGCGGTGGCGGTGAAGGCTTCGGGTGCGCCCATGGTGGCTCTCCTCGTGCGGCAGTTGGCGGGGCGATCAGTCTAGGCCCAGTTCGCGCCGCGCGAGGGTGGCGGGGTGTCGCGGCCGAGCCGACCGGCCCGCTCAAGGCGGGAACGCCACGCGCCCGGCCGCGATCTCGCCGTAGAACCAGTCGTGAAAGCCCCGTGCGAACAGCCACTCCAGACGCTCGCCGCTCCAGAACAAGGTCCGCTTCTCGTGGCTGCCGTCGTCGGCGGCAGCCAGGTAGTCGGCGGTGCGGCGCAAGTCGGCGCGGAACACCGGGTGGCGGCGCATCGTGTCGAGCCAACCGGCCGCAGCCGGGAACCGCGCGGCGTCGATCGGCATGCCGAAGGGCTTCAGCGCCGACAGGTTGGGGAACCAGGCGCACTCGACGACCCCCGGCGCGCCGAAGGGCCAGGGCCGTGGGCGGGGCGCGAGAAAGGCCTCGAGCTGTCCGAGCAGCCGGTCGACATCGTGCCGCGCGGCGTCGAGCAGGCCCGGCGGCGGCTGGTCGTCGCGATCGGCCCAGTGCCAGTACGACGAATCGACGACGACCGGGTCGAGCCGCTGGTCGGCCAGCCGTTCGAGCGCACGCGCGGCCACCTTGTCCTCGATCGCCGCCGGGTGAAGCGGCGGCGCCTCGGGATAGCGCCAATCCAGGTACTGCAGGATGTCGCTCGAGTTGACGACGGTGAGCTCGCCGTCGGTCAGCACCGGCACCTCGGCGCGTGGGTTCAGTTCCACGAGGCGGGGGCGGAAGTCGCGCCGCAGCGCGTCCACCGCCTCGTAGGGCAGCCCTTTCAGCTCGAGGCCGATGGCGACCTTGCGCGCGAAGGTGCTGATCGGGCTCGTGAACAGGCAGATCGGCATCGCACGGCTCCGGCAGTTGGCGGAAGGCCGACGTTACCCCGCGGGTCCGCGGCAGGGCTGTCGCGCGATCGGCCTCGTCCGGGCGCGGCCCGGCAGCCCAAGAAAAGAGCCCGCCCAGGTTGCCCCGAGCGGGCTCTGCAAGTCCTCCGGGGAGGAGGACGTCGTTGGGACCTTCCCCGAGGGCCGGCCACTTCCGGCCTGTCGACCCCTCCTGCCACCCCCGGTGCGGAGCATGGCACCACTGAACGAACCCACTGTAGGAGCGCACCGGCAGCTTGCCCACCCCGGAGCCGGGGGGTGCGCCGGGCGGACAATGCCCGGGCATGAACATCCGCACAACCGCCGCTGCGTCGCTCGGCGACGCCGAGATCGACGAGCTGCAACACCTCCTCGACGCCGTGCCTGCACCGCTGCAGCCGCTGGACACGATGGCGCTCGACGGCTTCCTGTGCGGCGTGTTGCTGCAGCCGCGGCCGGTGCCGGCACGCGACTGGATGCGCTGGGTGACCGACCTCGAAGGGCGCCCGTTGCCCGAGGGCTTCGATGCCGCGCGGCTGCACGAGCTGGTGCTCGCGCGGCACCACGAGCTCGACCGCGCGATCGCCGCGCGCGACTGGTTCGACCCCTGGGTCTACCCGCTCGAGGATGATGCCTCGCCGTCGGACGCGGTGTTGCCCTGGGTGGCCGGTTTCGCGGCGGCGATGGACAACTTTCCGGCGCTGATGCAGCTCGACTCCGCCGAGCTGCCGGAGCCGCTGGCGCTGATCTACCGCCACTTCGATGCCGATGACCTCGACGATGCCGACGCGCTGCTGGCGCTGATCGACACGCTGGAGCCGCCGCAAGACCTGGCCGAAGCGGTGCAAGACCTGGTGCGCGCGGTGATGCTGATCGCCGACGTCAGCCGTCCGCGTACAGCGAGCGCGCAAACACGCCGAGGCCCTGGGCCACGCTCGCGAAGCGGTCGCCGCGCGCGGGGGTCGCCCGCGGAAATGCCGCGGCGATGCGTGCCACCAGCGACGCGAGCCCGGTCGACCCGCCGGTGAAGTAGACACACTGCACACGGTCGGTTCCGATGCCGGCGAGCCGCACCGTCTGAACCGCGGCGCCGACGATGCGCGCAAGGTCGGCCTCGATCGCGCGCGCCGCCTGCGCTTCGTCGAGCATCACCGCCAGACGCGGCTCGATGGCGCCGAGGTCGATCAGCGTGCGCTCGCGGCTCGCGACCTCGATCTTGGCCTGCTCGGCGGCAGCGGCCACTGCGTGCCCCAGCCGCTGCTGCACGACGGCCAACAGCCGCCGGTGGTGTGCCGCATCGGCGTAGTAGCCGCGCATGCCGCGCAGCTCGGCAAGGCGAGCCGGTGTGTAGACGGTGTTGATCAGGTGCCACGTGGCGAGGTCGAAGTAGACGCCGCTCGGCACTTCGCGCGGCGGCTCGCCGCGTCGGGCGGGAGGCCGCAGCGCGCGGTAGCCGAGCAGCGGCAGGATCGCGGAAAGCTCGACGTGGCGGTCGAAGTCGGTGCCGGCGAGGTGCACGCCGTGGCTGGCGAGGATGTCGTCGCGCCGCTCGCGCCGCCCGCGCCGGCGGGGCCCGACACGCACGAGCGAGAAATCCGACGTGCCGCCACCGATGTCGGCCACCAGCACGAGCTGCTCCTCGTCGATGCGCTGCTCGTGGTCGAGCGCGGCGGCGATCGGCTCGTACTGGAACCGCACCTCGTCGAAGCCGACCGCAAGGGCCGCCGATTCCAGCGCCGCCTGTGCCTGCGCGTCGCGCGCCGGGTCGTCGTCGACGAAGTGGACCGGCCGGCCGAGCAGCACCCGTCGTATCGGCGCACCGGCGCTTGCTTCGGCACGCTTCTTCAGTTGCTGCAGGTAACCGGAGACGACGTCGGCATAACGCACGCTGCGACCGGGGCCGATCTCGGTGCTCTGCCCGAGCAGCGGCGAACCGAGGATGCTCTTCATCGAGCGCATCAAGCGCCCTTCGAGCCCCTCGACATAGGCGGCCACCGCGGCGCGGCCGAAGTGGCATCCAGGCTCGTCGGCACGGTAGAAGACCGCGGTCGGCATCGTCGGCAGGCCGTCCTCCAGCGGCACCAACTCGACGCCGTCGCCGCGGGGCAGCGCGACGGCGGAGTTCGAGGTGCCGAAGTCGATGGCGGCGAAGTCGGGCGTCATGTCGGCCGCCCTGCGGATGACCCTCTTTCGAGGGGCGCGCATTCTAGGGGTGGCCCGATCTGGGCCCCGGAATGCGTGCAATTCGACGCAACGGTGTCACGACCTTGCCTTGACACTTGTCGCAACAAGAAAGCCTCGCCGATGAGCACCTCCTCCTCCAACCCGCACTGGTGGCTCGACCTCTGGCGCCGCCGGCGCGACGGCGAGCTGGCCGATGCGGCCGACGTCGGCACCGCATTCGGGCTCGAGCTGACGATGATCCCGGAGGAAGAGGAGGCCCAGCGCGCACGCGCCGCGGTCAAGCCCCGCGGCAGCGCCGCCGGCGGCGCATCGCGCTGGCTTCGGCGGCTGATGCGCCGGCGCGAGGCCTGAAGGCGCCGCCCGGGGAGACGACCCTCGGCGCCGGGGCGCCCCCGGCGGGCTCCTAGAATCCGCCCCCGATGGCCCGAGGAGCATTCCGCCAGCAAGTGTTGCGTGTTCGCGAGGACACGATCATGGCCTCGGTGAACCGCCTGCTGGCCGAGAAGGGCTTCGACCTGATGACGGTCGACGAGGTGGCAGCCGATGCCGGCATCGCGAAGGCCAGCCTCTACAAGCACTACCCGTCGAAGGAAGCGCTCGCCGCCGCGGCGATGGTCCGTGTGCTGCAACGCGCCGATGAGTTGCTCGCGGGCCAAGTCGCCAACGCGGCATCGAGCGCATGCGACCGGCTGGTCGCGGTGACACGTTGGGCGCTCGAGCAGCAGCTTCGCGGCGAGATGCCTTCGCTGCCGTCTCAGAACTCGACGCTGCGCGCGGAGCTGCTCGCCAACCGAAGCTACCTCGAGTTGCTGATGAAAGTCAGCGACCGGCTCGGCGAGTGGATCGTCGAGGCACAGAACGCGGGTGACATCGACCCCGCGTTGCCACCCGAAGTGGTGCTCTACACGATCTATGCCCGCGCCTGCGACCCGGTGCCCGGCTTCCTGAAGGCCGGCGGCCGGTACAGCGACGAGCAGATCGTCGGCTACGTGCTCGGCAGCTGCTTCGACGGCCTGCACGCCCGCCGCCGCTGACGCCGGCGCGGCGCTCCGGCAATCAGCGAACCAGCAGCACCGGGGTGCTGCATTGGGCGAGCACCTTGGTCGCAACCGACCCCATCACCAGGTTGCCGAGTGCGCCGTGGCCATGCGAGCCCATCATCAGCAGATCGAAGCGGCCCTTCGCGGCGATCGTCGCGATCGTCTCGGCGGCCGGGCCGACCTTGGCGACGAACTTCGCCGTGATGCCCTGGCGCTGGAAGAACTGACGGATCGGCTTGAACACCTGCTCCGACTCGTCGCCGTAGTAGCCCTCGAGCACGCTGCGGTCGAGCATCGACGCCGCGCGCCGGGGTACCGCGGGCGAACAGTGCACCACCGTGTAGTCGTGCGCTGCGCCGAGCCACTCGTCGTGCGCAGCCAGGTAGGCCAGCATGCGCTTCGTGTAGGGGCTGCCGTCGGCGGCGACCAGGATCTTCATCGCGACCTCCTTGCCCGCTTGCGGTCCGGGCGAGGTCGACAGTGTCGCAGCGGCCGCGGGGTTCGGCTTGTCGAACGTCAAGTCGACCGCAGCGAAGTGGTCAGACCTCGATCACCCTCTGCCCGTCGAAGCCGTCGGCCTCTCCTTTGCCGGCCAGCCCGCGTGCCTGGCAGACGACGCGGCTCGGTTCGCGGCCGGCGCGCGGCACCCGGTAGTCGTGCCGGCAGTGCAGGTGGCCGTGCAGCCAGAGGTCGGCGTGAGGGATCAGGTCGTCGTCGGCATTGCAGAAGCTCGCGGTGCTCGGCTGGCGGCCGTAGCGCGGATCGGCGCTGCGAAGGCTGGGTGCAAAGTGGGTCAGCACCACCGTCTTGTCCCAGCGGCCTTCGGTCGGCTCGGCGAGCGCGGCTTCGAGCCACGCGCGGCAGCACAGCCCCTCGTCGCGCAGCGCGGCGGCGTCGAAGAGCGCGCCGCCGCGGGTGGATGCCATCAGCCGCATGAAGTAGCCCGCCGAGCGCATGGCCCGTTCGCGGCCGGCGGCGCCGAAGAGGTCGAAGTCGCTCCAGCGCATCGTCGCGACGAAGCGCACCCGCTTGCCTTGCGCGTCGGTCAGCACCCGCGAGCTGCGGTGCAGCAGCGTGATGCCGATGCGCGCGCAGATGTCGGTGAGCGCCGGCACCACGGTGTCGATGTCGCGACCATCGAACTCGTGGTTGCCCGGAACGAACAACACCGGCACCGGCCAGCCGGCGAACATCGCCAGGCCTTCCCAGGTGGCGTCGATGTCACCCGCCAGCACCAGCAGCTCGGCGCCGGGCGCCGGCTCGGGCGTGTAGTCCTCGGTCTCGAGATGGAGGTCGGAGAGCAGCTGCAGCTTCACGCCGCGGCAAGCTGCGCCCCGATGCGCGCCATCGTCTCCGGCAGTTCCTTGGGCAGGTGATACGAGAGCTGCTCGAACAGCTCGGCGTGCAGCTTCAGCTCCTGCTGCCAGGCGCTGTGGTCGACGCCGATCACGCTGGCGAACTGCGGGCGCGAGAAGTCGAGCCCCGCCCACATCAGGTCTTCGTAGCGCGGCGAGACGCCGAAGACGTTGTCGACACCGCCGGCCAGCCCCTCGATGCGGCCGAGCATCCAGTGCAGCACGCGCATGTTCTGGCCGTAGCCGGGCCAGACGAACCTGCCGTCGTCGCCCTTGCGGAACCAGTTCACGCAGTAGATGCGTGGCAGCTTCGCGCCCTGCTGCTGCAGGCGCTGGCCGATGTCGAGCCAGTGCTGGAAGTAATCGGCCATGTTGTAGCCGACGAAAGGCAGCATCGCGAACGGGTCGCGTCGCACCGCACCGTTGCCGCCGGCCATTGCGGCGGTGGTCTCGCTGCCCATCGTCGCCGCCATGTAGACGCCTTCGGTCCAGCTGCGCGCCTCGGTGACCAGCGGCACCGTCGTCGAACGCCGGCCGCCGAAGACAAAGGCGTCGATCGGCACGCCGGTGGTGCTGTCCCAGTCGTCGTCGAGCGCCGGGTTCTTCGTTGCCGCGACGGTGAAGCGCGAGTTCGGGTGTGCGGCCTTGGCGCCGGTCTCCTTGCCGATCTGCGGCGTCCAGTCGCGGCCCTGCCAGTCGATCAGGTGCGCCGGCGGCTGTTCGGTCAGGCCTTCCCACCAGACGTCGCCGTCATCGGTGAGCGCGACGTTGGTGAAGATGGTGTCGCTCTCGAGCGACTTCAGGCAGTTGGGGTTGGTGTGCTCGTTGGTGCCCGGCGCGACGCCGAAGTACCCAGCTTCGGGGTTGATCGCGTGCAGGCGGCCGTCGTGGCCGGGCTTGATCCACGCGATGTCGTCGCCGATCGTCGTGACCTTCCAGCCCTCGAAGCCTTTCGGCGGCACCAGCATCGAGAAGTTGGTCTTGCCGCAGGCGCTGGGGAATGCGGCCGCGATGTGGTACTTGCGTCCCACCGGCGAGGTGACACCGAGGATCAGCATGTGCTCGGCCAGCCAGCCCTGGTCGCGCCCCATCTTCGACGCGATGCGCAGCGCGAAGCATTTCTTGCCGAGCAGCGCGTTGCCGCCATAGCCCGAGCCGTAGCTCCAGATCTCGCGCGTCTCGGGGTAGTGCACGATGTACTTGGTGGCGTTGCACGGCCAGGGCACGTCCTTCTGGCCCGGCGCGAGCGGCGCGCCGACGCTGTGCACGCAGGGCACGAACTCGCCGTGGTCGCCGAGCACGTCGAACACCGCGCGGCCCATCCGTGTCATCACGCGCATGCTGACGGCGACGTAGGGGCTGTCGGTGAGCTCGACGCCGATGTGCGAGATGTGCGATCCGAGCGGCCCCATCGAGAACGGCACCACGTACAGCGTGCGGCCGCGCATCGCACCGCGGAAGAGCGCCTTGTCGCCGGTCTGCAGGATGGCGCGCATCTCGTCGGGCGCAACCCAGTTGTTGGTGGGGCCGGCGTCTTCCTTGCGCTGGCTGCAGATGAAGGTGCGGTCTTCGACCCGCGCGACGTCGCTCGCGTCGCTGCGGGCGAGGTAGCTGCGCGGGCGCAGCGCCGCGTTCAGCGGCTGCATCGTGCCGGAGGCGACGAGTTGCTCGCACAGACGCTGGTACTCGGCGTCGCTGCCGTCGCACCAGTAGACCTCGTCGGCCTCGGTCAGCATCGCGATCTCGGCCACCCAGGCCTGCAGCCGCGCGTGCTTGACGTAGGCCGGCACGTTCAGGCGCAAGCCTTCCAACGCGGGACGGTTCATCGAGACTCCGATCATGAAAAGTCGAGGAAGCGGGATTGGGCGAGCCCCTTCCGGTGGGGCCATGCCGAGGCTCGCCGAATGCCACTGACCGAGCCGCCTGCGCGCCGGCGGCGGGTGGCCTCGGCGCGCTGCTTCATAGCACCGGGCCAAGGGTCTCCAGGCCCGGGGGAGATGATGGTAGGCGCAATGTAATCACCCGGTAACCACCCGCCCCGAGGGGCCCATGCAAATCCGGAATAGGCTGATGCGCGCCACTTGAGGCTTCCGTCACGGGCGAGGCCGGCCGCAGCCGCGCACCCGGGGGCGCGGCCCGCGAGGCGTCGTCGGTTAGCCTTGCCGGCCCCGCCACCCTGCCCGCCGCCGTGCGCCGCGATGAGCGACGACTCTTCTCGCTTCCACTTTCTCGACGCGCTGCGTGCGGCCGCGGCCTGGCTGGTCGTCTGGGACCACGTGATGTGGCAGTACGCACCGCACCGCTCGCTGCCGGTGCCGGCGCTGGCGAGCTGGGTGCACGAACATGTCAACCGTCCGCTCGGGCTGATGCAGTTCGGCTGGTTCGGCGTCTGTATCTTCTTCCTGATCAGCGGCTTCGTGATCACGCATGTCGCGCTGCGCGAGCGCGCGCCGGCGTTCGCCGTCAAACGCTTGTTTCGCATCTTCCCGATGCTCGCGGTGACGGTCTTGCTGTCGGTGATGCTGCTGCCGCACGCGCGCGCCGAGGCGACACCGGTGACGCTGCTGACCAACCTGCTGCTGTTGAACTTCTGGATCCACCCGCAGGTGATCCTGGTCGGCGTGACCTGGACGCTGGTGATCGAGATCCTCTTCTACACGCTGGTGCTTGCGAGCTACCCGCTGGCGCAGCGGCCGGCGTGGCGGCTGGCGCTGCTGCTCGGCTTCGTGGCGCTGGTGGTGGCGCTGTCGAACCGCTTCGGCCACGGCTTCTTCCTCTTCGCGGCATCGACTGCCTACCTGCCCTATCTGCTGGTCGGGCAGCTGCTGTACCTGGTGGGGCACGCCCGATCGATCGGGCTCGGGCAGGGCGCCCTGCTTTCGCTCGCCGCCTACGCGGCGCTGCTCTTCGGGCTGCACCGCATCCACACCGACTTCCTGCCGCTCGATCGCTCGCAGCTGATCGGTTTCGCCTGGGCGCTGGCGCTGTTCCTGCTGTTCTGGCGGCTCGACCGCCCGACGCCGCCGCGGCGGTGGGTAAAGTGGCTGGCCGACACCAGCTACTCCGTGTACCTGCTGCACGGCATCGTCGGTCTGTTTGTTCTCGACGCGCTGGTGCCGGTGCTCGGGCTCGGCACCTCGTTGCCGTTGACGCTGGCGGCGATCTTGATCGCCGTCGCGATGCTGCACCGGTACCTCGAACAGCCCGCACTCGCGCTCGGCCAGCGTCTGGCCGCGCGCTGGCCACCGCGCTGAAAGGCCCGAACGATGTTCGCCTACCGCCACGCCTTCCACGCCGGCAACCACGCCGACGTGCTGAAGCACGCCGTGCTCGTCGCGGTGCTGCGGCACATGAACCTGAAGGACAAGGGCTGGCGCCTCGTCGACACCCATGCCGGTGCCGGCGGCTATGCGCTCGGCGGCCGCGCGGCACAGCTGCACCGCGAGCACGAACAGGGCATCGGCAGCTTGTGGGCGGCCGACGATGCGCCTCTACTGGTGGCCGACTACGTCGCGCTCGTGCGGCAGTTCAACGACACACCGGCGCTGCGCAGCTACCCGGGGTCTCCGGCGCTGGCGCTGATGCTGATGCGCCCGCAGGACCAGCTGCGCCTGTACGAACTGCACCCGAGCGAGCTGTCTGCGCTGGCGCGCCGCTGCGCCAGCCATGCCGGTACCGAGGTGCACGCCGAGGACGGCTTCACGGCGCTGCCTTCAATGCTTCCGCCGCCGACACGCCGGGGCGTGGTGCTGATCGACCCGCCGTACGAAATCAAGACCGACTACCCGCGTGTGCTCGGGGCGCTGCGGGTTGCGCTCGAGCGCTTCGCGCAGGGCACGGTGATCGTCTGGCTTCCGCAACTGCAGCTGGTCGAGGCAGCCCAGTTGCCGCGGCGGCTCGAGACCGCTGCCACCTCCGCCGCACCGAAGGGTTGGCTGCTGGCAGGCCTGACGGTGCAGCCACCCGGCGAGCGCGGTTTCGGCATGCTGGGCAGCCGGGTCTTCGTCGCCAACCCGCCACACACGCTGGCGCCGGCGCTGCGCGAGGCGCTGCCATGGCTGGCCGAGCGGCTGGCCGCTCCCGGCGTCAAGGGCGAGTGGAGCTTGCGCACCGGGTGAAAGCCCGGTGTACCGGAACACCGTCTGCCGTGCCCGCTTGCCCCGCGTCACCGGCGGGTTGCCTTCGCTTCCTAGAATGCCCGCCATGAGCCGACCGGAGTTCGCCTGCGAGGTGAAGGTGCAGTACCTGCCCGAGCAGTCTCGGCCGCCGGACGGCCCCTTCGGCTTCGCGTACACGGTCACCATCCACAACCGCGGTGACGTCACCGCGCAGCTGGTCGCGCGGCAGTGGATCATCACCGACGCCAACGGCCACCGCGAGGAAGTGCGCGGGCTTGCGGTGGTCGGCCACCAGCCTCTGTTGAAGCCCGGCGAGTCGTTCGAATACACCAGCTGGACCCGCATCGCCACCCCGCACGGCACGATGCGCGGCACCTACTTCTGCATGACCGAGGACGCGCGGCCGTTCGACGCCCCGGTTCCCGAGTTCCAGCTCGTCTTTCCGGGGCTGCTGCACTGACCGCGTCGCCCTGGGATCTGACGGCGCTGGTCACCGCCGCCGACGCGAAGGCGCCGCTCGCCGAACGTCACCTGTGGCTGGTGCGGCTGATGGAGTGGCTGCGCCACGCACCGGCTCAACGCGCCGCCGAAGAGCCGCGCACGCCGCTGCCGTTGGTTCGACTTCGACACCTGTTGAACGTCGTCGAGCAGAACCCGGGCTTGCGCGAGCAGCTGCACGGCATGCTGGCTGCCTTCTGGCGAGACATCGACGCGGTGGCGCTGTTCGCCGATTTCGGCTTCGGCGCCCGCATGTCGCTGGTGTCGGAGATCGCGGCGCGACTGCGCCGCAGCGTGCTGCCGGCAACGCCGCAGACGAACGACCTCGCCGAACTCTTCGGGCTGCTGTTCGCACCCGAGGACGGCGAGTGGCTGGCGGCGATCGACGACGCGACACTCGGGCGCATCGCAGCGTTGCTCGCCACGCCGGAAGGCGCCTGGCGCGGCGCGATGCTCGATGCGATCACGATCCTCTGCGGCGCGGTCCACGCATCGGGCAGCGGCGGCGCGCTGCGCCAACGCATGGACCGCCGCCTGCTCGCCAACGAGCCCTTCCGTCAGCTCGCGGCATCGGCCGAGGCGCTGCGACGTGTGCTTCGCGACGGCGGCGCCGGTGCCCAGCCGCCCGAGGCGATGCGCGAGGCGCTGCTGCTTCGTGCGCTGCTCGACGCCTGCCGCCAGGCCGCGGCGAGCGTGGCCGCACACCTGGAGGCCTTTGGCATCTCGGTCGACATCGTCTACGAGCTCGACCAGCTCGACGCGCGCACCCGCCGCATCGAGCTGCTGCTCGACTGCCTGCTCGCGAGCGAGGCGCGGCCCGAGCTGCTGCGGCTGGTGCGCGAGCTGGTGCACGTCGTCGGCCAGCAGCAGGGGATGCGCACGGTGCTCGGCGCACATTATTCGATGCTGGCGCGCCAGGTGGCCGAGCGCAACGCCGAGACCGGCGAACACTACATCACCCGCGACCGCTCCGAGTACCGCACGATGTTCCGGCGCGCCGCCGGCGGCGGCGCGGTGATCGCCGGCACCACCTTCGTCAAGTTCGCGCTCGGCGCGCTCGGCTTCACTGCGTTCTGGGGTGGCTTCTGGGCCGGCGTCAACTATGCGGCGAGCTTCGTCCTCGTGATGCTGCTGCACTGGACGGTGGCCACCAAACAGCCGGCGATGACGGCGCCGGCGCTTGCCGCCAGCCTGCCGCGGGGCGACGCCCCCGACGCCAGCGCGCTCGAGGCCTTTGTCGACCGCGTCGTGCAGCTGATCCGCTCGCAGGCCGCCAGCGTTGCCGGCAACCTGGCGGCCTGCGCGCCGCTGGTGCTGGCGGTGCAGATGCTCGCGCAGGCGCTCGGCGGCGCGCCGCTGGTCGGCGAGCCTGATGCCCGGTACGTGCTCGAGTCGGTGACATTGCTCGGGCCGACCGCTCTCTACGCGGCCTTCACCGGCGTGCTGCTGTTCGCAAGCTCGCTCTTCGCCGGCTGGGTCGAGAACTGGTTTGTCTTCCACCGCCTCGACAGCGCCATCGCCTGGAACCCACGCATCGTCGCGAGGCTCGGCGCCGCGCGTGCACAGCGCTGGGCCGACTGGTGGCGCCGCCACATCTCGGGGCTGGCCGCCAACGTTTCGCTCGGGCTGATGCTCGGGCTGGTGCCGGCGCTGCTCGTCTTCTTCGCGCTGCCGATCGAGGTGCGCCACGTCACGCTCGCCACCGGCCAGCTGGCGGCGGCGCTCGGTGCGCTCGGACCGGCGCTGCTGCTGGAGGTTGACTTCTGGTGGTGCGTGGCCGGCATCGCCGCCACCGGTGTGCTGAACGTCGCGGTCAGCTTCTGGCTCGCCTTCCGCGTCGCGCTGCGTTCGCGCGGGGTGCAGGTGCGCGAGCGCGGGCGCATCGCGTCTGCCATCCGCCGGCGGCTGCGGCAAGCCCCGCTGAGCTTCGTATGGCCGCGGGCCTGAGCTACTTCGGCTCGTCCGGCGGGGGTTGCTCGCCTCGTGGGCGGCCGGAGAACATCGTCCACCAGACGATCGCGACGAGGATCGCGAGCGCGAGCAATGCTTCGAGCAGCAGCAGCCACATGCGCCCCATTCTGCGCTGCTCGCTGTTGGCGGCCATGGCAGCAGCCCTGCTCGGATGCGGCAGTGTGCCGAGGCCGCCGGCGCCGGCGGCCGGACCCCCGCTGGCACCCGTCACCGCCCGGCCGGAGCCGGCCCCGCCGCCACCCGAGCGCGCCGAACGGGCGCGCTGGCGCGTTGCGGCCTGGGCCGACCTGCCCGGCTGGGGCAGTGACCGCGTCGCCGACGCCTGGCCGGCACTGATGTCCGGTTGCACCCTGGCGCCACCTTCCTGGCGCGAGACCTGCGCGCGCGCGCTGCTCGAGGCACCGGTCGGCGACAACGCGGTGCAGCGCTGGCTCGAGCGGCACCTGCAGCCTTGGCAAGTCGAGTCCGAGAGCGGCGCCGTCCAGGGGCTGCTCACCGGCTACTTCGAGCCGACGCTCGACGCGAAGCGGCGGCCGGGCGGCGCCTTTCGTGTGCCGCTGTACGCGCCGCCTGCCGAACTGGCAGCCGGCAGGCCCTTTTTCACCCGCCAGCAGATCGACACGCTGCCAGAGGCCGCGGCGGCGCTGACCGGGCGCGAGCTGGCCTTTGTCGAAGACCCGCTCGACGCGCTGCTGGTGCAGGTGCAGGGTTCGGGGAGGCTCCGGCTGGCCGAGGCCGACGGGCGAGAACGCTGGGTGCGGTTGGCGTTCGCGGCCCACAACGAGCACCCCTTCCGGTCGCCCGGGCGCTGGTTGTCCGAGCGCAGCGAGCTGGCCGCCGACGCCCTGTCGTGGCCGGCGATCAAGGCCTGGGCGCGCATGAACCCCGAACGTGTCCAGGAACTGCTGTGGGCCAACCCACGCTTCGTGTTCTTCCGCGAAGAGCCGCTCGCCGACCCGCGCGCCGGGCCCCGTGGCGCGCAGGGCGTGCCGTTGACACCCGGCCGCTCGATCGCCGTCGACCCCCGGGCGGTGCCCCTTGGCTCGGCAGTGTGGATCGACAGCAGCGAGCCGCCAGCCGGCCCACCGCTGCAGCGACTGGTGGTCGCCCAGGACACCGGCGGCGCGATCACCGGCGCGGTCCGCGCCGACTTCTTCTGGGGCTGGAGCCGCGAAGCCGAGGCCAGCGCCGGTCGCACCCGTCAGCCGCTGCGCTGGTGGGTGCTGTGGCCTCGCGGTGCCGCCCCGCCCGAAGGCCTGCGCCGCTGAGCGCCATCCGGCTCAGCCGCCCACGAACGCCTGGGCGAGTTGCTCGGCCACCTCGTCGGGCGAGAGCGCGCTCGGTGCCGCCTGGTCGCCGTCGACGAACGACAGCACCACCGGGAAGCCGCGCCCGGCCAGCGCCTCGAAGGGTGTCAGCTCCTGCGCCACCAACCATCGGCCGCGCGCGGTCTCTTGTTCCGCCAGTGCCGACGCCGCGGCTTCGAGCGCCGGGTGCTGCAGGCGGTGGCGGTTGCTGCTGCCACCTTCCTTCAGCCCGGGCGGCCGCCACAGGCCCACCGTCTCGGCCCACGCGTAGCCCGGGTAGAAGAGGTCGTGAAACCAGCCGCCGCCCGTGTGGCGCGCCGAGACCAGGTGCACCCGTTCGGCGTCGTGCCGCGAGCGCACCGATGCCGGCAGCAGCGAGAGCGCATCGCCGGGGTCATCCAGACGGGAGATCCATCCGCGTGCCTCGCGATGCCGGCCGTCGAGCACGAAGCGGGTCAGCCGACCTGTCACCGGCGTGCGGACGACGACGCCACGGTCGACCCGATCGGCCGCGCGGTCGAGCGCGCCGACACCGGCCAGTGCGTCGTCGAACCGCTCGCCGGCGAGCGCACGCTCGACCAGCCCGTGCACCTGGCGGTAGATGTCGAGCGGGTCGGTCCCGGAGGCCTCCGACCGCCGACGCGCCAGCGCCATCAGCTGGTGCAGGTGCAGCGCTGTCGGCGTGCCCCAGGCTCCGAAATCGCCCGCCGCCGCCGCCTGCACGAGCACCTCGCGATTCGCCAGCGCCAGCTCGGGTTGGCGGAGCACGAACACCGACAGCATCCCGTCGGTGTCGACATGGTTGTTGACCGCCAGCCCGATGCCATCGATTGCACCGGCTTCGGCGAACCGCAGGCAGATCTCGGTCGAGGTGCTCGCCTTCACCGCCGCCGGCGTGCGGTTCGGGATCCAGTGGCTGAGCTCGACGTCGGCCCCTTCGCGCCAGGCGGCGTCGATGCCGCCGTCGCAATAGGCCACACGCGCCGCGGCCGGCCTCGGCTCGCGGCTGCCGCTGATGTGCATCGCGGCCACGCCGTTCATCGCCCGCCCTCCCCGAGCGCGGCACCTTGCAGCGCCGGTCGCACCGCAGCGTGCTCGTGGGTCGTGATCTCGTAGGGGTTGCCATCGGGATCGCTGAAGTAGAGCGACCACGAGACCTCGTGGTCCACCGCACGCGGCTCGCGGCCGAGCGTGGCCGCCAGATGCTGGCGCCAGCGCAGGAAGTCGTCGCCGTCGACGCCGAAGGCCACGGTCGTGCGGTGCGGCGCCGGTCCACCCTCGAACAGCGCCAGGTGCACACGATCGCCGGGGTCACGAAGTGTGAGCGGGCCGCCGTCGGTGGCCCAGAAGGCCAGCCCGGGGTGGCGGGTCAGTCCGAGCACCAGCGCGTACCAGCGTTCGGCTGCGGCACGGTCGGCAACGTGGACATGCACATGGTCGATCGACTTCAGGTCGGGTGGCACCGTCTGCTCCTTGACGTGGCGGTGCGGCGCACTCTAAAACCTCGAGTCCACTCGAGGTCAAGCCATGCCAGCAGCCCCTCCTTCGGCAGATTCGTTGCTCGGCGTCGGCGAAGTCGCCGCACGCTGCGGCGTTGCCGTCTCGACTCTTCACTTCTACGAGGCCCAGGGCTTGATCACCAGCACCCGCAGCGGCGGCAATCACCGCCGATACCCGAGGGCGACGCTTCGCCGCATCGCGGTGATCCGCGTTGCCCAGCGGCTCGGGCTGCCGCTGTCGGCGGTCCGCGACGCGCTGGCCGCGCTGCCGGCCGGCCGCACACCGACAGCGCGCGACTGGCAGCGGCTGTCGCGTCGGTGGAGAGACGAACTCGACCGCCGCATCGGCGAGTTGACCCGGCTTCGCGACCAGCTCGACAGCTGCATCGGTTGCGGTTGCCTGTCGCTCAAGCTGTGCCGGCTGCGCAACCCGGGCGACGAGCTTGCCGGCCGCGGCAGCGGGCCGCAGCTGCTGTGACCGTGGACCTTCGAGCTACTTCCCGATGCAGAACCGCGCGAAGATCTCTCCGAGCAGTTCGTCGCTGGTCATCGTGCCGGTGATCTCGCCGAGCGCGTCGTGGGCGCGGCGCAGTTCCTCGGCCAGCAACTCGAGCGCCGCGTCGCGCTGCGCGGCGCACTCGCCCGCCCGATGCAGGTGCGTGGCGGTGCGGCGCAGCGCCTGCAGGTGGCGCTCGCGCGCGATGTAGACCCCTTCCGGGAGCGACTGCCAGCCGGCGCGCGCCAGAAGCTCGCGGCGCAGCGACTGCAGTCCCTCCCCGGTGCGTGCCGACAGCATCACGCTGCCGGCCGGCAGGTCCCCCGGTGCCGGCACGACGAGGTCGCACTTGTTGTAGACGTCGATCACCTGGTCCGCCGAGGGCAGCGACGCCGCGATCTTGCGTTCGGCCTTCTCGTACCCGGGCTCGCCACGGCGCGTCAGGTCGTGCAGGAACAGCACCGCGTCGGCCTCGCCGATGGCCTGCCAGCTGCGTTCGATGCCGATGCGCTCGACCTCGTCGTTCGCCTCCATCTCGTGGCGCAGGCCGGCGGTGTCGACGACATGAACCGGCACCCCTTCGATCTGGATCGTCCCGCCGATGCGGTCGCGCGTCGTGCCCGGCAGCGGTGTGACGATCGCCAGCTCGGCACCGGCCAGCGCGTTCAGCAGCGAGCTCTTGCCGACGTTGGGCTGCCCGGCGAGCACGACGTGGAGGCCTTCGCGCAGCAGCGCCCCCTGCCGCGCACGGGCCAGCGTCGACTGCACCGCCTGCCCGATCGCCTCCAGGCGGCCGAAGGCATCGGCCCTCTCGAGAAAGTCGACCTCCTCTTCCGGGAAGTCGAGCGTCGCTTCGACCAGCACCCGCAGGGCGACGATGCGTTCGGCGATCGTCCGCACCTCGGCTGACATGGCGCCCGCCAGGGCACGTCCGGCAGACCGTGCCGCGGCCTCGGTGCCGGCATCGATCAGGTCGGCCACCGCCTCGGCCTGGGCGAGGTCGAGCTTGCCGTTGAGAAAGGCACGCAGCGTGAACTCGCCGGGGTCGGCTACCCGTGCGCCGGGCAGCGCCTGCAGGCAGCGCGCGAGCAGCAGTTGCAGCACCACCGGGCCGCCATGCGCCTGCAATTCGAGCACCTCCTCGCCGGTGTAGGAGTGCGGCGCTGGGAAGTGGACCGCCAGGCCCTGGTCGATCGTGCTGCCGTCGGCGTCGCGCATCGGCAGATAGGTGGCCATCCTGGGCACGAGCGAGCGCGCGCACACCGCGTCGATCAGCGGCCGAAGATCGGTACCGGAGGCGCGCACAACCCCGACCGCGCCGCGCCCGGGGGCGGTGGCGATTGCGACGATGGGATCTCTCAGGCGGGCGAGCATCGGGCTCGCCCGGGGCGGGCAGCGCGCATGTGGTGGTGATTCTGGCGCGCTGCCGGGGGATGGCGCGGGTGGAGTCGCGAGGCCTGCTTTGCACGGCATCCCCGCGAGGACTCCTGAGCCGGCCGTTGTGGCGGCCGGGTCACCCGCATGAAGCACATGGTCGGCAGATCGGCGCCGCTTCTCAACCCCCGGACGAGGGATTGCCGCACGGGCGGTGTGACAACTGCACGCGCTCCGGTCGCCCCCTGGGCCGGGCGGTTGGCCCGGCCCTGCCCCCGCCGGAGATCGGGTTGACCAGCAACGCCGATCAGCTCGAAGCCCGGCTCGACAGGGCTTACTTGTTGACTCCGAGCTGCCGGTTGATCGCCCATTGTTGGGCGATCGACAAAATGTTGTTCGTCAGCCAGTACAGCACCAGGCCGGCCGGGAAGAAGAAGAACATCACCGAGAAAGCGAGCGGCATGAACCACATCATCTTGGCCTGCATCGGGTCCGGCGGGGTCGGGTTCAGCCAAACCTGGAACAACGACGACGCGGTCATCAGCACCGGCAGGATGAACCAGGGGTCGGGCGCGGCAAGGTCGTGAATCCAGCCGATCCAGGGTGCGTTGCGCATTTCGACGCTGGACAGCAGCACCCAGTACAGCGCGATGAAGAAAGGCATCTGCACGAGGATCGGCAAGCAGCCGCCGAGCGGGTTGACTTTCTCCTCACGGTAGATGCGCATCATCTCCTGCTGCATCTGCTGCGGGTTGTCCTTGTGACGCTCGCGAAGTTCCATCACGCGCGGGTTGATGGCCTTCATCTTCGCCATCGATCGGTAGGCGCTGGCGTTGAGCCAGTAAAAGGCGATCTTCAGAAGCACGACCAGCGCGACGATCGCCCAGCCCCAGTTGCCGATGAAGCCGTGCAGCTTGTGCAGCAGCCAGAACAGCGGCTTGGCGAGCACCTTGAAGTAGCCGTAGTCTTTGACGAGGTCGAGCCCGGGAGCAAGTGCTTCGAGCTTGAACTCCTCCTGCGGGCCGGCGAAGAGAGTCGACTCATGGGCCTTGCTCGCGCCGGGCGCCACCTCGCCGAGCGGCAGCACCATCGAGATCGTGTAGTGGTTCGGGCCGGCGCGTTTGCTCTGGAAGCTGCGCGGCTGCGGCGCATTGACGAGCCAGGCCGACGCGAAGTAGTGCTGCACCATCGCCACCCAGCCGTCGGATGCACTCTGTGCATGCTCGGCCTTGCCCTTCTCGATGTCCTTGAACTCGATCTTCTGGAACTTCGCCGCCTCTGTGTAGACCGCCGGGCCGGTGAAGGTGAAGTACAGCGACGACTCGCCTTCGGGCGGGTTGCCGTCGCGCTCGAGCTGCAGGTACAGCTGCGGCGCCAGCGCACGGTCGGAGCCGTTGGTCAACTCGTGCTTCACCACCACCGTATAGCTGCCGCGGCGGAAGGTGAAGCTCTTCACCAGTTTCAACGGCCCTTCCTGACCTTCGAATCGCAGCGTCAGCTCGTCGCTGCCCGAGGCCAGCTCCCGCGGGCCCGGCTGGGCGACCATCGGTGTCTGCTGGTTGGGCAGCTTGACGCCTTCGGTCGCCGTCACCAGGCCGCTGGTGGCCAGGTACAAGCGCTTCGCGCTGCGGTCGAAGAGCACGACGTTCTGCCCCGGCTGGGCCTGGTCGCGGTAGCCGAGCATCTCGAGCCGAACCAGCGTGCCGCCGGTGGAGTCGAAGCTGGCTTTCAGCACATCGGTGGCGATGTCGATTCGCTCGCCGGCCGGCGCCGATGCCGGTGCCGCGGAGGGTGCGGCCGGCACTGCGGTGGTGGCGGCGGCGGGCGGGACTGCCGGCGCCACCTGTGGGATCGCTCCCGCGTTGGGCACCGAGGCGCCCGCCGGCGCCGAGCCTGCGGTGGCTGCCGGCCTCGCCCCGCCGAACAGCGATGGCTGCCCGGTGTGCTTGTTCCAGGCGTCCCACAGCAACACCAGCGACATCGTGAAGACCACCCACAGGAAGGTGCGGCGAAGATCGGTCATCGGGAGTTACTTCGGAGCAAGAGGGTCGCGCTCGTCGGGGGCGAGCAGCCGGGTGAACAGGCGGTGGCCCGGCGCCCGGGCCGGCACCGGGTCGATGCCGCCTGCGCACCAGGGATGGCAGCGAAGCAGCCGCCCGAGGGTGAGCGCGCTGCCGCCGAGCGCCCCATGGCGGCCCAGCGCGTCCAACGCGTACTGCGAGCAGCTCGGCTCGAAGCGGCAGGCGTTGCCGAGCCAGGGCTTGAACAGCAGCCGATAGCCCTTCACCAGCAGCACCAGCACCTGCTGCGGGGCGCGGAGGAGCGGTTCAAGCAACACGGCGCAGCGTTTCAAAGGGTGGCGGCCCGCTTGAGAAGCTGGTCGAGCTCGACCCTCGCCGCGGCCCGCAAGGCCGGCGACGACGCCGACCGAAAGGCGGCGGGGTCGAAGGCCGAACGCAACCTGACCAGCCACATCCCGGCGGCAAGGTGCGCGCCATGACGGCCCATCGCCGCGCGCACCTGGCGTCGCAGCAAGTTGCGGGTGACCGCGCGCCGAGCGAGCCGCTTCGGGATCATGGTGCCAAGCCAGAGCCTTGTGGGCAAGTCATCCACAGACTGGTGAAAAGCAAGTTCATCACCTGTGGATATCTTGCGATCTTCGGCTTCCGCCGTTGGCCGTCGGTGGTTGGAAGGAGTCCGTGCCGCGTGATGGATGGCGAAGTGAGCACTTCGCGAACGGACCGGCGTGGCCATCAACTCGCGGAAGTCGCCCGACTGCCGCAGTGGATGGATCACGACCCGGGCACGGGCGGCAGGCCCAGCCCGTTCAGACGGCGAGGCGCTTGCGTCCCTTGGCGCGGCGGGCATTGATGACCGCGCGGCCACCGCGCGTCTTCATGCGCACGAGAAAACCGTGCGTGCGGGCGCGACGGATCTTCGACGGTTGGTAGGTGCGCTTCATGGCCATGGCAAGGCTCTTTCTCGAGATCGGGTGTCGGATTCGACGGGAAAACGCGGCGACGCCGGGTGCGCAACTGCGACGGGACCGGTGCTTCCGGGGTTGCCGGATGGCACCGGCGTGGCTTCTTCGGTGAAGGCCCGGCCCGGTCGGCGAACCGGCAATTACATCAAAGAATGCCAGTCAGGGTCAAACGGTGCGTGCGACGGGCCTGCGCCGGGGACCGAACCGGCCACCAGTGGCGGCCGTTGAAACAGGGCTTGACCTCACGACGAAATGTGTGGATAACTGCGGTCCGCCAGGCTGGGGGACGGCCAAGAGGCGGCCTGGAGAACAAAGATTTCCACAATGAGCGTCGACCTCTGGCAAGCCGGCCTCGAACGGCTGGCGGCGCAACTGCCCGAACAGCAGTTCAACACCTGGATCCGCCCTTTGCCACCCGCGCGGGTGTCAACCGACGGCGCCGACGGCACCGTCGTCACGCTTCGGGCGCGCAGCCGTTTCATGCTCGACTGGATCCGCGCGCAGTATGCGGCGCGCATCGAGTCGCTGCTGTCGGAACTGGCTGGCGAGCCCGTGCGGCTGGAGCTGACGCTCGCGGTCCGCGACGGGCCGGCAAGGCCGGTACCGGCCGTCTCGACACCGGGTGACGTGCTGCTGAAGGCGTCGGCCGAAGTGCCGACGATGGCTGCCACAGCGCTCGGCGCTCCTCTGGTGTCCACCGCCCCTGCTGCGCCAGCCACCACCCGCCACAAGCTCAACGCCGCGCTGACCTTCGACACGCTGGTCGCTGGCCGCGCCAACCAGATGGCGCGCACCGCGGCATTGCATGTCGCCGGCGCGCCGGGCGAGATGTACAACCCGCTCTTCATCTACGGCGGTGTCGGGCTCGGAAAGACGCACCTGGTTCACGCCGTCGGCAACGCGCTTCTGAAAGACCGCCCCGATGCGCGGGTGCTCTACCTGCACGCCGAGCAGTTCATCAGCGACGTCGTGCGCAACTACCAGCGCAAGACCTTCGACGAGTTGCGAGCCAAGTACCACAGCCTGGACCTGCTGCTGATCGACGATGTGCAGTTCTTCGCCGGCAAGGACCGCACGCAGGAGGAGTTCTTCAACGCCTTCGAGGCGCTGCTCGCGAAGCGGGCGCACATCATCATGACCAGCGACATCTACCCGAAGGGGCTGGTCGACATCGACGAGCGCTTGACGAGCCGTTTCGATGCCGGGCTGACGGTGGCGATCGAGCCTCCCGAGCTCGAGATGCGCGTCGCGATCCTGATCGCAAAAGCGCGGGCCGAGGGTGCCGAGATGCCCGAGGACGTGGCCTTCTTCATCGCCAAGAATGTTCGCGCCAACGTGCGCGAACTCGAGGGCGCACTGCGCAAGGTCCTGGCCTACAGCCGCTTCACGCAGAAGGAGATCCAGATCGGCCTCGCGCGAGAAGCGCTTCGCGACCTGCTGTCGATCCAGAACCGCCAGATCTCGGTCGAGAACATCCAAAAAACGGTGGCCGACTTCTACAAGATCAAGGTCGCCGACATGTACAGCAAGAAGCGCCCTGCATCGATCGCGCGGCCGCGCCAGATCGCGATGTACCTCGCGAAGGACATGACGAAAAAGAGCCTGCCCGAGATCGGCGAACTGTTCGGAGGACGTGACCACACCACCGTGCTGCACGCGGTTCGCAAGATTGGCGAGGAGCGGGCCCGCAATGCCGACTTGAACCAGCAGCTGCACGTGATGGAGCAGACCCTCAAAGGGTGACTTCGCGCGGTTGACAGCACTGTGGACAGCGGAAGAACAAGCGGCCGGTTGTTCACAGCCGGCGGCCGCAGCGGCAAGTTGCCCACACCGGCGGCGATCTCGCTCCGCGGCCGATGCACAGGGTTGACGAGCCGGTAAACCCCTGACGGAAAAGGCGAAAATAGGTTTGTCCCCAGACCCGGTGGCCCTCTACTACGACCACCAGTTCAAAAAGAGGAAAACAATGATCGTTCTGAAAGCGCCGCAGGAGAGGTTGCTGGAGCCCCTGCAGTCGGTGGCCGGCATCGTCGAACGCCGGCACACGCTGCCGATCCTGGCCAACGTGCTGCTGCGCAAGAACGGCCAGACGGTCGAGTTCACGACCAGCGACCTCGAGATCCAGGTGCGCACCAACGCCGAGCTCGGCGGCGACGCCGGCAGCTTCGCCACCACCGTCGGGGCACGCAAGCTGATCGACATCCTTCGCGCGCTGCCCTCCGACCAGGTGGTGACGCTCTCTTCGGCGCAGAACAAGCTCACGCTGCAGGCCGGCAAGAGCCGGTTTACGCTGCAAACGCTGCCGGCCGACGACTTCCCGCTCGTCAACGAGACGGCCGATTTCGGACCGGTGTTCTCGGTGCCGCAGAAGACGCTGAAGGAGTTGCTGGCGCAGGTGCACTTCGCGATGGCGGTGCACGACATCCGCTACTACCTCAACGGCATCCTCTTCATCGCCGAGGGCAAGATGCTGACCCTGGTGGCCACCGACGGCCACCGCCTCGCGTTGGCGCAGGCGCAGCTGGCCACCGACGTGCCCAGCAAGCAGGAGGTGATCCTGCCGCGCAAGACGGTGCTCGAGCTGCAGCGGCTGCTGAAGGACGACGAGGCCGCGATCGAGATGCGCTTCGCCGGCAACCAGGCGCGGTTCCAGTTCTCGGGGATGGAGTTCGTCACCAAGCTCGTCGAAGGCAAGTTCCCCGACTACAACCGTGTGATTCCGAAGAACCACCGCAACGCCGTCGTTCTGGGCCGCGCGCCGCTGCTGGCCAGCCTGCAGCGCGCGGCCATCCTGACGAGCGAGAAGTTCAAGGGCGTTCGCGTCAACATCGAGCCCGGGCTGCTGCGCATCGCGTCGAGCAACGCCGAGCAGGAAGAAGCCAAGGAGGAGCTCGAGGTCGACTACCACGGCGACACCATCGACATCGGCTTCAACGTCACCTACCTGATCGATATGCTGGCCAACAGCAACCACGAGATGGTGAAGATCGAGCTTCAGGACAGCAGCGCCAGCGCGCTGCTGACGCTGCCCGACCAACCCGGCTTCAAGTACGTTGTGATGCCGATGCGCATCTAGGCGACGGAAGCGGCCCGGACGGGGCCGTGATGCATGCCGCGAGCGGGCCGCAGCGCCCGCTTCGGCGTTTTTCCGAGGCCCCGGCGACAGGGGCCGGCGAGCGAAAGAACCCGATGACCGACCCCGAGAAGACCCCCGAACCGAGCAAACAGGCGGCGAGCGACGCCTACGGCTCGGACAGCATCCAGATCCTCGAGGGGCTGGAGGCGGTGCGCAAGCGCCCCGGCATGTACATCGGCGACACCTCCGACGGCACCGGGCTGCACCACCTGGTGTTCGAGGTGGTCGACAACGCCATCGACGAGGCGCTGGCCGGCTACTGCGACGACATCGTCGTCACCATCCATACCGACAACAGCATCAGCGTCATCGACAACGGCCGCGGCATCCCGACCGGCGTCAAGATGGACGACAAACACGAACCACGCCGCAGCGCCTCGGAGATCGCGCTGACCGAGTTGCACGCCGGCGGCAAGTTCAACCAGAACAGCTACAAGGTCAGCGGCGGGCTGCACGGCGTCGGCGTCTCCTGCGTCAACGCGCTGAGCAAGTGGTTGCGGCTGACGGTGCGGCGCGACGGCCAGGTGCACTTCCTCGAGTTCAAGCGCGGCGTCACGCAGGACCGCGTGATCGAGATTCACGACGGCGTGCCGACCAGCCCGATGAAGGTCCTCGGCGAGACCGAGAAGCGCGGCACCGAGGTGCACTTCCTTCCCGACGACGAGATCTTCAGCGCGAACATCGACTTCCACTACGAGGTGCTGGCCAAGCGCCTGCGCGAACTCTCGTTCCTGAACAACGGCGTGCGAATCCGCCTCGTCGACGAACGCAACGACCGTGCCGACGACTTCGCCTTCGCCGGCGGCGTCAAGGGTTTCGTGCAGTTCATCAACCAGGGCAAAAACGTGCTCGGAAGCACCGTCTTCCACGCCATCGGCGAGCGTTTGAGCGAGCAGAACACGCCGGTGAACGTCGAGGTCGCGATGCAGTGGAACACGAGCTACGCCGAGAGTGTGCTGTGCTTCACCAACAACATCCCGCAGCGCGACGGTGGCACCCACCTGACCGGGCTGCGCGCGGCGATGACGCGTGTGATCAACAAGTACATCGAGGACAACGAGCTCGCGAAGAAGGCCAAGGTCGAGGTCACCGGCGACGACATGCGCGAAGGCCTGGCCTGCGTCCTCAGCGTCAAGGTGCCCGAGCCCAAGTTCAGCAGCCAGACCAAAGACAAGCTGGTCAGCTCCGAGGTGCGCGGCCCGGTGGAGGAGATCGTCGCCGCCAAGCTCGGCGAGTGGCTGCTCGAGAACCCGGTGGACGCGAAGATCGTCTGCGGCAAGATCGTCGACGCCGCCCGCGCCCGCGAGGCGGCGCGCAAAGCGCGCGAAGCCACGCGCAAGACGGTGATGGGCAGCATGGGGCTGCCGGGCAAGCTGGCCGATTGCCAGGAGAAGGACCCGGCGCTGTGCGAGATCTACATCGTCGAGGGCGACAGCGCCGGCGGCAGCGCCAAGCAGGGCCGTGACCGCAAGTTCCAGGCGATCCTGCCGCTGCGCGGCAAGATCCTCAACGTCGAGAAGGCGCGCTACGAGAAGCTGCTGTCCAGCGAAGCCATCGTGACGCTGATCACCGCGCTCGGCACCGGCATCGGCGTCGACGACTTCAACATCGAGAAGGCGCGCTACCACCGCATCATCGTGATGACCGACGCCGACGTCGACGGCGCGCACATCCGCACGCTGCTGCTGACCTTCTTCTACCGCCAGATGCCGCAGCTCGTCGAGCGTGGCTACGTCTACATCGCGCAGCCGCCGCTGTACAAGGTCAAGCACGGCAAGCAGGAGCAGTACCTGAAGGACGACCACGAGCTTCACGCCTTCCTGCTGAAGGTGGCGCTCGACGGCGCCGTCGTGCTGCCCGATGGGCCGGGTGCCGGTGGCCGGCCGCCGATCGAAGGTGCCACGCTCGAAGGGCTGGCGCGCACCTACGTGCTGGCCACGAGCGTGATCGACCGCCTGGCCAACTGGATGGACCTGGACGCGCTGCGCGCGATCGCCGCCGGCCTTCGAATCGAACTCGACACCGCGGCCCAGGCCGAGGCCAGCGCGATCGCGCTGCAGGCGGCGCTGGCCGACGCCGAGGTTCAGGCGCAGTTCGACAACCGAACCGACAAGCACCTGCTGCGCATCGCCCGCCGCCACCACGGTAACGTGAAGGCCAGCGTCATCACGCAGGACTTCGTTCACGGCGCCGATTACGCCGCACTGGCCGAGGCCGGCCAGACCTTCAAGGACCTGCTCGGCCCCGAGGCGGTGGTGCGACGCGGCGAGGGTGATCGCCTGAAGGAGCAGAAAGTGGCCGACTTCCGCGCCGCGATGGCCTGGCTGATGGGCCAGGCCGAGAGCGCCGTCTCGCGCCAGCGCTACAAGGGCCTGGGCGAGATGAACCCCGGTCAGCTGTGGGAGACGACGATGGACCCCACCGTGCGCCGGCTGCTGCGCGTGCAGATCGAAGATGCGATCGAGGCCGACCGTGTGTTCACGATGCTGATGGGCGACGAGGTCGAGCCACGGCGCGACTTCATCGAGAGCAACGCGTTGCGGGCGGCGAACATCGACGTGTGAGGTCGCGTACGCCGATCTGCCGAAGCACGAAGGACCGTCTTGCTGCCCTGCTACAGCGCAGGCGCAGCCCTGCGACCGGCTCTCACTTCGCTTTGGCCACTGCTTTGCGGGCCGCCGTCTTCGCGGCCCGTTTCGCGGGCGCTTTGGCCGCCGGCTTGAGGGCGGTCTTCTTCACGACCGCCTTGGCGGCGTCCTTCGCGGCCGCCTTGCCCGCTGGTGGCGCGCTCGAGACGCGTTTCATGGCCTGTTTGGCCGCCTTCTTCACCGCCGCCACCGCGCCCCTCATCGTGCTCTTCACGGAGCTGACGGCTTGCTTGGCCGCCTTCCGGACCTTCTTCTCGATGGGGCTCTGTGCGGCCTCCTTCTCGGCCTCGGACTTCTGGCGCAGGTCCGCGGCGTGAGCTCGCTTGTAGGTCTGGATGTCCTTGAACTGACCGCTCTCGTCGCGAACGGCATAAAGCTTCGTGCCGGACTTGCTTCTCATCGTGGTGCGACGCGTGGGCATGGGCTATCCAGTCTGTGGTTGAGGCCGCCGGCGCGAGATTGCGCAGGTCGTGCGGAATTATCCTGCGGCGCAGGTCCTGTCACGCGCCGCCGGACTCAACGGGTTCGCGCGGCGCAGGCGAGGTTGATCTGTGCAGGGATCAAGCCCGCCGTGCGAAGAGCAGCAGCGCCGCCGACACGCGGCATGAGGTTCAGCGGACGGGAGGCGGCATCGAGCCGCGCAGAGCGGGTACGCCCCCGCCCTCATATCAGATCAGTGGCCCTGCGCCGCGCAGGCCCGGTTCAGCTGCTCGCGGATCCAGCGCGCGGTGCGCACCACGCCGCCGAAGCTGAAGAGGTGCACGCCGACCAGGTTGTCGTGGTGCTGCGCGTAGCGTACTGCGGCGGCGAACTGGTCGGTCGGCTCGGTGTGCACCACCAGGCTGGCGATGCGGCCGCCCAGCGTCGACAGCGCCCGCCTTGAGGCGCCGACGCCGCAGCGCTGGGCGTAGCGCAGCAGCTGCAGCGGGTCGCTCGGTCCCGGCATGCCGACGTACACCGGCAGCTGCGGCGCACGCTGCGCCAGCGTGGACAGCAGCGCCACCGTGCGCTCGGGCGCGAAGCTGAACTGCGTCACCGCGTAGACCCCCAGGCCCTGGCGGGCGGCGGCATCGAGCTTGGCATCGAACGACTGCCACAGCGCATCGCCGCCGATGCGCGGGTGGCCCTCGGGGTAGACGGCGATGCCGATTTCGCGCACGCCGGCGTCGCGCAGCGCGCCGCTGCGCAGCAGCTCGACGCTGTCGCGCCAGGGGCCGAGCGGCCGCTCCTCGTCGCCGCCAATCAGCATCACGCGGTGCACGCCGTGCTCGCGCACCGCGGTCGCCAGGAAGCGTTCCACCTCGCCGCGCTCGGCGACGCGGCGCGCCGCGACATGGGGCACCGGGTCGAGCCCGTGGCCGCGGATGTCGGCCAGCAGCGGCAGCGTCAGCGCCAGCGGCCGCGCCGGCAGCGAAGGCACGTAGACGCAGCCGCCGCCGGCCAGCAGCCCCGAGGCCTCGGCCAGGTGAGGTGCCTCGCGCAGCGTCACCTCCAGCGACGCGTTGTCCAGCAGTTCGACGGCCGCGTCTTCGGCGCTGCGTGCGGGGCGGGCAATGGGGGCGGGGACATGGCTCATAGGTTGGTGGAAGAAGTCAAGGGATTGCCGCGGATCCGGCTCTGCCGGTCCGCTGGCAAAGCCCCCACGGGGGGCAGCGACCGGGAGGGGGCGTGGGGGCATCGTGTCGGGGCTCATCGCTTCTTCGAGACGACGTAGGACTCGTCCAAGAACCACAGGCTGCCATGCTTGTGCAGCACCGACGCGGTGGCGTCGAGGTAGCGGCGGTCGCCGATCACCTGGCCGAGCCGCTCGTCGTCGATCTGCGCCACGTAGACGGCGGCGTTCCAGGCCGCGAACAGCGTCGAGGTGCCGATCGATGTCGACACCTCGCTCGGCAGCGTGTGCATGTCGTAGCGGAAGACCGCGCGCCGGTCGGCGTAGGCGTTGAAGTTGTAGTGCCGCGCGTCCTTGCCGAGGTCGGCCTTCACCGCGCGCAGCACGTCGTGGCGCGAGGTCTGGAAAGGCTGCTCGCCGGGCCACACCTGCTGCACGATCTCGAGCCCGGGGTCGCCGCCGCAGGAGTGGATGCCGAGCAGCCGCCCGCCGGGGCCGAGCGCACGGGTCAGCGGCGAGACCACCTTTTGCGCCTTGAACTCGGCGCTGACGCGCGCGCGGTACGGCTGGCTGGCGATCACGAGGTCGAAGTCGGCCTGCTGCTGGCCCTGGCGCGGGATCACGCGGTCGAGCAGGAAGCGGTAGTCGTCGCGGTAGATCACCAGCACCACCGGGCGCTCGTAGATCGGGTTGCCGGTCTTCGGGCTGTGCCGCGCCTGCCAGTGGCTGGCGAGGAAGCCGTCGAGCTGGCCGATCTGCTCGGCGAACTCGTGTGCGGTGCCGCCGCTCAGCGGCACCTCCTTCCAGACCATGCTGGTCGCCGCCGGCAGCGCGCGCGGCGCCAGCCACGGCGCCTCGGCGTAGTAGAGGTTGGTCACCACCAGCACCGTCGACGGGTGCTCGAAAAAACGGTCGGCCATCTTGTGCAGAGACAGCCGCACGTCCTCGAGGCTGATCTCCTTGCCGACGACGTAGAACGGCATCGTCGTGAAGCGGCGGTGCATCTCGCGCATGACCTGGGTCAGCACGGTGCCGTCGCCCATGCCGGCGTCGAACAGCCGCAGCGCCGGCGGGCGCGGGTGGATGTGCGCCAGCTCGAGCCCGACGCGCCGTGCGACGACGTCCTTCTCGCTGCAGGTGGTGACGAACAGCAGGTACTTCTGCCGGTTGTCGAAGAAGCGGAAGTTGCGCTCCGGGCTCTCGGGCTGAGGCGGCGCGGCCGCGGGGGCGGCGGGGCGGTCGGTGGCGCGCACCAGCGACAGAAGCTCGGGCGGCGCCGCATTGCCGAGCGCGCGGCCGTGGCGGCGCAGGAAGGCGTCGACGCGCGCCAGCGTCTCCGGCGTCACGCGGGCGCCTTCGCGCAGCCGCGTCACCAGCTTGCCGTCGTTGACGGCGCGGCGGCCGAAGGTCGACTCGGCAACGCCGGCGTCGCGGCAGAAGTCGGCAATCGTCTCCAGCAAGGTGGGCGAAGTCACGGCGTTCATCGCTCCGGCTCCGGCTCTGTCGAGGTGTGCGGCCGACTGTAGGTGGCGCGCTGGTGGGACGGCAACCACAAACGCACAGTCGGCGGCAGTGGGCAGCTTCCCACCAGCCGAGGATTGCCGCAGACCCGGCTTCGCCGGTCCGTGGCCTCGGGGCGCGTGGTCAGCCCTGCCAGACGCCGTAGCCCTGCTCGCGCAGCCCGATCGCCAGCTCCACCTCCATCTCGCGCGCCGCCTCGTACGGCATCGGGTTGTAGACCTCGTAGAGCGCCGGCAGCAGCCGCAGCCCATAGTCGAAGACGAAGCGGTTGGCCTGGATGCCGGCCTTGTGCTTGTCGAATCGCAGGTCGGGGTCGAGCCCGGTCATGCCGACGTAGACGAAGGGCCTGCCGACACGCCAGCCGGGGTTGGCCTTGCGGAAGCGCGGCTCGCTCCACACGCGGTCGGACAGCTCGACGACGTAGACATGGTGGTGATGCCGGCGCGGCGCCATCGCGAAGTGCCCCCGGAGGAACGGCCGCCGGCATCGTAGCGGTGGGCGCCGGCGGTGCCGGCCGCGACGGCAGCTTGCGCGATGATTCGCCCCGCTCGCCCGACGACGCCCCAACACCCGGAGACGCGACGATGGACCCGAAGACCCAGTTCCTTCCCTCCGACGGCTTCGCCGGCACGCTGGTCGGCCGTGCCTGGCTGCCCGGCCCGCCTGCCGGCCCGGCGGTCGTGGCGCTGCGCGAGGATGGTGTCTTCGACCTCGGCGCCGCCGCACCGACGATGAGCGAGCTGCTCGAGCAGTCCGACCCCGCGGCGCATGTCCGCGCCACCGCGGGCCGGCGCATCGCCAGCCTGCAGGAATTGCTGGCCAACAGCTTGCCGGTGCCCGACGAGGCACGGCCCTACCTGCTGGCACCCTGCGACCTGCAGGTCATCAAGGCCGCCGGCGTCACCTTCGCGTCGAGCCTGCTGGAACGGGTGATCGAGGAGCAGACCCGCGGCGACCCGGCGCGCGCGCTCGAGGTCCGCCAGCGCGTGCAGGGGCTGATCGGCGACGACCTGCAGGCGGTGGTGCCCGGCTCGCCGCAGGCGGCGAAGCTGAAGGCGCTGCTGATCGAGCAGGGCCTGTGGTCGCAGTACCTCGAGGTCGGCATCGGCCCCGACGCCGAGGTCTTCACGAAGGCGCCGGTGCTGTCGGCGGTGGGCACCGGGGCCGCGATCGGCATCCACCCGAAGTCGGAGTGGAACAACCCCGAGCCCGAAGTCGTGCTGGTGGTCGACAGCCGCGGCCGCATCGGCGGCGCGGCGCTCGGCAACGACGTCAACCTGCGCGACTTCGAAGGCCGCAGCGCGCTGTTGCTCAGCAAGGCCAAGGACAACAACGCCTCGTGCGCGATCGGCCCTTTCGTGCGCCTGTTCGACACCAGCTTCTCGCTCGACGACGTTCGCTCGCAGGAGCTGGAGCTGGTGGTCGAGGGCGACGACGGCTTCGTGCTGCGCGGGGCCAGCACGATGAAGAAGATCAGCCGCGACCCCACCGACCTCGTCGCGCAGACGCTCGGCGCCAACCACCAGTACCCCGACGGCTTCGTGCTCTTCTGCGGCACGCTGTTTGCCCCCACCGACGATCGCGGCGCTCCCGGCGGCGGCTTCACGCACCATGTCGGCGACCGCGTGACGATCCGCAGCCCGCAGCTCGGCGCACTGGTCAACCGCGTCGACACCTCCGACCTCGTGCCACCGTGGACCTTCGGGCTGCGCGCGCTGATGGCCCACCTGGCGGCGCGCGGGTTGTTGGCGCCCGGCCGCGGCTGAACACCGCAGCCCGCAGCGAAGCCCCAAGCGGCCGGCGCGCCCGCGTTGCAATCGTTGCCACGGCCGCAACCACTGCGACCGAACCGCGGCACCGGCGAAGCGGAGCCGAGACCACCAACGGCGACGATCCGCGTCACGACAACCGTGACACCGGGGACAAGCCGAATGGGACTCGCCGAACGCCGCCGCATCCAGGAACTGCAGAGCACCACGCTGCCCGAGCGCAGCCGCGAGATCGAGGCCATCTGCGGCAAGCCGGTGCCCTACGAGGTCGACTGGACCTCCTTCGAGCACGACGCGCAGGCGCTGAACTTCCTCGACAACACCGCCTGCCACCGCATCCACATGGCGCTGCGAACGATTGCCGTCGACGAGCTGGGCCGCGAGGCGCTGCGCGAGGGCCTGCAGTGCATCCGGCTGAAGAACGTGACCGACCTGCCGTCGCGCCGGCTGGCTTTCGACGGCGGCACACTCGAACTGCACGCGCCGTGGGCGCTGGGTGCGCAGGGCCTGCATGCCGACACCACGATCCGCGACCTGCTGATGGCGCGGTTGTGATCGCCCGCAGTGCCGGGCCGGCGCCGCTCGCGGCGCGCGTGCGTGGCTGGCTCGCTCTTGGCCATGCCGCGGCGTTGCTGACTCCGGCGATCCCGGCGCTTGCGCACTTCCTCTGGCCGCCGCCCGAGATCCGGCCACCCACGAACGCGCTCGCCGCGCTCGACACCGTGCTGGACCTGGGCGCTGCGGCCGGGCGGGGCCAGGCGCTGGCGTCGTGCATGCTGGCCGCCTTTGCGCTGGCCGCCCTGGCCTCGCTTCGCGCCTGGCGGCTGGCGCGGCGCGACGGCAGCGCCCGCGGGCGCCGCGGCCTGCTGTTCTCGCCGCTGCTGCTGGCGCTGTTGCTGCTGGCAGCGGCGTCGGTGCTGGCGCAGCCCCGCCCGGCCGCCCCGACCACCCTCCACCGTGCCGCCATGGACGACCGTCACGAAGCGATCAGCCTCGCCATCCGCCGCGGCGATGCGGCACAAGCGCTTGCCCTTTCCGCCGCGGGCCTGGACCCGCGCCGCGCCGACGCGAACGGCAACACGCTGCTGCATGAGGCGGTGATCTTCGTCGGCGACCGCGCGCTCGTCGACGCGCTGCTGCGCGCCGGGTCCTCCGTGGCGGCGCGCAACGGCAACGGCGAGACCCCGCTGCAGGCGGCGCTGGCCTGGGCGCACTATCGCCACCAGGCCGACGGCCCGCAGCGGCTGCAGGCCGTGGCCGAGCAGCTGCTGGCCGGCGGGGCCGCCGTCGAGGTGGCCGATGCCGACGGGCGGCCGCTGCTCGCGCGCGCGCTGGACCTGAAACACGCGCCGCTGCTGCAGCGGCTGCTCGCCACCGGCGCCGCGCTGCCCGACGACGCCTTGCTGCAGGCGCTGCGCGCGGCCGAGGGCGAGGGCGACCTCGCGACGCTCGAAGTCGTGCTGCGCCACGCCAGGCCGCGGCACCTGGCCGCGCGCGACGACGCCGGCACGACCCCGGCGCACCTGGCCGCGCACCGCCCGCTGCTGCTGCCCGCGCTGCGCCGGCTGGCCGAACGCGGCGCCGACCTGCGTGCGCGCAGCCGCCGCGGCGACACGCCGTTTGCACAGGCCGCGGCCGGCGACAACCTGCCGGCGATGCGCTGGCTCGCCGACCGCGGCGCGATGCGGCTCGAGTCCGCCGACGACGAAGGCCAGGCCCCACTGCACCTGGCGGCCTACGGCGGCCGCGCCGAGGTGCTGCAGTGGCTGCTGCAGCAAGGCGCATCGCCCGCCGCGCGCGACGTTGCCGGCCGCCGGCCGCTGGACATCGTGATCGACACCGAGCGCTTCGCGCACCGCGCAGCGGCCGACAAGCTCACGCTCGTGCGGCTGCTCGGCGGTGGCGAGGCCGACATCGCACGCGGCCGCCACTTCGGGCACCCGCTGCACCAGGCGGTCGCGGCGCGCGACCTCTCCGCCGTCGAGCGCTTGCTGAAGCAGGGCGCCGACCCCGACCTGCGCGACGAATCGGGCCACGCGCCGCTGTGGACCGCGCTCGCCTACAGCAGCGCGCTGCCGGCGACAGCAGCCGAGCACGAGTTCGGCCGCCGCCTGCTGCGGCTGCTGCTGCGCCACGGCGCAGACCCGACGCGTGTGCTCGACGCGCGCGAGCGCACGACCTACATCGACCATGCCCGTTCGCTGCGCATCGCCGACCTGCTCGAGACCGAGATGCGGCGGCACTCGCCGCGGCGCTGAACGAACAGGCGCCGGGTCAGCGTGACACGCCGGGTGCGATCGGGTCGCCCGAGTCGCGCTCCTGCACCGCCTGCTTGAAGCCCACCTCCTCGGCGCGCTGCTTGAACCACATGCCCTCGGGCGTGTGGCGCGCGGCGCCGTCGAACAGCGTCGCGAACATCTGCGTCGTCGCCAGCCCCATGTTGTCGAAGGCGGCGTTGATCATCAGCTTGTTCATCATCAGCTGGTTGCGCGGCACGCCGGCGATGCGCCGGGCGAGTGCGACGACCGCGTCGTCGAGCTCATCGTCGGGAACACATTGCCCGACGAGGCCGATCGCCGCTGCGTCGCGGCCGGAGATCAGGTCGCCGGTGAGCAGCATTCGCTTGGCGCGCTCGGCGCCGACTCGGTAGACCCACATCGCGGTGGTCGGCACACCCCAGACACGGGCCGGCGGGTAGCCGATCCTCGCGCCCTCGGCCATCACGACGAGGTCGCAGGCGAGCGCGATGTCGCTGCCGCCGGCCACCGCGTGGCCGCGCACCTTGGCGATCGTCGGCTTGTACGAGCGCCACAGCGACATGAACTTCTGCGTGTTGCCGTGCATCATGCGGAAGTCGACCATCGGGTCCCAGGGCATCTGCTGCACCCCCGGGTTGGCACCCGGTCGCTCGGCGTAGTCCTGCAGGTCGTAGCCGGCGCAGAACGATCGGCCGGCACCGGTGACGACGATCACGTGCACGCCGTCGTCGGCGTTGGCGGCCTCGACCGCATGCGCGATCTCGCCCGGCATGTGTTCGTCGATCGCGTTCAGCCGCGCGGGGCGGTTCAGCGTCAGCGTCGCGACGCGGCCTTCGACGGTGTAGGCGATGCTGCGGTAGGACATGGCGGGGTGCTCGACGAGGGGCCGCGGAAGGCGGCGGGCCTCATCGTGCCACGCGCAGGCGATTCAACGCCCACGCTGTGCCTGGGTGGCGGCGAACGATCCCGGCTGCTTCTTGAACACGTACCGGTAGAAGTTGGCGCGGCCGACGTACGCGCTGGCCTCCAGCTTCACGATGTCTCCTTCCTTGCCCGGCGGCATCACGATGCTGAAGGGCCGCGTCACCGTCTCGCCCGGAGCCGGCAGCTCGGTCGAGTGGAGCGCCCACACCGGAGATGCCGCCACGCCCCGGACGAGCGAGAGGTAGGCATTCGGGCTGTAGCCGGCACGCCCGAGCTGGTTGCCGGTGTTGCTCATGCTCGCGGTGCCGGAGAGCGCCTCACCCTCGCAGACCACGCCCGGCCGGCCATCGACCGGGTCGCCGCCGTCGAAGGTCCAGCGGAAATACGTCGCGGTGATGAGGTGCGACCAGTTCGGGTCCGACGGGTGCTGGTCCATGTTGATGAGCCCGTGCACCGTGGTCGAGCCGCCGGCGTAGCCACGAGGCACCGGGGCCTCCTGGCGTTCGGTGTCGATGTACTGCCAGCAGCCTGAGCGGGTGCATTGGCCGTTGATCCAGTGGCCACGCACGGCCTCGCAGGTCTTCTCCTCGTAGCAGTACTGCCACTGTCCCGCCTTGCACTCGGGCTGCGGCTGGCGGTTGCAGGTGTCGTCTCCCCACCAGTGGCCACCGGCGGCCGCGCAAGCGCTGCGCGTCTCGCAGTAGGCCAGCGTTGCGGGGGTGCAGGGGCCGAGCCGGAGCGCATCGGGCGGCAGTGGCGCCGACTGCGTCGGCGCCGGCGTGTCGGCGCCACTGCGCTCGGCCACCGGTGAGGTCGCGGCGGCGGCCACCAGCGCGGTGGCGGCGGCGCGGTCGGGCACGCCGTCGGCGTTGTTGCCGAGCACCACCGCGCTGCCGCCGGCGCCGGTCTGGGCGACGTCGCGGTTGGCCGTTCGAGCGGCCTGCTGCTGCGCGGCGCTCCAGGTGCCGCCCTGCTCCAGGTGGCGGCTGGTCTCTTCGAGAGCCTGGCGTTGCTGCTGCGTCATCTTGCCCAGCAGGTACGCAGTGCCGAGCGCCGGCACGCCCAAGCCGAAGATCAGCGCCGCCGCGGCCAAGCCAAGAAGGCCGCGCTGCCGGCGCAGGCCGAGGCGTGGAGTGTTGGTCATCGTGGACGCCCTCCTCACGGCGTCGTGCACAGGTTGGCGCCGGCGTTCTCGGGCGCGACGTACGAAAAACCGGCCATCACCGAGACGAGCAGACCGTTCTCGAGCACCAGCGTCACCGGTGCACGGGCGGTGGTGGGCGAGTAGCGCAGCGTTTGAACCGATCGGCCGCCGAACTCGCCGGCCAGCGTGCAACTGGGCGAGCCCATCAGCGCCACGACGTCGGCGCGCGTCATGCAGGCGCTGAACTGCCCCGGGCCGACATGCGTGGCCGGCCAGGTGATGCCGTTGCCGCCGTGCGAGGTCTCGGCGACGAAGTGGCCGTTGTCGAAGAGGTCCGACACCAGGCCCTGGCGGTCGTAGACCCAGCTCTCGATTCGCCGCGGCGCGGCCGCCACCTGCCGCAAGCCGCCGGCGCCGACGGCCTCGGTCAGGAACGAGACCGTGAACAAGCGCGGGTTGCCACGCGCGGCGATGAACTGCCGCTGCACCTCGGACAGCGACAGCCGCGTGTCGCGGCCCGGCGGCGGGCATGTCCACGCCGGCACCGTGACGGTGACCGCGCTCGCCGAAAGGCTGGCGGCGTCGAGCGCGCCGTTCATCTGGCGGTCGACGCCGAAGTACAGCGTCAGCTGCCCGCTCGGCAAGCCGGGGATCGTCAGCAGCGCCGTCGACGGGAAGCTCGCCAAGGGCCCCTGGTACGTCGGACCGAGCGATGGCACCCAGCCGCCGACCAGGCTGTAGCCGTAGAAGGCGTTGCCGACGCCAGCCACCAGCCACCAGTCGGCCGTGGCGCCGGCGAAGCTGCCGGCGCTCAGCGAGATCGCGACGTCGACCGGCATGCCCGGCATGGCGATCACCTCGCCGCGGCCGCCGTTGGCGCTGACCTGCGGCACCGGCTGCGCCGCCGCAGCGCTTGCGAACAACGCTGCAGCACCGGCTGCGCCAAGGCGACGGAGCAACGATCGTCGTCTCATGACCTTCTCCTGCGCACAGAGGCATTTGTAGAGGGCGCCCGCCCGTCTTGGATTGATGCGAGACAACAGGCCCGGCCATGTGGGATTGATCGAAGTCAGACCCGGAGCGGCATCGTCCGGCGATAAACGCGAATCCCGCCGCAGGAGCCCGAGCGATGCCCTCACCGATTCCCGGCACGACGCTGTTCGACGCCACCCAGGCGCGCAAGGGCTACGCGCTGAACAAGATGTGCTTCTCGTTCAACGAGGCCGCCAACCGCGAGGACTTCCAGCGCGACGAGGACGCCTACTGCGAGCGTTATGGCCTGAACGCGCAGCAGCGCGACGCGATCCGCCAGCGCAACGTGCTGGCGCTGATCGCCGCCGGCGGCAACGTCTACTACCTGGCCAAGTTCGCCGGCATCTTCGGGCTCGACGTGCAGGACATCGGCGCGCAGCAGACCGGCATGAGCAAGGACGCATTCAAGGCCATGCTGGCCGCGCACGCGCGCTGACATCGGGAGGCGAACACACCATGGCCCAGCTCGTCGGCGCCCTCACCACCTCGCATGTGCCGGCAATCGGCCGCGCGATCGCCAAGAACCTGCAGCAAGACCCGTACTGGAGGCCGTTCTTCGACGGCTGGCCGCCGGTGCACCGCTGGCTGGCCGACGTGAAGCCCGAGGTCGTCGTGATGGTCTACAACGACCACGGCCTCAACTTCTTCCTCGACAAGCTGCCGACCTTCGCGGTCGGCGCCGCACCCGAGTACCGCAACGCCGACGAGGGTTGGGGCATTCCGCAGCTGCCGCCGTTCACCGGCGAACAAGGCCTGTCGTGGCATCTGATCGAACACCTGGTGGGCCACGACTTCGACATCACCAGCTGCCAGGAGATGGTGGTCGACCACGCCTTCACGCTGCCGATGGCGCTGATGTTCCCGAGCCAGGCGTGGCCGGTGAAGGTGGTCCCGGTGGCGATCAACACCGTGCAGTTCCCGCTGCCTTCGGCGCGGCGCTGCTACGCGCTCGGGCAGGCCATCGGCGACGCGGTGCGCGCGTGGCCGGGCGATGCGCGGGTGCTCGTCGTCGGCACCGGTGGGCTGTCGCATCAGCTCGACGGCCAGCGTGCCGGCTTCATCAACAAGGACTTCGACCTCGCGTTCATGGAGAGCCTGATCGCCGAGCCGCGCTGGGCGACACAGTTCTCGAGCCACGAGCTGGTGGAGAAGGCGGGAACCCAGGGCGTCGAGCTGCTGATGTGGCTCGCGGCGCGCGCCACGCTCGGCGAGCGCGCCAGCTGCGTGCACCGCAACTACCACATCCCGATCTCGAACACCGCGTCGGGGCTGATGGTGATGGCGCCGGCGGCTTGACCCCGCGCCGGGGCGCGGGGGGTCTGCGGCGCCGTGTCAGCCCTGACGGCGGCGCGTGGCCCCGGCCGCAGCGAGCCCGGCCAGCACGAGCGAGGCGGTCAGCGGCGCGGGCACGGCACCCGCGTCACCGTGCAGGCGGAAGGCCATGTCTCCGACACTCACATCGGTGAAGTAGCTGAAGACGTCGTTGCTGTTGAACTGCGCCATCCGGCTGTCGCCGCCGGCCACGCCCTGGAGGCCGGTCTGCGTGAGGGAGGTGCCGTCGCCTGCCATGCCGATCCAGTAGTCGACGTTGGCCGCCATCGCGAACGCGGCGAAGTCGGCATGCAGACGATGCTGCTGGCCGCCGACCGCACCATCGGTATCGGCGATCGTGACGCTCGTCTGGTACTGGGCCAGCACGTTGCCGGGCTGGCCGCCGCTGTTCTCCCAGATCGTGATCTTGACCGCGGTGCCGAAGGTGCCCCAGGCGGCGTTGTTGTAGATGTCGATGCCGGTGATCGACGTCGCCGCAGCGAACGAGACCCGCTCGGCGAAGTGCTGGCCGGGGCTCTCGTTGGACCAGTTGTCGCTGGTGACGGTGCCGCCGGTCGCCTGCGGGCTCCAGTCCCAGACGATGGCGGCGTGAGAGGCTGCGCTGCCGAGCGCGAGCGCGGTGGCCAGCGATACGACAGTGGACTTGATGCGGATCATGTGAAGACTCCGGGTGTGAAACGGTACAGGGGCTCGTCGATCGGGCATGCAGGATTCATACCCCCATCGGTTTCCTCACCGCCATCGAGAAGTTGCGGCGCGGGCTTCGAGGCCGTTTGTGTTCTCGTGTAACGAAGCCCGACATGGGCCGGCTTGGCCGATGTCAAGCGGAGACCTCGGCGCTGCCATCGCGATGGCGGCGCCTGCGCTGCGCGATCACGGAAAATGCCCTCGCCTGCCGCAGGCGCCGCGACGACGAGGAGAGCCGATGCACCCCCCCGAACACAACACCCCCAACGGCGCCGAATCGCTGGTGCAGACGCTTGCCGCCAGCGGCGTCGAGCTGTGCTTCGCGAACCCGGGCACCTCGGAGATGCACTTCGTCGCCGCGCTCGACCGCATCCCCGGCGTGCGCTGTGTGCTGGCGCTGTTCGAAGGCGTGGCCACCGGCGCCGCCGACGGCTACTACCGCATGGCGCGCAAGCCGGCGGCGACGCTGTTGCACCTGGGCCCGGGGCTCGGCAACGGCATCGCCAACCTGCACAACGCCGGCAAGGCGCGGTCGGGCATCGTCAACATCGTCGGCGACCATGCGGTGGCGCACAACCGCTTCGAGTCGCCGCTGAAGTCCGACCTGCCGGGCATCGCGCGCAGCGTCTCGGCCTGGGTGCGGACGAGCGGGCGCGCCTCGGACGTTGGCGCTGACGGCGCGGCCGCGGTGGAGGCCACGCGCGACGGCCTGCTCGGCCGCATCGCCACGCTGATCCTGCCCGCCGACACCGCCTGGGGCCGCGGCGGCCGCGCCGCCGCTGCGCAGCCCTTGCCGGCCGAGCCGCCGGCGCTCGGCGCGGTGCCGGCCGCGGCGAAGCTGCTGCACGAAATGAGCGACCAGGCGCTGCTGCTGCTCGGCCGCAGCGGCGTCGACAGCGAACTCGCGCAGCGCCTCGGCGCCGCGATCGCCGCCCGGACCGGCTGCCGCGTGATGGCCGAGTTCTACAACGCGCGCATGCCCGCCGGCCGCGGCCGCGTTCGCATCGAGAAGCTGCCCTACATGGTCGACGCGGCGGCGCAGAAGCTCGCCGGCGTGCGCGCGATCGTGCTCGCCGGTGCGGTGGACCCGATCGGCTTCTTCGCCTACCCGGGCAAACCTTCGCAGCTGAAGCCGCCGGGCACCGCGCTGCTGACGCTGGCCGAGCCGCGCGACGACGCGCTCGCCGCCCTGCAGTCGCTGGCCGACGAACTCGGCGTCGTGCCACCGCCCCCGCCGGCGCTGCCGCCGAAGCCGGCGGTGCCGGTGGGCTCGCTGACGCCGGAGAGCATCGCCGCGGCGATCGCCGCCGAGATGCCCGACAACACCATCGTCGCCGACGAGGCCGTCACCACCGGCCGGGGCTTCGCGCCGCTGATGGTGGCGGCGGCACCGCACGACTGGCTTCAGGGCATGGGCGGTGCGATCGGCTACTGCCTGCCGGCGGCGGCGGGCGCCGCGATCGGCGCCCCTGGCCGGCCGGTGCTTGCGCTCACCGGCGACGGCAGTGCGATGTACACCGTTCAGGCGTTATGGACGATGGCCCGCGAGCAGCTGCCGGTGGTGACGGTGGTGTTCGCCAACCGCGCCTACCGCATCCTGCAGGGCGAGCTTCAGGGTGTGGGCGCGAAGATCAGTGGCCAGAAGGCCGCCGACATGCTGAGCTTGGGCCGCCCGGACCTCGACTGGGTGTCGATTGCGCGCGGCCACGGCGTGCCCGGCGTTCGCGCCGAGAGCGCCGAGGCGCTCGCGAAGGCGCTGCGCGACGGCTTCGCGAGCCGCGGGCCGTGGCTGGTGGAAGTGGTGTTCTGAAGCTTCAGCGCCGCCCGGCGCGCCGGCGCATCAAGGTGGCCAGCGGGAGCGCCAGCAGCGCCAGGCCCGACGGCTCCGGCACCCGCGCCGAGACGCCGGGCTGCGCGTTCAGATCGGTGGCGTAGTCGATCACGATGGTGAAGTGGGCCGGGCCCAGTTGGCTCGCCACCGTCAACTTGAAGTTGAGCAGGCCGTCGTCGCCGATCTGCGCCAGCGGTATCGACGTCACCATGCCATCGTCGAACAACTCGACCGGAAACGAACCGACGAGCGTGAAGCTGTTCGGCACACCGGCATAGACGAACAGGCTCGCGAGCCCGCCCTGGTAGTCGGAGCCGAAGCGGACGAAGTAATCGGAGCCCATGAGGGCGCTGTCGTGGCCGCTGGAGTCGACGCCCGGATGGCCGGTGGCGGGGTTCTGGTCGGTGTCCATCACCAGCGACACCATCGTCGTCGCCGGGCTGAAGGTCCCGGCGGCGAAGGCCGCACGCAGCACGAGGTTCGGCCCGCTGACCTGCGCTGCGCCACACACGATGTCCGGTGCCGGCAGCGGCGGTAGCGCAAGCGCATCGCCCGCCGGGTCGGCCAGGCTGCCCGGCATGCCGGCGCAGGCCACGGGCGCTGCGAACACCGGCGCTGCGGACGCGATGGTGGCCAGGGCAGCGGCGCAGATCGTCGCGCGACGAAGAGTTCGGAGTGCACGCATCGGGCCTCCTCTGGGCATCTCGACAAGCCCGTCATTTACCACCAGCGACCGCGTCGGCTTGTTGAGTTGGCGCAACCACGCGCACGGGCCGCGCCGGCGCGCGAATACCACGGCGCCGCCGGCCGCGGCAAGGACATCCACCCGTCGCCGCGGCGGCCAAAGGACGGCGCGCCCCCGCCCCCGGATCGGCACAGTGCCTCCACGCAACCGACAGTCACACCCACGAGGCACCCGATGAACAAGAACCTCTGCTCCTTCGCCGCCGCGCTGGCCCTCTCGCTCGCCGGCGCTGCTGCCGCCGCCCCGGTGACGATGGCGTTCGAGGCCGACGGCTTCCAGAACGCCGGCACCCCGTACCCCGGCTTTGCCGGCCCGCTTCACGGCAGCCTGACCTGGGAGCCGGCCGACCCCAACCAGCCCCATGGCCCGATCGGCCAGCTGCTCGCGATCGACCTCGTGGTCGGCGGCCACGCCTTCACGCTGGGCGAGATCGGCATCGCCAATCAGGGCAGCCACCAGACGGCGCTCGGCGGCCTGTGGCGCGGCGCGAACGTGGTCGTTGGCGACGGCAGTGGCGACGACTTCCTGATCGTCTTCAACCGCCACAACCCGTCGATCGACGCTTTTGCCTATTCGCTGCTGGGCAAGACCGGCGCCATCTGGTGGACGCCGGCGCACAGCAGCGCCCGCTACGCGAACAACGCCGTCAGCGAGCCGGCGCCGCTGGCGCTGGCCGCCTTCGGCGCGGCACTGATTGCCGCCGGGCTGCGCCGCCGCGCGGCCCCCGCACGCGCCGCGAGCTGAGCACCCCGGCGGCGCTCGTGCCCGCCGCGCGCCGCCGGCGCCACGATCAGCCCGCGGCCCCGTCGCCGAGCCACCGCTGCGCGTCGTCGTCGGGCCTCTCGGCGTCGGCACGCGCCAGCGCCATCCACAGCGCCAGCGGTGGCCGCAGCGCCCGGCGGGGTGCCGCGCGCTGCACGTCGAGGGTGCCGTCGTCGTGCGCCACCATCACGCCGCAATCGGGCGGGACGTCGTCGGCGCCGCCGATGCCCGCCTTCAGCACATACCAGCACTGGCTGGAGAGCGCGAGGTAGGCCGCACGCTTGGTCTCGCGCCGCAGGTCGGCCAGCAGGTCGGCGCGGCGCACCTTCACCTCGTGAACGATCGGCTCGACAAGGTCCTCCGCCGTCGTGTGGCGGATCGAGAAGACATCGGGCATGGCCACCGGCCAACGGCGATCCGCGGCATCGGGCGGGGGCGGTGCCCGCAGCGCCAAGCCGCGCCAGACGATGCGCCCGGCGCGCTGCATCTCGCGCGCGACGCGGGCTGCCAGCGCCTCATGGGCGTCGAAGGCGGCGCGGTTGCTCTGCAGCGTGGCGGCGAGCAGCCGCACGCCGGCGTCGCTGACACGCATCGTCTCGCGGCCGCCGCCGTCGGGCACCCGTTCGAGCAGCCCGGCGGCGAGCAGTTCGAGCTCGACGCTGTCCTGGCAGGGCCAGCCGGCCGAGCGCCACATCTGGCGAAGCCGGCGCCGGTGAACGGCGCCGATCGTGGGTGCCGGGGGGCTGTCCATTGCGGGAGCTTACCGAGCGGCCCGGGTCGGTGCATCGGCTACGCTCGCGCACATGCCACGCGTCCGCCCGCTCGTCGCCGCCGCGGTGTTCGCGTTCGCCGTGGCGCCGCTCGGGGCAGCACCCGACGAGGCGGCCTACGGCGCCGGCCAGGGGTACCCGGTGGGCAGCCGTTACGACTGGTTCCAGCAGCACCGGATGGTCGGCTCGTTCACCGCGATGGAACAGCTGTTCCCGACGCGTCGTGTCGCCGCGGCGGCGATGCCGCGGCCGCTGCCGCGCGCCGAACGTGAACCCGACAGGCCCTTCGTGCAGCGCCACCTCGACAGCCACCCGGCCACCGGTCTGCTGGTGATGAAGGACGGCCGCATCCTCGTCGAGCGCTACCAGTACGGGCGCCACGCCGAGCAGCGCTTCACGTCGTTCTCGATGGCCAAGACGGTGGTCGCGATGGCCGTCGGCGTCGCGGTCGCCGAAGGCCGTATCGGCTCGGTCGACGACACCGTCGACCGCTACGAGCCGGCGCTGAAGGACACCGCCTGGGCCGGCGTCACGCTGCGCCAGGTGCTGCAGATGTCCTCCGGCGTGCAGTTCGACGAGACCTACGACCGCGCAGACACCGACATCGCGACGCTGTCGCGAACCTGGTCCCGGCAGCAGGGGACGCTGCTTGCGGCGATCGGTCAACTCAAGCAGCGCGACCGTGCACCCGGTGCGACGTTCAAGTACGTCTCGGCCGAGACCCAGGTGCTGGCGCAGGTGCTGGTGCGCGCCACCGGCATGCCGCTGGCCGACTACGTGGGCGAGAAGCTCTGGCGGCCGATGGGCGCCGAGGCCGACGCCGCCTGGGTGCTCGACGCCGCCGGCATGGAGGCCGCGTATTGCTGCCTGTCGGCGCGGCTTCGCGACTGGGCGCGGCTCGGCCAGCTGCTGCTCGACGACGGAAGGGTCGACGGCCGCCGCGTGGTCCCGGCTGAATGGGTACGTGCCGCCACCACCGCCACTGCGCCGCACCTGCAGCCGCGGGTCGCGACGCCCTACTTCGGCTATGGCTACCAGGTGTGGATCTTCCCCGACGGGCTCGGCTTCGCGCTGCTCGGCATCCGCGGCCAGGCGGTGTTCGTGAACCCGAGAGAGCGGCTGGTGATGGTGCAGACCGCGGTCTGGCCGAGCTCGAGCGTCCGCGTGCTGTCGATCCAGCGCGACAGGCTGTGGCGCGACCTCGTCAAGGCGGTGGCCCGACCGTGAGCCGCACAAAGGACCCACGATGAACATCGTCTGCATCGGCGGCGGCCCCGCCGGCCTGTACTTCGCGCTGCTGATGAAGAGGCTCGACCCGGCGCACGAGATCACCGTCGTCGAGCGCAACCAGCCTTACGACACCTTCGGCTGGGGCGTCGTCTTCTCCGACCAGACGATGGCCGCGATGCAGCAGTGCGACGCCGAGACCGCGGCCGCCATCGCCGACGCCTTCAACCATTGGGACGACATCGAGCTGCACTTCAAGGGCCGCACGCTGCGCAGCGGCGGCCACGGCTTCGTCGGCATCGGGCGCAAGCGGCTGCTGAACATCCTGCAGCGGCGCTGCGAGGCGCTGGGCGTGCGGCTCGTCTTCGAGCGCGAGGTCGATTCCGACGCCGACTTCCCGGATGCCGACCTCGTGGTGGCCAGCGACGGCATCAATTCGAAAGTCAGGCAGAAGCACGCTGCGCACTTCGAGCCCGACATCGTGACGCGGCCCAACCGCTACATCTGGCTCGGCACCGCACGGCTCTACGACGCCTTCAACTTCGTCTTCGAACGCACCGAACACGGCTGGTTCCAGGCCCACATCTACAAGTTCGACGAACGCACGACGACCTTCATCGTCGAGACGCCGGAAGAGGTCTGGAAGGCGCATGGCCTCGATGCCGCCGACACCGTGCAGTCGATCGCCTTCTGCGAGCAGCTCTTTGCGCGCACGCTGCAGGGCGAGCGGCTGATGAGCAACGCGCGCCACTTGCGCGGCTCGGCGTGGCTGAACTTCCAGCGTGTGAAGTGCCGCCGCTGGTGGCTGCACAACGGCCGCTGCCCGGTGGTGCTGATGGGCGATGCGGTGCACACCGCGCACTTCGCGATCGGCTCGGGCACCAAGCTGGCGATCGACGACGCGATCGAGCTGGCGCGCCAGTTCGCCGAGCAAGGCACGGCGCGCGAGACGCTGCCGCAGTTGCTCGACCGCTACCAGGCACTGCGCGAGGTGGATGTGCTGCGGCTGCAGAACGCGGCCTGGAACGCGATGGAGTGGTTCGAGGTCGTCGGCCGCCGCTACGCCGACACGCTGCCGCCGGAGCAGTTCATGTACTCGATGCTGACGCGCAGCCAGCGCATCAGCCACGAGAACCTGCGGCTGCGCGACGCCGCCTGGCTCTCCGGCTTCGAGCGCTGGTTCGCCGAACAGGCGGGCATGACGCTGGCGCCCGGCGAGCCGGCACCGCCGCCGATGTTCACGCCCTGCACCGCGCGCAGCGTGACATTGAAGAACCGCGTCGTCGTCTCGCCGATGGCGCAGTACTCGTGCGTGGACGGCATGCCGGGCGACTTCCACCTCGTGCACCTGGGCGCGCGTGCGCTCGGCGGTGCCGGACTCGTCGTCGCCGAGATGACCTGCCCGTCGCCCGACGCGCGCATCACCCCCGGCTGCCCGGGGCTGTGGAACGACGCGCAACGCGACGCCTGGGCACGCATCGTCGGCTTCGTGCACCGCCAGACCGATGCCAAGATCGCGCTGCAGCTCGGCCATTCCGGCGCCAAGGGATCGACTTGCGTGCCGTGGCAGGGCCCAGGCGCCGACCACCCGCTGCCGGCGGGCAACTGGCCGCTTCTCGCCGCGTCGCCGGTGCCCTACCTCGGCGAAGCCGGTGCCGTGCCACGCGAGATCACACGCGCCGAGATGGACCGCGTTCGCGACGACTTCGTCGCCGCGACCCGGCGCGCCGCCGAGGCCGGCTTCGACTGGCTCGAGCTGCACTGCGCGCATGGCTACCTGCTGTCGGGCTTCATCTCGCCGCTCACCAACCGCCGCCAGGACGACTACGGCGGTTCGCTCGAAAACCGGCTGCGCTACCCGCTCGAGGTGTTCGCGGCGATTCGCGCGGCCTGGCCCGAGCACTTGCCGATGTCGGTGCGCATCTCGGCGCACGACTGGGTCGAAGGCGGCATCGGTCCCGCGGACGCCGCCGACATCGCGCGCGCCTTCAAGGCTGCCGGCGCCGACTTCATCGACTGCTCGTCGGGACAGGTCAGCGCCGACCAGAAGCCGGTCTACGGCCGCATGTACCAGACGCCGTTCGCGGACCGCATTCGCAACGAGGTCGGCATCGCGACGATCGCGGTCGGAGCCATCACCGAGGCCGACCATGTCAACAGCATCGTCGCCGCCGGCCGCGCCGACCTTTGTGCACTGGCCCGGCCACACCTGGCCAATCCCGCGTGGACACTCGAGCAGGCGGCGAAGATCGGCTGGGCCGGCATCGGCTGGCCGGTGCAGTACCTCTCGGGCAAGCAGCAGATGGAGACGCTCGCCGCGCGCGAGCGCGCGGCGGCGCTCGCGCCACGCTTCAACGAGCCGGCATGAGCCCGCCGGGCCGCCCCAAGGGCGAGTACCGGAGGGCGCAGCCCGGAGGCGTCCCAGTGCACCCGCCGGGCCGCCCCAAGGGCGAGTACCGGAGGGCGTAGCCCGGAGGCGTCCCAGTGCACCCGCCGGGCCGCCCCCAGGGCGAGTACCGGTGGGCGCAGCCCGGAGGTCACGCGGCAAGCTGGGTGCGCTGGTACTCGGCGGCGATCGCGAACTCGACCGGGTAGGCGGCCTCCTTCATCACCGTCGCCAGTGTCGAGTAGGCAGCGGTCCAGGCGCGGCAGACCGGTGCGGTGAACGCGGGTCCGAGGCCCTCGGCCAGCGTCCACAGCAATGCCTCGCCGACAGCGTCGTAGTGTTCGGGCTTCACGCCCCACGGCACATGGCGGCGCGCGAGGTTGCGCACCGCGGGCAGCATCGGCTCGAGCCGGTCCAGGCTCGACACCACCGCGTTCAGCGTCGCCATCAGCATCGTGCCCTGCACCGCGAGGTCGCGCTTGAACATCGGCTGCACGTCGGGGGCAATCGTGAACAGCCGGCGGTAGAAGAGTTCGGCCGCCTGGTGCTGGATCTCGAGCACCTGCTCCCAGCTCTGCTTGACGAGGGTGACTTGTTCGGGGGTCATCGCGGGTTCCTTCGGGTGGCGCGCCGCCGACGGCGGCAAGGCCGGCAGTGTCGGCAGCGCTGCGCGCGGTGTCGTCGGCGCGGCGTCGGTTCGTCGTCGGATCGGAGCCGGCCGTTCTTCGGGGCAACCAGGGCTGCCGCGTATCCGGCTCCGCCGGTCGGCTGGCAGGTCCCCCATCGGGGCCGCGACCGGGAGCGAACGCGACGACGGTGGTCAAAGCCCTCGTGCGCGCCCGGTCAGCAGCTCGCGGTCGCGCTCGTTGCGCGTCAGCGCCGCGGCGCGTTCGAACTGCTCTCGGGCTTCGGCGCCGCGACCGAGCTTGGCGAGCAGGTCACCGTGCACGCTCGGCAGCCAGGGGTAGGCGGCGAGCGCCGGGTCGGCGGCCAGCGCCTCGACCAGCGGCAGCGCTGCGGCCGGCCCGAAGGCCATGCCGACGGCGACCGCGCGGTTCAGCTCGACCACCGGCGACGGCGCCACCTGCGCCAGCGCGTCGTAGACGGCGACGATGCGTTCCCAATCGGTGTCGCCCGCGGTGGCGGCGCGCGCGTGGCAGGCGGCGATCTCGGCCTGCAGCGTGTATCGCCCGGCGATGCCGCCGGCCCGCGTGGCCAGTTCGTAGGCCTTCTCCAGCGCCGCCAGGCCGCGGCGAACGAGCAACCGGTCCCATTGCGAGCGGTCCTGGTCGAGCAGCAGCACCGCGCGGCCCGCGGCGTCGGTGCGCGCGTGCAAACGCGAGGCCTGCAGTTCGAGCAGCGCCGCGAGGCCATGCACCTCGGGCTCGTCGGGCGCCAGGCCGGCGAGCGTTCGCGCCAGGCGGAGCGCCTCCTCGGCGAGCGCCGGTCGCATCCAGTCGCTGCCGGCGGTGGCCGAGTAGCCCTCGTTGAAGATCAGGTAGACGACTTCCAGCACCGAGGCCAGGCGCTGCGCCCGCTCGGCCGCCTGTGGAACCTCGAAAGGAACCCGCGCGGCCGAGAGCGTCTTCTTCGCGCGCACGATGCGCTGCGCGATCGTCGCCTCGTTCGCGAGGTAGGCGCGCGCAATCTCTTCCACCGTCAGCCCGCCCAGCAGCCGCAGCGTCAGCGCCACCCGCGCATCGGTCGACAGCACCGGATGGCAGGCGGTGAAGATCAGCCGCAGCAGGTCGTCGCCGATGTCGTCGGCTCGGGCGGCGTCGAGGCCGTCGACGAAGTCGGGTACGACGTCGGCCTGCTGCGCCAGCAGGTCCTGCTCCAGCTCGCCATGCTTGCGATCGTGAAGCGAGCGTGCGCGCAGCAGGTCGAGTGCGCGGCGCTTGGCGGTCGTCATCAGCCAGGCCGCCGGGTTGTCCGGCAGGCCGCCGCCGGGCCAATGTTCGAGCGCGGCGACCAGCGCGTCCTGCGCGATCTCCTCGGCCAGGCCGACGTCGCGCGTCATGCGTGCGACGCTGGCGATGATCTTTGCCGACTCGATGCGCCAGACGGCGTCGATCGCGCGGTGCGTGGCGGTGGGGTCGATCATCGTGCGCCGGGCGTGCAGGATCGCTCGGGCGCGCCCGGCTCAACCGCGCGCATCCTTCAGCTCGCGAAAGCGGTCGACGGCCTCGCTGGGGCCGAAGTCGTCGAGCTCGAAGAGCTGGCGGACCTCGATCTCGCCGTCGGCGTCGTCGCCGAAGGGCGCCGGGAAGCGCCGCGCCCACTCCACCGCCTCCTCGCGAGAGCGCACCTGGATCATCGTGTAGCCGGCCACCAGCTCCTTGGTCTCGGCGAAGGGGCCGTCGACGGTGGTGCGCCGGCCGGCGTGGTATTGCACGCGCCAGCCCTTGCTCGACGGCTGCAGGCCGTTGGCGTCGAGCAGCACGCCGGCCTGGGCCAGCTCCTCGTGGTAGGCGGCCATCGCGGCGATCAGCCGCTCCTCGGGCATCGTGCCGGCCTCGCTGGCGGCACTGGCGCGGACCAGGATCATGTATCGCATCGCGTCGTCGCTCCTGTCGGATGGGCGAGCCCGCAGGGGGCGGGGCTCACGACCCCACGACGGCCGACCGGCGGGTGGATCGACAGGCCGGCGGCCCTACTCGAAGCACGGCGCGACGCGCCGCACCTCCACCGTCGCCCACTCGGCCGCCGGGCAGGCGGCGGCGATCTCGAGCGCCTGCTCGCGGCTGCCCACGTCGAGCAGGAAGTAGCCGCCGACCATCTCCTTGGCTTCGGCAAAGGGCCCGTCGACCAGCGTGCGCTGGCCCTGGCGCACCTGCAGCCGCGTCGCCTCCGCGGTGGAGGCGAGCGAGTTGACGCCCAGCAGCACGCCGCGCTGCTGCAGGCTGCCGGCGAACTCGGCCATCCGCTGGTAGGCCTCGCGGCCGCCCTCGAGGCCACGCTCGGCGCGCTGGCCCAGGGGTTCGACGATCAGCAGCAGGTAAGGCACGGCGCTCCTCCGGTGAAGGAGCGCGATTGTGGCGCGGCAGCCGCCGCTGGCCCCCCTTCGGGCGCGGGAGATCGGACTTCGAAGGGGGCGCCGCCTTGCAGCGGCATCCGGCAAGGGGATGACACAACCGTGCCGCTACAGCTTGAGCTCGAGCCCCAGCCGCCAGTTCACGTAGGTCTGGTTGGTCGTCAGCTGGCGCTGCCGCAGCTGGCCGAGGTCGAAGACGTTGGCGGTGACGTATTCGCCGGCATTGACGTTGGTGGCGTTCAGCCGCAGCTGGGCGGCGGGGTTGAAGACCCACAGCAGGTAGAAGTCGAGCTGGTGCTTGACCGGCGTGACGGTCGACTGCAGCTCGCTCAGCCGCGTGGTGTAGCCGGGCGTCAGGTTGAGGTTGCCACCCACGGTGATCGGCGTGCCGCGGAAGCGGTGGTCGAGCCCGAAGTTGGCGGTGCCGGCAGGCTGCTGGTCGAGCCGGTTGTCGGGGCGCGGCACCTCGTCGACCCGCGATCGGAAGAGGCTGACGTTGCTGCGCACTTCGATCGGCGGCGCGTCGGCGATCGCCTGGTCGAGCCTGAACTTGGCCTCCAGCTCGATGCCGGCGGTGATGGCGCGGCCGACGTTCTCCGGCCGCGACACCCAGCGTGGCACCGGCGAGTAGTCCACCGTGCGCAGCGCGGTGACGCTGCGGATGTAGTCGGTGAGCCGGCGGGCGAAGAGGTTGGCGCTGAGCACGCCGCCTTCCGGCAGGTAGCGCTCGAAGGCGACGTCGATGCCGGTGGCCAACTCGGGCTGCAGTTCGGGGTTGCCGGTGCGGTCGGGGCTGGTGGCGTCGTTGGGGCGCCCGAGGTCGCTGTAGCGCGACGAGTAGCTCGTGCGCGCGATCAGGTTGTTCAGCGTCGGCGACTTGTAGCTGCGGGTTAGGCTGATGCGGACCTGGTCGCGCTTTTTCGGGTCGGGCTTGTAGAGGAAGTGCACGAGCGGCGTCGTCACCTGGCTGCGGTTCTGCGGCCGGGTGCCGTCGGGGTTCTCGCCGCGGGTGCGGATCGATTCGGTGCGCAGCCCGGCATGCATCGACCAGTTCGGGTTGACCACCCACTCGTCCTGCGCGAAGAAGGCGCTGCGGAAGACGCGGGCAGCGAAGTCGTCGTCGTCGCTGCCGACCTTCACACCGTTGCTCAGCGTCAGCCGCTCCTCGTCGCGCGACTGGCCCTGCAGCTCCCAGCCGGCGACGAAGGTGTGGTCCGAGCCGCCGCCGAGCAGCCGCGACAGCTTGCCGTTCATCGACAGGTTGCGCTCGCGGCTGTCGGCGACGTTGCGCTCGGTGCGGGTCTCGACCGCACCCTGCAGCTCGTGCCGCAGCGACTCGCTGCCGCCCTTGTTGGCGTTGACGTGGCCACCGAGCTCGAGCCGCCAGTCCTCGCCGAGGCGCTTGCGCCATTGGCCGTTCAGCCGCAGCGTGGTGTTGTGGTTCTCGCTGTCGGTGAAGCCGTTGTCGTAGCCGGGCTGGGTGGCGCGGGTGGCCTCGGTGATGCGAAAGCGCGAATTCGATTCGCCGCGGATCGCGAACAGCCCCGGCATCAGCACCAGCAGGTCCCCGCCCTGGCCGCGCCACTGCAGCCGCGCATTGAGGTTGGCGCCCAGCCGGCTGTAGCGTGTCTCGGCGCGCGTGCTCTCGCGGCCGAGCAGGGCGCCGCTGGCCGGATCCTCGTCGCTGGTGCTGTAGGTGGTGAGCGTCTCGCCATGGGGCGAGAACAGCGAACCGGTGAGGTTGTAGATGAAGTCGCCGGCGCTGTTGTTGTGGGTCCAGAACAGTCCCGGCGTGACCTTGCCGTTCTCGACCGCGAAGCCGGTGCGCACGTCGTTGAGCCGTGCCTTGAAGCCTTCACGGGTGACGATGTTGATGGTGCCGCCGATCGCCCGCGCGCCGGTCTCGGCGGTGGGGGCGCGGAAGATCTCGATGCGCTCGAGCTGCTCCGGGGTCAGCTGGTCGAGCGAGAAGCCGGCCGGCGCACGCTGGCCGTCGATCAGGATCTGCGTGTACCCGGCACCGAGGCCACGCATCCGCGGCGGCCCGCCGCGGCCCGGAGGCCCCTGGGTGGTGATGCCCGGAAGCCGCTTCAGCACCTCGCTGAGCGTGCTGTCGCCGAAGCGTTCGATCTCCTCGCGGCCGATGACGATCTTCGCGGTCGTCGACTGGCGGCGCTGGTCGGCGTCGGATTGGCGCCCGCCGGTGATCTCGACGCGCTGCGGCGTCGTCGCCGGCGGCGGGCTGTCCGGAGTGGCGGGGGGATTGGTCTGCGCGAGGGCGCTCGCGGCCGCGACGAGGGAAGCGCCGGCGGCTGCGGCGCGCAGGGAAGTGCGACTCAAAGGGTACCTTCGGGCTACACCCACCTGTGACCTCCCTCTCGGGGCGGCCGGCGGGCTGATGGGCGGCGCGCATTGTCGCTGCGTTGCGCGGACCCCACGGCGGCGTTTGCCTTTCTTCACGAGTGGCCGCCGCACCCGCAGCGCCGGGTTCGGGCCGTGAGCCCTCACGTTCGAGAATTCCCGACATCGCCACCGCCCCCGGACCTTCGATGGTCGCAGCGCCCGCGCCCGAGGCCACCCGCGCCGAGTTCGACGCGATGGGTGCGCGCGTGCTCGTCGGCGTCGCGCTCGCGGTCGGCGTGATCGGCCTGGCTTCGGCGCTGGCCAACGAGCTCGCCGGCAGCGCCGGCTTCTTCAGCCTGTTGCGTGGCGTCTACGGTGCCGGCCTGCTCGCCGCCGGCGCGCTGGCCGCCTGGCTGCAGCGTGGTGGCCGCCCGCGCGCCGCGAGCCTGCTCGTGCTGCTGACGATCGTGCTGCTGGCCTGGGCGCATGTGGTGGCCACCGGCCTGGGCCTGCACGCGCTGGTGCTGACCGCGGCGCTGCTCGCGGTGTCGCTTGCCGGCGTGCTGGTGCATCCGCTGGCGGCACTGGCGCTGGCGGTCCTGAACGGCGTGCTGATGCTTGCGGTGTACGCCGCCGAGCGAAGCGGCGCGCTGCCCGGCCTGGCCGCCGCCACCGCGGTGACGCTCGACGAGCGGCTGGTCGGCATGGCGGTTTTCACCGGTGCCGCGCTGGTGGTCTCGCTGCTGCTGGCGAGAGTGCTCGGCGCCAGCCTCGGCCGCGCGCTGCATCAGGAGCACAAGCTGGTCGAGCTGCTGGCCATCGTCGGCGACTGGACCTGGGAGGCCGACCGGCATGCGCGGCTGACTTCCCTCTCGCCGTCGTTCGAGGCGCGCACCGGGCGACCGGTGGCGGAGTTCATGCGCATCGGCGAGCCCGGTGGCCCGCGGCTGGCCGACGACGACGAGACGAAGGCGCTGCTCGCCGACCTGCGCGCGCGCAGGCCTTACCGCGACCGCACGATCACCTTCACTTTCGGCGACGGCTCGCTGCTGGTGGCCCGCGGCAGCGCCGACCCGGTGTTCGACGGCAGCGGACGCTTCACCGGCTGGCGCGGCGTCAGCCGCAACGTCACCGCCGAGGCACTGGCGCAGCGCACGCAGCGGCGCACGCAGCAGATGCTCGACCGCCTGGTGCAGATGAGCCCCGACGCGCTGTGCGTCGCGCGCCGCGAGGATGGCCGGCTGCTGCTCGTCAACCCGGCCTTCCTGCAGCTGATGCAGGTGAGCGAGGCCGAGGCGCTGGGCCGCAACGGCGTCGAGCTCGGGCACTGGCGCGACGCCGCCGCCGCGCGCGCGCTGCGCGAGCGGCTGCGAAGAGACGGGCATGTGCGCGACCTGCGCACGCGGCTCTTCGTCGGCCCTTCCGCCGAGCCGCGCGACGTGGTGATCACCGCCGCGGCGTTCGAGTGGGACGGCGAGCCGGTCGCCGTGCTGACGGTGCGCGACATCACCGACGCCGAGCGGGCGCGGCTCGAGACCGAGGCCATCCTCGACAACGCGTCGGTCGGCATCGCACTCGTTCGCGAACGGCGCTTCGAACGTGTGAACCCACGCTTCGAAGCGATGTTCGGCCGTGCGGTGGGTTCGCTCGGCGGCCGCGACGCGCGCCTGCTGTTCCCAAGCGCGCACAGTTTCGAGGCCTTCGCGCGGCTGGCCGAGCGGCGCATCGCCGCCGGGCGGCCGCTGGACCTGGAGCGCCGAGTCGTCGTCGGCGACGGCCACGAGATCGTCGTGCGGCTGCGCGCGCGCCCGGTCGAGGCGGCACGACCGCTCGACCGCGGCACCATTTGGGTCGCCGAGGACATCACGGCGCAGCGGCGCAGCGAGGGCGAACTGGCGCAGGCCAAGCGGCTCGCCGAAGCCGCGAACGATGCCAAGAGCGCCTTTCTGGCCACGATGAGCCACGAGATCCGCACGCCGCTCAACGGCGTGCTCGGGCTCGCGCGGCTGCTGCAGGAGGCGTCGCTCTCGGCACCGAGGCGGCAGGAGTACCTGTCGCACCTGGTCGACGCCGCCGAGCTGCTGTCGGGTGTCGTCTCCGACGTGCTCGACCTGTCGAAGATCGAAGCCGGCCACCTGCAGTTGGAGGCGATCGCCTTCGACCTGCACGCCGTGGCGCTCGGCATCTTCCGCAGCTTCGAGCCGCTGGGACGCGAGCGTGGGCTCGAGATGGATGGGGTGATCGAGCCCGGCGTTCCGGTGCATGTTCGTGGCGACCCGGTTCGGGTTCGCCAGATCGTCGGCAACTACCTGAACAATGCGCTCAAGTTCACGGTGCGCGGGAGCATCACGCTGCGTGTGCGGGCAGGGGCCGATGGGCGTGTGCGGATCGAGGTGCACGACACCGGCGTCGGCGTCCCCGAGTCGACTCGCACCCATCTCTTCACGCCCTTTGTCCAGGGCGACAGCTCGACGACGCGGCGCTTCGGCGGCACCGGGCTCGGGCTGTCGATCTGCCGCCAGCTCGCCGAACGAATGGGTGGCCGGGTCGGCGTCGACAGCGACGGTGCCAGCGGCAGTTGCTTCTGGGCCGAGCTGCGGCTGCCGGAGGCGCCCGAGGCGGCCGACGAGACGAACTCGGTGCCGCCCGCCGGCAGCCGGCCGCTGGCCGGACTGACGGTGCTGATCGCCGAGGACAACCCGGTCAACATGCTGATCGCGGCGGCGATGCTGCGGCGGCTGGGTGCCGCGGTGATCGAGGCCGAGGACGGGCACCGCGCGGTTGCGCTCGCTCGCGAGTCGACGGGCACGCTCGACGCGGTGCTGATGGACCTGCACATGCCCGAGCTCGACGGCCTGGAGGCAACCCGCGCGCTGCGCGCCGACCCGCTGACGGCCGGCGTGCCGGTGTTCGCGCTCAGCGCCGCGGTGCTCGACCAGGAGCGCCACCTCGCGGCCACCGCCGGCATGGATGGTTTCATCGACAAGCCGGTCGCCGAGGACGACCTGCTTCGCGCGCTGCTGCCGCTGGTGCGGCCGGCGTCGATTCCTGTCTGACGGCGCGGCGGCGCCGCTTCAGGCTGCGGCGGGGCGGTAGCCCCTCGGCACCGCGGCCAGCAGCCGCTTGGTGTACTCCTCGCGTGGCGACGCGAGGATGGTCTGCGCGTCGGCACGCTCGACGACGATGCCGTCCTTCATCACCAGCACCTCGTCGCTGATGAAGCGCACCACCGCGAGGTCGTGGCTGATGAAGACGTAGGCCAGGCCGAGCTCGTCCTGCAGGTCCTTCAGCAGGTTCAGCACCTGCGCCTGCACGCTGACATCGAGCGCACTCACCGCCTCGTCGAGCACCAGCACCTCGGGCTCGAGCGTCAGGCAGCGGGCGATCGCGATGCGCTGGCGCTGGCCGCCGGAGAACTCGTGCGGGTACTTGGCGAAGGCGCGGCCGTCGAGGCCGACCTTCTCGAGCAGCGTGCGCGCGCGCTGTTCGCGGTCTGCGGTGTCCTTGCCGATGCCGTGGATGGCCATCGGCTCGACCAGCGTCTGGCCGATCGTGAAGCGCGGGTTCAGGCTCGCGTACGGGTTCTGGAAGACGATCTGGATGCGCCGGCGCATCGCCTGGCGTTCGCGGTCGGTCAGCGTCAGCAGGTTGCGGCCGTCGAAGATCACCTCGCCGCTGGTCGGCTCGTGCAGCCGCAGCAGCGTCAGTCCCATCGTCGTCTTGCCCGACCCCGATTCGCCGACGACACCGAGCGTGTGGCCTCTGCGGAGCTGGAAGTTGACACCCTGCACCGCCTTGAACTCGCGCTTGCCGAACAGCCCCTGGCGCAGAAAGAAGCTCTTCGCGAGCGAGCGCACTTCCAGCACCACCGGCGCCGCCGGGTCCTTCGCCTTGGCCACCGTCGCGGCGCGCATCGCGCCTTCCTGCTCGGCGATGTGGTCGTCGATCACCATCAGCCGCACCGGGTTGCCTTCCAGGCTGGGCCGGCACGCGAGCAGCGCCTTCGTGTAGGCGTCCTGCGGCGTGGCGAAGATGCGCGCCACCGGGCCCTGCTCGCGGACGATGCCGTTTCGCATCACCACCACATGGTCGGCGATCTCGCCCACCAGCCCGAGGTCGTGGCTGATGAAGAGCACGCTCATGCGGTGCTTCTCGCGCAGCTTCGCGAGCAGCTCGATGATCTGGCGCTGGATCGTCACGTCGAGCGCGGTGGTCGGCTCGTCGGCGATCAGCAGCTTGGGCTCGCAGGCGAGCGCCATCGCGATCATCACGCGCTGCTGCTGGCCACCGGACATCTCGTGCGGGAAGGCGCGCAGCCGGCGAGCGGGCTCGGGGATGCCGACCTCGGCGAGCAGCGCCTCGGCGCGCTCCCAGGCCTGGCGGCGCGAGTGGCCGAGGTGTTTCATCATCGGCTCGGCGAGCTGGGTGCCGACGTCGAACACCGGGTTCAGCGAGCTCATCGGATCCTGGAAGACGCAGGCGACTTCCTTGCCGCGCAGCGACTGCAGCTCGGACAGGCCGGCCTGCAGCAGGTCACGCTGGTCCTGCCACAGGATGCGGCCGCGCCGCACCGCGTTGTCGGGCAGCAGGTTCAGCACCGACATCGCGGTGACGCTCTTGCCCGATCCCGATTCACCGACCAGCGCCACCGTGCTGTTCTCCGGGATGTCGAAAGACACCCCCTTGACGGCTTCGGCAACCTGCCCTGCGCCCATGCGGAAGGCAACTTCGAGGTTCTGGATGCTCAGGAGCATGGCCTACTTCTCCAACCCTCTGAGCTTGGGATCCAGCGCGTCTCGCCAGGCGTCGGCCATCAGCGAGAACGCGGTGACGAAGACCGCCATGAAGGCGGTGGCCGCCACCAGCTGCCACCAGTGGCCGAGGATCAGCTCGCTCTGCGCCTCGGCCAGCATCGTGCCCCAGCTTACCTGGTCGACCCGGACGCCGAGGCCGAGGTACGAGAGGATCACTTCGGCCTTGATGAAACCCACCGCCAGCAGGCTCATGCGCACCAGGATCACGTGGCTGACATTGGGCAGGATGTGGCGGAACATGCGGCTTGCGCTGCTGGCGCCGATGGCCTCGGCGGCACGCACGTACTCGCGGCTCGAGTGCTTGATGAATTCGGCGCGCACCTGGCGGTACATGCCGGTCCAGCCGGTCAGCGCGAGGATGATGACGACGCTCTGCACGCCGCGGCCGACCACCGCCGCGAAGGCGAAGATGAGCAGGATGTTCGGGATCGACTCGAAGACGTTGTAGACCCACTCGAGGAAGTCGCCGATCTTGCGGCCGAAGAAACCGGCGGCGGCGCCGAGCAGGGTGCCGATCAGCGTCGCCGCCAGCGCCGCCATCACGCCGACGAAGACCGATATCTCGGTGCCCTTGATCGCCTTCGCGAGCACGTCGCGGCCGAGGCGGTCGCCGCCGAAGGGCAGCGTCGTCGCGCGCGCGGCCTCGGTGGTCTGGAACTGCTTGGCGCGTTCGTCCCACTCTTTGTAGCGCGGCGCCAGCGGGTCGATGTCGGAGAGGTCGACGTTCGGGCCCTTCGGGGCCTCGATCGCGCCGGTGGTCTGTTGGGTCGCGGGCCCCATGAAGGTCGGCGGCGCGCTCGGCACGCCGACCTCGTCCTGCCAATGGCGCGCCGCGAGACCGAGCGCCGACAGCAGGATGACAACGACGAAGAGCAGCACCACCACCAGCGAACCGAGGCCGACGCGGTCGGCCTTGTAGCGCCGCCAGGCGGCGTGCCAGACGCCCTCGGACTTCTGCTGCGCGTCGTCGAGCGCGCCACGAGGCGAAGCGGGCAGGACGGCGCTCATTTCAGGACCACCCGCGGGTCGACCAGCTTGAAGGCGATGTCGGTGAGCAGGTTGATGCCCATCGTCAGCACCGCGAGGTAGATCGTCACCGCCTGGATGACCGGGAAGTCGCTGCGGTTCACCGCCAGGAGCACCTCACGCCCGAGGCCGGGGATCGAGAAGAAGACCTCGATCAGGAAGCTGCCGACGAAGATGCCCGGCAGCAGCAGCCCGATGTTGGCGAGGATCGGGATCATCGCGTTGCGCAGCACATGCTTGAAGAGCACGACCCCCTCGGTCATGCCCTTCGCTCGCGCGGTGCGCACGTAGTCCTGGCCGAGCTCGTCGAGCAGGAAGCTGCGGTACAAGCGCGTCTGCGGCGCCACCCCCACCATCACCGCGAGCAGCACCGGAAGCGGCGTGTAGACGGCAAGGTTGGTCGCCAGGCTGTCGCTCCAGCCCTGCACCGGGAACCAGCCGAGCTGGAAGGCGAAGAAGTACTGGCCGAGGATGACGTAGACGAGGAAGCTGATCGACAGCGCCACTGTCGTCACGACCATGATCGTGCGGTCGGTCAGGCTGCCGCGGCGGTAGGCCACCCACATCGCGATCGGCAGCGCGAGCAGCACGTCGAGCACGAGGATCGGCACCATCACCGTCAGCGTCGCCGGCAGCCGGGTGGCGAAGAGGTTGCTGACCGCCTCGTTGGTGGCCCAGCTCTTGCCCCAGTCGAAGGTGACGATCTGCTGGACGAAGATCCAGAGCTGGTACCAGACCGGCTCGTCGAGGCCGAGCTGCTGCCGGATGGCCTTGATCTGGTCGGGGCTGGCGTTGAGGCCGCCGAGCACCTCGGCGGGGTCGCCGCCGAAGTACTTGAAGAGGAAGAACACCAGCAGCACCACGCCGGCCAGCGTGGGGATCATCTGCCACAGGCGCCGTATCAGGTATGCGGCCATGGGTTGTCGAACTCCGATGCGCCGCCCGGGCTTGTGGCCCGGCGCCGCCGTTTTTCAGGATGCGCGAGTGTAGGGGCGCCCTCGGCCGCCGCCCGCGGGGGGTTTCCCACCTCGTTGCGGGGGATCCCCGCTGCAGCGGAAGGGCCGCCGCGCCTAGACTCGCCGGTTTTACGAACGGTGCCCGAGCGCCCCGATGATCAAGACCTTCCTGCCGGCGCTGCTGCTGGGGATGCTCGCCATGGCCCCGGCGGCGGCACCCTCGCCCTCCGGTGCTGCGGGCGCGGCCGAGCCGGCACCGCGGGTGCTGCGGCTCGCTTTCGCCGACCGCGAGAACAACTTCGACCCGGCCCAGGTCTCCGACGTAATCTCGGCGGCGGTGGTCGGCAGCCTGTACGACGCGCCGCTCACCTACGACTTCCTGGCCCGCCCGGTGAAGCTGAAGCCCAACACCGCGGTGGCGATGCCCGAGGTGCACGACGACCACAAGCGCTTTGTCCTGCGCATCCGGCCCGGCGTCCACTTCGGCGACCACCCGGCGTTCGGCGGCAAGCCGCGCGAGCTGACGGCGGCCGACTATGTCTACAGCATCAAGCGCTACTACGACCCGGCGGTGCGAAGCCCGACCGTCTTCCACTACCTCAACGCCGGCGTGCTCGGGCTCGCCGAGCTGCGCCAGAAGGCGATCGACACCAAGGCGCCGTTCGAGTACGACACCCCGGTCGAAGGGCTGCGGGTGGTCGACCGCTACACCTTCGAAGTCCGGCTCGCGAAGCCGGGCCCGCGTTTCCTCTACGTGCTGGCGTCGCCCGCGCTCGCCGGCGCGCTGGCGCGCGAGGTGGTCGAGGCCGTCGGCCAGAAGGCGATCGGCGAGACGCCGGTCGGCACCGGACCGTTCAAGCTGGGGGCATGGAAGCGCGGCGCGCGCATCGTGCTCGACCGCAACCCGGCGCACCGGCACCGCGTCTACGACGAACAGCCGGCCGCCGACGACAAGGAGGCACAGGCCTTCGCCGCCAATCTGCGCGGGCGGGCACTGCCGCTGCTCGACCGCGTCGAGATCAACATCGTCGAGGAGGCGCAGCCGCGCTGGCTGACCTTCCTGAACCGGCAGGTCGACCTCGTCGCGCTGCCCAACGAGTTCTCGACCATCGCCGCGCCCAACGGCCTGATCGCGCCGCACCTGGCCAAGCAGGGGGTTCAGCTTCACCGCATGGTGGTGCCGATGTCGGGCTACACCTACTTCGGCATGGAGAACCCGGTCGTCGGCGGCTACACGCCGGACAAGGTGGCGCTGCGCCGCGCGATCGCGCTCGCCTACGACGTGCAGCGCGAGATCGACCTCGTGCGCCGAGGCCAGGCGCTGCCGGCGCAGTCGGTGATGCCGCCGGGTGTCAGCGGCTACGACGCCGGCTTCCGCTCCGAGATGAGCCAGCACGACCTCCCCCGCGCGAAGGCGCTGCTCGAGATGCACGGCTACGTCGACCGCGACGGCGACGGCTGGCGCGAGCGCCCCGATGGCAGCCCGCTCGTGCTGGAGTACACCACCGAGCCGCACCAGGTCGCGCGCCAGCTGCAGGAGCTGTGGCGCAAGTCGATGACGGCGCTCGGCGTTCGCATCGAGTTCCGCACCAACTCGTGGCAGGAGAACATCAAGGCCAGCCGCGCCGGCAAACTGATGATGTGGGGCACCGGCTGGGTGGCGGCGCTGCCCGACGGCAGCTACTTCCTCGAGGTGCTCTACGGGCCGAACAAGGGCCAGGCCAACCACTCTCGCTTCGACCTCGCCGAGCTGAATGCGCTGCACGAACGCCAGCGCACGCTGCCCGACGGGCCCGAGCGCGACGCGCTGATCCGCCGCGCGATGAAGCTCTCGGTGGCCTACATGCCGTTCAAGGTGACCGCGCACCGCATCGACAGCTGGGTCTCGCATGGCAACGTTGTCGGCTACAAGCCGCACCCGTACATCCGCGACTACTGGCGCTACCTCGACGTCGAGCCGGCGGCGTCGCACTGACCAGGGGGCAACCCGATGAGACCGCTGCTGCGCGCCGCCACCACCGCCCTGCTGCTGGCGCTGGCCGCCCACGGGGCGCTGGCACAGAAGGTGATCCGCTACGCGTTCCCGATCGCCGAGACCGGCTTCGACCCCGCGTACATCACCGACCTCTATTCGCGCACCATCGCCGCCGGGCTTTTCGACGCGCCGCTCGAGTACGAATTCCTCGCCAAGCCGACGCGAATCCGCCCCAACACCGCGGCCGCGATGCCCGAGGTCTCGGCCGACTTCCGCACCTTCACCTTCCGCATCAAGCCCGGCATCTACTTCGCCGACGACCCGGCGTTCAAGGGCAGCAAGCGCGAGCTGACGGCCGCCGACTATGTCTACAGCGTCAAGCGCCACTACGACCCGCGCTGGAAGAGCGGCAACCTCTACCTCTTCGAGAGCGACAAGATCCTCGGCCTGTCGGAGCTGCGCAAGGAGGCGATCGACAAGAAGCAGCCCTTCGACTACGACCGCGAGGTCGAGGGGCTGCGCACGCTCGACCGCTACACGTTCCAGGTCAGGCTCGCCGAGCCGAAGCCGCGTTTCATCAGTCTCTTCACCGACGGCTCGTTCACCGGCGCGGTGGCGCGCGAGGTCGTCGAGCACTATGGCGACAAGATCGGCGAGCACCCGGTCGGAACCGGCCCCTTCGTGCTGAAGAGCTGGAAGCGCAGCTCGCGCATCGTGCTGGCGCGCAACCCCAACTACCGCGAGGTGCTCTACGCCGAATCGGCGCCGGCGGGCGACCAGCGGCTCGAGGAGATCGCGCGCACCTTCAAGGGCCGCAAGCTGCCCTTCGTCGACGAGGTGCACATCTCGATCATCGAGGAGACGCAGCCGCGCTGGCTGGCCTTCCTGAACGAGGAGACCGACCTCATCGAGAACGTGCCTGCCGAGTTCTCGGGCGTCGCGTTCCCGAACAACCGGCTGGCGCCGAACCTCGCGAAGCGCGGCGTGCAGATGGTGCGCTACCCGCGTGCCGACGTCGCGGTGTCGTACTTCGGCATGGAGCACCCGGTGGTCGGCGGCTACGAGCCGCACAAGGTGGCGCTGCGGCGCGCGATCGCGCTCGCCGTCGACGTCGAGCGCGAGATCCGTCTCGTGCGCCGCGGCCAGGCGATCCCGGCGCAGGGGCCGATCAGCCCCGAGGTCTGGGGCTACGACCCGGCGCTGAAGAGCGAGATGAGCGACTTCAGCCGCGCGCGCGCGAAGGCGCTGCTCGACCTGCACGGCTGGGTCGACAAGGACGGCGATGGCTGGCGCGAGCAGCCCGACGGCAGCCCGCTCGTGCTGGAGTACGCGACGCAACCCGACCAGCAGAGCCGCCAGCTGATCGAGCAGTGGAAGAAGAACATGGACGCGATCGGCCTCCGCATCGAGTTCAGGACCGCGAAGTGGCCCGAGAACCTGAAAAGCTCGCGCGCCGGCAAGCTGATGATGTGGGGCGTCGGCTGGAGCTCGGGCGGCCCCGATGGCGACACCTTCCTCGCGCTCGGCTACGGCCCGAACAAGGGGCAGGCCAACCACGCGCGCTTCAACCTGCCGGCGTTCAACCGGCTCTACGAGAAGCAGCGTGAGCTGCCCAATGGCCCCGAGCGGCTCGAGGCGATGCAGCAGGCGGCGCGGCTGATGGTGGCCTACATGCCGTACAAGGTGCACGTGCACCGCGTCTGGACCGACCTCGCGCACCCGTGGGTGCAGGGCTACCACCGCAACATCTTCGTGCGCGAGTTCTGGAAGTATGTCGACGTCGACCCGGCGGCCCGGGCAAGGGTGAACGGAGGGGTGCACTGAAGTGAAACGGACCACCCCCGTCCGCCTGGCGGCCGCCCCGCGCGGGGGCACCGAACCCGACCGGGGAACCCGGGTCGGGTTCGGCCCTCGCGCCGCCGCTCCCCCTGGTCGCCTGCGGCGACCGGCCCCCGAGGGGTGCCCGTTTCATGCGTCGCAGGTCGCGCGAGGCGCGGTGGAGCAACTGACGTGAGGCCGATCGCCGCCTGGCTGCTGGTGGTGGCGGTGGCCACCGCGACGGCGCAGCCCGCCGAACCCGCACCCGCGGGCACCAAGGTGCTGCGTTATGCGTTCCCGATCGCCGAAACCAGCTTCGACCCCGCGCAGATCACCGACCTCTACTCGCGCACCGTGGCCGGCGGCATCTTCGACGCGCCGCTCGAATACGCCTTCCTCGAGCGGCCGTTCCGGCTGCGGCCGAACACGCTGGCGGCGATGCCCGAGGTCTCGGCCGACTACCGCACCTTCACCTTCCGTGTTCGCTCCGGCATCCACTTCTCCGACGACCCGGCGTTCAAGGGCAGGAAGCGGGAGCTGACGGCGGCCGACTATGTCTACAGCATCAAGCGCCACTACGACCCGCGCTGGAAGAGCGGCGCGCTGTACCTGCTCGAGAACGACAAGATCCTCGGCCTCTCGGAGCTGCGCAAGGAGCTGCTCGCGAAGAAGCGGCCCTTCGACTACGACCGCGAGGTCGAGGGGCTCAAGGTGCTCGACCGCTACACCTTCCAGGTCCGGCTGGCTGACCCCAAGCCGCGCTTCCTGCAGCTCTTCGTCGGCGGCGGCGTTCTCGGCGCGGTGGCGCGCGAGGTGGTCGAGATGTACGGCGACAAGGTCGGCGAACACCCGGTCGGCACCGGGCCCTTCCGGCTGGCGCAGTGGAAGCGCAGCTCGCGCATCGTGCTCGAACGCAACCCCAACTACCGCGAGCAGTTCTACGAAGAGACGCCGCCGCCGGGCGACGAGAGGTTGCACCGCGAGGTGGCCACGCTGAAGGGGCGGCGGCTGCCGCTGCTCGACCGCGTCGAGATCGCGATCGTCGAGGAGACGCAGCCGCGCTGGCTGTCGTTCCTCAACGAAGAGGCCGATGTCATCGAGAACGTGCCGGCCGAGTTCATCTCGGTCGCGGTGCCCAACGGCAAGCTCGCGCCCAACCTCGCCAAGCGCGGCGTTCGCGCGGTGCGCTACCCGCGCGCCGACGTCTCGGTGACCTACTTCGCGATGGAGCACCCGCTGGTCGGCGGCTACGAGCCGCACAAGGTGGCGCTGCGCCGCGCGATCTCGCTGGCGGTGGACATCGACCGCGAGATCCGCATCGTGCGCAATGGGCAGGCCATCCCCGCGCAGGGTCCGATCGCGCCCAACACCTGGGGCTACGACCCGGCGTTCAAGAGCACGATGGGTGACCACGACCTCGCCCGCGCCAAGGCGCTGCTCGATCTGCACGGCTATGTCGACAAGGACGGCGACGGCTGGCGCGACCAGCCCGACGGCCAGCCGCTGGTGCTGGAGTACGCCACCAGCCCCGACCAACTCAGCCGCCGCCAGGACGAGCTGTGGAAGAAGAACATGACCGCACTCGGCGTGCGCCTGGAATTCAAGGTGGCGAAGTGGCCGGAGAACCTGAAGGCCAGCCGCAACGGCAAGCTGATGATGTGGGGCGTGGGCTGGACCGCGGGCAACCCCGATGGCGACACCTTTCTCGCGCTCGGCTATGGCCCCAACAAGGGCCAGGCCAACCACTCGCGCTTCGACCTGCCGGCGTTCAATGCCCTCTACGAGAAGCAGCGCGGTCTGCCCGACGGCCCCGAAAGGCAGCAGGCGATGCACGATGCGGCGCGGCTGATGGTGGCCTACATGCCGTACAAGGTCCACGTGCACCGCATCTGGACCGATCTCGCGCACCCCTGGGTGATCGGGTATGCGCGCAACATCTTCGTCGGCCAGACCTGGAAGTACGTCGACGTCGACCCGGCGATCCGGGAGCGCCGGGGCGGGGGGCTGCACTGATGGGCCGCTGGCTGCCAACCCTGATCGTCGCCGCCGCGGCGCTGGCTGCCGTGCCGGCCGTGGCGCAGACCGCCGCACCCGAGGCCAGCGCCAGCGGCCACGGCAAGAAGGTGCTGCGCTACGCCTTCCGCGTCGCCGAGACCGGCTTCGACCCGGCGCAGATCTCCGACCTTTACTCGCGCACCGTCACGCCACACATCTTCGAGGCGCTCTACCAGTACGACCCGCTGGCAAGGCCGGTCAAGGTACGGCCGCTCACCGCGGTGGGCATGCCCGAGGCGAGCGCGGACTTCAAGACCTGGACGGTGAAGGTGCAGCCCGGCATCCACTTCGCCGACGACCCCGCCTTCAAGGGCAAGAAGCGCGAGCTGACCGCGCACGACTATGTCTATTCCTTCAAGCGCTTCGCCGACCCGGCGGTGAAGAGCCCCGCATGGACCTGGATGGAGCAGTTCGGCTTTCTCGGGCTGGCCGAACTGCGCAAGGCGGCTCTGGACGGCAAGCAGCCCTTCGACTACGACCGCCCGATCGAAGGCATCGTCGCGCTGGACCGCCACACGATCCGGTTCACGATGGACAAGCCGGCGCCGCGCTTCGTGACCAGCGCGCTCGCAGGAAGCGACCTCACCGGCGCCGTCGCGCGCGAGGTCGTCGAGCATTACGGCGACAAGATCCCGGCGCACCCGGTCGGCACCGGTCCGTTCAAGCTGGTGCAGTGGCGGCGCAGTTCGCTGATCGCTCTCGAGCGAAACCCGGAGTACCGAGAGGTGCGCTACCACGCCGAGCCGGCGCCCGACGACGCGGCCGGCCAGGCGATCCTCGCCAAGCTCAAGGGCCGGCGGCTGCCGATGATCGACCGCGTCGAGATTTCGATCATCGAGGAGAACCAGCCGCGCTGGCTGACCTTCCTGCAGCTGAACAGCGACTTTCTCGAGGAGGTGCCGCCGGAGTTCATCGACCAGGCGATGCCCGGCGGCAAGGTGGCGCCGCACCTCGCGAAGAAGGGCGTCACCGGCCACCGAGAGGTGCGCTCCGATGCCGCGATGACGATCTTCAACATGGAGGATCCGGTGGTCGGCGGCTATGCGCCGGAGAAGGTGGCGCTGCGACGCGCGATCGGGCTCGCGCTCGACGTGCCGGCCGAGATCCAGCGCGCCCGGCGCGGGCAGGCGATCCCGGCGCATTCGCCGGCGGTGCCGAACACCTACGCCTACGACCCTGCCTTCAAGAGCGAGAACGGCGAGTTCAACCTCGCGCGGGCAAAGGCGCTGCTCGACCTCTACGGCTATGTCGACAAGGACGGCGACGGCTGGCGCGACCTGCCCGATGGCAGCGAACTGGTGCTGAAGAAGAGCACCCAGCCCGACCAGCAGAGCCGCCAGCTCGACGACCTCTGGCGCCGCGACATGAAGGCCCTGGGCGTCAGGATCGAGTTCGTGGCCGCCAAGTGGCCCGAGAACCTGAAGGCCGCCCGCACCGGCAAGTTCATGATCTGGGGTGTCGGCAGCCTGGCAGCCGACCCCGACGGCCAGGGCTCGTTCCAGCGCTACCACAGCAAACAGGTCGGCGGCCAGAACCTGGCCCGCTTCAAGCTGCCGGCAATGGACACGATCTACGAGCGCATGCAGGTGATGCCCGACGGCCCCGAGCGCCGCGCGCTATTCGACCAGGCCAAGCGGCTGGCGGTGGCCTACATGCCGTACAAGACCCACGTGCACCGCTACATCAACGACATGGCACACCCCTGGCTGGTGGGTTACCGCCGGCCGCTGTTCTGGCAGGATTGGTGGCAGTACGTCGATGTCGACCGCGGCGCCGGCGCAGCGGCGATGTGAACCGCGAGGGCCGAGGGTTGTTCCGGATCCCTAACTTCGCATCCCAAATCGATCACGCGCCGAACAAGGTGTTACAGCGCCTGGGCCGGTGCCCGCAAGTGGCCGCCGAGGGCGGCACGGTATGCTAGCCCCTGTTACAACCGTGTTCCGCACCCCGGTCGAACCCGCACGAGCTCCGCAGATGGCCGCCCCGACGCTCGGCACCAACACCATCATTGCCTCGCCGCTGAAGCAGCACCGCATCGCGGGGGCGCTTCTGACGACCGACCCGCGGATCGACCTGCTGGCCGACGGCAGCCCGGGGCCGCGGCTGTTCAAGATCAAGACCGCCGACTCCTTCGTCCGGCGCAACTCGGCCGCCAGCCTGCTGAAGAACCGCTACTCGTGGCGCGGCTATCAGAGTGTGTCGCTGCCGAGCGAGCAGCAGGCGAACCGCATCACGCTGTCGGCGCTGGAGGACGACGCCACCATCGGCACCATCACCGTCGGGCTCGACGGCCCGGAGGGCATGAACTCCGACGACATCTTTGCCGACGAGAACAACGCGCTGCGCGCCGAGGGCCGCAAGCTGTGCGAGTTCACGAAGCTCGCGGTCGACCCGATCTCGGGAACCAAGCGGGTGCTGGCCGCGCTGTTCCACGTCGCCTGCGTGATCGCCTACCGCATCCGCAAGCACGACACGCTGGTGATCGAGGTCAACCCGCGGCATGTGAAGTACTACGAGCGCATGCTCGGCTTCCGCGTCATCGCGCCGCCACGGATGAACCGCAGCGTCAACGCGCCGGCGGTGCTGTTGATGGCCGACCTCTCGTACATCATGGGCCAGGTCGAGCAGTTCGGCGGCAAGATGGAACTGGCCGGCGAGGAGCGGTCGCTGTACCCGTTCTTCTTCTCGATCGACGAAGAGATCCGCATCGTCACCAAGCTGGTGGCGGCCCAGCGGGTCGGCGCGGCGGTCGTGAACTGAGGCCCCCTACGGCCGGGCCAAGCCGGCCGGTCCCCCCGAGGGGAGCGGTCGCGACCGGTGGAACCGGATCTCGACCATGCCCGCGACGGCCGGCCGCACCGAACCGCGCGCAACCAGCCTTAGCCCCTCGTGCCGGAATAAGGCGCTGACGAAACACGTAATCCAGCGGTGCACGCACCCGATGCCTTTCGCAACCAGTTGCTGGCGACGATCCCGCGGCTGCGGCGCTATGCGCGCACGCTGGTCTTCGACGCCTCCGCGGCCGACGACCTGACGCAGAACACCCTCGAGCGCGCGCTGACACACTGGCACCAGTTCGACCAGCGCCGGGACATGCTGGTGTGGGTGCTGTCGATCGCACACAACGCCTTCCTCGACGGCCGGCGGCGAGACGCGCGGCTGACCATCACCGACCCCGAGGACCTGCAACAGGTGCAGGACCGCGACGGCGGTGACGCCGGGGCCGATGTCGGGCTTCGGCTCGATCTGCTCGCCGCGCTGAAGCGGCTGACGCCGGAACAGCGTGAGCCGCTGCTGCTGGTGTGCGTCGAGCAGCTGAGCTACGCCGAGGTGGCCGAGGTGATGCGCATACCGATGGGCACGGTGATGTCGCGGGTGTGCCGCGCACGTGCCGCGCTGCGTCGGTTTCTCGACGGCGGCGGGCCGGCGACGCACTCGCCGGCGCTGCGCAGGGTGGTGTGACATGAACAGCGACCGCATCGACGACACGCTGCTCTCCGCCTGGTTCGACGGCGAGCTGGAAGGCGCCGACCGCTCCGCCGAGAAGGCCGAGGTCGAGGCCTGGCTGCGTGATCACCCGGAGGATGCCGGGCGCGTTCGGCTGTGGGCCGCCGACGCCGAGGCGCTGCGCGCAAGGCTCGCGCCGCTGCTCGACGAACCGGTGCCCGAGGGGATGCGTGCGAGCGTGCTGCAGCGTCCGGCGGCGGGGCCGCCCCGGTGGGCACTGGCCGCCGGAGGTGCGGCGCTGCTGCTGCTCGGCGGGGCGATCGGCGCCACGCTCGGGTGGCAGCTGCAGCAAAGCGTGCCGACGGCGCGTGCGCCATCGGGCGGCTGGGTGCAGCGCGCGGTGTACGCGCACAGCGTCTACGTGCCCGAGCCGCGGCACGCGGTCGAGGTCAAGGCGCAGGAGGAGCACCTGTCGCGCTGGCTGACGCGCCGAATCGAGGTGCCGGTGAAGCTGTTCGACCTGCGCGAACAGGGCTTCGAGCTGGTCGGCGGTCGGCTGCTGCCCGACGGCGCCGGCAAGAGTGCGCAGCTGATGTACCAGGACTCGATGGGCGCGCGCGTCACCGTCTACCTGCGCAAGCCCGAGGCCGGCACCGAAGCCGCGTTCCGCTATGAGCGGCAGGGCGAGTTGGGCATGTTCTACTGGGTCGAGGCCGGTGCGGGCTACGCGCTGGTCGGCCCGCTGCCGCGCGAACAGCTGCTCGCGCTGGCGCAGGCAATCCACCGGCAGGGGCTGCCGCAGGCCGGCAAGTAGGCCGCCGCGGGGTGGCCTGGGGCGCCTCCTAGAATCGCCCGATGACCCCGCCCGGCGCGCCCGGCCTGCAGGAAGTAGCGCGTGCCGCCCGGCTGTGGCGGGCGGTCGTGGTCACGCTGCTCGGCTTTGCCTCCGGGCTGCCGCTGGCGCTCACCGGGCAGGCCATGCAGGCCTGGCTGACGGTCGAAGGGCTCGACCTCGCGACGATCGGCTTCCTGGGCCTCGTCGGCCTGCCGTACACCTTCAAGTTCCTGTGGGCACCGCTGATGGACCGCTTCGAGCCGCCCTGGCTTGGCCGCCGCCGCGGTTGGCTGGTCTCCAGCCAGCTTGCGTTGGCGGCGGCGCTGGCCTTGCTGGCGGCCACGTCGCCGGCGAAGGCGACCGCGCTCTTCGCGCTGCTGGCGCTGACAGTGGCCTTCCTCTCGGCGTCGCAGGACGTCGTCATCGACGCCTACCGCACCGAGCTGCTGCCGGCCCCGGAGCGCGGGCTTGGCGCCTCGCTGGCGGTGGCCGGCTACCGCTTCGCGATGATCCTCTCCGGCGGCGTGACGCTGATCTGGACCGATGCCCAGCAGGGCGGAGGCCTGAGCTGGGCCGAGGTCTACCGCCTGATGGCGCTGCTGATGGTGGCAGCGGCTGCCTTCTCGGCGCTTGCGCTGCCGCGCCTGGCTGGCGCCGCCGGCGAGACGCCGGTGCGCGGCGGCGCCCGTGGCGACCTGATCGGCTTTGCCGCCGTCGTCGCGGCGGTGGCGGCCGGCGTCGTGCTGACCGACCGCTTCGGCGGTGCCATTGCCCGCGCGCTGCTTGCGCCGCTGCTCGAAGGCAGCTCGCTGCCCGACGCATTGCGCCAGCGTTGGATCGAACTCGGCGCGCTGCTGCTCGGCATCGCGGGCACGCTGCCGCTGGCCGCCTGGGCCGCGCGGCGGGCCCGCTTCGAGACCCTGCTGGCCAGCCTGCGTGAGTATTTCAGCCATCCCGGCGCTGCCGCGGTGCTGGTGCTGATCGTGCTTTACAAGCTCGGAGATGCCTTCGCCGGCGCGCTGATGACGCCCTTTCTGCTGAAGGGCATGGCCTACACGTCGGCCGAGGTCGGCGTCGTCAACAAGGTCATCGGGTTGTGGCTGACGATCGGCGGCGCGCTCGCCGGCGGCGCGTTCATGCTCAAGCTCGGGCTGTGGCGGTCGCTCTTCGTCTTCGGCTTGCTGCAGCTCGTCAGCAACCTCGGCTTCTGGTGGCTGGCCGAAGGGGGCAAGGGCGCGCTCGGCGCGACCACGCTGCCGGCCTTCGACTGGGGCTTCGTCAAGCTCGCGCAGGCGACACCGGTGGACGGCGCGCTGCTCGCAGTGGTGGCAGTGGAGAACATCAGCGGCGGAATGGGCACCGCCGCCTTCCTCGCGTTCCTGATGAGCCTGTGCAACCAGCGTTTCACCGCGACGCAGTTCGCACTGCTGTCGGCCTTCGCGTCGGTGGGGCGGGTGTGGGTGGCGCCGCTGGCCGGCGTGCTGGCGCAGACCTTCGGCTGGCCGGCGTTCTTCGTCGTCAGCACCGTGCTCGCGGCGCCGGCGCTGGTGATGCTGTGGTGGCTTCGCGGCAGCTTGCGCCGGCTGGAAGCGACCCCAAGTCCGTAGCCGGCGTGTGCCGGCCCGGCAGGGCGAGCCGCCTCCTACAATTTGCGCCCCGAGCCGAGAGCGATGAACCCCCGCGCCGAAGACCCCACCCCCACGCCGCCCGCGGCGGCCTGCGGCTGCGCGTGCCCGTCGCGGCGCCTGTTCACCGGGCTGCTGCTCGGTGCCGCCGCCAGCCCGGCGCTGGCGCAGATCCCGGAGTGCAAGCGCTCGGGCTTCACGAAGGCGGTGTCGGCCGAGACGGTCGAGCAGCAGGCCGGCCAGCAGTACCGCCAGATGCTGCAGAAGGCGCAGGCCGAGCGCTCGCTCGCCCCCACCGACCAGCCGCAGCTGCAGCGGCTGCACTACATCGCGCGCCGCATCGTTCCCTTCACGCCGGAGTGCAACCCGCGCGCCCAGTCCTGGCGCTGGGAGGTCAACCTGATCGCCAACCGAACGATCAACGCCTTCTGCATGCCCGGCGGCAAGATCGCCTTCTACTACGGCATCCTCTCCGAACTGCAGCTCGACGACGACGAGGTGGCGATGGTGATGGGCCACGAGGTCGCCCATGCACTCCTCGAACACGCTCGCGAGCAGATGGGCAAGAACATGGTCACCACCGGCGGGCTGCGCCTCGGGGCGGCGCTGCTCGGGCTGGGCAACCTCGGCGACCTCGGCGCGCAGATCGGCGGGCAGCTGCTGTCGCTGAAGTTCAGCCGCGACGACGAATCCGAGGCCGATGCGCTCGGCCTCGTGATGGCGTCGCGCGCAGGCTACGACCCGCGCCGCGGCATCACGCTGTGGCAGAAGATGACGAGCGCCAATCGCGGCGCGCCGCCGGCCTTCCTGTCGACGCACCCGGCCGGTGCCTCGCGAATCAAGGACATCGAGTCGCGGCTGCCGCGTGTGCTGCCGCTGTTCGAGGCGGCGGCGAAGCCGCCGCAGCGGTTCGCGCCGCCGCAACCCCGCTGAGGCCCGGTCACCAGCGCGGCGGCAGCGGGCGCAGCAGCGTCAGCCGCCCTTCGGCGTCGCGGCCGACGTAGTGACCGTCCTGCAGGTCCTTCAGCAGCCGCGTCACCATCTCGCGAGAGCAGCCGAGCCGGCTCGCGAGGTCCTTGTGCGTGAGCTTCTCGGCGACGACGCGGCTGCCGTCGGCCCGTGGCTCGGCGCTGGTCTCGAGCAGCTGCTTGAGCCGCCCATAGTTGTCGTTGAGCGCCATGTTCTTCGCGCTCAGCGACGCCAGCCGCGCGCGGCGGATCACCTTGGCCAGCAGATGGAGCGCAAACGCCGGTTCGTCGCGCAGGAACTGCAGCAGCGTCTGCCGCGTCACCATCGCGCAGACGGTCGGCTCGAGCGCCATCACGTTGGCCGACCGCGGGCCGCCGTCGAGGCCCATCTCGCCGACATACTCGCCGGGCGTGTAGATGCCGAAGGTGAACTCGCGCTCGGTGATCATCGAGCTGGTGAAGATGCGCAGCCTGCCGGCGAGCACGATGTAGATCGTGTCGCCGATCGTCCCCTCCTGGATCAGCAGCGTGCCCTTCGCGAAGCGGCACAGCTCGCCGCGCCGCGCCAGCGCACGCACGGGGTCGTCGAGCGGGGCGGTCTCGATCCAGTCGCGGGGGGCGGTGCGCATCGTCGGTGCCATTCGCGGATGTTAGGCGGCGCCAGGCCGCCCGCGTCCGCGGGCACGCCGGGTCCGTTCACGGCCCTCAGCGCGCCAGCGCCGCCCGGGCAGCGGCAGGAAGCCGCTGCCAGAGGGGTTCCGCGAGATGGCGGGCGAAGGTCGCGCTGAGGTGTTGGGAGTCGTGGAAGAGCACGACGCCGTCACGCTCCGTCCGGCACGACGCGCTCGGACAGATGCGGTCGGTCAAGTCGATCACCGACACGCGGGAACGTGCGGCGGCGGCGGCGAGTTCCACCTCGTGGGCGCTGCCCAGCATCGAGTCGGGCAGCGAGAAGGCGCAGTCGGTCGCGGGCGAGCCGCCCTGCTTCCAGGCGCGCGCCAGGCAACCCGGCACGTGGAATCCGGGCCTCGGCGTGTCCCGGATCAGCAGGACATGCTCGATGCTCTGCTCCAGGCGGCGCAGCGACTCGTCCAGCCCCTTCTGCCAACGTTCGATTGCCGGCCGGTCGCGGCTGAGAAACGGTTCGTAGAAGCTGGAGCTGGCGGCAAACACCAGCGACGGTCGCATCTCGGCGATGCGCTGCATGGCCCTCTCGCGCCACTGCGTGCACTCGACGTACGGCCGGTTGAGCTTCGGGTCGAACAGGTCGACCACCGCCAGCGGACAGGCCGCCTTGACGAAGACCGCCAGCCGCCAGCCATGGACGAGCGCGAGCCGCTCGAGCGCGGGAAACCACTGCGCGGCATGCGAGTCGCCGATCAACACCACGGTGTGTGTTCCCTTGGCGGCACCATACAGGCATGCGGGCGGCTCGGTGTCCAGCGCCGCCGCGAAGCAGCGGTCGTCGTAAAGCGCCGGGCGGTCACGAGCGGCCTGCTCCAGCTTGCGCCGCGGGTCGGTCAGGTGACTGCCGGTGCCTGCGAACAGGGCCGCGCCGACGACGGCGACGGTCGAGGCTGTCAGCATCAGTGCCAGCGCATAGGTGCGCGCCGGATGCGCACGCAGCTTCTCGTTCCTGCGCACCGGGTCCTCGACGAAGAGGAACGTCAGCCGCGCCAACCCGAGCGAAAGCGCCACCCCGGCCGCGGCGACCAGGCTCCGGTCGGCAGACGGCCAGAGATCGGCCACCAGGATCAGCGTCGGCCAGTGCCACAGGTACCAGGAGTAGGAGAGGTCGCCCAGGCGCTGCAGCAGTCCCAACTGCAGCGCGCCGGAAGCACCGCTGCTGCCATCGGCGCCGCCGCCGCTGATGATCAAGAGCGCGCCGCACACCGGCAGGAGGGCCGCGTAGCCGGGGAAACGGGTGTCGCCGGAGAAGGCGAACGCAGCGGTCAGGAGGCCGGCCAGGCCGGCGAGCACCATCGCCCGGCGCACGGGCACGCCGAGCGTGCGCTCGCGGCCCTCGAGCAGCGCCGCGGCCGCGCCTGCACCCAGTTCCCACGCGCGTGTCGGCAGCCCGAAAAAGGCCCAACTCTGCACGGTGAAGGTGAGCCAGACGCAGGCGGCGAACGACAGCATCGATACGACGCCGACCGTCCACGCCAAGGCGCCGGGTCTGCCGGCACGCCGGAAGACCAGCGCCGACGCTGCCAGCAGCGCGGGCCAGAGCAGGTAGAACTGCTCTTCCACCCCGAGCGACCAGGTGTGCAGCAGCAGGTTCCGCTGCAGCCCTTCCTGCAGGTAGTCGACGGAGAGGGCGGCAAACCAGACGTTGCTCAGGTACAGGATCGCCGCGACGGCCGTCGACGCGAAGTCCTTGGCCTCCAACGGCGACCGGTACCGCAGTGCAAGGACCGCGGTGGTCGCGATCACCAGGGCGGCGGCAGGGAGCAGCCGCCGGATGCGCCTTGCGTAGAAGGCCTTGAAGTCGATGCGCCCGGTGGCGTCGAGTTCCTTCGAGAGCAGCCGGGTGATCAGATAGCCCGAGACGACGAAGAAGACGTCGACGCCGATGTAGCCGCCGGGTAGCAGCGCCGGCCACGCGTGAAAGGCGACCACCAGCAGCACCGCGACGCCTCGCAGGCCCTGGACGTCGGCACGATAGTGACCTGCGTCGCTCATGCCCGGGGCGTGTGGGCACGCCGGCGCGGCCCAGGTCTTGAGGGCAAAAGGAGACCGCCCCTCCGGGCCGGACCATGTCCTCCGCGGCGCCAGGCCGAGCCAGCCGATCGATGTGTCGGGGTTTCTTCCATCTCGTGCCCCCGGCCAGGCCGGGCCAGCAGCATTCGAGGCGTGAAGTTCAATTGCGTCAACACGTTACACGCTTCTGCAAGAGAACGGCACGAGAAATGCTATCTATATTGTCGGTAGCACTCGATTGACTCATGTCCAGGAGGACGCAATGAAAGCGAGCATCGCAAGACATCTGACCGGTACCGCGTTGCTGCTGGCCCTTGCCCTGCCGGCAGGCGCAGTGCAGGTCGGTTTCGCCGGTGGTACGGCGACGCTGACCGACGCGAGCACGGTTGTCACGAACAACAGCGTGACGCATGGCGCAGTGGACTTCTACGAAGAAGGCGGCTTCAAGCTCGACTTCATCGGGGATGCCGGCTTCATCGGCAACTACTACGGTGCCGGCAACGCGGTGATCCACGCTCACTGGGACGGCGGCTGCTGCGGCACGCTGACGCAGATCAAGGTGACGAAGAGCGACAACACGTCGTTCGATCTCAACTACTTCGTGCTGACGTCCAATACCTTTACCGGCGGCGGCCCGGCGAGCGGTGGCGAGCGGGTCTTCATCCACGCCTCAATCGACGGCATCACCAGCAGCTATTCGCAACTGCTGCCCGTCGAGGACTGGGGCTTCCCGGCGACGCAGATCTTCCTCGGTTCCGAGTTCGACGGCATCAAGGCCTTCTGGTTCGTCTCCGAGAACGCCGTCTCCTGCTTCGGCATGGACAATTTCTTCATCGACGAGCCAGCGCCGGGCATCCCGGAGCCTGGCGTGCTGGCGCTGCTCGGCCTCGGCTTGGCCGGGCTGGTGGTGCGGCGCCGTCGTCGCTGAACGGTCGGCCGACGGCAACGAACGCCCCGCTCTCGCGGGGCGTTTTTCATGGGGCCGGCCATCAAGGCCGTGCCTCCCGCCCGCCGGCGGCATTCACGTCGGTCGCTCGGCCACGAAGGGGTTGAAGCGCCGTTCGTGGCCGATCGTGCCCTCCGGCCCGTGGCCGGGGATGAAGACGGTGTCGTCGCCCATCGGCCACAACCGCTCGCGGATGCTGCGCACCAGCGTGTCGAAGTCGCCGCCCGGGAAGTCGGTCCGGCCGATGCTGCCAGCGAACAGAACGTCGCCGACGAAGGCCCGCTTCGCCGCTGCGCTGTGGAAGACCACATGCCCCGGGGTGTGGCCGGGGCAGTGGCGCACCTGCAACCGGCACTCACCTACCTGAACGTCGTCGCCGTCGTCGAGCCAGCGGCTGGGTGTGAACGCTTCGCCGGCCAGGCCGAACATGCTCGCCTGCTGCGCGATGGCGTCGATCCAGAAGCGGTCCCCCGGGTGCGGGCCGACGATCGGCAGCCGCAGATCGCGCGCCAGTGCCGCGGCACCGCCGGCGTGGTCGATGTGCGCGTGGGTCAGCCAGATCTGCTCGAGCGCGACGCCCAGGCTCTGCACCACGGCCAGCAGCCGCGGCAGCTCGCCGCCGGGGTCGACGATCGCGGCGCGGCCGGTGCTGTCGCACCAGACGATCGAGCAGTTCTGCTGGAAGGGGGTGACCGGGACGGTGCGGTAGCGAAGGCTCATCGTGAAGCGGCCGATGCGGGAGCCGGTGCGGCCGGCACCGGCGAGAACAGCGCGGTGGCGTCGAGGCGGCCGTCGATCTCGGACAGCAGCTTCTCGTACGCCGGCGATCCCGGCCCGCCGAAGCGGCGCCGGAACTCGCGACCGGGCAGGAACTCGGGCAGGTCGGCGACGTCGGGCATGAAGTCCTGCTCGGCCAAGCCCCCGGCCACCCGTTGCTGAAACCGCGCCGGGTCCTGAACCGCGAATGTGCCGAAGCGGGTGCCGGCGCGGTTGGCGGCAATGTCGTTGAAGCTGAAGCCGCTGCCGTTGCGCGCATCCGCGAGCTCCTTGTAGAGGCCGATCGTGTCTGCGAAGGGCGTGCCGCCCTCGGCCGCGAGCGTCGCCGAGACGAGGAAATGTTGAGTGAAGTCGCGCCGCCCGGCCAGCGTCGGCTGCAGCGGGTGCGCGCGCAGCTCGGCGGCACGTTCGGGCAGCAGCGTCGCCAGTCCGACACCGGTGGCCGCCATCGCCAGCACCTGCAGCGCGACGCGGTTCTCCTGCGCGGCATCGCCGCCCGCGCTGCGCTCGCGGGCCAGCTCGAACATCGGCGGCAGCAGCTGCGAGACGGACACCGGCTGACCCGCCGGCAGCTGCGCGACGGTGTCGGCAAGGCGCTCGGCATAACGTTTCAGCCGGGCCTGATCGCGTGGCGGTACCAGCGTCGCGAGCATTCGCAGGCCGGCGTCCTCGCCCCAGGCGTAGGTCACCGCGAGCTGCGCCGGCGAGAAGCGAACGCGGTGCAGCGCGACCGTCGACGTGGCCGCGTCGCCGATGCCCTGCCGCCGGGCCGCGGCGACGAGCGCCCAGCGCACGGCGCGCGGCGGCAACGGCAGCCGCCCGACCCGTGCCGATTCGAGCTGCGGCAGCGCGCCCGCCTCGACCGCAACCAGGTCGACATTGATCCAGCGCGGAAGTGGCAGCCCAAGCGGCGGCAGCGCCAGGCTCGATCGCACGCGCATCCGTCCCGCCGACAGCTCGACTTTCGACCGGCCCTCCAGCCCGCGCGGCGTCAGGTGGTTCAGCAGCAGCTCGGCCTCGTGCTGTGTCAGCTGCAGCGTGCGCGCGATGCCCGGCAGCGCGCGCCGCGGGTCGTGCGACTGCACCAGCCGCAGCGCGCGGTCGACATCGGCGATGCGCAGCGAATCGCTCGACCGCACGGCGGGCTCTTGCTGCAGCGCCAGCCACAGCAGCACGAGCGGCATGAGCAGCAGCACGAAGACCAACAACAGCAGGCCGCGCAGCAGGCGGCGGGGCGGGCGCGACATTTGGCGCGAGTCTGCCATCGCACACGCGGCGGTCCGCGCGCTGCAAGGGTGAAGCGGGCCTGCTAGCCTTCGCGGCGGCGCCGCCGCGGCGCCGGGCGAACCTGCCCCGGCCGCCCTGCCACCCCGCCACGAAAGGCCCGACGATGCCCATCGACCTCGTGAGCAGATCCGACTCCGCCGGGCGCACGGACCGCCTCAGCAGGCAACATCTGCGCCGCCGGGGGGGTCTCTCCCGCCGCGACGCCGTCGTCGCGGTGATGGCGGGCGGCCTCGTCGGTGAGATCGGCGCGCAGGCGCCGATGCCGCTCTTCGACGCCCACATCCACTACAGCCACGACGCCTGGGAGGTGGTGCCGCCGAAGCAGGCCGCCGCGATCCTGCGCCAGGCCGGGCTTCGGGGGGCGCTGGTGTCGTCGTCCGACGACGAGGGCACGCAGAAGCTGCTTGCCGAGGCGCCGGACCTCATCGTTCCCGAGCTTCGGCCCTACCGGACGCGCTCCGACCTCTCCGGCTGGGTTCGCGACGAAGGCATCGTGCGCTACCTGGAGCAGCGGCTTTCGCGGCACCGCTATGTCGGCATCGGTGAGTTCCATCTCTACGGCGACGACGCCGAGCTCCCGGTGCCACGCCGCATGGTGGCGCTGGCGCGCGAGCGATCGCTGCTGCTGCACGCGCACTCCGACGCCGACGCGGTGGCACGGCTGTTCCGCCAGTGGCCCGAGGCGCGGGTGCTGTGGGCGCACTCGGGCTTCGAACGGCCGGAGAAGGTGCGCGAGCTGCTTCGCCAGCAGCCGCGGCTGTGGTGCGACCTCGCGTTCCGCAGCGACCATGCCAGCAACGGCCGCATCGACGCCGCGTGGCGCGAGGCCTTCGACGAATTCCCGGGCCGCTTCATGGTCGGCACCGACACCTTCACGCCCGAGCGCTGGCACTACATCGCGCCACACGCGAGCTGGTCTCGCGGCTGGATCGAGACGCTGCCACGCGCGCAAGCCGAAGCGATGGCCTGGCGCAACGCCGAAGCGATGCTCGGCCGCAAGACGGCATGAAGCGGCCAACACGTGGCGCGAGCCTGGCGACAGGGGTGCTGCTGGCCATCGCCGGCGGCCCTGCGGCGGCCGCGCAGGGGACGGAGGCGGCTGCCAGCGGGCCTTCGCCGGCCATCTGCGGCGCTGCGCTCGATTCACGCTCGCGCCTGCGTGTGGAAGGCCCCGGTCAGGTGCTGGTGTTCGCGCCGGTGCCGTCGCCATGGCGGTCGGCGCGGCACTTCTCGCTCGAGATCGAGGTCTGCCCGAAGCCCGGCCACGAGCTGCCGCTGGCGCTGAAGGTCGATGCCGACATGCCGGCGCACCGCCATGGCATGAACTACGCGCCCACCGTCCGTGTGCTTTCGCCGGGCCGTTACCGCGCCGACGGGCTGATGTTCCACATGCCCGGCCGCTGGCGCGTGCGATTCGACGTCACCGCCGGTGGACGCATCGAACAGCTGGCACGCGAGGTCGACGTGCCGTGATGCGAAGGCTGTTGGCGGCGCTGCTGATGGCCGGCGCTGCCTGGCCGGCGCCAGCGGCGCTGCTCGGGTTCAGCGCCGAAGAGCGTGCCCGCATCGCTGCCCACGGCCCCTGGCCGCCTCCGCCGGGGCGCGACGCCGGCAACGCGCTCTCCGGCCGTGCCGACGCGGTGGCCCTCGGCCAGCGGCTGTTCTTCGAGTCGCGGCTGTCGCGCGACGGCACCCATTCCTGCGCGAGCTGCCACCTGCCCGGGCTGGCCTTCACCGACGGCCGTGCAAAGGCAGTCGGGCGCGAGCCTCTCGACCGCAACGCACCGACGCTGTGGAACGCGGCACACCAGCGCTGGTACGGCTGGGACGGCGGCGCCGACAGCCTGTGGGCGCAGTCGATCCGGGCACTGACCGACCCCCGCGAGATGGCCGCCGACGCAACGCACCTGCGCCGCGCGATCGAAGGCGACTCCGAGCTGTCGTGCCGCTGGCGCCGCGTCTTCGGCAGCGCCCCGACGGCCGACGATCAGACCGTCGTCGTGCAGCTTGCGAAGGCGATCGGCGCCTTCACCGCCCGCCTGGTCTCGGCGCGCACGCCTTTCGACCGCTTCCGCGACGCCTTGGTGCGCGGCGACCGGCGCGCGGCGGCACGTTACCCCGAAGCGGCGCAACGTGGGCTCAAGCTCTTCGTCGGCCGCGGGCGGTGCCACTTCTGCCATGCCGGGCCGCTGTTCAGCAACGGCGAGTTCGCCGACCTCGGCTTGCCCTTCTTCGTCCGCCCCGGGGTGGTCGACAGCGGCCGCCACGGCGGCATCGAGCTGCTGCGTGCGAGCCCGCACAACCTGCTCTCACGATGGCGCGACGGCCCCGACGACGAGGCGACCAAGACGCTCCACCTGCAGCCCCAGCACCGCAACTTCGGCGAGTTCAAGGTTCCCTCGCTGCGCAACGCCGCCGAGACCGCACCGTACATGCACGACGGCCAGCTCGCGACGCTCGACGACGTGCTGCGCCACTATTCCGAGATCAAGCTCGACCGCCTGCACGCCGATGGCGAGCGGATCCTCGAGCCGCTGGCACTGAGCGCACGTGAGCACGAAGACCTGCGCGCCTTCCTCGACACCTTGAGCGATCCTTCGGCGATGCGTTGGCGGCCGCTGCGTTTGCCTCGCTGCCGCTGAGCCGCAGCCGGACTCGGGGCTTCGCCACAACACCACGCATGGTGCACGAAAACAGGCCTTGCGGCCTTGCGCCGATGGCTTGCCAGCCCGTCGCCAACGGGTGCACACTGGCCTTGCGGTACCCCCTGTTCCCCCGCCCGAAGGAGGCCTTGATGAACTTGACGATCAGCGGACACCACCTCGAAGTCACGCCCGCTCTGAGAGAGTACGTGCTTACCAAGCTGGACCGCGTGATGCGCCACTTCGACCAGGTGGTCGATGTGAACGTGCTGCTGACGGTGGAGAAGCTGAAGGAGAAGGAACGAAGGCAGCGAGCCGAAGTCACGCTGCACGTGAAGGGCCGCGACATCTTCGTCGAGCAGTCGCACGAGGATCTCTACGCGGCGATCGACCAGCTGATGGACAAGCTCGACCGCCAGGTCGTCCGCCACAAGGACCGGCTGCAGGACCACCACCACCAGGCAGCGAAGCGCCTGGACGCCGGCGTGCAGTAGCCCCCTCGTTAACCCTCGATCTGCAGCGGCCCTCCGGGGCCGTTTTGCATGCTGGAAGAAGTTGTTGCTGCAACGCCGCAAACGCGGGATTTCCCCGCGAACACGGTGTGGCGCAGACGGGGTGAACGAGATCGCGGCTCCTACAATTTCTGCTCGCCGTCACAAGGCCGACATGAATCGCCTCGCCGCCATCCTGCCGGGCACCAACGTGCTCGTGAACGTCGATGCCACCAGCAAGAAGCGGGTCTTCGAGCAGGCGGGGTTGCTGTTCGAAAACCAGCACACGCTCGCGCGCAGCGTCGTCACCGACAACCTCTTCGCGCGCGAGCGGCTCGGCTCCACCGGCCTCGGCCACGGCGTCGCCATCCCGCACGGGCGGATCAAGGGCCTGAAGAACCCGCTCGCCGCGGTGCTGCGGGTGCAGCACCCGATTCCCTTCGATGCCCCCGACGACGAACCGGTGGTGCTGCTGATCTTCCTGCTGGTGCCCGAAGCGGCGACGCAGCGCCATCTCGAAATCCTCTCGGAGATCGCCGAGATGCTCTCCGACCGCGACCTGCGCGAGCGGCTGAAGACCGAGGGTGACGCCGCGGGCGTGCACAAGTTGATCTCCGACTGGGAGCCGCTGAAGTCGGTGGCCTAGCCTTGCGCGCCAGCAAAGAGCGCAATGAAGCCGATCCGGGTCTGCCGGTCGGCTTCGCACTCCCTCGGGGGGCCGGCGCGCTGCGCCGATCGGGGACGCCACGATGAAGCCGACCTCCATCAGCGCCGAGGCGCTGTTCGAGGCGCACCGCGAGGCGCTGCACTGGGAGTGGATTGCCGGCCATGCCCACCCGGAGCGGCGCTTCGACGACGCCGCGGTGCTCGACGCCCGCTCGGCGGCCGACCTCGTCGGCTACCTGAACTACGTCCACCCGTACCGCGTCCAGATCGTCGGCCGGCGCGAGGTGGCCTACCTGCAGGCGGCCACGCCCGAAGACCAGGAGCGCCGCATCTCGCGCATCGTCACGCTCGAGCCGCCGGTGCTGATCGTCGCCGACGACCAGACGCCACCCGAGCGGCTGATCGCGATGTGCGACCGCGCCGAGATCCCGCTCTTCGTGACGCGCGAGTCGGCCGGCCACGTGATCGACGTCGTGCGCACCTATATCGCGCAGCTGTTCGCCGAGCGAACGACACGTCACGGCGTCTTCATGGACATCCTCGGCCTCGGCGTGCTGCTCACCGGCGAGTCGGGCCTCGGCAAGAGCGAACTCGGCCTTGAACTGATCTCACGCGGGCATGGCCTGGTCGCCGACGACGCCGTCGACCTGTACCGCACCAGCCAGACCTCGCTGGAAGGCCGCTGCCCCGAGCTGTTGCGCAACCTGCTCGAAGTGCGCGGCATCGGGCTTCTGGACATCAAGGCGATCTTCGGCGAGACCGCGGTGCGTCGGAAGATGAAGCTGCAGCTCATCGTCCACCTGGTGCGCAAGGAGACGATGGAGCGCGAGTTCGAGCGCCTGCCCTACGAGCCGCTGTACGAGGACATCCTTGGCCTGCCGGTGCGCAAGGTGGTGATCGCGGTCGACGCCGGCCGCAACCTTGCGGTGCTGGTCGAGGCCGCGGTGCGCAACACCATCCTGCAGCTGCGCGGCATCGACACCTACCAGGAGTTCATCGAGCGCCACCAGCGTGCGATGGACAAGGGCGAGGCCGACTAGCCTACGCCAGCGACCCTGGCCGCCCCGGCGCGGGTGCCGATTTCTGCCGCGCAGACTCCTGGGTCCAGGTGAGCAGACCCTGGACGCTAACCCTCGGGCTCGGCGGTCGACAGCCACCAGCCCTCGCCGACGCACCAGGCGGTCTCGTCCGGCTTGCTGCCGCGCCGAAGTGATCGCACGGTGTCAGGGTCGCGCGCCGCGAGCGCGGCCGCGAGCGAGCGTGACGCCACCTCGTCGCGGGCGCCGATGCAAGGGATGAAGGCGACGCGCATCAGCGCGCGAGCCGCGTAGCCGCCGCTGCCGATCCGCGTCACCTGCAGCATGCAGCCCCAGCCGTCGCCGAGCGTGAGCGGGAGGACAAGCCGCCCGCCCGGGTTCAGCGCGTCCAGCCACTGCGGCAGCGGGTGGGTGGCGCCGGCACTGACGTAGAGCACGTCGCATGCGGGCAGCGTGGCCCCGCCGGTGGCCGAGCCGGCCACGAGCGATACCTGGGGCCAGCGGCGCAGGCACGAAGCGGCACGCGCGGCGAGATCGGGCTCGATCTCGTAGGCGACCACCCGGCCCTGCGGGCCGACCAGTTCGGCCAGGATCGCGGTGTAGTAGCCGGTGCCGGCGCCGACATGCACCACGGTCTCGCCCGCGGCCGGCGCCGCGGCGGCGATCGCCCGGGCATGCAGCGACGGCTGGCCGTTGTTGATGCCGCGGTCGGCCGCCAGCGACACCAGCACGTCATCGTAGAGCAGCCGCGGGTCGTCGGTCGTCGACGGCAGCATGCCGCCGCCGAACAGCCGCCACGGCGCCGGGCCGACGAAGTCCTCGCGCGGCACGATCGAGAAGGCGGCCAGCAGGCGCTGGTGCAGCGAGGTCCCCGCGGCGGCGGCGCCGGCGACGATGTCGCGTGCAAAGAGGGAACGAAGCGGGTCGAGCGGACCCTCCGGCGCCATGCGCTACTTCTGGCGGTGCGGGCAGTCGCGCTTCGTGCAGCGGGCGTAGAGTGCGAGCGAGTGCTCGTGCAATTCGAAGCCGCGCGACTCGGCCACCGCACGCTGGCGCTGCTCGATCTCGGCGTCGTAGAACTCCTCGACGCGGCCGCAGGTCAGGCACACCAGGTGGTCGTGGTGTTGGCCCTCGTTGAGCTCGAAGACCGACTTGCCCGACTCGAAGTTGCTGCGCTTCAGCAGCGCCGCCTGCTCGAACTGCATCAGCACGCGGTAGACGGTCGCCAGCCCGATGTCGGAACCCTCGGCCAGCAATGCCTTGTAGACGTCCTCGGCCGTCATGTGGCGGCGGGTGCTGTGCTGGAAGACTTCGAGGATCTTCAGCCGCGGCAGCGTGGCCTTGAGCCCGCTGCTCTTCAGTTCCTCGGCGTGTGTCATCGTGCTTCCCGGGGCAGGACACTAGAATCCGCGCCATCATAGCCAGCGAGCGCCCGCGGCGCGACCGAGAGGCCCCGACGCGATGAGCCGTTCTTCCCGTTCCCCGTTCACTGCCGTCGCAGCCGCCAGCGCTGTTGGCCTGCTTGCCGGATGCGCCTCGCAGCGCAGCACCGAGGACGGCTTCTTTTCTCGCATCACGCCCTACCGAATCGAGATCGTGCAGGGCAATGTCGTCACCAGCGAGCAGGCGGCGCGGGTGCGGCCGGGAATGACCCGGGCGCAGGTACGCGACGTGCTCGGCACCCCGCTGATCACCGACCCCTTTCACGCCGATCGCTGGGACTACCTGTTCACGATCCGCCGCCAGGGGGTCGAGGCGCAGCGCCGCAGCGTCGTCGTCTGGTTCGAGGGGGACGCGCTGAAGTCGATCGAAGCCCCCGACCTGCCCTCCGAGCGCGAGTTCGTCAAGACGATCAGCACCGCGCCGCGGCGGTTCACGCCGCCGCCGCTCGAACTCACGCCGGAGCAGCTGAAGGCGCTGCCACCGCCGCGCCCGGCCGCCGCCGCCTCGGCGCCGGGCGTGCCCTCCGCGGCGCCTGCTCGCAGCTACCCGCCGCTGGAAAACACGTGAACGGGGCGCACCAGTGACCGCTGTCGTCGTCGCCGGCGCATCGGGTCGCATGGGGCGCATGCTGATCGAGGCGGTGCTTGCCAGCGGTGACTGCCGGCTCGCCGGTGCGCTCGACCTCGAGGGCAGCGCCGCGATCGGAAGCGATGCCGGCGCCTTCCTCGGCCGCGCCACCGGCATCCCGGTCAGCGCCGACCTGCGCGGCACGCTCACCGGCGCCGATGTGCTGATCGACTTCACGCGGCCCGAAGGCACGTTGTTGCACCTCGACGCCTGTCGCGAACTCGGGGTCGCGATGGTCATCGGCACCACCGGTCTCACGCCGGAGCACAAGGCGCGCATCGCCGCCGCCGCCGGCACGCTGCCGATCGTGCTGGCGCCCAACATGAGCGTCGGCGTCAACGTGATGCTCAGGCTGCTCGACCTGGCGGCACGCTCGCTCGGCGAGGGTTACGACATCGAGGTCGTCGAGGCCCACCACCGCCACAAGATCGACGCCCCGAGCGGCACCGCGCTCGCGATGGGCGAGACACTGGCGCGCGCGCGCGGGCAATCGCTGCAGCAGCAGGCGGTGTTCGTCCGCGAAGGCGTCACCGGCGAGCGGCCGGCAGGGGCGATCGGCTTTGCCACCGTGCGCGGCGGCGACATCGTCGGCGACCACACCGTGCTCTTCGCCGGCACGGGCGAGCGCATCGAGATCACGCACCGCGCCACCAGCCGGGCGAACTATGCCCAGGGCAGCCTGCGCGCGGTGCGTTTCCTGCGCGGCGCCGGGCCTGGGCTTTACGGCATGGACGACGTGCTCGGCCTCGCGCCGCAGCGCTGATGCAAGGGTTGGCCGACTTCTGGCAGCGCACCGACGGCGTCGGCCGCGCCGTCGCGCTCTTGCTTCTGGCGATGTCGGTCGCGGCCTGGGTGGTCATCCTGTGGAAGTGCTGGGTGCTGCGGCGCGTCTCGCAGGACCTGAAGACCGCGGTGCCCGCGTTCTGGTCGGCACCGACGCTCGTCGAAGGCCGCGCGCGGCTGTTCGCGATCGACCGCGAGTCGCTGCTGGTGCCGCTGGTCGACGCCGCCAGTGCCCGTTCGCTGCCCGGCACGATCGAGGGCGGCGGCCGCGCCGAGTCGCAGCTGACGCGCCGGCTTCGCGACGCACTGCACCGCGGCGTCGCGCACCTGCAGTTCGGGCAGGTGCTGCTCGCTTCGGTGGGCAGCACCGCGCCCTTCGTCGGGCTCTTCGGCACCGTCTGGGGTGTCTATCACGCGCTCGCCGGCATCGCGGCGGCGGGCAGCATCTCGATCGAGAAGGTCTCGGGCCCGGTCGGTGAAGCGCTGATCATGACCGCCGCCGGCATCGCGGTCGCGATCCCTGCCGTGCTCGGCTACAACATCGGCGGCAAGTGGATCGCCGCCCACGAGGCCGAACTCGAAGGCTTCGCGCACGACCTGCGCGAGTGGGTGCTCGGTGGTGAGCCCGACGGCGGGCGCGCGCCTCCCGCCGCGATCGGCGTCGCAGCCGGCGACCGCGACGCCGAGCCCTGGCGCAGCTGAGCGGGTGGCGACAAGGTGGCCGCCTTCGGCAGGCTCGAACGCACCGCGGCATCGCGGCCGATGAGCGACATCAACATGACGCCGCTGATCGACGTCATGCTCGTGCTGCTGGTGATCTTCATCGTTACCGCACCGCTGATGACGTCGAGCCTGAAGCTCGACCTGCCGAAGGCCGAGGCGGCGAGGCCGAGCGACGCGCCGGCCTTCGTCACCGTCTCGGTAGACGCCGAAGGCCGCCTCTTCGTCGCCGACGAGGCGGTCTCGCGCGAGGTGCTCGTGCAGCGGCTGCGCGACGCCGCGCAGCGAAACCCGGCCACCGAAGTGCACCTGCGCGCCGACAGCCGCGTGCCCTACGGTCAGGTGGCCGAATTGCTGGGCCTGGTGCAGGAGGCCGGGCTGGTGCGAATCGGCTTCGTCACCGACGCGAGGCCGAAGTGACCCGCGCTGGCCCGGTGCGGTCCCTAGGGCCCCGCCCGCAGGGCCGCAGGGGCCCTCCCGCCCTTCAGAACTTCAGCGTCAGGTTGGCGTAGAAGGTCCGCCCGCGCGGGTCGTAGTAGCGGTCGTCGTAGCCGAACATCTGGCCCTTGTTGAGCCCGCCTTCGGCCAGCGACAGCGGCGGCGCCTTGTCGGCGACGTTCAGAACGCCGGCAGTCAGCTGCAGCATTCTGTTGATCGACCACTGCGTCTGCCAGTCGAAGGTGGTGTACGGCGCCACCTTCAGCCGCACCGCCTCGAACTGCCCGCTCAGCGCGCCGGCGGCGGTGTAGAGCTCGGCGGTGTACTCGGCGTCGCGGTAGCCCGACTTGTGGCTCGCCGCCAGCGTGTGCGTGAACGCGCCCATCTTCAGCGACGAGGTCAGCTTGGCCTGCCAACGGAACGCGACGTAGCCGAGGGCGCCGAAGTCGCCGATCGGGCTGTGGTACGCACCGCCCACCTGCAGCTGCTCGCTGTCGCGGATCATGTAGGTCGCCGAGAGCGTGTTCGTCCAGTCGCCAAGGGTCGTCTTCAAACGGCTGCTGGCGTCGATGTCGACACCGGTGTAGTAGCTCTTGCCGAGGTTCTGGTTGCTGGCGTTGAAGGCCAGGTAGGTGGTGCCAGTCGACACTTCGCGCAGCGTCGTCCACGCGCCCGGGTAGCGCAGCGGGTTCGCGAACACCTCTTCTTCGGTGATCTGGCCGAAGACGTCGCGGATCGCGACATGCCAGAGGTCGGCTCCGAAGGAGAACGCCGGCGCCGGCTCGAAGCGGAAGCCGAGCGTCGCCTGGCGCGACTTCTCGGGCCTGAGCTCGCGGTTGCCGCCGGCGAACTGGTCGTACTGCGTGCCGTTGGGCCGGCATTGCGCGCCCAGCTGCTGCGCCATCTGCTGCAGCTCGGCGGTGCAGTTGTACGGCGCGTTGGTGACGCCGTAGAGCTGCAGCGAGGCATTGAGCTGCGGTACCGTCGGCGACTTGAAGCCGGTGCCGACCGAGCCCCGGACCAGGAAGGCCTTGGCCGGTGTCCAGCGGAACGAGAGCTTGCCGGTGGTCGAATCGCCGACGTCGGAGTATTTGTCGAAGCGCAGCGCACCGGTCACTTCGAGCCCTCTTGCCACCGGCGCCACCAGCTCGGCGAAGGCGCTTGTCACCGTGCGGTCGGCCGCATACGGGATCGTCGCCGCCTCGTCGCCGAAGCGCACGTCGGCCGGCCGCCCGGCTGCCGGGTCGGCCAGCGTACCGGCCACCGGGTCCGAAAGCAGCCCCTGCGCGAACAGGCTCGGCTTCGACTGGAACTTCTCCTGGACATGCGAGAGCCCGGCGGCGACCATCAACGGCCCGCCCGCGAGCTGGGCCAGCTCGCGCGAGGCCGAAACGTCGAACGAGGTCAGCTCCGAAGTGCCGCCGTCCCAGTAGCCGACGTAGTTCGCGGCTGCCAGCGCCGCCTGCCCGGCCGCGCTCTGCTGCCCCGGGCCGACGAAGGGGTCGAGCACGCCCGAGCGCAGCAGGTTCGAGAAGGCGCGCGCCCCCGGATAGCCCGAGATGCTGCCCTTGACGTCGGACTTGGAGGTGGTGATCGCCGCCTTGTAGTCCCAGCCGACCAGGCTGCCCTCCAGGCCTGCCGACGCGAGCGCGAAGTCGGCCTTGTCGTCGCTGGTGCGCTTGCCGAGGTCCTTGACGCGGTACTGCGCCTGCGTGCTTTGCGTGATGCCCACCGGCAACAGGTAGCGGTTGTGCAGCGCCGAGCCGGCGGCGATGTTGACGCCGCCGGGCACCGGCGCGATTCGCGCCACCTGCTGGTTGCTCGACCACAGCAGGTCGGCATTGAGCTGGTGCTCGCCGAGCCGGGCCGTGAAGGCGGCCGACGCGCTCTTGCGGTCGCGCGTCGGGAAGATCTCGAGCTCGGTCTGAAAGTCGAAGAAGCACGATGTCGTCCCCGACGCCGGGTCGAAGACGCGCACGTTCTGCGGCGGGCAGCTGCCGTTCTGGATGTAGTAGGGGCTGACCAGGTTGCCGGCGTCGTCGATGACGTTGGCCGGGATGCCGCGCGGCGAGCCCAGAAAGGCCTGGTAGCGCCGGCCCTCGAAGTCGAAGTCGATGACACCGGTCTTGACGAAGTCGCGCGCCACCGAGTCGAGTTTCGTGCGGCGGTCGGCGGCGGCCGAGACGACGAGGTTCCAGCCGTCGCGGTCGAGCGAGCCGAAGCCCTTGGTGGCGCTGATCCGCTGCTCGCGCGCGCCGCCTTTCGGCTCGGACGCACCGACGGTGATGTCGCCATCGGTGCTGTTGCGCTTGGTGATGAAGTTGACGACGCCGGCCACCGCGTCGGAGCCGTAGAGCGCCGAGGCACCGTCGGTCAGGATCTCGATGCGCTCGATCGCCGACACCGGGATCGCGTTGAGGTCGACCGCCGCCGCCGCGCCGGTCAGCGTCTGGCCGCCGAACTGCGCCAGCCGCTTGCCGTTGAGCAGCACCAACGTGCGTGTCTCGCCGATGTTGTGGATCGAGACGCCGGAGAAGCCGAAGGTCGATCCGCCGACGTTCGACGCCTCGTGGGTCGAACCCTGCACGACGGCCAGCCGCTGCAGCAGGTCCACCGTCGAGGTGGCGCCGGTGCGCGCGATGTCCTCGCGCTTGATCACCTGCACCGGCAGCGCCGCCTCGGCGTCGATGCGGCGCACCGCAGAGCCGGTGATCTCGACCAGCTGGCCCTGCTGGGCCAGCGCCGGGGGGACGCCGAGGCCGGCCAGGGCCAAGCCTGCCGCGATGCTCAGGCGGTGTCTCGGGTAACGCATGGGGAGTCCTCCGGACGGTGTCGGTACAACTGCGGAGGCGGCCGCCATGGCGCCCCTGGCACCGAGTGGCGGACCATTCTGGTTCTGTGACATCGCGGCCGGCGGTGCCGCCCCGTTGGCCCGAGCCGCCGCCACCGCCCGGGGCTGGGCGCTCTCCTCGCAGCGAAGGGGCGGAGGCACCCGCTGCGGGCGCGGCGCCGAAACAACAACCAGTCGCTCGGCTGTCACGCCGCCGCCGGCGGCGTCACCGAAGCGTCACAGTCCGACGCGGCGGCGCGACATTCCAGGCGCGGCAGGGCCGCTGCCTAGAATCGCCGCATGAACGAGAAATACGTCCCCGCCGAGGTCGAGGCCGCCGCGCAGGCGCACTGGGCCGAGCGCAACGCCTATCACGTGATCGAGGACACGCGCCGGCCCAAGTTCTACGCCTGCTCGATGCTGCCGTACCCGAGTGGCAAGCTGCACATGGGCCATGTGCGCAACTACACCATCAACGACATGATGGCCCGCTACCTTCGCATGAAGGGCCACAACGTGCTGATGCCGATGGGCTGGGACGCCTTCGGCCTGCCGGCCGAGAACGCGGCCATCGACAACGGCGTGCCGCCGGCGCAGTGGACTCGCGCGAACATCGCCGAGATGAAGGCGCAGATGCAGCCGCTCGGGCTGGCCTTCGACTGGAACCGCGAGGTCGCGACCTGCGACCCGAGCTACTACAAGTGGAACCAGTGGTTCTTCCTGAAGATGCTCGAGAAGGGCATCGCCTACAAGAAGACGCAGATCGTCAACTGGGACCCGGTGGACCAGACCGTGCTCGCCAACGAGCAGGTCGAGAACGGCCGCGGCTGGCGCAGCGGCGCGCTGGTCGAGAAGCGCGAAATCCCGGGCTACTACCTGGCGATCACGCAGTACGCCGACGAACTGCTCGCCGGCGTCACCGACACCACGCACCGCGACTACCTCGAAGGCTGGCCCGAGCGCGTGCGCCTGATGCAGGAACACTGGATCGGCAAGAGCGAGGGCGTTCGCTTCGCCTTCACGCATGACGTGCGCGGCGACGACGGCGAGCTGATCCAGGACGGGCGCATGCATGTCTTCACGACGCGCGCCGACACCATCATGGGTGTGACCTTCTGCGCCGTCGCGCCCGAGCATCCGCTGGCGGTGCACGCCGCTGCCGGCAACCCCGACGTGGCGGCCTTCGTCGAGCGCTGCAAGCAGGGCGGCACCACCGAGGCCGAACTCGCGCTGCGCGAGAAGGAAGGCGTGCCGACGGGGCTCTTCGTGACCCACCCGCTCACCGACGAGCAGGTGCCGGTGTGGGTCGGCAACTACGTGCTGATGGGCTACGGCGACGGCGCGGTGATGGGCGTTCCGGCGCACGACGAGCGCGACTTTGCCTTCGCGCTCAAGTACCGGCTGCCGATCACGCAGGTGATCCACGTCGACGGCGAGCACTACGACTACCACCGCTGGCAGGACTGGTACGCCGACAAGCAGCGCGGCGTGACGATCAACTCGGGCAACTACAGCGGGCTGACCTACCAGGCCGCGGTCGACGCCATCGCGGCGGCGCTGGCGCAACAGGGCCTGGGCGAGAAGAAGACCACCTGGCGGCTGCGCGACTGGGGCATCAGCCGACAGCGCTACTGGGGTACGCCGATCCCGATGATCCACTGCCCGGCCTGCGGGACCGTGCCGGTTCCCGAGAAGGACCTGCCGGTGGTGTTGCCCGAGGGTCTGGTGCCCGACGGCGGCGGCAACCCGCTGAACAAGTGCGAGGCGTTCCTGAAGGTGAGCTGCCCGCAGTGCGGCGTGCCGGCGCGGCGCGAGACCGACACGATGGACACCTTCGTCGACTCGGCCTGGTACTACATGCGCTACTGCTGCCCGGACAACCCGGAGGCGATGGTCGACGCGCGCAACGACTACTGGATGCCGATGGACCAGTACATCGGCGGCATCGAGCACGCGGTGCTGCACCTGCTGTACGCGCGCTTCTGGACGAAGGCGATGCGCGACCTCGGCCTGGTGAAGTTCGGCGAGCCGTTCAAGCGCCTGTTCACGCAGGGCATGCTGCTCAACGAGTGCTTCTACCGCGAGGACGAAGCCGGCAAGCGCCGCTGGTTCTACCCGTCGGAGGTCGACCTCCGCTACGACGACAAGGGCCACCCGGTGGGAGCCACCGCGAAGGCCGACGGCCAGCCGGTGATGCTCGGCGGCATCGAGAAGATGTCCAAGAGCAAGAACAACGTCGTCGAGCCGCGCGACATCATCGCGAAGTTCGGCGCCGACACCGCGCGTGTGTTCGCGATGTTCGCCGGCCCGCCGGACCAGAGCGCGGCCTGGTCCGACTCCGGTGCCGCCGGCGTCTCGCGATTCCTGAACCGGCTGTGGAGCTGGTGCGTGAAGGCGGGGCCGCGGCTCGCCGGGCCGGCGGTGTCGATCGACGGCGCCACGCCGGGCGCGCTCGCACTGCGCCGCACGATGCACCAGCTGCTGCGCCAGGTGAGCCACGACTACGACCGGCTGCAATACAACACCGTCGTTTCGGGCGCGATGAAGATGCTCAACGCGCTCGATGACGCCAAGCTGTCCGGAGCCGATGGCGCTCCACCACTCGGTTCGTCCCCCTCGGGAGGCGGGCCGACCGTCCCCGGGGGCACGGCCCAGGCCGCCGACGCCGCGGTGCTGCGCGAATGCGTCGGCATTTTGTTGCGCACGCTGTACCCGGCGGCACCGCATGTCACCCACGCGCTGTGGAGCGGGCTCGGCTACGCGGCGACGCTCGGCGAGCTGATCGACGCCCCCTGGCCGCAGGTCGACGACGCGGCGCTCGAGCAAGACGAGGTCGAGCTCGTGCTGCAGGTCAACGGCAAGCTCCGGGGCGCGCTGCGGGTCGCTTCCGGTGCGGAACGGGCAGCGATCGAGGCGGCCGCGGTGGCGCACCCGGAGACGCTGCGCTTCGGCGAAGGGCGGCCGGTGAAGAAGGTCGTCGTCGTGCCCGGCCGGCTGGTCAATGTCGTGGTCTGAGCGCCGGGGGGTCCTTCGCCGCCGGGTGCTCGGCGCCGGTGCAGCGCTCGCATTGGCCGGTTGCGGCTTCGAGCTGCGGCGCGAGCCGCCACTGCCCTTCCGCAGCATCGCGCTCACCGGTTTCGCGCCGCGTTCGCCACTCGAGCGCGAACTGAAGGTGGCGCTCGCCCGCAGCGTTCGCGTCGAGGAGGCGCCCGCGCGTGCCGAGGTGGTGCTGCAGGCGCTGACCGACGCGCGCGAGAAGAGCGTCGTCGCGACCACGTCGGCGGCCCAGGTTCGCGAGGTGCAGCTGCGCGTGCGCCTGCGCTGGCGCACGCAGACGCCCGGCGGTCGCGAACTCACCGCACCGTCCGAGCTGGTGCTGGCGCGCGACATGAGCTACAGCGAGACGGTCGCGCTCGCCAAGGCCTACGAAGAGGCCGAGCTGTACGCCGGCATGCAGTCGGACATCGTCGGCCAGGTGCTGCGCCGGCTGGCGGCGATCAGGCTCTGACCGCCGGGCGGCGAATGCAGATCCGCGCCGACCAGCTCAATCTGCAGCTCGAACGCGGGCTGCGGCCGCTGTACACGGTGTTCGGCGACGAGCCGCTGCTGGCGCAGGAGGCCGCCGATGCGGTGCGCGCGGCCGCACGCGCCGCCGGCTACGGCGAGCGCAAGGTGTTCACGGTTTCGGGCGCGAACTTCGACTGGAGCGCAGTGCTCGGCGCCGCGCAGTCGATGAGCCTGTTCGCCGACCGCCAGCTGATCGAGGTCCGCATCCCGTCGGGCAAGCCGGGCAAGGAGGGCTCCGACGCGTTGCAGCGCTACTGCAGCCAGCCTTGCGACGACGTGCTGACGCTGGTGCAGCTGCCGCGGCTCGACGGCCAGCAGCTCAAGAGCGGCTGGTTCGCAGCGCTGGACGCTGCCGGTCTTGCGGTGCGTGTCGAGCCGGTGGACCGCCGCGCGCTACCGGCCTGGCTGGCACAGCGGCTCGCGCGCCAGGGCCAGCGGGTGCAGCCGGGCGAGGCCGGGCAGCAGACGCTGGCCTTCTTCGCCGATCGCGTCGAAGGCAACCTGCTCGCCGCGCACCAGGAGCTTCAGAAGCTGGCGCTGCTCTACCCGCCGGACGAGGGTGAAGGGCGCGCCGGCGGCGCGGTGCGCGAACTGAGCTTCGACGAGGTGGAGGCGGCGGTGCTCAACGTCGCGCGCTACGATGTCTTCAAGCTCGGCGAGGCGGTGCTCTCCGGCCAGGTGGCGCGCGCCTTGCGCATGCTCGACGGCCTGCGCGCCGAGGGCGAGGCGCCGGTGCTCGTGCACTGGACGCTGGCCGACGACCTGCGCGCCCTGCGCCGCGTGCGCGAGGCGGTCGACGCCGGGCGCCCGCTGCCGATGGCGCTGCGCGAGGCGCGGGTGTGGGGCGCAAAGGAAAAGCTCTTCGAGCGCGTGGTGCCGCTGCTGCCCGAGCACCGGCTGGCGCATCTGGTCGAGGCGGCGAGCCTCTGCGATGGCCTCGTCAAGGGGCTCGTGCACCCGGACTGGCCGGGCGACCCCTGGTTGGCGCTTCGCCGCCTGGTGCTGATGACGATCGATGCCGTGCAGCCGGCGGCGCGCGGCCGGCCGGCGCTGGCGCTGCAAGGTGCGGGCTGACGGCCTCGAGCCCATGTGGCTTCGCCACCTAGCTCGAGCCCTCGCCGGGGGGTGGCCGGGAGGGCCCGTCCAAGGGGCTCTCTCAGGTTGATCCGGCTTTGCCGGGCAACTTGATCCCCGGTGGGGGGCGGGCCGGGCTGGCCCGGCCCTGGGGGTGCTCAGTAACCGCGGCCGCGGTCCACCAGGTGGCGCAGCGGCGCGCCGTCGCGGGCGGCGCGCAGGTTGGCCGCTGCCACCGCGGCGGCACTGCGCGGGTCGGTCGACGCGGCGGCATGCGGCAGCACCGTGATGCGGGGGTGGCGCCAGAAGGGATGGTCGGCGGCCAGCGGCTCGCTGGCGAAGACATCGAGCACGGCATGGCCGAGGTGCCCGCCGTCGAGCGCCGCGAGCAGGTCGGCATCGACGAGGTGCGCCCCGCGCGCGAGGTTGACGACACCGGCACCGCGCGGCAGCGCGGCAAAGAACCGGGCGTCGAGCAGCCCGCGCGTCGCGGTCGTCAGCGGCAGCAGGTTGATCACCACCTGCGCGTCGGCAGCGGCGCGCCCCAGCGCCGCGTCGCCACCGAGCGCGTGCACGCCCTCGCCCGCGGCGGCGCCGCTGCGTGACCAGCCGGCGACCGGGAAGCCGCAGCGGGCGATCGCCGCCGCCGCGGCTTGGCCCATCTCGCCCTGGCCGAGCACCAGTACCGGCACCTCGGCCGCGGTGCGCTGCGGCAGTTGCCGCCAGGTCGCGGCGGCCTGCTGCCGGGCGTAAGCGAAGAAGTGTCGGGCCAGCGCCAGCGTGGCCCAGAGCGCGGTCTCGGCCATCGCGGCGCTCATCGCCGGGTCGACCATGCGGGCCAGCGGTACCTGCGGCGGCAGCGTGGGGTCGGCAAGCAGTCGGTCGACCCCGGCCCACAGCGACTGAACGAGCGCGAGGTTCGGCAGCCCGCCAAGCGCTCCAGGCGGCGGGTTGGCCACCACCGCCGCCTGCACACGCGCGGGGTCGGCACGCGCTTCCTCGGGGGTGAGCCAGTGCGCCTCGGGCATCGCGGCGGCGAGCGCGTGCCGCCAAGCGGCATCTTCCGAGCGTGAGAAGTCGCCGGCGAGAACGATCCACATGCCACGCAGGGTAGCGCAAGCCCTCAAGAACGCCCGACAGGCGCCGAAAGCGACGTCGACCCCCGCCACCGGTGCCACCCATGTCGTCGCGATTCGCCCCCTTGTCGAGCCTGCGCTGCACGCTGCCCGTGGTGCTGGGTGGTGCCGCGCTGTTGTCGATGCTGGCCGTACTCGCGCTGCAGGCCGCGCTCGCGGCCGCCGGCGCACGGTGGCCGCTGGCCGCCTGGCTGGGCCTGCAGGTCGCGATCGCCGGTGTCGCCGCGCTCGCGCTGCTGTGGTGGCGGGTGGTGGGCCCCGTTCGCCAGCTCGAAAGGCAGGCCCGCGCGCTCGCCGCGCTGGCGCCGCTGCCGGCGCTGGAGTGGAGCGAGAACGAAGAGTACGGCCCGCTGGCCGCCCACCTCGACTCGCTGCGCGACCGCCAACTCGAGCTGATGGCATCGATCGAGCGCAAGAGCGAGCAGATCGACCAGCTGGCCACCTACGATGCGGTGACACGGCTGCCCAACCGCGCGCTGCTGCGCGAGCTGTTTTCGCACCAGGCGGCGGCGGCGCGGCGCGCACGCACATCGCTGGCGCTGCTGCTGGTCGACCTCGACCACTTCAAGACCCTCAACGACACCCTCGGGCACGCTGCCGGCGACGAGTTGCTGCGCGTGGTCGGCCGCCGGCTGGCGGTGACGCTGCGCGAGTCGGATTTCGTCTGTCGGCTCGGCGGCGACGAGTTCGCGGTGCTGCTCTCCAACCCCGAGGGATGGGACCAGGTGGCGGTGGTCGCCGAGCGGCTGCTCTCGGTGGTGGCGCAGCCGATCGTGCTCGACCAGGGTGGCCATGGCGCGCAGATCACCGCCAGCGTCGGCATCGCGATGTTCCCGTCGGACGCGGTGGACTTCGACGGCATCGTTCGCACCGCCGAGCTGGCGATGTACCGCAGCAAGGAACTCGGCCGCGCACGCCACAGCTTCTACCACCCGGACCTCGACGCCGTGCTGCGCGAGCGCGCCGCGCTCGAGCGCGAGCTGCTGCGCGCGGTGACCGAGAACGAGCTGGTGCTGTACTACCAGCCGGTGGTCGACGCCGCGCGATCGCGGCTGGTCGGCGCCGAGGCGCTGCTGCGCTGGCAGCACCCGCAGCGCGGGCTGCTCGAGCCGGCGGCGTTCCTGCAGGCTGCCGAACATACCGGGCTGATGCGCGAGATCGGCCGTTGGACGCTCGAGGTGGCGTGCCGCCAGCTCGCCGCCTGGCAGGCCGCCGGCATCGCGCCGCCGCGAATCGCCGTCAACCTCTCGGCGCGGCAGGCGCACGACGCCACGCTTCCGGAGGCGGTGCGCGCGACGCTCGACCGCCACGGCCTGCAGCCGAGCCAGCTCGAGCTCGAGATCACCGAGGACGCGCTGCGTGCCGACAGCGAAGTCGCGCAGCGCGCCGCGGTGAGGCTGCGCGCGCTCGGCGTCGCGATCGCGATCGACGACTTCGGCACCGGCCACTCGTCGCTGGTGACGCTGAAGCTGCTGCGCCCGGACCGGTTGAAGATCGACCGCAGCTTCATCCGCCGCCTGCACCAGGACGATGGCGACGCCGCGCTCGCCGACGCGGTGATCGGCATGGCGCGTTCGCTGGCGATCGGCGTCGTCGCCGAGGGCGTCGAGACGGCGGCGCAGCGCGACTGGCTGCTCGACCGCGGCTGCCCGCTGCAGCAGGGCTTCTTCTACGGCCAGCCGATGCCGGCGAGCGCCTTCGAGCGGCTGGTGATCGAGCGCTTCACCACCGAGCCGCGCACGCGGCCGGCGAACCTGGAGAGCGCCGACACGGCCTGAGTGCGGCGCGTCCGCTCGATCAGCCGAGCGCCCCGATCAGCCGATGCAGCGCCGCCACGACGGTGGCGTGGCGCACCGCGGCGCGGTCGCCGTCGAGCAGCAGCTGCTCGGCCCGGAGCTCGACGCCGCTGCCTGCCGTGCGCCAGCCCCAGGCCAGCCACACCGTGCCCACCGGCTTGCCCGGCACCGCTCCGCCGGGGCCGGCGATGCCGGTGACGGCCACCGCCAGCTGCACCGGCGAGCGGTTGAGCGCGCCGGCCGCCATCGCCCGCGCCACGGGCTCGCTGACCGCCCCATGGCTGCGCAGCAAGTCCCCGCCGACACCGAGCAGCTCGGTCTTGGCGGCGTTGCTGTAGGTGACGAAGCCGCGATCGAACCAGTCGCTCGAACCCGCCACCGCGGTGCAGGCGGCGGCGATCAGGCCGCCGGTGCAGCTTTCGGCGGTGGCCATCTGCCAGCCGCGCGAACGCAGCGCGTCGCCCAGGCGCAGCACCAGCGGTCCGGTGTCGGGCAGATCCGGCTCCGCCAGGCTGCCCGCCCCTCTCGTGGGGCGGCGGCTCTGCCGCCTGGGAGTACCCGTCACCAAGTCCAGAGCCTCACCCAGATGGCGATCCACAGCAGCGTGCACAGTGCGGCGACGAGGTCGTCGAAGAGGATGCCGAAACCCTGTGCCCAGCCCGGCGGCTGGCCGCTGCGGCCCTTGAACAGATGGTCGGCCCACCGCACTGGGCCCGGCTTCGCGGCGTCGAAGAACCGAAAGAGCGCGAAGGCGCCGAGTTGGGCCCAGAAGCCGGCCGGCATCAGCAGCCAGAGCACGATCCAGAAGGCGACGATCTCGTCCCACACCACCGCCGACGGGTCGGCGCTGCCCAGGTGCTGCGCAGTGCGTGTGCACGCCCACCAGCCCCCGGCGAGCGCAAGCGCGATCACCACCGCCCAGCCGGTGGCCGAGAGCCAGTGGTCGAGCACGAGAAAGCTCACCCAGGCCCACAGCGTGCCGACGGTGCCGGGCGCCCGCGGTGCGAGCCCGCTGCCGAAGCCGAGCGCGAACCAATGCGCCGGGTGCGCAAGCAGGAAGCCGGCGCTGGCGCGGCGGGGCGCAGCGGCGTTCAACGGTTCACCCCACGTTGCCGGCGATGAAGTGGTCGAAGCCGCCGGGCAGCGCCTGCATCGCCGAGCCGTCGGCGTCGCGAACGACGAGGCCGCCGGCGGTGATGCGGCCGATTCGGGTCACCGGCACGTCGGACGCGGCCCCGGCAGCGCGCACGTCGGCGTCGCGCCCCGCGGGGGCGGTGAACAGCAATTCGTAGTCGTCGCCGCCGGCGAGCAGGCAGTCCCGCTCCAGCGCCGCGGGCTGCGCCGTGAGCACCGCGCTGCGCGGCAGCGCGCCGAAGTCGACCTCGGCACCGACGCGCGAGCGCTCGAGCACATGCGCAAGGTCGCCGAGCAGGCCATCGCTCAGGTCGATCGCGCTCGTCGCCAGCCCGCGCAGCGCGATGCCGAGCGCGATCCGCGGCTCCGGGCACTCCATCCGCCGACGAACCGGCTCGAAGTCGCCGCCGCCGAGCGCGGCGCGGCCGCGGAAAACCTCGAGCGCCAGGCGCGCGTCGCCGAGGGTGCCGCTGACCCACAAGCCGTCACCCTCTCGCGCGCCGCTGCGAAGCAGGGCCGCGCCGGCGGGCACCTGCCCGAAGACGGTGATGCACAGGTTCAGCGGCCCGGCGGTGGTGTCCCCGCCGACCAGCTCGCAGCGGTGCTGGTCGGCCAGCGCAAACAGCCCGCGGGCGAACGGCTCGAGGAAATCCGGCTCGGCGCGCGGCATCGCAAGCGCGAGCGTGAAGGCCAGCGGCTCGGCGCCGCAGGCCGCAAGGTCGCTCAGGTTGACCGCCAGCGCCTTGTGGCCGAGCCGCTCGGGCGGCACCGTCGGCAGGAAGTGCCGGCCTTCGACCAGCATGTCGCAGGAAACGGCGATCTGCATGCCGGGGGCCGGCGCCAGCAGCGCGCAGTCGTCGCCGATGCCGAGCGCGGCGCGCCGTGCCGGGCGCGTGAAATAACGTTCGATCAGAGCGAACTCACCGAGGGCCCGGGACATCTTCAGTGTCCAAGCTCGCGCAGTTTGTTCGCCAGCTCGACGGCCGACTTGACGTCCATCTTCTCGAACACGCGCGCGCGGTGCACCTCGACCGTGCGCACGCTGATCTGCAGCGCGTCGGCGATCAGCTTGTTCGGCCGGCCTTCGACCACCAGTTGCATCACCTCGCGCTCGCGGTCGGTCAGCTCGGCGAGCGAGCGCGCCAGCATGTCGCGGCCCTGGCGCTGCATCAGCGCGTCGGCGCTGGCCTGGAGCGCCTGCTCGACGCGGTCGACGAGTGTGTTGTTCGAGAACGGCTTCTCGACGAAGTCGAAGGCGCCGCGCTTGACCGCTGCCACCGCGGTCGGCACGTCGCCGTGACCGGTGAGGAAGATGATCGGCAGCAGCCGCAGCAGCGAACGCTCGGCCAGCCGATCGAAGAGCACGAGCCCGCTCATGCCCGGCATGCGAACGTCGAGCAGCAGGCACGAAGGTGAGCGTGGCCACGGCGCCGCGGCCGTGGCGACATGCGACTCGAAGGCCTCGGCGCTGGCAAACGGCTCGGGCAGCAGCCGCCGCGAGCGAAGCAGCCAGGCCAGCGCGTCGCGCACGACCTCCTCGTCGTCGACGAGGTAGACCACCGGGTGGCCGAGGGCGGCGGGCAGCGACATCTTGCTCGGCGGTGGCGTCGGACTTTCAGGCGCTGTCGCTCGCCGACAGCGCAGCCGATTCTGCCTGTGCAGCCGCCGGCAGCGTGAAGCGGAACTCGGTGCCCGCCTGTGAAGGGCTTGCAGGGCCGAAATCGAGCGCGCCTCCATGCTGTTCGATCACCGTGCGGCACAGGCTCAGGCCGAGGCCCATGCCCTCGCTGCGGGTGGTGAAGAACGGCGTGAAGAGCTTCGACGCTACGTCGGGCGCGACGCCGGGGCCGGCATCGACGACGGAGAAGGTGACCCACTTCGGGTGCGTCTGCCGCACCCGCAGCGTCAGCACCCGTTCGGCGAGCGGTGTCGTGCCGTCCATCGCCTGGATGCCGTTGCGCGCCAGGTTCAGCAGCACCTGCTCGAGCATCGTGCGGTCGCAGACCACCCGCGCCGGGCGCGACGGCAGGTCGAGTTCGATCCGGGTGCCGCTCTTGTGCGCCTGCAGCCGCACCAGCGGCAGCACCGATTCGATCAGCGCTGCGGCGTCGATCGCCTCGCGCATCTGCTCGCGCCGCCGCACGAAGCTGTGAACGCTCTTGATCACGCGTCCAGCGCGTTCGGCCTGCTCGGCGATGCGCTCGAGCGCCTGCTGCAGCATCGAAGGGGTCTGCTCGTCGGGCTCGCGAAGCAGGTTCAGCGAGCCGCTGGCGTAGCTGGCGATCGCGGCCAGCGGCTGGTTCAGCTCGTGGCTGAGCAGCGAGGCCATCTCGCCGACGGTGGCCAGCCGTGCGCTGGCCTGCAGCCGGTCCTGCTGCTGGCGCGACAGCTCCTCGATGCGGCGCTGCTGGCTGACGTCGAGCACCGCGCTCATCCAGCCCGTCTGGCGGCCGTCGCGGTCGAGCAGCGGGGCCTCGTAAATCATCACCGGAAAACGCTCGCCGCTCTTGCGCAGGAAGACCGTCTCGAAGCCCTCGCGCAGCGCGGACATACCGGCGGCGCGCCGCTCGGCCTGGCGCTGGGTGTACTGCTGGGCATGCTCGGGCGGCCAGTAAGGTGGCGCGGCGGCGGACTGCAGTTCATCGGCAGCAAACCCCACCATCGCGCAGAACGCCGGGTTGACATAGGTGATGTGGCCGTCGAGGTCGCGCGCACGCAGGCCGGTGATCAGCGAGTCCTCCATCGCCTTGCGAAACGCGAGCGCCTCGTCGAGCGCGCGCTCGGTCTGCGCCCGGCGGCGCACGTCGCGCGCGAGCGCGAGCACGACACCGAACAGCGCCACCGAGAGCCCGAGCACGAGCGCGAGCGTGACGTTGGGGATCAGGCTCGGCGCACGCGCCGCGCTGTCGGCGCGCAGCCGCAGCGCCAGGCCGGGCAGGTCGACGATCTGCTCCGACTTGAAGACACCGGCGCCGCGTGGCCCGCCGGCGCGCGCGAGCCGGGCACCGTCGCCTTCGATGATCGACAGCTCGACCCCGCGCGCCTGCTCCGGCGTCAGCAGCGCCTCGAGCAGCGCCGCGAGGCCGTAGCTGGCGACCAGGAAGCCTTCGTCGGAGCCGGCCAGCGTGACGGGGACGCAAAGGTCGATCACTTCGACCCCGGTGCCGCCCGGCAGCGGCACGTAGTAGCTGCGCGAGAACAGCGGCGTCGCCTGGCGGCGCGCGGCCAGACAGGCGACCTCGGTGTCGACGTTGAGGCTGGCGCGCGGCATCTGGACGAACAGGCGCGGCGAGTTCGGCGAGTCGACTTCGGCGGTCACCTGCAGCCGCGGGTCGCGGCGCTCGATGCGGATCAGTTCGCGCTGGCCGCGCATCAGATCCGCTGCACCGGCCTGCCACGGCGCGGCGGCCGGGTCGGGCCACAGCAGCGACTGAACACCTTGCATCGACCTCAGCAGGTCTCGGCGCAGCCGCACCGCGGACTCGGCGGCGAGGTCGTCGATCTGGTTCTGGCTGCGGGTGCTCTCGTAGCTGACGGTGAGCCCGACCAGCAGGCTCTGCGCCACCAGCAGCAGCACGACGAGCGCCGCCCACAGCCGCGCACGACGCGGTCCGCGCCGCTCGGGCGGGGGGGGCAGGACGGGGGTCATCTCACGTGGGAGGCCGGTGGCCGGGTGGCTCCCGGCCACGAGTATTGGGCCGCCGCGATGCCGCCGCGGTACGCAGTTTCGCGCATGCCGAAGGGGCCTTGGCCGAAGCCTAGAATCCGCGTCCCCCAGGAGATGCCGCCATGCCGAGCTACGAGGAAAAGCGCGCCGAACTCCGCCGCGCGGCGCTCGAGTACCACGAGTTCCCGACCCCGGGCAAGGTGGCGATCGCGGCAACCAAGCAGGTCGTCAACCAGCGCGACCTCGCGCTCGCCTACTCACCCGGGGTGGCCGCGGCCTGCGAAGAGATCGCCGCCGACCCCGCGAACGCCTTCCGCTACACCGCGCGCGGCAACTTGGTCGCGGTCGTGACCAACGGCACCGCGGTGCTCGGCCTCGGCGACATCGGGCCGCTGGCCGCCAAGCCGGTGATGGAAGGCAAGGCGGTCCTCTTCAAGAAGTTCGCCGGCATCGACGTCTTCGACATCGAGATCAACGAGAAGCACAACCTGGACAAGCTGGTCGACGTGATCGCCGCGCTCGAGCCCACCTTCGGCGGCATCAACCTCGAGGACATCAAGGCCCCGGACTGCTTCTACGTCGAGCGCGAGCTGCGCAAGCGCATGAAGATCCCGGTCTTCCACGACGACCAGCACGGCACCGCGATCGTCGTCGGCGCCGCGGTGCTCAATGCGCTGAAGGTGGCTGGCAAACGCATCGACGAGGTCAAGCTCGTCGCCTCGGGCGCCGGTGCGGCGGCGCTGGCCTGCCTGTCGCTGCTGGTCAAGCTCGGGATGAAGCGCGAGCACATCTGGGTGACCGACCTCGCCGGCGTCGTCTACGAGGGCCGCACCGAGCTGATGGACGAGGACAAGGCGGTGTTTGCGCAGCGCACGTCGCTGCGCACCCTGGCCGAGGTGACGCCGGGGGCCGATCTCTTCCTCGGGCTCTCGGCGGGGGGCGTGCTGAAGCCGGCGATGGTGGCCGCGATGGCGCGGCAGCCGATCATCTTCGCGCTCGCCAACCCGACGCCGGAGATCATGCCCGAGGAGGTGAAGGCGGTTCGCGACGACGCCATCATCGCCACCGGCCGCACCGACTACCCGAACCAGGTCAACAACGTCCTGTGCTTCCCGTACATCTTCCGCGGCGCGCTCGATTCCGGCGCGACGACGATCACCGACGCGATGGAGATCGCCGCGGTGCACGCGATCGCCGAGCTGGCGCAGGCCGAGCAGAGCGAAGTGGTCGCCGCCGCCTACGCCGGGGCGACGTTGTCGTTCGGCCCCGAATACCTGATCCCGAAGCCCTTCGACCCGCGGCTGATGATCAAGATCGCGCCCGCGGTGGCGCAGGCGGCGGCCGAGTCCGGCGTCGCGCGACGGCCGGTGAAGGACCTCGCCGCCTATCGCGAGAAGCTGCAGACCTTCGTCTACGCGTCGGGCACGACGATGAAGCCGATCTTCAGCGTCGCGAAGCGGGCCACACGCAAGCGGGTCGCCTACGCCGAGGGCGAGGAGGAGCGCATCCTGCGCGCGGCGCAGGTGGTGGTCGACGAAGGGCTGGCGCGGCCGACGCTGATCGGCCGGCCGGCGGTCATTGCGCAGCGCTGCGAGAAGTTCGGCTTGCGGCTGAAGGAAGGCCTGGACTACGACGTCGTCAACGTCGAGCAGGACCACCGTTACCGCGACTTCTGGCAGACCTACCACCGCATGACCGAGCGCAAGGGCGTCACGGTGCAGGTGGCGAAGATCGAGATGCGCCGACGGTTGACGCTGATCGGCGCCATGCTGCTCGCCAAGGGCGAGGTCGACGGCATGCTCTGCGGCACCTGGGGCACCACCGCCAACCACCTGCACTACATCGACCAGGTGATCGGCAAGCGCGCCGGCGGCTGCCCGCGCACCGCGCAGGACGTCCCGGTCTATGCCTGCATGAACGGCGTGATGCTGCCGCGTGGGCTGGTCTTTCTCGTCGACACCCATGTCAATGTCGACCCGACCGCCGAGGAACTGGCCGAGATCGCCTCGATGGCTGCCGACGAGATGATGCGCTTCGGCGTGACGCCGAAGGCGGCGCTGCTGTCGCACTCCAACTTCGGCACCAGCGATGCACCGAGCGCGGTGAAGATGCGCCGCACGCTCGCGATCCTGCGTGAGCAGGCGCCCTGGCTCGAGGCCGACGGCGAGATGCACGGCGACGTCGCGCTCGACGGTGAGCAGCGCCGCGTCCAGATGCCGCGCAGCACGCTCGCCGGGGATGCCAACCTGCTGGTGCTGCCCGACATCGATGCCGCCAACATCGCCTACAACCTGCTGAAGACGGCCGCCGGCGGCGGCATCGCGATCGGCCCGGTGCTGCTCGGTGCCGCGATGCCGGTGCACGTGCTGACACCGTCGGCGACCGTGCGCCGAATCGTCAACATGACGGCGGTGACGGTGGCTGACGCCGACGCCGGACGCTGACCGAGCGCCTTTGCTGCCCGCCCGGCGGGGCGCTCGCGCCACCCTGGACCGTCTGGGGCGCGCCCGCCGTGGCACCGCCCCTGGCCCGAGGGGCGTCGGCTGTAGGGGGTTATCAACCGCGACGCAATGCGAAAGCGTGTGCTCACAATACACCCTCTCTGACTGCCCGTTTTTTGTGCAGCGACTTGAGTTTCCGGGGGGGTTCCGATAGCATCGCCGCTTCGGTTTCAGGGTTCCCCCCGTGTTGGTGAACGGATTGGCCTCGGCGAGGTCTGCGCTTGGCAAGTTAGGGCTCGCTGTCGTAGTCGCCACTTGCGCACTGTCCGTTCCGGAGCTCGAGGCGCGGCCGGCGCCGGGCGATCTCCCCGCTGTGTCGCTGGAGTCGCTGCCGAAGGAGGCCCAGCACACCGCGCAACTGATCCGTCGCGGCGGCCCCTTTCCCTACACGAAGGACGGCACCGTGTTCGGCAATCGCGAAAGACTGCTCCCGGCCAAGCCCCGGGGCCACTACCGCGAGTACACGGTGAAGTCGCCTGGGGCCCGCGACCGGGGTGCCCGGCGCATCGTCTGCGGCGGCAGGCAGCCCACCGCGCCCGATGTCTGTTACTACACCGGCGACCACTACACAAGCTTCTCCCGCATCGTGCAGTGAACGCCGGCGAAAGAGATCCAGTGCTTCTCGACTACAAGGAGGAACGTGACATGCAGTTGCAGACCGTCCGTCCGAACATCGTCCAGGCCATTCGCGCCTACCGCGTCGACGACCTGATGCACGCGGCCGAGGCCGCGGGGCAGCATTTCCTCTACGCCAACCTGTCGCAGGCCCAGTCCAAACAAGAGGTGCTGGAGTCGATCGCCACCGCGTTCACCTTTCCCGCGCACTTCGGCAAGAACCTCGACGCGCTCTACGACTGCATGACCGATCTTGTCCACAAATCGGGCCAGCAGCAGGGCTTTGTCGTCGTGCTCGAGCAGCTGCCCGACAACCCGCGCTTCGACCGCGAGGCGCGCGAGCAGCTGCTCGACGTTTTCCGCGACGCGGCTGACTTCTGGGGCGAGCGGCGAATACCGTTCCGATGTTTCTATTCTTTTCAGTAGCCCGCTCCCAGGAAAACGGGTCATGGGAGCGGGCGACAGAGGTGGCCCAGGCGAACGCACCGAAGGCGGTGCCGAAGGTGGCGGTGCCGAAGAACGGCACCAACCCCAACTTCGGCATGAACATGCCGATGATGGTGAGCGCGTTCGACACCTCGATGTGGCTCAGCGCCGCCTGACGCGCGCGCAGCCCTTCGAGCAAGGAGCCGCGGCAGCCGCCGCGGCTCTTTTGTTTTCAGGCCAGCGCCAGCGCAAGAAGGGTGTACTCGCCCACCGGCACCTCCTCGGCGCGGCGCTGCACGTCGAAGCCGCCGCCGTAGCCGCGGGCATCGAGCCATCGCCCGAGCGTGTGGCGCAGCAGCTTGCGCCGCTGCGAGAAGGCCACCGTCACCAGCTCGGAGAGCAGCGCCGGGTCCACCGGCGCCGGCGCTGCAAGGGGCACCATGCGCAGCATCGCGCTCGTCACCCGCGGCGGCGGGCGAAAGGCCTGCGGCGGCACGTCGAACAGCCACTCGATCGCATAGCGCCACTGCAGCATCACCGTCAGCCGCCCGTAGTCCTTGCCTCCGGGCGCGGCCGCGAGGCGCTGAACGACCTCCTTCTGCAGCATGAAGTGCTGGTCGGCCACCCGGGAGGCGCAGCCGAGCAGGTGGAACAGGATCGGCGTCGAGACGTTGTACGGCAGGTTGCCGACCACCCTCAGCGGCCGACCCGCCTCGGCCGCCAGCGCAGCGAAGTCGACCCGCAGCACATCGGACTCGACGACCCGGATGCGGGCATCGCCGCGCCAGCGCGCAGCGAGGTCGCGGTCGAGCTCGACCACCGTCAGCCGCCCGGCGCGCTGCACCAGCGGCAGCGTGATGGCGCCGAGCCCAGGGCCGATTTCGACCAGCTCGTCGCCGGGCCGGGGATCGATGGCGTCGATGATCGCAGCGATCACCGCGTCGTCGACCAGGAAGTGCTGGCCGAAGCGCTTGCGGGCGACGTGCATCGCGGCGGCCGCGCCTACAACGGCGGCTCGCGCATCTCGACGTAGGCCCGGGCGCGCAGGTCCTTTGCCCAGTCGGCAAAGGCCTGCTCGAACTTGCGTTCGCGCAGCACGTTGCGCGCCTGGTCGCGCAGCTGCTTCTCCTCGATCGCGACCTCGCGCCGCTCGAGCACCTGGATCAGGTGGACACCGAAGCGCGATGTCACCGGCGCCGAGATCGCGCCGATCGCGAGCTTGCTCATCGCCTCCTCGAACTCCGGCACGAAAACACCCGGGCCCACCCAGCCGAGGTCGCCACCGGCGGCGGCGCTGCCGTCGTCGGAGTTCTGGCGCGCCAACTCCTCGAAGGTGCGCTGGCCTTCCTCGATCTGGCGGCGCATCTCGGCCAGGCGCCGGGCCGCCGCCTCGGTGTCGAGCTGGGCCGTCGTGCGCAGCAGGATGTGGCGCGAGTGGGTCTGCGTGACGCGCAACGCCGACCCGTCGCGCCGCTCGATCACCTTCAGCACGTGGAAGCCGGCGCCGGTGGCCAGCAGCGCGGGCGCGACCTCGCCGGTGCCGAGGCCACGCACCGCCTCGACGAAGGCGTCGGGCAGCCGCGACGACGCGCGCAGCCCGATCTCGCCACCCCGTTCGCGGTTGGCGTCGTCGGATACCTCCCGCGCCACGGTGGCGAAGTTCTCGCCGCGTTGCACCCGTGCCAGTGCCGCCTCGGCGCGCGCGCGTCGTGCGGCGCGCGTGGCTTCGTCGGCGCGGTCGGGCACGGAGACCAGGATCTGCGCCAGGTTCAGCTCGGCATCGGCCTGGGCTGCCGTGCGCTGTTCGGCGATCAGGCGGTCGATCTCGGCGTCGCTGACGCGGATGCGCTGGTAGACCTCGCGCTCGCGAACACGCTCGACCAGCATCTGGTCGCGAAGGTTGGCGCGGAAGCGGGCGTAATCCAGTCCCTCCTGGCGAAGCCGCTCGCGGAGCTGCTCGAGCGAGAGCTGGTTCTGTGCGGCGACGCCCTGCATCGCGCGGTCGAGGTCGTTCTCGTCGATCTTGACGCCGCTTTCGCGGGCGTGGGTGACCAGCACCCGCTCGTCGATCAACGCGTCGAGCACGAGCTTGCGGATCTCGGTCTCGGCCGGGGGGCGCTGGCCGCTGCGCTGTGCGTCCTGCAGCACCCTTTCGATGCGGCGGTCGACCTCGCCGGCGGTGACCAGCTCCTGGTTGATCACCGCGACGATGTAGTCGCCGTTGCGCACCGGCGTGCGTGTCTGCGCCTGAGCGGTGGCGAGCGCGAGGCAGCACAACAGGCCGGCGGTGGCGGCCGCGGCGCGGCGCGCCAGGGCAGGTTCATTCATAACGCACGGGAGCAGGGTTCGGATCGCTGCGTTCTTCGCGCAGCAGGCGGTAGCCGGGGATATTGTCCTTCAAGACCTTGAGCGGGTTCGAACCCAGCCGCGACAGGCCCACCAGCTCGAGCTGCAACAGCAGCCGTGTCGTCGCCTCGCTGCGGCCGGTGGAGAGCCGCTCGGCCACCACGCGGCCGATCCAGCAGCCGGCGTCGTACTCGAAGCCAAGCACCGAATCGGTGATGCGGCTGTCGCGCAGGCTGTAGTTGACGCGACCGACGCCGTACCAGGTGCCCCTGCAGCTGCCGCTGCCGCCGCGACCGGCGGCAGCGACGCCGTCGCCGGGGGCCATCGCCGCCTTCCAAAGCGGCCACTGCCAGCCGACCTCGAGCTGCTCGGTCAGCCCCCGCGTGAAGCGGTAGGTGGCGCTGACGGTGCGGAACGGCCCCGGCTGGTAGCGCACCGAGACGATCGATCGCATCGGCCGCTGGATGTCCGGGCTGTACTGCAGCGCGCCGTCGAGCGCCACCGCCGGCAGCACGCTCGTCGACCCGAGGAGGAAGAGGTCGGAGAAGCGCCGCGTGAACGGTACGCCCTCGGGCGTGATGTGCTGGGTGGAGAACAGGTAGCGCTGCACGATTCCCAGGCGCAGCGCCTCGACCCCGCTCGCGGGATCGACCAGGCGAGTTGTCACGCCCGCGGTGAGCTGCCGTGTGTCGGAGACGCGGTCGATGCCCGAGAAGGCGTTGTCGGAGAAGATCGAGTCGAAATTGAAGTCCTTGCCCGCGGAGTCGAAGTTCGGCAGCCCGCTCTGCGCGCGGAAAGGCGTGCCGACGAGCCGCAGCCTCGGCTCGAGTGTCTGGCGCAGGTCACGGCCGAAGGCCCGCGTGCTGCGCTCGAACACCATGCCGGCGTCGACACTCAGCGTCGGGATCACGCGCGACGCCTGCTGGCGCCCGTCGGCCATCGCCTGGTCGAGCGAGTAGCGGGCGGCGTTGAAGCTCGCGCGCGGCGTCAGCCACCAGCCGCTGCCGCGCCAGGTGCGGGCCAGCGCACCCACCGCGTGCCAGCGCCAGCCGGTCGGCTCGGTGGCGCTGCCCGCGCGGTCGGTCAGCGTGAAGCGGTTCGCCTCGGTCTGCAGCGAGTAGTCCCACGTGGCAGCGAGTGCCCCGGCGAGCTGCACGCCGAGCTGCGGCGAGCGCTGGTACGGCGACAGCACCGGTGCGTCGCTGCCCTGCAGCACCTGCCAGCGCTGAAGGCTGGCGTAGGCCAGGCCGTCGCCGCCGGCCACCGTGAACGGCCGCTCGGCGTGCAGCACCTGCGGCAGCAGCCGCGGCGTCAGGCTGCGCGCGTCGCCGGGGAAGTCCTTCCACCAGTTGTCGTCGGAGACATGGGCCACCTCGGCGCGCCACCGTGCCTGCCATGGCAGTTCACCTTCGTGCTGCAGCTGCCAGCCGCTGCGGCTGCGGGCGGCCACGCGGTCGTCGGGCAGCCAGTCGAGCCGCAACTGGCCGCGGTAGCCGGGCTCGAGATAGCGGAACTCGGCGTCGAGCCCGATGCCGCGCCGCGTGATCACCCGCGGCGTCAACGTCGCGTCCCGGTTGGGCGCGATGTTCCAGTAGTAGGGCACTTCGAGCGTGAGGCCGCTCTTGCTGTCGATGTCCACGCTCGGTGGCAGCCAGCCGGACTTGCGCCGGTCGCCGAGCGGGAAGCTGATCGCCGGCAGCGCGAGGATCGGCACCCCCAGGAAGCGCAGCACCGCGCCTTCGGCCTGGCCTTCGTCGGCGTCGGTGTCGAGCTTGATGCGGTCGGCGCGCAGCACCCAAGGCGGGTCGACTGGGCCTTCTCGAGGGCAGCTGGTGTAGCTGGCGTTGCGCACCACCGAACGGGCGCTGTCCAGGAAGTCGATGCGCTCGGCGCGGCCGCCGGCCTTCAGGCGCGGGAAGTCGAACTCCGGCTGCAGGAAGTAGCCCTCGAAACGCTGCACCGCGATTCGCAGCTCGGGGCCGCGGTAGACACCGTTCGGGTTGCGCACGACGACTTGGCCCCGCGCCCAGGCGACATCCTCGGCCTGCTCGTAGCTCAGCCAGTCGGCCAGCAGCTCGACCGCACCGCGCTTGAGCTGCACCTGCCCCTCGGCGACGGTCTCGAGGTCGGGCCGGCCGCGGATCTCCAGCGCGCGCAGCTCGATCGGCGCAGGGGCACTCGCCGCGCGCGCTGGCGGCCGCGGCGTCGCCGCCTGCGCGAGCGCGACGCCATGGCTGCCGAGCAGGCAGCAGGCTGCGGCCAGGGCCAGCGGATGGCGACGGGGGTGGCGTCGGTGGGTCTCCGGCACGGGTGTCGATCCAACGACGCTTCGTAGAATGAAATTATCCATGAGTGACACCGTGACTTGGCCGACCCCGCAGCGGGCCGAGGCCTTCGCGCGCTGGGTGGCGGCAGTCGGGCCGCGCCACGGCCTGCAGCCCGAGACGCTGCGGGCCGCATCGGCCGACGCCAGTTTCCGCCGCTACCTGCGGGTCACCACCCGGCACGGCGGAAGCCTGATCGTGATGGATGCGCCGCCGCCACGCGAGGACGTGCGTCCGTTCGTCCACGTCGCGAGGCTGGCGCTGGCCGGCGGCTTGCATGTGCCGCGTGTGATCGAGGCCGACGAGGCCGCCGGTTTCCTGCTGCTGTCGGACTTCGGCGACGAGCTGTACCTCGACGCCTTGCGCGACCCGGCTCGTGCCGACTCGTTGATGCGCGACGCGCTGTCTGCGCTCGTGCGCTGGCAGACCGCCATCCCGGCCGGCGCGCTGCCTCGTTACGACGAAGCCTTGCTGCGCGACGAGCTGACGCTGTTCACCGAATGGTGCGTGCAGCGCAAGTTCGGGATCCGCTGGAGCCCTGCGCAGTGCCGCGCATGGGACCGCGCGTCCGATCGGCTGGTGCAAAGCGCACTCGCACAGCCGGTGGTCGCGGTGCACCGCGACTGGATGCCGCGCAACCTGATGGTCTGCGCGCCGAACCCTGGCATCCTCGACTTCCAGGACGCCGCCTCCGGGCCGTTGACCTACGACCTCGCGTGCCTGCTGCGCGACGCCTTCATCTCGTGGGACGAGGAACAGGAGATCGACTGGGCGGTGCGCTGGTGGCAGATGGCCCGCGAGCAGGGGGTGCCGCTGTCCAACGGGATGCGGGGGGACTTCGGCGAGTTCTGGCGTGCGCTCGAGTGGATGGGACTGCACCGCCACCTGCGCGTGATCGGCATCTTCTGCCGGCTCGAGCAACGTGACGGCAAGGCACGCTACGTCGCCGACCTGCCGCGCTTCTTCGGCTACGCAACCAAGGTCGCGATGCGCTATGCGCCGCTGTCGCCGCTGCTGCCGCTGCTGGAGCCGATGTCGAAGGCCACGGTGGCGACCGGCTACACGTTCTGACGCCACCCGAGGGAGGACGACGATGAAGGTGCTGATCACCGGTGCGGCAGGCTTCATCGGCCGCGCCTTCACGGCCGAGCTGCGCCGCGACATGGCCGCCACCTGACGGCCACGCGCGCTGCGCAGCGCGCGGCTTGTCGGATGCAGCGGCGCGCCCGTGAATATTCACGGCCGGGACACCGCGCTCCGCGGCATCCGCGGCCGGCCGGGGCTCCGTATCACCGGGCACGACGCCGACGACTCCTCGAGACACCGTCGGATCGTTTCCACCACCCACGCCACCGATACGGAGCCCACCATGAACCTCGTCAAGCAGACCCTCTTTGCCGCCACCCTTGCCATCACCGCCGGCGCCGCGTTCGCCGAGAGCCCGATCGCCGACAACGACCGCTTCATGTCCACCCAGTCGCGCGCTGAGGTCCGGGCCGAGACGCTGCAGGCGATCCGGGACGGCAGCATCGTCGTCGGCGGCGAACTCGCGCTGACGATGCGCCCGGCGAAGGCCGGCGCGAAGAGCGCGGCCTCGCGCGACAGCGTGCGCGCGCTGGCGTCGGCGCCGAAGGCCGCCGTCTGGGGCATGGTCGAAGCGCCCTGACGATCGCACGGCGGCCCGCGGCGCCACTGGCGCACGCGCCCCACGGCGCCACCGGGGTGATCGGCAGGCGCGACAATCGCCGCCTTCCCACCCGCTCCACCGCCGCCCGGTGCTCGCCGCAGCACCGGGCGGCGGCGCCATTGATGTTCGCCTTCTTCGAATCGCGCATCCGGCCGACCGTCGCGCCCGGCAGCGCACCGCCCTCGGGCCTGCTCGACTTCTACTGGCACTACGTTCGCCAGACCCGTGGCCTCTACGCCGCGCTGTTCTGCACCGGGCTCGCGGTGGCGCTGGTCGACACGCTGATCCCGATCTTCATCGGCCGCCTGGTGCGGCTGATGGAGGCCGCCGACCGTGCCGCCGCGCTGCAGGCGGCGCTGCCGGCGCTGCTGGGCATGGCGCTGCTGATCCTCATCGGCCGGCCGGCGACGCTGATGCTCGACAGCCTGGTGCGCAACAACGCCGTGGTGCCCGGCGTCACCTGCCTGATCCGCTGGCAGAGCCACTGGCATGTCGTCCGCCAGGGCTGGGGCTTCTTCCAGAACGACTTCGCCGGCCGCATCGCCAACCGTGTGATGCAGACCAGCAACGCGGTGCGCGAGAGCGTCGTCTCGACCATCCGCGCCGTCTGGTACATCGTCGTCTACGGGGCATCGGCGCTGGTGCTGATGAGCCTGTCGGACTGGCGGCTCGCGATCCCGACGCTGCTGTGGTTCACCGGCTACGTGGTCTTCCTGCGCCACTTCGTGCCGCAGATGCGCGACCTCGCGAAGTCGTCCTCCGAGCTGCGCAGCCACGTGATGGGGCGCGTCGTCGACAGCTACACCAACATCCTGACGGTGAAGCTGTTCGCCCGCGCCCGTGACGAGGACGCCTACGTGCGCGAGGTGATCGACGAGCACAACGCCGCGATCGCCGCGCACATGCGGCTGATCACGCGCTTCATGACCACGCTCGCGGTGCTGAACGCGATGCTGCTCGTCGGCACCGCGGCGATCGGCATCGGGCTGTGGGGCCAGGGCACGATCGACGCCGGCACCGTGGCCACCGCGCTGCCGCTGGCGTGGACGATCGCCAACGTCGCCGGCTGGGTGAGCTGGGAGGTGACCGGCATCTTCGAGAACATCGGCGTCGTGCAGGAGGGCATGGAGACCATCGCGGTGCCGCTGACGATGAGCGACAAGCCGGGCGCGCGTGAGCTGCGGGTCGACCGCGGCGAGATCCGCTTCGAGCATGTCACCTTCACCTACGGCCGCCAGGACGGCGCCAAGGTGCTCGACGACCTGAACCTGGTCGTGCGGCCGGGCGAACGGGTCGGCATCGTCGGCCGCTCGGGCGCCGGCAAGAGCACGCTCGTCAACCTGCTGCTGCGCTTCCACGACCTCGAGCAGGGCAGCCTGCGCGTCGACGGCCACGACGTGCGCGAGGTCACGCAAGAGAGCCTGCGCGCGGCGATCGGCCTGGTGACGCAGGACACCTCGCTGCTGCATCGTTCGATCGCCGCCAACATCGCCTACGGCCGGCCGGGGGCGACGATCGAGCAGATCGTCGCCGCGGCGAAGAAGGCGCAGGCGCACGACTTCGTCGTCGGGCTGCAGGACTGGAAGGGCCGCACCGGCTACGAGGCGCAGGTCGGCGAGCGCGGCGTCAAGCTCTCGGGCGGCCAGCGCCAGCGCATCGCGATCGCCCGCGTGGTGCTGAAGGACGCGCCGATCCTGGTGCTCGACGAGGCCACTTCGGCGCTCGACAGCGAGGTCGAGCTGGCGATCCAGCAGCAGCTGCTCGACCTGATGGAGGGCAAAACGGTGATCGCGATCGCACACCGGCTGTCGACCATCGCGCGAATGGACCGCCTGGTGGTGCTCGACGCCGGCCGCATCGTCGAGCAGGGCACCCATGCCGAGCTGCTGGCCGCCGGCGGCCACTACGCGACACTGTGGCGGCACCAGTCGGGCGGTTTCCTGCCCGAGACGCTGCCCGACGAACCGGTGCCGCCGGAGGACGACGGCCCGCTCGACGAGATGCGCGCCGACGAGCGGCCGGAGCCCGACGTGGACCCGGAGCCGCCGCCGGCGAGGGCGTGAGCCTGTGCCGGGTCGGTCGATGGCCGGCGCCAGGCTACCCGGCGCCGATCAGCACGAAAGGCGCCCAGTAGCGGGGGTCGGCGTAGCGCTGGTGGCGCGTGAATTCGCGCTTGGTTCGCGCCAGCGCCTCGGCGGCGCTGGCACCCTGGCGCAGCTTGGTAAAGAAGGCGGTCACGAAGACGGCGGTGGCGTCGTCGACCACCGGCCACAGCGTCAGCAGCGTGTTGACGTTGCCGGCCACGAACAGCGCGTAAGGCAGGCCCATCACACCTTCGCCGCCCACCACCTGGCCGAGCGCGGTGTCGCAGGCCGACAGCACCATCAGGTCACTCCTCAGGTCATAAGTTAGCCACTCGCTCGCAGTGACGTAGCCGTCGGCCGCGGGTGTCTTGCGCCGCAGGCCCAGCACCACGCTGGACAGTGCCGGCTGGTGCTGTGACACGTAGCCATGCGCGCTGATCAGCAGGTACCTGAAGTTGCGCAGCTGCCCACTGGCCTGCAATTCGTTCAAGCGCTGCTCGGTGGCCTGCGCTCCCAGGTGCACGCTGGCCGAGCCGGGGAACAACGCCGCCACCGCCTTGACCTCGGCCTCGGTGCCGGGCAATGGGGGCCACAGCCGGTCGAGATCGCTCAGCCGCGACGGGCCTCGCGGCTCTTTCGACGGCCGCGCCGCGCCCACGCGCTGCGCGCTCGTGTCGTCGGCCGGCAGGTACTCGGGATTGCCCATCGCCAGCAGGCTGCGCCGCCCGGTCAGCACCGCATACTGGGCCTGCATGGCCCTGCTCAGCGCGTACACCGACAAGGATTGCGTGTAGTGGATCGCCGCCGCGGCCACCGCGCGCTGCTCGGTTCCATCGAAGGCCAGCAGGTCCAGCGGCAGGTGGGCCAGCGGGCCGTCGGGCGAGACGACCCACTGTGCGCGGCCGCGCAGGTGGTGGGCGATCGGGCGCAACAGCCGGTCGCCCAGGTGCGCGGTCAGGTCTCCCAGGCCGGACACCGCGTGCGACCCTTCCGGCGTTGCCCCTTGCGGGTCGGCCAGCCCGACCTCGCCGTACGGCATGCGCCAGGCCTTGCGCCCCGCGTCGGCCAGTGCCTTTTCGAGCGAGCCGGTCTCGCCCACGGCCCGGCGCACCAGGGCCACCTTGTCGGCAAGCTGGTGGATGATGCCGAGGTCGACGAAATCACTGGCGCCCAGCGGGTCGACGACAAACGCGCCGACCCAGTCGCCGTCGACCAGGTAGCTCACCGCGACGGCGTTGGCCGGGATCACCCCGCGCAGGTCTCGCGGGGCCAGGATCTTGACTTCGCCGAGCTGCGCATATTTGGGGTGCCTGGTCTTCAGCGCAGCTTGGAGCGCTTCGAGCTCGCGGACGACTTCGTTGCGCCGGGTCTCGGCTTGCCGCCGCGCCTCGGCCGTGGCGGCCTGCGCGACGAGGGTGTCCTGCGCGGCGATGCGGCGATGGGCTTCATCGAGTGCGGTGCGCTCGGCCGGGGGCAGCACCCCGGACCGAGCCGCACGCTGCGAGGCCATCGCGTCGAGCAGCGTGCGCGCCTTGCTCAGCTCGGTGAGGCGAAAGGCGGTCTCGGCCTCGACCGCCCGGGTGTTGAAGTAGGCCAGCTGCCGGTAGCCGTGGACGAGTTCCTGGAACAGCGTGCGCCGGTTCTCGGCGCCCAGGCCGGGGGCCGAGCGCAGCCGCTCCGTGCCGTCGACAAAGCGCTGCGTCAGCGCCGCGGCTTCGTGGAAGCGGCCCACACCGGCGTGCGCGCGCGCGAGCTCGAGCACGGCGCCCAGGGTCGACGGGTGGTCCGCCCCGTGGACCTCGTCCGCCAGGGCCAGGCGGCGCAGCGCCAGCCGCTCGGCCTCCTGCCCGCGCCCGCCGGCGCGCTCGAGCGACGCCACGGCGCCCAGAGCGGCAATCGCGATCGGGTGGCGCTCGCCCAGGCGCGTGCTGGCCACGTCGAGCGCGCGCCGTGCCAGTGGGGCAGCGTCGGCAGCCCGCCCGACAGCGCGGTAGTTGCCGGCCAAATTCAACAACGCGGCCAGGGTGTCCGGATGCTCGGCACCGGACTCGGCCGACCGCCCGCGCAGCACGCGCTCGAGCAGCGCCGTGGCTTCGTGGTGGCGGCCCAGTTCGGCGTAGGTGCCGGCCAGGTTGGCCATCGCCGTCATCGTCATCGGCCGGTGCTCGCCCTGGGTGCGCCGCAGCACCTCGAGCACCTCCTGCTCGAGCGGTAGCGCCAGCTCGTGGCGGCCGAGGTCACGGTAGGTGGACGCCAAGTTGCCCATCGCGGCGAGCGTGTCCGGGTGCTGCGGGAAGCGCACCTCGCGCAAGACCTCGAGTACCTTTTCTTCGAGCGCCAAGGCCTCGCCGATGCGGCCGCTGCCGGCCAACAAGGCGGCCAGCGTCTGCATCGCATCGGCGCTGGCCGCCGAGCGTTCGCCATGGGCCTGGCGGGCGAGCGCGAGACCGCGCTGCGCGGTGTCGATCGCCTCGGCATAGCGGCCATGCAAAGCCAAGAGCCGCGCTACCGCGTTCAGGCTGCCCAAGGTGTCGGGGTGGGCGGGCTCGAGCTCTTGCAGCCGCAACTCGAGCACGCGCTGCATGGTCTCCAGCGCGTCGCCCAGGCGGCCGATGGCGCGGTAGGCATCGGCCAGGTCGGCCATCACGCCCAGGGTCTCGGGGTCGCGCTCGCCGGGCGCCAGGCGCATGCGGCTGACCTCGCGCTCGAGCAGCACCACCGCGGACCGCGCGTCGCCGCGGCGCATGGCCTCGGCGGCCTGGCGCAGCCGCACGGCGTCGGCCCGGGCAGGCAGGGTGACCGCCAGCAGCGCGAGCACGGCCACGAGGACGCCAGCCTGCTGCCGTAGACGCCGAGCGCGGGTCACGCGGGCGCTCGTGCGGCCGCCCATGTGCGGGCTGGCGAAGCCGATCGCCCGCCTCCCCCCAAGACACATTGCCCGCCAATCGCCGAGACGTACTGCCCTCCGAACGCGGAGACGCAGTACGCGCCAAGCATCAAGGCGCGTTGCGCACATAGATCGACTGCGCGTACAGCGGCTGCCCGCCGCTGGCCCGGCGCGGCGAGACCACGCGCGCGCGGTCGACGCCGTAGCGGAAAACGTCCTGGGTGTTGGCTTCGCTGCGTGTCCACAGCGTGTCGAACATGATCTCGATGAATTTCGGGTTGATGAGGTAGCCGCAGCCCTTGGCGGCAATGGTGTCGAGCTCGTCGACCGACGCCAGCCGCCAGGCGCTGCGCCGGCGCACCGCGTCGCGCGAGACCTCCATCGCCCCCGCCCAGGTCTCGGACGGCAATACCATCGACGGGTCGCACTTGCCGTTGGCGCCGACCCACATCGCCGGGCAGCGGAACCAGACCAGGCCGCTCTTGCGGTCGCCGATCTCGAGGTCGGTGACTTCGAAGCGTGCCGGCTCGGCGATGAACGGGTCGTCGCAGCCCGCCGCCGGCGCCGCGGTGGCGGCCGCTGCGGCCGACGCCGTGGCTTGCTGTGCGCGCGGCACCGAGGGCAGCGCGCGCGGGCTCAGCAGCATCGCGGTGATCAAGCCCGCGGTGTCGGTCTCGAAGATGACCCCGTAGCTGGGGTCGGGCGCGTAGCGATGGCGGCGGGCCTCGGAGTCGGCGATCGAGCGCCGCACCGACTCCGGCAGCGTTGGAGGCAGTGGCGGCGCAGGCAGCGGGTCGCCCAGTGCCGTGCGCAGCCGGGCGCTGTCGTCGCCGATGCGGAGCCCGGCCACGGTGCCCGCGAACGGCGCCTCGAGCCGGATCGTGCGCAGGCGCGTGTCGACACCGAAGAAGAGCCACAGGCCACTGGCGCGGTCGCGCAGGCTGGTGTCGCCGCGGTACTGCGGTTCGCCCTTGGCGTTGTAGGTGTAGGGGTAGGGCATCGGCCGCGCCGAGGGCTTGAGTGCTGCCTGGACTTCCAGCAGTGTGTCGCCGAAGGCCACCGGCAGGCCGCTGGTTTGCGGCAGCGGCCGCGCTGCGGCGGTGCTGGTCTGCGCCAGCTGGGCCAGCGCGCAACGGCAGACGATCAAGGCCCCCACCAGGAGCAGCAAGGCGCGTGTCGACAAGGCAGCCTCCGACGACGATGACCTGGCAGCAATTATTGGCGACGGCTGCGCCGGGACCGGCCGTTTGGCGCAAGGATCATCGCGGTGCCGCCGGAGGACGACGGCCCGCTCGACGAGATGCGCGCCGACGAGCGTCCGGAGCCCGACGTGGACCCGGAGCCGCCGCCGGCGAGGTCCTGAACGCCCTCGGAACCGGCCGTGGTCGGCCGGCCGACCGGATCTCAGGCCGCCTGGGCCGGAGCCACCACCTCCGCCCCCGCCTCGCGCAGCCGCGCCGCCGCGCTCAGCACCGCCAGCAGCGACGCGGTGGCGAGGTTGGCGTGGCGGCCGACGCCGAAGCGGGTGCCGCTGACGCCGGGCGCGGCCGCCTCCACCACCGCCCAGGCCTCGGCGTCGGCGCCGCTGCCGATCGCACGCTCTTCGTAGCCGTCGATTCGCAGCGCCAGCGGTAGCGCGGCCACCAGCGCGTCGAGCGGCCCGTTGCCGATGCCGTGCAGCGTCAGCGCGCGGCCGTCGATCACGACCTCGATCTCGATGCCCTGCTCGCCGCCGCGCTCGAACAGGTGGTGATTGCGGCACTGCATCGCGCCACCTTGCCGCCAGGGCGCGAGGTAGGTGCGCTCGAACAGCGCCCAAAGCTCGGCGCTCGAGATCTCGGCCTCGGCGGCGTCGGCCACCTTCTGCACGACGGCGCTGAACTCGACCTGCATGCGCCGCGGCATCACGACGCCATGCTCCTGCTCGAGCAGGAAGGCGATGCCACCCTTGCCCGACTGGCTGTTGACGCGGACGATGCCGTCGTAGCTGCGGCCGATGTCCTTGGGGTCGATCGGCAGGTACGGCACCTGCCACGCCTCGCCGTCGCGCTGCGCGGCGAAGCCCTTCCTGATCGCGTCCTGGTGCGAGCCCGAGAACGACGTGAAGACGAGGTCGCCGATGTAGGGGTGGCGGGGGTGGATCGGCAGCCCGGTGACGTCCTCGGCGAGCCGCGCGATCGCCGGCAGGTCGGAGAAGTCGAGCCCGGGGTGGATGCCCTGCGCGTACAGGTTCAGCGCCATCGTCACGAGGTCGAGGTTGCCGCTGCGCTCGCCATTGCCGAACAGGCAGCCTTCGACGCGCTGCGCGCCGGCCATCAGCGCCAGCTCGGCCGTGGCGACGCCGGTGCCGCGGTCGTTGTGCGGGTGCACCGAGAGCACCACGTGCTCGCGGCGCGGCAGGCGGTCGCTCATCCACTCGATCTGGTCGGCGAAGACGTTGGGTGTGCTCACCTCCACCGTCGTCGGCAGGTTGACGATGATCGGCCGCCCGGGGCCGGTGCCCCAGGTCTCGATCGCCACCGTGCAGGCCTGCAGCGCCACCGGCAGCTCGGTCATGCAGAAGACCTCGGGCGAGTACTGCAGCACCCACTCGGTCTCGGGGTGGGCGTCGGTGAGGTCGCGAACCCGCTGCACCTGGGTGCGGACGAGCTCCATCACCTGCGGCACCGAGAGGCCCAACACCACCTCGCGCCACACCGGCGCGGTGGCGTTGTACAGGTGAACGATGGCGCGGCGCGCACCGGCGACCGAGGCCACCGTCTTCTCGATCAACTCCGGCCGCGCCTGCGTGATCACCATCGGCGTCACGTCGTCGGGGATGCGGCCGTCGTCGACCAGCGATCGCACGATGTCGTAGTCGGTCTGGCCGGAGGCCGGAAACCCGACCTCGATCTCCTTGAAGCCGATTCGTACCAGCTCGTCGAAGAGCCGCAGCTTGCGCTGGCGGTTCATCGGCTCGAACAGCGCCTGGTTGCCGTCGCGCAGGTCGGTCGACAGCCACACCGGCGGCTGCGTGATCGTGCGCGACGGCCAGCGTCGGCCGGGGAGGTCGACGGCCGGGAAGGCCCGGTACTTGGGGAAGGGTTGTTTCAACATGGTCTCTCGGTCTCGCGTGGGGGCCGGGGCCGCTGGTGGCGGCAGGCCCGGTGGGGTGGTGCGGTGCAGGTCGCGCGCTCCCCTGGCGGCCCTCCCGGTCGGGGAGGCCGCTGCAAGGCCGGGGTCAGGGGGAGACTGTCTGGCAGCGGCTTGTCAGGCCACCTGGACGCGCGCGAACCGACCCCGGCCGGGCGCTAGGCCGGCGGGGCGTAGGACGAGAAGTCGCGGCGCGTGCATGGAGGGCCGCACCCTAAACGAGCGGCACCCCGGGTGTCAACCGCGGGGCTTCAGGCCGTCTCGGGTCCACCACGGCGGGCGTGGCCGCGGGAACCTCAAGGCGGTTCCGAGCCGCGGCGGTCGCGCGGCACCCGCGCAAGGTAGTCGTCGAGCCAGCCGGCACCGGCGGCGGCCAGCGGCTTGACCATCACGCGCACGGTGTTGACACGACCGCCGGTGTCGACGCCTTCGCGTACCCGGGTCTCGGTGTAGCCCTGGGACAGCCAGAAACGCTCGGCGCGGGCATTGCCCTGCACGACGCCGAGCCGCAGCCACCGTGCGCCCTGGCCGCGCACCCAGCCCTCGAGCCCGCGGCAGACCTCGGCCGCGGCGCCGCTGCCGTGCAGCGCGGTGGCCATCAGGAACAGGCCGAGGTGCCAGACCCCGGCGGCGCCGAGGTCGGCGCAGCCGTCGACCACGCCCACCAGCGCCTCGCTGCCCCGCGCACGAACGCCGGCGATCCAGCGGCGCGAGACCGGCAGGTGCGGCGGCGGCAGTTCGTCGAACTCGGTCTCCGCCTCGTCGGGCCGCGGGTCGCGACCGTTGACGGTGCGCAAGTAGAGCGGGTTGTCGTCGAACAGCGCCTGCAAGAGCGGCGCCTGCTCGCGGCGCAGCTCGCGCACCTCGAAGGCGGGCGTCGAGAACAGCGGTTCGGCGCCGGGTGGCCAGCGTCGCGCGAGCATCCACTCGTCGTCGGGCACCTCGCCCGGCACCCCGGGCAGCCGGGCACCGAGCGCGAAACCCAGGCGCAGCAGCAGCCGCAGCGAGCGAAGGTTGGCGCGTTTCAGCAGCGCATGCACCGTGTGCACGCCATGGCTCGCGACCAGTTCGTCGGCCATCGCGCGCAGCGCTTCCTGCGCAAGCCCCTGGCCCCAGTGCGCGCTTCCCAGCACGTAGGCGACGGCGGCCGTGCCGCCAGGCGCCACCGTGGCCTGCACGAAGCCGGCCGCCCGGCCATCGTCGCGCCGGCGGGCCACCCAGTTCAGCCACTGCTCACGGCCGTCGCCGCTGCGCCGGGACTCGAGCTTGGTGAAGCGCTCGCGCAGCCACGCGGGCGACGGCGGCGGCGCGTTCTCGTACTCGTAGAGGGCCGCGTCGGTCAGCACCGAGAACATCTCGTCGGCGTGCGACGCCACCTGCGGCTCGAGCGTCAGGCGGGGCGTGGGCACGGTGCGCATGCGCGGCGATGTTACGAGTTGACGGGCCGCGGTCGCGGGTCCAGCATGGCGGTTCGCTGTGGGGGAAGGCGGGGGGTCTGGAGCGCGACCATGAAGCGCTGGTTGCCGACGACGGTTCTTCTGCTCTGCCTGGGCTGGCTCGCGGGTTGCGCGAGCGTGCCGCCAGTGCCCCCCGACGAGAGCGTCTTCGACGACCGGCTGTTCCCGCCGCCGGCCGAACACATCGGCGCCGAGGGGCTCTTCACGGTCACGCCGGCGATGCGTCGCTACGTCGACGAGAAGATCGTGCCGCTGGCCCGCCTGCGCAACGGCAACGAGGCGCTGATCGAGGCGCTGTACACGCGCGACCTGTTGCACCTGGAGTACGACTCGGCCTACACCCGCACCGCGCAGGAGGCCTTCGAGGCGCGCATGGGCAACTGCCTGTCGCTGGTGGTGATGACCGCTGCGTTCGCGCGCGAGATGGGGCTGCAGGTGCGCTTCCAGGAGGTGCCGCGTGCCACCACCTGGGACCGCAGCGGCGACCTCTACTTTCTGGTCGGCCATGTCAACCTTGCGCTCGGGCCCGGGCTGCGGTCGGGCTGGACGTCGAGCTCCGACGCGCACTGGCTGGTGGTCGACTTCCTTCCCGGCCAGGACCTGAAGTTGCAGCGCTCGCGGACGATCGACGAGGAGCGCATCCGCGCGATGTACATGAACAACCGCGCCGCCGAGGCGATGACCCGCGGCCGGCTGGCCGACGCCTACTGGTGGCTGCGAGGCGCGTTCGCCCAGGATCGGGGTTATGCCAACACCTTCAACACGCTCGGCGTGCTCTACCGGCGCCACGGCGCGCTCGCCGCCGCCGAGCGGGCATTGCGGCACGCGCTCGCGCACCAGCCGGGCAACGCGCATGCGCTCGGCAACCTGGTCGGTACGCTGCAGGCGCAGGGGCGCCAGGCCGAGGCGGCCGAGCTGGCGCTGCAGCTGCAGAAGCTCCAGCCCGAGCAGCCCTACGAGCTGTTCCGTCAGGCGATGGTGTCGCTGCAGGCCGGTGACTTCGCCCGCGCGCGCCAGCTGCTCGAGCGTGAGATCGACAAGGTGGCCGACAACCACGAGTTCCATTTCTGGCTGGCGGTGGCGCACCTGAAGATGGGCGACCGGTCGCGGGCCCAGCGCCACCTGCAGCTTGCGCTCGAGAACAGCCCGACGCGGGCGCGCCGCGAGGGTTACGCGGGCAAGTTCGAGCAGCTGCGCGCGACCGTGCCGCGCTAGCTAGCCCGGGCGCGGCGCCCCGCGGCGGCGCCGGGGGTGGCCACGCTTGCGGCCGGGCAGGTTGCAGTCGGCACAGTCGCAGGCGTCGCAGGGCAGGTCGCAATCGCAGTCGCCCCGCTCGCTTCGCCGGGGCCGCGCCGCGAGGCAGTCGCGGTGGATCTCGCCGCATCGGTGAAGCCGCTCGCGCAACAGTCCGAGGCCCGCGAACACACCGTGCCGCCGCACGACACGGTAGCCGAGCGCCGAGCAGCTGGCGCGCCCGGTGTGCTCGCGGTAGGCGCAGCTGAATCCCTTGTGCGGCGAGAGATGGCGCTGGTAGGCGCGGATGGCCGACATCGCCAGGCGACGCGGCAGCGCGCTCGAAGACGGGGTCAATCCGGCGTCGCGAGCTTGAGGCCGACGATTCCCGCGACGATCAGCGCCAGGCTGGCGATGCGCCCGGCGCTCGCCGACTCGTCGAAGAGCACGATGCCGAGCGCCGCGGTGCCGACCGCGCCCACACCCACCCATACCGCGTAGGAGGTGCCCACCGGCAGCGACTTCATCGCCAGTCCGAGCAGCACCACGCTGCCGACCATCGCCGCCAGCGTGGCTGCGCTCGGCCAGAAGCGCGTGAAGCCCTCGGTGTACTTGAGCCCGATCGCCCAGCCCACCTCGAGCAGTCCGGCTACCAGCAGCAGCAGCCAGGGGCCCTGCGTGCGCATCACGAGGCGACCCGCGCCGTCAGGGGCAGGCGGCGATCACTTGCGCCACCGCCGCGGTGAGCTTCTTGCCATAGGGCACGTGCAGGAACTCGTTCGGCCCATGGGCGTTGCTCTTCGGCCCGAGCACGCCGCAGACCATCATCTGCGCCTGCGGGAAGCCCTTCTGCAGCATGCTCATCAGCGGGATCGTGCCGCCCTGGCCGATGTACGCGAGCGGCGCGCCGAAGAAGGTGTTCGACGCGGTGTCGAGCGCCTTCTCGAGCCAGGGTGCAAGCTCGGGCGCGTTCCAGCCGGTGGCGCCGAGCGCGCCGGCGCGGCCGTCCGGATGGAAGGTGACCTTCGCGTTGTATGGCGCGTTGTCCTCGAGCAGCGCTCTCAGCTTCAGGCTCGCCTCGTGGCCGTCGACCAGCGGCGGCAGCCGCAGGCTGAGCTTGAACGCGGTGTGCGGGCGCAGCACGTTGCCGGCGCTCGCCAGTTCGGGGAAACCATCGGCGCCGGTGACGCTCAGCGTCGGCCGCCAGGTGCGCGCGAGCAGCGCCTCCACCGGGTCGGTGGTGGTCGGCAGCACCGGGCCGCCATCGGCACCGCAGGCCCAGGGAAAGCGCCTCCACACCTCGTCCTTCAGGATCGCCGCCGCGGCCCGCATCTGCTCGACGCGCGCGGCCGGGATCTCGCAGTGGAAGCTCTCGGGCAGCAGCCGGCCGCTGGCGCTGTCTTCGAGCCGGTCGAGCAGGTGGCGCAGGATGCGGAAGGTCGACGGCACGAGCCCGCTGGCGTCGCCCGAGTGCACGCCCTCGGTCAGCACCTCGATCTTCAGCACGCCGCTGACCATGCCGCGCAGGCTGGTCGTCAGCCAGAGCTGGTCGTAGTTGCCGGCGCCGCTGTCGAGGCAGACGACGAGGCCGACGTTGCCGAGCCGCGGCTTCAGCGCGTCGATGTAGGCGGGCAGGTCCGAAGAGCCGCTCTCCTCGCAGGTCTCGATCAGGCCGACGCAGCGTGGGTGCGGCGTGCCCTGGGCGTGCAGCGCCTCGAGCGCGGTGACGGCGGCATAGACGGCGTAGCCGTCGTCGGCGCCGCCGCGGCCGTAGAGCTTGCCGTCCTCGTACTTCGGTGTCCACGGCCCGAGGTCGCGGCGCCAGCCCGAGAACTCGGGCTGCTTGTCGAGGTGGCCGTAGAGCAGCACGGTGTCGCCGCCGGCGGCGCGCCCCGACGCCGCCCACTCGAAGAAGATCACCGGCGTGCGGCCTTCGAGCCGCACCACCTCGAGCGTGAGCCCGGGCAGACGGCGCGACTCGACCCACGCCGCGGCGTCGCGCGCGACGCGGTCGAGGTGGCCATGCGCGGCCCAGTCGCGGTCGAACATCGGGCTCTTCGCCGGCACCGCGATGTAGTCGGTGAGCGCGGGGACGATGCGTTCGTCCCAGGCGCGGTCGGCAAAACCGGCGAGCGCGGCGGCTTCGGCGGTGCGGGTGGGCGCGTTCATGGCGGGACTCCTTGGTCGTTGGCTGCGAGTCTAGGCCGCGGCGAGAAACCGGGTGAGGCGGGCGACCACCTGGGCGCGTTCGGGCTCGTTGAAGATCTCGTGCGCCAATGACGGGAACTCCTGGTGCTGCAACACCGCCGGCGGCGCGGCGCGCGCGAACTCGGCGCTGCCGCGCGGCGCGACGCAGCGGTCGGCGCCAGCCCACATCAGCAGCGTGGGCGTGCGCCACGATGCGGCGCGGGAGCGCACGAGTTCGCCGCCGTCGACGACGAACCGCGCCAGCCGCGGCGTGATGCGGTCGTGGTTCAGCGCGTCTTCGACGTAGGCCTTCACGACCGCAGGGTCTCGCGAAACCCAGTCCGGCTGCAGTCCGTTGTTCAGCGCCAGGTCGGGTGCGAGGCTTCCCAGCACCGCCAGCAGCACGCGGTTGCCGGCCGAGATGTCGGCCGCCAGCGCAGGCGACGACAGCACCAGCGCGTCGACCTCGCGCGACCACGCCGCCGGCGCCGGGGCCAGCGATTCGGCGACGAAGCGCGAGGCCACCAGGCCGCCCATGCTGTGGCCGAGCAGGACGAAGCGCCCGCGAACGCCGGCGCGCACGGTGTCGAGCACGCGCGCCAGATCGGCACACAGGCTGTCGCCAGGCGCGACGACGCCACGCCGGCCGGCGCTGCGGCCGTGACCCCGGTGGTCGTGGCCGCTGACCGAGAAGCCACAGGCCAGGATCTCGCGCGCCAGCCGCTCGTATCGCCCGACATGCTCGCCCAGGCCATGAACGATGTGCACATGGCCCCGCGGCGCGGGTAGCGGCCAATGCCGCAGGTGGAGTTCGACGCCGTCGGCGGCGGTCACCGTGCGGATGTCGGGTGCGTCAGTCACTGGATGGCCTGCGGGCTGCGCCCACCGGTCCCCGCCTCTGGGGCCCGGCGGTCTCGAGCGGCCGATTGAACCACGCCGTTGCGGCGTGCGGCGGAGCGTGTCACGGTGCGGTGGCTGCAACCTGGGCCGGCCGCCCGGCCTGGTAGCGCCGGCGACCGTCGTGCGCGTCGAAGCCAGGGCTGTAGCTGTTGTCGACGGCAAAGCTCGCGGCATCGGCCCCGGGAACGGGAGCGGCTTCGTGGAAGACGTGAACGCCCGAACGGGCGTAACCGCGCTCCAGAGGTTCGAAGTCCGCCGGGTCGGCGTGCAGCAGCGCTCGGCATCGCGGCTTCGCCGGCCCCTCGCCGGAGTGGTCGAAGTCGCACCACCAGACGCGGCGCGAGTCCTTCGCGTGGTGCGACGAGGCGGCGGCGAAGGTCGCGCCGTCGCTCCCGGACACCGGCTGCTGCTGCCAGTAGCCGACCACGCGGTCGCGGGCGAAGCCGCCGAGGTGCAGCAGCTCGAAGCTCGCCGGGTCCTTCACCGCCAGCGGCCGGCCGCGGTGGTAGATGCGCTTGGCGTCGCGAGCGTGTTCGTCGTCGAGCAAAACAAAGCTCGCGAGATCGGCGCCGGCGATTCGCACGAGCACCAGACGCGTGGTCGTGAAGTAGTCGCGGCTGTCGCGCCGGGTGTCGGCGAACACCACCTGGGTCGCGTCGCGGCCATGGTGCATGCCGAGCGGGCGGAAGCTCGCGGCATCGACGTCGATCGGGTGGCCGCGGTAGCGCCAGCCGCCGGCATCGCGAACAAACGGCGGCTCGCGGCTGCAGCCGAGCAGCAGCGAGAGCAGCGACAGCATCGCGGCCAGCGCCTGCAGGCGGCCCACCGCGGCGGCCGCGGTCAGGGCATCACCACCGCGTCGATGCGGTCGATGCGCACGACGATGCGGCCGTGCTGCTGGCTGCGCATTTCGACCCAGGCGCCGGGCTCGATGCGCACGACGCCGCCGCCGATCGTCTGGCCGTTGACGTGCAGCGTGACGCCCTTCTTCTCCTGCTGAGCGGCCGCCAGCACCTGCTCGATGCCGCGGTGCGGCTCGGCGGCGTGTGCCGGCGCCGGGTTCAGTGCCGCCAGCGCGGCCATCGTCATCAGCGGGGCAAGCGCGCGGGCGCGCAGGGGAAGTCGCTTCATCGTGGGTCTCCTTGTCGTCTGGCCGGCATCTTCGGCCGGCGGCGTTTCAGCCCGGCTTCTCGCCGGCGGTCGGGCGAGTTTCCATTGTTCTGCAACGGCTCGCAGCGCCAGCAAGCCTGGAAGACGAAGGATCTCGCTCTCGGCCGAAGCCGCCTTCACTTCCAGGCGAACACCGGCTGTTCGAAGTGGGCGACCCGGGTCGGGCGGCCGAGGATCAGCACCTCGCGAAACTGGTAGATCATCGCCGCCGTCGGGGCGGCGATCCAGGCCTTGCCGACCGGCATCCGCAGCACCGGGTGTTCGCTCTGCGGGATGCGGTTGAGCAGCGGAGCGTCGTCGCGAAGGAACTCGGCCACCGGGATGCGGTGCACGCTGGCCACCTCGGCCGGGTTGGGCACGAGGGCCTCGGCGCGGCCGGCCCACACCACCACCGGCGTGATCGTGTAGCCGGAACGGGTGGCGTAATCGTCGAGGCGGCCGAGCACCGCGTCGGGCGGCAGGTGCAGCCCGACCTCCTCGTCGAGTTCACGCAGCGCCGCCCGCTCCGGTGTCTCGCCCTCGTCGAGCCGGCCGCCGGGCAGCGCCCATTGGCCGGCGTGCTGGCGCAGATGGCCGGCACGGCGAGTCAGCAGCAACGCCGCGTCGCGGCTCCAGTGTTCGTGCCGGGGCAGGTCGGGCAGTTCGGCGCCAGCGCCCTCCTCGAGCACCGCGATGGCCACCGCCGCGCGGCGGCGGGTGCCGGCTTGCCCAGGGTCGGCGTGGGCCTGCACCGGCCATGCGCCCAGCCGTTGCTTCAGCAGCGTGCGCAGGGTGTCGTCGGCCGCGCGGTGCGTCACAAGGCGAAGATGTGCACCGGGCCGGCGACGTCGAGTTGCGGGACGCCGCCGTAGAGCCTGAAGGTGCCGTTGCCCACGGGCTTGATTGTGTACTCGTTGACCCGCGGGCCGCCGCCGGCCGACTGGCAGATGTCGAACTTGGGCCGCCCGGCGCCGGCGGGCCAGTCGACGGCGGCGATGTGCGAGTAGTTGGTCCAGACGATGACGTCCTTGCCCTCGATCTCGTCGACCGACTTGCGCACCACGCGGCGCTTGTCGTAGACGTCGCGCGGGCGGGTGTTGGGGCCGATCTTCAGCGCGTGGTCATGGCGCTTGAGCCAGTTGCCGACAAAGCCATTGCAGTCGAGCCCGATGACCTCGTTGCTGACGTTCTGCAGCGTGTCCTGCCAGCTCAGGTTGTCGTCCGCGAGCCACTTCGCGACCTTGCCTCGCACGCCGCCGGCCTTGCCGAAGGTCTTGATGAACTTGTCCGAGTAGTCGTGCAGCGTCGTCAGCACCGCGCCGATGGCTTCCGGCGACCCCTTGCCGACGAACACGCCGACATAGGCCGACGCACCGCCGCAGCGCGTCAGCACGTCTTTCGAGCCGAGCGACATCAGCGCGTCCTTGATCGACAGGGCGTCCTGCGTGCCGCCCTTGGTGGCCGACGGGTAGTTGGCGGCGTCGTTGTTGCGGTAGCGATTGACCGAGATCGAGACCGCCGAACCACCGACGGTGAACGCCATGTTCTTGAACTCGTTGAGCATGTCCACCGGGTAGAAGTCCATCGAGAGGCCGAACATCGTCTGCTCCTTCGGTGGCGCGGCGCGCGCGCGGTTTTGCCTGGAGCCGATCGTGCCGCCGCGACGGTGGCTGGCGCCCCCCTCGAACGACAGGTATGCGGGGCACGATTCGAGGGATTGCCGGCGCCGACGCGCGCTCCGGCTGTGAGTCAGTTCACGACCGGCCGGGGCGCAGCACGAGCAGCCAGCGCATGCGGCGCAGCAGCTCGGCGGGGGCGAAGGGCTTCTCGAGTGCCTCGCAGCCCGACGCCTCGAGCGTCTGGCGAGCCGTCGGCGACAGTGTGTCGCCGGTCACGAACAGCATGCGCCGCGCCAGCGGAGGGTGGCGCTGGTGCACCTCGCGCCACAGCGCGTGGCCGTCCATGTCGGGCATGCGCAGGTCGGAGACGATGGCGTCGAAGCGCGCCTCGGCCAGCAGCTCGAGCGCCACCGCGCCCGACTCCGCGGTCGCCACCTCGTAGCCGGCGCCTTCGAGCGTCTCGCGCAGCATCTCGGCGAACTCGGGCTCGTCGTCGACCACCAGCAGCCGCTGGGTCGCCGGCTGCATGCCGGTGATGGTGCCGTCGTCGTCGACCGCGACCGGTTCGGCCGCCGCCAGCGGCAGGTGGAACCGGAAGCAGGCTCCGGGCAGCGGGCCCGGCGACTCGAGCACGAGGTCGCCGCCATGCTCTCGCGCGACCGTGCGTGCCACCGCCAGCCCGAGCCCGGTGCCGGCGCCCTCGACCTTGGTCGTGAAGTAGGGGGTGAAGACCTGCTCGGCGTTGTCGGCCGCGATGCCCGGGCCGCTGTCGGCGACGCGCAACCACGCGAAGCGGCCGCCGTCGAGCCGCAGCTCGAGCCCGGTCTCGACCCGCAGCCGCCGCTCGCCGATGTGGTTGGACAGCGCCTGTTGCGCATTGACCACCAGGTTCATCAGCAGCTGGCCGATGCGGTCCTCGTCGGCCTGCACCGCGGGCAGCGCGTCGTCGAGCACGAGCTCGACCGCGACGCCCGACGTGCGCAGCGAATACGCCAGCAGGTCCATCGCCGCGCGAACGAGGTCGTTGAGCTGCACCGCGTGGCGTTCGGCGGGCCGGCTGCGCGCCATGTTCAGAAAGCTGCGAACGATGCGCGCGCAGCGTTCGGCAGCTTCGCGGATGCGGCGCGCGTCGTCGGCGATGTCGCCGCCCTCGGCCTTGCTCTCGAGCAGCGAGGCGCGGCCGAGAACGATCGCCAGCGGGTTGTTCAGCTCGTGCGCGACGCCGGCGAGCAGGCCACCCATCGCGCTCAGCTTCTCGCTCTGGCGCAGCGCCTCACGCTGGCGCTCGATCTCGGCCGCGGCCTGCACACGCGCCGAGACATCGACCAGGAAGGCGCTGTAGTGCGTGACGCCGTCGACCTCGATCTTGTTGACCTGCATCTCCACCGGGAACGGCGTGCCGTCTGCACGCAACGCGGTGAACTCCGATCGGCGGCCGGCGGACCTCTCGAGCCCGTCGGCATGCGCGTGGCGGCGGTGTTCGGGGGCGACGAAGTCGGCCACCTCGTGGCCGATGACCATCGCGCGCGGCCAGCCGAACATGTCCTCGGCGGCGGCGTTCCACTCGACGACGCGGGCCTTCGCGTCGACGGTGACGATGGCGGCCAGCGCCTGGTCGACCACCGCCGACTTGAAGGCCTCGCTGCGGCGCTCGCGCTGGCGCGCCGCGCGCTGGGCCTCGAAGGTGGAGGTCACGACCTCGACCCACGGCTGCCACCGCGCCGACAGCTTCGGCTCGACGGCGCGGTCGTCGATCGAGCGCGCATGCAGGTAGCCCATGATCGTCAGCGCCGGCTCGATCACACGGCGGCGAAGCAGCTGCTGGCCGTAGAGGAACATCGCCACCAGCGCGGCGGCGATCAGGACCAGCGGCGCCAGGCCGGGCAGCATGCGCAACACGAGCCGGCCTTCGCCGACTGCGAGCGCGAGCGACCATGGTGCGTGGGTCAGCGGCAGCGCCACCAGCCGGCGGCCGTGGCTGGACTGCGCGCTGCCCGGCGTGCGCAGCGCGGTGTCCAGCTCGGTCGGGCTCGGTGGTGCGAGGCCGGCGCCGGCGTCGCCGCCTTCGACGATCGCGCGGCCCTCGGCATCGATCAGCCACCAGCGGGTGTGGGAGGCGGCCCGCAGCCCGTCGAGCACACGGGCCAGCGCGTCGACGCGGACCTCGGCGCCGACGATGCCGCGGAAGTCGTCGCCGATCCACACCGGCGCCGCGTGCACGACGACCTGGCGCTGGCCTTCGAGGTCGGGCACCGGCGCGCTCCAGTACGGCAGCCGCGACGGGTTGCGATCGGGCGTGCCGCCGAGGAAGGGCTCGCCGGCGTAACGCGCGACGAGCAGCGAGCCCAGGTTGCCGTGCCGGTTGGCGGCCAGCGCTTCCTTGCTCGGCAGCCAGGGGTAGAGGACCAGCTGGTGCTCGGGCCAGTCCCATTCGAACGAGGCGGCGAACTCGCTGGTGCGGTTGTGGGCCCGCTCGGCCACCTGCGACAGCGATTGCAGGCGCCACAACGAGGCCTCCGGCGGCGGCGTGCTGCCGGGCCAGAACAGCTGTGCCAGGCCCGGGCGCATCAGCGAAGGCATGCCGTCGAGCGTCCACCCGCCCCCGGGGTGGGGCTCGAGCCAGTCGCGCAGCGCGGCATCGGGCGCACGGGGTGGCGCCAGGCGGTCGGCTTCCGAGCCTTTGCGCAGGTCCGCCACATGGTCGCCGAGCGCGCGTGCCAGCGCCTGCAGCTCGGCATGCGGCGCGATCAGCGAACGCTCGAACTCGGCCACCGCAACGAGGTAGCCGCCGCGGGCCTGCCAAGCCGCCAGCGACGCCAGCAGCAGGAAGACCGGTGTCGCCACCCACCACAGCAACGCGCGGTAGCGCCGCACGAGCCGCTCCGCCGAGAGGTCGTGCAGCCGGGTGTCGAGCTGTGAGTCGCCGCCGGCGTCGAAGGTCGCGCTCACGGGGTCACGTTCCCAGCAGCGCGCGCAGCTGCTCGAGCAGGTCGCCGCGCGCAAAGGGCTTGTCGAGGCTCGGTGCCCGCGCCTCGTCGAGAAAACGCCGCGCGCTCGGGCTCAGGGTGTCGCCGGTGACGAAGAGCATGCGCCGCGCCAGCTGCGGCCAGCGTGCGCGCACCTCGCGCCACAGCGCCGCGCCGTCCATGTCGGGCATGCGAAGGTCGGAGACGATGGCGTCGAAGCGCGCCTCGGCCAGCAGCTCGAGCGCCACCGCGCCCGACTCGGCGTTGGCCACCTCGCAGCCGGCACTCTCGAGCATCGCGCGGATAAGGTCGGCGATCTCGGTCTCGTCGTCGACCACCAGCACGCGGGTCGACGCCGGCGCATCGCCGGCGGCCAGCGGCACCGGCTCGGTGGTCTCGTAGCCCTCGCCGCTGATCGGCAGGCTGAGGCGAAAGCACGCGCCGCCGCCCTCCGGGGATTCCTCGAGCATCAGCTCGCCGCCGTGGTCGCGCGCCAGCGAGCGCGACACCGCCAGGCCGAGCCCGGTGCCGACGCCCTCGGGCTTGGTGGTGAAGAAGCTCTGGAAGAGCTGCGCGCGCAGCGCGGGCGGCACGCCGGGGCCGTTGTCGACCACACGCAGCCAGACCCGCGGCTCGCGGTCGGCGCGACGCGTCTCGACGCCGGTGGCCAGCTGCAGCCGGCGGGGCGCCGGAACGGCGGCGAGCGCATGCTGCGCGTTGACCAGCAGGTTGAGCAGGATCTGGCCGATCTGGTCGGGGTCGGCGCGCACCGCCGGCAACTGCGGCGCGAGCTTCATCGTCACCTCGATTCCGTGCGAGCGGAAGGTGTAGGCCAGCATCTCGGCGGCGGCGAGCACGAGCTCGTTGAGCGCCACCACCGTGCGCTGCGCCGGCCGGCTGCGCGCCATGTTCAGGAAGGTGCGCACGATGCGGCCGCAGCGCTCGGCGGCCTCGCGGATGCGCCGCGCGTCGTGCTGTAGCTCGGGCGCGGTCTCGCACTTGTCCTCGAGCAGGCTGGCGCGCCCCATCACGATCGCCAGCGGGTTGTTCAGCTCGTGGGCGACGCCGGCCAGCAGGCTTCCCATCGCGGTCAGCTTGTCGCTCTGCCGCAGCGCGTCGCGCTGGCGCTCGATCTCCTGCGCAGCACGGCGGCGATCGGTGAGGTCGAACATCGATGCGGTATAGAACAGCCGCCCGCCGGCATCGGCCCGCCACAGCACCATCTCGACCGGGAACTCACTGCCGTCGGCGCGCAGTGCGGTCATCTCGATGCGCCGGCCCATGATGCGGGGCGACGCACCGCCGCGCATGCGCTCGAGCCCGGCGCGGTGGGCATCGCGGTGCTGCAGCGGCACGATCAGCCCGCCGACCGCGAGGCCGAGCACGTCGGCGCGCCGGCGGCCGAACATCGCCTCGGCGGCGGGGTTGAACTCGACGATGTGGCCGCCTTCGTCGGTGGAGACGATGGCGGCGAGCGCGTGGTCGACGATGGCGGCCTTCAGCGACTCGGTGACTTCGAGCTGCTCGACCTTGGCCTGCAGTTCGGCCTCGCGCAGCTTCAGCCCGGTGAGGTCGCGAACGAGCACGATCACCGCCTGCACGGTGGCGCCGTCGGGCGCATAAGGCAGGAAGTGCTCCTGCACGTAGCGGCGCAGGCCGCCGGGATACTCCACCCAGCCCTCGCGGCGCTGGCCCTGGCGGGCCTCGAACAGCTGCGTGTGCAGCGGGCGGTAGACCTGCTCGTAAGCCGCTTGCCCCACCACCGCGGCAAGCGAGAGCCCGAGCAGCTGCTCGGCCGGGCGGCCGACAAACTCGACCGCCTCCTGGTTCAGGTAGACAAAACGGTGCTCGCGGTCGATCACCACCACCCGTGCTGGGATGGCGTCGAGCATCGTCTGCAGCATCTGCTCGCCCATCACCAGGGCGCCATGCTGCACCGGCATGTTCACCGGGACACCCTGCGGCCCGGGGCCGGCCTCGCCAAGTCCGAACGCGTCGGGGGCAAGGGGAGCAAGGCGCGGGGCAAGGGGCCGATCCGGGTCTCGCGGTCGGCCCGCTCCGCCATGGGGGGACCACGCCGAAGGCGCGTCTGAGGAGAGGCAGGGGGCAAGGGGCCGATCCGGGTCACCCGGTCGGCCCGCTCCGCCATGGGGGGACCACGCCGCAGGCGCGTCAGAGGAGAGGCAGGGGGCAAGGGGCCGATCCGGGTCACCCGGTCGGCCCGCTCCGCCATGGGGGGACCACGCCGCAGGCGCGTCAGAGGAGAGGCAGGGGGCAAGGGGCCGATCCGGGTCACCCGGTCGGCCCGCTCCCCCTTGGGGGGACCGCGCCGAAGGCGCGTAGGGGGCAAGGTCAGGCGATCGTCGCGACGCCGACCAGCAGCATCGGCGCGGTGGCGGCCAGCGCGAGCAGCCAGACCGACGCGGCGGCACGGGCGCTGCCGAGGTGGATGACACGCCCGCCCATCGGCGTGCGTTCCTCGCGCGGAGCCAGCCACCGCAGCAGCGGCGACGGCGCGCGGGTGGGCAGGACTTGCAGCGGCTTCATGGAGGCACCGAGGGCGTAGGAGGAAGTCTGACCTCGGCATCTTGCCCGGCAAGGGTTTCACGACTGCTTCGACTTCGCGTCCGCGGTGTTTCAAATGTTCGCCGCCGCCGGCCCCCGGAACCGATCGTCGCGCCGATCTTCGCCGGAATCGGGAAGGCACCGAGTGTAGGCAAGCACCGCGGCGGCGAACATCCCGGCCGTTCATGGCACTGAGCGAGTTCCCGCCACCCGCCGGCGGCCCCCAGCAGGAGTCGTTCCGAACGCTGTTCGACTTCCTGCCGGTCGGTGCCTACCGCGCGTCACCTTCGGGGGTGCAGCTGCGGGCCAACCCGGCGCTGGCGCGGCTGCACGGCTACGACACCGAGGCCGAGATGCTCGCTGCGATCCACGACGTCGCCGAGGTGTACGTCGAGCCCGGGCGCTGGCCGGCCTTCTGCGAGCGGCTCGATCGCGACGGCCAGGTCCGGGCCTTCGTCTCCGAGATCCGCCGCCACCGCACCGGCGAGCGCATCTGGATCAGCGAGAACGCCCACCTCGTCCGGGACGCCGACGGGCAGGTGGCCTATTACGAGGGCACCGTGGAGGAGGTGACGGCACGCGTGCGGCAGCAGAGCGACCTCGAACGCAACCTCCAGTACCTGCGCCAGACCACCGAGCAGCTGCCGGCGGTGGTCTACCGCCTGCATGCGCCGCCAGGGCGCGAGGCCAGGCCCTACTTCAGCTTCTGCAGTGCCGGCGTGCGCCGCGTCTACGGCATCGAGCCCGCGGACGTGCTCGCGGACGCGACCGCGATGACACGCTTCCGCCACCCCGAGGACCACCCTCGGGTCGAGGAGATGGTCAACCGTGCGCGCGTCGGCGGCGAGCCGCTGATGGTGGTCTTCCGCATCGTCGTCGGCGGCCACGTCAAGTGGGTGCAAATGAGTTCGTCGGCGGCCTTCACCGAGGAAGGTGTGCAGGTGCGTGTCGGCGTCATCCTCGATGTCACCGCGCAGCGCGAGGCCGAGGCGGCACTGCACGAGCGCGACCGCGCCGAGCAGGCGCGCCGCGAGATGACACGCTTCCTCTCGCGCGTCAGCCACGAGCTGCGCACGCCGCTCAACGCGATCCTCGGCTTCGCGCAGCTGATCGAGATGGAGCCCGGCACGCCGGAGACACAACGGCGATGGTCACGCGCGCTGCTCGACAGCGGCCGCCATCTGCTCGAGCTCGTCAACGAGGTGCTCGACCTCTCCGGCGCGCAGAGCGGCCAGATGCGCTTCGACATCGGCACCGTCGATCTGGCCGACGTGATCGGCGAGGCCTGGGCGATGGTGCAGCCCGAGGCCGACGAACGCCGGCTGCGCTTCGGCGGTGTGCCGGCCGAGCCCGGCTGGGCGCTGGTGCAGGCCGACCGCAGGCGGCTGCTGCAGGTGGTGGTGAACCTGCTCGCCAATGCTGTCAAGTACAACCGACAGGGCGGCCGCATCGACCTCGCGCTGCGCATGACACCGTCGGCGATCGAGCTCGACGTCGCCGACACCGGCGAGGGCCTCGGCCCCGATCAGCTTTCGCGGCTGTTCAGCCCGTTCGAGCGGCTGGGTGCGCAACACGGCACGCTGCCGGGCAGCGGCCTCGGCCTCGCGCTGTCGCGCCAGCTGGCACAGGGCATGGGAGGCACGCTGCGCGCCGCCAGCACCGCCGGCGCCGGAAGCGTCTTCACGCTGCGGCTGCCGCGATCGCGGGGGAACGCCGCTCGAACCTGAACACCGCGACGCTGGCGCGCAGGTTCGGCCAGCGCCGCACCAGGCGGCCCTCGTGCAGCCCAAAGCTGTCGGTCACCGCCAGCCCGGTGCGTCGCGCCAGCACCTCGAAGTCGGCGAAGGTGCCGACGCGGATGTTCGGCGTGTCGTACCACTGGTAGGGCAGCGTCTTCGTCACCGGCATGCGGCCTCGCGCGACGCTCAGCCGGTTGGGCCAGTGCGCGAAGTTCGGGAAGCTGACGATGCCGATCCGGCCCACCCGCGCCGTCTCGCGCAGCATGCGCTCGGCGTTGCGCAGGTGTTGCAGCGTGTCGAGCTGCAGCACGACGTCGAAGCTGGCGTCGTCGAACAGCGCCAGCCCCTCCTCGAGGTTGAGCTGCACGACGCTGATGCCGCGCTTCAGGCTTGCCAGCACGCCGGCGTCGGCGAGCTCGACGCCGTAGCCGCTGCAGCCCTTGTGCTGTTGAAGCCAGGCCAGCAGCTCGCCGTTGCCGCAGCCGAGGTCGAGCACGCGCGAGCCCGCCGGTACCAGGCCGGCGATGACTTCGAGGTCGCGGCGCTCCGACACTCCTGGCCCCCTACGGCGCTGCGCGCCGGTCCCCCCGAGGGGGAGCGAAGCCGACCGGGGGACCCGGATCGGCTTCAGGCCCCTGCGGTGCTGCGCGCCGGTCCCCCCGAGGGGGAGCGAAGCCGCCCGGGGGACCCGGATCGGCTTCAGGCCCCTGCGGCGCTGTGCGCCGGTCCCCCCGGGGGGGAGCGAAGCCCGCCGGGGGACCCGGATCGCCTTCGGGCCCCTGCGGCGCTGCGCGCGGGTCCGCCCCGACTTCGGCGGCGATGCGGTCGAAGTTCGCGCGCAGCACGGCGTGGTAGCGCGCGTCGTCGAGCAGGAAGGCATCGTGGCCGTGCGGCGCGTCGATCTCGGCGTAGCTCACGTCGATGCGGTTGTCGACCAGCGCCTTGACGAGTTCGCGCGAGCGCGCCGGCGAGAAGCGCCAGTCGGTCGTGAAGCTCACCAGCAGGAAGCGGTTGTCGCGGGCCGGCACAAAGGCGCGCGCGAGGTCTCCGCCATGCTCGCGCGCGGGGTCGAAGTAGTCGAGCGCGCGCGTGATCAGCAGATAGGTGTTGGCGTCGAAGTACTCGCTGAACTTCTCGCCCTGGTGCCGCAGGTAGCTCTCGATCTGGAACTCGATCGCCTGCGTGCTGTAGCCGAGTTCGGCGGCGCGGAGTTCGCGGCCGAACTTCTGCTCCATCGTGTCGTCCGACAGGTAGGTGATGTGGCCGATCATCCGCGCCACCCGCAGCCCGCGCGCGGGCACCACGCCGTGCTCGTAGAAGTGGCCGCCGTGAAAGTCGGGGTCGGTGACGATCGCGCGGCGCGCGACCTCGTTGAAGGCGATGTTCTGCGCCGACAGGTTGGGCGCGGTGGCCACCGCGATGCATTGCCGCACACGCTGCGGGTGGCGGATCGTCCAGGCCAGCGCCTGCATGCCGCCGAGGCTGCCGCCGATCACCGCGGCCAGCCGCTCGATGCCGAGCTGCTGCACCAGCCGCGCCTGCGCGTCGACCCAGTCCTCGACCGTGACCACCGGGAAGTCGGCGCCGTAGATGCGGCCCGTGGCGGCGTTGCGGTGCATCGGCCCGGTGGAGCCGAAGCACGAGCCCGGGTTGTTGACGCCGATGACGAAGAAGCGGTCGGTGTCGAGCGGCCTGCCGGGGCCGACGAGGTTGTCCCACCAGCCGCTGCGGCCGGCCTCGTCGACACCGGCGACATGGTGTCCGGCGTTGAGCGCGTGGCACACCAGCACGGCGTTGCTGCGCGCCGCGTTCAGCGTGCCGTAGGTCTCATAGGCGAGCGTGTAGTCGGCCAGCCGCGCGCCGCTTTTCAGCGGCAGCGGCTCCGCGAAGTGCATCTGCTGTGCCTGAACGCGCCCGACGCCGTTGTCCATGCCCAAAGACAAACCCGGTGGCCGCAGCAGCGGGCACCGGGTTCGGCGTCCCTCTTTAGCGGCATTTGTTAAAGCGCCCGCAATCCGGAACAAATCGGCGCTGTGGGGCGCGAGTATAGCCACGACGGGCGGCGCTACGATGCCCGCCACACCCACCGCCGCGCCCGACGATGCACAACTGGCTCAACCAGCTCGACCAGCACTTCCCGGTGCGCCATATCGCCTGGCTGCTGTCGGCGCTGGGGCTGCTGCTGGCCGGCTTCACGTGGGTGGCCTTCGGCATCGGCGGCGGCCTTGCGCTGGTGTGCCTGTTCCTGGTGCTGCTCGGCCTTCGCGACACGCTGCAGACGCGGCACGCGCTGATCCGCAACTACCCGGTGATCGGGCATATCCGCTACCTGCTGGAGTATGTGCGCCCGGAGATCCGCCAGTACTTCCTCGAGAGCGACCGCGAGGCGGTGCCGTTCTCGCGCCAGCAGCGAAGCCTGGTCTACCAGCGCGCGAAGGCCGAGCCCGACAAGCGCCCCTTCGGCACCCAGCTCGACGTGCACGCCGATGGCTACGAGTGGATCAACCACTCGATCGCACCCACCGAGGTGGCATCGCAGGACTTCCGCGTCACCGTCGGCGACGGTGGCACCAGCTGCATGCAACCGTACGAGATCAGCATCTTCAACATCTCGGCGATGAGCTTCGGCGCGCTGTCGGCCAACGCGATCCTCGCGCTCAACGCCGGCGCGAAGAAAGGCGGCTTCGCGCACGACACCGGCGAGGGTTCGATCAGCCAGCACCACCGCGTTCACGGCGGCGACCTGATCTGGGAGATCGGCTCGGGCTACTTCGGCTGCCGCAACGCCGATGGCAGCTTCGACGCGCAGAACTTCGCCGCCAACGCGCGCGAATCGCAGGTGAAGATGGTCGAGCTCAAGCTCAGCCAGGGCGCCAAGCCGGGTCACGGTGGCGTGCTGCCGGGGCCCAAGGTGTCGGCCGAGATCGCCGCGGCGCGCGGCGTGCCGCAGGGGGTGGACTGCGTCAGCCCGGCGCGGCACTCGGCCTTCGGTACGCCGCGCGAGATGATGCAGTTCATCGAGCGGCTGCGCACGCTCTCGGGCGGCAAGCCGGTCGGCTTCAAGCTGTGCATCGGCCACCCCTGGGAGTGGTTCGCGATCTGCAAGGCGATGCTCGAGACCGGCCTCGTGCCCGACTTCATCGTCGTCGACGGCGGCGAGGGCGGTACCGGCGCGGCGCCGCTGGAGTTCACCGACCATGTCGGCGCGCCGCTGCAGGAAGGGCTGCTGCTGGTGCGCAACACGCTGGTCGGGCTGAACCTGCGGCCGCGGATCCGAATCGGCGCCGCCGGCAAGGTCACCGGCGCCTTCGACATCGCGAGGATGATGGCGCTCGGTGCCGACTGGTGCAACGCGGCGCGCGGCTTCATGTTCGCGCTCGGCTGCATCCAGGCCCAGCACTGCCACACCGGGGCCTGCCCGACCGGCGTCACGACGCAGGACCCTCAGCGCCAGCGCGCGCTGGTGGTGGCCGACAAGAGCGAGCGCGTCTACCGCTACCACCACCACACGCTGCTCGCGCTGAAGGAGCTGGTACAGGCGGCCGGCCTGAACCACCCGCGCGAGATCACCGCGTCGCACATCGTTCGCCGCGCATCCGACCACAACGTGCGGCTGCTCGCCAACCAGCTGCCGCTGCTGGCGCCGGGGGTGCTGCTCGATGCCATCGAAGGCCGCGCCGACTGGCCGCACAACGTCTTCAGGCTCTACTGGCCGATGGCCAGTGCCGACAGCTTCGCGGCGGTGCTGCCTCAACCCACCTGATGCTTCGGAAATCCGTGCGCAATAGTGCTCCGTCGCTGAGCTGGGCAACACCGGCGTCGGCTATTGCGGTCTCACTGCTCGTCGGCGGGTGCTCGACCGGGTTCAGGCCCGAGGACTGCACGACCGATTCGTCGGCCGCACGGGATCGGTTCGGTTCCTACTTGGGCGGGGGTGTCGTGTCCCCGATGGGTTCGTTCACTGTGATCAAGACGAGCCGGTCCGTTTGCGCAATCAAGCTGACCAGAGTCTGTCGCGGCGGCGATTCCCGGCAGCCGACAAGGTTTTCGGATGGCGCCGAAACCGTCAGAGCAGATTACTTTTTGGTCTCCGCTCCCGGGCAGTCTCTCGAGCCGTTGAGCCAGCGGGAGCGGTTTGAGAGCCGAGGGTCCTTTGTCTCCAGAGCGAGCATCGGGATGGGTTTCCATGCGTTGCCCAGCATAGGGGCCTCGGGTCACTTCTCCTGCGGGGGCGTGGACGTGAAGTGGTATCCGCCAAACGTCATCAGCTTCAGAACATGGAGTAACGGCTCTTGGCTTGAGGATCGGACACTGCTGCTCGCGCCGACAGACATCCGCTCCAAGGAGAACATTGCCGGCCATGGCGAAAGGATTGATTGGTACCGGGTCGGTCGGACGACAAATGTGCGACTCGATCTCCGCGCCTTGGCCTCTGATCACTGAACTGAAGCGACTGCAAGCCGCGCATGGCGGACACACGGGCCTTGCCGGCATCATCCCGGCGCGGCGTTCCACGATCGCGGCGCGACGGGCCGACGCCGTGGGGCCGTTCAGGGCAGGCCGCCCGAACACGCGACGGTGTGTCGAGGGTGCGCCCGCATCGCCGCCGCGCCTCGGGCAACCTGCCCTGCCCGACCCCACGCCATCGGCCCTGCGGGATGCGGCGGTGGCCTTCCGGCAGGCGCCGGCCGTAGCCCCGTCGCGCCATCGGGGGTGGGGTCGTGCTTGAAGTCCGAGAGCGTATCGCGCAAGGTCGAGGGCGTGGGGGGGCGGGCAGGGCTTGGTGCCCGAGGCGCGGCCACCGACGCTCGAATCGAACGGACCTTGCCTCGCGTGTTCGGGCGCCGAGCCCTGACCGCCCCCCGCGGCCTCGGCCTTGCACGCCGCGATGTTTCGAGCGCGCCCCTCGAACGCCCGCGTTCCCGAGCAGCGAAGGTCCGCCGTACGCCGCCAACGGTCATCGGACCCCACGCTGCCGAGCGCGAAGCCGACGGCAAGGCCGACCGGCCTTGCTGCTGCCCAGCTGCGCCTTCCGGCCTCTCAGGGAGCGGTGGCCTTGCGCACCGCGTGCTCCCACTCGCCCATCAGCGCCGCGGCGCGGTCGCGGGCCATCGTCGGGTGGAAGCGCCGTTCGGCCTGCCATTGCGCGGCCAGCTCGTCGGTCGACGCGTAGACGCCGGTGGCCAGCCCGGCCAGGTAGGCGGCGCCGAGCGCGGTGGTCTCGGTGACCTTGGGCCGGACGACCGGGATGCCGAGCAGGTCGGCCTGGAACTGCATCAGCAGGTCGTTGACGCAGGCGCCGCCGTCGACGCGCAGCTCGCTCACCTTGCCGCCGCTGCCGGCGACGTCGGCGGTCATCGCCTGCAGCAGCGCCGCGCTCTGGAAGGCGATGCTCTCGAGCGCGGCGCGCGCGATGTGCGCGACCGTGCTGCCGCGCGACAGGCCGACGATCGCGCCGCGCGCGTCGGCCTTCCAGTACGGCGCGCCGAGGCCGGTGAAGGCCGGCACGAAGATCACGCCACCGGCGTCGGGAACGCTCTCGGCGAGCTGCTGCACCTCGCCGCTGGCGCGGATCGCGTGCAGCCCGTCGCGCAGCCACTGCACGACCGCGCCGCCGATGAAGACACTGCCTTCGAGTGCGTACTGGCGCCGCTCGTCGGGCTGCGCCGCCGCGGTGGTGACGAGGCCGTTGGCCGAGAGCTGGAACTTCTCGCCGGTGTGCATCAGCAGGAAGCAGCCGGTGCCGTAGGTGTTCTTCGCCAGCCCGGCCGAGAAGCAGGCCTGCCCGAACAGTGCCGCCTGCTGGTCGCCGGCGATGCCGGCGATCGGGATCGGCGCGCCGAACAGCTCGGCCTCGGTCTCGCCGTAGACATGCGCCGATGGGAAGACCCGCGGCAGCACGCTGTCGGGCACATGCAGCAGCTTCAGCAGCTCGTGGTCCCAGACGTTGTGGCGGATGTCGAAGAGCATCGTTCGCGACGCGTTGCTGACGTCGGTGGCGTGCACACGCCCGCCGGTGAGCTTCCACAGCAGCCAGCTGTCGACGGTGCCGAAGGCCAGCTCACCCTTGGCCGCCGCGATGTGCGCGCCGCTCACCTGGTCGAGCAGCCAGCGCAGCTTGGTGCCGCTGAAGTAGGGGTCGATCACGAGGCCGGTGGCCTCGCGCACCTGTTGCGCCAGCCCCTGGGCACGCAGCTGCGCGCACAGCGGCTCGGTGCGGCGGTCCTGCCAGACGATCGCGTGGTGCAGCGGCCGGCCGGTCTGCCGGTTCCACAGCAGCGTCGTCTCGCGCTGGTTGGTGATGCCGATGGCGGCGATGTCGGCCACCGCGAGCGAGGCCTTCGCCAGCGCCTCGCGCGCGGTGGCCAGCTGCGTCGCCCAGATCTCGTCGGCATCGTGCTCGACCCAGCCCGGCTGCGGGTAGATCTGCCGGAACTCGCGCTGCGACATCGCGGCGATGCTGCCGTCGCGGCGGAAGACGATCGCACGCGAGCTGGAGGTGCCCTGGTCGAGGGCGAGCAGGTGGTCGCGGGGCATGGTTTGGGCGCTCTCTCGGCGGCGGGGGCGCCACTCTGCCACAGGCCGGCATGAAGGTGGCTGCGGCGCCGACCCGCGGGCCGCAAAATGGCTGCCGTGATGGACATGCTGCCCTTTGCCGCCACCAAGATCCAGCCGCCGCACCGGCAGCGCGGTGGGCGGCACGCGCGGCTGACGCGGCCCGCGCTCGAAGCCGATCTCGCGGCGGCGCTGACGCGCTCGCGCGTGGTCGTGCTGCAGGCACCGGCGGGCTTCGGCAAGACCTCGCTGCTGGCCGCGATGCTCGGTGCACTGCCCGAAGGCACGCCGCTGGCCTGGGTGTCGATGGACGAGGACGACGACGACCAGCGCTTCTTCGGCTGCCTGACCGCCGCGCTCGAGCCCTGGGACCTGCCGTGGCGCACCGCGCCCGAGGCGCTGGCGGTGCAGCTCGGCAACGAGGGGCCGCAGAGCCCGCGCCCGCTGGCCGAACTGATCAACGCGCTCGCCGGGGTCGAGGCCGCGCTCGGGGTGATCGTTCTCGACGACCTCCACCGCGTCGACCAGCGCGGCGTGTTCGCGCTGCTCGAGGGCCTGATCGAGCGGCTGCCCGCGCAGTGGGTGGTGGTGCTGTCGAGCCGCGTGCTGCCGCCGTTGCCGCTGCCGCGCTGGCGCGCGATGGGCGAGCTGACGGTGTTCGACCAGGAGCGGCTGGCCTTCAGCGCCGAGGAGGCGAAGGCCTTCGCAGAGCGTGAAGGCGCCGGCGAACGCGCCAGCGAGCTCTTCGAGCGCACGCGCGGCTGGCCGGCGGGCCTGCGGCTGCTGCTCGCGGGGCGCGGCGGCGCGGCAGCAGGTGCCGGCACCGCGGTCGGGCGTGATGTCTTCGACTTCCTCGCCAGCGAGGTGCTCGACGACATGCCGCTCGCGCTGCACGACTTCCTGCTGCGCACCGCGGTGCTGCCCGAGCTGACGACAGCACGCGCCGCGGCCGTCAGCGGTGACGCGCGCGCCGCCGAGCGGCTCGACGAGATCGAGCGCCGCGGCCTCTTCGCGACCGCGCTCGACGCCGACGAGCGCACGCTGGTGCTGCACGACCTCTTCCGCGAGGCGCTGCTCGACCGCCTGCGCCGGCGCTGGCCGGGCGAAGAGGCGGTGTTGCTGCGCCGGGCCGCGGAGAGCGAAAGCGACCCGGTGCGCCGGGTCGGCTTCCTGCTGCGCAGCCGCGACTGGGCCGCTGCCGAGACCGCGCTCGCCACGCATGCGCCGGAGATGCTGCTCGCCGGCGGCCTTCGCGAGCTGCAGCGGCTGATCGATCAGTTCGACGCCGGCTGGCGAGAACATTCACCGCGGCTGCACCGGCTCGCCGGCATGGTCAGCACGCTGCGCTGGCAATGGGAGCCGATGGCGGCGCAGATGCGGGCCGCAGCCGCCGCGGCGCGGCGGCTCGGCCATCAGGACGAGCTCGACCTCGCCGAGGCCTACCTCGCCGGCGCGCTCTATCCGCTGGACTTCAACACCGAAGGCGAGGCGCTGATCGCCGCGCTGAGGTCGCGCCCGACCTCGGGCGACGCTCGAAGGCTCACGCTGATGGCCGACTGCTCGCAGCACCTGCGCCGCGGCCAGATGGCCGAGCTGCCGGCGCTTTACGGCGAGGTGCTGCAGCTGCTCGAGGCGCGCCCGGATCTGTTCGCGTGGTGGGAATGCGTGCCGCCGTTCAACTGGACCACGGTCTCCGGCATGAAGCCGCTGATCGAACGTTATGTTCGGGGAGCACTCGCGCGCATCGAAGGCCGGCCATTGCCGATGCGCGCCGACGTCCACCTGCTGCGCGCCTTCGGGCTGCTGTGGTCGGGGCGCATCGACGAGGCCGCCGCCGAGGCCACCGCGGTCGAGGACGACACCCGCTGGCTCGCCTGCACCGGCGAGGTCGAGGTCGGCGTGCACATCTTCCGGCTGGTCGAGGGCGCGATCCACGGCCGTGCCGAGGTCGTCGCCGGGCGGCTGCAGCAGCTCTTCGTTCGCGAGGACGCCGCCGCCGAGGAGCAGCGCCGGGTGCTGTGGCGCCACCACATGGCGATCTACGGCGTGCGAATGAGCGACGTGCTCGGCGGCGAAGGCGTCGCCGACGAGATCGCGCGCTGGTCGGCGCACCTGAAGGAGAACCCGCTCGCCGACGCTGGCGCCGGCAACCACCGCGCGGTCACCGTGCGTGCGCGCCACGCCGCCGCCCAGGGGCGCTGGGCCGAAGCCGCCGAGGGTTTCTCGTCGTTGCTGCCGCGGCTGCCGTCGATCGACGTCATGGGCCGCGCGATCGAGCTGCGGCTGCGTGCGGCGCATGCGCTGCTGCAGTGCGGCCGTCTGGACGAGGCGGCCGACGCGCTTCGACCGGCGCTGCAGCGTGTGCTCGAAGAGGGCGAGCGAGGCCAGACGCTGCTTGCCGGGCCGGCCGTGTTGGCCACGCTGGCCGATGCACGCTGGGGCCCGGGCATCGCGGCCCCGCTGCTCGACGAGCTGCGCGCCGCGGCCGAGCTGGCAGCGCTGCTGCGCGGGGCGCCGCGGTCACCGGCGACGGCTGCACCGATGGGTGGTGATCCCGGCGGCGAAGGGCTCTCGCAACGCGAGCGCGAAGTGCTGGCGCTGCTGGCGGAGGGCAGCAGCAACAAGCTCATCGCGCGCGCCCTCGACATCAGCCCGCACACCGTGAAACGCCATGTCGCCAACATCCTCGACAAGCTCGGCCTCGGCTCGCGCGGGCAGGCCGCGGCGTGGTGGCACGAACAAGCCTAGGGAGTCTGCGCGGCAGGTGGGGCGCGGCGCCGAGCGACGCCAAGCTTGGCCGGGTCCGAGGCACGCCCGCGGCGCGCCGCCGCTGCCGTCGTTGCGGTCGACGATCAGCCGGGCGCGGGCGCGTCGGGCCAGGGCGCGATGTCGACGACCGGGAAGCTGACGACAAAGCGGTCGATGAGGGCGAACAAGCGCGCCAGCAGCGTCGCGTCGCCGGCGATGCGCAGGCGGCCGTCGGCCAGCGCCTGCATCGGCTGCAGCTGCTGCAGCAGCAGCGCGTCGAGCGTCGGCCGCGCCAGCGTCAGCGCGACGTCGGCAGGCGCCGCGGCGGGCAGCGGCAGCGCGTGCAAGGCGCCGTTGCGCAGCTCGACGCGCCAGTGCTCGCCGCGGTCCTCGAAGTGCCAGGCCATCGTGAAGGCCAGCGCGCCGGCGCGCGGCGCGTTCAGCCGCACCGCCAGCGTGTCGAAGAGCTGTTCGCTGCTCAGCGAACCGACGAGCGCGTAGCCCGCCCCCGGCGGCAGCGGCTTCGGCGGGCCTTCGCGGTACTCGTGCGCGCCGAGCAGGAAGGCATTGCGCCAGGTCGCCGACTCGGCCTGGTAACCCATCTGCTCGAGCGCAGACGCTGCCAGCTCGCGCGCCCCGGTGTGCTCGGGGTGGGCGTAGACGGCGTGTTTCATGACCTCGGCCACCCAGCGGTACTCGCCGCGCTCGAAGTCGGCGCGTGCGCGCGCCAGCACGGCGTCGATGCCGCCCATGTACTCGATCGTCTTCTCCGCCGCGGCGGCCGGCGGCAGCGCGTGCAGGTTGGCCGGGTGGGCGTCGTACCAGCTCAGGTAGCGCTGCACGATGGCCTTGACGTTGTGCGACACCGTGCCGTAGTAGCCGCGGTTGTGCCAGCGCCGCGAGACGCCCGGCGGCAGCTGCAGCCGCTCGGCGATCTCGGTGGCCTTGCAGCCGTGCGACATCAGGCGCACCGTCTGGTCGTGCAGCACGCGGTAGAGGTCGCGCTGCTCGGCCAGGAAGGCGCGGGCGCGCTCGCCGCCCCAGGTCGGCCAGTGGTGCTGCGCAAACAGCACGTCGATGCGTCCGCCCCAGCGGTGCAGCGCAGCGTTGAGGTGCTTGCTCCAGGCCAGCGCGTCGCGCACCTGCGAGCCGCGCAGCGGGCACAGGTTGTGCAGCGTGTGGTTGGTGTTCTCGGCCAGGTTCAGCGCGCGCTCGGCAGGGAAGAAGAAGTGCATCTCCGCCGGCGCCTCGGTGTCGGGCGCGAGCTGGAACTCGATCTCGACGCCGTCGATGCGGTGCGACTCGAAGGGCGAGACGATCTCGCGCGTCGGCGCGATCAGGCTCGGCCGGCCCATCGGCAGCGTCTTGCCCAGGCCGGCATCGACCTGGCCCGCCGGGCCCTTGGGCAGCGTCTGGCCGAACTGGAACTGCGCGCGCCGTGCCATCGGCACGCCGGCGATGACGTTCTCCGACACCGCCGCCTGCAGGAAACCCGCCGGCGCGATCACCTGCACGCGCCCGGCGTCGGCGTCGGCCTGCGACACCAGGCCGGCGACTCCGCCGAAGTGGTCGCCGTGGCTGTGGCTGTAGATCACCGTGTGCAGGCGACGCCGCTGCTTGGGGTCGCGATGGCGGCGGTACAGCGCCAGCGCCGCCGCCGCCGTGTCGGGGCAGGTCAGCGCGTCGATCGCGATCAGGCCCTCGTCGCCCTCGACGAAGGTGAGGTTCGCGATGTCGAAGCCGCGCACCTGGAAGATTCGCGCCGAGACCTGGAACAGGCCGTGGATGCGGTTCAGCCGCGCCTGCCGCCAGAGGCTGGGGTTGACCGTCGGCGGCGCCTCTTCGTCGTCGAGGAAGGCGTAGGGGCGCTGGCTCCAGACGACGCGGCCGTCGGCGCCACGCACCTCGGCGTCGGGCACGGTGCCGACGAAGCCGCGTTCGGCGTCGGCGCGGTCCTCGCCGTCCTCGGCCGGCAGTTCCTGCAGCAGCAGGCGGTGGAAGTCCAGCGTCGGCCCGTAGGCGGTGGCGGCCATGGTCGCTCCTTGACAGGTATCAGCCCCGCCCGGCCTGCGCCTCGATCCACTCGTCGACCACGCGCTCGAGCGTCGTCAACGGCAGCGCGCCCTGGTCGAGCACCACGTTGTGGAAGCGGCGGATGTCGAAGCGGGCACCGAGCCGCGCCTTCGCGCGGTCGCGCAGCTCCTCGAACTTCAGCCGGCCGATCATGTAGCCGAGCGCCTGGCCGGGCTGGCTGCTGTAGCGGTCGATCTCGGCGGTGACGAAGTCGCGGTCGACGCCGGTCTGGTCGACCATGAAGTCGATGCAGCGCTGGCGGCTCCAGCCGAAGGCGTGCATGCCGGTGTCGACCACCAGCCGCGCAGCGCGGAAGGCCTGCCACATCAGGTGGCCCCAGCGGCTGGTCGGGTCCTGGTACAGGCCGAGCTCGAAGCCCAGCGTCTCGGCATACAGCGCCCAGCCTTCGCCGTACGCGGTGTAGCCGAACGAGCTGCGGCGGAATTGCGGCAGCCCGGCGATCTCCATTGCGCGTGCGTTCTGCAGGTGGTGGCCGGGCATCGCCTCGTGCGCGACCAGCGTCTCCATCGCCCACTTCGGTCGCGCCTTGTAGCCGGCCAGGTTGGCGAAGAAGAAGCCGGCGCGGCTGCCGTCGGCGGCCGGGCGCTGGTAATACTCGGCGCGGTTCGGGCCCATGTAGTCGGGCATGCCACGGATGCCGTAGGGTGCACGCGGCAGCTCGGCGAACAGCCGCGGCAGCTCGGCGTCGATTCGCTTGGCGATCTCGCGGTAGCCGGCGAGCAGCGCCTCCGGGCTGGCGTGGAAGTAGCGCGCATCGGTGTAGAGATGGCGCGCGAAGGCGCCGAAGTCGCCGTCGAACTTCAGCTCCCGCCGCACCTGGTCCATCTCGGCGCGCAGGCGCGCCAGCTCCTTCAGGCCGATGTCGTGGATCTGCGCCGCCGTCAACGTGGTGGTGGTGTTCTGGCGCACCAGCATCTCGTAGACGCGCACGCCGTCGCGGTGGTTCTTCAGCGCACCGTCGGCGGGGGCACGCGGCAGGTACTCGTCGGCGACGAAGCGGCGCAGCGCATGCATCGCCGGGTAGACATGCTGCTCGATCGCGGCGCGGCCGGCGGCCTGCAGCTCCAGCCGCTCGGCTTCGGGCATCTCGCGCGGCAGCCGCACGAAAGGTTGGTAGTAGGGGCTGGCCTCGATTCGCGCCGGCAGCTGGGTGTCGATCTGCACCAGCACGCGTGCCAGCACGTCGCGCGACGGCACCCAGCCTTCGGCGAGGCCGAGCCGCAGCTGGTCGATCTCCTGCTGCATGCGGCGCGGGTAGGCGGCCAGCCGCGCGAGCATCTGCTGCACCTGCGCGCGCGAGCGGTTGGGGCTGATCTGCAGCAGCTCGGCCAGCTGCGTCTGCGGCCCGCCCAGCGCGCCCAGGCTCATCGCGCGCCAGCCGGGGAAGGCCTGGCGTTCGGCTTGGCGCTGCTGCTGCTCGACGAACATGTCGAGCGAGACGCGGTCGGTCGGCGCCAGCGCGTCGCGCGGGATCGCACGCGCCTCGGCCAGCAGCTCGTGCACGCGGCGGTCGCGCGCGGCGATGGCCTCCGGCGACGCGTCGGAGAGCCGGTCGCCGAAGCGGTGGTCGCCGCGGTAGGTGGCGAACTCCGGGAACAGCCGCGCCCCCTCCTCCCAGCTGCGGTCGAACAGTGCGTGCAGCCGCGCGGTGGCCGCCGGGTCGGGGGCCGCGGCGGCGTTCAGGGTGGCGGCGAGCAGCAGCGCGGCCGGCCAGCGAAGCAGGGTCATGAAAGGGCTCCGGGAGGGGATGGGGGGACGGTCAGGCGATCGCGTCGTCGAGCACCTCGACCCAATGCCGCACCGGCGTCGTGGTGCCCGCCTGCAGGTGCTGGATGCAGCCGATGTTGGCGGAGACGATGGTCGGCGCCTGCAGCGGCGAGAGCGTCGCCAGCTTGCGATCGCGAAGCGTCTTCGCGATCGCGGGCTGCAGCACGCTGTAGGCGCCGGCGCTGCCGCAGCACAGGTGGGCGTCGCTGGCGGGCGTCTGCACGTCGAAGCCCAGTTCGCCGAGGTGGCGCTCGACCAGCCCGCGCAGCTGCAGGCCGTGCTGCAGCGTGCACGGCGCGTGGAAGGCGACGCGCCCGAGCCGCTGCTTGCGCACCTTGGCCGAAAGCGGCGCCACCAGCTCGGGCAGCAGCTCCGAGAGGTCGCGCGCCAGCGCCGAAACGCGCCGGGCCTTCTCCGCGTAGTGCGGGTCGTGGGCGAGCGCATGGCCGTAGTCCTTGACCGTGACGCCGCAGCCCGAGGCGTTGACGACGATCGCCTCCACCCTGCCCTGGCTCGTCAGCCCGTCGACCAGCGGCCACCAGGCGTCGATGTTGCGACGCATGTCGGCCAGCCCGCCACCGACATCGGCCAGGTGCGTTCGCATCGCGCCGCAGCAGCCGGCGCCGTCGGCCGCCAGCGTCTGGATGCCGGCGGCGTCGAGCACACGCGCGGTGGCGCTGTTGATGCCCGGCATCATCGCCGGCTGCACGCAGCCCAGCAGCAGCAGCACCTTGCGCTTGTGCGTGCGCGTCGGCCAGAAGTGGGCGCGCGACCCGGCGCGCGGACCCACCTTGTCCTTCAGCGCGGCCGGCAGCAGCGGCCGCGCCAGCCGGCCGATCGCGAGCGCGGGGCCGAACAGCGGCGACGTGAGGCCCTGGCGCAGCGCGTATCGCATCGCCTTCTCGGCCGCGGGCCGCTCGACGCGCCGCTCGACGATCTGCCGGCCGATGTCGACCAGGTGCCCGTACTGGACGCCGCTCGGGCAGGTGGTCTCGCAGCTGCGGCAGGTGAGGCAGCGGTCCAGGTGCAGCTGGGTCTTGCGTGTGGGCGCGGTGCCCTCGAGCACCTGCTTGATCAGGTAGATGCGGCCGCGCGGGCCGTCGAGCTCGTCGCCCAGCAGCTGGTAGGTGGGGCAGGTGGCGGTGCAGAAGCCGCAGTGCACACATTTGCGCAGAATGGCCTCGGCCTCCCGGCCTTCGGGGGTGTGCTTGAACTCGTCGGCGAGCGTCGTCTGCATGGGGCGAGCCGAGGTTCTACACCACCGCGCGCCGGCTTCACCGCACCACGGTCCAGCTGGCCGCCCAGTAGTGCGCCCAGTCGGTCCACACGAAGTCGGCCGCCCGCGCGCCCAGCAGCGCGCACAACTCCGGCGCCCGCGGGAAGTTCTTCAGCACCTCGTGCACGCTGCCGTCGTCGAGCGTGCGCTGCTGGTAGGTGTTGCCGGCTTCGTCGCGCCGCGCGATCGGCAGGTTGCTGGTCTGCACGAAGCTGTTGTCCAGCACCACCACCCGCGCGCCCGGAGCCAGCACGCCGTGCAGCGTGTCGACCCACGCCGACAGCCGCTGCAGCGGCACATGGCTCCACCAGCAGCCGGCGAACGCGGCGTCGAAGGCCGCCGCGCCGTCGGGCGCGGGCAGGCCGGCCAGCGTGTAGGCGTCGGCCAGCGCAAAGCGCACCTTGCCTGCGGGCAGCGGCTTGGTGCGGGCGATGGCCAGCGTCTCGTCGTTCAAGTCGGTGGCCAGCCACGACGCGCAGCGCCGCGCGCCATGCGGTGTCCACCAGCCGGTTCCGGCGGCCACCTCGAGCACATGGCGGCCCGCAAGGTGCTCCTCGACCCAGCCTTCCATCGCGCGCAGGTCGGCCTGGCGTTCGGGCTTGTGATAGACGCGCTCGTAGTACGCCGCGCGGCGGCGGTAGTAGTCCACCATGTCCGGCGACGGGGCCGGGTTGGGCGGCAAGGAGGGCTGGCGATCGGGCGGCATCTTCGAAGCCGGCCGATCAGGCCGTGCCCGGCGGCACCGCCGTGATCCGTTGACAGCCGGTGCGACGGGCGGCGGTTCTCATGAGGCGCCCGGATGATACGGGCGCTGCCCGAGGCGCCCCGCCCCTCAAGCGCTGCGGCGAACCCCTTCCAGCACCAGCACCAGCAAGGCTGCGGTGGCGATCCACGAGCCCGCCACGCGAAGCAGCATGCGCCGCACCGGGCCCGGCCTGCGGCCGAGCAGCGCCAGCACGGCGCCGAGCGTGTTGCCGAACAGCAGTGCGATGGCGCCGATCACACCGGCCAGCCAGGCGAGCCGGTAGGCGAGGCTCGGCGCCTCGGCCGGCACCTGCACCAGCACCACGCCGGCGGCCACCGCGGCTGCCAACGCGGCGTGCAGCCAGGGCGGCCAGGGCCGCGCCCAGGCCACGAGCCCACCGATGGCCAGCGCTAGGGCCAGCAGCGGCAGCGTCGGGTCGACCACCAGCCCCGCCGCGGCGGGCAGCGTGCCGACGGCCAGACCCGCAAGCCCGCCGAGCAGCGCGGGTTTCATGCGGGGCTGGCCGGGCTGGGCGATCAGCAGCGCCATCACCAGCAGCACCAGCACGCTGGCCGGGTCGCCAAACAGGCTGCGGACGCCCTCGAGCCAGGCGGGGCGCGGGGGCTGCGCGCCATGCGCCATGGCGGCATGGGCGGCGCCCCACAGCATCACCACCGCGCCGGCGCTGCGCGAACCGCGCCCGAAGTCGGCGAGCCGCCGCGTCACAGCGCGCGCAGCAGGAACCACAGGCCGCCGGCGGCAATCGCCGCCCCCGCGGCGCGCACGGCCAGCCAGCCCGGCGCGGATCGGCCAAGGGCACCGAAAGCCACCCCGGCCAGGTGCAACAGGCCGGTGGCGACGACGAAGCCGGCGCTGTAGATCAGCGGGTTGGCCGCCTGCGGCAGCTCGGTGCCATGGGCATGGCCGTGAAAGACCGCGAAGCTGCCGACGAGAACCGCCGCCAGCGCCAGCGGCGCCCGCCAGCGCAGCGCCACCGCCAGCCCCAGCGCGACGGCCGACAACGCGATGCCAGCCTCCACCGCCGGCAGCGGCAGCCCCAGCAGCGCGAGCGCGCCGCCGAGCGCCATCACCAGCGGGAACACCACCGGCAGCAGCCACAGCGCCGGTGCGCCGAGCACCGCCCCCCAGAGGCCGACCGCCACCATCGCGATCACATGGTCCGGGCCGGTCAACGGGTGCAGGAAGCCGGTGCCGAAGGCCGCCCAGGGGCCGGGGCCTTCCACCGCGGGTTGCCCGCCGCCATGGGCCCAGGCCGCCGCCGCACCGGCGAGCAATGCGGCCGACCACAACGCCTGGCGCAACGGGGTCATGGCCGCACGAGGGAGAAGGTGGCGACCCGCGCCAGGCGCTGGGCGCCGCCGATGTTCTCCTTCGGCAGCGGGCTGCCGTCGTTGGCGCGCTCGGCGCCGACCGCGATCACCTTCGGACCTCGGGGCCGCAGCGGCAGCTGCGCGATGCCGGCTGCGTCGGTGGTGTGGCGCACGATCTTGTCCTCCTCGATGCGTCTTCGCTGTGGCCGACCTCGACCCCGGCGCCGGCCGGCGGCCGCCCGCCGAGCAGCACTGGCACCGGCAGCGCCTCGCCGGCCCGAAGCGCAGCGGGGTCGCCTGCGGCACGATCTCCGGCAGGTGCCCGAGCGTGCGGTTGTACGAGAGCTCGTCCTGCCCGTCGAGCACCAGCGCGGTGGCGGACTCGAGGTTGTGGGTCGCCGGCGCCGCCCGGGGCAGCAGCGCGCGCGTGGTGTTGCGGGTGAGCGGCCTGGCCTTAGACGACGCCACCCTGGACCAGGGCCACCACGGCCGCCTCGGCATCGGCCCTGGCGTGAGCAGACCGGCCAGCGCCACCGCGGCGATCGCGTTGGGCGGCCCCGAGCGGGTTCGAGACACGGAGAGTTCCTTCGGACAGACGACACACGAACGTGCATCCCCATCGCCGCGGCGGGCGGCCCGGGGCAAGCACCACCGGATGCGACGCGGGTACGCGGGCCGGCGCGCAGCGGATGCGCTGTGCGGCGGCACGGCGGCCTGCCGTGGCCCGGCCCGCCCGGCGCACCCTGTCATCTTGCGGTGGGCAGAATCCGGAGCGAGCCGACCCGCGTAGCTGCGAACGACATGGCCCTCTCACCCCCGCATGCCCCTCGAAGGGCGCGCCGAGGCTGGTTCGTCTCCGGCCTGCTCGCCGCTGGCCTGGCGATGGCCGGCCACGCCGCGTGGGCCCACGACACCTGGTTCCAGGTGCGGCCGGCAGCCAGCCCGCCCGCACTGTGGTTGGGCACCGGCGATCGGTTCCCGGCCTTCGAGTACCGGGTCGAGTTCGAGCATCTCCAGCGCCACGGTTGCGCGCAGCAGGCCGGCCTGGCGGCCCGCGGGGCCGACGCGGGCCGGCCGCTGGTGCCGATCAGCGGGCCGGCAGGGCGCCTGCCCAACGCCCTCGCGCTGCGCCTGCCGGCCGCCGCGGCCGATGCCAAGGTGCGCGTGCCGCACAGCTGCTGGGCGAGCCTGGTGCCGTTCGACATCGAGATCGAGCCGGCCAAGGTCGAGCTGTACCTGAAGGAGATTGCCGCCGGCCCGGCCCTGCAGGCCGCGTGGGCTGCGGAGAAGGCCGCCGGCCGGCCCTGGCGTGAGCGCTATGTCAAGCACGCCCGGGTGGAACTCGGCGGTGTGTCGGCGGTGCCGGTGGGCCTGCCGCTGGAGGCGGTGCTGTCGAGCCCGTCCCTGCCCAAGGTGGGCGAAGAACTGCGCTTTCAACTGCTCTCCGGCGGCCGGCCGCTGGCCGACCACCCGGTCGAACTGGTGAGCGAACTCAGCCGGTTCGGCCTCTGGCGGCGGACCGACGCACAAGGGCAGATCTCGCTGACCTTGCCGCTGGCCGGGGGCTGGCTGCTGCGGTCGACCTGGCTGCGGCCGCCGGCCGCGCCCGGCGAGCGCTGGCAGAGCGACTTCGTGACCCTGGCCTTCGAGGTGGCGGCTGCCGCACGCGAAGGCGACGAGCGGGCACCGGCGCGGGCGGCGCCGCACCGCTGAACTCAGCGCTTCGGCCTGCAGGCGCTCGTCACTGAACGCGCGACGCATCGACGGACCGCGAGCGGCCTATCCACCGCGGCACGGCGCGGCCAGCTGGAGGTCGTCGGGGGCGGCGATCTCGGGCGCCTGGTGGCGACTGCCCGAAGTTAACTGCGTTTGCCCCGACGTCGCGCGCCGGTGACCGCCGGCGCGGCCGCCGACCGTCGCCGAGGCACCCGACCCCGCCCTCACATCCACCGATACATCCGCCCCGGGTTGAAGATGCGTTCGGGGTCGAAGGCCGCCTTCAGTTCGCGCTGGATGCGCTCGAGCGGCGGCATGAGCGGCGTGAAGACGCCGGCGCTCTTGTCGAGCGCGCGGAAGAGCGTGGCGTGGCCGCCGGCCGCAGCCGCCGCTTCGCGGATGGGCGCCGCCGGCGTGGTGGTGCACAGCCAGCGCTGCGCGCCGCCCCATTCGATGAGCTGTTCGCCCGAGAGCGACAGCGGCGGTGCCGTCTGCGGCAGCGACAGCCGCCACAGCGCGGCGCCGCCCTGCACCGCGCGTGCGGCGCCGACGAAAAACTCGTCGCGGTGGTCGCGCAGGCCCTGCCAGAAGGCGGCGGCCAGCGGCGGGTCGATGGCCTCGCCGCCGAGCGTGCGGCAGGCCGACTGCACCGCCGCCGCGGCGCCCGAGAGGCGCACGACGAGCATGCCGTCCCACCAGGCGCTGGCCGACAGCGGCAGCGGCTGGCCGCCCCACCGGTTGAGCGCCTGCAGCGCGGCGGCGGGGTCCATCTCGAAGCGCAGCGTCGCGCTGGCCGCCGGCAGCGGCAGCACCTTCAGCGAGACTTCGCAGATCAGCCCCAGCACCCCCATCGACCCGGCGAGCGAGCGCGAGACGTCGTAGCCGGCGACGTTTTTCATCACCTGCCCGCCGAAGGTGAGCAGTTCGCCGCGGCCGTTGAGCAGCGTGGCGCCGAGCAGGTAGTCGCGCACGCCGCCGGCGCTGGCGCGCGCCGGGCCGGCGAGCCCGGCGGCGACCATGCCGCCGACGGTGCCGCCGTCGGAAAAACGCGGCGGCTCGAAGGGCAGGCATTGCCGCTGCTCGGCGAGCACCGCCTCCAGCGCCGCCAGCGGCGTGCCGGCGCGGACGGTGACGACGAGCTCGCTCGGCTCGTATCGGCTGATGCCTTCCAGCGGCCGAACGTCGAGCGGATCGCCCTGCGGCAGCTCGCCGTAGAAGGCCTTGGTGCCGCCGCCGCGGATCTCGAGGGGCCGCGCCTCGCGGCGGGCCGTCTGCACCCGGTCGATCAGCGCGGAGAGGGCGGCGTCGGTCGAACTCATGGGCGCGCACAGTCTAGTGCAGCGCGTCCGGCGGGCCGCGGGCCGGTCAGCCGGGCCGGCACCGGCGCCGCCGTCGGACCGGGCCGAGGCAGGCCGACCACAGCATCGCGACGCCCAGCACCAGCGCCAACGCTGGCGGAGCGGGCACCGCCTGGGGTCCCACCGAGGAGAGGTCGATCTCGCCGAAGCGGCCATCGGCGGCGACGAAGAGCAGGTCGGCGCCGCCGACCAGCGCGCGGTCGAAGAGCGGCAGGCCACCTGCGGGGCTCATCAGCGCCGCCGCGATGCCCAGGTGCCCGCAGAGGCCGCCGGTGCGCACGCAGGGCAGCGCGGTCCCCGCGAAGGGGCCGCTCTCGATCAGGAAGTCGCCGCTGCCACCGGGGCTGTCGAAGGGGTTGCCGAGCACATGGCCGATCTCGTGCAGTGCGGTCGTCAGTAGGTCGAAGCCGTCGAGCGGGCTCAGGGCCTGCAAGCCTCGGCCGGCGGCGATCGGCCCGCCGCCGAAGTCGGTGACCACCTCGGTGGGCGCGCCGAACTCCTCGTGCAGCAGCGGCGTCGCGTCGCCGAAGTGCCGCAGCCGGTTGTTGAGGACGATCTCGTTGAAGCCGTCGCTCACCGGCAGTGCCGCGGCGATCGTGCCGAGGCCGAAGTCGTCGGTCCAGCCGATGGTGATGTTGAAGGAGCGGTCGTCGTGGAGCAGCGCTTCCCACAGATCGGCCGCGGCGCCGAACACCGCGGCGACGCTGCCGCCACCGCCGAGCGGCGCCGGCGCGGCGAAACGGCCCTGGCGGTCGATGAACGAACGCTCGCCCGGGGCGGCAAACCGCAGGTTGATCAGCAGCGCCTGGGCGTCGGCGGCGACCAGTGCCAGCGACAGCAGCCCTTGTGGCGCGCGCCCGCCATGGACGCTGCGCCTCGGGCGGCGATGTTCGCGCTGCGTGGGCGCCCTGTCTGCCCCCATGCCCTTGGGGGAGGGCGTCAGAAGCGCTCCAGGTCGGGGAAGGGCAGCAGCCCCTTCTTCACGTGTATGCGGCCGTACTCGGCGCAGCGCACCAGCGTCGGGATCACCTTGCCCGGGTTGAGCAGACCGCGGCCGTCGAAGGCGTGTTTCACCGCGATCATCTGCCCGCGTTCCTCGGGGCTGAACTGCACGCACATCGAGCTGAGCTTCTCGACGCCGACACCATGCTCGCCGGTGACGGTGCCGCCCATCGCGACGCTGGTCTCGAGGATGTCGGCGCCGAAGAGTTCGGCGCGGTGCAGCTGGTCGGGGTCGTTGGCGTCGAAGAGGATGAGCGGGTGCAGGTTGCCGTCGCCGGCGTGGAAGACGTTGCAGCAGCGCAGCGCGTACTTGTGCTCCATCTGCTGGATGGCGAGCAGGATGTCGGCCAGCCGCCGGCGCGGGATGGTCGAGTCCATGCACATGTAGTCGGGGCTGATGCGGCCCGACGCGGGGAAGGCGTTCTTGCGCCCGCTCCAGAAGGTGAGCCGCTGCGCCTCGTCCTTGCTCACTTCCAAACGCGACGCACCGGCGCCCGACAGCACGTCGAGCATGTGGTCGATCTCCTCGGCCACCTCTTCCGGCGTGCCGTCGCTCTCGCACAGCAGGATGGCCGCGGCGTCGAGGTCGTAGCCGGCGTGCACGAAGTCTTCCACCGCCGCCGTCATCGGCTTGTCCATCATCTCGAGCCCGGCCGGGATGATGCCGGCGGCGATGATGGCGGCCACCGCGTCGCCGGCTTTGCGCACGTCGTCGAAGCTGGCCATGATGCAGCGCGCCAGCCTGGGCTTGGGCACCAGCTTGACGGTGACCTCGGTCACCACCGCCAGCATGCCTTCGCTGCCCACCACCAGCGGCAGCAGGTCGAGCCCGGGCGCGTCGAGCGCGGCCGAGCCGAACTGCACCGGCTCGCCTTCGGCGGTGTAGCCGCGCACCGCCAGCACGTTGTGCAGCGTCAGCCCGTACTTCAGGCAGTGCACGCCGCCGGAGTTCTCGGCGACGTTGCCGCCGATGGTGCAGGCGATCTGGCTGCTCGGGTCGGGCGCGTAGTACAGGCCATGCGGCGCCGCCGCCTCGCTGATGGCCAGGTTGCGCACCCCGCACTGCACGGTGGCGGTGCGCGCGAGCGGGTCCACCTTGACGATGCGGTTGAACTTGGCCAGCGCCAGCGTCACCCCCAGCGCGTGCGGCAGCGCACCGCCCGAGAGCCCGGTGCCCGCGCCGCGCGCCACCACCGGCACGCGCATGCGGTGGCACTCACGCAGCACCGCCGCCACCTGCGCCTCGGTCTCGGGCAGCGCCACCACCAGCGGTTGCTGGCGGTAGGCGGTGAGGCCGTCGCACTCGTAAGGCACGGTGTCCTCGCGGTGCCACAGCAGCGCATGCGCCGGCAGCACCATCGCCAGCGCCGCCACCACCTCGCGCTGGCGCGAGCGGCGGTCGGCGTCGGGCGCTGCGGGGGGGGTGGCCGCGGGTGTGGAGAGGTCGGCAGCTGAGTTCATGCACCAGGGCTCGTGGCGGCGAACAGCGCGAACCGCCGCGCCGCGCGTGCGAATGTACTGCGCCGCCCGGCGGCGTCAGTGCCAGGTGGCGAGCGTCCGATAGCCGCGCAGCGACTGGACGAGTGCCACTTCGCGCACCAGCCAACTCGATCGCAGCGGCGTGCCCGGTGGCGAGTAGCCGACCGCTCTTCGCGCGAGCGTCACATGCGGCTTGAAGGGGCGCTGCTCGACGGGCAGGCCCGCGCCCAGCAACCGTCGAGCCAACGCCTCGTGCAGCGCGAGCAGTGCGGGAGTCGGCCCGAGAGGAAGCAGCACGACGAGTCCACCGGTCCAGACCGCTGTGGCGCCGAACTCGAGCGAGAAGGGCTCGACCGGGACCCGCAACGCCGACGGCAGGCCGGGCAGGCTCGCCGCCGGGACCGGGCCGATGAAGTGCAGAGTCAGGTGCCAGTTGGCCGGCGGCACCTGGGCCGCGGTCGACGGCCAGCGTGCGCCAGTGAGCGCGAGGGCAAGGGCCCGCCGCTCGGCGGCGGCCGGCCATATCGCGATGAAGCAGCGCGCCGGGTCGCCGCCCGAGGTCGGCGTGTCCGAAGGCTCCCCGGATCCGGGCGGTGCCTGACGCGCAGCGGGCTGCCTGCGCGGCATCCTCTCAATGGAGGACGCAACCAGACTACCCTTGGGCTGGAATCGGGAATTCGGACGTCCGAAGGAAGGGAGACAGGCAATGCTCAGGATTGGCTCGACTGCACTTCTGGGTGCACTGATTGCCGGATGCATGACGGTGCCGGTCGCTCACGATGCCGAAGCCGAAGCTTACGGTCCTGCGCCGGTGGACCCCGAGTCGATCGTGCGGGCCTACCTGCGGCGCATCCTGTCCCACCCGGACTCGATCGAGGGTCTGCAGGTGGCGGCGCCCGCGAAGAAGGTCTGGATCGGCCACCACCAGGGAGGTGCGGGATACGGCCACCTCGTCTGCTCGACCTATCGTGCGCGGTCCAGCGCTGGCACCCCCATCGAGATGCGAGACGGTCTGCTGATCAGGGATGGGAGCGTCGTGTTGCGCATCGCCGACGGTGACTGGTTCGGACGCAAGCTCTGCTGACGCGCAAGCCGCCGGCGCGGCGTGCAACGGGTTCAGGGCAAGCCCGGCAAGCTGGGGGAAGAGGCCGCGAGGTCGTCGTCGGGGTGGTCGTGCCGGTCCCGTGTCGGCGGCAGGCGGCGCACCGGCGGCATGGCGCCGCCCGCGGCCGGCAGCACGAAGCCGCTGTCGATGATTTGCCGCGTCATCAGGGCGGTCGCCAGACTGGTTCCACCCAGCCGGACCCGGTCGCTGCCCATCACTGCCGCCGCAGGCAGACCGGCGGCGACCACGCTCTCTTCGCAGGGCGCGAGAACCTCGGGCCCGCGCCTTGCGTCTGCCAGCGAAGACCGGCGGCGGTCGCCGAGCTTGGGGTGGACCGTGCGCCCAGGCCCGGTGCCGGAGTAGCCGGCCGCGACGCGGCCTGCGCGGCCGCCGACGACCACCATCGCCTCGCCATGCGCGATGCTGTTCAGCGTACGGTCCTCGTCCACGTGGGTGCCGAGGTGGTTCGAGAAGTAGCCCTGTCGCGGCTGCGCGACGCTGCCCGCGGGGGGGTCGTCGCGCTCGCACCACGCTTCCACGGCCAGCACCGTGGCGCCACCGTTTCGGATGGCCACCTGCCAGCCGCCGAACGGCGCGCGGGCGCAGTCTGGCCGCGGCCGCGTTGCACTGGTGGCGAGCAGCGCCATGCGGCCGTTGGGCGACTGACAGCATCTCTCGGGGACGATGATCGCGGCGCAGACCCGGCCGCGGTGGTCGCGCAGCGTGTCGGCCTCACCCGCCCGCACCGCGCGCGAGACGGCGCCGTCGGGCGAGGTCACAACGACCTCGATCTCGCGGTCGTCGGGCAGCCAGAACTCGACGAAGTTGTCGCTCGGGTCGTCCGGGACGGCATGCCACCGGAAGACACAGGTCTCGGCGGGCATCGCCGCTCCAGAAGCGTGCATGCGGCGCTGCCGCGCGTTGCCGGCGGGCACGACGAGCTGGATCGAGCTCCCCAGCCGCTGCCGCTCTTTCTGCAGCCGCCATTCGATCGCTTGCTCGAGCAGCGACGACCCGTCGTGTGGACCGACGTTTGCGCCGTAGCTCAGGTTGATCACCACCGGCTGCCCGGGGTGGGCGCAGGACAGGATGTAGCGGATGCCGTCGTAGACATTGGCCCTCAGCAGGCCGCTGATCTCGCGGCCTCGGCGCGTGCGCGGCAGCTGTACGAAGACGATGTCGACGTCGTGCGCGTGGCCGGGTTCGCCGGCATTCGCCGAGAGGGGGTTCGGGTGGCCGGTCGCCAGGTCCATCACGTGCGTGCCGTGTGTCCAGCGCCGGTCGCTGACCGAGGCGTAGCCGCTGTACCGGTACACGGACTCCTCGTCGAGCGAATGCTGGCTGGCGAACTGCCGGATGTAGTCGTCGAGCCCGAGCGCGCCCGGCACCTCCCAGCGCTTGTCGCGGTGGGTCTCGGCCCCGTACGGGAAGTCCACCGGGAAGCGCCAGCGCAGCGGCCGAACGCCCGGAGGCAGTTGCGGCTGCGGGACATCCTCGTTCTGGTCCCACAGCGCGAGCACGCGCGTCGACCATGCCCCGCCGTTGCCGCGCCTGAACTGGTGGTGTGCGAAGGCACAGCCGTAGTCGATGAAACCGACCAGCGGTCGCGGGGTCAGGCTCTGGCGCAGGCGCTTGCCGCTCGCCCCGAAGCAGCGCGCACGCCCGGAGCCGGGCGTGATCGACCCGGTCGTGAACCCCGGCGAGACCTCGCAGCGCAAGCCGTCGCGCATCTGCAGCGCAAGGCTGCGCAGCGAGCCGCCTTCGATCGGCACGCCGCGGGTCCGGTACCGTCCGCCACGAAGCAGGAGGGTCGGCAACACGCGCCCACCGCCCTTGGGCAGCTGGGTGCCGTTGAAGTCCGTCAGATCCCACCAGGCGAGGTAGGGGTCGGTGTGCGCGAGCAGCCTGTCCTGCAGCCAGTCGCCGCAATGGATGCCGTGTGCTCTGCCAGTCCACATCGGTGCGCTCCAGGTCGCGATGGTCAGTAGCCGAGCGTGGCCAGCTCGGCTGCTGCACGGCGCCACATCTCGGCCAGCAGCCCGCTTGCCGGGCATGGCGCGCCAGGGGCGCCTTCCGCGCAGCCTTCGCCCTCGTGCACGTCCTGGCTCCAATCGAGTATCGATCGACCGACGCCGTCGGCGGTGCCATCGTAAGTGCGCGGCCGCCACGCGAGGCCACGGCAGCGCGCGACCACGTAGTCGGCCAGCGTGTCTCCGAGCACGCGGCCGGCGATGCCGTCCATTGGGTAGTGCAGGCCGGCGTAGACGCGGTTGTCGGCGATGCTCGCCGCCTGGCGCTGCAGCGCCTCCCAGGTCGTCGATGCCCGCGCCCTCGGCGGGATGCCGAGCAAGGCCGCGATCAGGCGCGCGAACAGGAACGCCTCGGTGGCGTGGCCGCTGGGCAGCGCTGCCCAACCCGGGGTCTGGAGGATCGGCTGCACGAAAGGCGACAGCTCCGAGGGCCGCGGCACGGCCAGCGCGTGCTTGACACGGTGGCAGACCTCGTTGCCGAACTTCAGTGCCGCTCCCAGCAACTCGAAGGTCCAAGGAGTCCGCCACGGCGACAGCGGCACCACCGAGCTCCAGAACGGCACCTGCGGCAGCACCTGCGCCAGCGCCTCGTTCGAGCGGCTGCGGCGAAGGTCGGAGTCTGCGTAGGCGAGGACCTTCTCGAGCTGGGCGTCGACGGCCGGCCGACCCGGGCGGCGGATGCGGACGATGGGCGTGGGGGTGACGGGACTGGCCGCGTCGAGGGCATGCAATGCGACGACAGCGATGGCCTCGTGGCTGGCGTCCTCGATGAACTGGACGCCGCTGGCGAGTTCGATCGAGCAGATGTGGCCGCGCACCTCGGGCTGCCACCAGGCAAGGTGGGCGGCCTGATGGGCAGCGGGCTGCCGGCCGGGCGCGAAATCGCCCGCCAACCGCGGTGGAGTGGTCGTCTCGGGTGTGTTGCGCGCCCGCGAGGTGATCAGCGCATCCGTCATCAGCGGGTCACCGTAGAGCCCGGTCAATCCGGACAGCCCCGCCGCACTGCGCCCGGTCATCGCGGTCATCGCCGTCATGGCGGTCATTGCCGTCATGGCCGTCATTGCGGTCATCTCGCTCACGTCGGGAATCCTTCCTTGGTGGTCACTGAGGGACGCCGGCGGCGCGGAGCGCGTCGGCATAACGAACGGCCTGTGGAGTACGCCCGCCCGGATAGGCATCGAGATAGCGGCCGATGGTGTAACCGGGCTGCTGTGCCAGCATGTCGGCAGCGACCTTGCGCGCCTCGTCGATGCGCCCGGACAGTGCGAGCGCGATCGTCAGCACGCGGTGAGTCGGCGTGTGCGAACGGTTGGCTCGTAGCGAACCGGTGCAGAGATCGATCGCCTGCGCGTGGCGCCCGTCGGCCAGGTAGCCGGCGGCCGACAGCGTTGCGAAGTAGTAGCGAAGTGGGTGCAGCCGCGACAGCGCGAGCGCACGGTCGGCGGCCGCGGCAGCCTCGGCGCCGCGGTCCTGCCAGCCGCGCAGCGTCGACGTGAAGAGCCAGGCCAGCGGCTCGTTGGGATTGCAGCCGAGCGCACGCTCGAGCGCCGCCTCGGCCTGCGAGAGGTCCTTGTCCAGCCAGGCGACGACGAGCGCGCGCAGTGCCCAGCTCAGGCTGCTGCCGGGATCTCGTTCGAGCGCCTGTTCGATCCTGAAGCGGGCCTCCTGCGCGTCGCTGCCGGTGAAGGTGGCGCGGCCGCGGATGACGCGCAGGCAATGCCACTGCGCAAGCCAGGCATGCGAGGCGTGGTGGCGGGGAACGCGGTCGGCGAGCTCGGTCAGCGCCTCGCGGGCGCGCGCGAAGTCGGTGCCGCTGGCGCGGTGCAGCAGTGAGATCCCGCCGAACAGCAGCGAGGCGCTCTCGAGATTGGGCAGCGGCTGGGTCGCCGCACGCATGGCCTCCACGGCCAGGATGGCGTCGTGCACGCCCCGCGCGATGCGGTCGATCGGTTCGCTCGGGTGCTCGAGCAGCGCCGCCACGTCGCACCGGAAACGGTCGGCCCAGACCACCGTGGTGCTCTCGGTGTCGGCGAGCTCGACAGTGAGCAAGACGGAGCCGCCGCGAACCGCGTAGCTGCCGTCGAGCAGGTAGCGTGCCCCGCAGAGTTCACGTGCGTCGCCGATGCCGAGACCCGTGCCACGCAGCGAAGCGGTCGAAAGCCGCGACAGAACCAGCAATTCGGATGTGCTGCCGAGCTGCGCGATCACTCCCTCGGCGACGAGATCACCGATCACCACATCGTCGGCCTTGCCAACGCGGCAGGTCAGCGGCAGCACGGCGACCGACTTGCCGAGGCGCAGCACCTCGCGCAGTGCGGTGCCGCCGCCCGGCGGCGGCGATGTGCGCGGCGTACGCTCGGCAAGGAAGGCGCGGACGGGGTGCTCGTAGTGCTTGAGCCAGCACTCGCCGAGATCCTCGACATGGATGGTCAGCGACGGCGGCAGTTCGTCGTAGGCCTCATCGGAGAGCACCACCGCGCCGGGGCGGCCGAGGGTGCCCAGGCGCGACGCGAGATTGACGCCGGAGCCGAAGACATCGATGTCCTCGACGACGATGTCGGCGACGTGGATGCCGGCGCGCAGGCCGATCGCCTGGCTCGGCGAGCGGCCTTCGTTGAAGGTCCGTATCAGTTCGTGGATCGCGAAGGTGGTCTCCACCGCCTCAGGCACCGAGCGGAACTCGATCAGCATGCCGTCCCCCAGGCTCTTGACCAGTCGTCCGGAGGTCTTCGTGAGAACGTCGCTTCGCACGACCGCCATGAATCGCCGCCAGCGGTCGATGACGTCGTCCTCGTGCTCCTGCATCAGGCGCACGGACTCGACGACGTCGATCACGCAGACGGCGCGTCGGACACGATCGAATCGCGGACCCTTGCCCCCTTCTGCCGCCATCTTCGCCCTCTCCCGGTGACGCGCATCCACAGTCCGGCGGAAGTGCGCACCGCGTCGGGCGTCTCTTGCCCGGAGCAGGCCGGTTGTGCGCCGGGAGGCAGAAGCCCGTCGGACTGGCGTGGGGCGATGGAGCGCCCCGCACGGCGCCCTTCGGTTGCAGCCGCCACGGGGCTACTTGTAACAGAAGCCGACGTCGACGGCCCGCGAGCATCGCGGGTGCCGTGGGCTCGGCACCCGCGCGCTGGGAGCGAACGGAGTTCTCGGGCTTTGCGTCAGCGACAGATGTTCAACGCCCCCACCACCGGCGGCAGCACCGCCACCTTGTGCACCAGGTCGCGGATGCTGACGGCGCCGGTCTTGGCGCGGATGGCGCCGATTTGCGTGCGCACGGTGGCGAGGCCGACGCCGTGGCCGGTGGCCACTTCGCGGGGGTCCAGACCCTGGCACAGGGCCTCGAGCACGCGCGTCTCGGCGGGCGTGAGCGCGTGGCTGCGCGCGAACATCTGCACCGACAGCTGCTCGCACACGCTGCGCTTGCCCAGCAGCAGCAGCGTGGCCTGTGGGCCGGCGAGGGTCAGCGGGCCGAGCGGCACCGCGGCGACGCAGACGCGGTCGTCGCCCGCTCCCAGCGTCAAGAGCCGCCGCAGCCCGCGCCGGGCGCCGTGCAGCGCGTCGTGCAGCCGCGCGACGTCGGACGCCTCACGCGCGCGCAACTCGCCGCCCAGCAGTTGCAGCGGGTGGCCGGCATCGAGTTTGCGGCGGGCGGCGCGGTTGACGTGCATCACCAGTGCGCCTTCGGTCAGCAGCAGCATGCCGTAGTCGATCTCGTCGAGCATCTGGGCGAGCCAGCGGGTGGCCAGCGACGACGCCGTGCGGCGCTCCGGGCCGCGGTACGCGGCCGTCAGCGCGTGATGCGACGGCGGCGTCGCGGCGCCGGCAGGCAGGGGGTACGGCCGAGCCTGACGGGGCAAGGGCAGTTCCAGCGTGTCGAGCATCGTGATCTCCTGGTGTCGTCCCGCACGGCGGTCGCCATGTCCGACGTGCCGCAAGACTAGGGAGGCGTCGTCGCCGGTGGCGGGCAGTGCTGCGCCGCGCGGTGGTGACCGATTTACATCGCCCGGCTGTGGCCCCGGCGTCACCGCCGGGGTGGACTACGCTTCACACCGCGCACCGCCGTGCATGGGGGTGGCGTCGCCACCCAGGTCGTTGTCTGCATGGCCATCTTTCCGCAGGGTCTCAGCCAGATCGACGCACGCTGCAACGCCGGCGAGCGGCGCGTGCTGCAGCAGCTTTCGCGCTGTCTCGAGGACGACTACCTGGTCTGGCACGACATCCCGATCGGCCCCCAGGCGCGGCAGCCGGACTTCGTGATCCTGAGCCCGCGCTGGGGTGTGCTGCTGCTCGAGGTGAAGGACTGGAAGCTGGCGTCGCTGCACCGCGCCACCCGCGACGCGGTGGAACTGAACACGCCGCGCGGCCGCACGACGGTGCCGCACCCGCTGCGCCAGGCGCGCGACCATGTGCTCGAGCTGGTGGACCTGATGCGCGCCGACCCCACGCTCGTGCACGCCGACGGGCCCTTCTCCGGCCGGCTGCTCTTCCCGTACGGCTGGGGCATGGTGTTCTCGAACCTGCGCCGTGCGCAGGTGGCGGGGTTGGACTTCGACGAGCTGTTTCCGGCCGCTCGCACGCTGCTGCGCGACGACCTCGACGGCGATGCCGAACCGATGGCCTTCCAGCACCGGCTGTGGGGTATGTTCACGCTGACCTTCCCCTGCACGCTGACGCTGCCTCAGCGCGATCGCATCCGCTGGCACCTGTTCCCGGAACTGCGCATCACGCCCCAGGCCGAACTGCCGCTGCAGCCCGAAGTCGAGGCCACTGCGCTGCCCGACCTGATGCAGGTGATGGACCTTCAGCAGGAACAGCTGGCGCGCACGCTCGGCGAGGGGCACCGTGTGATCCACGGTGCCGCGGGCTCGGGCAAGACGATGATCCTGGTCTTCCGTGCCGCCTTTCTGGCGGCGGTGGTGAAGCCGACACAGCCGGTGCTGGTGCTGTGCTTCAACCGCACGCTGGCGCAACGAATCGAGACGCTGCTGCGTGCGCGTGGGGTCGACGAACGTGTGCAGGTGCGCACCTTTCACGGCTGGTGCCAGGACCTGGTGCGCAGCTACCAGCTCGAGATGCCGCAGGGGCTTCGCGGCACCGAGCGCTTCGAGGCGCTCGCGGCCACCGTCGAACGTGCCGTCGAGCGCGGGCGTGTGCCCGGCGGGCAGTACCACTCGCTGCTGATCGACGAGGCGCACGACTTCGACGATGCCTGGCTGCGAATCGCCGCTCGCATGGTGAGCCCGGCCACGCGCAACCTGCTCGTGCTGTACGACGACACGCAGTCGATCTACCAGCCGCGCCGGCGGCGCTTCAACTTCGCCAGCGTCGGCATCGAGGCACGCGGCCGCACCAGCGTGCTGCGGCTGAACTACCGCAACACGGCGGAGGTGCTGGCGGTCGCGGTGCAAGTGGCGCAGGGCCTGCTGCGCTCCGGCGGTGGGGGCGACCTGGAGGCGGTGCAGCCGGCGAGCGCCGGCCGCCGCGGGCCGCTGCCGGTGCTGCTGCAGGCCGACCATGCGCGGCAGGAGGCCGAGTGGGTGGCCGAGAGGGCCGCTGCGGCGGTGGCCGCCGGCCTGGCGCCGGAGGAGATCGCGCTGGTGTGCCGCACGCGTGCGATGCTGGCCCCCTTCGAGCGCGCGCTTCGCGAGCGATCGCTGCCGGTTCGCTCGATGGGCGGCGACGGGGCCGATGGCCGCTTCGACACCCGCGGCCCCGGCATCAAGCTGCTGACGATGCACAGCGTCAAGGGGCTCGAGTTCTCGCTCGTCTTCGTCGGCGGGCTGCAGGTGCTGCCTTTCCGCGGCGAGCCGCTCGACGAGGCGCTGCGCCTGCTGTACGTGGCGATGACACGCGCCACCCGCGAGCTGGTGCTCTCGGCCCATGGCCGCGGCGAGCTGGTGGCCCGCGTGCAGGCGGCATTGGGCGAAGTGGCACGGCACCTTGCCGGTGCGGTACAAGAGCCGCTGTGACGTTGCGCCTTGGCTCCCTGCTCGCCGCGCTGGTGGTGCTGCTCGCCGCCTGCGGTGGCGGCGGCGCCGGGCTGCCGGCGCTTGCCGTGGTCGAGGAACCGGCCGGCCCGGGCCGGATGGTGGCGGTGCACGCGCGGCCCCTCGTGCGCGCCGCGGAGGTGGCCGCCGCGGTGGCTGCGCCGGGCAGCGACCTGCCGGCGGTGGTGCCGCGCTACGACGTCGCGACCTACCGGCTCGACTACCGCACGCTCGACGCCGATGGCCGCGAGGTCACCGCATCGGGGCTGATCGCGGTGCCGATCAAAGGTGCGCCCGCCAGGAGCCCGCTCGTCAGCTACCAGCATGGCACGATCTTCGAAGACGCCGAGGCACCGAGCAACGCCGTCACCGCCGACGCCCCGCCGGTGGTGATGGCCTCGCTCGGCTACCTCGTCGTCGCGCCGGACTATGTCGGCTATGGCGCCAGCAAGGGTGCCGGGCACCCGTACCTGCTGTCGGCGCCCGGCGCGTCGGCCGTGATCGACCTGTTGACGGCGGCACGCACCTGGCGGCTCCGCAACGGTGTTGCCGGCAACGGGCAGCTGTTCCTGGTCGGCTATTCCGAGGGCGGCTATGTCACGCTGGCGGCGCAGCGGGCGATCGAGGCCGGCACCAGCGTGCACCGCGACGAGCTGGTCGGCAGCGTGCCCGGCAGCGGGCCGTACCACGTTGCGGCGACGCTCGACGCGCTGCTGCAGCGGGTGAAGGACGAGAACCGCTTCCTCGGCGCCTTCATCGACCCCGGCTTGCTGCGCCACCTGCCGGGGGCCATCCGCGTCGAGGTGCGGCGCGCGCTGGTGCGCAAGCTTGTGCCCGACGACACCGGGGTGTTCTTCGACACCCGCTTCATCGACGCATTCTTCGAGGACGACCGCGACAAGATCGATCGCCAGAGCAACGTGCACGACTGGCGCGCCGAGCGCCCGGTGGCGCTCTTCCACGGCCGCGACGACCGCACCGTGCCCTACATCGCGGGCAGCAGCACGCTCGACGCGATGCGCGCCCGCGGCAGCGCCGCGGTGACGATGACCGACTGCGCCGCAGTGCCGTCGGACCACCTGCCCTGCGTCGCGCCCTACTTCGACTTCATCGTCCGCGCGCTCGCCCTGCACGCAAGGGATCTGTAGGGACGGCGAGCCGGCGCCCCCAACCAAGGATTGCCGCGGATCCGGCTCTGCCGGTCCGCCGGCAAAGCCCCCCCGGGGGGCAGCGACCGGAGGGAGCGTGGGGGTCCTATTGACACATGGCCTTGATGTCCTCGGGCACGGGGATCGCCTTCAAGCGCCCGCCCTGGCGGGTGACGAAGGCGCGTGTGATGCGGCCCTCGCACAGCAGCTCGTCGCCGCGCTTGACCTGGTGGTGCTGAACGAAGACCTTCGGCCGCCATTCTTCGACCTCGGTGTGGACCTGCAGCGCGTCGCCGTAGGTGGCGGGGATGTAGAAGCGGGTGTGGATCTCGAGCAGCGGCGTGCCGACGATGCCATGAGTGGCCTCGAGCTCGCGCCAGCGCGGCAGCCCGCACTGGCGGAAGAAGTGCAGCGACGCGGCGTCCATCCAGCGCGCGAAGTTCGGGAAGAAGACGATGTCGGCGGGGTCGCAGTCGCCCCACTCGACCTGGACGTTGTAGACGGTGGTGCGCGGCATCTTGCTGAATCCTCGGTTCCGGCGGCTCTTCGGGGCAAGGCCATCACTGTACGGTCTCGGCGCGGCCGGTGGCCGGCCGCCGCTGCGGTGGGGTGCTTGAGTCCGGGCGCGGCGCCCTCAGGTGTCGCAGTTCGTGGACGCGCTGCAGACGATCACCCTGCTCGCCGCGCTGGTGATCGCGGTGGCGGCCTGGCTGTGGGGGCCGCCGCTCGTGCGGGCCGTTCGGCGCGCGAGGGTGGTGGCACGCCCCTTCCCGCGCGAGTGGCGCGCGGTGCTTCGCCGGCGCATGCCGGCCTTCGCACGCCTGCCGGTGCCGCTGCAGCTGGAGCTGAAGAAGCATGTGCAGGTGCTGCTGGCCGAGAAGCCCTTCATCGGCTGCCAGGGGCTGGTCGTCACCGACGAGGTGCGCGTCCTCGTCGCGGCGCAGGCGGCGCTGCTGTTGCTCGGCCGCCGGGCCGGGTACTTTCCCGGGCTCAGGCAGATCCTCGTCTACCCCGGCGCCTTCGTCGTGCAGCGCCCGGTGCCGGACGGCAACGGCATCGTGCAGGACGCACGGCGCGTGCTGGTCGGCGAATCGTGGCAGCAGGGGCAGCTGGTGCTGAGCTGGGACGAGGTGGTCGCCGGCGCCGCGGTGCCCGACGATGGCCGCAACGTCGTGATCCACGAATTTGCGCACCAGCTCGACCAGGAGACCGGCGGCGCCAACGGCGCGCCCTGGCTCGGCAGCCGCGATCGTTACGCTGCCTGGTCCTCGGTGCTCGGCGCTGCCTACGAGGGGCTGCGCTCGCAGGTCGACCGCGGCGAGCCGACGTTGATCGACCCCTACGGTGCCACCGACCCCGCCGAGTTCTTCGCCGTCGCGAGCGAGCTCTTCTTCGAGCGCGGTGCGGCGCTGCACGAAGCCCATCCGGCGCTGTACCGTGAGCTGGCCGGGTACTACCGCGTCGACCCCGCGGCCTGGTAAGTGCACCGAGGGCGCCATGGCCGCGAAAGGCCTGCGTGTTATGGTCGCCGGCGGTCGGGCCCAAAGCACGCCCGAGCCGAACCGGACGCATAGAAGCCGGTGCAGGGGAGGCCCGGCAGCACACGAAACACGGACACCTGAATGGCCAAGACCTACGAACAGCTGCAGCGCCAGATCGAGCGCCTGCAGGCCGAAGCGGACAAGCTGCGCCGCAAGGAAGCCGCTGAAGTCATCGAACGCATCCGCCAGGCGATCGACCACTATGGGCTCACCGCCGCCGATCTCGGCCTCGGCCCGGGCCGCGCGCGGGCGGCGGCGAAGAAGCGGGGCCGGCCGGCCGCCGGCAAGGCGCGTGGCAAGCCGGCGCGGGTGGTCCGTTTTCGCAACGAGGCCGGTCAGACCTGGGGCGGCATCGGCAAGCGACCGCAGTGGCTGCGCGATGCGATCGCCGCCGGGCGCAAGCTCGAGGACTTCAAGGTCGCACCTTAGCCGCCCATCCGTGCGGCCGAAGCCGGCGTTCGTGCCGCCGGCGCAGGCGGCATCCGCCGCGGTTCGTCAACCCATCGGCCGCACGCCGAACCAGGCCGCGTGCGCCCAGAACGCGAACACGGCCCACAGAGCGACACCGCCGACCACCGCCACCACGGTGGGAACTGCGCGCCCGGGCGGGTAGGTGATGTGCTGCGCGCGGTCGCGCTGCCGCGCCGCGCGGTAGGCGAGCACCGCCCAGACCAGAAAGCCGCCGAACAGCAGCAGGTCGGCCAGCGTGTGGTTGGCCAGCAGGTGCGCCAGCGCCCAGACCTTGGTGCCGAGCACCATTGGGTGGTGCAGCCGCGCCTTGATGGCGTTGCGCGGCACGTTGCCGGCTGCCAGCAGGATGAAGGCCACCAGCGTCAGCAGGCCGGCCAGGTGGCGCGCCCAGGGCTGCGGTGCCCACAGCGCCACCGGCTGCTGGCGCGCCAGGCCGTAACCCCAGACGATCAGCACCAGCCCGGCCACCGACAGCAGCGTGTAGGCGCCTTTCCAGGGCTTCTCGCCGATGCGCGCGATGGTCCGCGTTCGCCAGCCGTCGGCGACGATTCGCACCGAGTGGGTGCCGAGGAAGAGCACGAGCCCGAGCAGAAGGACGGCCATGGCGGCATCGGTTGGGGAGTCGGCGGCGGGCGCATTGTGCCGCCCGTGCCACCGCTGCCGCGAAAGCCATCGTCGGGGTCGATCCCGCTGTCGGTGACACGGAGGGCGCCCTTACACTCGCGCCGCCTCCGGCCGCCCGCCGCCGCCGTCGCGCCCGACCGGCGGCGCCCCGCACCCTCAGCCCGCGGAGACTGCCTTGCTCGTCACCTTCGTCGCTGCGTACCTGCTCGTCACCATCACCATCGGGTTGTTAGCCGCGCGCCGCGTGCACAACGCTAAGGACTACATGGTCGCCGGCCGCTCGCTGCCGCTGTACATGAACGCGGCGACGGTGTTCGCCACCTGGTTCGGCGCCGAGACCGTGCTCTCGGTGTCGGCGACCTTCGCCAAGGACGGCCTCTCGGGCATTCCGGGCGACCCCTTCGGTGCCAGCCTGTGCCTGGTGCTGGCGGCGCTGCTGTTCGCGCGGCTGTTCTACCGCATGAACCTGCTGACCATCGGCGACTTCTACAAGCAGCGCTACGGCAAGGGCGTCGAGGTGCTGACCAGCGTCGCGATCGTGCTCTCGTACCTCGGCTGGACCTCGGCGCAGATGACCGCGCTCGGGCTCGTGATCCACGTGCTGTCGGGCGGGGCGGTGGGCCTGACGGCGGCGATCCTGATCGGCGCGGGGGTCGTGCTCGTGTACACGATCTTCGGCGGCATGTGGTCGGTGGCCTTCACCGACCTCTTCCAGACGGTGGTGATCCTGATCGGTCTGACGCTCGTCGCGATGCTCGTCGGCGACCTCGCCGGCGGCGCCGGCAAGGTCATCGCCCAGGCCTCGGCGGAGGGCAAGTTCGCCTTCTTCCCGAGTGACGCCAAGGGCTGGTGGGCGATGGCCGGCGCCTTCCTCGCGTTCGCCTTCGGTTCCATTCCCCAGCAGGACGTCTTCCAGCGCATGACGAGCGCGAAGGACGAGAAGACCGCGGTGCGCGGCACCGTGATCGGCGGGCTGGTCTACTTCGGCTTTGCCTTCGTGCCGATCTACATCGCCTACGCGGCGCTGGTGGCCGACCCGTCGCTCGCCAAGCTCTTCGGCAGCGATGACGCGCGCGAGATCCAGCGCATCCTGCCCGACCTGCTGCTCAACAAGATGCCGCTGTGGGCGCAGGTGATGTTCTTCGGCGCGCTGCTGTCGGCCATCCTCTCCACCGCCAGCGGCGCGCTGCTGGCGCCGACCTCGCTGTTCACCGAGAACGTGCTGCGCCCGTTCGCGCCACGCATGGGCGACCGCCAGTTCCTGCTGATGCTGCGTGTCATCCTCGTCACGTTCAGCGCCGGCGCATTGCTGTTCGCGCTGAACAGCAAGAGCACGATGTACGAGATGGTGCAGAACGCCTACAACGTGACGCTGGCCGGTGCCTTCGTTCCGCTGCTGGCCGGCGCCTTCTGGAAGCGCGCGACGACCCAGGGGGCGCTGTTCTCGATCGTGCTCGGCATCGGCAGCTGGCTCGGCGCAACGCAAGTGGCCGCCGACGCGATGGTGCCGGCCAACCTGATCGGGCTCTTCGCGGCCGTGATCGGCATGCTGATCGGCTCGCTGGCGCCGCAGCTGCTGGCCAACAAGGGCCACTCGATCGCCGCCGCGCTGCACCAGGCCGAGCAGGCCAAACATGCGCACGCGGCGCATGGCGGCGGCCACCACGGCGCGCCGCACTGAGCTGCGCCCTGCCGGCATGGCCGCCACACCGCAGCAGGTGCTGGACTTCTGGTTCGGCGCACCACCTTACCGGCCGCGCGCCGAGTGGTTCCGCAAGGACGCGGCGTTCGACGAGGCGATCCGCACGCGCTTCGGCACCGAGGTCGAAGCCGCGCTTGCCGGCATGCTGGGCGCTGCCTGGTCGGCCGGCACCGCGGCGCGGCTGGCGCAGCTGCTGCTGCTCGACCAGTTCACGCGCAACCTCTTCCGCGGCGAGGCGGGCGCCTTTGCCGGCGACGCGAAAGCCCTTCGGCTGGCGCTGGCGATGATCGACGGCGGCGAACACATGGCGCTCGATCCGTTGCAGCGCTGGTTCGTCTACCTGCCGCTCGAGCATGCCGAAGACCTCGCGCTGCAGCATCGCTCGGTGGCGCTGTTCGCCGAGATGGCATCGCAGGCCCGAGCCGATGGGGCTTCGCTGCCGGGCTCGGTGCGCGCGGGGGACGGCCGGACGCCGCCGGCCCAGGATCTCGCCGAAGTGATGGCCTCGGCGCTCGACTATGCCGAACGCCACCGCGACGTCGTGCAGCGCTTCGGCCGCTTCCCGCACCGCAACGCCGCGCTCGGGCGCGAGAGCACGCCCGAGGAGGTCGAGTTCCTGAAGCAGCCCGGCTCGGGCTTCTGATCCCGCCGCGCCCGTGCTGACCTTCGACGCCGAGGCCACGCGCGCCGCGCTGCCGATGGCGGCGCTGGTCGACGCGCTGCGCGCGATGTTCGTCAGCGGCTGCGAGGTGCCGGCGCGTCACGTGCATGCGGTCGGCGATGCCGGCACCGTGCTGCTGATGCCGGCCTGGCGTGTCGGGCGGCGGCTCGGCATCAAGACGGTCAACGTCTTCCCGGGCAACACCGCACACGGCCTGCCGGCGCTGCATGCCGTCTACACGCTGTTCGACGCCACCACCGGCGCGCCGCTGGCGCAGATCGACGGCGGCGAGATCACCGCGCGGCGCACAGTGGCGGCGTCGGCGCTCGCCGCGGGTTGGCTGGCCCGGCACGACGCGCGCAGGCTGCTGGTGGTCGGCGCCGGCCGTGTCGCCGCGCTGGTGCCCGAGGCGATGCGCGCGGTGCGACCGGGCCTGGCGCAGATCGAGGTCTGGAACCACCGCCCGGCGCGTGCCGCGGCGCTGGCCGGCCGCTGGCGTGCCGAAGGCCTCGACGCCCGCGCAGTGACCGACCTCGAGCGTGCCGTTCGCGAGGCCGACATCGTCAGCTGCGCGACGCTGGCCACGTCGCCGCTGGTGCAGGGCCGCTGGCTCGCCGAGGGCACGCACCTCGACCTCGTCGGCGCCTTCACGCCGCAGATGTGCGAGGCCGACGCCGACTGCCTGCGCCGCTGCCGCGTGTGGGTCGACACGCCGGAGGCGCTGGCGAAGGCGGGCGATTTGCTGCAAGCCGCCGCCGCCGGCGCCTTCGACCCTGCCGCAGTGCAGGGCACGCTGGCCACGCTGGCGCGTGGCGAGGCCCCGGTGCGCGGCAGCGAGCGCGAGCGCACGCTGTTCAAGTCGGTCGGCACCGCGCTCGAGGACCTGGCCGCCGCCGAGCTGGTGTTCGACGGCGCGCGGCGATAATCGCCGCCCTCCTCACTGGACCGCGAGAACCGCGCCTTGATCGTCCGCGTGTTGGCCGTCGTCGTGACCCTGGTCGCGCTCGTCGCGCTGTACTTCAGCGCCGCGCTGAACTGGAGCTACTCCACCGGCGAGCGTGCCGGCTGGGTGCAGAAGCTGTCGAAGAAGGGCTGGTTCTGCAAGACCTGGGAGGGCGAGCTGGCGCTGGTGTCGATGCCGGGCGCGATGCCCGAGAAGTTCTTCTTCACGATCCCCGACGACGAGGTCGCGGCGCGGGTCACACGCGCGATGGGCAAGCGGGTCTCGCTGCACTACGAGGAGAAAGTCGGCCTGCCGACCAGCTGCTTCGGCGAGACGCGGCACTTCGTCACCTCGATGACCCTGGCCGACGAGATCCCGATCGCCGCCGGTGTCGTCGTACCGACCCCCGGATCCGCTTCGGCACCGGTGGCACCCGCCTCGGCGCCGCCGGCCAAGCCACCGCAGTGATCGGGCGAGGGATGCCAGAGACCGTGACCCCGCCGATCCGCCACCGCCCCGAGGCCTCGCGCTTCGAAGCCACCCTGCCCGAGGGCCTGGCGATCTGCGCCTACCGGCGCGAGGCCGACGGAACGCTCGCCCTCACGCACACCGAGGTGCCACCGGCGGCCGAGGGCCGCGGCATTGCTGCCGCGCTGGTTCGCGCCGCGCTCGACTGGGCGCGCGCCGAAGGGCTGCGTGTTCGCCCGCGCTGCAGTTATGTTGCCGCCTACATGCGGCGGCACCCGCAGACGCAGGGTCTGCTGGCCTGACGGCCCGCGCCGAGCGTCAGCGCTCGCTCCTCCAGACGAAGCGACCAGTCCGGTCGATGTAGCCCGAGGTGCGCCCGATGCCGACGTAGGCGAGCCCGTCCTGGAACGGCCGCACGAACTGGAACTGCGGCTCGATCACGACCTGGCCGCGTTTGTCGACGAAACCATGCTTGCCGCCGATGCGAACCGCCGCCAGCCCCTGCGAGAAGGGCCATACCCTCTCCGCCTCGACGGTGAGCACGGCCTGCCCGCTCTTGTCGATGAACTGCCGGCGGCCGCCTTCGCCGCCGACGAGCGCGAGCCCGTCGGAGAAATCTTCGGCGGCTTCGTAGCGCGGCGGCACCACCAGCTGGCCGCGGCGGTCGATGTAGCCATAGCGGCCGTCGGCCCACACGCGCGCCATGCCGTCCTTGAAGTCGCTCGCCTGGTCGAAGCGCGGCGCGACGATGACTTCGCCGGCGGTGGTCATGAAGCCTTGCCGGCGGCCCGACCAGATGCGGACGATGCCCTCGCTCGGGATGCCGACGAAGTCGACACCGGCGGGCGTGAGGTCACGCCCTTCGCGGTCGAAGACGCGGTGCGTGCGCTCGGCCGACTCGACGCGCACGAGCCCGCCCGCGGGGGTGAGCACCTTCGCATGCACCGCCGGCACGACCAGCCTGCCGCTGCGGTCGATGACGCCGTGGCGCACCGCGCCCCACGCGTCGGCCAGCCCCACGACCGCGAGGCCGTCGGCGAAGCCGCGCGCATCGTCCCAGGCGGCGGGCAGAACGAGCTTGCGCGACGGGTCGGCATAGCCCCAGCGCCACTTGCCGTCGGCGGCCTTGCCGCGCATCGGGCTCAGGCCGTCGGCGAAGGGCTGGCCGAGCTCGTCCTGCGGCTCGATGACGAACCGGCCTTGGCCGTCGGCATAGGCGGTGCGCGAGCCCTTGCGCACCATGATCAGCGGCTCGCCGATGCGGACCTCGCTGAACTCCGCCGGCAGCACGGTGCGGCCTTCGCGGTCGATCAGCCCGTGCAGATCGCCGGCGCGGACGAAGAACAGCGGCGGCAGCGGCGCCGCGCTCGGTGACGACACCGGAAAGGCGAGGGCGGCAGCCAGCGCCAGCGAGCAACGGCGCAACAGTCGAAGCGGTGTGATCATCGTGACGGGAGTGTCCGGCTGCGCGGTATCGGTCCTGTTGCATCGTCGGTTTCATCGGTCGCGGCGCGGCCGGGGGTCGAGCGTCGGGGGGTGCACCGGGGAGTGAAAAAGTCACACCTGGAGGCGGCAACCGGTCATGCTCGCACCGGCTCGCTGGTGGCCAGACTCGTAAGTTCATTGGGGAAACGATCCCGTGACTGAGCTCGGAGCGCAGCGCCAATCTCTCATCGGTAGCCCGAACGGTTGCTCAGGCGAACCAACGATGAACGCCACCACCTCCCACGAGATGCCGCCCACCGGGTGGATTCCCTCGTTGCCGGCGGCCGACGGCGCGGCGGTGGTGCACTTGTCGCTCGCCTGCGCCGACCACCCCTGGCGGGCCGCCTGGTGGCGCTGGTCGGCACGGCTCGCCGCCCGCGTCCGCGGCCACCGCCTGCAGCTGCGGCGTGCCGCCCACTACGTCGCTCATGCGCGCGCGCCGGAGTCGCTGCAGCGGCAGTGGCAGGCGCTGTTCGCGATAGGCACGCGCCGCGACGGCGACGCGCCTTGCGCGTGGCTGTGCACGCAGCCGGCGATCTGGCAGGTGCACGCGCGCCTGCTCGGCGACCTCGGGGTCGACCTCCGCCGTGTATTGCACCTGCGGCAGCAGAGCTGGCATCCGCACGGCGTGGCGGCCTGCCACCAAGCCCAGGACCAGCGGCTCGACTGCCGTTTGGCGCGCTCGGTGCGCCTCACGGCCGCCTCGGCGCTGCTGGTCGTCAAGACCGGCTTCACCGACGGCGCCGGCCGCTTGGTCGCGTTGGTCGAAGACAGTTATGTCGTCGGCCACCTGCCGGTTGCCGACGCCGCGCAGGCCGGCGACGACGCCGTTTGGCGCCGCGCGATCGTGCGGCTGCGCCACCGCCCGCCGAGCCTCGCCGCCGGCGAACCGGGCAGCCGCAGCACGCGGCTGCTGGTGGAGCCTGCCGCCGCGCGGCGCTTCCAGCAGATCGCCGGCGCGCTCGCCGGCGCGACGGCAGCACGACCGGCGGCGGTGCAGGGCGTGCACCTGCGCAGCCTGGTGGCGTGCGAGCTGTCGCGCTGGGGCATTGCAGCATCCCGGCTGTCGATCACCTTCCTCGCGCGGGTCGGCCCCGGCCGCGAGCTGGTGCTGGTGCAGCGTGACGAGAAGTTCGAACTCGTCGACGCCAAAGGCCGCCTGGTGGCCTTCGGCAGGTACTGACGGCCGCGCTGCGGCCTCTCAGCTCCTCACGAGGCTCGAGACGACGCTGTCGACGGCTTCCTTCAGCTTGCCGCGCGCGAGTTCGCGGCACTGGTCGGCGGTGGCGCCAGGCTGGGCATCGAACGCGGTGGCGGTCTTGTGGGGGCGGAAGAGCACCGCCTTCATCGTCTGCGTCAGCGGCACCATCATCACGCGAGCGGTGACGACACAGGTGTTGCCCGCCGTCAGCCCGCCCTCGACCTGGCTGACGAAGCCCCATTTCGACGGCAGGTAGACCTTCCAAACCCGTGCCGGGATGCCGTCGCCGAGCAGCTTCTTCGCCGCCGCGGCGTCGATCAGCGCTGCGGCCGAGTGGTCGATCAGCACCGCCTTCGCCGGCGGTGCGGCGTGGATCGGCGTGGCGGCGAACATCGTCGCGGCCAGCATGGCAGTGGCGGTGCGGATGCGGCTCTTCATGGCGCGGCTCTCGGTGGTCGGTGGGCCTCGGGGGTGGGCGCGGCAGTGTAAGCGCGGCTACCAGCGCGGCGGCAGCTTCTTCAGCAGCACGATCTTCTTGCCCTGCGTCGCGACGTAGCCGCCGACGGTGAGCTGCTTGAAGATGCGGCTGACCATCTCGCGCGACGATCCGACGCGGTCGGCGATGTCCTGCTGCGTCATGCGCTCGGCGACGACCTGCTGGCCTCCCTCGTCCCGAGCCATCTCGAGCAGCAGCTTGCGGATTCGCGTGTAGACGTCGTCGAGCGCCAGGCTCTTCACGGCGCCGGTGGACCGGCGAACGAGGCCGATCAGCTTCTTCACCAGGTGCAGCGCGAAATCGGGATGGGTGCCGAGGAAGTCGCGCACGTTGGAACCGGGAACGACGACGCAGGTGGTCGGCTCGAGCGTCATCACCGAGGCCGAGCGCGGGCCGCCGTCGAGCGTCATCTCGCCGAAGTACTCGCCCGCGCCGTGGGTGGTGTAGACGACCTCGCGGCCGTTCTCGCCTGCGCCGTAGACCTTGACCTTGCCCTTCAGCAGGATGTAGAGCGAATCGCTGTCGTCGTCCTCGGTCACGAGCACCGCGTTGGCGGGGTATTGCTTGACGCCACCTCGCTCGGAGATCGCCTGCAGCAGCTGGTCGTTGAGGACGGTCGAGGGCTCGGAGGTGGTCATCGTGAAGGGGCTGGCGGCAGGCCCTGGTGTGGCCCAGGGGTTGCAAGTATGGCCGAGGTGCGGGCGCGGACCTACCATCGGCGGCGTCGGGTGCGCGGACCGGTCGCGCCGCCCGTTCGCTTGCACACGAGGAGGTTCCATGACGGTCCGGCGGTTGATGGGGGCTGCGCTCGCGGTGTTCGCCCTGGCAGGTTGCGCCACGGTCGACACGCCGCAGTCCGGGCGCGGTGGCTCGCAGTTCGAGGTTCGCGGCAAGAGCTACGACGACATCTGGCGTGCCGCCAACCGTGTCGTCAGCCGCAGCCTGACGGTCGTCGAGAGCAACAAGGAGACGGGCACGCTGCGCGCCGAGAAGGGCGTCGGGCTCGCCACCTGGGGAGAGGTCGTCGGCGTCTTCATCCGCCCGCAGCGCAACGGCGCGCCGGTCTACACGGTGGAGGTGCAGAGCGTCAAGCGCTCGATGATCCAGATCACCGGCCAGGATTGGACGCAGACCATCATCTCCGGCATCAAGGCCGAGCTCGACTGACGCCCGGCGGGCAGCCGCACGCGGGCGTGCGCGCGCCGCGGCCCGAGCCCGCCACCCCCGGGGCTTGCGGGGGCACCGGCGCTGCGCCAAGATCCACAGCACCTCTTGAGTCGATCCGGCTCGGCCGGGCTACTCAGCCCCCTCGGGGGCGGCGGCGTTTGTGCCGCCAGGGGTGTTGTCAATACTCGTGCAGGTGCGCTGCGATGGCGAGGATGGCCGCCGAAATGCGTCAGGTGCTGTCCCCGGGGCTCGCCGAGGCCCCGGTGTTGGATGTGCTGTGTTCGCACTTCGTGCTGACGCTGACGCTCCGCCAGGCCGGCCGCTTCAACCTGCGCCGCGACTGGAACAGCCTGCTCGCGCTGACCGGCCGTCACCTCGTCTGGCCGCACGCGGTGCTCGCGCGGCTGCGCGGCTTCCTGCAGCAGCGCTGCAAGGGCAACACCCATTGGCGCGGCCACGACGTGCTCTCCGACGAGGCCTTCGTCGAGCGCCACGGCCCGTGGCGCGGCCCCTACGAGGAAGGCACGCTGTTCTTCTACATCGACGAGTACATCAAGGACGCGCCGAAAGACCTGCTGCAGGTGCTCTCGGCCACCTGCGAGTGGCTGGGCCGCCGGCTGAAGAAGCAGTCGACGCTGGTGCAGAAGAACATCGACGCCCTTGCCGGGCTGCTGCAGCTCAACCCCGCCGAGCGGGCGCTGCTGCTCTACGGCACGCTGGCACGGTACCAGCGTGACCTGCGCGGGTTGCTGGTCGAGTTCAAGGTCAGCAACGCGCAGGAAGCCTACGCCGCGATCGCCGCGGTGGCCGGCGTCGACGCGCGCGAGGTCGCCGAGGCGCTGCGCGCCGGCTCGCGGCTCGAGCGCATTGGCATGATCGAGAACCTGATCTCCGAGCAGAACATCACCGACCTCGCCGACCTGATGAAGGTCAGCGAGCAGCTGCCGCCGGTGCTGATGCGCGAGTACAGCGGCCCCGGCGACCTGATGGCGGTGTTCACCCGGCCGGCGTCGAAGAGCGAGCTGACGCTCACCGACTTCGGCTTCGTCGGCGACGACGCGCAGGTGCTGACCGCGCTGCTGAAGAATGCCTCCGAGCGCAAGGAGGCCGGGGTCAACGTGCTGCTCTACGGCCCGCCCGGCACCGGCAAGACCGAGCTGGCGAAGGTCTGCGCGGCTGCCGCCGGCGTCGAGTTGTACGAGGTCGAGTACGCCGACCGCGACGGCAACAGCCTCTCCGGCCGCGACCGCTACCGCAGCCTGCAGATCAGCCAGGTGTTCCTGAAGGGCAGCCCGGACGTCGCGCTGCTGTTCGACGAGGTCGAGGACGTCTTCCCGCCCATCTCCAGCGAAGCGGCGCAGCTGATTGCGCGGCTCGACAGCTCCGACGCGCCCGCGTCGGGCAGCGTCAGCGGCAAGGCCTGGGTCAACCAGATCCTCGAGACCAACCCGGTGCCGGTGGTGTGGATCACCAACCGCATCGAGCAGATCGACCCCGCGTTCCGGCGCCGCTTCCAGTACCACCTGCAGCTGAAGTCGCCGCCGCCCGGTGCACGCGAAGGGCTGGTGTCGCGCGCGCTTCAGGGGGTTGGGGTGAGCGAAGGCTTCGCCGCCAAGCTCGCCGAGCGGCGCGGCCTGACGCCGGCGCAGATCCGCACCGCGGTTCGCTTCGCGAAGCTGGCGGGAGCCCCGGCGGCAGACGACAGCGCCGCCACCGAAGCGCTGATCCAGCGCCAGCTCGGCAACGCCGACCGTGCGCTCGGCGGCGCCGGTGCCGGCGAACGCGGCGCGCGGCCGGTGGTGACGCAATACGACCTCTCGCTGCTCAACGTCGAGTCACGCTTCGAGGTGCCGCGAATCATCCAGGCGTTGCAGCGGCGCGGTCACGGCACGCTGTGTTTCCACGGCATGCCGGGTACCGGCAAGACGGCGCTCGCCGAGCACATCGCACAGGCCTTGCAGCGGCCGCTGATGATCCGCCAGACGAGTGACATCGCGAGCAAGTACGTCGGCGAGACCGAGCAGAACATGGCACGCATGTTCGAGGAGGCCACGCTCGAAGAGGCGGTGCTGCTGCTCGACGAAGCCGACAGCTTCCTGCGCAGCCGGCGGCTGGCCGAGCGCCACTACGAAGTGAGCGAAGTCAACGAGATGCTGCAGGGCATGGAGCGCTTTTCCGGCGTCTTCATCTGCACCACCAACCTCTTCGAAGACCTCGACGAGGCGGCACTGCGGCGCTTCACGTTCAAGATCCGCTTCCACCCGCTGACCGCGGCGCAGCGTGAGCGCATGTTCGTCGCCGAAGCGCTGGCGGGCGACGCGTCGCAGTTGACCGCCGAGCAGCAGGGGCGGCTGGCGGCGCTGGACCAACTGGTGCCAGGCGACTTCGCTGCCGTGCGGCGCCAGGTCGAGATCCTGGCGCAGGACTTCGAGCCCGACGAGTTCCTGTCGCAGCTCGAAGGCGAGCACCGCGTCAAGCCCGAGGTGCGAACGCGCCGCGGCATCGGCTTCGTCGGTGGTGGCCGCGGCTGATCCCCCGCACCCGCGTGCCCCCGGCCACGGGGGAATCGGGGTGTCGAGCGTGCGAATTGCCCGCCGCGCCACCGGCACGACGGCCCCCCCGCCACTATCCTTGGCACCCTTGCCGCCGCTGGCGGCGCTGGCGCCGGCCGCTTCTGCAACCGGCGCATGACAGGCATGGAAAACAAAGGACTGGTCAGCAACAACCCGTCGATCATGCTGTGGCTGGCGGCCGCGGTGGTGGCGGTGCTGGGCATGCGTGCCTTCCTCGAGTACCTGCGCCGCGTGAACCACGAGGGGCCAAAGGCCGGCTGGCGGGACCTCGCGTTCGCCTCCGGCGTGCTGCCGCTGTGTGTGTGGAGCACCGTGGTCGTCGCCATCGCCGGGCAGGGGCTGACCTACCTCGTCGGCTATCACCCACTGCGGCTCTTCGGCACCCTCGTGCTCGCCATGCTGTTCACTTCGGCGGTGATCTTCTGGGTTGCCGCCCGCCCGGGCTGGCTGAGCCTCGGTGCCGGCAGCACCTTGCTCGCGCTGCTCGCGCTCGCCACCCAGGTCGGCGTCGTCTACTCGGTGGGCACCGAGCCCGGGCTGCACTGGCGCTGGGAGCTGCTGGTCTTCTCGCTGCTGGTGATGGTGGCCGGCCACGGCGTGGCGATGCGCGTCGTGCTCGCGGCCGAACGCGGCAGAAAGAGCGACCGTGGTGGCCGCCGCATGCTCGGCGCCCTTCTCGGCGCGGTGGCGCTGGTCGGCGCACAGGAGCTGACGCTGCTCTCGGCCAACCTGCCCGGTCAGTCGATCTCGGCCTTCAACCGCATGCTGCCCGAGGTGGCGGTGGCGCTGCTCGCCGGCGCCGCGGTGCCGATCGGCTTCGCGGTGATGATCGTCGACCAGTACATGCAGCGCCGCATCCGCCGCGCTTCACGGCGCCGCGTCGGCGGCGGCCGCACCCGAATCGGTCACGAAGGCGATGCCGGCCCGACCACCCACGCCTCGGGCCTGCCCAGCACTACATCTGCTCCCACGGCAGACCCTCGAAGCGCCAGCCATTGATCCGACTGCGCTTGAACTGCTCGTCGAGGTCGCCCTCGAAGCCGTTCAGCACGTTCACCACCTCGGTGAAGCCGGTGGCCTCGAGCACCAAGCCGGCTTCCACCGTGCGTTTGCCCGAGCGGCAGATCAGCACCACCGGCCGCGCCATGTCATCGCCAGCCTCCCGGCGCACCTGCTCGACGAAGGCCTCGGGGCGCGGCTGCATGTCGGGGTACTCGTACCAGGGCACGTGCACGACGCCCGGCGGGTGGCCGACGTAGAGGTACTCGATCTCCATGCGCACGTCGAGGAACAGCGCCTCGGGGTGCTGCTGCAGGTAGTGCCAGGTCTCGCGCGGCGTCAGGTGCTTCATCGTGGTGGGCGCGACAACCTTCCTAGAATGCGCGGATGAAACCTCCCTACACCCGTGGCGCCGCCCTGGGCGCGATTCTGCGGCATCGCATCGTGGTCATCGACGGCGCGATGGGCACGATGATCCAGCGCTACAAGCTCGCCGAGGCCGACTTCCGCGGCGAGCGCTTCGCGGCGCACGCGAAGGACCTGAAGGGCAACAACGACCTGCTGTCGATCACACGGCCGGACATCGTGCGCGAGATTCACGACGGCTACCTCGCCGCCGGCGCCGAAATCGTCGAGACCAACACCTTCGGCGCCACCTCGGTGGCGCAGGAGGATTACGGCCTTGCCCACCTGGCGCGCGAGATCAACCGCGAGGCGGCCCGCATTGCCCGCGCCGCCGCCGACGCGGCGGCAACACCGGACAAGCCGCGCTTCGTCGCCGGTGCACTCGGCCCGACGCCGCGCACCGCGAGCATCAGCCCCGATGTCAACGACCCCGGCGCGCGCAACACCAGCTTCGACGAACTGCGCGACGCCTACCGCGAGCAGGCCGAAGGGCTGCTCGAGGGCGGCTGCGACCTCTTCCTCGTCGAGACCATCTTCGACACGCTCAACGCGAAGGCCGCGATCTTCGCGCTCGACGAGCTGATGGAAGCCACTGGCGAGCGGCTGCCGGTGATCGTCTCCGGCACCGTCACCGACGCCTCCGGGCGCATCCTCTCCGGGCAGACGGTGCAGGCCTTCTGGCACGCGGTGCGCCACGCGCGCCCGCTCGCCATCGGCCTCAACTGCGCGCTCGGCGCGGCGCTGATGCGCCCGTACATCGAGGAACTGGCGCGTGTTGCCGGCGACACCTTCGTCAGCTGCTACCCCAACGCCGGGCTGCCCAACCCGATGAGCGAAACCGGCTTCGACGAGACACCGCCGGTCACCGGCGCGCTGATGGAGGAGTTCGCGAAGAGCGGCTTCCTCAACATCGCCGGCGGCTGCTGCGGCACCACGCCCGAGCACATCGCCGAGATCGCCCGGCGGGTCTCGGCGTACCGGCCGAGGGCGCTGCACGAGCCGTTGTTCTCGCAGTTGCTGGCGGCGTAGTCGCCTCGGTCAGCCCATCAACGCGGCGGCGGCTGCGCGATAGCGCTCTGCCGTCGCCCGCACGATCTCGGCCGGCAGCGCCGGCGCCGGAGCGCGCTTGTTCCACGGCCGGCCGTCGATGCGAACCGCTTCGAGCCAGTCGCGCAGGTACTGCTTGTCGTAGCTCGGCGGGTTGTCGCCTTCGCGGTACGAGGCCAGCGGCCAGAAGCGCGACGAGTCGGGGGTCAGCACCTCGTCCATCAGCGTCAGCGTGCCGTTTTCGCCGAGGCCGAACTCGAACTTGGTGTCGGCGATGACGATGCCGCGCGCCAGCGCAAAGTCGGCGGCTTCGCGGTAGAGGCGGATCGAGACCGTGCGCACCTGTTCGGCCAGCGCCGGGCCGATCAGCGCCGCGGCCTGCTCGAAGGCGATGTTCTCGTCGTGGGCGCCGGCCTCGGCCTTGGTGGCGGGGGTGAAGATCGGCTCCGGCAGGCGGCTCGCCAGCTTCAGCCCGGGCGGCAGCGCGACGCCGCAGACTGCGCCGCCCTGGCCGTACTCCTTCCAGCCGGAGCCGGCGAGGTAGCCGCGCACCACCGCCTCGATCGGCAATGGTGTCAGCCGCCGCACCAGCATCGAGCGGCCGCGCACCTGCGCCACCTCGTCGGCGGCGACGACGCTCTCCGGCGCCTCGCCGGTGAGGTGGTTCGGCACAATGTGCGCGAGCCTGCGGAACCAGAACAGCGCCATGCGCGTCAGCAGTTCGCCCTTGCCCGGGATCGGCTCGCCCATCACGACGTCGAAGGCCGAGATGCGGTCGCTGGCCACCATCAGCAGCCGATCACTGCCGACGGCGTAGTTGTCGCGCACCTTGCCGCGGCCGAGCAGCGGCAGCGAATGGAGGCGGCTCTCGAGAAGCGCTTCGTCCATCGTCAACGGGCGGTGGCACCGGCGGGGGCGGCCAGCGGCGTGCGCAGCGTGACGAAGTCGGCGACCAGACCGACAAACCGCGGCGTGCTGCCGAAGCCGCCGCCCATCACGTAGACGCCGTCGATCAACCAGGTGGCGTCGGAGTGCACGACGACGCCGAGCAGGTAGCCGGTGCCGGGGTAGTGGCGGAAGTGGAACGGCCCCGAAGTCTGCGTCGGCACCGGCCCGGGGAAGGCCGCCGGCAGGCTGCGCTCGGCAAACTCGAAGAGCTGGTCGGCCGCGCCGACAGGTGTGACCAGGCGGCTGGCGGCCAGCACTGCGGCGGCCACGTCGAGCATGCCGGCGCCGCACAGCCCCACCGAGCAATAACACTGCAGTTGATCGGTGCCGTCGGGGGCGCGGCACATCGGCACCGGCGTCGGGTCGGTGCCGTTGTCGGCGCCGCTGGCCGGGAACGGCCGCGCGGTGGCGCGGATCGTCGCGATCACCTGCGCCGGCGTCAGCTCGGGCCGCGCGGAGAGCATCAGCGCCACCGCGCCGGCGACGATCGGCGTCGCGAAGCTGGTGCCGACGCTGATCTTGAAGCTGTCGGTCCAGATCGACCCGCCGGCCAGTGGCACCGTGGTACCGCTGTTGCTGGTGGTGAGGATGGGATACAGGCAGGGCGTGCCGGGCTCGATGTTGATGCAGTTGCCGCCCGGCGCCGCGATCGTGATCTGGGGGCCGAGGTCCGAGAAGCCGACCTTCGACCCGGCATGGCGCAGCCCGGTGACGCCGATCACCCCGGCGCAGTTGGCCGGCGAGCTCACCGCGTGTCCGGTGCTGTTGCCGGCCGCGGCCACCAGCACCGCGTGGAACGGCGCGGCGCCGACGGTCTGCACCGCCTCGCGGTAGAAGCGCGAGCAGCTGCCCTCGCCGCCCAGGCTGAGGTTGATCACCCGCGCGCGCACCGTGCTGCCGGGCAGCCCGGGCTGGTCGACGCCGGCCGCCCAGTAGATGCCGGCCAGGATGTCGGAATCGAAGCCCCCGCACTTGCCGAGCACGCGCACCGGCAGGATGCGCGTGCCGTGGGCGACGCCGGCCATGCCGATGCCGTTGTTGGCGGCGGCGGCGATGATCCCCGACACCGCAGTGCCGTGCCAAGAGCTGTCGTCGATGCCGCAGCCGCGGTCGACGATGCCGTTGGCGACGTCCTCGGCGCTGACCCAGTCGCCGGCGTCGGTGGCGTCGGCGTCGCGGCCGTCGCCGTCGTTGGCGGTGACGGTGTCGTCGATGAGGTCGATTCCCGGCAGCACGCGGCCGGCGAGGTCGAGGTGGTCGGCGAGCACGCCGGTGTCGAGGACCGCGACGACGACCGAATCCTTGCCGGTGGCGATGTTCCACGCGCCCTGCGCATTCACTGCCGAGCGGATGGTGTCGTCGGGGGCGCGCAGGTACCACTGGCCGACCGCCGGCCCCTGGCCGCCGGCGGGGCCGGCGTCGAACAGCGGGTCGTTGACGACGGCGCGCCAGCGCACGCGGCGGTCGGGGGCGGCGTACTCAACATCGGGGTGCACGCTCAGCCGCGCGGCGAGTGCCGCGCTGTCGATGCCGCTCGCCCGCACCACCATCGCGCGCGGGCCGAAGACGCGGCCGGCGGCCAGCGGCACGCCGGCGCCGGCCGAGAGCCGGGCGGCGCGCAGCGAGGCCACCTGGGCCACCGTCTCGCCGCTGTTCCCGGCCGAGAGCGCGCGGGCGCGCAGCGTCGCCGATTCCGCCTTCAGGCTCACCATCACGCGCGCCACCGGCTCGCGCGCGGCGGTGTCGGCCCGCGCAGCGCCAGCGATGCAGGCGGCGGCGAGCAACACCAGCGGCCACCGGCGTCCAAGGGCGTCGAAGGCCCGTCCCGGAACTTGCGGCAATCTCATGCGCAGCAGTGTAGGTTGCCGCCCCGGCACCCTGGCATCGCCAGGGTGTGAAGAACCGTCAATCGTGCGGACACAAGTTGACGGCACATGGGCCCCACCGGGGCACTCCGAGGGTTGCCACGGATCCCCCGGGCCGGTCCGTCGGCCAACCCGTCCTTGGGCGAGCCGGGCAGGGGCGCTCACCGAGGCTCAACCCAGGATTGCCGCGGATCCGGCTCTGCCGGTCCGCTGGCAAACCCCCCTCGGGGGGCAGCGACCGGGAGGGAGCGTGGGGGCCTATCTGGCCACCACACGCACCATCTCGAGGATCTTGTTCGAGTAGCCCCACTCGTTGTCGTACCAGGCGATGACTTTGACGAAGGTCTTGTCGAGCGCGATGCCGGCGTCGGCGTCGAAGACGCTGGTGCACGGTTCGCCGCGGAAGTCGGTGGCCACCACCTTGTCCTCGGTGTAGGCCAGCACGCCCTTCATCGGGCCGGCGGCGGCGGCTTTCATCGCGTTGCAGATGTCGTCCCAGCTCGCTTCCTTCACCAGCTCGGCGGTGAGGTCGACCACGCTGACATCGCTCGTCGGCACGCGAAAGCTCATCCCGGTGAGCTTCTTGTTCAGCTCCGGGATCACCACCCCCACCGCCTTCGCGGCGCCGGTGCTGCTCGGGATGATGTTCTCGAGGATGCCGCGGCCGCCGCGCCAGTCCTTGTTGCTCGGGCCGTCGACGGTCTTCTGCGTCGCGGTGGCGGCGTGCACGGTGGTCATCAGCCCGCGCTTGATGCCGAAGCTGTCGTTGAGCACCTTGGCCACCGGCGCCAGGCAGTTGGTGGTGCAGCTGGCGTTGGAGATGATCGCCTGCCCGGCATAGGTCTTGTCGTTGACGCCGTAGACGAACATCGGCGTGTCGTCCTTGCTCGGCGCGCTCTGGATGACTTTCTTCGCGCCGGCGTCGAGGTGCTTCTGGCAGGTCTCCTTGGTCAGGAAGAGCCCGGTCGATTCGACGACCACGTCGGCACCGATCTCGCCCCACCTCAGCGCCGCCGGGTCCTTCTCGGCGGTGAGCCGGATGCGCTTGCCGTTGACGACCAGCGTGCTGCCGTCGACGGCGATGCTGCCCTTGAAGCGGCCGTGAACGCTGTCGTACTGCAGCATGTAGGCCAGGTAGTCGGGCTCGAGCAGGTCGTTGATGCCGACGACCTCGATCTCGGGGAAGTTCTGCACCGCGGCGCGGAACACCATGCGCCCGATGCGGCCGAAGCCGTTGATGCCGACTTTGATGGTCATGAATCGCTCCTGATCACTTGGACAAAACCTTGTGCACGGTGTCGGCGACGTTCTTCGCGGTGAAGCCGAAGTGCTCGAACAGCTGGCCCGCCGGCGCGCTCTCGCCGTAGCGGTCGAGGCCGACCACCGCGGCGCAGCCGTACTTCCACCAGAAGTCGGTGACGCCGGCCTCGACGGCGATCCGCGGCAGACCGGGCGGCAGCACGAGCTTCTTGTACTTGACGTCCTGACGGTCGAAGACGGTCGTGCTCGGCATGCTGACGACGCGCACGCCGATGCCGCGGCGCGCCAGCTCGCCTTGAGCGTGCAGCGCCAGCTGCACCTCGGAACCGGTGGCGACGATCACCGCCCGTGGCTTGCCCTTCAGCCCCACCTCGGCCGGCTCGGCCAGCACGTAGGCGCCCTTGGCGATGTCGTCGAGCGCGGCCTTCGGCGCGTAGGGCAGGTTCTGGCGCGACAGCAAGAGCGCGCTCGGCCGGTGCAGGCTGCCGAGCGCGATCGCCCAGGCGATCGCGGTCTCGGCGGTGTCGGCCGGGCGCCAGACGTCGAGCCCCGGGATCAGCCGCAGCGCCGCCGCGTGTTCCACCGCCTGGTGCGTCGGTCCGTCCTCGCCGAGGCCGATGCTGTCGTGCGTGAAGACGTGGATCACGCGGCGCTTCATCAGCGCCGCCATGCGGATCGCGTTGCGGCTGTAGTCGCTGAAGGTCAGGAAGGTGCCGCCGTACGGGATGTGGCCGCCGTGCAGCGCGACGCCGTTCATGATGGCGGCCATGCCGAACTCGCGAACGCCGTAGTTGATGTGGCGCCCTGGGCGGCCGTCGTCGCCGAGCTTCGGCGCGCCGCTGGCCTCGTCGAAGCGCAGCGGCGGCGTCGACGAGGTGTTGGTGAGGTTCGATCCGGTGAGGTCGGCCGATCCGCCGAGCATCTCCGGCAGCGCAGCGGTGAAGACCTCGAGCGCGAGCTGGCTCGCCTTGCGGCTGGCCACCGTCTCGGCCTTGCGGTGCGCGCCGACCACCGCGTCGACCGCGGTCTGCGCGAAGCCAGGCGGCAGCTCGCCCTTCATGCGGCGCGTGAACTCCGCGGCCAGCGCCGGGTGGGCTTCGCGGTAGGCGGCGAGGGCCTCGTTCCAGCGTGCCTCGGCGGCAGCACCGCGCTCGCGCGCGTCCCATGCGGCGTAGGCCTCGGGCGGCACGACGAAGGCTTCGTGCGGCCACGGCAGCCCTTCGCGGACGAGCCTGATCTCGTCGGCGCCGAGCGGTTCGCCATGGGCCTTGGCAGTGCCGCCGCGGGTGGGGGCGCCCTTGCCGATGACGGTCTTGCAGACGATCAGCGTCGGCTTCGTCGCGCTGGCCTTGGCCTCGACGATGGCGGCATCGACGGCGTCGACATCGTGGCCGTCGACCGGACCGATCACGTTCCAGCCGCAGGCCCGGATTCGTGCCGCCGCATCGTCGATGTACCAGGGGCGCACCGCGCCGTCGATGCTGATGCCGTTGTCGTCGTAGAAGACGACGAGCTTGTTCAGGCGCCAGGCGCCAGCGAGGGCGACGGCCTCGTGGCTGACACCTTCCATCAGGCAGCCGTCGCCGGCGAAGACCCAGGTGTGGTGGTCGACCACCCTGTGCCCGGGGCGGTTGAACTCGGCCGCCAGCCGCTTCTCGGCCAGCGCCATGCCGACGGCGTTGGCCAGCCCCTGGCCGAGCGGGCCGGTGGTGGTCTCGACGCCGGGCGCGACGTCGACCTCGGGGTGCCCCGGGGTCTTGCTGTGCAGCTGGCGGAAGCTGCGCAGTTCGTCCAGCGGCAGCTCGTAGCCGGTGAGGTGCAGCAGCGCGTACAGCAGCATCGACGCGTGGCCGTTGCTCAGCACGAAGCGGTCGCGGTCGGCCCAGTGCGGGTGGGCCGGGTGGTGCCTGTGGTGCCGCCCCCAGAGCGCCACCGCGATCTCGGCCATGCCCATCGGCGCGCCGGGGTGGCCGGAGTTGGCCTTCTGCACGGCGTCCATCGCCAGCGCGCGGATCGTGTGCGCCATCAGCGCGGGGTCGGGGCGTTCCGTGGCCATCGTCGGGTGGCAGGGTTGCGGGCGTTGGGGGAGGTTGGATTCTAGGCGGCGCCCCTCGACGCCAGCCGTACCCCGCGGGGTTCCGGCGTGGCACTGCACGACAATGCCGGCCGAGGGAGCCGACCCAGGGTCTTGCAAGGCGCGCCAAGTCGCCGCGAGGCCGCCCGCTGCCGACGGCGCGACGATGAATTTCCAGGCGCTGCGCTCGCTGCTCGCCCTGCTGCGCTGGCTGGCCATCGGCCTGGTGGCGGCCGACCTCGTGCTGCTCGGGCTGCGGTTGTGGCCGGGGCTGCTGTCGCCGCTGCAGCTGCTCGGCGGGCGGCTGGTCAGCGCGCTGGTCTCGATCGTGCTGCTGGCGGTGGTGCTGCTGCTCGTGCGGCGGGTCGAGCAGTTGTTGCAGAGTGCCGAGGACGATGCCCGCCGCCAGCGCGAGGTGCTCGACGCGCTGCAGGCCGGCATCGTGCTCTTCGGCCGCGATGGCCGCATCGAGCTGACCAACAACTTCGTCGACGACAACTACCGAGCACTGGGCGCGGCATCGCGGCCGGGTGCAAGCTACGAGCAGCTGCTGCGTGCGGCGGTCGCCGCAGGGCTGGTGCCCGAGGCCGCCGGCCGCGAAGACGACTGGGTGACGAAGCGCGTGGCGTCCTTCGGGCATGCCAATCCGGGCCCGCTGCGGCGGCTGCCCGACGGCCGCACGCTGCGCATCACCGAGCTGACGCTGGCCGACGGCCGGCGCCTCGCGCACCTCGTCGACGTCAGCGAGCTGGTGGCCAAGGAGCAGGCGCTGGAGGCCGCTCGGCGCGAGGCCGACGCCGCGCGTGCCGAAGCCGATCGTCTGCGCCGGCAGCTGCGCGACGCGATCGAGGCGCTGCCGGTCGGCTTCGAGCTCTACGGCGCCGACGAGCGGCTCGACCTCGTCAACCAGGCGGCGATCGAGATGTACCCGCAGCTCGCCGACCTGGCATCGCAGCGGCCCACCTTCGAGCAGGTGGTGCGCACCAACGTCGCCCGCGGTGGGCTGCCGATGCTGAAGACGCCCGAGGAGGTGGAAGACTGGATCGCCCGGCGCGTCGAGGAGCGCCGCTCACCTGGCCCGCCCCGAACGCACCAGCTGGACGACCAGCGCTGGGTGCGGACCTACGAGCGCCGGCTGAGCGGCGGCGGCATCGTCGCGGTGCGGCTCGACATCAGCGAGATCGAACGGCAGCGCCGCGAGACCGAGGCCACCCGCGCCGACGCCGAGCTGGCGCGCCAGCGGCTGCGCGACGCGATCGAGGTGCTGCCGGCGTCGTTCGACCTCTTCGACGCCGAAGACCGGCTGGTTCTGTTCAACCGCATGACGGCGCAGTTCTTCCCGCGCATCGACCTGAAGGCCGGCATGACCTGGGAGCAGCTGGTCCGCGCCAATGCCGCCGGCGGCGGCCTGCCGCACCTGGACACGCCGGCCAAGCTCGACGCCTGGATCGAACAACGCCGGCGCGACCGTGCCGCGCCCGGGGAGCCGCGGCTGATCGAGCTCGACCGCGACCTGTGGGTGCGCGTCTACGAGCGCCACACCAGTGACGGCGGGCTGGTGTCGATCCGGCTCGACGTGAGCGAGCTGGTCCGGCGCGAGGCCGAGCTGTCGCTGGCCAACGAGAAACTGTCGGAGCTGAATGCCGAACTGGCCGAACTCTCGATTACCGACAGCCTCACAGGCTTGGCCAACCGGCGCGCCTTCGACGCCCGCCTGGTCGACGAGGTGTCGCGCGCGGTGCGCCACGGCACGCCGCTGGCGCTGCTGATCGTCGACGTCGACCACTTCAAGCGCTACAACGACCGCTACGGACACGCGGCCGGCGACGACTGCCTGAAGGCGGTGGCGGCGGTGCTGCGTGCGAGCGCGGGGCGGCCGACCGACCTCGTCGCGCGGGTTGGCGGCGAGGAGTTTGCGCTGCTGCTGCCACACGAGGCTGGCCGCGGCGCGCTCGCGCTCGCACAGCGCTGCCTGCGCGCGCTCGACGCCGAGGCGATCCCGCATGCCGATTCGCCGGTGGCGCCGCAGGTCACCGTCAGCATTGGCGTCGCCGACCTCTGGGGCTGCGGCATGCGCGACCCGGCGGCGCTGTTCGCCGCCGCCGACGCCGCGCTCTACGCCGCCAAGGGCCAGGGGCGGCATCGCGCGGTGGTCTTCGCGGCCGAGTGACGCGCCGGCTCGCGCAGTGCCACCCTATCATCGCCGGACGATGCAAGGCCTGCACCTGACCGCCGACCTGAGCGGCTGCCCGACCGGCACCGATGTCTTCACCGACACCGCGGCGCTGCGACGGCTGTGCCTGGACGCGGTTCGTGGCAGCGGCCTGCAGCCGGTGGGCGAGCTGTTCCACCGCTTCACCGACGGCGGCGGCGTCACCGGAGTCGTGCTGCTTGCCGAATCGCACCTCGCGGTGCACACCTGGCCCGAGCTGGCAGCGGTGACGATCGACGTCTACGTCTGCAACTACAGCGGCGACAACAGCGAGCGCGCCGAGTCGCTGCTCGCCGCACTCGAGGCCGCCTTCGCGCCCGCCGCGGTCCAGCGGCAGCGGCTGCGCCGGGGCGGCTGATGTGAGGCCGCGTGGAGCGGCCGGGCCTGCCGAGCGGCTGCGCGTCAGGCGATGCGAGCGGGCCAGTGGGCATCACAAGATCACCTTCTGCCGGCTTCAGCCGCAGCGGCAGGGTGCGGCCGCGGCCTCGCAGCCGGCGACGAAGGCTTCTTCGAAGACCGAGTAACCGGCGAGGTCGGCATGCGCGAAGCGCACACGGCCCCGGCCACCCCGCAGCGCGGCGCGTGCCGCACGCAGCGCGGGTGCGTGCAGCCCCGGCCGCGGGACCGCCATCGCGTGGCCGTAGCGTGTGAGGTCGGCGCGCTTCAGCCGCAGCGGCAGGTCGGGGTGCAGCGTCCGCAGCGGCTCGACCACCCGCGCCACCCAATGCGGCCAGGGCTGAACGAGCAGCGCCTCGCGATCGGTGGCGGGCAGGCTCAGGTAGGCGGTGAGCACGGTGGCTCCGGCGTAGGGGCGCAGGCTCTGGTGCATCGCGTCGACGTAGCCGAGCCCTTCGCCGCCGTAGGCCACGTTGTCCCACGCCGGCGGCATGCCCGGGCGGTCGACGAGCGGCGCGTCGAGGTGCAGGTTGGCCACCAGCCACGGTGAATAGCGCGTGAAGCGGGCGGCATCGATCAGCGACGCCGGCGGCTGTTCGAGCACGCGGGCAGCGACGAACAACGGCAGCGCCAGAACCACCGTGCCGGCGTGCCAGCGCTCCGCGCGGCCTTCGTGCCAGGTGTCGACCTCGACCCCGCTGCGCTGCTCGGCGACTCTTCGCACGACGCGGCCGCCGTGGAAGCGCCCGGCGAGCGGTGCCGCGAGCCGCTGCACCAGCCAGGCGTTGCCTTCGGGCCAGGTGAGCACCGCGTCGCGGTCGCTCTCGGGATCGCCCGGCGCGTGGAAACCGTGCCGGCTGGCGAAGTAGTGCAGCCCGGCCCAGGCCGAGACGGTGTCGGAGCCGGCGCCGTAGTCGTCGCGGCAGCAGTAGTCGAGGTACCAGCGCAGCTTCGCGTCGCCGAGCCCCTCGCGTGCGAGCCATTCGTCGAAGGTGACGGCGTCGAGCGCCGCCGCTTCGGCACCGAAGGGCGCGCGGTGGCTCGGGATCGCGAACGGCGGCGCCGCCGCGACCCGCTGAGCGAAGCGCCGGTACTGCGCCATCGTCGACGAACCCGGCGACGCCGGTGGCAGCAGCCCTTCGTGCCAGGCGCCTTCGAAGAACAGCCGCTCCTGCGGGCTGTGACACAGGTGGCGCTCGTCGGCCACCGTGCGTCCCTGTTCGGCGCGCAGCACGCCAATCTCGTGCAGCCACTCGGACACCTCGTAGGCAGCCGGCCCCGGCAGCGGCAGGTAGTGGGCGCCGAGTGGGCAGGCGATGCCGGCGATCGCATGGCCGCGGCTGTTGCCGCCGGGCATGTCCTCGAGGTCGATCACGTGCACGTCGTCGACACCCCGCTGCAGCAGCCCGCGCGCAGCGGCGAGCCCGGCGATGCCGGCGCCGACCACCAGCGCCGCGACGCGGCGTGCAGACGCTCCGCCCACACTGGCGGGCGGGGCGGCGTCGCGAAGCCGGTGCCCACGTTCGTGCGCCGCGCCGACCCAGCCACCCGCGAGCGGCGCCGGTTCCTGGCGGCTGCAACCCGCCGGCAGCGCGGCGACGGCCGCATTCAGCAGCGCCCGCCGGCTCAGCACCTCAAAGGCCCCGGTCGGCGGTGCCCGCTCGGCGCCCGGCGGGAGCGGTCAACGAACCTTGCCCCACTCTTCCTCGAAGACATGCACCAGCACCTGGTTCGACAGCCGGTTCGGCTCCGCAGGCACGCGAGCCATGTCGGGCGGGAACTGCAGCAGCGCCGGCAGCCCCTGGGGCGTCAGGAAGCGCAGCCCTTCGGGCAGCGCGGCGGCGGCGCGGAAGGGACGGTGCGACGCAATCACGAATCCCCATTCGCCGAAGCTCGGCACATGCGCGTGGTACGGGGTCGTCATGAGGCCGACGGCCTCGATCGTCGTCACCACGGTCCAGAAGCTGCGGCGCGCCACCAGCGGCGAGGTTGACTGCACGGCCGCGTAGCCGCCGGCGGCGAGCCGCCGGTCGAGCAGCTGGTAGAAGCTGGTCGAGTAGAGCTTGCCGAGCGAGAAGTTGCTGGGGTCGGGGAAGTCGACGATGACGACATCGAAGACCTCGTCGCCGCGCTCGAGCCAGGTGAAGGCGTCGGTGTTGACGATGGTGAGCTTGGGCGACCCGAGCGCGCCGCCGTTGAGCGCGGTGAGCAGCGGCTGGGTGGAGAACAGCCGCGTCATGTGCGGATCGAGCTCGACCAGCGTCACTTGCTCGACGCCCGGGTACTTCAGCACCTCGCGCACCGCCATGCCGTCGCCGCCGCCGAGCACCAGCACCTTGCGCGGCGCACCGTGCGCGGCCATCGCCGGATGCACCAGCGCCTCGTGGTAGCGGTACTCGTCGCGCGAGTGGAACTGCAGGTTGCCGTTGAGGTACAGCCGCACGCCGTCGCCGCCGCTGGTGACGACGATGCGCTGGTAGTCGCTGCTCTCACGCAGCACGATGCGCTCGCCGTAGAAGCGGTCTTCGGCCCAGCTGGTGAGGTGATCGGCGCCGGCCATCGCGGCGGCGAGCACGGCGACGACGAAGCCGCAGGCCGCGGCATGTGCAGCGAAGCGCCGCAGCTCGCCGCGGAAGAGCCACAGCGCCCACACCGCGACCGCCGCGTTCAGCAAGCCGAAGAAGACGCCGGTGCGGATGAGCCCGAGATGCGGCACGAAGAGCAGCGGGAAGGCCAGCGCGACCGCGAGCGCGCCCAGGTAGTCGAAGGTCAGCACCTGCGACACCAGGTCCTTCAGCGCGTAACGTTCGCTGAAGTGGCGCTTCAGGATGCGCATCACGAGCGGGATCTCGAGCCCGACCAGCGTCCCGACGAGCAGCACCAGCGCATAGAGCAGCACGCGGAAGGCGGCCAGGCTGCCCGGGGGCAGCAGGTTGTGGGCGACGAAGAGCATCGCCGGCAGCAGCCCGCCCACCAGCCCGACCAGCAGCTCGATGCGCAGGAACTGCGCCACCAGCTGGTGCTCGATGTGGCGGCTGAGGAACGAGCCGACCCCCATCGCGAACAGGTAGGCGCCGATGATGGTGCTGAACTGAAGCACCGAATCGCCGAGCAGGTAGCTCGCGAGCGCGCCGGCCGCCAGCTCGTACACCAGCCCGCAGGCGGCAACGACGAAGACCGATGCCAGCAGCGCCAGCTCGGCCGGGGCGATGCGCTGCGGTGCGGGGGTGCTGCCGTCCCCCGGCCCGGCGGTCACGGCCGCCATCGTCGTGGGGTCAACCGTGCACCGCGGCCGAGATGATGAGCCCGATCGCGATGCACATCGAGCCGACGACGATGGCCAGCGCCATGTTCTTGTGCTCGACGATCTCGGCCCACAGGTCGTACGGCGTCAGCTTGTCGATGATGACGAAGCAGATCCAGAAGATCAGCACGCCGATCAGCGCGAACAACATCGAGCCGAAGAACACGGCGGGCTTGAGCCATTCGATTCCCATCATGGTGAGGTCCTCCGGAAGGGGTGTGAGTGTGCGCCGCGCTACTTGTGCCCGCCGCCGCTGGAATATCCGCCGAACGATCCGCCGCGCGTGCGCGTGCCGGTGGCGGCACTGCGCAGGCACTGCTGGTATTCGGGGCTGGCTTCGCCGAAGCTCTGGCGAATCTGGTTGCAGTCGTCGCTGCTGCTGCAGGTGGCAAGCAGCACGTTGATCACCACCAGGAACACCAGCGCAACCATCACCTTGGTGGCAATCGACTTCGCCTTGCCGGCGTCGAACGACAGCGGCGTCGCGTCGCGCCGAAGTGCGGCGGCCTTGTCGGGCGGCAGCTCGAAGGCGGTGGCGACGACGTTGGCGTCGAGCGCCTCGCCGGCCGACCAGGTGACCTCGCTCGCGGTCTTCTCGTAGGAGAGCCGCTTGCGCGCCGCGGCGACGCTGCCGGTGCCGTCGTAGTCGGTGACGCGGGCTTCCTCGTCGCGCCGAACGCGCCAGTAGAACTCGCCCTGCACCCAGGTGACCTTGGCGCGGTAGCTGTAGCGCTTCTTGTAGACGGTGCCGCCCCAACGCGCCTCCTCGCCGCGCACCTTGGGGGCACCGGTGATCGGCCGCACCCAGCTCCAGCCGTCCTCGGCGTCGACCAGGAAGGCGAAGCCGAGGTCGCGGTTGTAGAGCAGGTACTCGCGCCAGAAGGTCTGCTCGTCGTCGCTGCCGGGCTCGGGCAGGTCGCAGCGTTCCATGTAGCCGACCACCTGCCACGGCACGGCCTGCTCGGCGCCCAGGGCCAGCTTGCCGCTGGCGCCGAGCGGGATCTGCGGCTCGAGCCCGCCGGCGCCGGAGTTGTTCTGCGCATAGTGCTGCAGCTCGCCGCCGACGCCCTTCGAGATGTCGACCACCGCCTTGCAGCTGCCGCAGGCGAGCGACTGCGTCGTCGCGAGCTTCGGTTCGAGCGCATTGCCGCAGCTCGGGCAGTCGAAGGCGCGGCCGGAGAGCTTCTTCTCGCTCTCCTCGCGCAGCCCGCTCATCTTCAGGTCGGCCAGCAACACGCCGCGGCCGACCGACCAGTGCGTGCGGCGGGCGTCGCCGTAGTCGAGCGTGGCGACCTCGTCGGCCTCGCTGCGCAGGTCGGCAACGACGAACTCGGCGTCGAGCGGCGGCGGGAACGGCAGCTCGCCCTGCGCGGCGATCAGCTTCGTGCGCACCACCGAGGCCACCGTCCACGGGCGGCCGTCGAGCAGACGCGGCTGGCCGGCAGCGATTTCGTCGGCGCGCGGCGCGTCGACTGGCGTCTGGGCGTCGAAGGCGAAGACGTAGGCGCCGTTGTCCTCGCTCAGCCAGCCGCTGCGGCCGCTGTCGAAGAGGGCGTGCCACTCGTTCCAGGTGCCGTCGGCGTAGCCATACTGGAGCCGGCCGACGAGCGTGAACGCCATGCCCTTGTAGCTGCCGGCGGCGCCGAGCTGCAGCGGGCTGTGGTCGTCGAAGAGTTCGGCGCTGACACCGATGCGCCTGAGCGCCTCGCCGTCACGGACGAGCGTGCTGCGGCAGAAGCTGCAAACGGCGCTGGCCGACGCGGCCGACGCGAACTCGACCGGCGCGCCGCAGTTCGGACATGCCGCGCGGTAGGCGCGCTGGGGCGACGTGGCCACCTAGCGCCAGTCCCCGTTTCGGTCTTCTTGCAAAGTCGCCACCCCTCCAGGGCGCTGGCCCGGCTGCCGCGCCGGGCCTCGAATCTTCTAGACCAGCTTCTTCAGCAGTTCGGCCTTCTTGGCCGCGAACTCTTCTTCAGTGAGGATGCCCTTTCCCTTCAGGTCGGCCAGCTTCTCGAGCGTGGCCATCACCTCGTCGGGCTTGATGCCGGCCGGTGCCGCCGCGGCGGCGGCACCGGCGGCGGCCGCGGGGTTGGCGCCGGCCAGGCCGCCGGCGAGTTGCTGTGCCATCACCTGTCCGAGCGCGACACCGGCGCCGAGCCCCATCGCGTCGCCGGCGATGCCGCCACCGCCGCTGCCCGCACCCTCGGCGAACTTCGGGATCGCCTGCGCCGTCTGGTACTGCATGAACTTGCCCATGTCGCCGCCGACCATGCCCATGCCGATCTTCTGGTCGAGGATCTTCTGAAGCTCTTCGGGCAGGCTGACGTTCTGCACGGTCACCTGTTCGAGCGCGAGGCCGAGCTTGGCGAAGTCCTCGGTCGTCGCGGCCTTGAGCTGGCTGGCGAACTCGATCTGGTTGGCCGCGAGGTCGAGGAAGGGGATGCCGCTGGAGGCGACCGCGTCGCTGATGTGCTGCAGCATCAGCGCGCGCAGCTGGCCGTCGAGGTCGTCGACGGTGTACTTGTCGCGTGTTCCCGAAACCACGGTGTGGAAGAGCTTGGCGTCGGCGATGCGGTAGGCGTAGTTGCCGAAGGCGCGCAGCCGCACGGCGCCGAAGTCCTTGTCGCGGATCGTCACCGGCTGCGTCGTGCCCCAGCGGCGGTCGAGCTGCTGGCGCGTGCTGAAGAAGTAGACGTCGCTCTTGAACGGGCTCTGGAAGAGCTTGTCCCAGTTCTTCAGGTAGGTCAGCACCGGCAGCGTCTGCGTCGTCAGCTTGTACATGCCGGGGCCGAAGACATCGGCCACCTTGCCCTCGTTGACGAACACCGCGGCCTGGCTCTCGCGCACGGTGAGCGAGCCGCCGTACTGGATCTCGTTGCCCGCCATCGGGTAGCGGAAGGCGAGCGTGCCGTCGCCGCTCTCGGTCCATTCGAGGATGTCGATGAACTGTTTCTTGATGAAGTCCATCAGTGCCATGTCTCGTCCTCCACCAGGCACCCACGGGGCTTGCGGGTGCGCCGAATAATACGCGGGTGCCTGCCGATGCAGGCAGGCAGTGGACGGATGGTGGCGACGGCCTTTGCACGACAGCAAGACGACCGCGCAGCGGTGGCACGGCCCGGCGGGCGATCGGTGGCGATCGTCGGCGCCGGGCCGGTCGGGCTCGCGCTCGCGCTGCAGGCGGCGGTGGCTTGGCCACGGTGGCGCATCACCGTCTTCGACGCCCGCAGCGCCGGGCCCGACGTGGCGGCCGACCCGCGCACGCTGGCGCTCGCCGCCGGCAGCGTGCAATGGCTGCGCCGCCTCTCGGCCTGGCCGGCGGAGGCCGCGCAGCCGATCCGCGAAGTGCATGTCTCGCAGGTGCCGCCCACCTGGCCCGGCGCCGCGGTGCGGATCGGCGCCGCCGAGCAGGGGGTCGACGCGCTGGGCGCAGTGGTCTCGTACGGCGCGCTGGTGTCGGCGTTGCAGCAGCGATGGCTTGCAACCGCGGCCGCCGAGCCGCACCGGCTCGCCTCTCGCTTCGGCGCCACGGTGTCCGGGGTGGCGGCCGCGGGAGGCGGGGTCGAAGTCGCCTGCGAGGGCGGCACCCCCGAGCCCCACGACCTGGCGGTGATCGCCGAGGGCGGCGTCTTCGCCGACCAGTCCCGCAAGAGCCTGCGTCAGGACTACCACCAGACGGCGTGGGTCGGCACCGCGACGCTCGAAGGCGCCGCGCCCGGCGTCGCGGTCGAGCGTTTCACTCGCGAGGGGCCGCTGGCGCTGCTGCCGCTGCCCCCCGGCCCGGGCGGCGAATGGCGCTCGGCGCTGGTGTGGTGCGTCGACAGCACCGCCGACGAAGTCGCCCCGCTGTCGGACGCGCAGCGCATCACGCTCTTGAACGCGCGGCTGCCCGCGGTGGCAGGGCGCGTGGTCGCGCTGTCGCCTCTGAGGCGCTTCGCGCTCGGCCTGAATGCCGAGCGCACGCTGGTGCAGGGCCGGCAGGTGCGCATCGGCAACGCCGCGCAGACGCTGCACCCGGTGGCCGGCCAGGGGTTGAACCTCGGGCTGCGCGACGCCCACGCGCTGGTGTCGGCTCTGCGCTTCGAGGCCGACATCGACGCCGCGCTGCGGCGCATCGAGTGGCAGCGCGCGCTCGACCGCTGGTCGATGATCGCGACCACCGACTTCCTCGCCCGCGGCTTCACCTGGCAGGGCCTCGGCGCTGGCTGGCTGCGCGGCGCGGCACTGGCGGCCCTGGACGCGGCACCGCCGCTGAAGCGGCAGCTTGCGCGGCAGATGATGTTCGGCTGGCGCTGAGCCGGGGCCCGGCTACAGCCGCCGGTGAGCCAGCGCCGGCAGCTGCATGCGGACTTCGGCGATCCGCGCGAGGTCGAGCTCCGCGAGCACCACCGCTTCACCTTCGTCGTGCACCGCGAGCACCTCGCCCCAGGGGTCGACGACCATGCTGTGGCCCCAGGTGCGGCGGCCGTTCTCGTGCGTGCCGCCCTGGGCAGGGGCAAGTACATAACATTGATTCTCGATGGCTCTGGTGCGCAGCAACAGCTCCCAGTGCGCGCGGCCGGTGGTGTGGGTGAAGGCCGAGGGCACGCAGATCAGGTCGCAGGGCGGCACGGCCAGCGCGCGGTAGAGCTCCGGGAAGCGCAGGTCGTAGCAGACCGAGAGGCCGACCCGCAGCGGCCCCGCCGGCAGCGCCACCGGATTGCTGCCGGCGGCCAGCGTGCGGCCCTCGTCGTAGCGCTCGCGGCCGTTGTCGAAGGCGAAGAGGTGGATCTTGTCGTAGTGCGCCGCTTCCTCGCCCTCCGGGGTGTAGACGCAGCAGCGGTTGAGCACATGGGCCGCGTCCGGCCCCTGCACCGGCAGCGTGCCGCCGACCAGCCAGACTCGGTGTTCGCGCGCCAGCGCGGCCAGCGTGCGCTGGATCGGGCCCACACCCGGCGGCTCGGCGGTGCGCAGCTTGTCGTCGTCCCGACGCCCGAGCAGACAGAAGTACTCGGGCAGCGCCACCAGTTCGGCCCCGGCGCCGGCGGCTTCCGCGACCAGCCGGGCGGCGGATTCGAGGTTGCGCCCGACATCCGGGGTCGAGACCATCTGCACGGCGGCGATCTTCATGACGCCATTCTGACGGCGCCCGCTGCGGCAGAATCCCCACGACGACAAGCGGTGATGAGGGAGGCTACCCTCACCGGTACGAACTGCCGCCGTCGCAGCGAGGAGGGATCTGGCTTATGACAGGGGCTCGGCGTTCGGCCGCGGCCCGGCGCTGCCCAGGCAGCGCGCAGGGCGGGGCATGACGCAGCAGCTGGCCGCAGCCGCGGAGCACAGCCGCTTCGTGCAGCGCGTTCGACGCCGGCTCGGCGCCGAGCGGGGCTGGCTCGCGCCCGGCGTGCCCGGCCTCGAGGCCATCACAGCTCTCGTCCAGCGGCTTCGGCAAAGTGGCCGCGGGCTGCCGTCGGCGCTGCGTGTCGCGCGCCAGCTCGTGCTCGAGCGGCTGGCCGTGCTCGACGTCGAGCAGGGCGCGACGCTGGCCGAGATCACCGGCCCAATGACCGCGCTCGCGGAGTCGACGCTCGAGCTCGCGCTGGCGCAGGCGCTCGCCGACGCCGACGAGCGCCACGGGCCGCCGCTCGACCCGCAAGGCCGGCGCATCGAGTTCTGGATTGTCGGCATGGGCAAGCTCGGCGCGCGCGAGCTCAACGTGTCCTCGGACATCGACCTCGTCTACGTCTACGAGGACGAGGGCCACACCAGCGGCGAACGCGACGTCTCGGCGCACGAGTACTTCGCCGCCGTCGCGAAGCGGCTCTATGCACTGATCGGCGAGGCCACCGACGACGGATTCGTCTTCCGCGTCGACCTCGCGCTTCGGCCCAACGGCAATTCCGGCCCGCCAGTGGTCAGTCTGCCGATGCTCGAGGAGTACTTCCAGGTGCAGGGCCGCGAGTGGGAGCGCTTCGCGTGGCTGAAGAGCCGCATCGTCGCGCCGCGGGCCGCGGTGGGCAGTGATCGTGCGCTCGCGCTGCGATCGCTGGTGACGCCCTTCGTCTACCGGCGCTATCTCGACTACGGGGTCTTCGAGGGGCTGCGCCAGCTGCACCACAAGATCCGCGACGAAGCCCAACGCCGCGCCGCCGGCCGCCCCGAACGCGCCAACGACGTCAAGCTCTCGCGAGGCGGCATCCGCGAGATCGAGTTCATCGTTCAGCTGATGCAGGTGGTGCGCGGCGGCCAGTTCCCGGAGCTGCGAACACGATCGACGCTGAGTGCGCTCGAACGGCTCGCCGCGCGCGGCCTCGTCAAACCCGACACCGCGTCGCAGCTGGCCGAGGGCTACCGCTTCCTCAGGCGCATCGAGCACCGCATCCAGTACCTCGACGACCAGCAGACACACCTGCTGCCGACCTCGGACGCCGACCTCGCGTGGATCGCCGCCAGCGCCGGCCTGCCGAGCACCTGCGCGTTGATCACGCGGCTGTGCGAGGTGCGCGAGCTGGTGGCCGCCGAGTTCGACGCGCTGCTCGCCGAGGGCCGCGGCAGCGCCAACGGCAATGGCCGTTGCCGCGGCTGCGGGCCGGCGCCGCAGGCGATCGACAGCGAGTCGCTGCTCGATGCGCTGCCACCGGTGCTGGCCGAACGCGTTCGCCCGCTGGCGCAGCGCCCGCGCGTGCTGGCGCTGCGCGACGAGAGCCGGCTGCGGCTCGGGCGGCTGATCCAGCGGGCCGGCCAGGCGCTCGCCGACGGCCAGTGCTCGGAGCAGGCGGCCGAACGTTTCGTCGACTGGCTCGAGCCGCTGCTGCGCCGCGACAGCTACCTCGCGCTGCTGGTCGAGCGGCCCGACGTGCAGCGTCGGCTGCTGCGGTTGCTCGGCCTGGCGCGCTGGCCGATGCGCTTCTTGATGCGCCACCCCGGTGTCGTCGACGAACTGGCCGACGAACGGCTGGCGCACCTGCGCTTCGACCGCGATGCCTTCGTCCGCGAACTGGAGGAGCGCCGTGCCGGCTGGCAGCGCTCCGGCGAGGCCGACGAGGCGCAGCTGCTCGACACGCTGCGCCGCGCACACCATGCCGAGGTCTTTCGCACGCTGGTTCGCGACGTCGAAGGCGAGCTGACGGTCGAGCAGGTGGCCGACGACCTGTCGGCGCTGGCCGACGCGGTGCTCGACACCGCGCTGCGCTGGGCCTGGCCGCTGCTGAAGCAGCGGCACCGCACCGAGCCGGCGTTGGCCGTCATCGCCTACGGCAAGCTCGGCGGCAAGGAGCTCGGCTACGGCAGCGACCTCGACGTCGTCTTCCTCTACGGCGACAGCGACGAGCCCGACCGCGACCGTGCGCAGGAGGTCTATGGCGCCTTCGTTCGCAAGCTGATCACCTGGCTGACGCTGCGCACGCCGGAGGGCGAGCTGTTCGACATCGACACCGCGCTGCGGCCGAACGGCAATTCCGGGCTGCTGGTGACGTCGATCAGCGCCTTCGAGACCTACCAGCAGGGCCGCGGCAGCAACACCGCGTGGACCTGGGAACACCAGGCGCTGACGCGTGCCCGCTTCGCCGCCGGCGCTGCGAGCGTCGCGCCGCGTTTCGAGGCTGCACGCCGCGCGGTGCTGACCGCACCGCGCGACGCGGCCGCGCTGCGCGACGAGGTGAAGGCGATGCGCGAGAAGGTGCGCCGCGCGCGCCCGGTGCCCTCCGGGCGCTTCGACGTCAAGCACAGCGAAGGCGGCATGATGGACGTCGAGTTCGCGGTGCAGTACCTCGTGCTGGCCCATGGTGCCGTGCAGGCGCCGCTGCTCGACAACGCCGGCAACATCGCGCTGCTGCAGCGCGCCGAGGCCGCCGGGTTGTTGCCCGAAGGCGTCGGTGTCGCCGCCGCCGACGCCTACCGCGAGCTGCGCCGCGCCCAGCACCGCGCGCGGCTCGACGAACAACCCACGCAGTTCGACCCCGCGCTGCTGTCGGTGCACCGCGACGCGGTGATCGCGTTGTGGCACGCCGTCTTCGACTGACGCCGGCGATTCCCGGGGTGGCCGGTGAGTGACCCGCAGCGCAAGCCGCGGCTCGACGCGCTGGCGGTGCTGCTGCTCGTCGGCTGCTGCCTGCTATGGGGCGTCAACCAGGTGGCGGCCAAGGTGGCGCTGGCCGAGATCCCGCCGCTGATGCAAGCCGCAGCCCGCTCGCTCGGCGCCGCCGTGCTGCTGGCGCTGTGGTCGCGCGCCCGCGGGCTCGACCTTTGGCGCCGCGACGGTACCGGTGCCGGCGGGCTCGTGGCCGGGCTGTTGTTCGCGGCCGAGTTTGCGGCGCTGTTCGTCGGGCTTCAGTACACGAGCGCGTCGCGCATGGTCGTGTTTCTGTATCTATCGCCTTTCGTTGTCGCGCTCGGGATGCCGCTCATCACGCGCAGCGAGCGGCTCGACGTCTGGCAGTCGTTCGGCCTCGCCGCGGCCTTCGGCGGGGTCGTCTGGGCCTTCGCCGAGGGCTTCGCGGCGCCGGCGGCGGGGCCGAAGCAGTGGCTCGGCGACGCGCTCGGAATCACCGCCGCGGTCTTGTGGGGGCTGACGACGCTGGTGCTGCGTGCGACCCGGCTCGCCACCGCGCTGCCCGAGAAGACGCTGCTGTACCAGCTGGCGGTGTCGGCAGTGACGCTGGCGGCGGCAGCGGCGGCCGTCGGCGAGGCCTGGCCGCAGCGCATCGGCGCGCTGTCGTGGGGCGCGCTCGGCTTCCAGACGGTGATCGTGACCTTTGCCAGCTACCTGGTCTGGTTCTGGCTGATCCGTCACTATCCGGCAACTCCGGTGGCCGCCTTCACGCTGCTGACGCCGGTGTTCGGCCTGCTCGCCGGCGTCGTTCTGCTCGGCGAGCCGGTGACGGCGCGGTTGGTCGTCGCGCTGGTCGCGGTATCGTGCGGAATCGCGCTCGTCAACCGCGTCGTGGGCGCCCGCAGGCCGGCACCGACCGGCCCGCGCTCGCCCGAACCCCACCCCTCGCCAACCCCGACGGAGAAACCCCGATGATCACGCTGTGTGGATTTGCGCTCTCGAACTACTTCAACAAGGTCAAGCTGGCCTTGCTCGAGAAGGGCATCCCCTTCGAGGAGCAGTACGTCGGCACCGGCTCCAAGGACGAGGCGGTGCTGGCCGCATCGCCGCTCGGCAAGATCCCGTACCTCCGCACCGACGAGGGTTCGCTGTGCGAGAGCCAGGTCATCGTCGACTGGCTCGAGGCAAGCTACCCGGAGCACCCACTGGTTCCGGAGAACCTCTTTGCCGCGGCCAAGGTGCGCGAGCTGGCGACCTTCATCGACCTGCACCTCGAGCTGGTGGCTCGCGAGCTGTACGCGCAGGCCTTCTTCGGCGGCACCGTCAGCGAGGAGACCAAGGCGAGCGTGAAGAAGCGGCTGACGAAGAACATCGCCGCCTTCAAGCGGCTCGCGAAGTTCTCGCCCTACGTTGCCGGCGAGCAGTTCACGCTGGCCGACTGCTCGGCCTGGCCGAGCCTGCCGCTGGTGGGGATGGCCACCAAGATGGTGCTCGGCGAAGACCTGCTCGCCGACGCCGGCATCGACTGGAAGGGCTACGCCAAGCTGGTGGGCGAGCGGCCTTCGGCGCAGCGCGTGGCGGCCGACCGCAAGGCCTGGCAGGAGAAGGCCAAGGCCGGCGGCTGAACGAGCCCCCCAGGCGGCGGGGCGCGCTCAGGTGGGGCGCAACCCGGGGCTGCCGGCGAGCCCGGCGGTGACTTCCTTGCGGTAGCGATTCAGTTCCTGCACCGTCGCGAAGCTGCGCTCCATCAGCAGCGAGAGGTTGTGCAGGATGCGCTCGACGACCTTGCCTTCCCACGCGGCGTCGAACTGGATCTGGCGGTCGAGCCACTGCTCGAGCCAGTGCGGGTCGGGCAGGCGGCTCTGCACGGTGTCGCGCGGGAAGAGCTTGACGTTGACATGCAGGTTCGTGGGGTGCAGCGCCTGGGCCGTGCGGCGCGCGCTGGCCATCAGCACCCCCACCTTCGCGAAGGCGGCCCTCGCTTCGTCGCCGAAGCGTGTCAGTGCGCGCTTCATGTAGCGCAGGTAGGCGCCGCCATGGCGGGCCTCGTCACGCGCCAACGTCTCGTAGATCGCCTTGATCACCGGCTCGGTGTGCCACTCGGCGGCGCGGCGGTACCAGTGGTTGAGCCGGATCTCGCCGCAGAAGTGCAGCATCAGCGTCTCGAGCGCGGGGGCGGGGTCGAACTCGAAGCGCACCGCGTGCAGTTCCTCCTCGCTCGGCACGAGCTCGGGGCGGAAGCGCCGCAGGTACTCCATCAGCACCAGCGAGTGTTTCTGCTCCTCGAAAAACCAGACGCTCATGAACGCGCTGAAGTCGCTGTCGTCGCGGTTGTCGCGCAGAAACATCTCGGTCGCCGGCAGCGCCGACCACTCGGTGATGGCGTTCATCTTGATCGTCTGCGCCTGCTCGTCGCTGAGCTTGCCGGCATCGAAGCGGCCCCAGGGAATGTCGGTGTCCATGCTCCAGCGCACGGCTTCCAGCTGCTTGAAGAGTTCGGGGTAGAGCATCGGCAGGGGCTTTCGGTGAGCGGTGGATTCTAGGGACCGGTTGCTTCTAGCATCTGCCGCGTCCGGTCGTCGGAGGAAGCGAGGAGTCTGACCATGCGACGTGCCACAGCGATGACGGCCACTGCGCTGGCCCTGGTGCTGCTGCAGGCGCCGGCGCAGGGGGCATGCCCGCCGCTGCTCGACCACCGCCTGCCCCGGTTGCAGGACGAGAAGCCGGTCGATCTGTGTGCCTTTACGGGCAAGGTATTGCTGGTGGTCAACACCGCCAGCCAATGCGGCTACACCCCACAGTACCGGTCGCTCGAAGCACTGTACCGGCGCTACGCGGCGCGCGGCTTGGTCGTGCTCGGCTTTCCCTCCAACGAGTTCGGCGCGCAGGAGCCGGGGGACAACTCGGCCATCGCCGAGTTCTGCGAGAACCACTTCGCGGTTCGCTTTCCGATGTTCGCGAAGAGCATCGTTCAAGCCGGCGCACCGGGTCGGAACCCCCTCTATGCGGCGCTCGCGAAGAGCAGTGGCGCCACACCACGCTGGAACTTCCACAAGTACCTCGTCTCGCGAGACGCAAGCCACGTGCTGAGCCATCCCAGTGCCGTGGACCCGCTCGATCCCCGTTTCGTCCGCGACCTCGAGCGGTTGCTCGGGACCACAATGAACTGACAAGTACAAGTTTGTACTGTATAGTCTATTTCATGACTGTACGGTACCTCAGGGCCGACACGACGGCACGGCCCCGTCGCTCTTCCGGGTGTCGCCAAGGCGACGGAACTTCCGTAAGCTGCCGGCATCTCAGTCGTCGTTCGGTTTTTGCTGTTGTGCGGTCCGGCGGCGCGAGTCGCAGGAATCCTCGGGCGCATTTCCTCCTCCTCCCTCCCTCCCTCGTTCGCCCGGGGGCGCCGCACAACAGTCCTTGTCTCCACCCCGGCGCCGCGAAGGCCTCCGTTCGATGCGGCGGGTAGCGGTCGTCGGGGCGGGCATTTCGGGGCTCGGTGCGGCGCACGCGCTGGCCCCTGAGTGCCGCGTCACGCTGTTCGAGGCGGCCAGCCACTTCGGCGGCCACGCGCACACCGTCGACGTGACCTTGCAGGGTGTCCGCCATGGCGTCGACACCGGCTTCCTGGTCTTCAATCACCGCACGTACCCGCAGCTGACGCGGCTGTTCGCCGAACTCGGGGTCGAGACAGCGCCCTCCGAGATGTCGTTCTCGGTGCAAGTGCCGCAGCACGGGCTCGAGTGGAGCGGGGCGAACTTGGCCGGCGTGTTCGCGCAGAAGCGAAACCTCTTGTCGCCCGCCTTCCTTCGCATGCTGGCCGATCTGCTGCGCTTCAACCGGCTGGCGAGCGCGTTGGCCGACCGGGGCCCCGGCCGCGAGCTTGACATGCCGCTGGGTGCCTTTCTCGACCGCCATGCCTTCGGCACTGCGTTTCGCGAAGGCTACCTGTTGCCGATGATCGGCTGCATCTGGTCATGCCCGACCGACCAGATGCTGCAGTTCCCGCTAGCCACGCTGCTGCGCTTCTGCCGCAACCATGGGCTCCTGCAGCTTGCCGACCGACCGCAATGGCACACCGTGCGCGGGGGTTCGCGCAACTATGTGCAGCGACTGCTCGGCGCCGTCGACGAGCGACGCCCGGCGACGCCGGTGCGCCGGGTCCGGCGCCTGCCGCCCGCCGACGGCGCTGCGGGCGTGATCGTCGAGACCGATGCCGGCAGCGAGCGCTTCGACGATGTCGTGCTCGCCTGCCACACCGACCAGATCCTGCAGCTGCTGCCCGATGCCGATGCACGGGAGCGCGTCGTGCTCGGCTCGATCCGCTATCGGCGCAACCTTGCCGTGCTGCACACCGACGAGACCCTGCTGCCGCATCACCGCGCGGCCTGGGCAGCCTGGAACTACGAGCGCGCACCTTCCGACGACCGCGAACGTGCAGGCGTGTGCCTTCACTACCTGATCAACCGGCTCCAGCCGTTGCCCTGGAGCACGCCGGTGATCGTGTCGTTGAACCCCGTGCGGCCGCCTCGCGACGACCGGGTGCTGGGCGAATATCCGGTCGACCACCCGGTGTTCGACGGCGCAGCGATGGCTGCGCAGCGGGAGCTGACCTCGATCCAGGGGCGCTCGAGTCTCTGGTTCTGCGGAGCGTGGGCAGGCTACGGCTTCCACGAGGACGGGCTTGCCAGCGGTCGCACGGTTGCCGGGATGATGACGGCGGCCTGGCGGCGCGAAGGCGCCCACCGAGAGGCCGCATGAACGCTCCTCGGGCGGCCATCGTACGGGGCGTTGTGCGCCACCGCCGACTGCGGCCGGCCGTGCATGCCTTCGAGTACCCGAGTTGCATGCTGCTGCTGCCGATGCGCAGCCTCCGCGACCGCCCGGCACCGGGGCTGGCCCGCAACCGCTTCGGGTGGCTGGCCTTTCACGACCGGGACCATGGCGAGGGCGGGAACGACGCGCTGGCTTGGGTCGAGCGGCTGCTGGCCGACGAGGGCCTGGCGCATGAGATCGACGGCGAGATCTGGCTGCAGACCCAACCGCGAGCGCTCGGCTACGCGTTCAAGCCGGTGAGCTTCTGGTACTGCCATCGTGCCGACGGATCGCTGGCCGCAGTCGTCGTCGAGGTCAACAACACCTTCGGCGAACGCCATTGCTACCTGCTGCATGGCGCGGCCTACGGGCGGGAACTGCTCGCCTCGAAGGTGTTCCATGTCTCGCCCTTCAACCGCGTGCAGGGCGGTTACCGCTTCCGGTTCATGCGCACCGACGACCGCGTGCTGGCGCGCATCGACCATGAGGATGCCGAGGGCCCGCTGCTGCAGACCAGCGTCTCGGGCCGCCTGCTGCCGCTGACCGCCGCCAGCGCGCGTGCCGCTTTCCTGGCCATGCCCTGGATGAGCCTGGCGGTGATCGCGCGCATCCATTGGCAGGCCCTGAAGTTGTGGCGAAAGCGGGTGCCGTTCTTCGCCAAGCCCAAGGCTCCCCAAGTCTTCACGACCCGCTCCGCAAGACCATGAACACCCTCGACGCCACCGCGGCCGCCGCACCCACCGCCGCGCCGGCCGCAGCACGCGCGGTGCTGCGGCTGCTGCAGCGCCTGGAAGCCGGGCGACTCGAACTGCGGCTGCCCGATGGCACGCAGGCGAGCTTCGGTGCGGCGGCCGGCGATGGGTTGCGGGCGGCGATCCACGTGCATGACTGGCAGGTCTTCGGCGCCGTGCTGCGCCGCGGCGACCTTGGCTTCGCCGAGTCGTACATCGACGGCCACTGGAGCACGCCCGACCTGCCGGTGCTGCTGCAGCTACTGGTGGCGCAGCGTGAGTCGCTCGAGCGCATGGTCTACGGCAGCTGGTGGGGCTCGCTGCTCGACCGCGTGCGCCACCTGCTGAACCGCAACAGCCGCCGCGGCAGCCGCCGGAACATCCACGCCCACTACGACCTCGGCAACGAGTTCTACGCGCTGTGGCTCGACGGCTCGATGAACTACTCGGGCGCCTGGTTCGAAGGCGACCCCGGCGCCGAGCTGACCCGCGCGCAGCAGGCCAAGGTGCGCCGCGCGATCGAGCAGAGCGGCATCGCACCCGGGCAGCGGCTGCTCGAGTTGGGCTGCGGCTGGGGCGCGCTGGCCGAGCTGGCGGCTGCCGGCGGCGCGCGGGTGACCGGCATCACGCTGTCGAACGAGCAGTTGTCCTATGCGCGACGGCGGCTGCAGCAGCGCGGCCTCGCCGAGCGCACCGAGCTGCGCCCGCAGGACTACCGCGACCTCGACGATCCGCCGTTCGACGCCGTGGTTTCGATCGAGATGTTCGAAGCCGTCGGGCGCGAGTACTGGCCGCAGTTCTTCGCCACCGTCGCGCGCTGCCTGAAGCCAGGTGCCAAGGCCTGCATCCAGACCATCACGATCCGCGACGACCTCTTCGAGCGCTATGTCCGCGGCACCGACTTCATCCAGCAGTACGTCTTTCCCGGCGGTCTGCTGCCGAGCGCCGGCGCCTTTCGCGCCGGAGCACTGCGCGCCGGGCTCGCCGTTCGCGAAGAGCTGGCCTTCGGCGCCGACTACGCCGAGACCCTGCGGCGCTGGCGGCTGAAGTTCCTCTCCCAGGAAGCGCAGGTTCGCCGGCTCGGCTTCGATACGCGCTTCGTGCGCATCTGGGACTTCTACCTCGCCTACTGCCAGGCGGCCTTCACCACCGGCAACACCGATGTCGTGCAGTTCACGCTGCAGCGGCCATGACCGCGCATCCCGGGCCGGGCCGCTGGCCCGCAGTCCCGCCCTTGGCGGGGGTTCCCGCGGCGCGGCGGAGATCGGCCGATCCGGCAGCGACGACCGCTCCTGCGGCGCCACCGGTGGCTGACCTCTCGCGCCGTGCCTGGCTGGCCGCCGCGATGCTGCCGATCGCGGCCGCTGCCGAGGGCTCGCCGCCCGCCCCGGCGGAGGTCGTGGCCGCGCTGCCCGGTGCGCGGGCCATCGGCCACGGCACGCTGCGCCTCTTCGGCCTGCGCATCTACGATGCCTGGCTGTGGTCGCCTGGGCGACCCACGGCCACCGATTGGGCCCGGACACCGCTGGCCCTGGAGCTGCGCTACGCGCGCACGCTGCGCGGGCCGCTGATCGCCGAGCGCTCGGTCGGGGAGATGCGGCGGCAACGCGAGCTCTCGGCCGACGAAGCCCGGCGTTGGCGGGCAGCCCTCGAGGCTGTCCTGGTCGATGTCCACAACGGCGACCGCTGCACCGGTGTGCACGCGCCGGGTCAGGGGGCTTCCTTCTTCCTCAATTCGCGGTCGCTCGGCGGCATTGCCGACGGCGAGTTCGCGACGCTCTTCTTCGGCATCTGGCTGGCCCCACAGACGTCAGAGCCCGGGTTGCGGCAGGCCCTGCTCTCGGGTTCGTCGGGATGAGCGCCTCGGTGCTGCCGGGCATGCCGTCATCGCCGGGCCGATGGCACGAGGGTCTTCGCTACGGCGCACTCGGCCTGCCGCTGGCCTTCGTCGCGCTGCCGCTCTACGTGCTGTTGCCCAACCACTACGCCAGCGAGCTGGGCCTGCCGCTTGCCGCAGTGGGGGCCCTGCTGCTCGCCGCGCGTCTGGTCGACGCCCTCGCCGACCCCTGGATCGGCCGCCGCTGCGACCACTGGTTTGCCCATTCGCCGCGCCGCGTCGTCACCGCCGCCGCGATCGCAGCCGTGGTGCTGGCGATCGGCTTCCGTGCGCTCTTCGTGCCCCCTCGCCTCGACACGCCGACGTTGTGGATCTGGTGCGCGGTCTCGCTGGTGGTGACTTACCTCGCCTACAGCGTGCTCGGGGTGCTGCACCAGAGCTGGGGCGCACGGCTCGGCGGCGCCGAGCGGCAGCGCGCATCGGTGGTCGCCTGGCGCGAGGCTGCCGGGCTCGTCGGCGTGCTGGTCGCGACGGTGCTGCCGGCGCTGGTCGGGCTGCCGGCGATGACGGTGGTCTTCGCGGGGGTGCTCGCCGGCGGCGTCTGGCTGCTCGCGCAGGCGCCGCGGCCGCCGGTGCAGGCCGCCGCACGTGCCGACCCGCTCACCGTCCCGCTGCGCACGCCGGCCTTTCGCCGGCTGCTCGCGGTCTACCTCGTCAACGGCGTGGCCAGCGCGGTGCCGGCGACGCTGGTGCTGTTCTATGTGCGCGACCGGCTTCAGGCTCCGGCCTGGGAGCCGGCGTTCCTGGCGCTGTACTTCGCTGCCGGAGCACTGTCGATGCCGCTGTGGGTGCGCGCCGTCGGCAGACTCGGCCTCGAGCGCGCCTGGCTGGCGGGGATGGCGCTGTCGGTTGCCGCCTTTGTATGGGCCGCGCTGCTCGGCGCGGGCGACGTGGCCGCGTTCGCCGCGGTCTGCGCAGCCAGCGGCCTCGCGCTGGGGGCCGACCTGGCGCTGCCCGGCGCACTGCTCGCGGGGGTGATCCAGCAGGCCGGGCACCGCGGCCGACACGATGGCGCGTACTTCGGCTGGTGGAACCTCGCCACCAAGCTCAATCTCGCGCTCGCCGCGGGTGTCGCACTGCCGCTGCTGCAGGCCTTCGGCTACCAGCCGGGAACCCGCGACGAGGCAGCGCTGCAGACGCTCACGCTGGCCTACGCTGCGCTGCCCTGCGCGCTGAAGCTCGCCGCGGCCGCGCTGCTGGTGGCCACGATCCCGGCCACCCGAGCCTTGCCGGAAGTGCGATGAAGCGACGCCAGGGCCTCGTCCTCGCCGCTGGCGCACTCGCCGGCTGCGCGGCGCCCGTCGCCACCGACTACGCGGCCGAAAAGCCCACCCTTGACCTGCGCCGCTACTTCGACGGCCCCCTGGTCGCGCATGGCATCTTCAGCGACCGCGGCGGCAAGGTCGTGCGTCGCTTCGTCGTGCAGCTGCAGGGGCGCTGGGACGGCAACCAGGGTGAACTCGACGAACACTTCACCTACAGCGACGGCCGCACCGAACGGCGAATCTGGCGCATCACCGACGAAGGCGGTGGCCGCTACTCCGGGCGTGCCGACGACGTCGTCGGCACCGCGCGCGGCATCGCCGCCGGCAACGTGCTGAACTGGCGCTATACGCTGCGGCTGAAGGTCGACGGCCGCGAGGTCGATGTCGACTTCGACGACTGGATGGTCCTCGTCGACGACCGCGTGATGCTGAACAAGGCGACGATGAGCAAGTTCGGCGTCCGGCTGGGCGAGGTGCTGCTGTCGTTCACCCGGCCTGCACCGTAGCGCGGCGATGGCACTGAACCCGCGGATCGACGACTGGGCCGGCAAGGTGGTCTGGCTGGTCGGCGCATCGACCGGCATCGGCCGTGCCACCGCCGAGCGGCTGCATCGCGCCGGGGCGAGACTGGTGGTGTCCGCGCGCAGCAGCGCGACGCTGGACGCTTTCGCGCGCGCCCACGGCGGCAGCCTGGCAATCGCGCTCGACGCCACCGACCGCCAGGCGATGCGCGACGCCGCCGCGCGGATCGGCCAGCGGTTCGGCCGCATCGACCTCGCGGTCTACTGCGCCGGCCACTACAAGGCGATGAGGGCAACCGCCTTCGACCTCGACGAGGCGCTGCGTCATCAGCAGGTCAACTACGTCGGTGCCCTGCACCTGCTCGACGCGGTGCTGCCGCAACTGCTGCGGCAGCGCGGCGGGCACTTGAGCTTGGTCAGCAGCGTCTCCGGCTACCGCGGCCTGCCCAAGGCGCTGGCCTACGGGCCGACGAAGGCGGCACTGATCAACCTTGCCGAGTCGCTGTACTTCGACCTCACCGATCACGGCATCGGGGTCTCGGTGGTCTGCCCAGGCTATGTCGACACGCCGCTGACCGAGCAGAACGACTACAAGATGCCCGGACTGATCAGCGCCGAGGAGGCGGCGCGGCAGGTCGTCGCGGGCTGGCAGCGCGGCGAGTTCGAGATCCACTTTCCGAAGCGCTTCACAGGCTGGGTGAAGGCGCTGTCGCATGCCGGCAACGGCCTGTACTTTCGCGCCGTGCGACGATTCACCGGGCTGTGAGGGAGGGTTGATGACCGTCTCGAGCCGAGACCCGCGCGTCGCGCGCGTGATCGCGTTCTTCGAGCACTTCGGGCCCGAACACCTGCCTCGCCTGGGCGAGGTCTACGCCGAAGATGCCACCTTCAAGGACCCGTTCAACGACGTGCGCTCGCTGGCGGCGATCGAACGCGTGTTCGCGCACATGTTCCGCACCCTCGACGAACCGCGGTTCGTCGTGCACGAGGCGGTGGTCGAGGGTGACCGCGCCTTTCTCGTCTGGGACTTCCTGTTTCGCCTGCGCCGGCCCCGCGCCGCGCCGCTCGCCATCCGCGGCGCGACCCAGTTGCGTCTGGCGTCCGACGGGCGCATCACGATGCACCGCGACTACTGGGACACCGGCGAGGAGCTGTACCAGAAGCTGCCGGGCCTTCGGCTGCTGATGCGCTGGCTGCGGCGCCGCGTCGCCGCCGGCTGAGGGTCAGCAGGTCAGCGCAGCCAGCCCTTGCGCCTGAAGTAGATGAAGGGCGCTGCCACGGAAGCCAGCATCAACGCCAGTGCGAACGGGTAGCCGAGCGTCCAGTCGAGCTCCGGCATGTGTCTGAAGTTCATCCCGTAGATGCTGGCGATCAGCGTCGGCGGAAGCAGCGCGACGCTGGCCACCGAGAAGATCTTGATGATCTTGTTCTGGTTGATGTTGATGAAGCCGACCGTCGCATCCATCAGGAAGTTGATCTTGTCGAACAGGAACGCGGTATGTGAATCGAGCGAATCGATGTCGCGCAGGATCTGGCGTGCCTCCTCGAACTGATCGGCGCTCAGCATGCGGCTGCGCATCATGAACGACAGCGCACGGCGGGTGTCCATCACGTTGCGCCGGATGCGGCCGTTGAGGTCTTCCTCCTTCGCGATCGCAGCCAGCGCGCGGGCGGCGTCGGCGTCGTCGATGTTCTGCTTGAGCACCCCCTCGCTGACCCGTTCGAGGCTGTCGTAGATGCCTTCGAGCGCGTCGGCCGAGTACTCGGCGTCGGCGTCGTAGAGCTTGAGCAGCACGTCCTTCGCGTCCTCGATCAGCGCCGGGATGCGCCGAGCCCGCAGCCGCAACAGCCGGAACACCGGCAGGTCCTCGGCGTGGATCGAGAACAGCACGTTCTGGCGCAGGATGAAGGCGACGCGGACGTTGCGCGACGGCTTCGCCTCGGGGCCGGGCTCGCCCTCGATCAGGAAGTCCGAGCGGATGTGCAGCTCGCCGTTGTCCTCTTCGTAGAAGCGGGCCGACTCCTCGAGGTCGTCGTCGACGACGTCGCTCGGGATCGTGAGGCCGAAGCGTCCTGCGAGCCAGCCCTTCTCCTCGGGAGTGGGCGCCTCGAGGTCGACCCAGATCGGCTGCACGCGGGCGAGCGCCTCGGGGTCGCCGATCTCCTCCTGCACGAGGCGGCCGTTGGCCAGCGTGAAGACGTTGAGCATGTTCTCGACCCCGCTCGCACGCCCACTTCGCCGGGGCGGCGGCCCGAAACGTCTTCCCGGTTTGGTGCGACGCAAAATTATCGCATCGCCGATGCGGCTCAGGCTGCCGTGGCCACCATCGGCCGGGGCCGCTGGAGCCGCCCCGCCGGCATCGGGTGGCCAGCGTATCCTTTGCCTTTTGCACCCGGGCCGAGCCGGCCCCTCCCTCGCCTGCAATGAGAGACATTCCCCCATTCCACCTTGCGTTCCCGGTGCACGACCTCGATCGTGCCCGCGAGTTCTACGGCCGCTTCCTCGGCTGCCCCGAGGGGCGGTCGAGCCGCGAGTGGATCGACTTCGACCTCTTCGGCCACCAGATCGTCGCCCACCTCGCGCCAGCGCGCGCCGACAGCGGCCACCACAACCCGGTCGACGGCCACGAAGTGCCGGTGCCGCACTTCGGCGTCGTGCTCGATTGGGGCGACTTCCACACACTGGCCGACCGCGTGCGCGCCGCCGGCGTCAGGTTCGTGATCGAGCCCTACGTTCGATTTGCCGGCCAGGTGGGCGAGCAGGCGACGATGTTCTTCCGCGACCCTTCGGGCAACGCGCTCGAGTTCAAGTCGTTCCGCGACCGTTCGCAGCTGTTCGCGAAGTGACGGCGCGCGACGTGACGAGCTTCCTCTTCATCCGCCACGGCGAGACCGACTGGAACCGCCAGCAGCGTTTCCAGGGCCAGATCGACGTGCCGCTCAACGCGCTCGGCCGTGCGCAGGCGGCGCGCCTGGCCGAGCGGCTGGCCGGCGATCCGGCCGACGTGCTGGTGTGCAGCGACCTGCAGCGCGCCCGTGAAACCGCAGAGCCGCTGGCTGCCGCCTGGGGTGCGGAGGCGTTGGCCGAGCCGGCGATGCGCGAGCAGGCCTTCGGCGTGCTGGAAGGGCTCGACGTGCCGACCATCAAGCAGCGGCACGCCGACCTGTGGGCGCAGTGGCTGGTGCACCAGGCCGACTTCGCGCTGCCTGGCGGCGAGAGCCTGCGGCAGTTCCACCGACGTGTCATCGACGGCGTCTCGGCACTGGCGCGGGCCCACCCCGGGCAGACGGTTGCCGTGGTCACGCATGGCGGCGTGCTCGACATGCTGTGGCGCGCCGCGCACCAGGTCTCGCTCGACGGGCTGCGCCGCTGCGAGATCCCGAACACCGGTATCAACCGGCTGCGCTGGCGCGACGGCGTGCTGCTGATCGACCTCTGGGGCGATGCCGCCCATCTCGAGGGGCTGCCCGAGCAGCCATCGACCGCGGCCGGGGAGCGCCAGGCCGGGGCCTGAGCGACCCTGCTGCCGGGAACGTCCTGCTACTGCCAGGACATCGCGCCGACGTCGTTCACCGACAGCGGCACGTCCTTCCAAAGCCCCTTCAGCCGCGCGTTGGCGATCGTGATCCAGGTTGGCTGGTAGAGGTAGGCGGCCACCGCCTCCTCGGCCACCATCTTCTGCGCCTCGGCCATCAGCTTGTTGCGCTCGTCCTGCTTGACCGTGGCGTTGATCTTCGCCCACAGCTCGTTGAAAGCCTTCGACTCGTAGCCCCAGTAGTAGCCCGGCCGCGCGAAGTTGCCGAAGTCGAGCGGCTCGACGTGGGCGATCACCGTGAGGTCGTAGGCCTTCTGGCCGTAGACACCGGAGAGCCACTGCGCCCACTCGACGTTCTCGATCTTCGCGACGATGCCCACCTTGGCCAGCATCGCGGCGATCACCTCGCCGCCCTGGCGGGCGTACGGTGGCGGTGGCAGCTTCATCGTCAGCTCGAGCGGCGGCGTCACGCCGGCCTGGTGCAACAGGGCCCGCGCCTTGGCCTGGTCGAAGGGGTTGATGCCGGTGGTGTCGATGTAACCCGGCGCGCCCGGCACGTAGAAGCTGCCGATCGGCACGCCATAGCCGTCGGCTGCACCTTCGATCACCCCCTTGCGGTCGATCGCGGCGTAGATCGCACGGCGGACGCGCACATCGTCGAGCGGCTTGCGCTTGTTGTTGATCGCGAGAATGGTCTTCGCGCGCGAGCCGCCGGTCAGCACCTGGAAGCGCTTGTTGTCCTGGAATTGCTTGATGCTGCGGGCCGCCGCGACGCGCGGAAAGACGTCGACGTCGCCCGACAGCAGCGCCGCCACCTGCGCCGCGGGGTCGGAAATGAAGCGCATCGTCACGCGGCGAATCTTGATGTCCTTGGCATTGCGGTAGCCGTCCCAGCGCGCGAGCACGATGCTCGAACCCTTGTTCCACGCGTCCAGCCGGTAAGGCCCGGTGCCGATCGGCTGGGTGCCGTTGGTCGCGGCACTCTTCGGCTCGACGATGATCGCCGTGCCCTGGCCGAGCTGGAAAGGCAGATCGACGCTGCCGTTCTTCAGGTTCAGCACCACCGTGTTCGCATCCGGGGTGTCGATGCTGGCGATGTTGGCGAACACCGCCTTGTCCTTGTTGACGCTCTCCTTGGCCACCGCACGCTCGAAGCTGAACTTCACCGTAGCCGCGCTGAACGGCTCGCCATTGTGGAACTTGACCCCCTGGCGCAACTTGAAGGTGTAGGTCTTGAGATCGTCGGAGACCTTCCAGCTCTCGGCCAGCAACGGCGTGATGCGGCTGTCGCTGTTGACCTTGGTCAGCGTCTCGTACAGGTTGTAGAGCGTCACCTCGGCGATCGCCGATGCCGCGCCCGCAGTCGGGTCGAGGCCGGGTGCTGGTTCGAGGGTCATCGCCAGCACCAGCGTGTCCTTTTTCGCCTGCGCCTGCGCCGCGGGCGGTGTCAGGCACAGGCACATGGCCGCCACGCCGGCCAGTGTGGTGAGGAGGGAAGAGGCTCTCATCGTTGCTGCTCCTTTTTTCGCCCGGGTGCACGATGCTACGTCCTCGCGGGCGGTCACAATCGTGCCCCCGCCCGAGCGCGGTACACGAGGAGCGCCCCGTGACGAAGAACCTGCCCCTGAACCGCCGCAAGGTGCTGGCCGGCATCGGCCTTGGCGCGCTGGCGCCAATCGTCGCGGCCGCCGACGCGCTGGCCACGAACCCGATCCGCGCGCTCGGTGTCTTTTCCCTGCTCTCCGACACCATCGACGTGACGGTGGCCAACCGGCCGATCACCGACACCCGCATCACCGGCAGCGACCGCTCGCAGATCGATGCCAGGAACATCGGCTTCGACACCATCGTGCTGCGTGAGGTGCGCACGCTGCTCCCCGACGCAGTGCCCCAGGCGCGCCTGAGCCTGTTTCGGGCCACGCAGCCGTTGACGGCAACCGAGCAGCGCGAGATCGCTGCCGGCGCGCGCCGGGGCGAGCTGCCAGCGTGGATCGGGCAGGCCATCGAACAACAGCGGCTGACCCATGTGCTGTTGGTCACCCGCGCCCGCGACGATGTCAAGCTGCCCTCCTTCGAAGGCCACGCCATCGGCCGCGGGCAGATCGACGGCATCGGCTTCTACGTCGACCCGTCGTTCCAGTACCGCGACATCGAGACCGGCGTGATCTCCAACGGGGCCCTCGGCGCCCACACGCTGGTCGACCTGCAGCTGATGGAAGTGAGGAGTGCCGAGATCGTGCGCTCGCAGCGCATCGCCGAGCAGCTGCTCGTCAGCGACAAGGAGCATCGCGCCGAGGCCGACCCGTGGAAGTACCTGACGCCGGCGCAGCAGGTCGACCTGCTGCGAAAGATGCTCGAGCGCAACTTGCGCAGGCTGCTGCCCGCGGTACTGAAGCCGGCCGCCTGAGGTCGCCGCGGCGCGGGCTCGTCCGGGGCGCTATGGCGCCGTCGCGGGCTGGATCGCGGCCACCGGCTCGGGCGCGAGCAGCGACCCGTCTCGCAGACCGCGAAGCGTGGCGAGCGTCAGCCAGGCAATCACGAGCGACGCCAGCGCGAGCAGCGCCACCGCCAGCGCCACCATCGCGGTGCCGGGTGCGGCCAGGCGCAACGACAGCGCAGCGATCGCGGCGAGCGGGAACGACATCGCCCAGTGCGGCAGGCCAAAGGGCATCGCGCCGATGCGCCGCGCCTGCATGCCGGCCCAGACCAGCGAAAACAGCCCGGCGCCCCAGAGCGCCCAGCCGAAGGCCACCGGCGCGCCGAGCTGCAGCGCCGAGAGCCCGACCACCGCCGGCGGTGCAACGAAGATGAAGGCGGTCGGCCGCAGTCGCTCGGGCCACAAACCGTGCACCGCGATGCGCGTGATCACGAGCACCGTCACCACCGGCCAGAACAGGAGCCCGACACCGAACTGCGCGGCCGCCCAGTCGGGGTGGCCGAGCGGCACGCCGGCGAGCGGCACCAGCACGTTGCCGACCACCGGGATGAAGAGCGCCGGCGTCACGCCCGGCCACTGCAGCCCGCCGGGCTGGTTGCCGTTCCACCACCGACCGAGCACCCACAGCGTGACGAACAGCTGCGACAGCGCGCCGCCGGCCCACAGCAACTCGACGGCAGCCCCTGCGAACCCGAAGGCTACCGCGCAGGTGGCGAGCAGCAGCACCGCGATCGGCAGCGTCGCGACGAAGGTGTGCCTGACCGGATGACGCCGGTCCTCGGCCCAGGCCTCGGGGTGGCGCCAGCCGCGAAGCAGCGTGGCCACCGCGAGCAACACGAACACCAGCGCGGCCAGGGCACCGATGGCGAGCGAGGCGGCGGTGGCCCCCTCTCCCATCACGCCCGCCGCGCGATGCCAGGCGAGCGCGAGCCCGCAGTAGCCCATCACCAGCGCAAACCAGCCGGGGAACAGGAACGCCAGCGGCGATCGTGCGGCGGCGGGTGGCGTCACTTCAGCTTCGCGCCGCGCGCGTCGTGGACGGCGACCTTCACCGCGATTCCCGCGGCGACACTTTGCGTCACCGTGCAGTAGGCCTCGAAACTGCCGACCACGCGGTCGAGGTGGTCGAGGGCGTCGGCCGGCACGCCGAGCGTGATGTCGGCCTCGAGCGCGAGCACGCGCAGCCGCCCCTCGGCGTTGCGCCCGACCTCGGCGCGAACGTCGCACGACAGCGCCCCGGGCTGCTGCTTGAACTTGCCGAAGGCGAACAGCAGCGATGCGCTGAGGCAGTTGCCGACCGCGGCCGCGAGCAGTTGCACCGGCGACGGGCCCATGCCCTGGCCGAGCGGCGGCGGCTCGTCGGCGCGCAGCGTCGCCAGCGCGCCGCCGAAGTCGACGTCGAACTGGTAGCCCTGCACCTGCGTCAGGCGAACGGCTTCGGCGCGTGAGCTCATGGCATGAATGACGGGTTCATCGGACCTTCGCGAGCAGCGTCTGCATCTCTTCGAGCAGCAAGTCGAGCTCGCCTTCCTTGCGCTTGTCGAGCTGCAGCCGCGACTGCAACTCCTGCTGCACGAAGCAGACTGTCATCCGCACGTAGGTGCTGTCGAGCGCCTTGCGAACGGCGGCCATCTGGCTGGCGATGTCGATGCAGGCCTGACCCTCTTCGATCATGCGCTGGATGCCGCGCAGCTGCCCTTCGGCCCTCTTCAGGCGGTTGAGCAGGTCGCTGCGGGTGGCGGCGTCGGCAAGCGTGGACATGGCGCAGACCTCACTGATCTCGGAGTTTGAGGCCGCCATTGTGTAGGGAGTTGACGAACTGGTCAGGTCTTTGCGCATGCGGTGTCCTCCGCCACGCCCAGCTTGCGCAGGATGGTTCCGAGCGGGCAGACGTTGGTGAAGCCGTACTGCAGCAGGTTGGCACCGACGAAGGCGGTGAAAGCGAGCCACCACGGCGAGACGAAGAGCGGGCTGGCTTCGATGCCGAGCAGCAACGAAACGAGGATGAAGCTGCCGGCAAAAACATGGATCAGGCGGTTGACGGTCATCGGGGTTCTCCAGGGGGGGTTGCGGAAGCAGGAGCCGGCGCGTGGCGGCGCCGGTAGAAGACGTAGTACATGACCGGAATCACGACCAGCGTCAACAGGGTCGACACCGCGATGCCGAACAGCAGCGAGATCGCGAGTCCGTTGAAGATGGGGTCGTCGAGGATGAAAACGGCGCCGACCATCGCTGCCAGCCCGGTGAGTGCGATCGGCTGCGCGCGCACGGCGGCTGACTGCACGACGGCATCGGCGAACGCGACGCCCCTGGCCACCTGCAGCTCGATGAAGTCGACCAGCAGGATCGAGTTGCGCACGATGATGCCGGCGAGCGCGATCATCCCGATCATGCTGGTGGCGGTGAACGGGGCGCCGAGCAGCGCATGGCCCGGCATCACACCGATGATCGTCAGCGGGATGGGTGCCATGATCACCACCGGCGTCAGGTAGCTCTTGAACTGCGCCACCACCAGCAGGTAGATCAGGATCAGACCGACGCCGTACGCAGCGCCCATGTCGCGGAAGGTCTCGTAAGTGATCTGCGATTCACCGTCCCACTTCACTGCGTACTGCCGGAACGGGTCGGAGGGCTGGCGGATCCAGTACTCGCCAAGCTCGCCCATGCCCGGCATCGCGACTTCGGAGAGCCTGTCGCGGATCGCGAACAGGCCGTAGAGCGGCGAATCGGGGATCTGGGCACCCTCCGCGCGGCGTCCGACGTCGCCGAAGACATAGGAGACGCCCTGCAGGTCCTTTGTGAACAGCGGCTTGTCGATCACACCGCGCTCGACGCGAACCAGCTCCGACAGCGGGACCAGCGCCCCGTTGGCCGCGCGCAGCGGCAACGCCAGCAGGGTCTCGAGCCCACGCTGAGACTCGCGCGGCAGCTGCAGTCGCACCGGCACCGGGTACTTGCTGTGGCCGTCGTGCAGCCACGCGGCATCGGCGCCCGACAGCGCGGCCTGCACCGTCTGCGCCACCTGCGCCACCGGAATGCCGAGCGACTCCGCGCGCTGGCGCTGCACGCGCAGGAAGGCCCGCGGCGCATCGGCGCGCAGGCTCGAGTCCACCGCGGCGATGTCGGGCGTGGCGCGGAAGGCCTGCTCGAGGCGCGCCGCGACCTGCTGGCGGCCGGCTTCGTCGGGGCCGTAGACCTCGGCCACCAGCGGGCTTTGCACCGGCGGCCCGGGCGGCACCTCCACCACCTTGAGCTTGGCGCCATGGCGCAAGGTGATGCGGTCGAGTTCGGGGCGCAGGCGCATCGCGATGGCGTGGCTCTGCTCGCTGCGATGCGCCTTGTCGACCAGGTTGACCTGCAGGTCGCCCTGCTCGGCATCGGCGCGCAGGTTGTACTGGCGCACGAGCCCATTGAAGGTGATCGGGCTGGCCGTGCCGGCGTAGCCCTGCAAGTCCAGCACCTCGGGCTGCTTCGCGAGGTGTGCGCCCAGCTCCTGCAGCGCGACGGCGGTGTCCTCCAGTGGGGTGCCGGCAGGCATCTCGAGCACGAGCTGGAACTCGCTCTTGTTGTCGAACGGCAGCATCTTCAGCACCACGCCGACCGCCGAGTTCGGCACCAGCGCGAGCGACACCGACAGTGCCATCGCCGCCATCACGCCCCCGAGCAGCACCCACCGCCGGCGCGCGCTGGCGAGCAGCGGACGCAGCAGCCGCTCGAAGACGCCGGGCAGCCGTGCCGCGAGCCCGGGGGCTTCGGCATGGGCCTCGGCGCTGCCTTGGCCCTTCATCAGCTTCAGCGCCAGCCAGGGCGTGACGGTGAAGGCGATCGCGAGCGAGATCGCCATGCCGAGGCTGCTGTTGATCGGGATCGGGCTCATGTACGGCCCCATCAGCCCGCTGACGAAGGCCATCGGCAGCAGTGCGGCAATCACCGTCAGCGTGGCCAGGATCGTCGGGCCGCCCACCTCGTCGACGGCCAGCGGGATGATCTCGCGCAAGGGCTTGCCGGGCTCGAGCAGCTGGTGGCGATGGATGTTCTCGACCACGACGATCGCGTCGTCGACCAGGATGCCGATCGAGAAGATCAACGCAAACAGGCTCACGCGGTTGAGCGTGAACCCCCAGGCCCAGCTGGCGAACAGCGTGGCGGTCAGGGTCAGGATCACCGCCGCGCCGACGATCACCGCCTCGCGCCGGCCGAGCGCGAGCCCGACGAGCAGGATCACCGAGGCAGTGGCAAAACCCAGCTTCTGGATCAACTTGTTGGCCTTCTCGGCCGCGGTGGCGCCGTAGTCCCGAGTCACCGTGGCCTGCATGCCGGCGGGGATGACGGTGTTTCGCAGCGCGTCCACGCGCTCGCGCACGGCGCGCGCCACGTCGACGGCGTTCTCGCCCGGTTTTTTGCTGACGGTGAGCGTCACCGCGGGATAGACACCGCCGGGGGCGGCGGCGGCCATGGCGCTGGCGGCGCCAGTCGGTGCGGCGGCGGCACCCGGGGTGTGCCAGACATAGCGCTGCGGCTGCGCGGCACTGGCCTCGACGCGCGCCACTTCGCGCAGGTACACCGGCTTGCTCTGGTGGACGCCGACGACGAGCTGGCCCACCGCGTCGGCGTCGCGCAGGAACTCGCCAGTCTCGACGCTGAGCATGCGCCCCGGCTGTGCGGCGTCGACGACGCTGCCCGCGGGCATGCCGAGGTTGGCGGCAGCCAGCGTCTGCTGCAGACGCAGCAGATCGACGCCGCGCTCGCGCAAGCGGCTGGGGTCGATCGACACCTGCACCACGCGGCCGGGGCCGCCGATGGTCTTGACCTCGCGGGCGCCGGGCACGCGCTTGAGCTCGGCCTCCATCGTGTGGGCCACACGCTCCAGCTCCGAGGCGCTGGTGGCGTCGGGGCTCCACAGCGTGATCGCGAGCACCGGCACGTCGTCGATGCCGGTCGGCCGCACGATCGGCGTCATCGCGCCCAGGCCGGCAGGCAGCCAGTCCTGGTTGGCGTTGAGCACGTCGTACAGACGTACCAGTGCCTCGGTGCGCGGCACTCCCACCTGGAACTGCACCGTGACCATCGCGACCCCCGGGCGCGACACCGAGTAGGTGTGCTCGATGCCGGCAATCTGCCCGAGCACCTGCTCGGCAGGGCGGGCCACGAGGTTCTGCACGTCGGCGCTCGCGGCACCCGGGAACGGGATGATCACGCTGGCCATCGTGACGTTGATCTGCGGCTCTTCCTCGCGTGGCGTCACCAGCACCGCGAACAACCCGAGCAGCAGCGCGACCAGGGCCAGAAGCGGCGTCAGCGCATGGAGCTGGAAGGCGGCGGCCAGACGGCCGGAGACCCCGAGCTGGTGCGTTGCGGTCGTCACCGTCCCGCTCACTTCGCGGGGCGGGCGTCGGCGAGCCCGGCCTGGACGGCGTTGGCGGCCACCTTCTCACCCGGCTTCAGCCCGGCCAGCACTTCGACGCCTTCGGCACCGCGGTCGGGGCCGACACGCACCGCGCGCAACTGGAACTGGCCGCCCTGGGCTACGTAGACGGCGGTCAATTCGCCTCGCCGCAGCAACGCGGTCGCTGGCAGGTACGGGAAACCGGGGCCGGCCGCGGTGGCGGACGGCGCGGCGGCGCCCCCGAAGTGGACACGCGCCACTTGCCCGGGCAACAGCCCGGGCAGCGCGGCGGGCGGCAACTCGAGCCGCCACTCGACCGTTTGCGACACTGGGTCGGCACTCGCCAGCTCGGTTGTCCTCGCCGGTGCGATGCGACGGCCATCGGCCAGTTCGACCTCGAGGCGCGTCGCTCTCCGCGCGGCATCGACCAGCGACAGCGGCACCTGCGCCGTGGCCCGCAGCGCGCCCGGGGAGTACAGCGTCGCGATCGGCCGACCCGGGCTCGCCAGATCGCCGGCCTCCAGATGGGTGGCCAGCACGACGCCGTCGAATGGAGCGGTCACGGCGGCGAAGCCGCGCGCCAGTGCCGCCTGTGCGCGCGCCGCCTGGGCCTGCTGCACGCCCGCCTGGGCCGCCCGGAACTGGGTCTCGGCGTTGTCCAGCGCTGCCTGGCTGACGAAGTTCTGCGCCTTCAGCTCGCGCGTGCGCTCGGCGCTCACCCGGGCGTTCCGCGCCTCGGCCTCGGCCTGCGCGAGGCCGGCCTCGCTGCGCAGCAGGCCGGCCTGCACATCACGATCGTCGATGCGGGCGATCGGCTGCCCGGCCTTGACGCGGTCGCCCGCCTTGACGAGCAGCGCCAGGACGTTGCCGCCGAGCTGCGCGGCCACGGTGGCCTGGCGCAGCGGCTCGAGGTGGCCCTCGATCGTCAGGCCACCGCCGGCGACAGCGGCGCGCACCTCGACCAGGGGCACCTCGGCGGCGGGGGCCGAGGCTGCGGCGGCGGCCAGCAGGCCGGCAAAGAGAGTTGGTGCGGACGACAGCGATCTGATACCCATGGAGGTATGCTAGCACATACCCTGCAGGGTATCAAGAGGCCGGCTGGGCGCGAAGGTCGTGGCCCCGCCGAGATCAGAACGGGATGTCGTCCTCCATGTCGTCGAAGCCGGTCGATGTCTTGCCGGCGGGCTTGGCTGCAGGGGCGCTGCGGGCAGCGGGGGCGCTGCGCGCCGGCGCCGGCGCAGAGCCTTCGTCGCCCATCGCGCCGCCACCCTCGCGGCTGCCGAGCATCTTCATCTCGTCGGCGACGATCTCGGTGGTGTAGCGGTCCACGCCGTCCTTGTCGGTCCACTTGCGCGTCTTCAGGCGCCCTTCGACATAGACCGGCTTGCCCTTCTTCAGGTACTCGCCGGCGATCTCGGCCAGCCGGTCGTAGAAGACGACGCGGTGCCACTCGGTCTCTTCCTGGCGCTCGCCGCTCGTCTTGTCCTTCCACTGCCGGCTGGTGGCGATGGTGGCATTGCAGATCGCGCTTCCGCTGGGGGTGTAACGAACCTCGGGATCGCGGCCGAGGTTGCCGATGAGGATGACTTTGTTGACCGAGGCCATGACGCGAACTCCGTGGGCGGGTGGAAGGGGACCAATGGGGCCATCATAGGCCGGCGCCGCCGGTGGCGATTCGCCCTTGCGGGCGGTCTCGAGGGGGCCCTCGCACGGGGGACGCCGGCCCGCCGATGCCGGTGTCAGGGCTCGCCGTCCCAGTAGTCGAGCGACTCGCCACGGCGGTGGATGGTGTCGAACCCGCCACCGTAGGCGAGGACCTTGTCGGAATCCGGGTACTCGCAGATCTCGGGCTGCTCGCGGGTGCTGATGCTCAGGTACTTCAGCGGCAGATCCGAGGTGTTGACGAACTGATGCGGGTAGTCCCGACCGGGCGGCACGAAGACCACGTCGCCGGCCTTCACCGGCAGCATCTCGCCGGCCACCCGCAGGTGACCCTGGCCTTCGAGCACGACAAACATCTCCTCCTGCGCATGGTGCAGGTGGTACGGGCAGCCACGCTTGCCGGGCGCGACGATGTCAATTCCGGCGCCGAGCTTCACCGCCGCCGTTCCTTGGGCGAGGCTCGCGCAGCGGGTGTCGTACAAGGGGTCGCGCCGTTCATGGCGGAGCTCGACCTCGTCGAGGTTGCGGATCAGCTTGGCGCGCAGCGCCGCGGCGGTGTCGTTCATGCGGGGGCCTCCTGGCGGGTGATCGTGACACCACAAGGGGCTCGTTTACCATCCCCGCCGACCATGACGACCCTGCTCGAGGAGACCCCGGCCAGCGCCCCAGCCGACGCCCATCGCGTGCTGCGCGACGTCTTCGGCTACGGCGCCTTCCGTGGCCAGCAGCAGGCCGTCGTCGAACACGTCGTCGCCAGCGGCGACGCGCTCGTGTTGATGCCCACCGGCGCCGGCAAGAGCCTGTGCTACCAGGTGCCGGCGATCGTCCGCCACCGTGCGGGGCAAGGGGTCACGGTGGTCGTCTCGCCGCTGATCGCGCTGATGCACGACCAGGTCGGCGCGCTCGCCGAACTGGGAGTCGCGGCGGCCTTCTTGAACTCGACGCTCGAGGGCGACGAGGCCTGGCGCATCGAGCGGGAGTTGCTCGCCGGCAGGCTGACGCTGCTCTACGCCGCGCCCGAGCGGCTGCTGACGCCGCGCTTCCTGGCGATGCTCGACTCGCTGCACGAGCGCGGCCACCTGGCGCTGTTCGCGATCGACGAGGCGCATTGCGTCAGCCAATGGGGTCACGACTTCCGCGAGGAGTACCTCGGGCTGTCGGTGCTGCACGAGCGATTCGGCGCCGTGCCGCGCATCGCGCTCACCGCCACCGCCGACGACCACACCCGTGCCGACATCGTCCAGCGCTTGCATCTGCAGGACGCGCGCGTCTTCGTCTCGAGCTTCGACCGCCCGAACATCCGCTACACGATCGTCGAGAAGGACGATCCGAAGCGCCAGCTGCTCAACTTCCTGCGCGACGAGCACGAGGGCGATGCCGGCATCGTCTACTGCCAGAGCCGGCGCCGGGTCGACGAGACCGCCGCCTGGCTGGTCGAACAAGGCATCTCGGCGCTGCCCTACCACGCCGGGCTCGACGCCGACACGCGCCGCACTCACCAGGACCGGTTCCTGCGCGAGGAAGGCATTGTGATGGTGGCCACCATCGCCTTCGGCATGGGCATCGACAAGCCCGACGTGCGTTTTGTCGCCCACCTCGACCTGCCGAAGAACATCGAGGGCTACTACCAGGAGACCGGCCGCGCCGGCCGCGACGGTGCGCCTGCCGATGCCTGGATGACCTATGGCCTCGCCGACGTCGTCAACCAGCGGCGGATGATCGACGACGGCGCCGCGCCCGACGAATTCAAGCGGCTGCAGCGAACCAAGCTCGAAGCACTGCTTGCGTTGGCTGAATGCCAGGACTGCCGCCGCGCCCGGCTGCTGGCGTACTTCGGCGAGCAGTACCGCGGCGAACAGCCCCCTCGGGAGGCAGCGACCGACGGGAGCGTGGGGGCCCGTTCCGGATGCGGGTCTCCCGGTCCGGAACAGCCCCCTCGGGGGGCAGCGACCGAAGGGAGCGTGGGGGCTCCAGCCCCCCACTGCGGAAACTGCGACAACTGCCTGCAACCCCCTGCCACCTGGGACGCCACCGAAGCCGCACGCAAGGCGCTGTCGTGCGTGTGGCGGTTCCGCCAGCACACCGGGCTCTCCTTCGGCACCGGTCACCTGATCGACGTGTTGCGCGGCAAGGCCACCGACAAGGTGGCGCAGTTCGGGCACGGGCGTCTGTCGACCTTCGGAATCGGCGCCGACATTCCGGAGGCCCAGTGGCGATCGGTCCTGCGACAGCTGGTCGCGCTCGGCCACCTTCGCGCCGACGGCGAGTTCGGCACGCTCGAGCTCGGCGAAGGTGCGCGTGCGGTGCTGCGCGGCGAGGTCACGCTGCGGTTGCGGCTGCCCACCGAGACGCCCCGCAGGTCGGCCCGCGCCGCGAAGGACGCGAAGGCGGCCGCCCGTGGCCGCGGCGAGCCACTGCCGTTGGACGGGCTGCAGCGCGAACGCTTCGAGGCGCTCAAAGCCTGGCGCGCCGCCGTCGCGCGCGACCACAACCTGCCCGCCTACATCGTCTTCCACGACGCCACCTTGGCCGAGATGGCGCGCGAGCTTCCGGTCACGCTCGAGCAGCTGGCCGGCATCAGCGGTGTCGGCGCAAAGAAGCTCGAGGCCTACGGACACGACATCCTGCGGGTGCTCGGCGCCGCCGCCTGACCCCCGCGGTGGCGCCACCGCGGTGTCGCCGGCGGTCGCTGGTCGTGCGCCACGTCGCGGTGCTCGCTAAGATCGACCGTTTCCCCTTGCCCGACCCTGCATGAGTGCCGAAGCCGAGCCCGCCATGCTGCGCATCCGCGGCGCCCGCACGCACAACCTGAAGAACGTCGACCTCGACATCCCGAAGCAGTCGCTGGTGGTGATCACCGGCATCTCGGGCTCGGGCAAGTCGAGCCTCGCCTTCGACACGCTGTATGCCGAGGGGCAGCGGCGTTATGTCGAGAGCCTGTCGGCCTACGCGCGGCAGTTCCTGCAGCTGATGGACAAGCCCGACGTCGACGTCATCGAAGGCCTGAGCCCGGCCATCAGCATCGAGCAGAAGGCAGCCTCGCACAACCCGCGCTCGACGGTGGGAACGATCACCGAGATCCACGACTACCTGCGGCTGCTGTTCGCGCGTGCCGGCACGCCCTACTGCCCCGACCATGGGCTGCCACTGCGCGCGCAGAGCGTGGCGCAGATGGTGGACACCGTGCTCGCATGGCCGGCCGAGACGCGTCTGATGGTCCTGGCGCCCGTCGTGCGCGACCGCAAGGGCGAATTCGCCGACCTCTTTCAGGACATGCAATCGCGCGGCTACGTGCGCTTTCGCATCGGCAGCAACGGCGAGGCGTCGCGAATCGTCGAGGCGGAGTCGCTGCCGCCGCTGAAGAAGACCGAGAAGCACGACATCGACGTCGTCGTCGACCGCCTGCGGGTGCGGCCCGAGATCAAACAACGCTTGGCCGAGAGCTTCGAAGCGGCGCTGCGCATCGCCGAAGGCCGCGCGATCGCGCTCGAAGTGGCCGAGCCCGGCGCCGAGGCGCGACAGCACCTGTTCAGCAACCGCTTCGCGTGTCCGGTGTGCAGCTATTCGCTGGCCGAACTGGAACCGCGCATCTTCTCGTTCAACTCGCCGATGGGGGCCTGCACGCAGTGCGACGGGCTTGGTCAGGTGACGGCCTTCGACCCCGAGCGGGTGGTCGCGTTCCCGAGCCTGTCGATGGCAGCCGGTGCGGTCAAGGGCTGGGACCGCCGCAACGCCTACACGTTTTCGCTCGTCGAGAGCGTGGCGCGGCACATCGGTTTCGACGTCGAGACACCGTTCGAGCAGCTCGGCGAACGTGCGCGCCAGGTGCTGCTGTACGGATCGGGTGACGAGCCGATCGAGTTCGTCTACCGCGCCGAGGGTGCCTCCGGCCGCACGCGCACGGTGCGCCGGCGCCACCCATTCGAAGGCGTGATCCCGAACTTCGAACGCCGCTGGCGCGAGACCGACTCGGTGACGGTGCGCGAGGAGCTGGCCCGGCTTCAGGCGGCGCGCCCCTGTCCGGCCTGCGAGGGAACCCGGCTGCGGCGCGAGGCGCGCCACGTGCGCCTGGCCGACCGCGCCGATGCTGCGGCGGGCCGCCCGGGCCGCGCAATCTACGAGGTCGAGAGTGCGACGCTCGCCGACGCGCTCGCCTACTTCGAGAGCCTCGCGCTCGAAGGCTCCCGAGCCGAGATCGCCGACAAGGTGGTGCGCGAGATCCGATCACGCCTGCGCTTCCTGGTCGACGTCGGGCTGCCCTACCTGAGCCTCGACCGCAGCGCCGACACCCTCTCCGGCGGCGAGGCGCAGCGCATCCGGCTGGCGTCGCAGATCGGCAGTGGACTTTCCGGCGTGATGTACGTGCTCGACGAACCGAGCATCGGTCTGCATCAGCGCGACAACGCGCGGTTGATCGGCACGTTGCGGCGGTTGCGCGACCTCGGCAACTCGGTGCTGGTGGTCGAGCACGACGAGGACATGATCCGTGCCGCCGACCACGTGATCGACATGGGGCCCGGCGCCGGCGTGCACGGTGGCCATGTCGTCGCGCAGGGGGTGCCCGACGCGGTGGCCGCCGATGCCGGGTCGCTCACCGGCCGCTACCTGGCGCACGCGTTGAGGATCGAGGTGCCGAAGCAGCGGCGCCGCGCCGACGACAGCACCGATGCGCGCGCGGTCCTCATCGCCGGCGCCAGCGGCAACAACCTGAAGGGCATCGACGTCGAGATCCCGGTCGGGCTGCTGACCTGCGTCACCGGCGTCTCGGGCTCGGGCAAGAGCACGCTCGTCAACGACACGCTCTACGCGGCGGTGGCGCGGCGGCTCTACCAGAGCCATGTCGAGGTGGCCGCGCACGAACAGATCGAAGGGCTCGAGCTGTTCGACAAGGTGATCGCGGTCGACCAGTCGCCGATCGGCCGCACGCCGCGCAGCAACCCGGCCACCTACACCGGGCTCTTCACGCCGATCCGAGAGCTCTTCGCCGAGGTGCCGGCGGCGCGCGAACGGGGCTACGGCGCCGGGCGCTTCAGCTTCAACGTTGCTGGCGGGCGCTGCGAATCCTGCGAGGGCGATGGCGTGCTCAAGGTCGAGATGCACTTCCTGCCCGACGTCTACGTGCCATGCGACGTCTGCGCCGGCAAGCGCTACAACCGCGAGACGCTCGAGGTGCTGTACAAGGGCCTGCACATTGCGCAGGTGCTCGACCTCACGGTCGAGGACGCACATGGCTTCTTTTCGGCGGTTCCGGCGATCTCGCGCAAGCTGCAGACGCTGCTCGACGTTGGCCTCGGCTACATCCGGCTCGGTCAGAGTGCGACCACGCTCTCGGGCGGAGAGGCGCAACGTGTCAAGCTCGCGCTCGAGCTCTCCAAGCGCGACACTGGTCGCACGCTGTACATCCTGGACGAACCGACCACCGGGCTGCACTTCCACGACATCCGGCTGCTGCTGCAGGTTCTGCACCAGCTGCGCGACGCCGGCAACACGATCGTCGTGATCGAGCACAACCTCGACGTCATCAAGACCGCCGACTGGATCGTCGACCTCGGCCCCGAGGGGGGTGCCGGCGGCGGGCAGGTGGTGGTGAAGGGCACCCCCGAAGAGGTGGCGGCGAGCGGGCTCGGGCACACCGCGCGGTACCTTGCATCGGCCCTGGCGGCGGCGGACTGATCTGAGCACCCCCAGGGCCGGGCCCGCCCGACCCGCCCCCCGCGAGGGTTCAAGTTGCCCGGCGGAACCGGATCAACTCGAGACGCGGCGTTCGGCCACAGCAGCCGGGTGGCCGGCGGCTACAGGCGTCGTGGGGGGTCGCCGTCGTCGCGCCCTTCGCGGTCGTCGCGCTCGTCGCGCGGCCCGCGGTTGCCGCGGGACTCGGCCGCCAGCTGCCTGCGCATGCCTTCGAGCTCGCGCAAGCGCGACTCGATGATCGACGACTCGATGAAGTCGGCCTCGGCGGCACCGCGCGCCGCGAGGCGGCCTGCGCGCAGCCGGTCTACCGCGCCCGGCAGGTCGCCGAGAGCGAAGCGCGCTTCGGCATGGGCGCGCAGCGCCCGCAGGCGGAGGCCGAGCGCGTCGGCACAACTGGCCAGCAGCTCCCAGGCCGCGGCATCGCGGGCGCGCAGCGCCACCCAGGTCTGCAGCGCCTCCGTGCTCCGGCGCAGGGCGTCGGCGCGCGCCGGCGCCGGCAGCGCCAGCGCGGCCTGCGCGCGCAGCAACAGCAACGGCCGGTCGACACCTCCGGCTGCGAGAGCCTCGAGCACCGCCACCGCACCGGCCGCGTCGCTGGCGGCGAGCCGGGTTTCGGCGTCGAGCATCTGCAGCGCGCGGTCGGCGGCGGCGTCGCGCGTGGGCAGTTCACGCTGGTGTGCTCGCAGCTCGGACACCCACTGCAACGCACGGGGGTGCTGCCGCAGGCGGCTGGCGGCCAGCGCGGCGGCGTACAGCTGCCCGGCGCGGTCGGCGGCCGACGTGCCCCGCCGCGTGGCGGGCAGGTCGGCCAGGCGCTCGAGCGCGCCGGTGTTGGCATCCATCAGCACGCGGGCACGCGCCTGCATCAATGTGTGCCAGCCCGGTGCTGCCGGGCCGTCCGTGGCCCTACGCCCGGAGGTGGCGCGCAGCCGGGCCTCGCTCGCGCGTTCGGTGGTCAGCGGGTGGCTGCGCAGGTACGGGAAGGCGCCACTGTCGTTGAGTCGTGAGCCCTGGTCGAGCTTGTCGAACATCGAAGCCATGCCTGCGGTGTCGAAGCCGGCCTGCGACAGAACACCGGCGCCGATGCGGTCGGCCTCGCGTTCCATGTCGCGCGAGAAGTTCAGCTGGCCCTGGATCGCGGCGGCCTGGCCTCCCATGACCGCTGCCTGCGCCATGTCGGTGTTGTTGGCGCGGCTGGCGGCGAGCACGCCGAGGATCATCGCCGCGACGCTGAGCAGCGACTGGCGCTGCGAGTTGACCATGCCGCGCGCGATGTGCCGCTGCGTGACATGCGTCAGCTCGTGGGCCAGGACCGACGCCAGTTCGTCGGGGGTTGCGGTCATCGCGATCAGGCCGAGGTGCACGCCGACGAAGCCGCCGGGCAGCGCAAACGCGTTGACGCTGCGGTCGCGGACCAGAAAGGCCTCCCACGCGAACTGCGTCTCGATGCCCGACTCGATGTCGCCGCGCTGGCGCGCCGACAGGACCAGCGGCGCCCACAGCGCCTGCAGGTACTCGAGCAGCAGCGGGTCGTCGAGGTAGTCGGGGTCGCGGCGGACCTCGCGCATGATCTGCTCGCCCAGCCGTCGTTCGGCCGAGACCGAGAACTCGTCGGCCGCGCTCTCGCCGAGCGCCGGCAGCCGCACCTGCGCCAGCGGCGCATGCGCCGGGGCACCGACCAGCAGCGCGATGGCCAGGGTGGCAACGACGAGACGGGGGGCGCGGGCGGGTCGGGGCATCGGGGGGGTTCGAGTCGCCGCCGGGCAACGACGGCGTGGCGGTGAGAAGGGCGTCGCTATCATGACACCGCCTCATTGCCCCTGTGTTTCGCACTCATGTCGATCTCACCGCTCACCCACTTCGATGCCGCAGGGCAGGCGCAGATGGTCGATGTCGGCGCAAAGGCCGAGACACACCGGGTCGCGCGCGCCAGCGGGGTCATCCGGATGCAACCCGCCACCTTCGAGCTGGTGGCCGGCGGCCGCGCAAAGAAGGGCGATGTGGTCGCCGTCGCGCGCATCGCCGCCATCCAGGCCGCCAAGCGCACCGCCGAACTGGTGCCGCTGTGCCATCCGCTGCCGATCACGCGGGTGGCGGTGGACTTCGAGCTCGACGCAGCCGAACACGCGGTGCGCTGCACCGCGCAGGTCGAGTCCTTCGGCCGAACGGGGGTCGAGATGGAGGCGCTGACCGCGGTTCAGATCGGCCTGCTGACGGTGTACGACATGTGCAAGGCTGCCGACCGCAGCATGGTGATGACCGACATCCGCGTGCTCGCCAAGAGCGGCGGCAAGTCGGGCGACTGGGTGGCTGCCGAAGGTTGATCGCGCGTCGGGGCGACCGGCCGTGGTCAGCGCGGCAGGAACTCGCGCCAGCCGGGCACATGGGCGGGCGGCTGGCACTGGAACGGTGGCGCTGCCGACGCAGCGGTGGCGGTTTCGCAGGCGCCGAGGAACTCTTTCGACAGCGGGTTGCGGAACTCGCGCAGCCGCTCGGCGAGATGGCGTGCATCGTCGAGCCGCCCCTGCGCCGCCAGCTCCTCTGCCCAGGCCATCATCAGCCGGGTGTCGAGCAGATAGTGCGTTGCGCGGTCGAACGCGCCTTCACGCAGCACGAGCGGCGTGTCGCTGGTGACGGCGGCGTAGTCGGCATGGTGCGAGAAGAGCACGCCGCGCTGTCCACGCGCGATGCGCTCGTGCAGTGGGGGCGCACCCTCCGGCGCCGCAAAGATTTCGGCAACGCGCGAGTAGTCCCACACCGAGAGGGCGGCCAGCAGCACCGTGAGGCCACCGGCCACCGCCAACGGTGCCCGGCTGCCCGGCGGAGCACCGGGTGCCCCGAGCCCGAAGCCGAAGACCCAGGCCGTCGGCAGCAGGAAGTAGGCGTACCAGAGCGGGTACTCGAGCAGGCTGTGCAGGCCGATCATCACCACCATCAGCAGCGCCGCACGCAGACACAGCGAGAGATCGCCTGCCGTGGCGGCGGCGTTGCGTGCCACCCGCCACATCCCCCAGACGAGCAGCCCCGTCAGCACCACGGCGAGCGGAAGACCCAGCTCGACCGCCAGTTGCAGCGGCAGGTTGTGCGTGTGGTCGAAGAAGGCCGTCGGCCGACCTGGAAACGGGGTCAGAGTCCAGGCAAAGTTGAACTCGCCGAAGCCGACACCGGCCCAGGGGTTGTCGCGGATCAGAGCCAGCGTGTTGGCCCAGATGCCGAAGCGTGACCCCGAGACGTCGGTCTCGGCCAACCGGGCGGCGCCGCCGAAGGTGTGGTGCAGGGCCTCAGCCCACCAAGCCATCGCCTTCCAGGTGATGGCGTAGACCACCGGTGCCGAGACCAGCAGCACCCGCAGCCGCCGGTCGAGCCGCCGGTCGGCCAAACCCCACAGCGCCAGCAGGCCGACGCTGACGAGCCCCGTGCGCGATGCGGTCAGCACGACGCCAAAGACCATCGCCGTGAACAGCGGGGCACCCACCGCGAAGGAAAGCCGGCGCAGCGCAGTCAGTGCGATCACCGCGATCGCGGCCCAAAGCAGCAGACTGCTCAGGTGGTTGGGCTGTCGCAGGTTGCCGACAGCGCGGCCCACGATGTTGCTGTGCGCGATCCAATCGCCGTCGGGCAAGCCGGGAGCGAAGACCTGCACGACGCCGATCCCGAGATTGACCACACCCGCGACGGCAAACCCCACGCACAGCAGCAAGAAGAGCTCGACCGCATCGGCATGCGCTCGCGCATGGGCGCCGCTTGCGACGACGACGGCCGCCGCCGCCAGCGTGGCTACTGCCGAGATGCCGAGGCTGGCCGGCAACGCGCCGGGTCCCCATGACCACAACGCCGCCATCGCCACCCCGGCCAATGCGGCCAGGAGCGGCCACGCGCCGCGTGTGCTGCGGGAACCGCCCGTGGCCCCCGGCCGCAGCACAAGCACGATGGCCCAAGCGCCCCAGAGCGCGAAGGCCAGCGCCTGGTTCAGGAAAGTGGGGGACGGTGAGACGTTGTATGCCAGCAGCGAGGGGGCTGTGGTGGCGGCAACGGCAATGGCGAGAAGGCCGGCAAGCATCGACATGCGGTGCACGATGGCTCGGCACCGGCGCTCGTACGAAGACAGTCGAACGACGATCGTATCAACCAGGTGCCGGCGAGGGGTGCTTCGAGTGGCGCGGCACTGCAGGCGCTGGGACCCCCCTCAGGACCGGAAACTGCGCCTGCAGTGTCTGCCATGACGCAGCTGCCTCTTCACAGCGAGGCCTCGCGTGCATCGCGCAGATCCGCTGCAGCGTCCGGCCTGCCACGTCGGGTTGCCCATTCAGTCCGGCGGCGAGCGCATATCGGAGCATCGCCGGCGGGTACGCGAAGCGAGACGACACGCGCCGCATCTGTTCGAGATCCTCGTCCGTCATTCCGGGTCGCGCCGTGATGCGTACGTAACCCAGGAAGGCCTCGAGCTGCGTCAGCACGGTCAGATCGGGGGCGGCGCTTCGGGGCAGGCCGGCACCGACTCCGGCCGACTCGAGCCGGAAAGTCCGGAAGTTTTCTTCGGCCCGAAGGTAGTCCCGCGCGGTGATCACCAGCGCCAGCGAGAACACGGCGGCCAGGGTCACGCCGACTGCCGGGGCGACACGCACGCCCCGATGGGCTGAAGCCAGCGACGATGCGGCTCCCAGCATCACGCCGAGCGGAATCAGGAAGTAGGCAAAGGCCAGTGGATGCTCGACCAGCCCATGCGCGACGAGTCCACCCGCCGGCGCCAGCAGCCAGACGGCTCGGGCATCGCGGGAGCGGCGAACGAGGCTGACGATGCCCAGGCACAGCAAGAGCAGGATCAACCCCCCGAGCGGGATGCCGGCCCAGACCAGCAGGTCGATCGCCGTGTTGTGACCGTACTCGAAGTGCCGCTGCAGCGCTGGGTGGTCGAGTGCGACCTCCTGTTGCGCCAGCACCATCTGCTGCCATCCGTATCCAAGCAACGGGCGGCGCGAGACAGCATCGATCATCATCCGCCACAGCTCCAAACGGACGCTGCCCTCGAACTGCTCCTCGGCGCTGCGCTGGCCGCTGAGGCCCAGCACCTCGTTGAATGCCGGCCAGGCCGCGACGGCGAGGGTGTAGGCAACCAGCACGCCACCCAGCCACACGAAGCCTGCGCGCAGCCCCGCGCGCGAGCGAAACCAGAGCACGACGCCGGCCAGCACCGCCAACTGGAGCCAGGCGGTGCGCGAGCCGCTCGCGACCATCCCCAGCACCAACACCAGTGACGAAACGCCGAGCGTCGCTTGGCCAACCCGTCGCTGCTGAAAGAGCCAGGCCAAGCCGCAGAGCCCGAGGAAGGCGATCGTGCAGAGGTGATTCGGCTGAGCAACATTGCCGAAGGGGCGGCCACCTGGCGGCAACTCCGCCACCAGGATGGCCAGCCGGATCGTCTGGGTCCACTGCCCGAGCGCGATCCCGACCGAGACCATCGCGCAAACGACGACCGCGGCCACGAAGACTCCAAGGTGATCGCTCTCGACGCCCGCCGCTGCAGCAGGCGAAGCAAGCCGGCTGCCGACCACCCATGCGATGACGAAGGCCAGCCAGTACAGCGCCACCATCCACGCATCACCGGCGAAGAAGACCGTGCCGTGAACGGCCTGCAGCAGCACCGAAACCAGAGCGACGCCGGTGGCAGCCAAGAACCATGGTGCGACGGTTCCTCGAAGCCGGGACGCGATCGCGGCGACGGCGAGCATCGCCATCGCCCACCCGTCCTGCCAGGCGGAGAGCCAGGGCAGGTAGTGGTTGGGGAGCAACCAGGCTGCAGGAATCAGGGCTAGCGGGCCGGGGAACATGGGACCTGCCGAACGCCAAAAAAGCCGAAGGCAGCCGAGGCTGCCTTCGAGGGGTGAGATCAGGCCGCGGTTACTTGCAGGAACCCGGCAGGAACTTGCCGTGCGCTGCGGCGTTGACCGGTGCGCAGCGGAAGCCACCCACCTGGGTCGGAATCGCGGCTGCCGTCAGTGCGGTGCCAGCGGCATCGGTCGGAGTCAGCGTCACGGCCATGCCGGCAGCGCCACGCAGGTCAGTCGCGTTGGTGGCGGTGACGGTGATCACGCCGTTGGCGTCGGTCGCCACGCTGGCGACGTACTTCGACGACTGCGAGGCCGTTTCGCAGCCCCAGCTTCCAGCGCCCGGGCCGGAAGAGGCGGTCTGGTAGACCTCGGAAACTGCGGTACGGCACTGGCTGGCGCCGAGTATCACTTCCGAGACTTTGGCCTTCACTGTGTAGTCCTGGTACGCCGGCAGCGCAACCGCAGCCAGGATGCCGATGATCGCGACGACGATCATCAGTTCGATCAGTGTGAAACCTTGTTGGACACGCTTCATGGAGGCTCCTATCGGGAGAGGTGAGGGGCGGGGACACCCCCTCGAATGCAGGGGCCGTGCCAGCCTCGAAACGGGTCGGTCATGGCCGAATGGCGTGAGGTATTCACGACCAGTGACGAGGATCGTCACTTCGGTCGGATCGGACCCGGCGGCCGGCCGCCGAAGCTGACAGGTTTGGTCAGGCGCCGCCGATCGTGATCACCGTGCCGCCAGTCAGTGCGCGCACGCGGTGCGGCGTCGGCAGGACGTTGATCTCGGCCATCACGGCATCAACCTCACCGGGCTTGATGTGCGTGATGTAAACGTCGGTTGGCGTTCGCAGCTGCGCGAGCTCTTCGCGCAGGCGGCGCGGGCAGAGATGCTGGCTGATGTGCGCCAACAGTTGCTCGTCGTCGCGGAAAGCGGTCTCGATCACCAAGCAGGCGACCTTCATCGACGCGAGCCGCTCCCACAACGCCGGGTTCGGCCCGGTGTCACCGGTAAACACCCAGGCGCCGTCGTCTGCCGCGCGCTCACCGGGCCGGACCGCAAACCCCACCGCCGGGACCGTGTGAACCGCCGGCAGCACCTCGACGAGTTGGCTGTCGACCAGCAACGTCTGCCCGACTTCGATCGGCGACAGCGCGAGCACCGGTGCGTCCGGCTCCGGAAGGCGCGTGAAGTCCGGCCAGATCACCCCGTTGAGGATGTGCTGACGCAGTGCAGCCAGCGTCGGCGCCAGACCGTGCACCTGGATCGGCGGCCGCTCCTGCGCCTTGCGAAGGCGGGTCACGCTGTCGGCCAGCAGGCCAATCGCGAGCACGTGGTCGAGGTGTGAGTGGGAGACGAAGATGTGGTCGATGCGCGCCATTGCGTCGAGCGAAAGGTCGCCGACACCGGTACCGGCATCGATCAGGACGTTGTCACCGACCAGGAACGAAGTGGTCCTGCTGCCGGCGGCGATGGAGCCGGAACAGCCGAGAACGCGGATTTGCATGGCGCGGGATTCGGCGGGCGGCCGCGGCCGCCCGAAAGAAGGGGCGGGCCCAATGCTGAACCCGGGTAGGGACCGGCGCAAGGCGCCGATGCCTCAATCGGAGGGACGGAGGAGTGCCTGCCGATCAGCGCCGGCCGAGCTTCGTGAAGGTGTTCACGAACCGAGATCGGACCGGACGGACATGGCCGTTGGCAGCGTCCGCGCCTGGCCAATCAGCGGTGGATGAACTGCATCTGCGTGCCGGCCAACTCGATCACGTCGCCATTGCGCAGGGGTACCGAGTCGCCGACCAGCGGCACGCCATTGACACTCGGGCGGGTCGCGCCCTCGACATGCGCGAAGGCGTAACCGTTGGGGCGCTTCGTGATCGAAGCCACCTGCACGCCGGGCTTGCCGACGGTGGTGACGACCTTCGTGAGCGTGACCTCACGCCCGGCGGCAGCACCATTCAGCACTTTGATCAGCGCCGGCTGAGTGGGCGCAACACCAATGCCGCCGGCGACGGTCGCGGCGTTTTGCGACGAGGGCGAGAAGACCGGGGGCGCCGCGCCCGGGCGCATGATCATTGTCTTCTCGTAGTCCCCGCCTTCGTCGACCAGGTACTTGATCTTGTACTTGCCGATCTCGACGGTGTCGTTGTGGGTGAGCAGTTGTTTCTTGATCGCCTTGCCGTTGATGTAGGTGCCGTTGGTGCTGTTCAGGTCTTCGATGAAGACGTCGGCACCCACCATCTGCAACACGGCGTGTTCGCCGCTGACGGCGAGGTTGTCGATCACGATGTCGTTGTAGGGCCGGCGACCAAGCGTGGTCTTGTCCTTGGTGATCTGGACCTCCTTGATGACCACCCCGTCGAGCGAAACGACCAGCTTGCCCATGAATGACCCCGTGCTAGGACGCCGCCGGCTGCGGCCGCCCCGACGCTCTTCGGCGCCGATTCACATCCGGTGCGTCGGTGCGCTGCTCAGCGCCGGAAGGGCCACCAGAAGCGACTCGACGTGCTCGCGCCGCCGGAGGCGCGCACCAGAACAACCGAGATATTATCCTTTCCACCTGCTTCATTGGCGGCTTCCACCAATGCACGGCAGCCTGCATCAAGGGAGTCGTGCGCCAGCAACACCTGGCCGATGCTCGCGTCGTCGAGCATGTCGGAGAGGCCGTCGGAGCACATCAGGTAGACGTCGCCGGGCAGCACGTCGTGCTGGTGAGTCTCGAGCAAGACGGTGTCCTCGACGCCGACGGCGCGGGTAACGAGGTTCTTGTTGGCCGAGAAGGCCGCCTGCTCGGGTGTGATCAGCCCGGCGTCGATTTGCTCCTGCAGCAACGAGTGGTCGCGCGTGATCTGCTGCAGCCGACCGCTGCGCAGCCGGTAGGCCCGCGAGTCGCCGACGTGCCCGATCAGCAGCCGGCTGTCGCGAAACACCGCCACCACGAGCGTCGTACCCATGCCCGCGTACTGCGGGTTTGAGTTGGCGGCGTTGAAGATCGCACGGTTGGCGTTGTCGACGCAGATGTCCATCGCGCGCCGGACCTCGGCGTCGCTGGCGTGCGATTGGGCTTCGCGCAGCCAGCGTCCGAGTTCGGTGCGGATGAACGACGTGGCCATGTTGCTCGCCACTTCGCCGGCGTTGTAGCCACCCATGCCGTCGGCGAGCACTGCGAGCGCGACCTCGTTGTCGAGTGCCACCGAGTCCTCGTTGTTGCTTCGGGCACGACCCGGATCCACGGCGGCGGAGAGCTCGATGGTCAGCGGCACGGCTTCGGCGGTGCGGGCATAGGTGCGGACGATTGTGCAACGGTTCGCGGTGGCTCCCGGCGCGGAAAAACCTCATCCTCGTGACTTCGACCCCAGGTGCTCCCAGCTCGCGCCGAGCACCGACAACCGCTCGGCCACGACATGCCCGTCCGGAGGACGATGCCGCGCTTCGCGCGCGAGCAGGTCGTTCACGAGCGAAACCAGCCCGGCGGGCAGCCCGGGTCGGACGGCGGCGAGGTCGGGCGGAGCGACCGACGCGACCTGGCGCAACAACTCTCCCATCGTCTCACCCTGGTGCGGGCGTCTGCCAGTCAGCAGTTCGAAGAGCACGATGCCCAACGAGTACAGATCGGTTCGGTGATCGACTGCACTCTCCACCAACTGCTCGGGCGACATGTACGCCGGCGTGCCTGCGATCACGCCGGTTCGGCTCCCGAACACGTCGCCCAACCTCGCGAGACCGAAGTCGCTGACCTTGACCACTTGCGCCGGCAGGTCGACGAGAACGTTGGCGGGCTTGATGTCGCGATGGATCACACCCTGCCCGTGTGCGTGGCCAAGGGCCCGGGCAACCTGCTCGACGACCTTCATCGCCACCGGCACACCGAGGAGCTCCGCTCGCCGGGTGTAGGGGGCGAGGTCGCTGCCAGCGACGAACTCCATCGCAACGAACGCGTACCGGCCGTCGTCTCCGGTGGCCAGCGTGCGCACGATGCCCGGATGTCGAAGCCTGGCGCCGAGTTCCGACTCGCGGCGAAAGGCATCGAGCACGCCCGCCGAGCCTTCGCCGGCCAGAGGGTAGACCTTCAGTGCGATTGCGCTGCCTTCGACATCGAAGGCCAGGTAGACCGTTCCCAAAGCTCCGCGCCCGAGAAGCCGCCAGAGCCGGTAGCTGCCGACCTTGGCCCCAGCGTCCAAGCCTGGGATGGGACCCGGGTTCACCTGCAATTGGCTCCTGCCCTCGTGGCCTGCCGACGATCACCTGCGATGTACGGTAGCACAGCGCGTCGGGGTCCCGATCGGCATCGTGGCGGGTGATCACCAACCTCGGTGCCAGCACGGTCGGCGCCCTTGTCGGTGGCGGGGGGCGGCGAAGTGGGTCGTGATCCTGCCGAGCGCCTTCCGCCGCGGGCGAGCATGCGGCGGGATTGGGGGCCTACTTGACGAGCATCACCGGTACGCTGCACTGCTCGATGGTGGCCTGAGCCACCGAACCGAGCAGGGCGGCCGTCGTTGCTCCCTGCCCCCGGGTGCCCATCACCACCAGATCGCAGCCTTCGTTGTGGGCGACCTCGGCGATCGTCGGCCCGGGGGAGCCGATGCGATGCTGCTCACGGAACGAGACGCCGGCCGTCTGCAACAGGTCGCGGGACGGTTTCAATGCCTCCTCGGCCCGCTCGTCGTGGTACTCCTGCAGGGTCTCCTTGGTGACGAAGGACGAAACGTCCCCGGGTACCGGGCTCTGTACGTTGAGCAGCAGGACGTCCAGCGACTCCGGCGAGCGAAACTCGTTGCGGATGCCGATGAAGTGCCGAACGGCACGTTGGGCGATCTCGGAGCCATCAACCGGCAACAGGACGCGTTGGAGTCTCGGCACACCGGGGATCGACCCGGCAGGGGCGGTGCTCGCGGCCGCGGGCGTCTTGCGCGCCGCCAGCCACTTGCCGATTGCCAGAACCAGCAGCGCTCCGGCGATGCCCGCGCCGTAGCGCACCGCGTCGGTGGAGGGGATCTTCGGCAGGCTGGACATGACGTCGGGTTTGACGAGTGCAGGATCGGTGACCGTCATCGTGCCGGCGATCCAGCCGAGCAGCATGCCACCGAGCGTGATGATGATGGGAAAGCGGTCCATCAGCTTGATCACGAGCTGGCTGCCCCAGACGATGATCGGAATGCTGACGAGCACCCCGAAGATCACCAGCACCATGCTGTGGCTGCTGCCCGAGGCTTCGGCGGCGCCGGCGATGGCAATCACGTTGTCCAGGCTCATCACGAAGTCGGCGATGATGACCGTCTTGACAGCGCCCCAGAGCCTGTCGCTGCCCTCGATGCTGCCGTGACCCTCTTCGTGTTCCGGCAGCAGCAGCTTGACGCCGATCCAGACGAGCAGCAACGCGCCGACGATTTTGAGCAGCGGGATCGCGAGCAGCTGCAGTGCGAAGAAGATGAGCACCACGCGCAGCACGATCGCACCGGCGGTGCCCCAGAGGATGCCCTTGTTGCGCTGATGAATGGGCAGCTTGCGGCACGCCAGCGCGATGACGACCGCGTTGTCGCCGCCGAGCAGGATGTCGATCATGATGATCTGACCGACGGCGATCCAGAACTCCGGGGTCGAAAGCGCTTCCATTCGCGACGCGGCCTCTCCTCGTGCAGCCCCTCGGCTCACTGCCGAGACTGTTCATTCTCGGGCGGTTGCCGGTTCGTTTCCGTTCGTGGAACTACGTGTTGCCGTTTGAAGCGTGCGGGCAAGGCAACTCCCGCCGGCGCGCACTCGGCACCAGCGGGCCGTGCATGAGAGGCTACAGCAGTGACTTCAGCAGCCGCCCCATCTCGCTCGGGTTGCGGGTGACCTTGAACCCACACTCTTCCATGATCGCAAGCTTGGCGTCGGCGGTGTCGGCGCCGCCGGAGATCAGCGCACCGGCGTGGCCCATGCGTTTGCCTGGCGGCGCGGTGACGCCGGCGATGAAGCCCACCACCGGCTTCTTCATGTTCGCCTTGCACCAGCGCGCCGCCTCGGCCTCGTCCGGGCCGCCGATTTCGCCGATCATGATCACCGCGTCGGTGTCCGGGTCGTCGTTGAACAGGCGCATCACGTCGATGTGCTTGAGCCCATTGATCGGGTCGCCGCCGATTCCGACCGCGCTCGACTGGCCGAGACCGATCTCGGTGAGCTGCGCCACTGCCTCGTAGGTCAGGGTACCGCTGCGGCTGACGACGCCGATGCGGCCCTTGCGGTGAATGTGGCCGGGCATGATGCCGATCTTGATCTCCTCGGGAGTGATCAGCCCGGGGCAGTTGGGACCGAGCAGCAAAGTCTTCTTGCCGCCCTGTGCCTCCTTGAGCTTCATGCGGTTGCGCACCAGCAACATGTCCTTCACGGGTATGCCCTCGGTGATGCAGATCACGAGGTCGAGGTCGGCGTCTACCGCCTCCTGGATGGCATCGGCGGCGCCGGCCGGCGGCACGTAGATGACGCTGACGGTGGCCCCGGTGCCGATCTTGGCGTCCTTGACGCTGGCGTAGATCGGGATGCCCTCGAAGCTCTCGCCCGCCTTCTTCGGGTTGACGCCGGCAACGAAGCAGTTCTTGCCGTTGGCATAGGCCTGGCAGCCGCGGGTGTGGAACTGCCCCGTCTTGCCGGTGATGCCCTGCGTGATGACCCGGGTGTTCTTGTCGATCAGGATGCTCATGGTCTGTCGGCTCCTCACTTCACCGCTGCGACGATCTTGGTGGCCGCCTCGGCCATCGTGTCGGCGCTGATGATCGGCAGCCCCGACTCGGCGAGCATCTTCTTGCCCACTTCTTCGTTGGTGCCCTTCATCCGCACCACCAGCGGCACCTGCAGGTTGACCGCCCGGCAAGCGGCGATGACGCCCTCGGCGATGGTGTCGCACTTCATGATGCCGCCGAAGATGTTGACCAGGATGCCCTTGACCTTGTCGTTGCCGAGCATGATCTTGAAGGCCTCGGTGACCTTCTCGGCGCTTGCACCGCCACCGACGTCGAGAAAGTTGGCCGGTTCGCCGCCGAAGAGCTTGATGGTGTCCATGGTCGCCATCGCGAGGCCGGCGCCGTTGACCAGGCAGCCGATGTTGCCGTCGAGGCTGATGTACGAGAGGTCGAACTTGCTTGCCGCGACCTCGGCCGGGTCCTCCTCGTCGAGGTCGCGCCAGGCGACGATCTCGGGGTGCCGGAAGAGCGCATTGGCGTCGAAGTTGAACTTGGCGTCGAGTGCCTTGATCGCGCCAGATCCTTCGAGGATCAGCGGATTGATCTCCGCGAGCGAGGCGTCGGTCTCCATGTAGCAGGCATACAGCTTCTTGAAGACATCGACCGCCGCCGCCCGGCTCGCCTCGGGGACGCCGATGCCCTGCGCGAGTTCGAGTGCCTGCGCATCGCTCATGCCGACCAGCGGGTCGATGAAGACCTTGATGATCTTCTCCGGCGTCTTGTGCGCCACTTCCTCGATGTCCATGCCCCCCTCGGAGCTGGCCATCATGACCACCTTCTGCGTCGCCCGGTCGGTGAGCGCCGCGGCGTAGTACTCCTTGCGGATATCGGCGCCTTCCTCGATCAGCAGCCGGCGCACCTTTTGGCCCTCGGGGCCGGTTTGGTGGGTCTTGAGCTGCATGCCGAGGATCTGCGATGCCAGGGCGCCGACGTCGGCCAGCGAGCGCGCGAGCTTGACCCCGCCGCCCTTGCCCCGACCGCCGGCGTGGATCTGGGCCTTCACCACCCAGACCGACCCGCCGAGCTTCTGCGCCGCTTCCTCGGCCTCGCGCACGCTGAAGGCGGGGTAGCCGCGCGGCACCGGCACGCCGTGGGCGCGCAGCAGTTCCTTGGCCTGGTATTCGTGGATCTTCATCGCAGGAGGGTCCTTGCCGCGAGGTTGGGAGGATCCGGTCTCGCGCGGGGCGCGGCGAGCGGGCGGCGGCGAATTTAGCATGCTGCAGCGCAGCATCCATCGGGGCCCAGCGGAGGGCTGGGAGGCGACCTCGGGTCCGCCGACCGATCTTCCTGTGAAGTCGGTGGTTAGCCGGCCAGTGGCTCCTCGGCCGCGGCCGAAGCGACCTCCCGCATCAGCCGGACGATGGTCTCGGCCTCGAAGCCGCGGCCGGCGAGGAACCGCTGCTGCCGGGCGCGTGATGCGGCATCGATCGGAGCGATGCCGAAGCGTCGTTGCCAGAGCGATCGCGCGCGCTCGAGTTCGGTCTGGCGCGCGAAGGCCAGCGAGGCCTGCGCGAGTTCGGCGCCGATGCCTTTTGCGTGCAGCGCCTGCTCGATCTTGCGGATGCCGGCGCGCGACGACAGCGAACGCACCACAGCCTCGGCGGTGCGCTCGTCGCTCATCCAGCCTCGGGCTGCGAGCCTGTCGAGCAGCACCGGGATCTCGGGTTGATCTGCCTCGGGCAGGCGTTGCGCCAGCTTTTGTGCCAGTTCGGCACGGGAGTGTTCCCGCTGCGCGAGCAGCCGGAGCGCGCGCGCCTCCGGCGATAGCTTGGCCATGCGACCCCGACCGCAATCGGCCCGGCGCGCTACTCGGTGGGCGGGACGTTCAGCGCGGCAACGCCGAGCGTCTCGCGGATGCGGTTCTCGATCTCGCGGGCGAGGTCGGGGTTCTCGCGCAGGAACTCGCGCGCGTTGTCCTTGCCTTGGCCGATCTTCTCGCCGTTGTAGGCGTACCAGGCACCGGACTTCTCGACGATGCGGGCATTGACGCCCATGTCGACGATCTCGCCCTCGCGGCTGATGCCTTCGCCGTAGAGAATGTCGAACTCGGCGGTCTTGAAGGGCGGGCTGACCTTGTTCTTGACCACCTTGACCTTGGTCTCGCTGCCGATGACCTCCTCGCCCCTCTTGATGTTGCCGGTGCGCCGGATGTCCAGCCGCACCGAGGCGTAGAACTTCAGCGCGTTGCCGCCGGTGGTGGTCTCGGGGTTGCCGAACATCACGCCGATCTTCATGCGGATCTGGTTGATGAAGATGACCATGCAGTTGCTCTTCTTGATCGTCGCGGTGAGCTTGCGCAAGGCCTGGCTCATCAGCCGCGCCTGAAGGCCGGGCAGGCTGTCGCCCATCTCGCCTTCGAGTTCGGCCTTGGGGGTGAGCGCGGCCACCGAGTCGATGACGATGAGGTCGACCGAGCCCGAACGCACCAGCGCGTCGACGATCTCGAGCGCCTGCTCGCCGGTGTCGGGCTGGCTGATCAGCAGCTCTTGCAGGTTGACGCCGAGCTTCTGCGCGTACTGCACGTCGAGCGCGTGCTCGGCGTCGATGAAGGCACAGGTGCCTGCCTGCTTCTGCATCTCGGCGATGACCTGCAACGTCAGCGTGGTCTTGCCGGACGATTCCGGACCGTAGATTTCGATCACGCGGCCGCGCGGCAGGCCACCGACGCCGAGCGCGATGTCCAAGCCGAGCGAGCCGGTGGAAACGACCTGGATGTCCTCGATCTTCTCGCCGTCGCCCAGGCGCATGATCGAGCCTTTGCCGAACTGCTTCTCGATCTGTGCCAACGCCGCCTGCAGCGCCTTGGCCTTCTCGGTATTCAGTGCCTTCACGGGTGCGTCCATCGTGCTCTCCTGGGTTGGCGTGCATTATGGGTCCGGGCTGGATGTTTGTACAGCCCACTTTCGGCCCGCCCCGGCCGGGGCCGGGGGGCTCCTAGAATGGCGCCGTCGGCGCCAGACCCCGGTGCACGGGGCCTCGACAGGAGACACAGATGCGGATTCTGATTGCCGAAGACGATCAAGTCCTGGCCGACGGATTGCTACGCTCGCTGCGTGGATCGGGCTACGCGGTCGATCAGGTGAGTTCCGGCACCGAGGCCGATGCGGCGATCGCATCTCACGCTTTCGACCTCGTGATCCTGGACCTCGGGCTGCCGAAGATGCACGGCTTCGACGTCCTGCGCAAACTGCGCGCGCGAGGCAGCACGGTGCCGGTGCTGATCCTCACCGCAGCCGACAGTGTTGAGCAGCGCGTGAAGGGGCTTGATCTCGGGGCCGACGACTACATGGCCAAGCCCTTTTCGCTGCAGGAGCTCGAGGCCCGGGTGCGTGCGTTGACGCGCCGCGGTCTCGGCGCGGCGTCGAACATCATCAAACACGGGCCGCTATCGTTCGACGCCACCGGGCGCGTGGCCTACCTCAACGATCAGATGGTCGAACTGTCGGCGCGCGAGCTGTCGCTGCTCGAGGTGCTGCTGCAGCGTTCGGGCCGGCTGGTCAGCAAGGACCAACTGGTCGAGCGCCTGTGTGAGTGGGGCGACGAGGTCAGCAACAACGCGATCGAGGTCTACATCCACCGGCTGCGAAAGAAGATCGAGCAAGGGCCGGTGAGAATCGCCACCGTGCGCGGGCTCGGGTACTGCCTCGAGAAGATCGCGGCCTGACCCCGGAGCCGCTGCGCCGCCATGCCCACCCGGCGCGAGCAGCGCTCCCTGTTCGGGGAGATTCTCGACCTGATGCTCGCGCCACTGCTGCTGCTGTGGCCGATGAGCGTCGCATTGACCTGGGTGGTGGCGCAGAACATCGCGAACCGCCCGTACGACCGCGAGCTCGGCGTGATGACGATGACGCTGGCGCGGCAGGCGATCAGTCGCAGCCCGGCGGCCGGCACCGAGCTGGCGCCGGGGGGCATCCGGGGCGAGCTCGAGGGTGCCGCCGCGGCCATGCTGCGCAGCGACGACGACGACCGCGTCTACTTCCAGGTGCTCGGCCGCCGTGGGGAGTTCCTGGCCGGAGAGGCCGACCTTCGTGTTCCCACCGAACCAGTGCCTGCCGGCGAGCTGCACTTTCGCGACGAGGTGTTTCGCGACGAACCGATCCGCGTCGCGTACATGTGGCTGCCGTCGGACTCGATCGACCCGCAGGCGCGACCGCTGGTCCAGCTGGGCGAGACCTTGGGCAAGCGCACCAAGCTGGCCGACGAGATCATCAAGGGGGTGATCCTGCCGCAGTTCGCGATCCTGCCGTTGGCGGTGTTGCTGGTGTGGCTGGCACTCGAACGCGGCATCCGGCCGCTGGCCGAACTGCAGCAGCGGATCCGCCGCCGCGAGAGCACCGACCTCTCGCCGATCCGCGAGCGCGACGTCCCCGAGGAGGTGGCGCCGCTGGTCAGCGCCATCAACGACCTGCTGCAGCGGCTCGACCGCTCGATTGGCGCGCAGCGGCATTTTCTCGCAGACGCCGCGCACCAGCTGAAGACGCCGCTGGCCGGCCTGCGCACACAGGCCGAGCTGGCCGAGCGCCAGCTCGACAGTGGGACCGGCGACCCGGCGTCGATGAAGCACACGTTGCGGCAGATCGCGCTCGGCAGCCAGCGCGCTGCGCACACCGTGAACCAGCTGCTGGCGATGGCCCGCGCCGAAGACCGGGAGCAGGCGCTGCGCTTCGAGCCGGTGGACCTCGCCGACGTGACGCGCGAGGCGGTGAAGGACTTCGTGCCGCGGGCGATGGACAAGCGCATCGATCTCGGCTACGAAGGCCCTGCCGCCGGCACGCCGGCGCTGCTTCAGGGCCAGCCGGTGCTGCTGCGCGAACTGGTGCGCAACCTCGTCGACAACGCGCTCAAGTACACGCCGCGGGGTGGTGCGGTCACCGCGCGGGTGATGCCCGACCCCTTCGGCCAGGTGATCGTGCTGCAGGTCGAGGACACCGGCCCCGGTGTTCCGGCGGTCGAACGCGAGATGATCTTCAGGCCGTTCTACCGGGCCCTCGGCACCGATGTCGACGGCACCGGGCTCGGCCTGGCGATCGCGCAGGAGATTGCGCGACACCACCAGGCCAAGGTCTCGGTCGCCGACGCCCATCCGCGCACCGGCCACGCGGGAACCGCCCCCGGTGCGCTGTTCACGGTGCGATTCCCGATTCGTGGGGAGCCTCAGCCCGCGCCGGACTGACCACCGCCCCGCTGCAGCCAGCGCAAGAGCGCTGCATCGTCCTCGCTGCCGAGCCCGCCGGCGAGCGCGGCGGCGAAGCTGGCGGCGGCGGCGTCACCCACCGGGGTGACGGCAGCGCAGGCTCGCGCCATCGTGGCGGCGAGCTGGCTGTCCTTGGCCAGCAGCGACAACTGCGCCGCGATGCGGGCGTCGCCGGCCAGCACGCGGCGCAGCCGGTCGCTGCCGACCCAGCTCTGGCCGCTGGACTGCTCGATGACGCCGAGCGTGACCGCCGCATCGAGGCCGAGCCTCTCGGCGAGTGCCAGCGCCTCGCAGGCCCCGGCGAGGTTGACGGCAGCGAGCAGGTTGTTGACGAGTTTGGTGCGGGCGCCATGGCCGGGGCGGCTGCCGACGCGGAAGACCGGTTGGGCGATCTGCCCGAGCAGCGGCCGAAAGCGATCGAAGGTGGCGTCGTCGCAGGCGGCCATCAGGCTCATGCGGCCTTCGCGCGCTCGCGCCGGGCCACCGGACATCGGCGCGTCGATCGTCTCGACGCCGAATGCTGCGAGCCGGTCCGCGAAGACCTCGGTGTCCTGCGGGGCGATGGTGGGACAGAGCATCACGCAGCGCGCGCCGCCCGCATTGGCGACGCCCCGCTCGCCGAACAGCACGTCGCGGGTCTGCGCGCCGTCGACGACGACAACGATCACGAGGTCGCTCGCGCGCGCCACCGCTTCGGCCGCATCGGCCACCGTGCAGCCGGCGCCGGCGGCGAGCGCCGTGCGCACCGGGTCGATGTCGTTCACCGTCACGTCGTGGCCGCAGTCGCGCAGCCGCTGCGCGATCGCCAGGCCCATCAAGCCGACGCCGACGACACCCAAGCGCAAACCTGATGCTCCTTCAGCTCTGCATCAGCCGACGGCTGCGCGCCACCGACATCAGCACCCCGAGCGCGAGCCCGAGCGAGACCATCGCGGTGCCGCCGTAGGAGACGAACGGCAGCGGCACACCCACCACCGGCAGGATCCCGCTGACCATGCCCATGTTGACGAAGGCGTAGGTGAAGATGCCGAGTGTCAGCGACCCGGCGAGCAGCCGCGTGAAGACGGTCGGCGCCTCGGCGGCGATCGTCAGCCCGCGAATCACGAGGAACAGGAAGGCGGCCAGCAGCACGGCGACGCCGGCAAGCCCGAACTCCTCGCAGAACGCAGCGAAGATGAAGTCGGTGGTGCGCTCGGGGATGAACTCCAGGTGCGTCTGGGTGCCGCTCATGAAACCCTTGCCCGTCAGGCCGCCGGAGCCGATCGCGATCATGCCCTGGATGATGTGGAATCCCTTGCCCAGCGGGTCGCGACCGGGGTCGAGCAGCGTGCAGACACGGTGTTTCTGATACTCGCGCAGCAACGGCCAGTCGACGCCGCTGGCACAGATCGCCGGTTCGGCGACGATCAGCGTCACGATGCCCGCTGCGACCACCGCCAGCAGTGGCAAAACCAGCCGCCACGGCAGCCCGGCGAAGAAGATCACGTAGAGCCCGCCGAAGAGGATCAGCAGCGAGGTGCCGAGGTCGGGCTGCTTGGCGACCAGCGCAACCGGAAGCGCCAGCAGCGCCAACGCGATCACGAAGTCGAACGGGCGCAGCTGGCCCTCGCGCTTCTGGAACCACCAGGCCAGCATCAGCGGCATCGCAATCTTCAGGATCTCGCTCGGCTGCATCACGATGATGCCGACGTCGAGCCATCGGGTCGCCCCCTTGCGCGTGATGCCGATGCCGGGCAGCGCGGTGATGACCAGCAGCGCGACGCCGACGACGTAGAGCGGCACCGCGACGCGCTGGAGCTTCTGCGCAGGCAACTGCGCTACGACGAACAGCACCACCGCCGCGATCGCGGTGTTGCGCAGGTGGTCGACGAAGCGCGTGCCGTGGTCGAAGCCAGCCGAGTACATCGTCACCGCGCCGATCGCCGCGAGCAGCAGTGCCACCAGTGCCAGCGGCAGGTCAAAGCCGCCGAACACCGGGCGCACCCGGCGCCACAGCGATGGCTGCTCGAAAACCGCGCTCACGGTGTCGCCTGCCGGACCGATGCGATCAACGGCGCCGGCGCCGGCGCCGCCGGCAGGCCCGGCAGCATCCACTCACCGGCAGGGCGCGGCTTGCCGATCGGTGCCGAGCTCTTGCCGACGCGCGTGGCGGCCAGGTCTTCCTCGTTGGGCACCTGGCCGAGCAGCAGGTAGTCGAAGACGCGCCGCGCGATTGGCGCCGCGGCCTCGGAGCCGAAGCCGGCGTTCTCGACCACCACCGCGATCACCACCGACGGGTTGTCGATCGGCGCCGCCGCGATGTAGAGCGAGTGGTCGCGCTGGTGCTCCTCGAGCTTGGCTGCGTTGTACTTCTCGTTCTGGCGGATGCCCACCGCCTGGGCGGTACCGGTCTTGCCGCCGCTCTTGTAAGCCGCACCGGCGAAGACGCGTGTCGACGTGCCCTCCTGGGTGACCCCGTGCAGCGCGTTGCGGACCAGTTCGACATGTTCGCTCTTCAGCGGCAGCGGCTCGAGCGCCTCGCCGGCGACGCGCCGCCGCTCGCGCGAGATGACGTCCTCGATCTCACGCACCAGCCGCGGCCTGAAGCGCTGGCCACCCGAGACCAGCGTGGCGGTCGCGCTGGCCAACTGCAGCATCGTGAAGTTGTTGTAGCCCTGGCCGATGCCGAGCGAGATCGTCTCGCCGGCGTACCAGCGCTGCTGCTCCGGCTTCTTGTAGTAGCGGCGCTTCCACTCGGTGGAAGGCAGCACGCCGGTGAGTTCACCTTCGAGGTCGATGCCGGTGCGCTGCCCGAAGCCGAATGGCGACAGCTGGGCGTGCATCAGGTCGACGCCCATCTCGTTGGCCAGCGAGTAGTAGTAGACGTTGCTCGACTTGACGATTGAGCGCGTCATGTCGACCGCACCCACACCGACGTCGCCATGGCTGCGGAAGGTGTGGTTGCCGAACTGGAACGTGCCGCCGTCGTGGATCACCGTCGACGGGGACCGTTTGCCGCTGTTCAGCGCCGCCATCGCCATGAAGGGCTTGAAGGTCGAGCCCGGCGGGTAGGTGCCGCGCAGCGCGCGGTTCAGCAGCGGCTTGTCGATGCTCTCGTTCAGCTCGCGCCAGCTGTCGACGTCGATGCCATCGACGAACAGGTTGGGGTCGAAGGTGGGCTTGCTGACAAAGGCCAGCACCTCGCCCGAGCGCGGGTCGAGCGCGACCAGCGCGCCGCGGCGATCGCCGAACATCGCCTCCACCAGCGACTGCAGCCGGATGTCGACCGACAGCACCAGCTTGTGGCCGGGTGTCGGTGCGTGGCTCGCCAGACGGCGCACCGCGCGGCCCCCGGCGCTGGTTTCGAGCTGCTCGAAGCCAGTGGTGCCGTGCAGCTCGCGCTCGTAGCTCTGCTCGAGCCCGAGCTTGCCGATGACCTCGGTGCCGACGTAGTTGGATTGCTGCTCGTCGGGCCACTCCTCCATCGCCTTCTTTTCGGCCTGATTGATGCGCCCGATGTAGCCGAGCAGATGGCTGCCGGTCTCGCCGAGCGGGTAGTGACGGAAGAGCCGGGCCTTCACTTCGACACCGGGGAAGCGGAAGCGCTGCGCGGTGAAGCGGGCCACCTCCTCCTCGCTGAGCTTGGTGCGGATCGGCAACGATTCGATGCCCTTGCTCTCTTCGAGCAGCCGCTTGAAGCGCCGCCGATCGCGAGGCGCGATATCGACCAGTGTGGCCAGCTGGTCGACCAGCGGTTCGAGCGGCCCGGCCTTCGACGGTGTGATCTCCAGCGTATAGGCGGAGTAGTTGGTGGCCAGCACGACGCCGTGGCGGTCGACGATCAGGCCGCGGTTGGGAACGATCGGAACCACCGCGATGCGGTTGGCCTCGGCCTGCAGCGCGAGATCCTCGTGTCGAACCACCTGCAACACAACCAACCTCGCGGCAAGCAGCGCAAAGGCCAGCAACACGAAGGCCGCCGCCGCGAGCAGCCGACCACGGAAGCGGTCGAGTTCACGCTCGAGGTCTCTGAGCTCGGTCACAGCGGTCGATTCTGGTCCGGGTCCGGAGGCCGACGCTGCGGCGCCAGCAACAGCACCGTGGCCACGGGCCAGAGTGCGGCCTCGAACAGCGGCGCGAGCAGCAGCGACCAGCCCGGGAACATGTCGCCCGCGGCCAGCCGCACGAGCAGCGAAACGGCATGCGCCGCAAGGAACACCGGCACGATCTGCACCGCCTGCTCGGCCAACCCGAACCAGGTGAGGCGGCGGTGGATCGTGATCGAGACGAAGGACAGCAGCGTGTACGCCAGGGCGTGCTGGCCGAGCAGTGCGCCCTGGTGCACATCCATCATCAGCCCGAACAGAAACGCCAGCCCGACCCCGACCCGCCGCGGTTGGTGCACGTTCCAGAACACGAGCACGACCGCCAGCAAGTCCGGCAGTGCAGGGTGGCGGCCCAGCGGCATCAGATTGAGCGCCAACGCGACGAGCAGCGAGGCGCCGATGAACAGCGGGTTCACCGGCAGCAGCAACTGGTCCGAACTACGGGGCAGCATCACTTCCGTCCGCTCTTGGGCGGCTTGGCGGGCGCCGCGGGCTCCGGTGCCGGGCGGGGTGGCAGCTGGGTCCCCACCGGTTCGAGGACCAGCACATGCCGTACCCCATCGCCGACGGCCGCGGGTGTGACGACGATCCGTGCGAAGCCCGACTCGACGCGACGCTCGACGCTGGCGACGACCCCGACCGCCAGGCCGGCCGGGTACACAGCGTCGAGCCCTGAGGTGACGAGCCGGTCGCCGGGTTGAACGTCGGCATTGCCGGACAGGAATCGCAGCTCGAGCGCGCCGCCGCGGTCGGAGAGCGCGCCCCCGAATGCGGCGCTGCGCTGCTGCGTGCGGGTGTTCAGCACCGGGATCGCCGCCTCCTTGTCGATCAGCAGCGTGACCTCGGAGGTCAGCGGGTAGAGCCGGGTCACCTGCCCGAGCACACCGTCCTCGTTGACGACCGGGGCGCCGAGCGCGATGCCGTGGGTGGCCCCTCGGTCGACAAAGAGCTTGCGCGAGTACGGGTCGGCCGCCTCGTACAGCACCTCGGCAGCGACCGACCGCACCGCCAGCGCCGGCCGCAGCTCGAGCAGCGCGCGCAGACGCTGGTTGTCGGCGGCCAGCTGATCGGCACGCGCGGCCTGCCCAGCCTGTGCCGCGAGCCGTTCGCGCGCGGCCTGCTCGGCGCGGCGTGCCGCCTCGAGCCCCTGCAGGTATTCGGCGGCCGAGTGCCAGGCCTCGACCGGCACGGCCAGCACGCGCTGCACTGGCAGCAGCGCGGTGGCCAGCCCCGCACGCAACGGCTGAACGAGGCGGAAGCGCGTGTCGGCGACCATCAGAAACAGCGCCAGCGCCGAGAAGAAGACGAGCTTCGTCAGCGCCGACGGCCCCTGGCGGAAGAAGGGCGGCGGCGTGCGGTCGAGTGTTCCCAGCGGCATCGGGCGCAGCAGCGCGGGCCCGGCGGGGCGCGGCCCCTACTCGGAAGTGAAGATCGAGCCCAGGCGCTCCATGCGTTCGAGCGCCATGCCGCAGCCGCGCACCACGCACGTGAGCGGGTCTTCGGCCACCAGCACCGGCAGCCCGGTCTCCTCGGCGAGCAGGCGGTCGAGGTCGCGCAGAAGCGCGCCGCCGCCGGTGAGCATCATGCCGCGCTCGGCGATGTCGGCGCCGAGTTCGGGCGGCGTCTGCTCGAGCGCGTTCTTGACCGCGCTGACCATCTGGTTGAGCGGGTCGGTCAGCGCCTCGAGGATCTCGTTGCTGCTGATCGTGAAGCTGCGCGGCACGCCTTCGGAGAGGTTGCGGCCCTTGACCTCCATCTCCTTGACCTCGCTGCCCGGAAACGCGCTGCCGATGTTCTTCTTGATGCTCTCGGCCGTGGGCTCGCCGATCAGCATGCCGTAGTTGCGCCGGATGTAGTTGATGATCGACTCGTCGAACTTGTCGCCGCCGACGCGGATGCTGCCCTTGTAGACCATGCCGCCGAGCGAGATCACGCCGACCTCGGTGGTACCGCCGCCGATGTCCACCACCATCGAGCCCGAGGCCTCCGACACCGGGAGCCCGGCGCCGATCGCGGCCGCCATCGGCTCCTCGATCAGGTAGACGTCGCTGGCGCCGGCGCCGAGCGCCGACTCGCGAATCGCCCGGCGCTCCACCTGCGTGCTGCCGCAGGGCACGCAGATGATGATGCGCGGGCTCGGGCGCAGGACGGACCGCGGATGGACCATCTTGATGAACTGCTTGAGCATCTGCTCGGTGACGGTGAAGTCGGCGATCACGCCGTCCTTCATCGGCCGGATGGCCTCGATGTTGCCGGGCACCTTGCCCAGCATCGCCTTCGCCTCGGCACCCACCGCCTGGATCGTCTTCTTGCCGTTGGGGCCGCCTTCGTGACGGATCGCCACCACCGAGGGCTCGTCGAGCACGATGCCCTTGCCGCGAACGTAGATCAGGGTGTTGGCGGTGCCGAGGTCGATGGCCAGATCGGTGGAAAAGTAGCGGCGCAGGGAAGCGAACATGATCGAGGCACCGCGGCGGGGTCGCGTGGCTTTTCGCGTGAGACAGGCCCCGCGGAAAGCAGGGTGGATCGGGCCGGACAAGGGCTATGAGGTAACCGCGGATAATACTGCATCCCCCCTGGCGAACCGCTTGGGCAGCGCCCGTGCAGGCCACTGTTCGCGGCTTGGCCCGGCACTCCCGCAATCGTTCTTGCCTTTCGTTTCACGGTCGAACACCGCATGGCCCTCACCCCGCAAGACGTCAGCCGCATCGCGCACCTGGCGCGGCTCGAACTCTCGGCGCCCGAGGCCGAAGCGATGCTCGCGCAGCTCAACGGTTTCTTCGGCATCGTCGAGCGCATGAGCGCGGTCGACACCAGCGGCGTCGATCCTCTGTACACGCCGCTGTCGGCGGTGCAGTCGGTCGCGCTGCGCTTGCGAGACGACGTGGTCACCGAGCACGTCGACCGCGAAGCCAATCAGAAGAGCGCACCTGCAGTCGAGAACGGCCTGTACTTGGTGCCGAAGGTGATCGAATGAATCTGCACGAAGCCGGGGTTGCCGAGCTGCGCGACGCGCTGCGTGCGCGGCGCGTCTCGGCCACCGAAGCCACGCAGGCGATGCTCGACGCTGCCGCCGCCGACACGCTCGGCACCTACCTCGCGATCGACCGCGAGGGCGCGTTGGCCGCGGCGCGGGTCGCCGACGACCGCCTCTCGCGCGGCGACCCCGCGCCGCTGCTCGGTGTGCCGGTGGCGCACAAGGACATCTTCGTCACCCGCGGCCTGGCGTCGACAGCGGGGTCGAAGATGCTCGAGGGCTACGCAAGCCCGTTCGACGCCACCGTCGTGTCACGGCTCGGCGACGGCGAGCCCGGCGGCACCGCCGGTGCCGGCTGCATCACGATCGGCAAGCTCAACTGCGACGAGTTCGCGATGGGCTCGGCCAACGAGAACTCGGCCTACGGTCCGGCGCACAACCCCTGGGACCGTTCGCGGGTGCCCGGTGGTTCGTCCGGCGGCTCGGCTGCCGCGGTTGCTGCGCGGCTGATCCCGGCGGCCACCGCCACCGACACCGGCGGCTCGATCCGCCAGCCGGCCAGTTTCTGCGGCGTCACCGGCATCAAGCCCACCTACGGCGTGTGCTCGCGCTACGGGATGATCGCCTTTGCGTCGAGCCTCGACCAGGCCGGGGTCGTTGCGCGCAGCGCCGAAGATTGCGCGCTGCTGCTCTCGGCGATGAGCGGCTTCGACGCGCGCGACGCGACGAGCGCCGAGCGGCCGCCGCAGGACTTCGCAGCGGCGATGCAGCGGCCACGGGCCGGCGCGTCGGCAGCGGCGCCGCTGCAGGGCCTGCGCATCGGCCTGCCGCGTGAGTTCTTCCCGGCCGCGCTGGCGGCCGACGTGGCCGCCGCCGTGCGCGCCGCGCTGGCCGAGCTCGAGAGGCTCGGCGCGCGGCTGGTCGAGGTCAGCCTGCCACGCACCGAGCTGTCGATTCCCGTCTACTACATCATCGCGCCGGCCGAGGCGAGCTCGAACCTGTCCCGGTTCGACGGAGTCAAGTTCGGCCACCGCGCCGCGAAGTACGCCGACCTGCTCGACATGTACAAGAAGACGCGTTCGGAAGGCTTCGGCCCCGAGGTCAAGCGCCGGATCATGATCGGCACCTATGTGCTCTCGCACGGCTACTACGACGCCTACTACCTGCAGGCGCAGAAGCTGCGCCGCATGATCGCCGACGACTTCCAGGACTGCTTCCAGCAGTGCGACGTGATCGCGGGCCCGGTGGCCCCGACGGTGGCGTGGAAGATCGGCGAGCAGGCCGACGACCCGGTCAAGGCCTACCTGGCCGACATCTTCACGTTGTCCGGCAGCCTCGCCGGGCTGCCCGGCATGAGTGTGCCGGCCGGCTTCGGCGAGGGCGGCATGCCGGTCGGCCTGCAGCTGCTCGGCAACTACTTCGACGAGGCTACCTTGCTGCAGACGGCGCACGCGCTGCAGCAGGCCACCGACTTCCACCGGCGCAAGCCTGCGGGACTCTGATCGATGCCGGGCCCCTCCCTTCTCGTGCGCGGCTTCGAGGTCGTGATAGGCCTCGAGACCCACGCCCAGCTGTCGACGGCGAGCAAGATCTTCAGCGGCGCCTCCACCGCCTTCGGTGCGCCGCCCAACACCCAGGCCTGTGCGGTCGACCTCGCGCTGCCGGGCACGCTGCCGGTGATGAACCGTGGTGCGGTGGAGCGTGCGATCCGCTTCGGCATCGCGGTCGGCGCCGAGGTGGCGCCGCTGTCGATCTTCGCGCGCAAGAACTACTTCTACCCGGACCTGCCGAAGGGCTACCAGATCAGCCAGTACGAGGTGCCGGTGGTTCAGGGCGGAAGCGTCGAGTTCATGCTCGGCGACGAGCGCCGGCGCGTGCGGCTGACGCGTGCCCACCTCGAGGAGGACGCCGGCAAGTCGCTGCACGAAGACTTCCACGGCGCCACCGGCATCGACCTCAACCGCGCCGGCACGCCGCTGCTCGAGATCGTCAGCGAGCCCGACATGCGCAGTTCGCTGGAGGCGGTGGAGTACGCCAAGGCGCTGCACGCGCTGGTCGTCTGGCTCGGCATCTGCGACGGCAACATGCAGGAAGGCAGCTTCCGCTGCGACGCCAACGTCTCGGTGCGCCGACCAGGCGACCCCTTCGGCACGCGGCGCGAGATCAAGAACCTCAACAGCTTCCGCTTCCTGCAGCAGGCGGTCGACTTCGAGGTGCAGTGGCAGATCGACCGCGTCGAGGATGGCCTCGCGATCGAGCAGGCCACCGTGCTGTTCGACCCCGACAGCGGCGAGACACGCGCGATGCGCAGCAAGGAAGACGCGCACGACTACCGTTACTTCCCCGACCCTGACCTGCCACCGCTGTTGATCGCGCCCGAGTGGGTGGAGGCCGTGCGCGCGGCGATGCCCGAGCTGCCTGCGGTGATGGCGGCGCGCTTCCAGCGAGACGACGGCCTGCCCGCCTACGACGCCGCGATGATGACCCAGAGCCTCGGCTTCGCCCGCTACTACGAGGCCGTTCGAGATGGCTGCGGCCAGCCGAAGCTCGCGGCCAACTGGCTGATGGGCGAGGTGTCGCGCCGGCTCAACGCCGAAGGCGGCACGATCGACGCCGCTCCGGTGTCGCCCGCCCAGCTGGCGGCGCTGATCGCGCGAATTGCCGACGGCACCGTCTCGAACAACGGTGCTCGGCAGGTCTTCGATGCGCTGTGGTCGCGCGAAGGGGGTGAGGTTGACGCGCTGATTGCGGCCAAGGGCCTCGCACAGATGAACGACGCCGGCGCGCTGCAGGCGATCGTCGACGAGGTGATCGCGGCGAACCCGAAGTCGGTGGAGGAGTTCCGTGCCGGCAAGGACAAGGCCTTCAACGCGCTCGTCGGCCAGGTGATGAAGGCCAGCAAGGGCAGGGCCAACCCGGCGCAGGCCGGCGAATTGCTGCGCGCGCGGCTGGCGCGCTAGCCAGGAGTGTCGCCGCCGCTCAGCGCGGCGGCGCCGTGCCCGTCCGGGCGGCGGCCGCCTGCGCGCTCGGAAGCGGCCCCATCGATCCCGGTGCGGCGCCTGCCCAGAGCTTTTGCAGGCGTTCGAGCTCGATGTCGTAGAGCCGGTTCACGCGCACCAGTTCGGCCTCCTGGTTCGCGGCGGCCGACTTCTGCGCTTCGACCGCGGTGTCGTTGGCGTCGATCTGCGTCTTCAGCTTGGCCGGCAGCGGCTTGCCCTTGTAGAACTCGGCTTCATCGAGCAGCGGCTTGCGCTCGGCCGCAAGGTCCTTCAGCCGCTGCTCGGATGCCTTCATCGCCAGCCGCACGGTGTCGAGGGCGGCTTCGCGCGCCTTGCGGTGCGCGGCCTCGTTCGGATAGCGCGCGGCGAGGTTTCGGTCGCGCCGCACCGCCTCCGCCTGCGCCTGGCGGATCTCGGCCGCCTTGCGTTCGCGGGCTTCCTTCTCCGCGCGCTCCTCGGCGGTGAGTGTCGGCGGCTGCACGCCGCGTACCGAGCCGTCGCGGTTGAGGATCTTCTGCTCCCGGGCCGTGCACTCGGGAATCGGCCGATCGGAGGTCAGCCGGCGGCCCTTGTCGTCGACACAGGTGTAGATGCCGCTGGCGGCCGGTGCCGACTGTGCGCCAACCTGCAACCCGCAGGCCGCCAGCGCCGCGGCGATGGCGGTCCGGCGGGCGGCTCGGGCGGGCGCGGGCGCGAACTTCATTCAGACTCCGTACCGGTCGCGGTAGGCACGAACCGCGTCCGCTTGCGCGCGCATCGTCGCATCTTCGGCGGGCAACAGATACTGCAACAAGTCGTTAAGTGTCGCAATCGCGGTCACCTCGAGGCCCAACTGGCGCGTGACGTACTGCACTGCCGAGTAGTCGACGTCGCGCCCGCCTTCGGTGGCCTTTTCCTGGCGGTCGAGCGCGATCGCGACGCCGCACGGCCGCGCGCCTGCCGCCTCGATCAGTGCCACCGACTCGCGAACCGAGGTGCCGGCCGAGATCACGTCGTCGACGATCAGTACGCGGCCGACGAGCTTGGCGCCGACCAGCACGCCGCCTTCGCCGTGGTCCTTGGCTTCCTTGCGGTTGAACGCAAAGCCGACGTTACGACCGCGCCGCGCGAGCTCGATCGCCACCGCCGCAACCAGCGTGATGCCCTTGTACGCGGGGCCGAACAGCATGTCGAAGCCGATGCCGCTGGCGAGGATGCGGCGTGCATAGAATTCCGCCAGCGCGCCGAGCTTGGCGCCATCGTCGAACGAGCCGGCGTTGAAGAAGTACGGCGACAGCCGCCCGGCCTTGGTCTTGAACTCGCCGAATCGGAGCACGCCGGCGTCGACCGCGAAGCGCACGAACTCCTGGGCCAGCGGGTCGGCAACGGGCGTCGGCATGGGAGGGCCCTTCGGTTGGGATTCAGACTCGTGACGCTCAATCTGAACGGCATCCGTTCCGCCGCCGACAAGGGCTTTCTCGACTGGGCCGCCAGCGCGGGCGCCGATTGTATGGGCGTGCAGGAGCTCAAAGCGCAGGCCGCCGACATGGCCGGGCGCTTCGACCGCATTGCCGGTCTCGAAGGGTGCTTCCAGTTCGCTCAGAAGAGGGGTTACTCCGGTGTCGGGCTTTACAGCGCGAAGGCGCCGAGCGAGGTCGTGGTGGGTTTCGACCGCCGCGAGTTCGACGCCGAGGGCCGCTACGTCGAGGCTCGCTTCGACACCGCGCGGCGCAAGTTCAGCGTCATCAGCTGCTACTTTCCCAGTGGCAGCAGCGGCGAGGAGCGCCAGGCCGCGAAGGTCCGCTTCCTCGGCCGCATCTATCGCCACCTTGCCAGGCTCGCGCGCGAGCGCGACTTCGTGCTGGTGGGCGACGTCAACATCGCGCACCACGAGATCGACCTCGAGAACTGGCGCGGCAACCGCAACCACAGCGGTTTTCTGCCCGAAGAGCGCGCCTGGCTGACGAAGCTGCTGACACGCGGCGGCCTGGTCGACGTCTTCCGCACGCTGAATCCGCAGCCCCGGCAGTACACATGGTGGAGCAATCGCGGCCAGGCGCGGGCGAAGAACGTCGGCTGGCGGCTCGACTACCACCTGGCGACACCGGCGATCGCCGCGCGCGCCCGCCGCGAGCAGATCTTCCTCGAGCGGCGCTTCTCCGACCACGCACCAGTGGTGATCGACTACGACTTCCGGCTCTGAGGGTTCACACCGAGCGCGTGATGCCGCCGTCGATGCGGATGTTCTGGCCGGTGATGTAGGCCGACTTCTCGCTGGCGAGAAAGGCGATCAGCTCGGCCACCTCGGCGGCGCGGCCGTAGCGCTGCATCGGGATGCGCACGCGGCGATCCTCCTTCTCGGGCAGGCTGTCGATGAAGCCGGGCAGCACATTGTTCATGCGGATGTCGTAGCGGGCCTGTTCGTCGGCGAAGAGCTTCGTGAACGCCGCCAGCCCGGCGCGGAACACGCCGGAGGTGGGGAACGCGGCCTCGGGTTCGAAGGTGGCGTATGTGCCGACGTTGACGATCGAGCCGCTGCGCTGGCGCTGCATGGTCGGCGTCACCAGCCGGGTGATGCGGACGACGTTGAGCAGATAGAACTCGAGGCCGAGGTGCCAGTCGGCGTCGCCAATCTCGAGCAGCGGCCCTTTCGGACCATGCCCGGCGCTGTTGACGACGGCGTTGATGCGGCCCCAGCGGGTGAGGGCGGCATCGACCAGCCGCTGAAGGTCGGCAACCTCGCGGTTGCTGCCGGTGACGCCAATGCCCCCCAGCTCGCGCGCGAGCGCCTCGCCGCGGCCACTCGACGACAGGATGGCCACCTGCCAGCCCTCGGCGGCGAGCTTGCGGGCGGCGGCAGCGCCAATGCCGCTGCCTGCGGCGGTGAGCAAGGCGACTCGGGTTTCCGACATGCGACGGCATCGAATGTAGCCGCCTTGCGGCGGAAGTCCGACGATGCGTGCGGCCGCCGCGTCCTTCCTAGAATTCCTGCCCCCACCATCTCGCCTCGAAGCCATGCCGCCTGACGACGCGCCCGACCTGCAGCAGCTCTTCTACGTCAGTCGCTGCCTCGCCTCGCCGCCGCAGCTCGAGCACATCCTGATCGGTGCCCGACGCCAGAATGAGCAGCGGGGTGTCACGGGCGTGCTGCTATTCACCGGTGGGCACTTCGCCCAGTACTTCGAAGGCTCGCCGGAGGCCGTCGCACGGACCTTGGCCGACATCGAGCGCGACCCGCGCCACGAGGCGATGCGTGTGCTGGTGCGGTCGCCGATCGGCCAGCGGCGCTGCGCCCGCTGGTGGATGGCGTGCCTCGAGCAGCCCGGCGCCGACGACCTCGTCGCCACCCTGGTGTCAGGCGCCGAGGCACCCCCCGAACGTGTCGAAAGGCTGGTGGCGCGGCTGATCGCCGCCGCCGGCGTGCCACCTCTCGCCGGCACCCCTCAGCCGACCGTCAGCGGTGCCCTGAACTCGTAGCCGACCCCCGCCACCGCGCGCAGTGGCGCCAGCGGTTGGCCGGACTGTTCGATGCGCTTGCGCAGCCGGTAGACGCTGGCGTGGAGCGCGTTGTCGAACGCGCCTTGGGCGGCGCCGCGGCCCCAGAGGTGCTCGACCAGCGTCCGGCGGTCGACACGGCCATCCGCGGTGGCGCCGAAGCATCTCATCAGCGCGAGATCGCTCTCGCTGAGGGCGATCGGATCGCCGTCGGGCGGTAGCAGCACCGAGTGGTCGACCAGCAGCCGCCAGCCGCGCCCGGCCGGCGCTGCCGGCGCCCGCGAGGCGCAGCGCCGTTGCACCGCCGCGACCGCCGCGCGCAGGTGCTCCGGCGGGGCATCTTCGGGGAGCACGAAGTCGGCGCCGGCATCGAGCGCTTCGGCGAAGTCCTGGCGCTGCCGGTTGCACAGCGACACGATGCCGGCGGTGCTGCGGCGGCGGATCAGCCGCACCAGGTCGACGCCGCGCACGCCGGGCTGGACCAGCCGCACGATGAACAGCGGATGGTCGAAAGGGGCGTTAGAGAGCAGGAACTCGTCGCCGTCGGCATAGGGGATCGGCTTCGGCCCCCTCCACGCCCCGAGCGCCACGCCGCCGCCGATCCAGGCGGCCGCCGTGGGTGGCCGCGCCGGGCTTCGCGCAAGGGGTCGTGCCATGCGGCGCAACGATAGAGCAGCCGCCGCGCGCCGGCGCTCACGCCGTGGCGGTTCCCGTGGGGTTCTGCACGCTTCGTCAGTAATGACGGACCCCGCTGTCAGAACTGATCACCTATCGTCCACTTCCCCAACCTATCGAACCCGCCACACCGATGTTGTCACGCCCCCTCTCCGTCCGGACCCGGCTGATCGCCGCCTTCGGCGTCATCGCGTTGCTGGTGCTGCTGCTGGCCGGCCTTGCGCTGAGCGCGCTGGTCGAATCGAATCGAGACTTCGACGCCTTCGTCAACGGTGTCAACGCGCGTGCGCTGAAGGCGGCGCAGGTGCGCAACGCCGTCGACCGCCGCGCCATCGCGGCGCGCAACCTGCTGCTGGTGACCCACCCCGACGACCTCGCGGCCGAGAAGGCGGCGGCAAGCCGTGCCCACGAGGAGGTGCGCTCGGGGCTCGAAGCGCTGGGTCGCATGATCGCCGCGGGCGCCGACGCTTCCGACGAGGCGCGCCGGCTGGCGGCAGAGATCGGCCGTGTCGAAGCGGCCTATGGTCCGGTAGCGCTGGCCATCGTCGAATTGGCCAGCGCCGGCAAGACGGTGGAGGCAGCGGCGAAGATCAACGGCGAGTGCCGGCCGCTGCTCGCCAAGCTGGTGGCCGCCAGTGACGCCTACGCGGGCTACACCGCCGAACGGGCGCGCGCTGCCACCGAGGAGGCGGTGCAGCACCATGCTCAGCAGCGCATCTGGCTGCTGACCGGCTGCCTCACGGTGTTCCTCGTCGCCGCGACTGCCGGTGTGCTGATCACGCGCGGCATCGCCCGTGCGCTGGGCGCCGAGCCGGCCGAACTCGGCCGCATCGCGCAGCGGGTGGCCGAGGGCGACTTGGCGGTCATTGGCGAAGCGGCGCGGGCGCCGGCGGGCAGCGTCATGGCGTCCCTGGCCGAGATGCAGCGCGCGCTCGCGCGGATCGTTGCGCAGGTGCGCAGCGCATCGGCCGCGATCGCTGCCGGCTCGACGCAGATCGCCACCGGCAATGCCGACCTCAGCCAGCGCACCGAGCAGCAGGCCGCCAACCTGCAGCAGACGGCCGCGACGATGGAGCAGATCACCGGCAGCGTGCGAGCCAGCGCCGACACCGCATGCCGGGTCGACCACCTGGCGGCCGAGGCTTCGGCCGCCGCCACCGAGGGCGGGCAGGCGGTGGGCCGCGTCGTCGCGACGATGGACGGCATCAGCGATGCCTCGAAGCGCATCGCGGAGATCATCGGCGTCATCGACGGCATCGCGTTCCAGACCAACATCCTGGCGCTGAACGCGGCGGTGGAGGCGGCGCGTGCCGGCGAGCAGGGGCGTGGCTTTGCCGTCGTCGCGGCCGAAGTGCGATCGCTTGCGCAGCGTGCCTCGGCCGCGGCCCGGGAGATCAAGGACCTGATCGACGACAGCGTCGGCAAGGTGGAGTCGGGGGCACGCCAGGCGGCCGAGGCAGGCCAGACGATGGACGGCATCGTCGGACGCATCCACGAGGTGAGCCGGTCCATCGAGCAGATCTCGCGTGCCTCGGCCGAACAGTCGGACGGCGTCGGCCAGGTCGGCCAGGCGATCGGCCAGCTCGATCAGGTGACTCAGCGCAACGCCGCGCTGGTCGAGGAGAGTGCTGCTGCCTCCGAGAGCCTGCGCCAACAGGCGCTCCGGCTGGACGAGCTGGTGGCGGTCTTCCGGCTCGAAGGGGCACCGGGCCGCGGCTGAGCCTCGGCCCGCGGCGGGGCCGCGCCCGAGGCGGGACGGCGGCAGTATGCTCGGCCCCAGCGCATCGCCCCGACCGAGCCATGCCTCCCGAGTCTCCCGCTCCAGCCGCACCGCGGCACATCCGGCTCACCTCGCATCCCGGCCCCGGCAGCGGGGGGGCGCCGCGCATCGAGTGGGGGGCAACCGACGCGCTGCTGCGTGGGCCGGTGGTCGGCACCACCAGCAACCGCAGCCAGCGCAACGTGATCGGCACCCACAGCGGCAGCTATGGCGTCTACCGCGCGCTCGCGGTGGCGGCCGGCAGCCTCACGCGCGACCACCGTGCAGACCTCACCAACACCGCGCCGACCGACGACATCGGCCCCCACCCCACCTGGAGCGATGCCGGCAAGATCGTCTCGCTCGATCCCTTCGGGGCCAGCGTGCAGCATGTCTTCGCCGACTATCTGGCCGAGGGCTACGACATCCGGCCGACGATCGCCGTCACCAAGGCCCACATCCACCTGCCGGAGATCAAGCAGGCGATCGCGTTCCAGCGTCTGGCGGTCGACGGTCGAATCCTGCTGCCCGACGCCAGCGCCGCGGTGACCAAGATCGCGGTCGAGCCGGTGTGGTGGCTGCCCGGCGTCGCGCGGCGTTTCGGCGTCACCGAATCCGAACTTCGGCGCGCGCTTTTCGAGGAGACCGGTGGCATGTACCCGGAGCTCGTCACCCGCAGCGACATCGAGGTCTTCCTGCCACCGATCGGCGGCCAGACGCTGTACGTCTTCGGTGACCTGCGCGCGCTCGCCGACCCATCGATCACCCTGACTGCGCGCGTGCACGACGAGTGCAACGGCTCGGATGTCTTTGGCTCCGACATCTGCACCTGCCGGCCCTACCTGACACACGCCATCGAGGAATGCATCCAGGGGGCCCAGCGCGGCGGCGTCGGGCTCATCGCCTACAGCCGAAAAGAGGGCCGTGCACTTGGCGAGGTGACCAAGTTTCTCGTCTACAACGCACGCAAGCGCCAGGAAGGCGGCGACCGCGCCGACAAGTACTTCCTGCGCACCGAGTGCGTAGCGGGCGTGCAGGACATGCGCTTCCAGGAGCTGATGCCCGACGTGCTGCACTGGCTGGGCATCCGCAAGATCCATCGCCTGGTCAGCATGAGCAACGACAAGTACGACGCGATCACCGGCAGCGGCATCGAGGTCGGCGAGCGCATCAAGATCCCGGACGCACTGGTACCCGCCGACGCGCGGGTCGAGATCGAGGCGAAGAAGGCCGCCGGCTACTTCACCGACGGCGAGGTGCCCGACGAGGCCCGGCTGGCGCAGGTGCGGGGGCGCGGCCTTGAGTGACTCACTGGCGGTGCTGCGCCGCCCAGCGACGATTCGCGCCCGCTGCGCTGCGATCACCCGGGCGGTGGCCGACAACCGCTCGGCCAACTTCCGGCTCGACCGCAGCCGGATCGACGTCGCCGCGGACCGCGTCGAGGCGCTGATCCGGCGGCGATACCCGGACCTGCGCGTCCCGCTGCACAGCCGCTGGCGCCACTTCGAGGCCGGTGGTGTCGACCGAAAGGCCGAACTCGACGCGCTGCTTGCCGGGCGTGCACTGGCCGACAGGGCGCACGCCTGGTTCGACCTCACTGTGGTGAGCGTGCTGCTCGATGCCGGTGCCGGTGTGCAGTGGCACTACACCGAACGTGCCGGTGCCGCGATCGACGCCGCCGCGCTGCCGGCTTCGCGGCAGAGCCGGCAGGAGCTCTTCGCGCTGCTCGACCGCTCGGCGGCCGGCAAGGAAGCGGCGGGCGCAGCGGCAGCGGTGCACGCCGCCACCGATGACGCTGGGCTGCCGCGTTATGCACGCTCCGAGGGCCTCGGCGTCGCGAGCTTTCGTGCCTTTCTCGCCGGCGCCTTCTCGGCAACCCCGGGCGACAGCCTGCGTGTCGACGCCGCTGCGCTGCGCCAGGTGGATGCCGCCGTGCTGCGAGCGGTGTTCCAGGCCGGCCCCGGCAACAACCTGGTCGGACTCGAAGGCCGTGCTGGGCTGCTCGGGCGCCTGGGCGAAGCGCTGCAGGCCGAGTCCGCCCGTGACGGCGGCGAGCCGCGCCCGGCGCTGCTGTTCGACCGCCTCACCGCCGGCGGCACGCTGCCGACGGTGGCCGCCGAAGACCTGCTGACCCTGCTGCTGCGCATGCTGGCACCGGTGTGGAAGAGCGGCTCGGTGGTGATGGGTGTGCCCGCCGGTGACATCTGGCCGCACCGCTTTGCGGGTGCCGACACCGGCGGCGGCGAGGCCGACCGCGCCAGCGCCGGCTGGGTGCCGCTTCACAAGCTGACGCAGTGGCTCGCGTACTCGCTGGTCGAGCCGCTGCAGTGGGCCGGCGTGCAGGTGCAGGGGCTCGAGGTGCTGACCGGGCTGCCCGAGTACCGCAACGGCGGCTTGCTGATCGACACCGGCGTGCTGGTGCCGCGCGGTGCACGCGATCTCGAGAAGCGCTGGAAGCCGTCGGACGAGTTCATCGTCGAATGGCGCGCGCTGACGGTGACGCTGCTCGACGAACTGGCGGTGCGGGTGCGCGAGCGCCTCGGTGTCGACGAGGCCCGGCTGCCGCTGGCCTGCATCCTCGAAGGTGGCACCTGGGCTGCCGGGCGCGAGATTGCCGAAGAGCTGCGCGGCGGCGCGAGCCCGGTGCAGATCGACAGCGACGGCACGGTCTTCTGAAACCGCCGCAATGGAGGGCCAAGCGATGGCCGAACGCGAGGTCCACCTGATCACCCATCCGCTGGTGCAGCACAAGCTGACCTTGATGCGCGAGAAGACCCGCAGCACCAGCAGCTTTCGCCGGCTGCTCGAGGAGATCAGCCTGCTGATGGCCTACGAGGTGACGCGCGACATGCCGACGCAGCTGATCGACATCGAGACCCCGCTCGAGCCGATGAAGTCGCCGGTCATCGACGGCAAGAAGACCGTCTTCGTCGTCATCATGCGCGCCGGCTCGGGCTTCCTCGACGGCATGCTCGAGGTGGTGCCGGGGGCGCGGGTCGGCCATGTCGGCCTCTACCGCGACCCGAAGACGCTGGTTGCGGTCGAGTACTACTTCAAGATGCCGCACGGCATGGAGGAGCGCGACGCGATCGTGCTCGACCCGATGCTTGCCACCGGCAACTCGGCGGTGGCGGCGGTCGACCGCGTGAAGGAGACGCATCCGAAGTCGATCCGGTTCGTCTGCCTGCTGGCGGCGCCCGAAGGGCTGGCGAACTTCCATGCCCACCACCCGGATGTGCCGGTGTACACCGCGGCCGTCGACCGCCAGCTCAACGAGCACGGCTACATCGTTCCCGGCCTCGGCGACGCCGGCGACCGCATCTTCGGCACCAAGTAGATTCACTCGACCGCACGCGGAGCCTTGCTTACGATGGCTGGGCTGCCGCCATCCGCGGCACGGAGGATCCGACGATGGAACTGATGGACGTCATCAGCCGCATGGGCGGCCTGCAGTCGATGGCGCGCGAACTCGGCGTCAGCGAGAGCCAGGCGGCGAGCGGTGCCGCCGCGCTGGTGCCGGCGATCCTCGGCGGTTTCAAGCGGCAGGCGCAGTCGCAGCCCGGCGGCGTCGAAGGGCTCGGCGGGCTGCTCGGGCAGTTCGGTGGCGGCGGTCTGCTCGACCAGGTGCTCTCGCCGCAGCCGACCGAACTCGACCCCGGCAACCAGGTGCTGGGCCAGATCTTCGGCTCGAAGGACGTCAGCCGCGCGGTGGCTCAGAACGCCTCGGCGCAGACCGGGCTCGACCCGGCGCTGCTGAAGAAGATGCTGCCGATGCTGGCGATGGTCGTGACGGGGCTGATGGCCAGGCAGGGCGGTGCAGCCGCCGCCGCGCCGGCGCCGCAGGCCGGCGGCCTGGGTGGTCTGCTCGGCGGCCTGCTCGGCGGTGCCGGCGGCGCAGCACCCGGCGCCGGCAGCGGAGGTCTCGCGTCGATGCTCGACCTCAACGGCGACGGCAACCCGCTCGACGACATCCTGCGCATGGCGGGCAAGGCGCTGCGCTGAGCGCAGAGGGTGTGCCGGCGCGGTGTCCGCCGGCTGCGCCGGCGTCGATCAGGGGTTGCCGAAGATCGACGCCGTCGCCATCAGCTCCTCGAACAGCGCCCGCGACGCGGCCGCGGTGCCGGCATAGGGGTCGAGCACCGGCTTCTCGGAGTACTTCAGCAGCATCGCCGGGTTCAGGCGCGACATCTCGACCTGCCCCATCGACCAGCCGGCGAAGCGCCGCTCGGCGATCTCCTCGTACGACAGCAGCTCCACCTGCGTGTGGCGCGGGTCGGCGACGATGCGGTTGTAAAGCCGGTTGACGGCGCTGCGACCGCCTTCGAGCACCTGCAGGAAGATGCCGCTGGTGGTGCACACGCACAGCACGCCGGTGATGCCCAGCGGCGGGTTGTGGCTGCGCGACTGGCGCAGGATCGTTTGAACCTCTTCCTGGTCCACCGCACCGGCGGCGCGGCTGGCGTACATCAGTCGGACGAGCATGGCCTTCAGCCCTTTCGCGACAGCAGCGAGAGGAACTCGCGCCGCAGGTTGGCGTCCTTCAGGAAGGCGCCGCGCATCACGCTGTTGGTCATCGCCGACTCGCCGTCCTTCACGCCGCGCCACTGCATGCAGAAGTGGTCGGCCTCCATCACGATCGCCAGCCCGTCGGGGCGCACACGCCGCTGCAGCTCGTTGGCCAGCATCGTCACGGCCTCTTCCTGGATCTGCGGACGGCTCATGATCCAGTCGCAGATGCGCGAGTATTTCGACAGCCCGATCAGGTTCGAGTGTTCGTTCGGCAGCACGCCGATCCACACCTTGCCGAGGATCGGACACAGGTGGTGCGAGCAGGCGCTGCGCACCGTGATCGGGCCGACGATCATCAGCTCGTTCAGCCGCTCGGCGTTGGGGAACTCGGTCACCGACGGCAGCGGCACGTAGCGGCCGCGGAAGACCTCGTCGACGAACATGCGGGCCACGCGCTCGGCCGTCTCCTGCGTGTTGTGGTCGCTGTCGGTGTCGATCACCAGCACCCGCAGCACGTCCTGCAGCTTGGTCCGCACCTCGGCCTTCAGCTCGTCGAGCTCGCCGTCGCGCACATGGGCGGCGATGTTGTCGTTGGCGTGGTAGCGGCAGTCGGCCGTCACCAGGCGGTAGCGGATGCGCTCCGAGGCCGGCAGCCGGGCGAGCTCTTCGTCGCTGCGGAAGATGCGGGCGGTGGTGTCGCGGGGCGACAGCGGGGTCTCGGGCATGTCTGAAGGCGCGCGGCAGCGCCGGACGGGATCGGGTGGGCATTGTCGGCCTTGCTGCATCCACTTGCACGGTGTCGGGGCACGGCTCGCCGCGGTGCCGCGCTGCACCTAGACTGCCCGGGCCATGAGCAGCAGCGCCTCCCCGCCCTCACCGCCGCTCGCACGCCTGCTCGACGGCGTGGCCGATGTCGTCCAGGGCGTGCGGGGTGGCCGCTCCGCCAACGATCTGCTCGCAGCCTGCCCGCCGGACTTGCGGCCCGGCGTGCAGGCGCTCGCTTTCGACACGATGCGGCGGCTCGGCAGCGTGCTCGAGGCGCGCGAACGGCTGGCACCGAAGGCGCCGCCACCGCCGGTGGACGGCCTGCTGCTGGCCGCGCTGGCGCTGCTGTGGCCGTCGCCCACTCCGGCCTACGCCGAACACACGGTGGTCGACCAGGCGGTGCACAGCGCGCGCCGCCGCGTGCCGGCCGCGGCCGGATTCGTCAATGCGGTGCTGCGACGCTTCATCCGCGAGCGGGGCACGATCGTCGAGGCCGCCCTGCGCACGCCGGTCGGGGCCTACAACCATCCGCTGTGGTGGATCGAGCGGCTGCGGCGCGACTGGCCCGGCCAGTGGCAGGCGGTGCTCGAGGCGGCCGCCGAGAGGCCTCCGATGACCTTGCGCGTCAACGCCCGCCGGAGCACCGGTGCCGCCTACGTGCAGCGGCTCGCGCAGGGTGGGCGCGGTGCGCGCTTGTTCGACGATCCGATGCTCGCCGGCCTGGCGGTGGTGCTCGAGGCGCCCTGCCCGGTGCACGAACTGCCCGGCTTCGCCGACGGCGAGGTGTCGGTGCAGGACGCCGCGGCGCAGCGTGCCGCGACGCTGCTGCTCGGCGAAGGGGCCGCGGCGCTACGGCCGGGTGCGCGGGTGCTCGATGCCTGCAGCGCTCCCGGCGGCAAGGCGGCGCAGCTGCTCGAGCGCGCCGAGATCGACCTGCTGGCGCTGGACAGCGATGCCCAGCGGCTGGTGCGTGTGCGCGAGACGCTCGACCGGCTGCGCCTGGTGGCGGACGTGCGGCAGGGCGACGCGCGCGAACCGGCGCGCTGGTGGGACGGTCGCCCGTTCGACGCCATCCTGCTCGATGCCCCCTGCAGCGCATCGGGGATTGTTCGCCGCCACCCCGACATCCGCTGGCTTCGCCGGCCGGAGGACATCCACCGGCTCGCGCAGGTGCAGGACCAGCTGCTTGCCGCGTTGTGGCCGCTGGTCGCGCCCGGCGGAAGGCTGCTGTTCGCGACCTGCTCGGTGTTCAAGGCCGAGGGGCAGGATCGTGTCGACGCGTTTTTGCAACGTCTCGGCCCGGGTGCCGCCAGGCTCGACCCCGCGTCGCCGGGGCACCTGCTACCGCTGGCTGACAATCGGGCGCAGACCCCGACACGCCGTGCCGCAGCGCTGCAGGACGGCTTCTTCTACGCGCTGTTGCACAAACCCTAGTTCGATGTTCCGCACGATGGTCAGCCGCCGCGCCTGGATGGGCAGGGCGTTGGCGGCGCTGCTCGGCGCCGCCAGCGCCGGCGGCGCGTGGGCCCAAGGTGTCGAGCTACTGAACCTCCGCACCGTCAAGGCCGACGGCGCGGTGACGCTCGAGTTCGCGACCCGCGTCACGCTGCCGAAGGCGGTCGAGGAGGCGCTGCACCGCGGTGTGCCGGTCTACTTCGTCGCGCAGGCCACGCTGTGGCGCCACCGCTGGTACTGGCGCGACGAGCGGGTGGCGCGCATCACGCGCACCTGGCGGCTGGCGTACCAGCCGCTCACCGGCAACTGGCGCGTCGGCCTCGGTGGGCTGAACCAGCACTACGCCACGCTCGCCGAGGCGATGGCCGCGGTGTCGAGCAGCTCGCCATGGCGGCTGGTCGACCTTGCCGACATCGATGCCGGCAGCGCCTACAACGTCGAGTTCAGCTGGCGGCTCGACACCAGCCAGCTGCCGGGGCCGATGCAGATCGGGCTCGGCGGCCCGGCCGACTTTGTCCTCGGCGTCGAACGCACGCAGCGGCTGGAATGACCGTCCCCGCAGCGCCTTCGGCATCTCCCTCCCGGGCGGGCGCCACCAGCCGACCGGCGGAGCCGGATCGGTGGTGGCAGCTTGGGGCCGGTCAGCCCCGGCTCGTCCCCGCGAGGGGGCTGCAATGACGCGGTCGGCGCGCTGGGCCTGGATCGTCGCGCTGGTCGCCACCACCGGGCTCGTGCTGGTGATGGCCTTCGTCGTGCGCATGGGCAGCGAGGGTGCCGGCATGCAGGAGCGGCGCTTCGTCTGGCTGTTCTGGGCCAACGTCGCGGTCGCGGCGCTGTTGACGCTGGTGATCGGCTTTGCCGCGCTGCGGCTGGTCGTGCGGCTCAAACGTGGCAAGTTCGGCAGCCGGCTGCTGATCAAGCTGGCGGGCATCTTCGCACTCGTCGGGCTGCTGCCCGGGCTGACGATCTACACCGTCTCCTACCAGTTCGTTGCGCGCAGCATCGAGGCCTGGTTCGATGTGAGGCTCGCCGGTGCGCTCGACGCCGGCCTCGCGCTCGGCAAGGGCACGCTCGACACGCTGGTGGCCGATCTCGGCAGCAAGGCGCAGCTTGGCGCCGAGCGGCTGGGCGAGGCCAACCTGCCGCCGACGCCGCTGACGCTGGAACGGCTGCGTGAACAGATCGGCGCCGACGAAGTGGCGCTGGTCCGCGGCGACGGCCAGGTGCTGCTCGGCGCCGGCAGCGGCAAGGTCTCGATCGCCCCCGAACGCCCGTCGCCGGCGCTGTTGCGGGGTGCCCGGGCGAGCGGGGTCGCCAGCCAGGTCGAGGGGCTCGACGAAGAGGCGCTCGTCACCGGCACCGGGCAGGGGCCGCGTGTGCGTGCGCTCGCCCGCGTGCCCAGCCGCGCGCTTGCGCTGGCGCCGGGCGAGGATCGCTATCTGCTGGTGGTGCAGCCGATGCCCCGCGCGCTGGCGGTCAACGCGCTCGCGGTGCAGGCCGCGTACAGCGAGTACCAGCAACGAGCGCTGGCGCGCGAAAGCCTGCGCCGCATGTACATCGGCACGCTGACCCTGGCGCTGATCCTGGCGGTGTTCGGCTCGGTGTTGCTCGCCATCCTGCTCGGCAACCAGCTCGCGAAGCCGCTGCTGTTGCTGGCCGACGGCGTGCGCCAGGTGGCCGCCGGCGATCTCACCGCGAAGCCGGTGTTCGCGTCCCGAGACGAGCTCGGCGGGCTCACGCGTTCCTTTGCCGACATGACGCGCCAGCTTTCCGAAGCGCGCGCGCAGGTCGACCGCGGTGTTGCACAGCTCGAGGGGGCGCGCACGCGGCTGCAGACCATTCTCGACACCCTGACCGCCGGCGTGATCGTCTTCGACCGCGACGGGCGCATCGACACCGTGAACCCGGGCTCCACCCGCATCCTGCGGCTGCCGTTTGCCGCCTGGCGTGGCCACCGGCTCGACGAAGTGCCCGGGCTCGAGGCGCTGTCGCGCGCCGTCGAGCAGCGTTTCGAGTTGCTGCGCACCAGCCCCGAGGCCGGCGAGCGTGACCATTGGCAGGAGTCGTTCGACCTGCAGCGCGGCGACGGCAACACGATTGCGCTGCTGGTTCGCGGCGCTTCGCTGCCGGCGGGAATGCGGCTGCTGGTGTTCGACGACATCACCGAGGTCGTCTCGGCGCAGCGCTCGGCGGCCTGGGCCGAGGTGGCGCGCCGGCTCGCGCACGAGATCAAGAACCCGCTGACGCCGATCCAGCTCTCGGCGGAGCGGCTGCAGCACAAGCTCGAGTCGCGGCTCGAAGGCACCGACCAATCGCTGCTGAAGCGATCGGTGTCGACCATCGTCGCCCAGGTTCAGGCGATGCAGAAGCTCGTCAACGAGTTCCGCGACTACGCCCGGCTGCCTGCCGGGCAGCCGAAGCCGCTCGATCTGAACCCGCTGGTGGCCGAGGTGCTGGCGCTGTATGGCCAGGCGCACGACAGCGGCGTGCTCGTCGCCCGCCTCGAGCCCGGCCTGCCGCGGATCGTCGGCGACGCCACCCAGCTGCGCCAGGTGATCCACAACCTGGTGCAGAACGCCCTCGACGCCGTCTCCGAGCAGGACGACGGGCGGGTCGAGGTGCGGACCTCGAGCGCGCTCGGCGACCATGGCGAGTTGCGCGCGGTGCGGCTGACGGTGATCGACAACGGCCCGGGGTTCGCCGAGAGAGTGCTGAAACGCGCCTTCGAACCCTACGTCACCACCAAGCCGAGAGGCACCGGGCTCGGGCTGGCGGTGGTGAAGAAGATCGCCGACGAACACCGCGCGCAACTGCGTGTGGCCAACCTGCATGCCGGCGACGAGCCCGACGCGCAGGTGGTGGGTGCGCGAGTTTCGCTATCATTTTCGAACTTCGCACCTGCAGCCGAAGCCGCGCAGGCACAGCCCCCGGCGCGTGACGGCCCCGCCGCGGCGACGGGGGACGCGACACAGGTGCACTGAGCGCATGGCAACGATACTGGTCGTAGACGACGAACTGGGCATTCGCGCCCTGCTGTCAGAAATCCTTACCGACGAGGGCCACACCGTCGAGCTGGCCGAGAACGCTGCCCAGGCGCGCAGCGTGCGCGAGTCGCTACGCCCCGACCTCGTGCTGCTCGACATCTGGATGCCCGACGTCGACGGCGTCACGCTGCTCAAGGAGTGGGGCACCACCGGCCAGCTGACGATGCCGGTGATCATGATGAGCGGCCACGGCACCATCGACACCGCCGTCGAAGCCACCAAGTTCGGCGCCAGCGCCTTCCTCGAGAAGCCGATCACGCTGCAGAAGCTGCTGCGGGCGGTGGAACAGGCGCTGGTGAAGCCGGGTGGACGCGCCGGCACCGCCGGGTCCGGCACTGCACGCCACGACCATGCCGCCTCTGCCGCGGGGGAGCTGCTTGGCAACGGCCTGCACGGCACGCCGACCGCCGCCGCCCCCAGCGGGCCGATGTCCGAGCAGACCTTCGACCTCGACCGTCCGCTGCGCGAGGCACGCGACGCTTTCGAGAAGAGCTACTTCGAGTTCCACCTCGCGAAGGAGTCGGGCTCGATGACGCGCGTCGCCGAAAAGACCGGCCTCGAGCGCACGCACCTCTACCGCAAGCTCAAGCAGCTCGGCGTCGATCTGACGCGCAACAAGCGCGGCAATTCCTGAGGCCAGGCGCCCGCGCGGGCGCTGGCATAATCGCCCGCTCCCCGGCCTGGTAGCTCAGTTGGTAGAGCAGCGGATTGAAAATCCGCGTGTCGGTGGTTCGATTCCGCCCCAGGCCACCACCCCCACAGGATTGACAGCGCGCGCCAGCGCGCTGCGGCGAAGACTGATGTCGCGAAGCGACGTGAGTCGCAGCCAAAGTCCGCGTGACGGTGGTTCGACTCCGCCCGAGGCCGCCCCCGCCCCGCCCCGCCCCGTCACGGCCCCACGAGCCGCAGCACCGCAGTGCCGGACACCACCACCTTGTCGCGGCCGGACCGTTTGGCGTCGTAGCAGGCAGCATCGGCGTCGGCCAGCCACTTCGCGATGGTCTCGTGCTCGGTGCCGCGTTCGGCGACACCGATGCTGGCGCCGACCTTCAGTTCCTTCCCCTCCCAATGCACTGCAAGCTGGCGGATCGCCAGTCGCACTTTCTCGGCGATCGTGCATGCGCGGGCCTGGTCGCAGCCGTGCAGCAGCAGCGCAAACTCGTCGCCGCCGAGGCGGCCGATGGCGTCGCTCGCACGCACCTGGGCGACAAGGGTGCGCGCCACCGCCTTGAGCATCGCGTCGCCGGCGGCGTGGCCGGCGCTGTCGTTGATCGGCTTGAACTCGTCGAGGTCGATCATCACCACCGCGGCCGGCGTCGTGTCGCGCGCCAGCGCCTCGTGCAGGCCCTGCTCGAAGCCCTTGCGGTTGAGCACGCCGGTCAGTTCGTCGTGGGTTGCCGCATGCTGCAAGCGGTTGCGCGCGTCGACCTGGTCGCTGATGTCGTACATGCTCCAGATGGTGCCGCTGGCGGGGTCGCCCGGCACCACCGGCCTTGCCCGCAACCGCCCCCAGAACAGGCTGCCGTCGGCGCGGACGAGCTGCCACTCGCCGTTGTACGGCTCGCCGGCCTCGAACGCGGCCACGACCTGCGGGCCGAGCGCGACGTAGTCGTCGTGCGACGAGAAGATCAGCTCGGTGGGGTGCCCGACGAGGCTGTCCTCGCCGCGGCCGAGCATGCGGCAGATCTCGGTGCTGACCAATTCGAAACGCTTGTTGCGCGTGAACGCCAGCCCCACCGGCGACGCTGCCATCACCGACGACAGCTTCTGCAGCACCTGGGCGTTGAAGGCCTCGGCCTGCGTGCGCTCGGCCCAGACATGGCGCAGCGTGCGCGACAGCTCGCCGATCTCGCCGCTGGGCTCGGGCCAGTTGTCGTCGTCGCCCGCCCGCTGGCCTTCGAGCAGCGCCGCGGCGCGGCGCTTCAGCTCGTGCAGCGGCTGCAGCTGCCGGGCGATGAAGACGATGAAGCCACAGGCGAGCACCAGCGCCATGCCGCCGGCAGCCGCCGTGGCCTGCTGGCGGGCCCGCTGAAGCGGGGCCAGCACCTGCGCGCGCGGCGTCGCCCGCCAGACCAGCCACCGCGAGCCCGGAACGGCGGCGGTGCCGATCACCTCGCGCGGGTCGGCGAAGCCGCCGGTCGGGTCCTTCGTCTGTCTTCCGCCGGCAACCCATCGCGCGTACGCGGGGGCGAACCGCGGCTCGGCGTCCAGCGTCTGCATCAGCCTCGTGCGCTGCGGGTGCGCGATGATGCGTCCCATGTCGTCGGTGAGGACCACCAGCGTCTGGCTGTCGTCATCGTCGCGAGACTCGGCCAGGTGTTCCAGCAGGTCGCGGCTGGCCAGCCGCAGCGCTCCGCCGACCACCGCCTGCACACCGCCGGCATCGAGCACCGGGTGTGTCAACACCACCACCGGCTCGGCCGAGACCCGGCTCGGCACGGGGTCGGAGATCACTGCCCGCTTCTCGACGACGCTGCGCCGGAGGTAGTCGCGGTCGCCGAGGTGGATGTCGGAGCGCCGGATGCCCGAAGAGTCGGCCAGCACCAGAACCCGGCCTTCGGCGTTGGTCAGGAAGAGGCTCGAGAACATCGATCGCAGCAGCGGTTGCCGCTCGAGAAAGGTCTCCACCCCCCGCGGCGAGTGCAGCATGCCCTTGTCGACCATCGCCGCCGCCGACTGCAGCGCACGCTGCAACTCGTCGAGCCGCCGGGCGACCGCCGCGCGTGTGCGGCCGGCTTCGAAGTGTTCGCGTTGCTCGGCCATCGCCAGCAGCTCGCGCTCGGCCACCGTGCCCATGTGCAGCGCGGTGACGGCGATGCCGGTGAGGGTGGCCACCAGCGCGCCGGCGACCAGCCGGCCCTTCAGCGTGTCGAGCCACAGCAGCCGGGCCAGCGCAGCCAGTCGCGACTCCACCCGTGCTGCCACCGTCAGCGGCGAGCCGGGCTGGGGGTCGAACAGGTTGGTGTCCATCGCGACGGGGTCATCGCAGGCGTGGGTGGCGAAGCGGCGCCGCCCTTGATGCCGCAGCGGGGATGTTCCGGCGTGCGGCGCCCGACGATGGGGCCGAGATGCGGCCAGAAGACCGGCCATTTCCCCGGTGCGGCGATGCCCGCCACCCCAGCCGCCGGCACGGAGTTCCCGGCCCCGCCGGTTGCGCCCACAATGCCGGCATGGAGCCGTCCCCGCCCACCCTGCAACTGCGCGCCGCGCGTGCTGCCGATGCCACCAAGGTGGCGCAGTGCTACCTGGCCTCCCGCAAGATGCTGGCCGCGATTGCGCCGCTGTCGCGCAGCGACGACATGGTCGAACGATGGGTGCGCGAAGAGCTGATTCCGAAGCACCAGGTGACGACGGCGATCGAGTCCGGCGGCGTCGTCGGCTTCATCGCGGTGCGCTCACAGCCCGATGGCGACTGGATCGACCAGCTGTACGTGCACCCGGCGCGGCTGCGGCGCGGCATCGGCTCGACGCTGCTGCAGGTGGCGCTGATGCGGCTCGAGGGCACGGTGCGGCTCTACACCTTCGAGGAGAACCGCGGCGCCCGCAAGTTCTTCGAGCGCTATGGCTTCAAGGCCGTCGCGATCGGCGACGGGTCCTCCAACGACAGCGGCCGGCCCGACGTGCTCTACGAGCGGGCGGCCACACCTCCGTGACCGGCCTCGGCCGTTGCGCCGCCTTAAGCCAGGACAAGGCAGCCCGGCCGAGGCGCGGGTAGCGTCGCCCGCCGGGCCCGCCAAGGGACGAGGATCGAAAGAGATGGCCAAGACCGACACGCGGCCGAGCGCCGCCGCCACTGCACTGCCGCCGCAGCCGATCAGCGCCGAGGTGCTGAAGGAGAAGTACGCCAAGGGCGACGAGCAGACGATCGACGAGGTGCACCGCCGCGTCGCGCGTGCGCTCGCGCAGGCCGAGCCCGCCGCCGACCGCGCGCGCTGGGAGGACAAGTTCGTGCAGGCGCTCGAGCAGGGCTTCGTTCCCGCCGGGCGCATCCAGTCGGCCGCCGGCACCGACCTCGCGGCGACGCTGATCAACTGCTTCGTGCAGCCGGTCGGCGATTCGATTGCCCAGCTCGACGACGGCCACCCCGGCATCTACACCGCGCTGACCGAGGCCGCCGAGACGATGCGCCGCGGCGGCGGCGTCGGCTACGACTTCTCGCGCATTCGCCCGCGCGGCGCCTGGGTCGGCAGCACGCAGAGCAGCGCCTCGGGGCCGGTGAGCTACATGCGCGTCTTCGACCGCTCGTGCGAGACGGTCGAATCGGCCGGTGCCCGCCGCGGCGCACAGATGGGCGTGCTGAGGTGCGACCACCCCGACATCGAGGAGTTCATCCACGCCAAGGACCATGGCGACCTGAAGAACTTCAACGTCTCGGTCGGCGTCACCGACGCCTTCATGCGCGCGGTGGTCGCCGACGCCGAGATCGAACTGGTCCACCGCGCCGAACCCGGCGCTGCGCAGAAGGCCGCCGGCGCCTACCTCCGCAGCGACCCCGCCGGCCCCGGGGTCTGGGTCTACCGCAAGGTGCGCGCGCGCGACCTGTGGGACCAGATCATGCGGTCGACCTACGACCACGCCGAGCCCGGTGTGCTCTTCCTCGACGCGATCAACCGCGACAACAACTTGGCGTACTGCGAGACGATCGCGGCGACCAATCCCTGCGTCACCGCCGACACCTGGGTGATGACCGCCGACGGCGCCCGCCGCGTCGGCGACCTGGTCGGCCGGCCGTTCGCCGCACTCGTCGACGGCAAGCCGTACCGCAGCCTGTCGGCCGGTTTCTTCGCCACCGGCGTCAAGCCGGTGTGGCGGCTTGCCACGCGCGAGGGGCAAACGCTGCGGCTGACTGCTGACCATCCCCTGAGGCGCGTCACCCGCAAGACGCGCTACTTGGTCGAGAGCGAGTGGGTGGCGGCGTCGCAGCTGCGCCCGGGCGACGAGATCGTGCTCGTCGATCACCGGGCGGCTCCTGGCTGGGAAGGTGCGCATACGCATGAGGAGGGTTATCTGATCGGGCTCCTGATCGGCGACGGTTGCCTGAAGGCCGACAAGGCCGTGCTCTCCGCCTGGGCGCCGGAGCTTCGCGTGGTGAGCGGTGGTGCGCCCGCGGTCCACAGCGCCAGCGGGCTGATGAAGGCCGCCGAAGCCGCGGCGATGACACTGCCCCATCGCTCCGATTTTCGGGGCTGGCAGCGGCCGGTGGCCGGGCGGGGCGAATTCCGGATGGCGAGCGCCGCGCTGCGCGAGCTGGCGCTTTCTCTCGGCCTGAGGCCTGGGAGCAAGGTGATCACGCCCGCGATGGATGCCGGGTCTTCGGACTTCTGCGCCGGCCTGCTGCGCGGCCTCTTCGATGCCGACGGCTCGGTGCAGGGCGCCCAGGACAAGGGTGTCAGCGTGCGGCTGACGCAAAGCGACATCGGCTTGCTGCAAGCGGCGCAACGTCTGCTGTTGCGCCTGGGAATCGCATCGACCATCTACCGCGAGCGCAAGAACGCCGGCGTCGCGCGGCTGCCCGACGGCCGTGGCGGCGAGCGCGAGTACGCACAGCGCGCCGTGCACGAGCTGGTGATCTCCGGCGACAACCTGCAGGTGTTCGCCGAACGGGTGGGCTTTGCCGACGACTCCAAGCGCGAGCGGCTCGAGTCGGCCCTGGCCGCCTATCGGCGGGCGCTGAATCGCGAGCGCTTCGTCGCCACCGTCGAGTCGCTGGCGGCCGAGGGCAGCGAAGCGGTCTTCGATGCGACGATCGAGCACATCCACGCGTTCGACGCCAACGGCCTGCTGGTGCACAACTGCGGCGAACAACCGCTTCCTCCCTACGGCTGCTGCTGCCTCGGCTCGATCGACCTCACCCGATTCGTTCGCCGGGCCTTCGAGGACGACGCGTCATTCGACGAGGCCGGCTTCGCGCAGGTGGCGCGCACCGCGGTTCGGATGCTCGACAACGTGCTCGACATCAGTGTCTGGCCGCTGCCGCAGCAGCACGACGAGGCGATGGCCAAGCGCCGGGTCGGGCTCGGCTTCACCGGCCTCGGCGACGCGCTGGTGATGCTCGGGCTTCGATACGACACCGAGCCGGCGCGCCAGGCCGCGCGGCGTATCGCCGAGGTGATGCGCGACGCCGCCTACGAGGCTTCAGTCGAGCTGGCGCGCGAGCGTGGTCCCTTCCCGCTCTTCAACGCCGACCTCTACCTGAGCGCCCCCAGGGCCGGGCAAGCCCGGTCCGCCCCCCGGGGGGGGCCAGATGGCCCGGCGGAGCCGGATCCGCCCGGCAGCGGCACCACCTTCGCGTCGCGGCTGCCGGCGGCGCTGCGCGAGCGCATCCGCGCCCATGGGCTGCGCAACTCGCACCTGCTGTCGATCGCGCCCACCGGCACCATCAGCCTGGCCTTTGCCGACAACGCCAGCAACGGCATCGAGCCGGCCTTCAGCTGGAACTACATGCGCAAGAAGCGCATGCCCGACGGCAGCTTCCGCGAGTATGCGGTCGAAGACCATGCGTGGCGCCTGTACCGCCACTTGCGCGGCGCCGATGCACCGCTGACGAACGCCTTTGTCACCGCACTCGAGATGAGCGCACTCGACCATGCGGCGATGGTCGCCGCGGTGGCGCCTTACATCGATACCGCGATCTCGAAGACCGTCAACGTGCCCGAGGACTACCCCTACGGCGAGTTCAAGGACCTCTACCTGCGCGCCTGGGAATCGGGGTTGAAGGGGCTGGCGACCTACCGGCCCAACAGCGTGCTCGGCTCGGTGCTCAGCACCGCACCGGTGGCCACCGCGGCGGCGCCGCTGCAGATCGGCGAGGCCAACAAGCGCCTCGCGCTCGACCGCCTGCCGGCGCCGGTTCTGGCCTCGCTGCGCTGGCCCGGGCGGCCCGAGCTGCCGGCGGGCAATCCGGCCTGGACCTTCATGGTGCAGCACCCGTTCGGCGATTTCGGGCTCTTCGTCGGCGAAGTCGTCGAGCAGGAAGGTGCCCCCGGGGCCGTGCCGCTGGCCCAGCCCGCCCCCCGTGGGGGTCCGGGCAGCCCGGCGGAGCCGGATCTGCCCAGGGGCGGCAGGCCGCGGCCGTTCGAGGTCTGGGTCAACGGCGCCGAACAGCCGCGCGGGCTGGGTGCGATGGCCAAGACGCTGTCGATGGACCTGCGCGCCAACGATCCCGCCTGGCTGCAGGCCAAGCTCGACGCGCTGGCCACGGTGGCCGAAGAGCGCTCCTTCGAGATGCCGTTCCCGCCGCATGGCGAGAAGCGGCTCTTCCCGGGCGTGGTCGCCGCCACCGCGGCGGTGATCCGCTGGCGCTGCGAACAGCTCGGCGCGCTGCCGAAGGAACGCGACCCACGCGCAACGCCGGTGATCGACGCGCTCTTCGCGCGCTACGAACCGCGCACCGGCCCCTCGGGAACGCTGGCCTGGGCGGTCGACATCGACAACCCGGCCGCGGGCGAGAACTTCACGCTGACGCTGAAGGAGGTGACGCTGCCGGGCCCCGACGGCACGCCGGTGACGCGCCCCTGCGCGATCGGCTTCTCGGGCAACTACCCGCGCGCGCTCGACGGGCTGGCGCGGCTGCTGTCGCTGGACATGCGCGTGATCGACCCGGCGTGGATCGGCATGAAGCTGCGCAAGCTGCTGAACTACGCCGAGCCGCTGGGCCACTTCATGGCCTTCGTTCCCGGGCTGCCGCATGGCCAGCAGCGCCAGCAGATGTGGCCGAGCACGGTGGCCTACCTGGCACGGCTGATCATCCACCGCTACGCGATGCTCGGCGTGCTCGACGAGCAGGGTTTCCCGCTGCGCGAGATGGGCGTGCTCGAGTCACCCCGCGGTGCGCCGAAGGCGGCGGTGCAGCAGCCCGGCAAGCCCTGCCCGGAGTGCGGCAACACGACGATGATCCACAAGGACGGGTGCGACTTCTGCACCGCCTGCGGTTACGTCGGGCAGTGCGGGTGAGGCGGGGCCCGGCCGTCCTCACGCCGGCGGCGGGCGAAGACGGCCCGCGTCAGTGGCCGAACCGATGGTTGCCGGTGTGCCACCCCCGCGACCACAGGCCGGCCGTGGCCGCCTGGTCGAAGAAGATCTTGAACGCCTTCGTGCCGTCGGGGCTGCTGCTCAGGTAGCCGAGCAGCTTGCGGTTCGGCAGTGCCGACTTGAGAGCGGCGTGCAGGATCGACCACTCGGACTTGGGCTTCCACTTCAGCAGGTCGGGGATCAGCGGCAGGTTGTCGTAGGGGCCATGGTGGTGCGCGGCCCGGCCGCCCTTCTCGCCCCACTCGGCAATCGACAGCGTGGCGGAGTCCAGGCTGCCGGAGATGTCCCGCACCAGGCCGATGTGGCGCCACGGGATGCCCCGCTTGTCGGCGGCACCGAAGGTCACCAGCACGTCGCCCTGGGTGACCCCCCAGAGCGGGCTCGACTCGTCGTTGCGCGGCGGCAGCGGCAGGAACGAGCGGCAGTCCTGCTCGCTGTAGGTGTTGCCGAGCTGGCGCCCGGTCGGATAGGCCGCGATCGGCAGCATCGGGCTCAGGCCGAGATAGTTGCCGGCGAAGGAGTTGCAGTCCTGCCCGAACCACTTCTCGGCGTATTCCTTCGGCGACAGCCGGCCGGGCCGCCCCACCAGCACGGCGAGCCGCAAGGCGTCGCGGATCTCGTCGGGCGATCCGCGGCTGCCGAAGGCGCGCCGGATGCCGGCGCAGCAGAACCACTCGCTGGGATCGACGCGGGACCCGCCGCCGCCGATCTGGAACACCGCGGGCAGGGCACCGACGCCGCCCTTGAGCCCGACGAACTGCTTCGCGACCAGATCGAGCACGGCGGAGGCCTCGTTGACGTCCTCCGTCGCCCAGTCGGCCTTGTACTTGCTGATGTTGACGGTGATGTCCAGCCCCAGCCGGTCGTCGCTGACGCCCAGCCAGTGGTAGCGGTCGGCAAACTCGAACGGTGTCATCGCGACCTCCACGGTCGATGCACGGCCCCAGGATAGCGCCGTCGGCCGCCCGACGCGTGCCGGATCGCGAGTCAGGCCGGGCGCGAGTTCCGCAGATGGCGGTAGATCAGCCCGCGCGAGACGCCGAGCCTGCGCGCCGCACGCGAAAGGTTGCCGCCGCAGGCCTGCAGCGCACGCTCGATCAGCTGGCGGTCGACGTCGCGCAGCGTCGCGCCCGGCGGCAGCGGTTCGCCGGCCGGCGGCACCGGCTCGGCCGGCGGGGACACCGGCACCGACGACGGCACGTCGCCGGCGGCGCCGGCGGCGTCGTGCAGCGTGCAGCGCAACCACAACGTCAGTCCGTTCGGCAGCCGGGTCGCCATCGGCTCGCCGGTTCGGGCCCAGGCCAGCAACACCTCGGCGCGCTGGCCGAGCACCTCTTCGGCATCACACGGCTCGTGGCCGACCGGTGACATGCGCAGCCCGAGCAGCGCTGCTGCCGTCGGGTTGATCCACGCGATGCGGCCGCGCTCGTCGAGCCCGAGCAGCCCGGCCATCGCGGTGGCGAGCAGGTTCGGCTCGAGCTGCAGCCGCACCAGCAGCTGGCCCCGCGCCTGCGCGCACAGCAGCCGGTTCTCGATCGCGGTGGCGTAGAGCCCGACCACCGCCGCAGCGTCGAAGCCGAAGGGCACGCCCTCGCTCGTCAGGTCGAGCACCGCGGCCAGGCGGCCGTGGATGTCGCGCACCGGCGCCGCGGCGCAGTACATGCGCTGCGCGACCGAACAGAAGTGCTCCATCCCCATCACGGTGCTGGCATGTGCCGTGCGTGACGAAAGCCCCGGCGCGTTGGTGCCGACCTGGTCCTCGGACAGGCACACGCCGATCCGCGCCGCCAACGGCAACAACACTTCCTCGGGCTGCGGTCGGGTCCAGGTGGTGTGCATCACCACCCCTTGCGGGTCGACCAGCAGCGCCACCGCGGTGGTCCCGGCCAGCGTGTGCTGCAGCCGCCGCAGTTCGCCGGCCGCGGCGTGCAGAAGCACCCGGTTGCGACCGAGCACCGAGTGGATGCGGCTGGCGGTCACGGGGTTGAACTCGGGCACGCGGCCCGGCTCCTGGTGCTGCTGCAGGCAGCGCGACCAGGACTGGATGACGGCCTCGCTGACGAGCCCGGTCGGGCGCACGCCTTCCTCGAAAAAGCGCTGGCGTGCCCAGGCCACGCGCTGCTCGGGCGTGGCAAAGAAGACGTTGGCCGGCAGCGCGCCGGCGCGCAGGGACGGGCTCGGGTTCATCGGCGGGGCGGCGCATTCTGCGGGGAAATCTCGATTCGCGTGTGAACTCGTCGTGGCGGCTGTCTCCGCTGCGACACGCCGAGCGGCGTCGTCTCGCGACTGTCTTGAATCGGAACATCCGCCCCGTCGGTGAAAGCCCGGGCTTGGGGCGTCACCCGCGGGCCACCGACGATTGCCGGATGGCCGCAGCGACCGAGCGGACCACGACAAGATCACGCGAGGAGACCTCCAGATGCACCGTCACTTGATTGCATGGCTTGCTGCCTTCGCAGCCGCGGCCGTCGCCGGCGCCGCCGCCTCGCAGCCGGCCAAGGGCTCGGCCGAGCACATCCGCGCCGTCACCGCCAAGGTCGACGGCAAGGCGATTGCCGGCAACGCTGCGAAGGGCGCCGACTGGCCGAGCTACGGCCTCGACTATGCCGAGACGCGCTTCTCGCGGCTGAAGCAGATCGACGCCGGCAACGTCGGCCGGCTCGGCCTGGTGTGGAGCTACGACCTGGAGTCGAACCGCGGCGTCGAGGCGACGCCGCTGGTCGTCGACGGTGTCATGTACGTCACCGCGTCGTGGAGCGTCGTGCACGCGATCGACGTGCGCAGCGGGAAGCGGCTGTGGGTGTACGACCCCAAGGTGCCGAAGGAGGCCGGCTACAAAGGCTGCTGCGACGTCGTCAACCGCGGCGTCGCGGTCTGGAAGGGCAAGGTCTTCGTCGCCTCGTACGACGGGCGGCTGATCGCGATCGACGCCGCCAGTGGCCAAAAGGTGTGGGAGCAGGACACCATCGTCGACCGCAAGTACTCGTACACGATCACCGGCGCGCCGCGGGTCGTGAAGGGCAACGTCGTGATCGGCAACGGCGGCGCCGAGTACGGCGTTCGCGGCTACGTCACCGCATACGACGCCGAGACCGGCGCGCAGAGGTGGCGCTGGTTCGTCGTCCCCGGCGACCCGTCCAAGCCCTACGAAGACGAGTCCATGAAGAAGGCCGCGAAGACCTGGGACCCGGCGGGCAGGTACTGGGAAGCCGGCGGCGGCGGCACGGCGTGGGACACGATGGCCTTCGACCCGCAGCTCAACCTGCTCTACATCGGCACCGGCAACGGCAGCCCCTGGGCACGCGCGAAGCGCAGCCCGGGCGGCGGCGACAACCTCTACCTGGCGTCGCTGGTAGCGCTGAACCCCGACACCGGCAAGTACGTCTGGCACTACCAGGAGACGCCGGGCGACAACTGGGACTTCACGTCGACGCAGCCGATGATCCTGGCCGACCTGAAGATCGCCGGCAAGCCGCGCAAGGTGATCCTGCACGCGCCGAAGAACGGCTTCTTCTTCGTCGTCGACCGCACCAACGGCAAGTTCATCTCCGCGAAGAACTTCGTCGACGTCAACTGGGCCACCGGCTACGACGGCAACGGCCGCCCGATCGAGACCGCGATCGCCCGCGTTGCCGACCGCCCGCGCGAGATCGTCCCCAGCGCCTACGGCGCACGCAACTGGCACCCGATGTCGTTCAACCCGCAGACCGGGCTGGCCTACATGCCGGTGCAGAACGTGCCGCTGACGCTGCTCGACAACAAGGACTGGAAGTTCAACGGCGACCGCCCGGGCGAGATGGCCAGCGGCCTCGGCTGGAACATTGCCACCTTCCTCAACGCCGAGCCACCGAAAGGCAAGCTCTTCGGCCGCCTGGTGGCCTGGGACCCGGTGAAGCAGAAGGAGGCCTGGCGCGTCGAGCACGCATCGCCATGGAACGGCGGCACGCTCACCACCGCCGGCAACCTGGTCTTCCAGGGCACCGCCGACGGCCGCTTCGTCGCCTACGACGCACGCAACGGCAGCAAGCTGTGGGAGACCCCCACCGGCACCGGCATCGTCGCCGCGCCGTCGACCTACCTGGTGGACGGCAAGCAGTACGTGTCGATCGCGGTCGGCTGGGGCGGCGTCTACGGCATCGGCACGCGCCACACCGACAAGCTCGGCCCCGGCACGGTCTTCACCTTCGCCGTCGGCGGCACCGCCAAGGCGCCGGAGTTCCCGCCTTACCGGCTGAACCCGCTGCTCGCCGGGGTCAAGTACGACCCGAAACATGTGCCCGAGGGCACCGCGATCTACGTCAGCTACTGCGTCGCCTGCCACGGCGTGCCCGGGGTCGACCGCGGCGGCAACGTGCCCAACCTCGGCTACTCGGCGACCGACACGATCAACAACCTCGACAAGTGGCTCTTCCGCCCGGCGGCGCAGAGCCAGGGAATGCCGGACTTCACCGGCAAGCTCAATGCCGAGCAGATCGAGAAGCTGAAGGCCTTCATCCAGGGCGTGCCGGACTCGATCCGGCCGAAGTAGGACCCCTGGGTCGCCGCCTTGGCGGCGACCTGTCCCCCGAGGGGAGCGGGCCGACCGGCAAAGCCGGATCGGTCCTGCGTGCCCCTTGGGCCTCCGCTGCGCGCCGGCCCGTCCCCCGAGGGGAGCGGGCCGACCGGCAAAGCTGGATCGGCCCCGGCACGCTAACGGCCAAAGCGAAGGTCAGCAAGCCGCCTATCATCGGTGCCCGATGACCCTCGTCCTCGTCCGCCACGGCGAGACCGCGCTCAACGCGGCGCGAACGCTGCAGCCCTTCGACACGCCGCTGTCGGCCCGCGGCCTGGCGCAGGCGGCGGCGGTGGCGCGGCGGCTGGCGCCGATGGGGCTGGCCGGCATCGTCTGCAGCGACCAGCCGCGGGCATTGCAGACGGCCGAGGCGCTGGGCGCCGCCACCGGGCTGCCGCTGCAGACCACGCCGCTGCTGCAGGAGCGGAACTTCGGCGATCTGCGCGGCCGCCCCTACGACACGCTCGGCTTCGACCCGCTGGCGATGGAAGCCGCGCCGCCGGGCGGCGAGTCGATCCCCGACTTCGCCGCGCGAATCGCCGCCGCCTTTGCCCATGTCGTGCGCCTGCGCGCCGCGCTCGGCGGGCCGCTCGCGGTGGTGAGCCACGGGCTCGTGATCCGCGGCATGCTCGAGCGGCACCTGCAGGCCGCGCCCGGCTTCGAGATGCCCGACCGCATCGGCAACACCGCGGTCAGCATCGCCGCAGCGACCCCGCCGCACGAGGCACTGCTCGTCAACTGCGTCGCGCACCTCGGGGGCGCGGTGGCCGAGGACGGGCGAAGCCTCTCCGGCGGCTGATGCGCGACTGCAGCGTTCAACCGCGCGCGCGCAGCGCGAGGTAGGCACCGGCAAGACCGTCGACCAGCGTCGCGACGTCGTCGATCACAAGGTAGCGCCGCGGCGGGCACATTCGCCGCAGGTAGTCGTGTCCGGCGTGGTCGATCGCGATGCAAAAGGTGGCGATGCCCCGGCGCTCGGCCTCCTGCAGCGCGCGGGCGGTGTCGTGAAGACCATGGTCGAGGTCGCGCGGCGGGCCGCCGTAATCGCTGTCTTCGGGGTAGCCGTCGGTGACCACGAACAGCAGCTTGCGTGCCGCGTCCTCGGCGGCGAGCGCGGCGGTGACATGGCGCACCGCAGCGCCGGTGCGCGTCGCGCCGCGGGGAACCAGGCCGGCGAGGGCGCCCCAGGTGGCGGCCGAGGGCGGCTCGGCGAAGCCCTTCACGCGCTGCAGCCGCACATGGTGGCGCCCCTCGCCGTCGAAGGCCCAGATCGCATGGCGGTCGCCGAGGCCGTGCAGCGCCTGGGCCATCAGCGCCAGCGCGTCGCGCGCGAGGTCGATCACACGCGGCCGCGGCGGCGCCGGTGCGGCCGCCGGCAGCTCGTCGATCTCGTACAGCGAGGCACCGCCGGGGCGGTCGGGGGCCGGCGCGACGAGTGGGTCGGCGACGGCCGGCCCTGGGGGCGCCTTCAACGGAAAGTCGGTCGATGCACTGGTGTCCAGCAGCAGTGCGGCACACACCGGCGGCCGCTGCACCGGGCGCTGGCGGTACGGCGGGCGGTCGTCGCCATGGCCGGCACGGCGTTCGGCGACACCGTCGACGGCGCGTTCGAGGTCGATCTCGTCGCCGTCGTCGGCCGGCCGTGGCCGCCCCGGCTCCGGAAGGCGCAGCCGCGCGATGCGGCGCGCGAGCGCGCGGGCGGCGTCGCGGTGGCGCCGCTGCAGTGCCGCGAGGAAGTCGCGCCCGTGGCCCGAAGCGCGGCTCTCTTCGATCGTGCACCAGGCACGCCGGTAGCGGCGGTGGCGGTAGTCCCATTCGTCGACGAAGTGGCGCCGGATGGCGAGGCGGGCCGAGGCCGTCGCCGGCCGGGCCGCTGCCGGCGCGGTCTCGTCGGGCGTGGGCGTCGGTGCCAAACCCGCGCCGGCGGCGCGGGTGGCGAGCCGGGTGCCCGCGCCAGCTCCGCGGCGACGGTGCCCCGCGGAACTGTCGGCGGCGGTCCCCGCCAGCGAGTCGCCCGGGGCCGTGGCTGCCGAGGCCTCCGCAGACGCCGGCGCAGCCTCGCCGACAACGCCGGTGGACTCCTCGTCCGCGGCGAGCGGGGCAACCCCGACAGCTGCGGCGCCAAGCTCACCATGCATGAACCGGCGCGCGAGCGCGAGCGCGAGCTCGGCGCTGTGCCATGGCTGCGCCCCTTCGTCGCGAAGCGCGTCGATGCGCTGCAGCAGCGGGCTCAGGCGCGTCGCGGCGCCGGGCGCGATCGGGTCGGTGCCGAGCAGATGGTCTGCCAGCGTGTCCCGGCCGGCCGCGCGCGCCGAGTCGGCGGACCGCGACCTCGCGGCGCGCCGCTGGCGCGCCCGCTCGCGCTCGCGATCGAGGTCGGCCACCGCGCCCGGAAAGCGCCGCACCACACGGGCCGCGACCCGGTGGGCCTCGAGCAGTTCGAACAGCAGCCGCAGGCGCCGTCGGCCGATGCCCGGCGGCCGCATCGCGAGCCAGGCGTCGCGGTCGAAGCGCGGGCCTTCGCCGTCGTCGCGCAGCACCTGCAGCAGCAGCGCCAGCCGGTAGGCGGCGCGGTTGTCGGCCGCCGCGGCATGCCGCCCGATTGCCGCCGGAAGCACCAGCGTGCGCGCGGAGGCATCGCCGGCGGGTGCCGTCTCGCCATCGGCCAGCAGCAGCCAGGGCGGCCCGGGGGTGAGCGCATCGGCCAGCAGCGTCAGCGCGCGGCGCTCGTGCGCGAACTCGCAGCGGTCGCCTGCGGTCATCGTGGCAGCACGAGGTCGACGACGTCGGCGATCGCCTGCTGCACCTGCGCGTCGTCGCTGAGCGTGGCCACCAGCGCCACTTCGCAGGCGCGCCGCGGGGCCACCCCCTGGGCCACCAGCTGCGCGGCGTACACCAGCAGCCGCGTGCCGACGCCGAGCTCGAGCCCGGGCTCGTCGATGCGGCGCACGTGGCTCGCGATGGTGGCCAGCCGTTCAGCGAGCGTGGCGTCGACACCGCCTTCGTGGGCGACGATCTCGGCCTCGGCGGTGATTCCGGGGTAGCCGAACTCGAGGCAGACGAAACGCTGGCGCGTCGACGGCTTCAACTCCTTGAGCGCCTGCGCGTGGCCGGGGTTGTACGAGACGACGAGCAGGAAGTCGGCATGCGCGACGAGCAGCTCGCCGGTCTTGTCGATCGGCAGCAGCCGGCGGTGGTCGGTGAGCGCATGCAGAACCACCGTGGTGTCCTTGCGCGCCTCGACGATCTCGTCCAGGTAACACAGCCCGCCGCCGCGCGCCGCCCGCGTCAGCGGGCCGTCGCGCCACACGGTGCGCTCGCCGTCGAGCAGCCAGCGGCCGACGAGGTCGGCGGCCGAGAGGTCGTCGTGGCAGGCCACGGTGGTGAGCGGCGGCATCGCAGGGCGCTCGCTCCCGATGCGCCAGGCCATGTGCTCGACAAAACGCGTCTTGCCGCAGCCGGTGGGGCCCTTCAGCAGCACCGGCTGGCGGGCCCGCCAGGCGGCCTCGAAAAGGGCGACCTCGTCATGCTGCGGCAGGTACCAGGGTGCGGCGGCCGGGGTCACGGGGGCTCCTTCGGAGGCAGGGCGGCGGGCGCCGCGCAGTCTGGCGGCGGTGTGACGGTGATTGCCGGCGCCGCCGTCGCCCCGGCGACCGGCGGCGGATGGCTCAGGCAAGGAGCGCGTCGAGCGTGGCCCGGCACCAGCCCTGGTCGTCTTCCGGCAGTTCGGCGAAGGCCTGCTGCAGGCGTTCGCGCGCCGCCGCGAAGCCTGCCTCGTCGCCGGCCGCGCGTTCGGCGCGGGCCATCGCCTCCCAGCCGAAGAAGCGCTCGAGCGCCGGCGGCTCGGCCTGCGCGGCGACGATGTCGAGGCAGGCCTGCGCGTGCGAACGAGCCTGCGCGGCGTCGCCGGCGGCGAGCCAGCTCATCGCCAGCCGGTACTCGGCGCGTTCGGTCTCGAGCCAGGTGCCGGCCTTGGCCCAGAACTCGCGCCCGGCCTCGGCGGCCAGGATCATCAGCCCGCGCTCGCGTTCGCTGCGGTCGGCCTTCTCCTCGAGTGAGCAGGCGAGGTTGTTGCCGGTGATCGCCAAGGCGCGGTTCATCGGGTCCTGGTCGGGCACCTTCGCGCCGCGCGCCTGCGCAAGTGCCTGCTCGAACAGCTCCGCCGCGCGGCCGACGTCGTGCGGTGCCAGCGCCGCGGCCGCCAGCGCGCCGATGCGAACCGCGTCGCCCTTGCCGAACTCGGCGCGGTCGTCACCCTCGCCGGCGGCCAGCTTCAGGCTCGCGAGGTAGCGGCGCAGGGCGTTGCCGCTCTCGCCGTGGTTGTCGTACCAGTGCAGTTCGCGCAGCGAGCGGAGGAACTGCTGGCCGGCGCGCCAGTCGGCCAGGTGTTCGCCGAAGACATGGTGCGCCAGGTTCGCCAGCGCCAGCATCTCGGGCTCGTTCTTCACCAGCGCCACGCCCTGCGGCAGGCGCGCGGCGACACCGGCGGCGTCTTCGGCATGGTCGTCCCAGCCCTGGGCGACGAAGGTCTGCAGTTCGGTCATCGGGGCGCTCCGTGATGGAGGCGGCAATCTATCCCCGCTGCGGGCCGGGCGCCAGCGCCGCGAATGAGAAACTCCCGCGCATGACCCAGGTGCTGATGATCACCGCGGTGCCGGCGCAGGCGCAGCCGCTTGCCGACGAGGTGCGCCGGCGCGAGCCCGACGTGCGCTTCGTGTTCGGCCACGACCGCCCGGACGATGCCACGCTGGCCGGCGTCGAAGTCATGCTCGGCTGGCGGCTGCCGCGCGGCATGGCCGCCAAGATGCCGCGGCTGCGCTGGGTGTGTTCGATGGCCGCCGGCGTCGAGAAGCTGCTGACGCCGGAACTGCCTGCCGGGGTGCCGGTATCGCGCATCGTCGACCCCGACCAGGCGCTCGGCATGGCGCAGTACGTCGCGGCGATGGTGCTGCGCCATGCGCGCGGCCTGGCGCGCTACGAACACCAGCAGCGCGACCGCGACTGGACACGGCACCCGATGCCGGCCTCGCACCTGCGGGTGGCGGTGCTCGGCTGGGGCGAGGTGGGGCGCGAGATCGCGCGCCAGCTCGGCTCGCTCGGCTTCCTCGTGCGTGGCTGGCGCCGCGACGGCACGCCGCTCGCGGCTGCGCTGGGCGACGCCGAGGTGGTGGTCAACGCGCTGCCGCTGACTCCGCAGACCGAGGGCCTGCTCGACGCTGCCGCCTTCGCTGCGATGCCGCGTGGCGCCTACTTCGTCAACGTCGCCCGCGGCGGCCACGTGGTCGAGGCCGACCTCGTCGCCGCGGTGAAGCGCGGGCACCTCGCGGGTGCGGCACTCGACGTGCAGCAACACGAGCCGATGCCCGCCGACGACCCGCTGTGGTCGGTGCCCGGGATCACGATCACGCCGCACATCGCGGCGCAGCCGTCGATGGCGACGGTGGCCGAGCAGTTCGTCGCCGGGCTGCGCTGCCTGGCCCGCGGCGAACCGCCGCCGCAGCAGGTGGACCGCATGAGGGGGTATTGACCGGCCAGGGCTTGACCCTGCACCGGCTTCAGGCTCTGCAATCGCGTCATGTCGGCCTCCTGCTCCCATGACCACGCCCATGGCCACGACCATGGGCACCACCATCACCCCCTGCCCAGCCCTGGGGGCGGACCACCACCGCGCGGCTACGTCCGCGTGCTGGCGGTGGCGCTCGTCGTCAACGCGGGGATGTTCCTGGTCGAGGTGGTGGCTGGGCTGGCGGCGGGGTCGGTGTCGCTGCTCGCCGATGCGGTCGACTTCTTCGGCGACGCGGCCAATTACGCCGTCTCGCTGGCGGTGATCGGCTTCGCGCTGCCGTGGCGGAGCCGCGTCGCGTGGCTCAAGGGCCTGGCGATGGGCGCCTTCGGGCTCTTCGTGATCGGCCGCGCGGCGTGGAGCCTGGCCAGCGGCACCGTGCCCGAGCCGGCGACGATGGGCATCGTCGGCGTGCTCGCGCTGGCGGCCAACCTCGGTGTCGCCTGGCTGCTCTATGCCTTTCGCGACGGCGACGCCGACATGCGCTCGGTGTGGCTGTGCACACGCAACGACGCACTCGGCAACCTGGCGGTGCTGGCCGCCGCGGCCGGCGTCTTCGGCACCGGGCTTGCATGGCCGGACCTCGTGGTGGCGGCGGTGATGGCTGCGCTGGCGCTGTCGGCGTCGCGCGAGGTGCTGCGCCACGCCGGCGCCGAGCTGCGGGCCGGCCGTTAGGCGTCCCGGTCTCTGCCGCCCCGATCTCTGCCGCCCCGGAGCAGTCGCCACCCGATGGCGGCCGCGAAAAAACGTTACGCAGCGATACCCCGGCGAAAGGACGCCGGCGAGGCCGCCGCCGACGATGAGACCCACACTCACTTCCGTTGCAAGGACCCGCGATGAAAACCTGGATCAAGCGCACGCTGATCGCTCTCTTCGGTGCCGGGGCGCTCTTCGGTGGCCTGGCCGCGTGGGCCAGCTACAAGCACCACAGCTGGCACGCGATGAGCGTCGAGGAGCGTGCCGAGATGCGCGCGCGCATGGTCGACCGGGTCGCCCGCCACCTCGACCTCGATGCCGCGCAGAAGGCCAAGCTGACGGTGCTCGCCGACAAGCTGAACGCCCAGCGCAACACCATCGTCGGCGCCACCGACCCACGCGCCGAAGCGATGGCGCTGGTGGCCGGGCCGACCTTCGACCGCACCCGAGCCGGCGCGCTGATCGAGCAGAAGCTCTCCGCGGTGCACGTCGCCGCGCCCGAGGTGCTGAACGCGCTCGCCGACTTCTACGACAGCCTGCGCCCCGAGCAGCAGGCGCAGGTGCGCGAGTTCATGAACCGCCGCGGGCGGCATGGCCATCGCCGTGGCTGACACCGCCTTGCGGCGGCTGCCACCGGCGCTGCTTGCCGGGGCGCTGGTGATCGCTGCGCTGCTGCTGCACGCGGTGGTTCCCGCGGCTGTTGCACCCGCCGGCGGCGGCTGGCCGCTGGTCGGCGCCGCGGTTGCCGCCGCCGGTGCCGCGTGGGCGCTGTGGGCGGTGGGGACGCTGCATGCCGCCGGCACGCCGCTGGCCGGTGATGCCGAGCCGCGCGTGCTGGTCGAGGAGGGGCCGTACCGCTTCGGGCGCCACCCGTTCTACCTCGGCGTCACCGCGGCGCAGCTCGGGCTGGCACTGGCGCTCGGCGTGCCGGCGCTGGCGGCGGGGGCGGCGGTCTTCGCTGCGGTGGTTCAGCGGGTGCACATCCCGCACGAGGAGTCGCGGCTGCGCCGCCGCTTTGGCGGTTGGTACAGTGACTACGCGGCGCAGGTGCGCCGCTGGCTCTGACAGCTTCGACCGCCCGATGCACCATGTGCTGCTGATCGACGACGACGACAAGCTCGCGCCGCCGCTGGCCACCTACCTGCGCCGCTTCGACCTCGAGCTGGAGTCGGCGACGACACCGAGCGCCGGGCTGGCGCGGCTGGCCGCCGGCGGCATCGACGCGGTGATCCTCGACGTGATGCTGCCGGAGATGGACGGCTTCGAGGTCTGCCGCCGAATCCGCGCCGAGAGCCCGATCCCGGTGCTGATGCTTACCGCCCGCGGCGAGCTTTCCGACCGTGTCGTCGGCCTCGAACTCGGCGCCGACGACTACCTGCCCAAGCCCTTCGAGCCCCGCGAGCTGGCGGCGCGGCTGGCCACCATCCTGCGCCGCGCGCGGGCGCCGACGGCGCCGGGCGGCGTGTTGCGCTTCGAGGGGCTGACGATCGACCCGGTGCGGCGCGAGGTGAAGCGCCACGGCGAGGCGGTCGACCTCACCGGCACCGAGTTCGAGCTGCTGTGGCTGCTGGCGCGCGAGCCGAGCCGCGTCTGGAGCCGCGACGAGATCCTGACCCGGCTGCGCGGCCGTGCCGCCGAGGAGCTGTACACACGCGCGGTCGACATCCTGGTCAGCCGGCTGCGGCGCAAGCTCGAGCCGCTGGACTGCATCAAGACGCTGCGCAACGCCGGCTACACCTTTGCCGGGGCGCGAGAATGAGGGGCCCCGATGCCTGCCGCCGCCGGCCCGCCCCCCGGGGGGGTGCGGTTGCCCGGCAGAGCCGGATCAACCTGTGAGCGAACCGCCGCCGACGATGTGGCGCCGCTGGCGCGACGCGCATCGGCGCTGGCACGAGAGCCACGGCCGCTGGCGCGGCGCACACAAACGCTGGCGGCACTCGATCCGCTGGCGGCTGGTGACGCTGTTCCTCGTGCTTGCGCTCGCCACTTCAGGCGTGTTCCTGTTCGGCATGCAGCGGGTGCTGAAGACCGGCTGGCAGAACTGGGCGCGGCCGCTGGTGGCCGACTTCGTCGACCGCCTGGCCGCCGACCTCGGCACACCGCCCGACCCGGCGCGGGCACGCGCGCTCGCCGAGCGGCTGCCGATCACACTCGTGATCGAAGGGCCGCGGGTCCACTACGACACCCGTGTCGCGCTCGGCCAGGCGGCAGCCTCGCGCCGCTGGAGCGACCACGACCGCGCCGCCGAGGACTGGGGCTTCGTTCGCACCACCGCCGACGGCCACCGCATCACCTTCGGCCTCGCCGCGCTCGCCGAGCACGAGCGTGCGCGCCGCGTCGGCGGGCTGACGCTGGCGGCGCTGCTCGCGCTGACCGCGGTCGCCTACCTCGTCGTGCACCGGCTGCTGGTGCCTCTTCGGGCGATCGGCGACGGCGCGGCGCGGTTCGGCCGCGGTGAGTTCGACACCCCGATCGCGGTCCAGCGCCGCGACGAGCTGGGCGACCTGGCCGAGCGCGTCAACGGCATGGCGAGCAGCCTGCGAGGCATGCTCGACGCCAAGCGTGCGCTGCTGCTGGCGATCAGCCACGAGCTGCGCAGCCCGCTCACCCGCGCGCGGCTCAATGCCGAGCTGGTCGACGACGGCGAGGCCAAGGCGGCGCTGCTGCGTGACCTGGCCGAGATGGGCGAACTGATCTCGAGCCTGCTCGAGAGCGAGCGCATCGCCGCCGGCCACCGTGCGCTGCAGATCGAGCCGGTGTCGCTGCCGGCGCTGGCGCGCGAGGTCGTGGCCGCGCACTTCGCGGGGCAGGCGGTCGAGTTCGACCTCGACGAAGGCCTGGCCGCCGTGGCTGCCGACGCGACGCGGCTGAAGCTGCTCCTGCGAAACCTGATCGACAACGCGCTGCGCCACGGCGCCGGCGGTGCGCCGCCGCGGCTGCTGCTGCGCCGCGAGGCCGACGGCCGCGTCGCGCTCGGCGTTCGCGACTTCGGCGCCGGCGTCGCCGACGAGCACCTGGTCCGCCTCTCCGAGGCCTTCTACCGCCCGGACACCGCGCGCACGCGCGACCGCGGCGGCGTCGGCCTCGGGTTGTACCTGTGCCGCCTGGTGGCGATGGCCCACGGCGGCGAACTGCGCTTCACGCGCGCCGAGCCGGGGCTCGAGGTGGCGATGGTGTGGTCGCCGGCGGCGCCCGGTCAGGCCGCCAGCCGCGATTCGACCAGCCGAACGTAGAAGGCGGCGCCGAGCGGCAGCGCGCGGTCGTTGAAGTCGTACGCCGGGTTGTGCACCTCGCAGGCCCCGGCACCTTCGCCGTTGCCGATGTTGATGTAGCAGCCGGGCACCTTTTCGAGCATGAACGAGAAGTCCTCGCTGGCCATGATCAGCGGCGGGGTCCTCTCGACGTTTCCCTCGCCGACGAGCTCGCTGCAGATGCGCGCCGCGTACTCGGCTTCTGCCGGGTGATTGACGGTGGGCGCGAAGAGCGCGCGGAAGTCGACCTCGGCGGTGGCGCCGAAGGCGGCGGCGGTGCCGGCGGCGACGCGGCGCATGCCGGCCTCGACCTGCTGCATCACGGTGCGCGAGAAGGCGCGCACGGTGCCGCCCAGCGAGGCCGTCTCCGGGATCACGTTGTAGGCCTCGCCCGCGTGGATGCGCGTCACCGACAGCACCGCGGTCTCCACCGGCGGAACGTTGCGCGCAACGATGCTCTGCAGGCTGACGGCGATCTGCGCCGCCGCGAGCGCGGCGTCGATGCCGGTCTCGGGCCGGGCCCCATGCGCGCCGCGTCCCTTGACGGCGATGTCGAAGAACGCGCCGCCGGCCATCATCGGCCCCGCACGCACCGCGAACCTGCCGACCGCGAGGCTCGGCCGGTTGTGCATGCCGAAGATCGCATCGCAAGGAAAGCGTTCGAACAGGCCGTCGTCGATCATCGCCTTCGCGCCGCCGAGTCCTTCCTCCGCCGGCTGGAAGATGAAGTGCACGACGCCGTCGAAGCGCCGCGTCTGCGCCAGGTGGCGCGCGGCGCCAAGCAGCATCGCGGTATGGCCGTCGTGGCCGCAGGCGTGCATCACGCCCTTGTTCGTCGAGCAGTGGCCGAAGCGGTTGACTTCGAGGATCGGCAGCGCGTCCATGTCGGCACGAAGGCCGAGCGAACGGCTGCTGCGTCCGCTGCGCAAGGTGCCGACGACGCCGGTGCGGCCGACGCCGCGCGTGACCTCGATCCCCCAGGCCTGCAGCTTCTGGGCCACCAGGCCGGCGGTTCGGTGTTCCTCGAAGCCGAGTTCCGGGTGGGCGTGGATGTCGCGCCGCCAGGCGGACATCTCGTCGTGCAGCGGGGCGAGGGTCTCGGCGGTGGTCATCGGGCGGCTCCGGGTGTTCGGCGGGGTGGCGCCGCATCGTAGCCGGGGCCGCGGGCCATGGCGGGACGCGCTCGTCAGACGATCTTCGCGCCGCGCTCGGCGAGCAGCGCACGCAGGATCGAGCGGTGGCAACGCGACTCGTCGGCGCAGTAGCAGCCGAGCGCGAAGTCCGCGCCCAGCGACAGCGTGGCCAGCAGGTCGAGGCTGCGCGCGGCGTCGGGCTGCTTCATCTCGGCGCGAAAGCGCCGCTCGAAGAGCTTCCAGGCCTGCGCATCGCCGCCGCCGGTGGCCGCCTGGCCGGCCTTGAGCAGCGCTTCGCTCGGAGCCAGATTGGGGTACCAGACGTCGTACCAGTTGCCGCTCGCGAACTCGCTCTTCGGCACACCACGCGGTGGGCGACGAACGGTGCCGATTCTCGGCCCCTCGCTCGGCGTTCGCGGGCTGCCGAGGCGGACGATGTGCACGGTCATCGGGGCTTCTCCTCGAGTGCGGCGGTGGTGCGGACAAACTGGCGCACGAGCGTCGGGCCCAGGTGGTGCTGCAGCGCCGCCTGGGCGCTGCGCCAAAGCGGCATTGCGGCGCGCAGCCGGCGGACTCCTTCCTCGGTGAGCCAGACGGCGCGCCGCCGGCGGTCGTGCTCGACGGTCGCCACTTCCACCCAGCCGGCGCGGGCAAGCTGGTCGATGTTGCGCGACATCGTCGACGGGTTGAGCCCGGCGCGCTCGGCCAGTGCGCCGAGTGTGTCGTCGGGCGACGAGGCCACCAGGCACATCAATGCGAACTGCGTGCTGCCGATGCCCGAGCTGCGAAGTGCGGCGTCGAGCCGGGCGGTGACCTGCCGCGCCGCCAGCCTTGCGTGCCAGCCGGAATCGAGCGCCAGCGCCTCGGCGGCCTCGGCACGCAGCGGCTCGCGGGGACGTCGGGCGGAGGCCATGGGGTATTATATGCATCTGCAATCAATGCAGATGCACAGAAATCCGCACACCGAAGGAGCCACGATGCCCACACCACCCGCCGGCGCCGCGACCGGCTCCAGCGCAAGCGCTGCGCCGGGCGGTGTTCTGGGCGCGATCGGGGGCACCGCGCTGGTGCGGCTGATGCGGGTGGTGCCGCCGGGCGCGGCCGAGGTGTGGGTGAAGCTCGAGGGGGAGAACCCGAGCGGCAGCCTGAAGGACCGCATGGCGCTGGCGGTGGTCGACGCCGCCGAGCGCAGCGGCCGCCTGGCCGCCGGCGGCACCGTCGTCGAGTACACCGGCGGCAGCACCGGCGCATCGCTGGCGCTGGTGTGTGCGGCCAAGGGCTACCGGCTGCAGATCGTCACCTCCGACGCCTTCAGCCGCGACAAGCTCGACCAGATGGCGGCCTTCGGCGCCGAGCTGACGCTGGTGCCGAGCGAGGGTGGGCTGACGACGAAGCGGCTGATCCTGCAGATGATCGACACCGCGCGTGTGATCGGCGAGCGGCCCGGCCATTGGCTCGTCGACCAGCTTCACAACACCGCCAGCATGGCAGGTTATGCCGCGCTTGGAGACGAGATCTGGGCGCAGACCGGTGGCGGGGTGGCGGCCTTCGTGCACAGCGTCGGCACCGCGGCGTCGCTGCGCGGCGCCGCCACCGCGCTGAAGCGCCGCCGCGCCGGCATCCACACGGTGGCGGTGGAACCGGCCGAGTCGGCGGTGCTGTCCGGCGGCGCACCGGGGCCGCACAAGATCGAAGGTGTCGGCATCGGCTACCTGCCGCCGCTGTGGAAGCCGGCGGTGGTCGACGAGGTGCAGTCGGTGGCCACCGCCGACGCCAAGGCAATGGCGCGGCGGCTGGCGCGAGAGGAAGGGCTGTTTGCCGGCACCTCGTCGGGCGCCAACGTCGTCGCTGCGCTGCGGGTCGCGTCGCGGCTGCCGCCGGGCGCAAAGGTGGTGACGCTGCTCGCCGACTCGGGGCTGAAGTACCTGGGGACCGATGTCTACCGCGCCGGCGGTGCCGCCGCCAGCCAGTCCTCGGCCAGCCGCACCCAGTAGCTGGCGCCCAGCGGCAGCAGCCGGTCGTCGAAGTCGTAGCTCGGGTTGTGCAGCAGGCAAGGCCCTTCGCCGTGGCCCGAGGCGCGGTGGCCGCCTTCGCCGTTGCCGATGAAGCAGTAGGCACCGGGCTTGGCGAGCAGCATGTAGGCGAAGTCTTCCGAAGGCATCGCCGGCTGCTGTGGCAGCGCCATGCCGGGTGCGACCAGGCGCTCGATCACACCGGCGGCAAACGCCGCCTCGTGGCGGTGGTTGACGAGTGCCGGCGCGCGGCGCTGGAAGGTGAAGTCGCAGCGGGCGCCGTGAGCGGCGGCCAGCTGCTCGGCAATCGTCCGCATGCGGCGCTCGACGAGATCGAGCACCTCGACGCGGTAGGTGCGCACCGTGCCCTCGAGCGTGCAGCGCTCGGGGATCACGTTGCGCGCCTCGCCGGCGTGGATCATCGTCACCGACACCACCGCGGTGTCCAACGGCGGTTTGCTGCGGCTGGCCACCGTCTGCAACGCGGCGACGAGCTGGCAGGCCAGCGGCACCGGGTCCACCGTGCGGTGCGGTGCCGCCGCGTGGCCGCCGACGCCTTGCAGCGAGATCTTGAAGGTGCTGGCCGAGGCCATCACCGGCCCCGGGCTGCAGGCCATCGCGCCCACCGGCAGCCCGGGCCAGTTGTGCATGCCGAACACCGCCTCCATCGCGAAGCGGTCGAACAGCCCGTCGGCCACCATCGCCTGCGCGCCGCCGCGGCCCTCCTCTGCGGGTTGGAAGATCAGGTAGACGGTGCCGTCGAAGCGCCGGTGCGTCGCGAGATGCTTGGCTGCCGCCAGCAGCATCGCCGTGTGGCCGTCGTGGCCGCAGGCGTGCATCACGCCGGCGTGGCGGCTGGCGTGGGCGAAGCGGTTGGCTTCGTGCACCGGCAGCGCGTCCATGTCGGCGCGCAGGCCCACCGCGCGGCCGCTGGTGCCGCCGTCGCGCCCGTGGACGATGCCGACGACGCCGGTGCGCGCCAGGCCGCGGTGCACCGGGATGCCCCACTCGGCCAGCCGCTCGGCCACCAGCGCGGAGGTGCGCTGCTCCTCGAATCCGAGCTCCGGGTGGGCGTGCAGGTCGCGCCGCAGCGCGGCGAAGATCGGGGCCTCGGCGGCGATGTCGGCTTCGAGCAGCGCCGGCACCGCCGCCGCGTCAGCGGCCATGGGCCCGCGTGAGCGCCTGTTCGAGGTCGGCGATCAGGTCGCCCGCGTCCTCGATGCCGACCGACAGCCGCAGAAGATCGGGCGGGGCCGGCGTGCCCGCGCCTTCGACGCTGGCGCGGTGTTCCATCAGGCTCTCGGTGCCGCCGAGCGAGGTGGCACGCTTCCACAGGTCGACATGGGCGGCGGTGGCAATCGCCGCCGCCTCGCCGCCCTTCACGCGCAGCGACAGCATGCCGCCGAAGCCGCCGTGCATCTGCCGCGCCGCCACCGCGTGTCCGGGTGCGCCGGGCAGGCCGGGGTAGAGCACCCTTTCGACGTCGCGATGGCCGGCGAAGTGCTCGGCGATGCGCTGCGCCGAGGCCGCGGCGTGGCGCACACGCAGGTACAGCGTTCGCATGCCGCGCAGCAGCAGCCAGGACTCGAAGGGCCCGAGCACGCCGCCGATCTGCGCGCGGACGGCCCGGATTCGCTGCCACAGTTCGTCGTCGGCGCGCGTGACCAGCGCGCCGGCGATCAAGTCCGAGTGGCCGCCGAGGTACTTGGTGGCGGCGTGCATCACGAGATCGGCCCCCAGTTCGAGCGGTCGCGTGAAGACCGGCGTCGCGACCGTCGAGTCGACCGCCAGCTTCGCCCCCGCGGCATGCGCCAGCGCCGCGGTGGCGGCGATGTCGGTCACGTTCCACAGCGGGTTGGCCGGCGTCTCCACCCACACCAGCTTCGTCTGCCCCGGCCGCAGTGCGGCGCGCACGGCATCGGGGTCGTCCATCGCCACCAGCTCGACCTGCAGCCCCCAGCGGGCGGCGAAGTGGACGAGCCAGTTGCGCAGCGACCAGTACATGACCTGCGGCGCCAGCACGTGGTCGCCGGGCGAGAGCGCCTGGAAGACCGCGGTCGCTGCCGCCATGCCGCTGGCGAACACCAGCGCGTGTGGCCCTTGTTCGAGCGCGGCGAGCACCGCCTCGGCCTGGTCGAACGAGGGGTTGTCGGCGCGCGCGTAGACGCGGCCCGAGCGGTACTGGTTGTCGGGGTCGCGCAGGTAGGTGCTGGAGAGGTGGATCGGCGGCGTGATCGCGCGCGTGGCTTCGTCCACCCAGCCGAGCGCCTGCGCGGCGATGCTCTCGGGCTTGACCTTGCCGCGGTCCATCGTGCCGGTCAGCCCTTCTTCGGGTTCAGCGCGATCTGCCACAAGCGGGTCATCAGCCCGAGCGTCGGGTGGGCGGACAGGCTCTGGAACAGCGGTGCGGCGTCGGCCGCCCGGCCGGCGCGCTGCAGCGCCACCGCGTACTGCAGCTGCGCCTGTGCAACGTCCGGCAGCGGGCCGCCGACCGCCACCTTCATGTACTCGAGGCCGCGTTCGGTCTGGCCGATCGAGAACAGAGCGGTGCCGGTGGTCAACGTCGTCGTCGCCGACCGGGTGTCGGCCGCGCTCGGCGGCCGTGCCGATCCGGCGGTGAGCGCGGCGCGGTCGTCGGCAGCCAGCCGGGTGTACTGCGTGCGCATCTTCTGGTGCTCGTCGGCGCCGCTGCCCTTGCCGAGCACACCCTTCGCGTAACCCGCCTCCAGCACCGCCAGCGCCTCGGCCGGCAGGCCTGCGCGGCCGGCGAGGTCGGCCAGCACCAGGTAGTCGTTGGCCTCGTCCATCGCATCGACCGCCAGCCGCAGCCGGAAGAGGTCGATGTCGTAACGCTGCTGCCAGCCCGGCTGGCGCTGCGCACGCGACAGCAGGTCGGGCCAGTAGTCGGGCTTCGGGTGTTCGCGCATCAGCCGCTCGAGCGTGCGTGTGTAGCCGTCCTCGTCCTTGATGCGCGTGTACGAGGTGGCGAGGATGCGCAGGTCCTCCTCGTTGACCGGCATGCGCTTGGCCAGGCGCTCTTCGATATGCCTGGCGGTGCCGGCGAAGTCGCTGGCGAGGAAGTAGGCGCGGGTGAGCAACGGCGCCAGCCCGGTCCAGCTGCTGCCGAGCGCGCCCGCCTGGCGGCCGGCCTCCACCGCCGCCGGGTAGTTCTTGGCCTGGAACTGCGCGCGCATCAGCGCCTCGGTCATCTGCAGCTTGTCGGCGGCGGGCAGCACGTCGGCGGCGATCGCGGTCTGCAATGCGGTCACCGACGCCGGGTACTGCTCCAGCTGCAGCAGCAGCAGCCCGCGGGTGCGCTGCAGGAAGGCGGTTTCGACCGGGGTCGCCGGGGTCTTCAGCTCGGCGATCGCCTTGTCGAGAGTGGCCAGCGCTTCGCCCGCCTTGCCGCCGCGGTGCAAGTCGATCGCCGCCTGCAGCGCGGTGCGAACCTCGGCACGCACCGACAACACCGGTGCCGATGCGGCAGGGGCTGCCGCCGGCGTCTGTGCCGGCGCAAGGAAGGGTGCAAGCAGGGCGAGAGCGACGAGCGGGGGGGCGAGCAGCTTCATGGTGCAGGGAGTCGCTGGCGGGGGCGCCGGGGCACGGGCGTGAAGGCCGGCGATCGTACGCGCAAAGCCTGCACCCCTGCCGACCGCCCGGCCACGCGATACTGCAGTTCATCGCACCGCTTGGGGAGCACGAGGAGATGATCGACCTGGTCTCGCTGCAACGCCGGCTCGACGGTCTGTTTCCGGCGCTGATGGGCATCCGCGTCACCGAGCTGGCAGCCGACCGGGTGCTGGCCGAGATGACGGTGCGGCCGGACCTCTGCACCGTCGGCGGCATTCTGCACGGCGGCGCGCACATGGCCTTCGCCGACACGCTCGGTGCCGTCGGCACGCTGCTCAACCTGCCCGAAGGCAAGCGAACGACGACCACCGACTCGAGCACGAAGTTCATCGCCGGTGCGAGAGTCGGCACCGTGATCAGCGGCGAGTCGGTCGCGCTGCACCGCGGCCGCACGACGATGGTCTGGCAGACCTCGATCCGCAGCGCCGAAGGCCGGCTGTGCGCGGTGGTGACGCAGACGCAGCTCGTGCTCGACGCCGCCTGACCGGTTCTCGGAGCACCGCAGAGATGCCGACCCGCGTTCTTCGCGCCACCCTCCGCTCCGCCGCCGTCCGCGCGCTGCACGGGCTCGGGCCGGCGGCCCTTCTCGCCCTCGGCGCCCACGCGCAGGCGCAGCTCGCGGCGCCCAACGCGGTCGAGATCTCGCCGCGGCTCACGACCTCGGGCCAGCCTTCGGCCACGGCGCTGGCGTCGCTGGCGTCGCAGGGCTACCAGGCGGTGATCTACCTCGCGCCGCCGACGGTGGGCGACGCGGTGCGCGACGAGGCGCTGATCGTCGGCCGCCAGGGGCTGGCCTTCTTCAACCTGCCGGTGCGCTTCGACCGGCCCGGCGAAGCGGACTTCGAGGCCTTCTCGGGCGTGCTTTCGGCCCTGGCCGGCCGCAAGGTGCTGGTGCACTGCCAGGTGAACATGCGCGCGTCGACCTTCGTCTTCCTGCACCGCGTGATCGCGCTCCGCGAGGACCCGCGCCCGGCGTGGGACGCGGTGACGCGTGTGTGGTCGCCCGACGGACCGTGGAAGGCGCTCGTCAAGCAGCAGCTCGCGCGGCACCGCATCGACTTCGACCCGTTCTGAACGCCGGATTCGGCAAGGAGGTCCCGGCGATGTGCCGCAGCATCAAGACGCTGTTCAACTTCGAGCCCCCGGCCACCGAGGCCGAGGTGCGCGCCGCGGCGCTGCAGTTCGTTCGCAAGCTCAGCGGCTTCCACACGCCGTCGCGCGCCAACCAGGCGGCCTTCGACCGCGCGGTGCAGCAGGTCAGCGACGCCGCGGTGGCGCTGATGGTCGAGCTGGTGACCACCGCGCCGCCGCGGGATCGCGATGTCGAAGCGTCCCGCGCGAAGGCGCGGTCGGCGGCGCGCTTCGGTGCGGCGTGAAATCGTTCCTCGGGTACCGGCCCTCGGCGGCCGATACCCGTAGGGCCGATGAACTCCATCCAGACGATCGGGCTCTCCGGGCTCGCTGCCGCGCAGGCTAGGCTGACCAGTGCCGGGCACAACATTGCCAACGCACAGACCGCAGGCTTCCACCGCCAGCGGGTCGATGCCGCGGCGTTGCCCGATGGCGGCGTCTCGGTCCGGTATGCGCGTGAACCAGCGCCGGGCGAGGACCTCGCCGCCGACCTCGTCGCGCAGCGGCAGGCAGTGGTCGACTACAAGGCCAACCTGCGCACGCTGCAGGCTGCCGACGCGATGATGGGGTCGCTGCTCGACGTGCTGGCCTGAGCGCCGCGCGACGGCGCCGCGACCCTGGCCGCCCGACCTCAGCCTTCGACGTAACTCGCCCGCGGCCGCAGCACCGTGGTCGAGGTCTGCTGCTCGAGCATGTGCGCCACCCAGCCGGCCGTCCGCCCGACGGCGAACAGCGCCGGCCCCATGCCGATCGGCAGCCCGAGCGCGGCGCAGGTGGCGGCGATCGCGACATCGATGTTGGCGCGTGGCCGCCCGGTGTCCTCCACCGCCGTCACCAGCGCCAGCATCGTCTGCACCCTCCTCGCACGCGGCGCCTGTGCCGCCGCGCGTTGCAGCAGCGGCACCGCCCGCGGGTCGCCCGCCGGGTACAGCGGATGGCCGAAACCGGGCAGCCGCTCGCCGCGGCGCAGGCGGTCGCCGACGGCGGCGGCGGCGCGAGAGGGGCCGCCGGCTTCGCTCGCGAGCCACTCCACCTGCTCGCTGGCGCCGCCGTGGCGCGGCCCGCTGCAGGCGGCGACCGCGGCGCTCAGGCAGGCGTAGAGGTCGGCGCCGGTGGAGGCGACGACCCGCGCTGCGAAGGTCGACGCGTTCAGTTCGTGGTCGGCGCACAGCACGAGCGCGGTTCGCAGCAGGTCGAGCGGCTTTCGCTTCTCGGGCAGGCCGAAGGCGCGCGCCAGCGCGATCACCGGGTCGCCGGTGGCCTGTGCCGCGGGCAGCCGCCGCGCGTCGAGCACCAGCGCCACCGAAGCTGCCAGCCGCGGGATCAGACCGCGCGCGCGAGCCATCACCGCTTCGGGCCGGGTGTCGAATCGCAGCGGGTCGGCGGCGGCGAGCACCGGCAGCACGAGCGCCATCGCGGCCAATGGGCCGCTTCCCGGCGGCAGCAGCCGCGCGAGGTCGCGCGAGTGCAGCAGCGGGCCGTCGCCGGGCCAGTGCGGCTCCTCGGGCAGCCGGCCGCTCCACAGCAGCTCGGCCACCGCCTCGAAAGGCGTGCCGTCGTCCACCAGCGCCGTGGCCAGCCGGCCGCGGTACTCGGGGCCTGCGGGGCCGATGCGCGAGATGCGCGTCTCGAGCACCGGCTCTCCGTAGCGCAGCGCCGACGCGGCCGGGCCGGCGCTGCGCGCGCGCAGCGGCTCGAGGTCCTCGCGCCGGTAGCGTCGCGCGCGGCCCGGCGGGCCGGGGCGGCTCTTGACGAGCCCACGGCTGGCGTAGGCATAGAGCGTCTCGAGCTTGATGCCGAGGTAGTCGGCGGCCTCGCGCGATGTGAGCGTGTCGTCCGGGTTCATCGGCCGTGATGTTGATTGATCGATCAAGATTGATCAATGATGGGGTGCCCGGCATCATCGGCGCGTGGCGATTCCGCCGCAGACCGAGGTGCCCGCGATGTCGATGCCGATGCCTGCCGCCGCCGTGGCGGCCCCCGCTGCCGCGTTGCCCGCCGCCACCGCGAGCGGGCTCGAAGGCGTCGTCGTCGCCGACACGCGGCTCAGCGACGTCGACGGCGAGCGCGGCCGGCTCGTGATCGGCGGGCACGACGTCGAGACCCTGGCGCGCGGGCGGGGTTTCGAGTCGCTGTGTGCGCTGCTGTGGACCGGTTCGCTGCCTTCCGATCCGGCGCCTTGGCGCGGCGCGCTCGGCCGCGCCCGGCTGCGCGCGTGGCAGCGGCTGCCGCGCCTCGGCGACGCACTGGACGCCACCGACGCGATGGACGCGCTTCGCACCGCCGTCGCGCATCTGCGGGCCGACGAAGCCGACGACGCCGCGTCGCTGCGGCTCGACCTCACCGCTTCGGTGGCGGTTTTCGCTGCGGCCTGGGCGCGGCACCGCGGCGGGTTGCCCCCGCTCGCGCCCGATGCGACGGCCGGCCATGCGGCCGACTTCCTGCGCATGGCCGGCGCCATCGTGTCGGCGGGTGCCGAGTCCGATGCCCGCGCCGCGGCGCTCGACGCCTACCTCGTCACCGCCGCCGACCACGGCATGAACGCGTCGACCTTCACCGCCCGCGTGGTGGCGTCGACGCAGTCCGACGCGGTGTCGGCGGTGGTGGCCGCGATCGGAGCGCTGAAGGGGCCGCTGCACGGCGGCGCGCCGGGCCCGGTGCTGGCGATGCTCGACGAGATCGGCGAGCCCGTTCGCGCCGCGGCGTGGATCGCGGACCGGCTGGCCACGGGCCAGCGCATCATGGGCATGGGCCACCGCGTCTACCGCGTGCGTGACCCGCGCGCGGCAGTGCTCGAGCAGGCGGTCGAGCGGCTGCAGCGGTCCGGCGTAAACAGCGACCGCCTCGCGCTGGCGCGGGCGGTCGAGGCGGTGGCGCTGGCCTCGCTGAAGGAGCACCGGCCCGAGCGGCGCATGGCCGCCAACGTGGAGTTCTACACCGCGGTGGTGCTCGACGCGGTCGGGCTGCCGCAGGAGCTGTTTGCCGCCACCTTCGCGGTGGCGCGGGTCGCCGGCTGGCTGGCCCATGTCGACGAGCAACGCGCATGCGGGCGGCTGATCCGGCCCGCATCGCGCTATGTCGGCCCGATGCCGCAGGCGCTCGCGTCCGCCTGACCCGCGGCGGCGGCCTCAGCGGCCCGTCGCGTCCCGCTGCGGCCGCAGCACCCACAGCAGGTGGACGCCGAACAGCGCCAGCGAGGCCGCGAAGACCAGCCCCTGCGCCTGCGCCGACCAGGTCGGGAACCAGGCGAACACCAGCGCGAACGGCGCCGCGCCGATCGCCGTCGACGTCATCACCTCGGACAGGGTGGTGCGCTCGCTGAAGAGGCCGAGCGCGTACGACAGCACGTCGACCGGAAAGGTCATCCGCAACGATACCAGCGAAGCGAGCCGGTGCCGGGGGTGGATCAGGCGCTCGATGTCGGCGTGCCGCTGGACCGCGGGGAAGCGCCGCACGATCCATTGCCGTGCACGACGGGCCAGCACGAACGACGCCGCCGAGCCGAGGATCCAGCCCAGCAGCAACAGCGCGGCCGTCGCCAACGGCCCCCAGGAAGGCACCACCAGCGGCACCAGCGGCAGGTTGCTCGCCACCGGCAGCACCACCGCAAGCGCCGAGCTGGCGACGAATGCGACGAGGCCGAGGACCGGGTGTGTCGACAGCGCCCGTTCGATCGGCAGCGCGAACTCGTGCGCCGCCCACAGGCCGGCGCCGAAGAGCAGCACCACCCACAGCGCGGAGCGAAGCGCCGGCAGCAGCTCGGCCCAGGTGAGCGTGGCCCGCAGCCAAGGGGAGCGGGCGTTCACGGCAGCCCGGGCTGTGAGACCGCCCGCTCGAACGGCGCCATGCGCGTGGGCACGACACCGTCGAGGACGCGGTGCGGGCTCGCGCCGGGCGCTGCGCCGGGAACGACCCGCACCGACAAGAGCCACCGGCGAGAAGCCGCGGTGAAGAGCATGGTCAACGCTTGCCACCCAGGATCGGTCGACCATACTGCCATCGGCGCCGGACGGCGGTGACCGTCGCCGCAGATCCGGCACCGTGAGCGGGGGACGAATGCACCGCATCGCGACGGCGGCTCTGTGCCTGCTGCTGGCCCATCCCGGCGCCGCGCCGGCCGCGCCCTGGGTCAGTGGCTACTATGCGTCGTACAGCGAAGCCGTGGCCGGCATGGCGCCGGACCAGTTCGACTACACGGCGCTGACGCACGTGATCCACTGGCCGGTGGTGCCGCGAAGCGACGGTACGCTGGTCGATCCGGCTACCTACGGCATGACGGCCGCGCAGTCGGCGACCGTCGTCGCGCGCGCGCGCGCCGCGGGCACCAAGGCGCTGCTCGGCTTCGGCGGCGACGTCGCATCGGTCGGCGAGGGCTGGCGCGGTGCGACGACGCCGGGCAACCGCGCGCGGCTGGTCGCCAACATGGTCGGCCTGATGCGCGAGCGCGGCTACGACGGCATCGACATCAACTGGGAGGGGTTGGTGCCGGCCGACGAGCCGCAGTTCGCCGCCTTCGTCGGCGAGCTTCGCGCGGCGCTCGATGCCATCCAGCCGCGGCCGCTGCTGACCTGGGTGCCGACGACCGGCTGGCAGGCGCCTGTTTCCGCGACCGCCGCGACGATGCAGCACTTCGACCAGATCAACCTGCAGACCTACGTGATGTCCGGGCCGTACCCGGGCTGGGTGACCTGGTTCAACTCGCCGCTGTACAGCGGCGGCGCGGTGTTCCCGAGCACCGGCGGCGCCCTGCCGTCGGTCGATGCCGAGGTCGCACGTTATCGCGCTGCGGGTGTCCCGGCGGCGCGGCTGGGCATCGGCGTGCAGTTCGACGGCTTCGTCTGGTCCGGAGGCCGCGGCACCACGACCGGCGGCGTCAGCGCGCCGCGCCAGGTCTTCGACGACACGGCCGCTCCGGCGGTGACGGTGCTGCGCCATGCCGAGGTGCTGGCGCAGTACGGCGCGGCGCCCGGCTGCCGCCGCTTCTTCGATGCCGTCGCTCGCGTGCCGTGGATCGGCTGCGACCGCATCAACGATGCCGACGACCGCTTCGTGAGCTTCGACGACGAGGCGGCGATCGGCGAAAAGGCCCGCTACGTCGCGCAACAAGACCTCGGCGGGCTCTTCGTGTTCGAGCTGTCGGGCGACTTCCGGCCCGGCGAGAGCGGCAGCGCGCGACATCCGCTGCTCGCCGCGCTGAAGGCTGCGCTGCGCGTTCCCGCGCCGCCGCAGAACCTGCTCGGCCTCGCGGCCGGCTCGGAGGTCGTGCTGTCGTGGCTGAACGGCACCGGTGGCGGCACACCGGCGGCATTGCGGCTCGACGTCGGCAGCGGCGCGGCGCAGGCTTCGTTCACCTTGCCGGTCGGCGAGTCGTTCCGCCATGCCGGCGTGCCGCCGGGGCGTTACCACCTGACGCTGAGCGCCGTCAACGACGCCGGCAGCAGCGCGCCGTCGAACGCCATCGTGCTCGACTTCCCCACGCCGTGCAGCGGCGTTCCGGGCGTGCCGACGGGCCTGCAGCTGGCCCGGAGCGGCAGCACGCTGAGCGTGAGCTGGCTGCCGCCGGCGCAGGGACCGGCGCTGACCGGCTACGAAGTGCGGGTCTCGGGCACGTACGTCGGCAGTTTCGCGACCACCGAGCGCGCGATCGGCGGCAGCGTCCCGCCGGGAACCTACGGCATCAGCGTGAGCGCGATCAACCCGTGCGGTTCCGGAGCCGCCACCCCCGCGCTGACGGCCAGCGTGCCGTGACAACGGCGGCCGGAACAAGGCGTGCCCGGCGCCGCGCCGCAGCGGCTTCAAGATCGCCGCGTGCCGCTGAACGTCTCGCCCGAGGACCAGGCGGCCGAGGCTGCCTTCCGCAGGACAGGTGACCCGCACGCGTCGTCGGCGACCTCGGCGCCGCGCCAGGCTCTAGTCGTGCACCCAGAAACCGCGGTCGCGGAAGTCGTCGCTCGCCCACCAGCTTGCACCGGCGCTGCCGTAGCGGCGGTTCACCGCGCCGGCCTGGCTCTGCAGCGGCTGCGTCACGTTCCCGTCGGCGTCGCGCAACGCGCGGTGGCCGTCGTCTTCGGGCACCACGACGGTGACATGGCCAGGCAGCCCCGGCGCCGCGCGGTCGGCGCAGACGACGCCGACGCCACCGGCATTGGCCGCGGCCTGCAGCGCGCTGGCGTCGAACACCCGCCGCCAGCCGAAGGCCACCCCCCACTCCGACAGCCACGCGAAGAGATCGTCGGCGCGCATCTCGCGAACGGTGTCGCCGTAGGCCACCGCCGGCACCTGGCCCTGACCGATGGCCACCAGCGCCGGCCCCGTCCACCACACACGCGGCAGGTAGGCGCCGGAGAGGTAGCCGTAGTCGGCGGCGTAGACGTTGCAGAAGGTCGCGCCCGGCGTGCGCCGGTAGCGGGCGCTGGTCTCGACGCCCAGCCAGTCGGCGATCGTGCGCAGCTGCGCTCGGCGGGTGGCGGCATCGGTGGCGGGGTCGCGCACCGGGCGCCCGGGTTCGCCCGGGGGGAAGGCGCGGCCGTCGGTCGACGCACGGGTGGCCGCGGGGTGGTTCTCTCGCAGGCTCACCGCCGGCACCGCCGGTCGGGGCGGGGCCGGCGGTGGCACCGGCGGTGCCTCGCCGGCGGCTTCGACGCGCGACGCCGCGACATGGCCGATCACCTCGCCGCCGCCAAAGTTCGTCCGCACGCGCAGCCAACCCGGCGCCGAGACCCCGAGCAACTGCAGCTCGTGCCCCTGTGGCAGCAACGTGATCGGGGCGCCGAACACGGTGGTCGGCAGGTGGCGCAGGTTGGCGCCTTCGGCCTTGACGCGGCGGCGCTCGCCGTCGCCGGCTCCGAGCGCGAAGCCCACCGGCTGGAACTGGCCGAATCCGTCCTGCGCCTCGCAGCGCTGGAAGGCGTCGCCCAGCGCGCACAGCGTCTGCCCGGTGTTGCGGTGCTGCCGGACATGCCAAGCGGTGAAAGTGGCCGACTCGCGCCAGCCGGTGGCCTCGGCGAGCCAGGCGAAGTCGACGAACGGCAGCTCGCGCGCCAGCCGGCAGGTCAGCCCCGAGCCGTAGACGCCGATGCGCAGGTAGGCCTGGCCCTTGCCGGCCTCGTCGAAGGCCGCCTTCGCAGCCCGCAGGTAGGGCAGCACCAGGCTGCGGACCTGCGAGGTGCTGAAGTCGGTGTCGACCGCGAAGTACACCGCGCTGCCCGGGCTCTGGCCGACCTGGCCGGCGTAGGTGAGTGCCGAGACCGCGTCGAGCCTGCCGCGCTCGGCGCCGAAGTCCTGCGGCTCGCGGCCGCGGTCTTGGTAGACGGTGGCGAGCGCAAGCCCGGCGCGCGCCAGCAACGCGGCCTCGCGCGGGTGCAAGCGCTTCTCGGGTTGTTGCGTCGTCCGCGAGTGGTAGCGGATCACGAAACGCCGGCCGTCGGCGGCCAGGCAAGCGGCCGAGGTTTCGCAGCGGCGGTTGGTCGACAGGCCTTCGAGCATCAACGCCTCCTTCGCGATCGGGCCGCGGTGTCGTCCCGGCCTCGCCGCGGCGATTGTGGCGGCCGGCCGGGCGGGCAGCATCCTCTCGCGGGGGGCTTCGTGCAACAAAGGAAACCACGCCCCGCCAGCGACGAAGGGCGCGTGAAACCGCGCGGCGCGACGATTCGTGCATCAACCGAAGCCAACCAGCAAGAGGCACCCGATGACCGCCTTCGCCCTCACCCGCCGCGCGCTGCTGCGCGCCGCCGCCGCGCCGATGCTCGCCGCCGCCGGCGGCGCGGGTGCCGCGCGCCCCGACGCCGCTGCCGACATCCGCATGGTCTCCGAGGCCGGCCCCTACCGCCAGCTGGCCGACCGCTTCGTCGACCGTGCGATGGCCGGCGATGCGGCGGCGGCGCTGGCGATGATCAGCCAGCAGATGCTCGACCGTGTCGGCACCGCGGCCGTCCGGCGTGCGCTCGACGCACAGATCGTGCCGTTTTTCGTCCAGGGCGAGAAGGTCGGCCGCAGCGTGACGATCACGCGCACCACCGACGCCGCCGGCCAGACCGGCTTCGCCTTCTACATGTGGATGCAGCCGCGCGGTGGTGGCGAGCCGCGGCCTTTCACGCTCTATGTCGTCGAGGAGCAGGGGCGCAAGGTGCTGGCCAACGTCGTCCCCGACCGGCTGGTGCCCGGCCGCCACAGCTGATGCCGGCGGCCGGCGGCGGCGCTTGCCGGGCGAATAGCGGACGATGCTAATATCAGCACATACTGATGAGCGGCATGCATCTCGCCCGACCCCTGGAGCGATTGGCCACCAGGGCCGCTGCCTGTCTGCTCCTGTGGCTCGTCGCGACATCACCCTCGCTGGCGCAGAAGGTGCGCGCGGTGCCGGTGGCCGACCGCGTGTGGATGGTTCAGGGTGAGGCCGCGATGGGGTCGGCGGCCAACCGCAACTTCATCTCCAACGCGGGTTTTGTCGTCACCGACGAAGGTGTGGTCGTCGTCGACGCGCTCGGCTCGCCGGCGCTCGCCGAGGAGCTTCTGGCCGAGATCCGCCGCGTGACGCCGCTGCCGCTGCGCTGGGTGATCGTCACCCACTACCACGCCGACCACATCTACGGCCTGCAGGTGCTGCGCGGCGCCGGCGCGAAGGTGTTGGCCCACCGCGATGGCCGGACTTACCTGAGCTCCGACACCGCGGCGCTTCGGCTGAAGGCCAGCCGCGAGGAGCTGTTCCCGTGGATCGACGAGAACACCCGGCTCGTCGAGGCCGACGAGTGGATCGGCGACGAGCGGCGGCTGGTGCTGGGCGGCACCGAGATCGTCGTTCGCCCGGTCGGCCCGGCTCATACGGCCGAGGACCTGGTGGTGTGGCTGCCGGCGCAGCGCACGCTGTTCGCCGGAGATCTCGTCTTCCGTGGCCGAATCCCGTTTGTCGGCCAGGCCGACAGCCGCGGCTGGCTGGCATCGCTCGACCGCCTGCTCGCCGACGGCGCGACCACCATCGTTCCCGGCCACGGGCCGGTGTCGGCCACCGCGCGCGAGGACTTGCAGTTGACGCGCGACTACCTTGCGCACCTGCGCCGGACGATGGGGGAGGCGGCAGCGACACTCGAGCCCTTCGACGAGGCCTACGCCCGCACGGACTGGTCGCGCTTCGAGCGGCTGCCCTTGTTCAAGGCGGCCAACCGCATCAATGCCTACAACACCTACCTGCTGATGGAGCAGGCCGGGCGTTGATTTTCGTCATCTGAAGGAAAATCGTCGCCCGTGCCGTCAGCCGCAGGCGCGGTCGGCCGTTGAAGGCAATCCACCGCTCTCTTCCGACAAAGGAACATTCCGCATGTTGCTGCGCTCCTTCGCCCTCTCCGCCATGCTGGCCGCCACCGCCGCCCCCGCGCTGGCCAGCAGCGCGCTCGCCCAGAAGCACCAGTGCCTGGCCTGCCACACCGCCGACAAGAAGCTGGTCGGCCCCGCCTACCAGGAAGTGGCCAAGAAGTATGCCGGCCAGAAGGACGCCGAGGCCAAGCTGGTCGAGAGCATCCGCAAGGGCGGCCAGGGCAAGTGGGGGCCGGTGCCGATGCCGCCGCAGCCAGGCCCGAGCGACGACGAACTGAAGGCGATCGCGAAGTGGGTACTCGGCGGCGCCAAGTAGCCGCATCGGCCTGGTTTCTCGCCGCGGCCGCCGCACTGCCGGCGGCCGCGCAGCAGCCACCGCAACCGCCGGCGCTGGCCACCTATGCCGATGCCGACCTCGCGCTCGGCGAGAAGCTCTACCGTGAACACCGCTGCGCCGAGTGCCATGCGCGCAGGGTGGGCGGCGACGGGTCAGCCATCTACCGGCCGCAGGGGCGCATCAACACGCTGGGCGCGCTGCGTGGCATGGTCGACTACTGCAGCACCGAGCTGAACCTCGGCCTCTTTCCCGAAGAGGTGACCGCGGTGGCCGCGGTGCTTCAGCGCGACCGCTACCGCTTCCCCGCCGCGCGCTGAAGAGAAACCCCCTGGCCCGGACTGCGGCCGGCATCCCTACAGCCGCCCCGCGGTGCCGAACCCGAACAGCCTGGCCACCAGCCGGGTTGGGAACTGCCGCACGGCGTCGTTGTAGTTCTGCGCCGCGTCGTTGAACAGCTGGCGCGCAAAACCGAGCCGTGCATCGGCCTCTCGCAGTGCGGCCAGCGGGCCGGCGACGGCCGCCTCGGCGCCCAGCCCGGGGTGCTGATCGAGCAGCGCCAGCACGCGGCTGGTGCTGCCGGCCGATGCACTCTCGGCAACTGACGCCGCGGCGGCCAGCGCGGCCATCACCGGCCGTGCGCGCAGCGCAGCGAAGGCGCGCTGGGCATCCAGCTGCGCGGCCAGCCAGGCGTCGAGCGTGCTGCGTTCGGCGGTCATCGGCTCGGCCACCGCGGCGGCGAGCGCCTGGGCAGCCGCGGCGCGCCGCTGCACGAAATCGTGTCCCTGCGCGAGTGTCTCGCCGATCGTGCTGCGCAGCGCCACCAGCCGGTTGTAGGCGCCGACCATCCAGAACACGATCACCGCGCCGACCGCCAGCGCGATCCATTGCGCGCCGCTCATCAGCGGCACCCGTTGGCCACGCCGCCCTTCAGCGGCGCAGCTCGCCCTGACCGAAAACGACCCACTTCAGCGACGTCAGCCCTTCCAGCCCGACCGGCCCGCGGGCGTGGAACTTGTCGGTGCTGATGCCGATTTCGGCACCGAGACCGTACTCGAAACCGTCGGCGAAGCGCGTGCTGGCATTGACCATCACGCTCGCCGAATCGACCTCGCGCAGGAAGCGCATCGCGTTCGGGTGGTGGGTGGTCAGGATCGCATCCGTGTGGTGCGAGCCGTAGCGGTTGATGTGCGCCACCGCTTCGTCGAAGCTGTCGACAACCTTGATGCTGATGACGTGGTCGAGGTACTCCTCGCTCCAATCGGCTTCGGTGGCCGGCACCACCTTCGGCAACCCCTGCAGGAGCGCCACAGCGCGCGGGCAGGCGCGCATCTCGACGCCCTTGGCCGCGAACACCGCGCCGATGCGGGGCAGGAACGCCGCCGCCTGCGCGGCGTGCACGAGCAGCGACTCGGCGGCATTGCAGGGGCTGACCTTCTGCGTCTTGGCGTTGTCGGTGACTGCCACCGCCATGCCGAGGTCGACCTCGGCGTCGACATAGACATGGCAGTTGCCGTCGAGGTGCTTGATCACCGGCACCCGCGCTTCGCGCGAGATGCGCTCGATCAGCCCCTTGCCCCCGCGCGGGATGATGACGTCGACGTACTCGGGCATCGTGATCAGCTGGCCGACCGCGGCGCGGTCGGTGGTCTCGACGAGTTGCACCGCGTCGGCCGGCAGCCCGGCTTCGACCAGCGCTGCCTGCACCAGGCGCCACAGCGCGAGGTTGGACTGCAGCGCCTCCGACCCGCCGCGCAGGATGCAGGCGTTGCCACTCTTGATGGCCAGCGACGCTGCCTCGATCGTGACGTTGGGGCGGCTCTCGTAGATCATGCCGAAGACACCGAGCGGCACACGCATGCGGCCGACCTGGATGCCGCTCGGCTGGCGCTTGACCTCGCTGATCTCGCCCACCGGGTCGGGCATCGCGGCGATCTGCTCGCAGCCGAGCGCGACCGTCTCGATCGCCTCCGGCGTCAGCTCGAGCCGTCCGACCAGCGGCGCCGCCAGGCCCGCAGCCCGGGCGGCGCCGAGGTCCTTCGCATTGGCCTCTCGCAGCGCAGGCGCTGCGGCGCGCAGCCGCGACGCCAGCGCGGCCAGCGCGGCGTTCTTTGCGGCGGTGCTGGCCGCGGCCATCGTGGTGGCCGCGACGCGCGCCGCCGTGCCCACGTGGGCCATGTAGGCGGGGATGTCGGCGATGTCCATGAGGGCCGCGATTGTCGCAAACCGCGATGCCGCGCGCATCGCACCTCCGCAAGGCCGCAGGGGGCGAGGCTCGCGATCCGGGTCTCCCGGTCGCGAACGCTCCCCCTCGGGGGGCGGAGGCCGGACGCGGTCGGTCCGGTGGACCGACCGCGCCTGCCGACGAGCCGGGCCACTGGCCCGGCGCGGCCTGCAAGGTCCGGCCCGGAGGGCCGTAGAGGGCTACATCAAAGCCCGAGCCACTTGCCAAGCGCCAGCATCGCCGCTTCGTCGTACGCCATGAACCCGCGCAGCTTGCTCGGTTCGAGCTTCTTGCGGCCGTCGTCGCTGGCATCGAGCCCGACGAAGTAGTCGCGCAGCGCCGCCACCTGTTCGGCGCTGATCGACGGCCCGGCCAACAGGTGCTTGATCGGCACCGCCTTGCTCTGCGCGATGACCTTGCCACCCTTGGCCTGCCAATCCCTCACCACCGCATTGGCCGCCGTCGCCCCGGCATGGGTCAGCGTGTGCTCCACGTAAAAGGGCACTGCATCCTGGTAGCGGGTGTAGTGGAGCTGCACGTTTTTCGGGTCGCCGACGGCGTCGCGCAGCGTCGCGCGAACCATCCACGCGGTGATCGAGTCCTCGTCGGGGGCGCCGAGCCGCAGCCCCTTCAGCTCGGCAACACTCTTGAGCGCCGAGTCGGAGCGGACGATGAAGCTGGCGCGGTAATTCTCGAAGCCCTTGGCCACCGCGATCAGCTTGTAGCCGCTGTCGCGGATGGCGCGGATCGAGTGGTGCGCCGGGTGGACGAGCGCGATGTCGTAGGCCTTCTCCTCGAGGCCTTTGCGCAGCGTCGGGTAGTGGCTGATCGGCTCCACCTGAACCGGCTGGCGCAGGATCTTCGAGAGGTCGGCGGCGATCGTCGCGTAGCGGGCGCGAATCTCGTCGTTGGACACCCGGTAGGTGACCCCTTCGTTGACCGCCATCACCAGCGCCTGGGCGGCGGGGAGCGCAGACACCATCGCCAGCGCGAGAACAACACGCAGAGTTCGGCGCCACATCTTCGCCACCTCGTCATCGTTTCGGTCGCGGCGCGGTCGCGCCGGGTCGGCTCCGGTACGCCCAACCCGCACCGGGCACGGCATTGTGCGTCAGCGTGACAGCACGGCAAGCACGCCGAGCCACAGCGACGCCGTGATCGCGAAAGCAGCGGTGGAAATCACGATCGCCGCGGTGGCCTCGGCCTCCAGCGTCTCGTAGCGCTGGCTGAAGATCAGCGCGTTGCTGCCCACCGGCAGCGCCGCCATCAGCACCACCACCGACAGCGGCAGCCCGCCGAGGCCGAAGCCCCACCACGCGGTGGCCAGCACCAGCGCCGGCAGCACCAGCAGCTTCAACACTGTGATGACGACCGCGGCGCGAATGCGGCCCTGCAGGTCGTAGTAGGCCAGCGTGAGCCCGATCAGCACCAGGCAGATCGGCACCACCGCCGATCCGAGGGAGGCCAGTGCCTCGTCGAGCACCGGGTGCAGCTCCAGCCCGGCGAGGTTGCATGCCAGGCCGGCCAGCACCGGCAGCACCACGGGGTGGACGATGGTGTTGGTCAGCGTCTGGCGAAGCGTCGGCAGCAGCCGCTGCTCGCCGCCGTGGCGCGCGACGTCGAGCTCGGCCAGCACCGTCAGCACCGAGAGCAGGATGATCGCGTGCAGGCTCACCAGCGCGACGTGGATCTCGAGGCCGCGCTGCCCGAAGAGCGCCGCCGCGAGCGGGATGCCGACCTGCACGCTGTTGCCGAAGGTGGCCGCGATCGCCCTCACCGAAGGTGCCGCCGCACCATGGCCCTCGGCCCGACCCGAAGCCCGCTGCCAGACATACACCGCCAGCAAGAAGGCGAGCACCGGAACGAAGAACGCGGCAACCGTACGCCACGGCATGGTCGCGAAGTCGAGCGCCGCGGTGGTTCGGAACATCAGCGCCGGCACCAGCAGGTAGAAGGCGACGTTGCCCAGCAGCCGCGGCGGGTCGGCGCCGGCGCCGGCCGACTCGGGCGGAACCGGCTCCGCCGGGCCGCTCGACCCCCCTTGGGGGGCGGTGGCGTGCCGCCTGGGGGCGCCATCCAGCCAGCGCATGCGGCCGACCACCCAGCCGAGGGCGACGGTGAGGATGATCGCCAGCAGCTTGTGGAAGACGGCGATCGTCAAGCGCGCCTCTGCGGCCTCAGCCGGCGGTGGCCTTCTTCGCGGGCGCCTTCTTCGCCGGCGCACGTGCTGCGCGCGGTTCGAACTCGAACACCACCTTGCCTTCCTTCGCGTCGTAGGCGAGGAAGGCCTTGAACTTGCGCCGCGTCTTGTTGGAGACGAAGTTCTCGAGCAGGCTGGTCCTGCCGCCGGCGAGCAGCTTGCTCATCTCCTCGCGCGCCACAGGCTGCTGCAGGATCACCTTGCCGCTCTTGAAGTCGCAGGTGACATGGGCGCCGACGGCATGCTCGCAGACATAGCTGGTGCCATGTTCGTAGACATGGCCCTTGCACTTCGGGCAGGTACCGAGCGAGGTCTGGTCGGAGAAGTCGACCGGCTCGCCGTCGCTCTGGCCGGCCTTGGCCTCGTCGCCGAAATCGAACTCGAGCTTCCAGTTGTCGATCTCGCCGTCGTAGACGAGCTTGAGCTCGGCGGTGAACGGCCAGCCGGCCTTCGAACGGAAACCTTCGAGCGGGCCGATCCTGCGTTCGCGCAGGAAGGCCTCGGCCTCGGCGGTCTCGAACGCGCGGCCGGCGGGGATCTTGGTGATCGAGAAGCCGCAGCCCTCCTGGTTGCCGTCGCTGCCGGTGCAGGCGTAGCGGCGGTAGTTCTCCTTCACGACGCCGCCGCACTTCGGGCAGGGTGTCGCGAGCGTCGCGTAGTCGCCGGGGATGGTGTCGCGGTCGTACTCCTTGGCCTTGCGGACGATGCGCTCGGCCATCTTGGCGATCTCGGCCATGAACCGGTCTCGGTCCAGCCGGCCATGCTCCATCTCGGCGAGCTGGTACTCCCAGTTGCCGGTGAGCTCGGGCTTGGTCAGGTCGTCGACATCCAGCCCGCGAAGCAGCGTCATCAGCTGGAAGGCCTTTGCCGTGGGCACCAGATCGCGGCCCTCGCGCAGCATGTACTTTTCGAGGATCAGCCCCTCGATGATCGCGGCGCGCGTCGCCGGCGTGCCGAGGCCCTTTTCGGCCATCGCTTCGCGCAGTTCGTCGTCGTCGATCAGCTTGCCCGCACCTTCCATCGCCGACAGCAGCGTCGCCTCGTTGTAGCGCGGGGGCGGGCGGGTCTGCAGCGCCTTGGCCTCGGCGCTCTCGGTGCGCACGAGTTCGCCCTGCTTCACCGGCACCAGGTTGGCGTCCTCGTCCTGTGCTTCCTTGCCGTAGACCGCCAGCCAGCCCGGATTGACGAGCACCTTGCCGTTGGTCTGGAAGGTGTGGCCGGCGGCCTCGCTGATGCGGGTGGTCACCAGGTACTCCGCCGGTGGGTAGAAGACGGCAAGGAAGCGCTTGACCACGAGGTCGTAGACCTTCAGTTCCGCCTCGGTCAGGTGCTTCGGTGGCTGAAGCGTCGGGATGATCGCGAAGTGGTCCGAGATCTTGGTGTTGTCGAACACCCGCTTGCCCGGCTTCACGTAGCCCGCGTCGAGGCCTTTGCGGGCGTGAGACGACACCTCGCGCAGCGGTCCCGGCAGGTCCTCGTCGGCGATGGCGGCGAAGGTCTTCCGGACGACGCCGAGGTAGTCCTCGGGCAGGTGCCGCGAGTCGGTCCGCGGGTAGGTCAGCACCTTGTGCTTCTCGTACAGCGCCTGCGCGATCGACAACGTCGTCTTGGCCGAGTAGCCGAAGCGGCCGTTGGCCTCGCGCTGCAGCGTCGTCAGGTCGTACAGCAGCGGGCTGCTCTGCGTGCTCGGCTTCGACTCCTCGGTCACCTTCGCCGGCTGGCCGAGCACCGCCTGCACGATGGCCTGCGCGTCAGCCTCGGCCCACAGCCGGTCGGCCCGAAGCTCGGGGTCGTCGGGGTTCTTCTTCCACTTCGGGTCGAACCACTTGCCCTCGTAGAGGCCGGCCTCGGCGTCGAAGGTGGCGCGCACCTCCCAGTAGTCGCGCGGCACGTGCCTGCGGATCTTCTCCTCGCGCTCGACGACGATCGACAGCGTCGGAGTCTGCACGCGGCCAACGGTGGTGAGGAAGAAGCCGCCGTCGCGTGAGTTGAAGGCGGTCATCGCGCGGGTGCCGTTGATGCCCACCAGCCAGTCGGCCTCGGAACGGCTGCGCGCCGCATCGGCCAGGCCCTGCATTTGGGCGTCGCTGCGCAGCTGCTCGAAGCCGTCGCGGATGGCCTGCGGCGTCATGCTCTGCAGCCACAGACGCTGGATCGGCTTCGGACAGGGCTTGTCGCCGAAGGCGTACTGAACGATCAGCCGGAAGATCAGCTCGCCCTCGCGCCCAGCGTCGCAGGCGTTGACGAGCGCAGTGACGTCCTTGCGCTTGACCTGCCGCACGACCGCCGTCAGCCGGCTCTTGGCCTTGTCGATCGGCGCCAGGTCGAAGTGCGGCGGCACCACCGGCAGGTGGGCGAAGCTCCACTTGCCGCGCTTGACCTCGTACTCCTCCGGCGCCTTGATCTCGACCAGATGGCCGACGGCGGACGTGACGATGTACTGCTCGTTCTCGAAGTGGTCGGCGTGTTTCTCGAACTTGCCCGCCTCCGGGGTCAATGCGCGGACGATGTCCTGCGCCACGCTCGGCTTCTCGGCGATGATGACAGTCTTTCCCATGCGCTTTCTTTGTTCGTCGCGGCTCGCCGTGGGTACGGCAGGCCGTGCCTAAAATCCGCGGCTCTCGCGCGCACGTACGCGCGCGCCCATGATTTCAATGTACCGAATGACGAAGTCCATGCAAGGCGAGAGCCGCTCTGCCAAGCGGCGCGCCAGCGGCCGGCCGCAGCGCACGGAGTCCAACCGGGGGGGCGGTGCATCGGCGGCGGGACGGCGAATCCAGGTGCGGCGATCGGGCGTGCATGGCAAGGGGGTGTTCGCGCTGCGCGCGATCCCTGCCGGCGAACGCATCATCGAATACAGGGGCGAGGTCATCACCTGGCACGAGGCGCTGCGCCGCCACCCGCACGACCCGAGCGACCCCAACCACACCTTCTACTTCCACATCGACGACAAACACGTCATCGATGCCAACGTCGAAGGCAACGCGGCACGCTGGATCAACCACTCGTGCAGCCCGAACTGCGTCGCCGACGAGACCGGTGGCCGCGTCTTCATCAAGGCGCTGCGCGACCTCGCGCCCGGCGAGGAGCTGTTCTACGACTACGGGCTGATCATCGACGAGCGCTACACGCCCAAGCTGAAGAAGGAGTACGAGTGCCGCTGCGGTGCGGCCTCGTGCCGGCGCACGATGCTGGCGCCCAAGCGCCGCTGACGGCAGCGATGCCCGCCCAGACCGCACTCGACTGGGCACCCGCTGCGCTGCAGCGGCAGCTGGAACGGGTTCTGCCCGGAGTGCACGTGCTGGCGCTTGCCGACACCGACTCGACCAACACGCAGCTCGTCCACCGTGCCCGCGATGGCGACACGCGCCCCTGCCTGCTGGTGGCCGAGTCGCAAGCCGCCGGCCGCGGCCGGCTCGGGCGCCGCTGGGTGTCGCGTGCCGGTGTGTCGCTGACTTTCTCGCTCGGGCTCACGCTCGCACCGCGGGACTGGTCGGGGCTCTCGCTTGCGGTCGGGGTTGCGGTTGCCGACACGATCGAGCCGCCACGGAGAGGGCTCGCGCCGAGGCTGCAGCTCAAGTGGCCGAACGACCTCTGGCTCGTCGAGGCCGATGTCACCGCCGGTGAAATCCGCTGGCGCAAGCTCGGCGGCATTCTTGTCGAGACGGTGCCTCGCCCCGGCTGCGCGCGCCACGCCGTGGTCGGCATCGGCATCAACGTCAAGCCCGGGCTGCCGGCCGATGCCGTGTTCGGCGGCGGCGCGGCCTGCGTGCAGGAGCTGGTGGCTTCGGTCGACGCACCTGGGCTGCTGGCGGCGCTGGCGCTGCCGCTCGCACAGGCGCTGCGCCGATTCGAGGCAGAGGGCTTCGCGCCCTTCGCTGCCGCCTACGCCCGGCGCGACCTGCTGCGCGGGCGGGAGGTTGTCACCACGCTCGACACCTGCCCCGACGGGCACGCCGAGGGGGTCGATGCCGACGGTGCACTGCTCGTCCGCCGCGGCGTCAGCCTCCACCGCGTGGCCGGAGGCGAGGTCAGTGTGCGCCCGCAGCGCAGCGCCGCCGCCGGAGCGGCCTGATGCTGCGCACGCTGCTCGTGCTGCTGCTGCTGGCCAACGCCGGCGTCTTCGCCTGGACCCAGGGCTGGCTGGCCCCCTGGGCGCCCGCGCCCCGGCCCGAGGCACGCGAGCCCGAGCGGCTGCAGGCGCAGGTGAGGCCGGAGCTGATCACCGTGATGACGCCGAAGGCAGCGAGCGCCGCGATGGCCGCCGCGCGTGATGCCGAGGTCTGCCTCGAGGCCGGGCCGCTCGCCGAGGGTGCGGTCGAGGCTGCCGAGTCCGCGCTGACCCAGAACAGCGTGCCCGACGGCAGCTGGACGCGTGAGGCGGTCTCGAAAGGCCCGATGTTTGCCGTCTACATGGGCCGCTTTGCCGACCGTGAAGTGCTTCGCAGCAAGGCCGACGAGCTCAAGCGCCTGCAGATCGCCTACCAGGAAGTGAACGCGCCGCCGCTGCTCGCCCCCGGCTTGAAGCTGTCGACGCACGACGAGCGTGCTGCCGCCGAAGCGGCGCTCGCGCAGCTGACTCAGAAGGGCGTGCGCACTGCTCGTGTGGTCGAGCTGCCGTCGACCACCGGGACCCAGGTCTGGCTGCGTGTGGCCCGTGCTGACACCGAGATGCAGCTGCGGCTGAAGGCGCTGCCGGCGGCAGCGCTGGCCGGCGGATTCGTGCCCTGCCGATCGCCGCAGTGACGCTGGGGTTGCCCGGTCAGGGCGTCCACCAGTAGCGAACGAAGTGGAAGAACACCGGCGCTGCGAAGACCACCGAGTCGAGCCGGTCGAGCATGCCGCCGTGGCCTTCGATCAGGCGCCCCCAGTCCTTGACGCCGCGGTCGCGCTTGATGGCCGACATCACGAGCCCGCCGAGGAAGCCCATCAGGCAGAGCACGAACGACATCGCCGCCGCCTGCAGCACCGTGAAAGGAGTGATCCAGGCAAGCGCGGCGCCGAGCGCGGTGGCGCTGGCGACACCGCCGGCCAGACCCTCCCAGGTCTTGCCCGGTGACAGCCGAGGCGCCACCGGGTGGCGGCCGACGAGCTTGCCGAAGACGTACTGCAGCACGTCGCTGCCTTGCACGACGATGACGAGGAAGGCCACCAGCAGCAGCTGGCGGCCCTCGAAGCCCGGAACCTCGAGCGTCACCAGCGCCGGCACGTGGCTGATGCAGAAGACGCTGACCATCAGCCCCCACTGCACCTTCGACGTTCGTTCGAGGAAGCGCTGCGTGTCGCCGCCGAACGAGGCCAGGATCGGCAGCACGAGGAAGGCGTAGACCGGGATGAAGATCGAGAACATGCCGTACCAGCCGGTCCAGACGAACAGGTACTGCAGCGGCAGCGCGACGAAGAAGGCGGCTGCCAGCGCCGGGTGGTCGGCGCGGCTGGTATGCAGCAGCGAGAAGAACTCGCGCAGCGCGTGGAAGCTGACGAACAGGAACAGCACCATCACGCCACCACGCCCGAGGCTGAAGGCGATGCCGATCGCCGCCACCATCACCCACCAGGCATCGACCCGCGAGTTGAGGTTGTCGATCACCGCATGCGGTGCGCCGCGTGCCACGGTGTGGTGCAGCAAGCGGCCGACCAGCGTCGCGAACAGCAGCACGCCGGCGATTCCGGCAAACAGCGTCAGTGTCGTGAGCGCACCCGGGGTGAGCAGCGTGCGCAGCGGTAGCGATTCGGGGGTGAAGAGGGTGTCCATCACGTGCCTTTTGCATCGGTGGGTGGATGCCGGATCAGCGGGCGGCCGATGTCGGGCCGGCCAGCAGCGGCCACGCCGCCTGCCCGGCCACGAGCAGGAACTGCAGCAGTGCCAGCGCCGCGTGCTGCCGCAGCAGGTGGCGGGTGCCGGCCACCCGTTCGGCGACACCGCGGGGCGGCTTCGTGGGGGCCTCCGCGCGGCGCAGTCCCAAGCGCTGCAGTGCGCCGTCGAGGCGGCCGATGTCGGTCTCCCCGCGCGCCAGGTCGGCGAAGAGGCCGGCGTCAAAACGCAGCCGCAACGCGAGCAGTCGCTCTGCCGGGGTCAGCGCCAGCACCACCGCCGCGGGCCAGGTTGACTTCGACAGCAGCAGAACGAGGGCGCCGCATGCGCTGGCGATCGCCAGCGTGCCGAGCGCGCCGCTGCATCCCTGCAGCCAGCGGGCGGTGGTGGCGCAGAGCGCGCGGTCGTCGCTGTCCATCGTCAGCGGGCCGCCTGCTGCAGCGCTCGTCGCCAGTCGGCGCCGAGCACGACCTGCGGGTGCACGCGGGCGAGCGCGGCAAGCGCCGCGTCGACGCCGTTGGCGCGGCCGCTGCGCGCCAGCCAACAGGCCAGCGCAGCGGCACTGCGCGAGAAGCCGAGCGCGCAGCCGACGACGACGGCATCGCCGCGCGTCACGGCCGCGTCGATGGCGGCTGCTGCGCGCCGCAGCGCCGCCGGCGACGCCGGCACCAGGTCCAGCCAGGGCAGGCAGAGGCAAGTGCCGCCGGCAGGGGCCTGCAGCTCGGCGCACAGGCTGACGACGGCGCGCCTCTCACCTTGGGCGGCCTGGGGCAGCCGCGCCAGGCTGCCGATCCAAACCCCAGGCACCAGCTCGCGCGCCGGCGGCAGCCCGCGGGTCCACCAGCGGCCGTTGACGGCGGCAGCCGCACGGTAGGGCAGCAGCAGCCAGCGAGCGGCCCAGCCCATGCGGCCGTCGCGGCTCATCTGGAAGGCGCGTTCGCCGAAGCCGACATAGGCCAACGCCACCAGGGCCAGCGACACCGCGGGCCAGGCCAGCCACAACCCGGCACCGCCGAGCGCGAGCGCCGCCGCCAGCAGGAGCGCCGCCGCGATGCCGTATCGCGCCGCGAGCGTGCGGCGCTGGCGGTCGCCGGCAAGGCGCCAGGCCTGCCCCATCGACACCCGGCGCTCGAGCGGCCAGGCCCAGACGCACAGCACACCGAGCAATGCCCCGGTGGGGATGTCGATGAAATGGTGCTGCCAGGTCGTGAGCACCGAGCCGCAGATCGCCAGTGTCCACACTTGAAGCACGGTGCGCGCGACGGTGCCGCTGATGTGGCGCCGGTAGAGATCCCAGAGGATGACTGCGAGCGCGATGTGCAGCGACGGCGCCTGGTTGTACGGCTGGTCGAAGCTGCGCAGCGCGGCGAACAGCCAGCCCGCGGCGCCGTCGACGGCGGGCTGGCCGAACGAGAACTGCAGCGGCGTCGCGACAAAACACGCCACCGCGATGCACTGCGCCGTCGCAAGCCGCAGCGCATGGCGGTCGAGCGTGTGGCGGTGGCGCGCGATGAACAGCGACGCCGCGTAGAAGAGGTTGATGCTCCAATAGGGGAAGATCGTCCACGCCCAGAAGGGCATGCCGCGCTCCCATTCGAAGACCACGCTCGGCAAAGGTGACCGCTGGCCGGCCAGGTGGTTCGCGAGGCCGTAGCTCAGGTAGAAAAACGGGGCGAGCAGCGCCAGCCACAGCAGCGCACGCCGCCAAGGGCGCGAGGGGCTCATGTTCGTCCCCTTCGGCCCGCGGCCGGTCCCCCCGCGGGGAAGCGAGCCCGACCGGGAGACCCGGACCGGGCTCATCGCTGCACGCGCCGCGCCAGCGAGACGGTGAAGATGCCGAAGGCGTCGATGCGCTGCGCCACCTTCTCGAAGCCGGCGGCCTCGACCAGCTGGTCCATCTCGGCCTGCGTGCGCCGGCGCATCACCCAGGCGCTGCCGGCACGGTGGCTGGTGAGTGCGCGCGCGATCAGCTCGAGCTGCGGGTGCCAGGGCTGGCCGGTGTAGACCAGCCAGCCGCCCGGCGCCACCGCGTCGGCGACGCCGGCGAGCGAGCGGCTGACCATCTCGTTGTCGCCGAACAGCTCGTAGAGCCCGGAGACGATCGCGACGGTCGGCGGCGGCTGCACCGCGGCCAGGCCGTCGCGGTCGAAGGCGTCGGCCTGATCGAAGCGGGCGATGTCCTGCAGGCCGCGCTCGGCGATCAGCGTGCGGCCGTCGTGCACGTTGAGTTCGCTGTAGTCGCGCAGCACAACCGCCTGTGGCCGCTGGCCTGCGCCCTGCACCGCGTCGAGCACGTAGCGACCATGGCCCGCGGCGATGTCGAGCAGCCGAACCGGGTCGCCGGCGGCGGCAACGCGGCGCATCGCGTCGCGCAGCAGCTCCTCGACGTGCAGCTTGCGCTGGCGGATGCCGCGCCAGCCGATCGAATCGAGGTAGGTGCGGTCGATCCAGCGGCCGACCGGCGTCGTGCCCTCGGCCTGGTTTCGGTAGACATAGTCGAGCGTGCTGCCGGAGTCGAAGCCGGTTTCGTGGCCGAGGCGGATGCCGCGCGACAGCAGGCCACCGAACCTGAGCGCGGCCCGGGTCGCCGCCCAGTACAGCCCGCGCGGCGACCATGCCGGCAGCGGTGCTGCGAGTGCACGCGCCTCGTCGGCCGTGGAGCCTTGTTCGTCGGCGCGCTTCAGGTCCACGACGGCGGGCGGCCGGTCGAACTGCTGGAGCACGAAGTTACGCACCATCGCCACCGCGCCAGCGCGGTTGCGCTCGCCGAGCGTGTCGTGGAAGAAGCCCGGCAGCACCTGGCACTGCTTGACGCGGCTGCCGAGATTGGCGAAGAAGCGCTCCTGAGGCCGGCGGCTCACCACCCAGTCGGCTCCCGAGATCAGCAGCTGCAGCGGTTGCGTGATCGCCTGCGCGTCCTTGACCACCCGCTCGGCGGCCTCGTACAGCCCAAGCAGCATGTTCACCGAGATCGGGCGCGAGATCAGCGGGTCGGCGCGGTAGCTCTCGATGCGCGCGGGGTCGTGGGTCAGGTACTGCGGCTTCACGTAGCTGTTGACGAAGAAGTCGCTGCGCAGCTTGTGCAGCAGCGCCAGGCCCGGGCGTGCGAACGGCACGTAGAGCTTGACCTCGAAGGCCGGCGATGCCAGCGTGATGCCGCGCACGCGCGGCGCGTAGTCGTGCGCCCACGCGGCGACCAGCACCGCGCCGACGCTTTGCGCGACGACGTGCATCTCGCCGACCGGGACACCGTGCTCGGTCGCGACGTGGTCGACGAAGGTCTGCACGTCGCGAACCGAGGTCGCGAACCCAGGGCTGTAGCCGCGTGCACCGGGGGAGCGGCCGTGGCCGCGGGCGTCCCAGGCGTAGAAGTCGAAATCGGGCAGCCTCAGCTCGTCGACCAGGTGGGCCATCCGGCCGGAGTGCTCGTGTCCGCGGTGGAAGAGCATCACCGCGCCGCGGCGCTTCGCGCCAAGTGCCGGCCAGCGGCGGTAGAAGAGCTGCTCGCCATCGGGTGTGGCGAAGTGCCGCTCTTCGCAGCGGCGCTCGGGCTGCAGGATGCCGAGCAGCGCGGGGTCGTCGTGGAAAGCGTCGCGGGCGGTCATGTCGTGGCTCCGGTTTCGGCAAGGGCGTGGCGCACACGGTTCACGGTGGTCCACGCAGTGAGGGCGGCCAGCAGCGGCATCAGCACCGCGGCGGCATCGGGCAGCGGGCCGATCGACGCGGCGAGCGCGATCGCACCGACGAAGAAGGCGCGGTCGCTCTTGCCCATGGGGCCGTCGTAGCGGCGCGTGGCGCCGAGCGAGGGGCCGAGCGCACCGGCAAACTCCGACAGCGAGGCCGTGACGATCAACGCCCCCACCCACAGCGGGCTGAAGGGCGCCACCAGGGCCAACGGCAGGTACAGCGCGGCGTCGGAGACGACGTCGCACAGCTCGTTGAGGTAGGCGCCGAGCGTGCTGGCCTGGCCGAACTCGCGTGCCAGCATGCCGTCGACCGCGTTGAGCGCCATGCGCAGCAGCAGCCAGGCCGGGATCAGCGCCATCGCGGTGCGCGGTGCGCCCATGGCGTAGAGGCCGATTCCGAGCGCGACGGAGACCGCGCAGGCGGTCAGCGTCACTTGGTTGGCGGTGATGCCCGCCGCGTGCAGCCTGACGACGGCAGGGCGCAGCAGCGATTGGAAGCGGGGCTTGAGCTGGTAGATCGAAGGCATCGCGTCGGCACCTCGGCAACGGCGCCGCATCGTCGACAGCGCCCGTTTCATCGCCGCTTCGGCGCTCTCCGGGGGCTGTTTCCGAGCGGTTTCGTTTGTTCGGGGTGCAGTCTTCGCGGGCCCCTGCGGTGCGTCAACGCGGCGGCGGGGCGGTACCGTCGTGCGATACGGAAGGGCGCAGATAGATCGCCCAGTAGAAGCCGGCGACGAGCACGCTGCCACCGACGAGGTTGCCGGCGATCACCGGCACGAGGTTGTGCAGCATCTCCGCGACCCCGAGCGGCGCGCCGAGCAGCATCGCGAGGGGAAAGAAGTACATGTTGGCGATCGAGTGCTCGAACCCGGCGGCGACGAACGCGGTCACCGGGAACACGATCGCGAGCACCTTGTCGGTGACGCTGCGGCCGGCCATCGTCAGCCACACCGCCATGCAGACGAGCACGTTGCACAGCACGCCACGGAAGAAGGCCTCGTGCCACGGCAGGGCCGCCTTGGTGGTTGCGATGCGAATCGCCGCTGTCGCCACCGCGCCGTCACCCGCGCCGGCGTGCCCCGACAACCACACGAGCACCGCGAGACCCGCGGCGCCGAAGAGGTTCGCCGCGCAGACGACCACCCAGTTGCGCAGCAGTTCGCCGCTCCCGACATGGCCGCTGGCCCAGGCCATCGCGATCAGGTTGTTGCCGGTGAACAGTTCGGCGCCGGCGACCGAGACCAGGATCAGCCCGAGCGAGAAGACCACCCCGCCGAGCAGCCGCCCGGTGGCGAAGCCGAGGCCGGGATCGGCAGCGACCAACGTGAACATCATCGCGCCCAGGCCGATGAAGGCGCCCGCGAGCACGCCGAGCAGGCACTGCGAGGCCAGCGGCAGCCGTGCCTTCGCGACCCCGCCCAAGGCAACCCGTGCTGCCACCTGCCTGGGCGCGAAGGCGTCGGCTCCGAAGCTGTCTGCCATGGGTTGCCTCGATGTATGGGTGATCGGGTGATCGTAGGCGGCTCTCCGGGCTGACGCCCCACACCGCAGGCCTCCCGGTCTCCGGCCGCGGCGGGATCAGGGTTTACACCAGGGTCTTGAAGCCTGAGGCGCGGTCCCTATAATGGTTCTGCTAGCACTCGCTTCGGCTGAGTGCTAATGGTCGGAAGGACCCAACCCCTATCCCGATCGAACACAAGTGAATGGGTGCCCACTTATGGGCGACGTTTGCATGTGCCTCATTTGACCCCTCAGGAGATGAAATGAAGCTTCGTCCGTTGCACGATCGCGTGATCGTCAAGCGCCTGGAGAACGAAACCAAGACCGCTTCGGGCATCGTGATTCCCGACAACGCCGCCGAGAAGCCCGACCAAGGCGAGGTGACCGCGGTCGGTCCCGGCAAGCGCAACGACAAGGGCGACTTCGTGGCCCTGAACATCAAGGTCGGCGACCGCGTGCTGTTCGGAAAGTACAGCGGCCAGACCGTCAAGGTCGACGGCGACGAGTTGCTCGTGATGCGCGAAGAAGACCTCTTCGCGGTGGTCGAGAAGTAAGAGCAAGGCGCCTCGGGGCGCCTGCACGGCACCGCCGACCCCGCAGGCGCGGGATCGAGGCGGGTGACGCACGCGCACGGCCGCCCCATCCATCGAAACCCATCAGCAGTCTCTCGGAGTAACAGTCATGGCAGCAAAAGACGTCGTCTTCGGTTCCGACGCCCGCCACCGCATGGTCGAAGGCGTGAACATCCTCGCCAACGCGGTCAAGGTCACCCTCGGCCCCAAGGGCCGCAACGTGGTCCTCGAGCGCAGCTTCGGCGCCCCCACCGTCACCAAGGACGGTGTCTCGGTCGCGAAGGAGATCGAGCTCAAGGACAAGCTCATGAACATGGGTGCGCAGATGGTCAAGGAGGTCGCCTCCAAGACCAGCGACAACGCCGGTGACGGCACCACCACCGCCACCGTGCTTGCCCAGAGCATCGTGCGCGAGGGCATGAAGTACGTCGCCGCGGGGATGAACCCGATGGACCTCAAGCGCGGCATCGAGAAGGCCGTGACCTCGCTCGTCGAAGAGCTGAAGAAGGCCAGCAAGCCGACGACGACGAGCAAGGAGATCGGCCAGGTCGGCTCGATCTCGGCGAACAGCGACGAGTCGATCGGCGAGATCATCGCCAAGGCGATGGACAAGGTCGGCAAGGAGGGCGTGATCACGGTCGAGGACGGCAAGTCGCTCGACAACGAACTCGACATCGTCGAAGGCATGCAGTTCGACCGCGGCTACCTGAGCCCGTACTTCATCAACAACCCCGACAAGCAGGTTGCGGTTCTCGACAACCCGTACGTGCTGCTGCACGACAAGAAGGTCAGCAACATCCGCGAACTGCTGCCGGTGCTCGAGCAGGTGGCCAAGAGCGGCCGTCCGCTGCTGATCGTCGCCGAAGAAGTCGAAGGCGAGGCGCTGGCGACGCTGGTGGTCAACACCATCCGCGGCATCCTGAAGGTGGTCGCAGTCAAGGCGCCGGGCTTCGGTGACCGTCGCAAGGCGATGCTCGAAGACATCGCGATCCTCACCGGCGGCAAGGTCATCGCCGAGGAAGTTGGCCTGACGCTCGAGAAGGTGCAGCTGGCCGACCTCGGCCAAGCCAAGCGGGTCGAGGTCGCGAAGGAGAACACGACGATCATCGACGGTGCCGGCAAGGCCGCCGACATCGAGGCGCGCGTCAAGCAGATCCGCGTCCAGATCGAGGAAGCCACCAGCGACTACGACCGCGAGAAGCTGCAGGAGCGTGTGGCCAAGCTCGCCGGCGGCGTGGCGGTCATCAAGGTCGGTGCCGCGACCGAGGTCGAGATGAAGGAGAAGAAGGCCCGCGTCGAGGACGCGCTGCACGCCACCCGGGCCGCGGTCGAAGAGGGCATCGTCGCCGGCGGTGGCGTTGCGCTGCTGCGTGCGCGCCAGGCCCTGGGCACCAAGCTGAAGGGCGAGAACCACGACCAGGATGCAGGCATCAAGATCGTGATGCGCGCCATCGAGCAGCCGCTTCGCGAGATCGTCGCCAACGCCGGCGACGAACCGAGCGTGGTGATCAACAAGGTGCTCGAGGGCAAGGGCAACTTCGGCTACAACGCCCAGACCGGCGAGTACGGCGATCTGATCGAGATGGGCATCCTCGACCCGACCAAGGTCACCCGCACCGCGCTGCAGAACGCCGCGTCGGTGGCCGGGCTGATGCTCACCACCGAGGCGATGGTCGCCGAGGCCCCGAAGGAAGAGACCCCGATGCCCGCCGGCGGCGGCATGGGCGGCATGGGCGGCATGGGCATGGACATGTGATGCCCGGCGGGGCGGGGCTCCCCCGTCCCGCACACGATGCCGAAGGCCCGCGTCAGCCGACGCGGGCCTTTCTCATTTCACACGATCCAAACGACCATAATCGGCCCCCATGCAGGGCCAACGTCCATGAAGGCGACCGCGGGGCTGCAGCGCTTCGTCGAGGACGAGTTGCTGCGCGCGCCGCTGCTGATCGAGCAGGTGCTCGACGGCGCCATCGACGTCATCCGCAAGGATGCACCGGCGATGAACCCGCGAGAGCGCTCGCTCGCAGCCGATCTGCAACGGGGTCTGATGTCGGCGCGCCCGCGCCTCGTCTCGGAGTTCGTTCGCGCGCTCACCGCCGCCGCGCAGCACAAGCTCGACGACGTGCACAGCACCACGCCCGGCCTGCCGTCCGGCCCCGGGGCGCTGTCGCTGGTCGACGAGGGCGAGGTCGAGGTCGACGTCGAGATCTCGCGCGCGATCGAGGCCATTCGCAGCGTTGCCGAGTTCGAGTTGCGCGAGGTGATGAGCTATGTCTCGGCGCTGGTCGGGGACATGGACGTCGCGCGCGACTACAACCCCTTCCGTGCCGACGTGATGGCGCGCGCGATGTGGTCGGCGGCGCAGGCGCTGCCGATGCCGCGGCCCTACCAGCTCGCGCTGATGCGGCATGCCTGCATGCCTTTGGCGCAGCTGGTGCGCAAGAGCTACGCCGGGGCCTGCGCGCGGCTCGAATCGATGGGTGTCGAGCCGGCGGTCTACCGCACGATCATCACCTTCGGCGGCTCGCGCCGCGCGGCCTTGCAGTCCGACTCGTTCTTCGACGCCGGGTCAAACCGCGTCGATTCGCAGCCGAAACCTTCGCTCGACCAGGTGCTGCAGCGCACCGACGAGCTGTTGCGCCGGCTGCCGCCCGACGGCGACCGCCGCGAGCGCGAAAGGCTGCGCAACCTGCAGCAGCAGGAACTCGTCAGCAGCGCGTCGAGCGAGGTCGACCGCGACCTCATCGAGCTGCTCTCCAAACTCTTCGACGCGGTGCTCGGCGATCGCCGCCTCGCACCCGACATCCAGACCGCGGTGTCACGGTTGCAGGCGCCGGCGCTGCGGTTGGCGCTGCACGACGCCGGCACCCTCGACAACTACACGCACCCGGTGTGGTTGCTGATGGATCGCATCGCGCTGCAGGGCGATCTTCATCCCCCGCCCGGAGACCCCGACCGCACGCGCATGCTGCGCTTCGTGCACGGCCTGCTCGACACCTTGGCGCAGGAACAGGCGCGTGATGCCGATGCCTTCCGGTGGGCGCGCGAGCGTGTGCTTGCCTACGAGCGCCATCGATTCGAGCAGCGCCGCACCGCGGCCGAACCCGAACTGCACGCGCTGCAGGAGCGCGACGACCGCGCCGTCGGCGCCGAGGGGGCACCGACCACAACCCATGCCGCGCTCGATGTCGGCCAGCTCGACACCGTGCCCGCCGAGCTGCTCGACGAGCTTCCGGCGCAGCCGCCGGCGAAGCCGGCCGACGTCGCCGAGTGGCTGCAGGGGCGGCGCAGCGGCGAGTGGTTCCGCATGTTCATGCAGGGCGACTGGGTGCACGCGCAGCTGCTGTGGTACGGCAACCACCGCGAGTACTGGTTGTTCGCCGACGCGGCTTCGCCGCGCACCTGGGCGGTGCGGCGGCGGGCACTCGAGAAGCTCTACTCGCAGCAGCTGCTGACGCTGTTGCAGCCGCGCTCGCTGATCCGCGACGCCGCCGACCGCGTGCTGCGCCGCATGACCGGTGAGCCGGAAGGCGGTTGAGCCGGCGCGGCGGTCAGCTGCCGAGCTGACGCCAGCCGTGCAGCACTTCGGCCGCGTCACCGAGGCCGGTTCGAGACAACGCCGAGAACAGCGCAACGCCGACATCGGCGTTCTCGGTCGAGGACTCGCCCAGCAGAGCCTGCGCCGACCTCAGCGCCGAGTCGGCCTCACGGCGCGACAGCTTGTCGCACTTCGTCAGCAGCACCAGCAGCCGCACTTCGCCGGTGCCGACGCGGGGCGCCACCAGGTCGAGCAGCGCAAGGTCGAGGTCGGTGAAGCCGAGCCGGGAGTCCACCAGCATCACCACGCCGTGCAGGTTGCGGCGCACGGCCAGGTAGTCTGCCATCACCTCCTGCCAACGCAGCTTCGCGGCCCGGTTCACCGCGGCGTAGCCATAGCCTGGCAGGTCGGCCCAGAGTTCGTCGGGGGCGTCCTTCGGGCCCAGCGCGAAGAGGTTGATGTGCTGGGTGCGCCCGGGTGTTCGCGACGCGAACGCCAGGCGCTTGTGTTGCGCGAGGGTGTTGATAGCCGTCGACTTGCCGGCGTTGCTGCGGCCGACAAAGGCCACTTCGGGCAGCTCGGTCACCGGCAGCTGGTCGAGCCGGCTGGCCGTGACGAGGAAGCGTGCGCTATGGGCCCATGCGAGCGCGGCGCGCTGGGCCGGGGTCTCGCGGCGGGCAGTGCCGGCATCGGGAGCGGGGGTCATGGGCCATTGTAAAATTTGCCGGTTTGTTCCCAGCCGGCAGCACGCGCTGCAAGAAGAGGCTGCATCCGAGAGGCCCGTTCATGAAGTTGCCGACACCGACCCTGGCCCTGCTCGCTGCCGCGGTGTTTGCCGCGCCAGCGCTGGCGGCCGACCCTCCTGCCGCCGCATTCAAGGCCGATCCGGCCAAGGGCCAGACGGTTGCAGCCACCTGCATGGCCTGCCACACCGCCGATGGGTCACGCGGGGTCGCCGCCAACCCGATCCTGCAAGGCCAGCATGCGGGTTATCTCGTCAAGCAGATCGAGGAGTTCAAGTCGGGCAGGCGCGAAAACCCGGTGATGAAGGCCATGGCTGCGCCGCTGTCAGCCGACGACATGCGCCATGTCGCGGCGTTCTATGCCGGCAAGCAGGCCAAGCCCGGCTTTGCGAAGAACAAGGACACGGTGCTGCAAGGCGAGCGCATCTACCGCGCCGGCATCGCCAACCGCCAGGTGCCCGCATGTTCCGGCTGCCACGGTCCCAATGGCGCCGGCATCCCCACGCAGTACCCGCGGCTCGGCGGCCAGCACGCCGAGTACACCGAGGCGCAGCTGGTCGCCTTCCGCAGCGGCCAGCGCGCCAACAACGCGCCGATGACGGCCATCGCCGGCCGCCTCAACGACCGCGAGATCAAGGCGGTCTCCGACTACATCGCCGGCCTGCGCTGAAGCGGGCGCGCGGTCGGCGCGGGCTGTAAGGCGCCCGCGGCCACAGCGACGAAGCGGCGTCACTCCAGGAGAGAGCGCATGCGCCTGCTGCCCGACCGCGGATTCGTCCACCCGGTGCCTTCCGAGATCACGCCGCGCGAAACGTATCTCGCGCGACGCCTGTGGTTGAAGCGCGCCGCCGCCGGCGCCTTCGGAGGGGCCCTCGTGCCGCTGGCCCAGCGCGAGGCCTTTGCGCAGGCGGCCGGCGCTCCGCTTGCCGGCGCGCGCAGCACCGTGCCCGGCGGCGTGACGATGGAGAAGCTCACGTCGCGGGCCGACGCAACCAGCTACAACAACTTCTACGAGTTCGGCACCGACAAGGCGGACCCGGCGAAGAACGCCCACACGCTGAAGACGCGGCCGTGGACGGTGGCGATCGAAGGTGAGGTTCGCAGGCCGCGCCGAATCGACCTCGACGAACTGCTCAAGCTGGCTCCGATGGAAGAGCGCATCTATCGGCTGCGCTGCGTCGAGGGCTGGTCGATGGTGATCCCGTGGGTCGGCTACCCGCTTGCAGCGCTGATCCGCCAGCTCGAGCCGACCGGCAATGCGAAGTTCGTGCAGTTCGAGACGCTGGCCGACCGTTCGCAGATGCCGGGCCTGCGCTCATCGGTGCTCGACTGGCCGTATGTCGAGGCACTGCGCCTTGACGAAGCGATGCACCCGCTGACGCTGCTGACCTTCGGCATGTACGGCGAACTGCTGCCGAAGCAGAACGGCGCCCCGGTGCGCATCGTCGTGCCCTGGAAGTACGGCTTCAAGTCGGGCAAGTCGATCGTCCGCATCCGCTTCCTGGAGAAGCAGCCGAAGACGAGCTGGGAAGCCGCTGCGCCGCAGGAGTACGGCTTCTACTCCAACGTCAACCCGCAGGTCGACCACCCACGCTGGAGCCAGGCCAGTGAGCGGCGCATCGGCGAGGACGGGCTGTTCGCGAAAAAACGCCCGACGCCGATGTTCAACGGCTACGAACCCCAGGTCGGCCAGCTCTACGCCGGCATGGATCTGAAGAAGTTCTTCTAGCCCGTTGCCGGGACCTGCGTGTGAACCGCCTGCTGGCCGCACCGGCCGCCAAGCCGATCGCCTTCGTCGCTTGCCTGCTGCCGCTGGCGTGGCTGGTGACGCGGGCCACGACCGACTCGCTCGGGCCCAACCCGGCCGAGGCGCTGATCCGCAGCACCGGCGACTGGACTCTGCGCATGCTGTGCCTGACGCTGGCGGTGACGCCGTTTCGCCAGGCCTTCGGCTGGACGGCGCTGGCGCGTTGGCGCCGCATGCTCGGGCTCTACACCTTCTTCTACGGCGTGCTGCACTTCCTTTGCTTCGCCTGGTTGGACATGGGGTTCGAGCTGACGGCGATCCTGAAGGACATCGCGAAGCGCCCGTTCATCCTCGTCGGCAGCACCGCGCTGCTGCTGATGCTGCCGCTCGCGGCGACCTCGTTCAACCGCGCCATCAGGGCGCTCGGCGCGGCGCGCTGGCAAGCGCTGCACCGAGCGGTCTACGCAGTGGCGCTGCTGGCGTTGCTGCACTTCTTCTGGATGCGCAGCGGCAAGAACGACTTCGCCGAGGTCGGCGTCTATGCCGCGATCGTCGCGTTGCTGCTCGGCTGGCGGGTCTGGCGCACAGGGGTCGTGCGCCGGGTCGTCACTTCATGAACGAAGGCAGCCAAAGCGCGAGCTGAGGCACCTCGAGCACCACCGCCAGCGCAAGCACCAGCGCGGCGACGAAAAGCCACACGCCGCGGAAGATCTGCACCAGCGGCACATCCTTCAGCAGAGCGTTCAGCACGAACAGGTTCATGCCCACCGGCGGCGAGATCAGGCCGATCTGCACCACCAGCACGATCAGCACGCCGAACCACACCGGGTCGAATCCGAGGCCGGTGACGATCGGGAAGAAGACCGGGATCGTCAGCAGCACCATCGACAGCTCTTCCATGATGGTGCCGAGCAGCACGTACACGGCCATCATCGCGCCCACCACCATCAGCGGCGAGAGGCCGAGCTGCAGGATGCCGTCCTTCAGGTCACCCGGCATGCTGGTGAAGTTGACGAAGCTCGAGAACAGCATCGCAGCGATCAGGATCGTGAACAGCATCGCCGTCGTCCGGGCACTCTCGACCAGCACGTCGAACAGCACGCGCCAGCTCAGCGCACCCCGCGCGAGCGCGAAGAAGAACGCGCCCGAGGCGCCGATCCCGGCGCCCTCGGTGGCGGTGAAGACACCGCCGTAGATGCCGCCGAGCACCACCACCACGAGCAGCGCCACGCCCCAGATGTCGCGCAGCGCGGCGAGCCGCTGGCGCCAAGTTGCACGCTCGCCGGCAGGGCCGGCGGCGGGGTCGCGCCAGGTGATCCAGGCCACACCCGCCATCAGCAGCAGTGCGCAGGTCAGGCCGGGCAGTACGCCGGCGGCGAAGAGCTTGCCGATGTGCGTCTCGGTGACGATGCCGTAGATGACCATGATCGTCGACGGCGGGATCATGATGCCGAGCGTTCCGCCGGCGGCGATGACGCCGCTGGACAGGTAATCGGCGTATCCGAGACGACGCATCGGTGGGTAGGCCACCTTGGACATCGTTGCCGCGGTGGCGATCGAACTGCCGCAGATGGCGCCGAAGCCGGCGCAGGCGATCACCGTCGCGTGCGCGAGCCCGCCGCGCACGTGGCCGACGAAGGCGTAGGCGGCGCGGAACAGCTCCTGCGCGAGGCCGGCACGGGCGACGAAGTTGCCCATCAGGATGAACAGCGGCACCACCGACAGCGTGTAGGCGAAGCCGGTGTCGTAAACCACCTGGGCGGCGTTGGCCATCGTCGGTGCCCAGCCGCGCAGCAGGCCGAGACCGACGAAGCCCACCAGCCCCATCGCGAACGCCAGCGGCACGCGCAGCAGCGCGAGCAGGAAGACGCCGCCGAAGCCGAGCAGGGCCTCGGTCATGCGGCAGATTGGCAGGGCACCGGGGTGCCTTGGGGCTGCGCCCTCCGGCATCCGCCCTCGGGGCGGCCCGGCGGGCTCATGGCTCAACGCCGATGTGGTGGTGCCGCACCGGGCGCAGCAGGAGCAGCCCGTGCACCAGCGCCGTCACCGCGCACAGCACGCTCATCAGATAGACGAAGGGGCCGAGCGGCAGCTTCAGCTGCGCGGTGGTGTCGCCGTACTCGACCATCTGCGAGCCCTTGGTCCACATCAGCCACGCGAGGCCGGCGAGCGCGGCCAGGCACAACGCATCGACCGCGGCCTGCTGCGCGCGCCGAACCGCCGGCGGAAGCCAGCGGTCGAGCGAGTCGAAGACCACGTGTTCGCCGTGCAGCGAGACCAGCGGCAGCCCCGCGAAGATCACCATCACCATCAGGAGCTCGGTCAGCTCGAGCGAGCCGGGCACCGACTCGCTGAGCAGCTTGCGGCCGCTCACATCGACCAGCGTCAGCGCCATGATCGCGAACAGCGCGCACGCGGCGAGCAGGCCGCACAGCGTCGCGAGCAGCTTCTTCACGGCAGGCGGTGACGCGGGCTACTGCAGCTTCTTGATCTCGGCGCGGAAATCGGCCAGCACCTTCTTCGCGTCCTTCAGCCCCTTCTTCTCGGCCTCGCCGACCCAGCGTGCCTCGAGCGGTGCGACCTTGTCGGCGACCGCCTTCACGAAGGCGGCGTCGGCCTTCGTGAACTGCACACCGGCGGCCTGCATGAAGGCCATGCCGCGGCGGTCGACCTTGTCCCACCCGCGGCCGATCAAACGCGCCGCGAACTCGCCCGAGATCTCGTCGACCGCCTTCTTGACGTCGGCCGGCAGCGAGTCGTACTTGGCCTGGTTCATGATCAGCACGAAGCTGGTGTTGTAGAGGCCGCCGGGGAACAACGTCGCGTGTTTGATCACCTTGTCGAGCTTGAAGCCCTCGACCGACTCGGCCGGGAACAGCGTGCCGTCCATCACCCCGGTGGATAGCAGCTCGTAGCTCTCGGGCGCCGGCTTCAGCGTGACGTTCATGCCCAGCGTCTTCGTGATGTCGTTGATGAAGCCGCCGCCGATTCGCCACTTCATTCCCGCGAGGTCGTCGACCTTGGTGACCGCCCGCTTGGTGTTGAAGACAATGCCGGGGCCGTGGGTGAAGACGGTGATCACCTTGACGCCCTTGTGCTCCTCGGCAAACGCCGGGTGCTTCGCATAGATGCGCTGGTAGGCCACCGACGAGGCCTCGGAGGAGTCGCCGAGGAAGGGCATCTCGGCCATCTGCGTGACGACGAAGCGGCCCGGCGTGTAACCGTGCACCGCGAAGGAGATGTCGGCAAGCCCGTTGCGAACCGCGTCGAAGGTGCCCGGCGGCGCCGCGACCGCACGCGGCAACTGCGTGCAACGCACCTTGCCCGGCACCTTCTGCTCGAGCAGCGAACACCACTCCCGCTGCGCCTCGGTCAGCGTGTGCGCAGGGGGCACCCAGGAAGACAGCGTCAGCGACACCTGCGACCAGGCGGGCGTGAAGGCCGCCGCGGCCACGGCCGGCAGCACGAGATGGCGCAACGACGGGAACGGCATGAGATCTCCTGGCAGTGGGGTGGGTTCGGGAGCGAGCGATTTTCTCGTCTGGCCCGGGGTCCGGCCGATGCCGTCGCCTTGGGGGAAACACGGGGGCCCAAGCGCGATCGCCGCCCCCGTGATCGCGGGGCAGGCAGCCTGCGGTGCGGCATCTAGCATGCCCGCATGGGCTGCACGCTGACCGTCATCGCCGACCCGCGCACCGCCAGCGATGCCGCGTTGCGGCGTGCGCGCGAGGCGCTGGTCGCGGCCGAGGCTGGCGCGCGCCCGGTCGATATCGTGCATGCGCTCGGCAACCTCGCGCACTGCTACCTGGAACGCCGGGTGCCCGAGGTTGCCGAGGCGCTGTTCGAGCAGGCGCTGCGCTGGAGCCGCGCCACCGCGTCAACCGACCTCTTGGTCGACCTGCTGTGCGACCTGGCCGAGTTCAGCCTGCGGCATGTGCAGCCGGAGGACGGCCGTACGCGGGTCGAGGCGGCTTTCGACAAAGCGCGTGCCTATGCCGGCGAGGCCGGCGACCTTGCCAACCGCGTGTCCGACCCGGTGTTCGAGCTGCGGGTGCTGCTGCGCATCGGCCGGCTGCGCGAAGGCCTCGGCGACGAGCGCGAGGCCCGCGCGCTGTTCTCGCGAGCCGAGCAGCTGATGCCGGGGCAGCACGCCAGCGGGCCAACTGGACCGGCGATCGAAGCCGTCGCCCACCCCACCGTCCACTGAAGCTGTGTTCCGTCCCGGGCCGGGGCGGGCCGGTGCGATCAGCGCCGGGCCAGCACCGGCGCCAGAGCGGCGCCGGTGTGGGTGCCGGCTGACACCACCGCCTCGGGCGCCCCGGCGGCGACCACGAGGCCACCGCCGGCGCCGCCTTCGGGGCCGAGATCGATGACCCAGTCGGCCTCGGCGATGACATCGAGATCGTGCTCGATCACCACCACGGTATGGCCGCCGTCGACCAGGCGGTGCAGCACACGGATGAGGCGCTCGACGTCGGCCATGTGCAGCCCGACCGTCGGCTCGTCGAGCACGTACAGCGTGTGGGGCGCCTTGTTGCCCCGTCGGGTGACGTCGTCGCGCACCTTCGCCAGCTCGGTCACCAGCTTCAGGCGCTGCGCCTCGCCGCCGGAGAGCGTCGGCGACGGCTGGCCGAGCGTCAGGTAACCGAGCCCGACGTCCTTCAGCAGCTGCAGCGGGTGGCTCACCGCCGGCATGCTGGCGAAGAAGTCGACCGCCTCGTCGACCTCCATCTGCAGCACCTCGCCGATGTGGCGGCCGCGCCAGGTGACGTTCAGCGTCTCGGCGTTGAAGCGCCGGCCGTGGCAGGTGTCGCAGGCCACCTTCACGTCGGGCAGGAAGCTCATCGCGATCGTCCGCAGCCCCTGGCCCTCGCAGGCGTGGCAGCGGCCGTCGCCGGTATTGAACGAGAAGCGCGCTGCGGCATAGCCGCGTGCCCTGGCTTCGAGCGTCTCGGCGAAGAGCTTGCGGATGGTGTCCCAGAAGCCGATGTAGGTGGCCGGGCAGGAGCGTGGGGTCTTGCCGATCGGCGTCTGGTCGACTTCGAGCACGCGGTCCACCGTCTCGAAGCCGAGCACCGCTTCGCAGCCGGCGAGCGCGGGGGCGATGAAGCTCTTCGCGGCCTTCTTCGCGGTCAGCGTCTGCACGTTGGCGAGCAGCACATCGCGGGCGAGGGTGCTCTTGCCCGATCCCGAGACGCCGGTCACCGCCACCAACCTCCGCAGCGGCACGCGCACATCGATGGCGCGCAGGTTGTGCATCGTCACGCCGCGCAGCTCGATCGCCGGCGCTCCGTCGTCGACCGCGCGCCGCGGCTGCAACGGGTGGCGCAGCGGCCGCGCCAGCAGCCGGCCGGTGACCGAGTCGGGCGCCGCGGCCAACGCTGCGACGCCGCCCTCGGCCACGACGCGGCCGCCGCGTTTGCCGGCGCCGGGGCCGATGTCGATGATGTGCTCTGCGCGGCGGATGGTGTCCTCGTCGTGCTCGACCACCACCAGCGTGTTGCCGGCGGCGCCGAGCCTGGCGAGCGCGCCGAGCAGGATGCCGTTGTCGCGCGGGTGCAGCCCGATCGTCGGCTCGTCGAGCACGTAGCACACGCCCTGCAGGTTGCTGCCGAGCTGCGCGGCGAGCCGGATGCGCTGCGCCTCGCCGCCGGAGAGCGTCGGCGCCGCGCGGTCGAGCGTCAGGTAGCCGAGACCGACCTCCTCGAGAAACGCCAGGCGGCTGCGGATCTCGGCGACAACGTCGCGGGCGATCTCGGCGTCGCGGCCGGTGAGGGTCAGTGCGTCGATCCACAGCCGCACCTCGTGGACCGACATCGCGGCCACCGCGGCGATCGATCGGCCGTCGAATGTGACGGCGAGCGAGGTCGGGTTCAGGCGGGTGCCGCCGCAATCGGGGCAGGGCTCGCCGGAGACACCCTCGACCTCCGGTTCCTCGGAAGGGAAGCTCTGCTCGCGGCCCTTGTCGTCGTCGCTGCGCAGCGAGTCGTCGTAGGCCTTGCGCTGTTCGCGCGTCAGCGTCAGACCGGTGCCGACGCAGGCCGTGCACCAACCATGTTTGCTGTTGTAGCTGAACATGCGCGGGTCGAGCTCGGCGTAGCTCGTGCTGCAGATCGGGCACGCGCGCTTGGTCGAGAACACCTTCAACGTGCCGATGCCCTGGCCACCGCCGCCGGCGGCCATCTCGGCGTCGAGCCCGTCGAGCGGGTGCAGCAGGTGCAGCACCCCTTTGCCGAGCTCGAGCGCCCGCGACAGCAGCAAACGCAGCTCGGCCTCGTGTGCGGGGTCGACCACCAGCGTGCCCACCGGCAGCTCGATTGTGTGCTCGCGGAAGCGGTCGATGCGCGGGAAGGGGTCCACCGGAACAAAGCCGCCGTCGATTCGCAGGTGGCTGTGGCCGCGCGCCTTGGCCCACCTGGCGAGGTCGGTGTAGACCCCCTTGCGGTTGACGACCAGCGGCGCCAGCAGCCCGACATGCTCACCGCGGTGGTCGCGCAGCAGCTGCGCGGCGATGCTTTCGGCGCTCTGCGCGCGCACCGGCGCGCCGTCGTGCACGCAATGCTGCAGGCCGAGCTTCACCCACAGCAGCCGCAGGAAGTGCCAGACCTCGGTTGCAGTGGCCACCGTGCTCTTGCGCCCGCCGCGCGACAGCCGTTGTTCGATCGCCACCGTCGGCGGGATGCCGTAGACGGCGTCGACCTCGGGCCGCCCCGCCGGCTGCACGATGCTGCGCGCGTAGGCGTTGAGCGATTCCAGGTAGCGCCGCTGCCCTTCGTTGAAGAGGATGTCGAAGGCGAGCGTGCTCTTGCCCGAGCCGCTGACGCCGGTGATGACGTTGAAGCGCCCGCGCGGAATCGTCGCGTCGAGCGACTGCAGGTTGTGCTCGCGCGCGTTGACGATGCGGATCGCGTCGTCGACCACCTGCCGTGCCTGGCGCTGCGCCCGCACCAAGGTCTGCAGCGGCCGGCCTTCCTCGGCGCGCGGAGCGGCCAGCCCCATCGTCTGCTCGTACTCGCGCAGCGCGCGGCCGGTGTGCGAGGCCGGATGGGCCTTGATGTCGTCCGGGTTGCCGGTGCAGACGACCGCGCCGCCGGCGTCGCCGCCCTCGGGGCCGAGATCGACGATCCAGTCGGCGGCGCGGATGACGTCGAGGTTGTGCTCGATGACGAGCAGCGAGTGGCCGGCGTCGAGCAGCTTGCGCAGCGCCCGCATCAGCTTCGCGATGTCGTCGAAGTGCAACCCGGTGGTCGGCTCGTCGAAGAGAAACATCGTGCCGCGGCGGGCCGCCGGCTGGCGCGGCCCTGCGGCGGCCTCGGCGAGGAAGCCGGCGAGCTTGAGCCGCTGCGCCTCACCGCCGGAGAGGGTCGGCACCGGCTGGCCGAGGCGCAGGTAGTCGAGCCCGACGTCGACCAGCGGCTGCAACCGGGCCACCACCTCGCGGTCGTTCTGGAACCAGTGCGCCGCTTCGGCCACCGTCAGCTCGAGCACGTCGGCCACCGAAAGCGCGAGCGGGCCGCGCAGCACCTTGACGTCGAGCACCTCGGCGCGGAAGCGCCGGCCGTCGCAGTCGCTGCATCGCAGGTAGACGTCGCTGAGAAACTGCATCTCGACATGCTCGAAACCCGAGCCGCCGCAGGCCGGGCAGCGGCCGTCGCCGGCGTTGAAGCTGAAGGTTCCGGCACCGTAGCTGCGCTCGCGCGCGAGCGGCGCGTCTGCGAAGATCCGGCGCAGCTCGTCGAAGGCGCCGACGTAGCTCGCCGGGTTGCTGCGCGCCGTCTTGCCGATCGGGCTCTGGTCGACGAACACCGCTTCGGCCAGCATCTCGGCGCCGAGCAGCCGGTCGTGTGTGCCCGGGGTCTCGGTGGCCTTGCCGAAGTGGCGTGCCAGCGCCGGGTGCAGCACGTCCTGCACCAGCGTGCTCTTGCCCGAACCGCTGACACCGGTGACCACCACCAGCCGCTGCAACGGCAGCTCGACCGAGACGTTCTTCAGGTTGTGCTCGCGAACCCCTTCGAGCACCAGCCGCGGCGTGCCCGACTCCACCGGCCGGCGGTGGCCGATGCCGACCTGCTTGCGCGCGCCGAGGTAGGCGCCGGTGAGGGTGTTGGCGCCGCGCGCCGCCTCGGGCGTGCCGTCGAAGACGATGCGGCCGCCGCGTTCGCCGGGGCCGGGGCCGAGGTCGATCAGCCGGTCGGCGGCGAGCATCACCGCGGGGTCGTGCTCGACCACCACCAGCGTGTTGCCGGCGTCGCGCAGCCGCTGCATCGCCTCGACGATGCGGCCCATGTCGCGCGGGTGCAGCCCGATGCTCGGTTCGTCGAGCACGAACAGGGTGTTGACGAGCGAAGTGCCGAGCGCGGTGGTGAGGTTGATTCGCTGCACCTCGCCGCCCGAGAGCGTGCGGCTCTGGCGGTCGAGCGTCAGGTAGCCGAGGCCGACGTCGCAGAGGTACTTCAACCGCGTGCGGATCTCGCCGAGCAGCAGCTCGAGCGCCTCGTCGAGCATCACGCTGGGCAGCGTCAGGCCGTCGAAGAAGCGGCGCAGCCGCTCGATCGCCAACTGCATCAGGTCGTGCAACGCAAGCCCGGGCAGGGCCTCGAGCTGCTCGCGGCTCCAGGCCACGCCCACGGGCAGAAATCGCCGCTCCGGCGCCAGCACCGCATCGGCATCGGCCTTGCTGCCGACACGCCACAGCAGCGCCTCGCGCTTGAGCCGCGCACCACCGCAGGCGGTGCACGGCGTGTAGCTGCGGTACTTCGACAAGAGCACGCGGATGTGCATCTTGTACGCCTTGCTCTCGAGGTACTCGAAGAAGCGGCGCACGCCGTACCACTGCTTGTTCCACTGCCCGGTCCAGTTCGGTGAGCCGTCGATCACCCAGCGGCGCTGCGACTCGGTGAGCTGGCTCCACGCGGTGTCGCGCGGGATGCCGGCCTCGCCGGCGTGGCGGATCAGGTCGTCCTGGCACTCGGCCCAGGCCGGCGTCTGCAGCGGCTTGATGGCGCCGTTGCGCAGCGTCTTGCGGCCGTCGGGGATCACGAGCCCGAAGTCGACCCCGATCACGCGGCCGAAGCCGCGGCAGGTCTCGCAGGCGCCGAAGGCGGAGTTGAAGCTGAACAGCGCCGGCTGCGGGTCGGCGTATCGCAGGTCGCTCTCCGGGCAGTGCAGCCCGGTCGAGTAGCGCCAGGGCGTCGTGGTGTTGTCCGGGTGGACGTCCAGCCGGCCGCCGCCGCGCTTCAGCGCGAGCTCGATCGCTTCCATCACGCGCACCTTCTCGGCGGCGGCAAGCCGCAGCCGGTCGGCGACGACGTCGAGCACCTTGCTCCCGCCGGACAGCCGCTCGCCGTGCACCCGCGTGAAGCCGCTCGCGGCGAGCCACTGTGCCTGCTGCTCGGCGGTGGTGTCGGCCGGCAGTTGCACCGGAAAGGTGAAGACGAGCCGGGGGTCGGACGCCGCCTCGGCACGGCGCTGCAGATCAGCGTGAATGGTCTCCGGGTTGTCGTGCCGCACCGGCAGCGCGGTCTCGCGGTCGAACAGCTCGGCGGCGCGCGCGAACAGCAGCTTCAGGTGGTCGTTCAGCTCGGTCATCGTGCCAACCGTGCTGCGGCTGGTGCGCACCGGGTTGGTCTGGTCGATCGCGATCGCCGGCGGCACGCCCTCGACCCGGTCGACCGCCGGGCGGTCCATGCGGTCGAGGAACTGCCTCGCGTAGGCGCTGAAGGTCTCGACGTAGCGGCGCTGCCCTTCGGCGTAGAGCGTGTCGAAGACCAGGCTCGACTTGCCCGATCCGCTGGGGCCGGTGACCACCGTCAGCTCGCCGGTCCGGAAGTCCAGATCGAGGTTCTTCAGGTTGTGCTGGCGGGCGCCGCGGATGCGGATGACACCTGAAGCGGATGACATGCGGTGGAGGGGCGTTCTGGGGGCCGAAACTTTTCATTCTAGGCACGCCCCGGGGGCTCGCCGGCCCCGCTGGCGACGGGCCGCGTTCCGGCGATGCCCCTGCCGACAGCTTGGGAATGAATCCGGTGTCGCGGCGGCGGCGGATAGCGTGCGCATGGCATCCGCCGCGCCACTGTCGTTGCCTTCCGCCTTGCCTGCCTCCCGCACCACCGCCGACCCCTGCCCCGCCGCCGACGAGCCGCTGCAGCGGCAGTGGCTGCTGGCGCTGGCGCAGCAGGACGAAGCGGCCCTGTGCGCCCTCGTCCGCTGCCACGGCGGCTTTGTCTTCAGTGCGGCGCTGCGGCTCGTTCACGACACCGGCACCGCCGGGTTGCTGGTGGAGGAGGTGTTCTGGCAGGCCTGGCGGCAGGCACCGCGCTTCGACCCCGAAGCTGGCACCGTCGCGGCCTGGCTCGGCCGCCTGGTGCAGTGCTGTGTGGAGCAGGCAGCGTCGAAGCGGCACGCTGCCGTGGCGGCCGGGCCGCAGCCAATCGGGGAGCGGCGATGACGGCACGCGACAACCCGCCCGACGACGCCATCGGCGCCATCCAGCAGCGCCTGCTGGCGCGCGCCCGGCGCAGCGTCGAGGCGCACCGCGACTTCCGAACGGTGCGGCGTGAGCAGCAGCAGTGGCTGGCGTTCGCACCGGGCTGCCGGCGCGCGCTGCTGGTCGAGACGCCGGTGGCGCGGGTGGCGATGTTCAGCCTCGACCGTGGGGCCGAACTGCCCTGGCCCGACGGCACCGCGGCGCAGGAAGTGCTGCTGGTGGCCGGCGAGGCCGTTGCCGGCCCGGCCGGTGGCTCGGCGGTGCGGATCGCGCCGTATTCGCTGGCGCTGCGCGCCAGCCCGGGGGCGGGTGTGCTGGTGGCCGGTGACGGCCCGGCGACGTTCTACGTCCGCCAGCTGACGACCGATCCGCGCGCCTTGCCCGACCCCGAAGGGGCCTGGTGGCGATTGCCGCGCCGCGACCTCGAGGTCGTGCAGGCGGCCGGGCGGCGCTGGATCGCCAATGCGCCGGGAGTCGACGTGCTGCCGTTGTGGGGCAGCCGGGAGATCACGTCGATGCTGGTTCGTTTTGCGCCTGGTGCCGGCGTGCCCGACCACCACCATGCCGTCAACGAAGACTGCCTGATGCTCGAGGGCGAGATGTTCCTCGGCGACATCCTGCTTCGGCCCGGCGACTACCAGCTCGCACCGGCCGGGGGCGGCCACTTCGGCGAGATGAGCGACGTCGGGGGCACGTTCTACTTCCACGGCGCGGTCGACCCTGTGCTGCTGGGGCCGACGCGGCCGCGCCCCTGACCCGAAGCCGCAGCCGGACGCGCGTCGAACGTGCGTTTCGTCGCGCTGTAGGGCGGCAGGGGCCCGGTGTCGTGGGTTTCCACGATGCCGCCCGGCACCGGGTTGCCGACACTGCGGGCCTTCCAGGCGGCCGGTCGCCGCACGAAAGGTGCAGATGCACGGACACAAGCTGGCCACGGCGGCGGCGCTGCTCTGGCTGCCGCTGCTCGCGGCGGCGCAGATCGTCATCGGCCAGACCTCGGGCTTCACCGGCCCGGTGGCGTCGGGCGTGAAGGAGAACACCGACGGTGCAAAGCTCTACCTCGACGCCGTCAATGCCCGCGGCGGCGTCGGCGGCCAGCGAATCGAGCTGGTGTCGCTCGACGACAAGTTCGACCCGGCGACGGCAGCCGCCAACGCCCGCAAGCTGATCGACGAACACAAGGCGGTGGCGATCTTCCTGAACCGCGGCACGCCGCACACCGAGGCGATCCGGCCGGAGATCGAGAAGAGCCGCGTGCCGCTGGTCGGCCCCTCCACCGGCGCGATGGTGCTGCACAAGCCGGCGCACCCGCTGATCTTCAACGTGCGCGCCACCTACCAGCGCGAGGCCGAGAAAGCGGTGCAGCACCTGGCGACGATCGGGTTGACGCGGGTCGCGCTGGTGCATGTCGACGACTCGTTCGGAGCCGACGCCGCCGCCGGTGCCGACAACGGCTTCGCGCGCGCCAAGCTGTCACCTTTGCTGCGCGCCAAGTTCGACCGCAACAGACCCGACTTCAAGAACATCGCCGCCGAGGCCGCACGCAAGGAGGCGCAGGCGGCGGTGATCGCCGGATCGGCCGCGGCGGTGGCCGACTTCGTCAAGGCGCTGCGAAGTGCCGGCTCGAAGGCGCAGGTGGTGACGCTGTCGAACAACGCCTCTGCCGGCTTCGTCAAGCTGCTCGGCGAGCATGGCCGGGGCACCATCGTCACCCAGGTCTTCCCGAACGAGCGTGCGGTCGGCGTACAGCTCGTCAAAGAGGCCAACGACCTCGCGCGCGCGAAAGGCCTGCCCGGCGTCACACCGGCCATGATGGAAGGGTTCGCCGCCGCCAAAGTGCTGGTGGAAGGGCTGCGCCGTGCGGGCGCGAAGCCGAGCCGCGAAAGCCTGCTGGGGGCGCTCAACGGCATGACCAGCTTCGATCTCGGCGGCATGCCGCTCGGCTACTCGCCGGCGGACCACACCGGGCTCGACTACGCCGAGCTGTCGATCATCGGCGCCGACGGCCGCTTCGTGCGCTGACTCGGCCCGGCCGGTGGTCAGCGCCGAAGGCGTGCCTGGACGACGTCCCAGCGCCGAGGGCCGTGCACCGGCTCCCGCGGCCCTTCGGGCATCGACCTGGCGGCAAAGGCGTGCCGGCACAGTTCGCTCATGCGGTCGGCCTCGGCTTCGAGTTGCGGGTCGTAGAGCAACCTCACGCCCAAGCCCTCGGGGGCGAGCGCCCACCCGCGCAGCGACTGGCGCACATGCGTCAGCTCGTGCCCGATCAGCGCCCAGCCGCTGGCGCTGAGGGGGTCGTAGGCTTCGGGGTCGAAGTAGAGGTCGCTGCCGTGCGCGAAGGCGAGCGCGCCGGCGGCGCGGGCCTGGCGGCCGAGATGGACCCGGACATCGCCGAAATTCGTGCCGAACAGCGTTTCCATGCGCTGCCGCAGTTCGGGGGGCAGGGGGGTTCCGCGGTCCGCTGCTCCGAAGCTGAGCCCGTTGACATCGAACATGTTGCACCTCCTGGGCACTCTCGAAGCCGAGTATCCGGAGGTGTCGATCGCAACACATCACCCGAAGTGGCGACAGGCGGCCCTGGAGCTAGGGGGCCGGGGCGTGGGTCTTGCCGCCTGCGCGAACATCGTCACGACCTGCGGGTGTCCTGCCATCATCCGGGCCGATGAAGGTCTTCGGCATCGCCGGCCACTCCGGCATGGGCAAGACAACGTTGCTCGAACGGCTGGTGCCCGCGCTGCGCGCGCGCTCGCTCGTCGTCTCGCTGATCAAGCACAGCCACAAGGCGATCGAGATCGACCGCCCGGGCAAGGACTCCTTTCGCCTGCGCGAGGCCGGCTGCCAGGAGGTGCTGCTGCTCGGCGACGGCCGCTGGGCGCTGATGCACGAGCTGCGCGGCGCCCCCGAGCCGCCGCTACCCTACCTGCTGAGCCGGCTGCAGCACTGCGACCTGGTGCTCGTCGAAGGCTTCAAGAGCGGCGACTTCCCGAAGCTGGAAGTCTGGCGCGCCGAGGTCGGCAAGCCGACGCTGTGGCCGCAGTGGCCGGGCATCGTCGCGCTGGCCTGCGAGGGGCCGACGCCACGGCCGGCGCCGGCGGACGTGCTGCCGCTGGCCGACACGGCGGCGATCGCCGAATTCGTGCTCGCGAGAGCCGCACCGGGCTGAACGGCGGCGGAGATCAGCTGCCGAGCAGGAAGCGCTCGACCAGCGCCACCTGCTGCGGCGTGTTCAACGCCGGGGCATGGCCGCAGTCGGGGATCGTCACCACCAGCGCGCGCGGGCCGCGGATGCGCATCTGCTCGGCGACTTCGGGCAGCAGCAGGTCGGAGCTTTCGCCGCGCAGGCACAGCACCGGGATCGCGAGCGAGTCCCAGGCCTCCCACTGCACGTAGTCGGCGGGGTGATGGACGAACTGCAGCACCATCGCCGGGTCGTAGTGCGGCGTCACGCGGCCATCGGGCAGCCGGCGGGCCGAGGTCTCGGTGAGAAGCCGCCACTGCGCGTCGCTCAGCCAGCCGTAGGGCCTGTAGATGGTGCGGAAGTAGGCCTCGAGCTCGAGCATCGTCGCAAACGCCGGCGGGCTGCCTGCGTAGGTGCGGATGCGCTCGACCGCCACCGGCGCCAGCTCGGGGCCGATGTCGTTGAGCACCAGGCGCCGGATCCTGCCGCGCAGCGCGCCTGCGGCGGCGTGCAGGCCGATCGCGCCGCCCATCGAGGTGCCGAGCCACAGGCATTCGGCGATGCCGAGCTGGTCGAGCAGCGACACCGCCAGCCGCTCGTAGAACGCGAGGCAGTACTCGTCGGCCGGCGCCGGGCTCCACTGGCTGAGCCCGCGGCCGAGCGTGTCGGGGCAGATCACGCGCCAGCGCTGCGACAGGTGCTCGGCAATCGGGTCCATGTCGCGCCCGGTGCGGGCGAGGCCGTGCCAGGCGACGACGGTGTCGGTGTGCCCCGCGCCCCACTCGGTGAAGTGGATCTCGCGGCCCTCGCAGGCGAGGTAGTGGGAGCGAGGTTGCATCGTCGTCGCAGGTGGGTTGCGGGGCGGTCAGGTCAGTCGGGGATGCGCAGCGTCGATCCGTCGACGGTGATGCCGCCTGCCGTCGGCGGGTTGCCAGCGATCGCCGGCACGCGGCCTCCGGCGCGCCGGCGCGCGGCGTCGTTCGCACGAGCTGGCTCGGCGGCAGCGCGGTTTGTCATCCGGCAGGTCTCCTCAGGGCCCGCAGGCGGCCGACCAAGCCGCTCGGGAAGTGGTAGACGGAAAGCACGAACAGCAGGCCCAGCCAGAGCAGCCAGCGGTCGGGGCTGACGAGCGTCGAGAGCACCGGCACGCCCTCGAGCGCACCGCCCCCGAGCTTCAGCAGGTCCTGCAGGTAGTTCTGGGCCAGCACGAAGAGCGCCGAGCCGATCACCGCGCCGTACATCGTCCCCATGCCTCCGATGACGACGATGAGCAGGATGTCGAGCATGATCTCGAAGCTGAGCGTCGTATCCGGCCCGACGTAGCGCAGCCACAGCGCGAGCAGCGCGCCGGCCAGCGTCGCGAAGAGCGCCGAGATCACGTTGCTGAGCGTGCGGTAGACCACCGTGCGGTAGCCGATCGCCTCGGCGCGGAAGTCGTTCTCCCGGATTGCCATCAGCACCCGCCCGAACGGAGAGTTGACGATGCGCAGCAGCACGAGGAACAGCACCACCACCGCCGCGAAGAGCAGGTAGTAGGTGAGGACCTTGCCGTCGAGGTTCAGGCCGGCGATCGACACCTCGAAAGACGGGCTCAGCACCTGCGGGTTCTTGAAGGTCAGCCCGTCCTCGCCGCCGGTGAAATCCGACAGCTGCGATGCGAGGGTCTGGAAGGCCGCAGCCACCGCGAGCGTGATCATCGCGTAGAAGATCGCCTTCACGCGCAGCGAGAAGAGCCCAATCACCAGCGACAGCACGAGCGAGACCGCGAGCGCGCCGGCGAGGCCGAGCGCCACCGCGCCCCAGCCCTCGCCGAGCCGCGTGCTCGCGATGCCGATGCCATAGGCGCCGATGCCGAAGAACATCGTGTGCGCGAAGCTGACGATGCCGGTGTAGCCGAGCAGCAGGTCGAAGCTCGCGACGAGCAGGATGAAGACGAGCATCTTCGCCGCCACCGAGAGCGCCTTCGCGCCCGGGAACAGGAACGGCGCGAACGCAAGCGCGAGCACGACCATCAACAGCCCGACCGAAAGCACACGATGGCCCGGGCGGTCGTGCGAGAGCAGCCGGTCGAGGATGTGGCTCATCGTGCCCCCTCGGGCCTTCGGCCCGTCCCCCCGAGGGGGAGCGAGCGCGAGCGGCGGACCCGGTGCGCGCTCATCGGTTCGCCACCGGATACAGCCCCTGCGGCCGCCACAGCAGCACCCCGACCATCAATCCGATGGTCGAGAACAGCGCCACCTTCGGTGCCAGGAAGCCGATGTAGTTGGCCATCAGCCCGACCAGCAGCGCGCCGACGAAGCAGCCCAAGGTGCTGCCGAGGCCGCCGATGATGATGACGATGAAGATCAGCACGTTGACCTGGGCGCCGATCTGCGGCGTCACGCTCTGCTGGTACAGGCCCCACAACACGCCGCCGAGCCCGGCGAGCGCCGAGCCGGCGACGAAGACACCGACGAAGAGGCGCCGGATGCGGTAGCCGAGCGCCTCGACCATCTCGCGGTCCTGCACGCCGGCGCGGATCAGCAGGCCGATCTTCGTGCGGTTGAGCGTGAAGACGAGAGCGGCGAAGACGACGAGCCCGAGCACCGAGGCAAGCACGCGGTATTTCTCGACCGCCGCCTCGCCGAGCACCCACGATCCGCGCAGCGCGTCGGGCAGCGGCAGCGCGATCTGCGCCGGTCCCCAGATCGCCTTGATCAGCTCCTCGCCGACGATCATGCCGCCCATCGTGATCAGGATCTGCTTCAGGTGCAGGCCGTAGACCGGCCGCACGATCACGCGCTCGAACGCCCAGCCGACGGCGCCCGCGACCGCCATCGCGACGAGCATCGATGCAAAGACCCCGGCAACGTTCGGCCCCGTCCAGCCCATCACCGTGGTGGCCATGAAGGCGCCGAGCGCGATGAACAGGCCGTGCCCGAAGTTCAGCACGTCCATCAGCCCGAACACCAGCGTCAGGCCCGAGGCGATGACGAAGACGATGAGCCCCATCGCCAGCCCGGCGACGGTGAGCGTGAGCCAGCTGCTGCCGCTGCCGATGGCCGGCAGCGCGGCGGCCATCACGCCGAGCAGCAGCGCGATCGGCCGCCAGTCGAACTGCGCCTTCGGCACCGCACCGGCGGCGGCAGCCTGCGCGGCCGGCGCGGGGACCTTGCTCGCGGCGTTCATGCGTGTGCCCCCAGCGAGAGTCCGAGCAGCCGCTGCTGCAGTGCCTCGTCGTCGGCCAGCGCGTCCATCCGGCCGCGGTGCACGATGCGGCCGTTGTCCATCACCGCGACGCTGTCCCCGAGCGCGCGTGCCATCTGGAAGTTCTGCTCGACGAGCAGGATCGTCGTGCGCTGGCGCTTCAGCTCGCGGAAGGCGGTGATCAGGTTCTGGATGATCGACGGCGCGAGGCCCTTGCTCGGCTCGTCGATCAGGATCAGCGCACGCGGTTCGACGATTGCTCGCGCCACCGCGAGCATCTGCTTCTGGCCGCCCGAGAGCTTGCCGGCGGGGTAGAGCCAGAACTTCTTCAGCGCCGGCAGCAGGCCGAAAATCCACTCGAGCCGCTGCGTGTCGAGCTCGTCCGCGTGGCGCGCCGAGCGCGCCGCGAGCACGATGTTCTCCTTCACCGTGAGGTCGGTGAAGATGCCCATGCTCTCCGGCACGTAGGCGATGCCGCGAGTGGCGATGTCGGGGGTGGCGAGGCCGTTCAGCCGCTCGTTCCTGCCCTCGCGATGGAAGCGGATCTCGCCGGCACTGGCTTGCCAGAGACCCATGATCGTACGCAGCGTCGTGCTCTTGCCGGCACCGTTGCGGCCGAGCAGCATCGTGACCTCGCCCTCGGGCACGGCAAAGTCGACGCCGTGCAGGATGTGATATGCGCCGATGTGCGTGTGCACGCCCTGCAGCTCCAGCAGCAACGCCTTCGTGTCGCTGTTCCTGTCCGTGTTCGGGGCCGCATTCATGCCGGCTCCTCTGCAGCCATGCCGAGATAGGCCTGTTGCACCACGGGCGACGCGATCACGTCGGCCGGCGCACCGTCGGCGACCAGCTGGCCGTTGTGCAGCACGACGATGCGGTCCGACAGCTCGCGAACGACGTCCATCTTGTGCTCGACCAGCAGCACGACGATGTCCTGGCGCGCCTTCAGCGCGCGTATCAGGTCGAGGATCACCGGCACCTCGTCGACGCTCATGCCGGCGGTCGGCTCGTCGAACATGAACACCTTGGGGTCGAGCGCGAGCAGCATCGCCACCTCGAGCTTGCGCTGGTCGCCATGCGGCAGGCTGGCGGCGGTGGCCGCCGAGCGGTGCGCAAGCCGCACCTGCTCGAGCAGCGAGTCGGCCTCGGCGATCCAAGGCTTGTGGTCGAGCCACAGCCGCAGCAGGTCGATGCCGCCGAAGCCGCCGCCCTGGCCGCGCCCCTGCTCGCGCGCCTGCACCGCCAGGCGGACGTTCTCGCGCACCGTCAGGTGCGGGAAGAGCTGCGTCAGTTGGAACGCGCGCCCGAGCCCGCGACGTGTTCGCAGCGGCGCCGGCAGCCGCGTGATGTCCTCGCCCTGCAGCAGCACCTGGCCCTCGCTCGCCGGCAGCTGACCGGAGACGAGGTTGAAGTAGGTCGTCTTGCCGGCGCCGTTGGGCCCGACGATGGCCGTCAGCGTGCCGGGCGCGAACGCGCACGACACATGGTCCACCGCCACGTGGCCGCCGAACCGGATCGTCAGGTTTCTGGTCTCGAGCACAAGGGGCGCCTACCCGGCCGCCGGCCGGGCTCGTCGAACTTGCCGGAGCCCCCTCCTGGAGGGGGCTGGGGAGCGGTGCGGACAGCCCGTTCGGAACCAGCGCGTCAGCGCTTGTTCCGAATCGGAATCTGCAGTTCCGAGGCCGGAATCACCCGCACCAGTTCGGGCACGCCCCACGCGAACGCCGGGTCGTTCTTGATGCGGAAGTGGTACATGTCCTGCATCGCCTGGTGATCTTCCTTGCGGAAGGTCATCTTGCCCTTGGGGGTCTCGAAGCTCATGCCTTCCATCGTCGCGATGAGCTTGTCGGTCGCGGTGTCGCCGTTGGTCTTCTTCAGTGCCTCGACGACCGCAATGGCCGCGCTCATGCCGCCGGCGGTGAAGAAGTCGGGCGGGGCCTTGAACTTGCTGTAGTGGTTGGCCACCAGCCACTCGTTGGCCTTGTTCTTCGGGATGCCGAAGTAGTAGTACAGCGCGCCTTCCATGCCCTCGAACTGCTTGTAGGCCACCATCGCCGGCAGGATGTTGCCGCCGGTGGCGAGCTTGATGCCGAAGCGCTTCTCGAGCTCCATGTCGGCGATCTTCGGGAACGGCGTCGGCGCGCCGGCCCAGCCGACGCTGATGTACTTCTTGCCCGGCTGGTCCTTCAGCTTGTCGATGATGCGCTGCAGGCCGGCGGTGAAGTCGGTGGTGCCGGTGGGCAGGTATTCCTCGTGGACGATCTTGGCCTTCTTCAGGAACTCCTTCGAGGCCTTGACGCCGTCACGGCCGAACGCGGTGTCGTTGGCGAGCGTGGCCACCACCACGCCGGGCTGGTCCAGCGCCGCGGCGTTGGCGGCCGCGTCCTGGCTGCTGTTGCGGCCGGTGCGGAAGATGTACTTGTTCCACTTGTCGCCGGTGATGCTGTCGGCGACCGCCGGCTCGACGAGCAGGACCTTCTTGTACTCCTCGGCCACCGGCAGCATCGCCAGCGCCACCGGGCTGGCGGTGGGGCCGACCGCGATGTCGACCTTGTCGTCGCCATAGGCCGCGGCGAGAGCCGCCTTGCCGACGTCGGGCTTGCCCTGGTCGTCCTTCTCGATGACCACCAGCTTGCGGCCGGCGACCGTCATCGTGCCGCCGGTGGCGTACTCGAGGCCCATCATGAAGCCGACGATGGTCTGCTTCGCGTAGGCCTCGAGCGGGCCGGTCTTGCTGGCGATGAGGGCGATCTTGACGTCACCCTTGGGCTGGGCGAGGGCGGCGGTGGCGGCCAGCGCCAGGGCGGCGACAGCGGCGGGAATCAGACGGCGTTGCATGCGGGCGGTCTCCTTTCGAGACCTGCCAATCAGCAAGAGCCGTACCGTGCGCGCCAGATTGGTGCAAACCCTGAGTTTCTCGGACGAACTGCATCATCATCAGACAACTGTCGCGAACCAAGTGTATGAAGATCATACATATGCGCGAAATGCAGACAGTTCTTCAGATGCGCTGGAGACGCTCGAAGTCGATCAAGGGCTGCAGATGATGGATGCCGAGCGGGCCGGTCCGCTTCAGTTCGGCGCGCGCTGCGGCCGCCTGCCGACGGGCGGCAGCACGGTCGCCCGAATGCCACAGCGCCTGCCCGAGCCAAGCCAGCGAGCGCAGCCGGCGTGGGCCGGTGTCGCGCATCGCCGCGTCGGCTGCGAGCGCCCGTTCGAAGGCCTCGCGCGCCCGGGCGGCGTCACCTTGCGCGAGCGCGGCGCGGCCGGCCAGCTCGTGCAGGCGTTGCACTGCGTACGCGGCATCGACATCGGCCTCGCGCGTGGTGGTCGCGGCCAGCGCCTCCTGGGCCGCGGCGGCGGCGCCGGCGGCGTCGCCTCGCAACAGCATCAGCTCGGCGGCGTCGGCGAGTGCCGATGAAGGCACCGGGCCTGCCGGGGGTGCGGCCAGCCTTGCCGCCGCCTCGGCGATGTCGGCACCGGCCAGTGCCACTTCCACTGCGGCACGATGGGCCCGCCGCTGCACCCGCATCGACGTGACTCCGCGCTCGCGTCGCATCGTCTCGGCGGCCGCGAGTTCAGCGCGGGCGGCGTCGAAACGGCCGAGGTCGGCGAGCACCCTGGCCCGCAGCAGCTTCCAGTCGATGGCGAGGAAGACACCCGAGCTCGGCCCCGGCTGCAGGCCGTCGAGCAGCACCAGCGCGCGTGACGGCTCGCCGGCCGCGAAGCGGGCGGCGGCCTCGCGGTGGGTGTCGAAGGCGAGATCGTGCGCGACCTGGGTCGACTCGCCGGGCCGCTGGCGCGAGCGCTGCCGCAGGGCCTCGAACGTGGCCAGCGCCTCGCGCGGCGCGCCACCGGCGGAGAGCAGCGCCGCATGCTGCGATCGGATCCGCGCCACCGCCGCGCTGTCGTCGCCGATGCGCTGCGCCTCGTCGGCGATCGCGGCACGCAGCGCGGCGTCGGCGGCCCGGTAGCGGCCGAGGTCGGCCTCGACGAGCGCCAGCTCGCGCAGCACCGCGACCCGACCGCGCCCGTCGGGCGTGGCAAGCGCGGCGTGCATCGCCACCGCTTCGCGCAGCAGCGGAGCCGCCAGCTGCGGGCGCCCGGCCGACGCGTGCAGCCCGCCCAGGCGCCCGAGCACGTCGCGCCGGCGCGGCGACGGGCTGGCCGGCAGCAGCGCGAGCGCGCGCTCGCCGGCCGCGATGCCGGCGGGGTCGCGCCGGTGGTAGCTGATGTCGAAGGCCGCGAGCTGCACCGCGAGTTCGGCCTCGCGGTCGGGCGGCAGCTCCGCGAGCATCGCCCGCGCCTGAGCCAGCCTCTCGGTGGCGCGTCTCTCGTCGCCGGCGCCGATATGCGCGGTCGACGCCGCGGCGAGCGACTGCACCCTTTCGGCCCCGGGCCGCGGGTGCAGTGACTGCTCGAGCTCGACGATGCGGTCGAGCAGGCGCGCTGCGGCCTCGCTCTCGGCCATCTCGGCGTACATCGCGGCCAGCGTCCGCAGCACGCGCAACTGGACCTTCGGCTCGCCAGCGAGATCGTGGTCGATGCGGGCGGTGCCGGCGTCGAGCAGTTCGCGCGCGGTGCGCTGGCGGGCGCGGACCGGGTCGTCCTGCGCCGACGAGCTGCTGCGGAACACGCCTTCGAGAAAGGCCTGCACCGCCGCTGCCGTGCGCGCCTCGTCGCGCGCCACCGCCGCCTGCCAGGTCGCGACCACGGCGCCGGCGGCGAGCGAGACCACCACCGCCGTCGCGCTGGCCAGCGCCAGCGTGTGCCGGCACGCGAAGCGCCAGGCGCGGTAGGCGCGGCCGGCATCGCGCGCGAGCACCGGCTCGCCGCGCTGCCAGCGTTGCAGGTCGTCGGCGAGGGCGGCCGCGGTGGCGTAGCGCTCGGCCGGTGGCTTGCGCAAGGCCTTCAGCATCACCGCCGCCAAGTCGCGTGGCACGCCGCCGGGAAGCGGCACCTCGGTGTCGACCACCGCACGTTCGAGCTCGCGGCCTTCGCCGGCGTGGGGACGTGCGCCGCAAGCGAGCTCGTGCAGCACGACGCCGAGCGAGTAGACGTCGGTGGCGGTGCTCGCCGGCTCGCCCCGCAGCTGCTCCGGGGCCGCGTAGGCCGGTGTCAGCGCGGCGCCGCCGACGCGTGTCATCTCGCTGTCGCCGTCATCGGCCAGCAGTTTGGCGATGCCGAAGTCGAGCAGCACCGCGCGGCCATCGTCGGTGACGAGCACGTTCGACGGTTTCAGGTCGCGGTGCACCACCAGCCGCGTGTGTGCGTACTGCAGCGCCTGTGCCACCTGCACGACCAGCGCGACACGCGCAGCCAGCGACGACGCGTGCTGCCGGCAGTACTCGGTGACCGGGACACCGGCGACGAACTCCAGCGCGAGGTAGGGCGTGCCGTCGTCGGCGACGCCGGCGTCATAGAGCCGCGCGATGTGCGGATGCTCGAGCGCGGCGAGGATGTCTCGCTCGCGCGCAAACCGGCGGACCCGTTCGCCCCGGCCGGCGATCGCGGTCGGCAGCTTGATCGCCACCTGGCGCTCGAGGCGGCCGTCGGCGCGCCGGGCCAGCCAGACCTCGCCCATGCCGCCGTGCCCGATCGGCCGCAGCAGCTCGTACGGCCCGACGCGGTCGCCGACGGCCCGCGCCGGAGGGGCCGGCGGCAGCGGGCTTCGATCGAGCGGTGTGCCGGTTTCGGCGGCATCGTGTTGTGCCAGCAGCCGCCGCAGCATCGGCGACAGTGCGTCCTGCGGCAACGAAGCCAGCCAGCGCTCGCGCGCCGCGGGGTCGAGCTCGAGCGCGGTGTCGAGCAGGGCCGACAGCCGCTTCAGGTCTTCTGCTGCGATTGCCATCGTCGTCGCCGCTCAACCGAGCCGAAGCGCGCGCGGCGCCGTCGCCCTGCGATCGGCCTCGGCCCGAAAACGATGCTCGCGCGCAATCAGCCTGCATCGACGGGCCGCCTCTTCGAGGTCGATCACATCGCCGAGCCATCGCGGCAGCCGGGCCAGCGCCGATGCCTGCATGCCACCTCCGCCTTCGTGCCTGCAAGCCCGCGGGCACGGCTCGTCGGGGACCGGCCCGACCGGGGCATTGTGCTCGCGCGGTGCGCCCGGAGCGGGCAGGCCCCGGCCCGGGCTGAGGAGGTGGCTCGACCTTGCCCGAACACTTTGCGGGCGGTCTGGCAACGGCCGGCCGTGGAGGCGCTCAGAAACCCGGTTCCTGGGCATCGAAGCCGGCATCGCGACCCGGTGCCAGGTGCGCGCCACCGTGCGGCAGCGACCGGACCGTCGGTGGAATTGGCGTGTTTGCTGCAGCGGCCTCGACGAGGTGGTCGACCCACTTCGCCGCCATCACCCCGCCAAGGGCCGAGAGCAACGCGGTGGCGGTGAGCAGCGGCAGCAGCGCGGCGAGCTCGCGAGCGGGCATCGCCCGTTCCGGCGCAGCGCCCGCAAGGTGCGGCGAGGGGGGCATCGACATCTCCGCCCCGGCTTCAGCTGGGGGCCCCGCCGCGCGAGCGCAGGGTCTTGCGCGGCGCGTGCCGGGTCGGCGGGTCGGGCAGTTCGCCGGAGATCAGCCGGCCGGCCGCGAACACCACCGGCTGCCGGTGCGTGAAGGGCAGCGGCGCGGCGTTCGGTCGCAGTGAAAGGGTGGTGATCGCGGTCATCGGGGCCTCCTGCAAGAGCGCCGCTTGCGCCCTTGCCTGGGAGTACGCGCTGTACCGGTGCGACCGGACATCGCTGACTGCGGGAGTGGGACCCGACGGCGCCTACCTGCGCGGTTGCCGGGTGGTGCCGCTGGCGCCGGCAACGGCCGGAGCCGGCAGCGCCGCAAGTGCCAGCCGTGCCCGGGCGCCATGGGCTCCGCGGCGTGTCGTGGCGCCCGCGCAGCGCCAGTGCACCCGTGCCAGGCTGGCCCGCGCGCCGCGCCGCGCGAAGCGGACAGCCGCCGCCCGGCGCGTCGCGCTCGGCGTTACTCGAGCGCCGCGCTCAGCAGCAGCCGCGCCTTCTCCCAGTCACGGCGCACGGTTCGCTCCGAGACGCCGAGCACCTCGGCGACCTCGGCTTCGGTCAGACCGCCGAAGTAGCGCATCTCGACCACCTGCGCGAGCCGCTCGTCGGCCTGGGCCAGCACCTCGAGCGCCTCGTGCACCCGCAGTACGTCGTTCTCCGGTGCTGCCAATTTGTCGCCGAGTTCGGTGTCGAGGGTGACACGCTCGGCTTGGCCGCCGTGGCGCTCGGCCATGCGGGCGCGGGCGAAGTCGACGATCACCGAGCGCATCACCCGCGCCGCGTAGGCGAAGAAGTGGTGCCGGTCCTCGACCGGCAGCGCTGGGTTGCCGACCAGCTTCAGGAACGACTCGTGCAACAGCGACGTGGTGTCGAGCAGCGTCATCGTGCGGTGCTGGCGCAGCCTCGAGCGGGCGAGCCGACGCAGGTCGTCGTAGAGCAGCGAGAAGGCCTGGCTGGCGGCCTTCGAATCGCCGCCGCGCGCTGCGGCCAGCAGGGTGGTCAGGTCGGCCATCGCGCGGCCATGCTACCGCCGCAGCCTCGGCCAGTGTCAGCCTGGGGTGCGTGCCCTTCACCACGCCGCGCCGCGCCGCGGGGTCTGAGACACCTGCTCAGCCGTCGCCGGCGGAACCGGCCACGCCTCAGGCGCTGGGCGGCAGGCCGACCAGCGTCGATCGCGCCTGCGACGATGCGTCACCGCCCAGCGGCAGCTCGGCCCGCAGCAACGTTGCCATCAGGGCCACCGCGAGGCCGCGCAACACGGGGATGCCGGTCGGGCTCGGCACTCGGGCGTTGACTTCGAGGCCGTTGCGGGGGATCTGGTACGTGGGAGGTGGAATCCCGCTTCAGCCGCCGCTGCGCGCCAGCTCCGGGTGCCGGGCAAGCCGCTCGTACAGCGCCGCGCGCGACATGCGCAGCATGCGGGCGGCGGCCGCACGGTTGCCTCCGGTGGCGCGCAGCGCGGCGGCGATGGCTGCGCGCTCGACCTCACCGACCTGCGCCTGCAGCGGGCGCAGCAGGTCGCGGGCGGCCTCGGGCGGGGCCACGGCGCGTGAAGGCAATGCCGGTTGGCGTGCCGCTGCTGTTGCCGGCAGCACAGGGCGCGGCTGCGTGGAGGTGATGCCGAGCGACAGCGCCGCATCGAAGTGCGCCGGGCCGAGATGTACGTCGTCGGTCATCAGCGTCGCCTGCTCGAGCACGTTGCGCAGTTCGCGGATGTTGCCGGGCCAGGGTTGTGCCGCCAGCAGGTCCAGCGCCTCGGCCGACAGGCTCTTGTGCGGCAGCCCGCTGCGCCGGGCGATGTCGTCGGCGAGCGTGTCGACCAGCGCCTCGAGGTCGGTGATGCGCTCGCGCAGCGGCGGCAGCCGGATCGGCAGCACATTGAGCCGGTAGTAGAGGTCGGCGCGGAAGCGCCCCTCGGCGACCATCGCGGCGAGGTCGCGGCTGGTGGCGGCGACGATGCGAACGTCGACCCGCTCGACGCGGTTGCTGCCCAGCGGCTCGATCTCCTGCTCCTGCAGCACGCGCAGCAGCTTGGACTGCAGCGCGATCGGCATGTCGCCGATCTCGTCGAGGAACAGCGTGCCGCCGTCGGCGACCTTGAACTTGCCTTCGCGGCCCTTGCGGTCGGCGCCGGTGTAGGCCCCGGGGGCGACGCCGAAGAACTCGGCTTCGAGCAGCGTTTCGGGCACCGCGGCGATGTTGACGCCGACGAAGGGCTTCGCCGCGCGTCGGCTGGCGGCGTGGATCGCGTGCGCGAGCAGTTCCTTGCCGGTGCCGGTCTCGCCGAGCAGCAGCACCGTGCTGTCGGTCTGCGCGACCCGGCGCGCCTGGCGCTTGACCTCGAGCGCCGCGGCGCTGCTGCCGATGAAGGTCGCGATCGTGTGCTTCGGCCGGCGCTGCTCGGCGAGCTGGCGGCGCGCGGTCTCCAGTTCGGCCTGCAGCCGGGCGAACTTCTGCATCAGCGGCTGCATCGTCGTTTCCGGGTGGTCGAGCAGCACCATGCCGAAGGCGCCGATCACCTCGCCGCTCTCGTCCCGCAGCGGCAGCCGGCTGACGAGAAAGGTGCCGGCATGGTTGGTCAGCAGGTCGACCAGGATCGGCTGGCCGGTGTCGATGACATGCGCCATCAGCGTGTTCGGCACCACCTCCTCGATGCGGCGGCCGACGAACTGCTCCTCGCTGGCGAAGCCGAGCGCGGGAAGGAAGCTCTTGTAGCCCTCGCTGATCCAGACGATGCGGTGGTCGCGGTCGACCACCATCGTCCCCATCGCGCTCTTCGCGAAGCTGTCGAACATGCTGCGCGCCGCGAGCTCGAGCACGCGGTCGGTGTCGAGAGGCAGGCGCGTCGAAGGGGCCACCATGGGCGGACTCTACCGCCGCGGCGGGCGGCGTCACGAGCGCGTGGACACCCCGCTGCCCACGGTCTCGGCAACGCCGCGGCCGCCCCGGGTGCGAGCCGCTCGACGCGTGAAGCCCCGCACAAACCCGCATGTCACCGCGCCGGCATTCCGTAATTATGTAGTTCCATAGCAATCTAGCCTGCGAAGCCCCCCGATGGCCGAACCGATCCCCCTGCGCGGCACCTCGCTGCACGACGGCGTCGCCGCCCGGCTGCGCGCGATGATCTTCGAGCGCGAACTGGCCCCGGGCGAGTGGGTCGACGAGAAGGTGCTCGCCGAGGCTTGGCAGATCAGCCGCACGCCGCTGCGCGAGGCGCTGAAGGTGCTGGCCAGCGAAGGGCTGGTCGAGCTGGTGCCGCACCGCGGCTGCCGCGTGATCGAGCTCACCGACGCCGACGCCGACGATCTCTTCCCGGTGATGGCGCTGCTCGAAGGCCGCTGTGCGCACGAGGCGGTGAAGAGCGCCAGCGACGACGACATCGCCGGCCTGAGGCTGCTGCACGCCGAGCTCGAGCGCCACGCCGCGGCGAACGACATCGACGGCTACTACCGCGCCAACCATGTCTTCCACAGCCGCGTGCAGCAACTCGCCGACAACCGCTGGCTCGACCGTACCACCGGCGACCTGCGCCGCTTCATGCGGCTGATGCGCGGCCAGCAGCTGAAGCTGCCCGGGCGCGTCGAGGCGTCGATCAACGAGCACCGGGTGCTGATCGACGCCATCGAGCAGCGCGACGCCGCCCGCGCCGAGCGGGCGATGCACGACCATCTGATGGCGCAGCTGACGGCGCTGAAGAAGCTGCGCCGACTGCAGGCCCGGGCCGAGCCGAGGCGGAGTGCCCATGCTCGATGAGCTGCGCCAGGCGGCGGCGCGGCAGCGCCGGGCGCGGTCGCTGAAGGCCCTGCGGCTGGGGGCGCGCCAGCTGCTGTCGCAGCGCGGCGAGATGAACGGGCTGGCGATCGCTCGCGGACTGGTCGAGCGCCTGGACCAACTCGACGGCGACGAGCTGGGCGACTTCTTCGACCATCTGGCGCGTGACCTCGACCCCGACCCGGCCGCGGTGCTGCGGTGCGCCGAGGCCTATGCCGCGGCGCCGAGCCCGGACACGCTGGCGGCACTGGTGGCCGCCGCAGAACCGCCGCGCCAGGAGCTGCTGCGCCGGCTGAACCGCGCCCCCGGCGGCACCGCGGCCATCCTGCGTTTGCGCCGTGCACTGCTGAAGGCGCTGCCGGCGCATGCAGAGTGGCTCTCGCTCGAAGCCGACTTGTTGCACCTGCTGTCGAGCTGGTTCAACCCCGGTTTCCTGCAGATGAAGCGGGTGGACTGGAACTCGCCGGCGCAGCTGCTCGAGAAGCTCATCGTCCACGAGGCGGTGCACACGATCGACGGCTGGGACGACCTGCGCCGCCGGCTGCAGCCCGACCGGCGGCTGTTCGCCTTCTTCCACCCGCAGCTGCCTGACGAGCCGCTGATCTTCGTCGAGGTGGCGCTGCTGCCCGAGATGCCGGCGGCGATCGAACCGCTGATCGACAAGGCGAGCACACCGCTGCCGCCCGAGCGCTTGCGCGTCGCCGCCTTCTACAGCATCAGCAACTGCGAGCCGGGGCTGCGCGGCGTCTCGCTCGGCAACTTCCTGATCAAGAGCGTCGCCGAGCAGCTGCAGCGCGAGCTGCCCCGGGTGAAGACCTTCTGCACGCTGTCGCCGATCCCCGGCTTCGCGTCCTGGCTGCTCGCCGGGCCCGACTTCGCGGCGCTGCCGCGCCTGCGCAAGGGCCTCGCCGAGGCGCTGCCACTGGCGCTGCAAAGGCTGAAGCAGGCCGCCGGCGGCGACCTTTCGGCGCTGCAGGGCGTGGTGCTGCACGACAAGCTCGCTCCCGAGGCCGGCGCGGCGCTCGAGCAGCTGTGCGCGGCCTTTCTGGTACACCGCTCGGCCACGCCACAGGGCGACCCGGTGGCTCGATTCCATCTCGACAACGGTGCGCGGCTCGAGCGGCTCAACCTGCGCGGCAATCTGGCGACCAAGGGTCTGCGCCAGTCGTTCGGCATGATGGTCAACTACCTCTACGATCTCGACAAGATCGAATCCAGCCACAGTCGCTTCCGCGCCGGCGAGGTCGTGCGCTCGCGCGCCGTCGCCGCGCTGCTCTGAAGACAACCACCCGCAGGAGACAAGATGAACCAGCCCAAGTCCCGAAGCCGCCGCCACTTCGTCGCCGGCACCGCCGCCTGTCTGGCAGCGCCCGGCCTCGCCTTCGCGCAAGCCTCGGCCTGGCCGACCAAGCCGGTGACGATCATCGTGCCGTTCCCGCCCGGCGGCGGCACCGACGCCTTCGCGCGGCCGTTGTTCGCGCAGATGGGCAAGCTCACCGGCCGCCAGTTCCTGATCGACAACAAGGGCGGCGCAGGCGGCACGCTCGGCGCCGGCATCGCGGCCAAGGCCGCGCCCGACGGCTACACCTTCTTCATGGGCGCAGTGCACCACTCGATCGCGCCCAGCATGTACCCGAAGCTCGACTACAACATCGAGACCGACTTCGTCCCCGTCGGGCTGATCTCGAGCGTGCCCCAGATCATCGTCGTCCACCCGCAGCGGGTGGCGGCCAAGACGCTGGCCGAGCTGCTCGACCACCTGCGCAAGAACCCGGGCAAGCTGAACTACGCGTCGGCCGGCAACGGTACCTCGCACCACCTGGCGGGCGAGCTGTTCAAGCTGCAGACCAAGACCTTCATCACCCACATCCCGTACCGTGGCGCCGGCCCGGCGCTGCAGGATCTGATCGCCGGCCAGGTGGACCTGATGTTCGACGGCCTCGGTTCGTCTTCGGGCCACATCCGCGGCGGCCGGCTGCGGCCGATCGCGGTGGCGGCGCCCAAGCGCGCCGTCGCCTTCCCCGAGGTGCCGACCACCGCCGACGCGGGGCTGCCGACCTACCAGGTCTCGACCTGGTACGGGCTGTGGGCGCCGAAGGGCACACCGAAGGAGATCACCGACAAGATGGCCGACGAGATGCGCCGCGCACTCAACACCGATGAGCTGAAGACCGCGTGGGTCGGCCTCGGCACCGAGACGCCGAACCTCTGGGGGGCCGACTTCGGCCGCTTTGTCTCCGCGGAGGTCAAGCGCTGGGCCGAAGTGGTGAAGACCTCGGGCGCGAAACTCGATTGAAGTGGAACCCCCGCGCTCCCTCTCGGCCTCTGCCCCCAGGGGGGCTTTGCCTGCGGACCGGCGGAGCCGGATCCGCGGCAATCCCTGTTTGATCTGCTCTGGGCGTCGAGGGGCCCCTTCGGTGCGATGGATCGCTGAATGACCCGAGGCAACCTCTTCGCCGCGCTGCGTGCGGCGTTCCCGGCCGATCTCGACCGCGTCGCCATCGAGACCGCCGACACCCCGGCGCCGCTGCACTACACCTGGCGCGACATCGACCGCGCGACCGCGATGCTGGCCAACCTGCTGGCGTCGCTCGGGCTGCCGGCGGGCGCCCGTGTCGCGGTGCAGGTGGACAAGAGCGTCGAGGCTCTGCTGCTGTACCTGGCGGTGCTGCGCGCCGGCTACGTCCACCTGCCGCTGAACAGCGCCTACCAGGCCGACGAGGTGGCCTACTTCATCGGCAACGCCGAGCCCGCGGTGGTGGTGTGCACGAAGCGCAACTTCGGCTGGGTGAGCCGCATCGCCTTCCAGCGCGGCGCGAAGAACGTCTTCACGCTCGACGACGACCGCACCGGCACGCTGCTCGACCGCGCCGCGTTCCAGGGCGACCACTTCGACACCGTGCGCCGCGACAGCGACGACCTCGCCGCCATCCTCTACACCAGCGGCACCACCGGGCGCAGCAAGGGCGCGATGCTGAGCCACGGCAACCTGCTGTCCAACGCGCGGGTGCTGAAGGAGGCCTGGGGCTGGCAGCCCGGTGACGTGCTGCTGCACGCGCTGCCGATCTTCCACGTGCACGGGCTCTTTGTCGCTTCGCATGGCGCGCTGCTCAACGGCAGCCCGATGATCTGGTTCGCGCGCTTCGACGCCAAGGCGGTGCTCGCGCGCCTGGCCGACGCCACCGTCTTCATGGGTGTGCCGACGATGTACGTGCGCCTGCTCGCCGAGCCGGCGCTGACGCGTGAGGCCTGCGCGCGCATGCGGCTCTTCGTCAGTGGTTCGGCGCCGCTGCTCACCGAGACCTTCGACGCCTGGCGCGAGCGCACCGGGCACACCATCCTCGAGCGCTACGGCATGAGCGAGACGATCATGCTGACGTCCAACCCCTACCGGCCCGAGAGTGCACGCCGCGGCGGCACCGTCGGGCTGCCGCTGCCCGGCGTCGGCGTCCGTGTGCACGACGACAAGGGCATGCCGTTGCCCACCGGCGAGATCGGCGGCATCGAGGTCAAGGGCCCGAACGTCTTCAAGGGCTACTGGCGAATGCCCGAGAAGACCGCCGACGAGTTCACCACCGATCTCTGGTTCAAGACCGGCGACGTCGGCCGCTTCAATGCCGACGGCTACCTGACGATCGTCGGCCGCAGCAAGGACCTCATCATCAGCGGCGGCTACAACGTCTACCCCGCCGAGGTCGAGGGTTATCTCAACGAACAGCCCGGGGTCGCCGAGAGCGCCGTCGTCGGCGTGCCGCACCCCGATTTCGGCGAGGGCGTGATCGCCTTCGTCGTGCCCAAGCCCGGTGCCGCGCTCGACGGGCCGGCGCTCGCGGCAGCGCTGAAGGGCCGCATCGCGGCCTTCAAGGTGCCCAAGCAGGTGTTCGTCGTGGCCGAGCTGCCGCGCAACGCGATGGGCAAGGTGCAGAAGAAGGAGCTGCGCGAGCAGCAGCGTGCACTCTTCGCCCACCCCGCATGAGCCGGGCGCGCTGCCCGCGCTGCGGCGCGGCTTTCGACTGCGGCGCCGGCGGCACCGAGCCCTGCGCCTGCGAGAGAGTCGAATTGACATCGGCATTGCTGGCGACGCTGCGTGAACGCTTCACCGGCTGCCTGTGCCTGCGCTGCCTGAGCGACCTGTCGCGCGCCGCGGACGACGGCGGGCGGACGCCGCCACGGCCTCAGCCGGCCCCGGTCGCGAAGCGGTAGCCTACGCCGGTCTCGGTCAGCAGCCAGCGGGGTTGCGAGGGATCGGACTCGATCTTGCGGCGCAGATTGCCCATGTGCACGCGAACATAGTGGGTGTCTGCAGCGTGGGTCGGGCCCCACAGCTCGAGCAGCAGGTAGCGATGGGTCAGCACGCGGTCGGCGTGCGAGGTCAGCAGCGACAGCAGCCGGTACTCGATCGGCGTCAGGTGCAGCACCTCGCCGGCACGCGTGACGCGGCGCCGCGCGCGGTCGATCGTCACGTCGCCGAAGTTGAAGACCGCCTCGTCGGCGCCGGCGTGCCGTTGCCTGCGCCGCAGGTGCGCCCGGGTCCGTGCCAGCAGTTCACCCGATCCGAAAGGCTTGACGAGGTAGTCGTCGGCACCGGCATCGAGGGCTCGGATCTTCTCGGACTCTCCGGCGCGTGCCGACAGCACCAGCACCGGCGCCGACGACCAGGTGCGCAACTCCCGGATCAGATCGACACCGTCGCCATCGGGCAGCCCGAGGTCGAGCACGACGAGGTCCGGCCGGTGCAGGCCGGCCTCGATCAGGCCGCGTTGCACCGTCGCCGCTTCGGTCACCTCGTGGCCCTCGGATTCGAGCGCGAGACGGACGAAGCGGCGGATGTCGGCCTCGTCCTCGACCACCAGCACCCGCGCCGAGGGTCCCGCCGCAGCAGGGTTGCCGGTCACGGTGCCGGGCCCTCCGGCGGCTCGTCGGCCGCGGGCACCGACGGCGGCTCGCCGAGCGGAAGGCCGACGACGAAACATGCGCCGCCGTCGGCCGCGTTCTCGGCGTGGATGCGCCCGCCGTGGGCCTCGACGATCGCCCGGCACAGCGCCAGGCCGAGGCCGACGCCGGGGATCGAACCTTCGCGCCGCCCGCGCTCGAACTTGCGAAAGAGCGCCTGCTCCCTCCCGGGCGGCAGGCCGGGGCCATGGTCGCGCACCGTCAGCCGCAGTGCACCCGGCACCATCGACGCGGCGATCTCGATCGTGGTGCCGTCCGGGGTGTACTTCGCGGCGTTCTCGAGCAGGTTGACGAGCACCCGTTCCATCAGCACCGCATCGAATCGCAGCAGCGGCAGGTCGTTCGCCAGCGCCACCACCACAGGGTGGCGCTGCAGCGCCGGCGACATCGCGGCGAGCGCGGTGCCGACCACCTCCTCGAGCGGCTGCCACTGCAGATCGAGCCGCACCACGCCCGATTCGAGCCGCGCCATGTCGAGCAGGTTGTTGACGAGCGCGCTCATGCGCCGCGCCGACGCCGCCATCGCCTGCGCGATTCCGGCCTGCTGCGGGGTCGGCTCCGGCCGCGTCAGCTGCAGCGACTCGGCCAGCCCGACCAGCGACGCGAGTGGCGTGCGCAGGTCGTGCGACACCGCCGTCAGCAACGAGTTGCGCAGCCGCTCGCCCTCGACCTCGAGCGCAGTCGCCTGCGCCACTTCGATGTAGTGCAGACGCTCCAGCGTGCCCGCGAGCAGCATCGCGCAGGTGTCGAGCAGGCGGCGCTCGTCGGCGGACCAGGCGCGGTGCGGGCCGCGGCGCAGCTCCAGCGCACCGCGCACGGCCATCGTCGCGCGCAGAGGCAACACCAGCGAAGGGTGCTCCGGGTGAACGTCGGTGCCCCGGCCGGCTGCGCGGCCAACTTCGACGACCTGCCTCGCGACGGGGTCGACGGCGGCACCGCCGGCTGGACCGGCGCGGTGCAGGCGGTCTTGCCGGTCGCGCACCCACAGCACCGTGGTGCCCTGCAACTGCGCGGCCGCGAAGCGGCTCGTCACCTCGGCCACCTGCTCGGGGGTCAGCGCGGCACCGAGTTCGCGGGAGATCTCGTACAGGCTGCGCAGCCGTTGCTCGCGATCGGCGGCCTCATCGGCCCGGGCGCCGAGGCCGGCGGTGAGCTGGCCCACCAGCAGCCCGACGATGGTCATCACCGCCAGCGTGAAGTAGAAGCGGTCGTCGGCCACCGCGAGCGAGAACCGTGGCGGGACGAAGACCAGGTTGAACAGCAGCACCGACGACACTGCGGCCAGCACCGCGGGCCCGCGGCCGAAACAGGTGGCCGCGACCACCACGCCGAGCATGAAGACGAGCACCAGGCTCGCGGTGTCGAGCACACCCGCCAGAGGCCACGACACGGCCACCGAAGCGCCGCTGATCGCGGCGGCGCCGGCGTAGCCTTGCCAGCGCGGCTCTGCCGCCGCGACCGGCCCCGGGGGGCCGCGGCCGTCGGTGTTCGCGATCACGCGGCGAATGTAGCCCAGCGCCGAGCGCCGGCGTTGCACCGCGACGGCCTCGGTCTCAAGGGCGTGGCAAGACCGGCGCCCGCGGCATCAAGAAGGCATCAAGACGCCACGCCGCCCCTAGGCCGCGTGGCCACTGGCTGCCCAAAATCCGGAGCTCCGCATGGCGATGAAACGACACCTGCTCCACCCGAACCGCGCCGTCGCGCTGCTGTTCCTGCTGGTGATCGGCACCGGCACGCTGGTGCTGCGGCTGCCGCTCGCGCAGGCGGACGGGCAGCCGGCCCCGTGGTTGCCGGCGCTCTTCACCGCGGTGTCGGCGGTCTGCGTGACCGGGCTCGTCGTCGTCGACACCGGCAGCTACTGGTCGCCATTCGGCCAGGCGGTGGTGATGGCGCTGTTCCAGCTGGGCGGATTCGGATTGATGACCGCTGCGGCGCTGCTGGGGCTGCTGGTGAACCGGTCGCTGAGGCTTCGCACCCGGATGGTGACGCAGGCCGAGACCCACACGATCGGTCTCGGCGAGGTGTCGACGGTGGCGCGGGTGGTGCTCGTCGTCACCCTGTCGTGCGAGGCCGTCCTGGCGGTGGTGTTGACACTTCGCCTGCATCTGGGCCACGACCTTCCGTGGCGCGAGGCAGCCTGGAGCGGCCTCTTCCACGCCGTCTCGGCGTTCAACAACGCCGGCTTCTCGCTGCACGGCGACAGCCTCGTGCGCTACGCTGCCGATGCCTGGGTGCTGGGGCCGGTGATGATCGGCATCGTTGTCGGCGGCATCGGCTTCCCGGTTCTTCAGGACCTGCGTGCGAGGTGGCGCGACCCGCGGCATTGGTCGTTGCACACCAAGCTGACGCTCGGCGGCACCGCGGTGCTGCTGGTTGCCGGCACGCTCGCCCTGCTGCTGTTCGAAGCATCCAACCCGAAGACGCTGGCGCCGATGGCGGCCGGCGAGCGGTTGCTGTCGGCGCTCTTTGCCTCGGTCTCGGCACGCACCGCAGGCTTCAACTCGGTCGACATCGGCGCGCTCGCGCACGAGAGCTGGGCGCTGCACTACCTGCTGATGTTCATCGGCGGCGGCAGCGCAGGCACCGCGGGCGGGGTCAAGGTCACGACGGCGGCGATCCTGTGGCTGCTGGTGGTGGCCGAGGTGCGCGGCCGCCCGGACAGCGAGGCCTTCGGTCGGCGGGTGGGCACGGCAGCCCAGCGGCAGGCGATCACCGTGCTCGTGCTCGGCAGCGTGATGGTCGTGCTCGGCACGCTGGTGATCCTGCGCGTGACCGAGCTGCCGACCGACAAGGTCATCTTCGAGGTCATCTCGGCCTTCGGCACGGTCGGCCTTTCCACCGGGATCACCGCCGAACTGCCCGCCGCCGGCCAGCTGATGCTGGTGGTGCTGATGTATGTCGGTCGCGTGGGAACGATCACGCTGGCGACTTCACTCGCGCTGGGCGAGCGGCGTGCTCGCTGGCGCTACCCCGAGGAGCAGCCGATTGTTGGGTAAGTTGTTCACCGAGCAGTTCTCGTTCTCGCGGGGCGACAGCGTGGTCGTGGTCGGGCTCGGCCGTTTCGGCGGGGCGGTGGCGCAGTCCCTGGTCGACCTCGGGCACGACGTGATGGGGATCGACCGCGAGGCCGACGCAGTGCAGCGATGGGCAGACCGGTTGACGCACACCGTGCAGGCCGACGCCAGCGACGTGACGGTGATGCGCCAGCTGGGCGTGGCCGACTTCGCGCATGCCATCGTCGGCATCGGAACCGACCTCTCGGCCAGCCTGATGACGCTGATGGCGCTCACCGAGCTCGAGGTCGGCGACATCTGGGTCAAGGCGCTCACCCCCGCGCACGGCCAGATCGCGCGGCGCGTCGGCGCACACCATGTCGTCTACCCGGAGGCGGACATGGGCGTTCGTGTCGCGCACCAGATCTCGGGCCGCATGATCGACTACATCGAGTTCGACGACGGCTTTGCGATCGCCAAGATCCATGCGCCGCCGGCAACCCATGGCCATGCGCTCGCCGAAGCCGCGGTGCGCGAACGTTTCGGCGTCACGGTGGTCGGCGTGAAGCGGGCCAACGAGGACTTTCGTCACGCCACGCCCGGGACGATCGTGCTGGCAGGCGACCTGCTGATCGTCACCGGACCCACCGGCAAGGTCGAGCGGTTCGCCGGCCAGGCTTTGTAGCAGCGGAGGAACGAGATGGACGACGAGCAGGCGATCCCGTCCCGACCGACGCAGCTCTCGACGATGCTGATGCCCGCGATGGTGCAGGTCGACGTCGACGCGCCGAGCCGCAAGCGAGCCTTCGATCACGCCGCGGCGCTGTTCGAGCAGGTGCACGGCATCGCCGCACGCGATGTCAGCGACCGCCTCTTCGAGCGCGAGCGCTTGGGCTCGACCTCGCTCGGGTGCGGCGTCGCGATTCCGCATGCACGGGTGGCCAGGCTGCGCACGCCGCTCGCTGCGGTGCTGCGCCTGCGCCGGCCGATCGCGTACGACGGACCGGACGGCGACGCGGTCTGGCTGCTGATGTTCATGCTGGTGCCGCAGGTCGCCACCGAGCAGCATCTGCAGGCGCTGTCGGAGATCGCCGAGATGCTGTCGGACGAAGCGCTGCGCGCCGGACTGCTGTCTGCCGATGCGGCCGAGCTGCACCGGCGGCTGGTGGCGTGGCGGCCACCCGCCGGCTGACACCCGCCGCGCCGGTGCTGCGGCCGCGGTTTCGTGCACCGGAGGGTCGAGTTCGCCGGCACGCGCGGACCGCTCGTCGCGCTTGCGCGCAGTTCGGTCGCGGCATCACGCCTTTCGTCGCTCGGCGCTGTCGCCGCCAAGGGGGCTTGCCTACAGTGCACCCCATCGCATCACGAACCGCACACCCGAAGGAGCCCGAAATGACCCGCACCGCCCGCAACCAAGCCGCCGCGCTCGCCCTCTCCATCTTCGCGACGCTCGGCATGCTCTCGAGCATGAACGAACTGGCCACGCAGCCGCACCAGGACACCGCCGCCGCCCAGTGGGAAACCCCCACCGGTGCGCAGGTGGTGGTGATCGAAGCCAAGCGCGACCTGCGGTCCTGAGGCCGCCGCACACGATACCGAGGCTTCCTTCAAGCTCCGAAGCCCCGCCCCGGCGGGGCTTCGCCGTTTCTACGGTTGCGGGCCGAGCTCGGCGAGAAAGCGGTCACGTTCGAGCGACAGCGCAGCCCCTTCTCCGCCACTCGTGGCACCGGCTGCATAACCCCACGCCAGCGCGGCTGCACGCTCGTGGGCCTGCCGCGCCGCGGCGAGGTCGCCGGCAGCCCGTACGCGGCGCATCCGCCGCGCCCACAGCTCGGCCTGCGTCAGCAGCGCACCGAGGTGCGGGCACTCGCGGTCGACGAGGGCGATGGCGTCGTCGATGCGGCCGGCCTCCTCGAGCGCGATCGCCTCCCGCCACCAGCGTGGAGGCCCGGGCTCCGGGTCGGGGGGCGCTGCCGCGAGCAGTGGCTGGCGCTGGCCGCGCGGCGCCAGCAGCGAGAACGAGGTGACGATCGGCGACCACAGCGTCGGCAGCGCCGCCGCCAGGGCCTCGGGCGCGGCCAGGCGCAGGTGCACGAGCCGCTCGCCGTCCTCGAAGAACGACCAGCACAGTGCCTGCGAAGGCGATCCCGGCGGCCGCTGCCAGCCAGTGCCTCCGAGTGCGGCGAAGGGGCCGACCGCGCGGTCGTCGTCGCGGTCGATCTCGATGCCGGCCTCGCCGAGCAGGTAGACGACGCTGTAGACGAGCGGGGTCGCCATCTCTGCGGGGCGGGCCGCGATGCTCAGCCGCAGCGCGCCGTCGGGCGAGCGCGCGCTCGCCAGCACGGCCAGGCGGGCCGGCTCGGCGGCGAGGTCGGCGCCGTCGAAGTCCGGCACCTCCACGCGCCAGCCCTCGGGCAGCTCGACCTCGAGGTCGAGCCCGGCGTAGCGCCCGGTCACCCGGTGCCGAAACCAGCGCCGGGGCGAAAGCGTCGGCGCCGTCACGCCGCGGCCGGGTAGCGCACGTGGGCGAGCAGGGCCTCGCCGAGGTTGGCGGCCTGCACTGCGTGCTCGGGGGTGGCGGTGACCCGCGCGCGCAGCAGCCAGCCTTCGGCCGGGCCGGGGGCGATGAGGTGGAACTGCTCGAGCGGCTGTTGGCCGTCGGCGATGTTGCGCACGCCCAGCGCGTGCAGCGGCCCCTGTTCGAGCCGCAGGCACTCGGGCGCGGGGTAGTCGGCACGAAGCTGGGCTTCGATTTCGTCGAGCACCTGCGCCACGCTGCGGCCCTCGGCAGCCATCAGGTTCAGGCTGACCTGGACATGGCCGGTGGGGTCCAGCAGGCGCAACCGGCGGCCGTCGTCGAGCGCGTGCCAGCCGAAGGGGACGGCCAGCTCGGCCTGCAGCGCGCCCGACGCCAGCAGCGCGCAGCGCGCGGCGGCGTCGACGGTCATCACCGGCGGCGCGAATCCTTCGCCGCGCGCGCGCAGCGAGGCGTTGATCGGGTGTTCGGGATCGAAGCTGGCGGCGTCGTCGGCGAGCGCAAACGCGGTCATCACGCCGCCGGCCAGCGGTTCGTGGTTGCCGACCGGCGTGGGAGGCGGGTTGAGCGGCACGGTCGCGCCGCGCGGCTCGTGCAGCTCGAAGCCGCTGTTCGCCTCGCGCCAGACGCCGTGGACTGCGCCGGCGAGCATCTCGGGTGCGGTCAGCGTGAGGTTGATCAGCCGGCCGCCGTCCTCGGCGAAAGCGAAGCGGACGACCAGCGGCCCGACCTCGGAATCCTGCGTCGCCTCGCCGACGATCGCCGGCAACGTGCCGAGCGTCGCTTCGCCGAGCGCGCGCGGCCGCAGCCCGTGGTGATGCAGCAGGTAGTGCGCCCAGTCGGCCAGCGCGCCGTCGCCGTAGGCCGGGCGTGCTGCGACCGCAAGGACGATTGCGGCGTGCGGCGCGGTCACCGCAGCCAGCGCGCGCAGCTGGGTCGGGTTGCCGAAGTCGGTGTCGTCCCCGGGGAGTGCGTGCACCACCCAGTCGGGCGGCAGGGGCAGCGTGAAGTCCAGCGCGGCCACACCCGGGGTGAATTCGCGGCGGACGAAGGTGCGGGTGTCCATGCGCGTTCGACCGGTTGCCGTCAGGCCAGCGGCGCGACGGCGAGCGCGACGCCGGCGATCGTGGCCACCGCCATCGGCACCGCCATCAGCGCCGCGGCGGCGGCGCTGGCGCGCGGCCGCGGCGGTGCCGGCGGGCGGCCGCGGTGCGCCGCCCGTTGCGGCAGCGGGTCGTGCGGCAGGTGCGCCCAGGCGGGGCGAAGCGGCAGCGGGTAGTCGAGGTGCTGGCTCATGGTGGGGGTCCTGTTTGGTCTCTTGCCGCGGCCAGGGCCGCATCGAATGGGCTGCACTGTGGCCGCCGACGGTTTCGCGACCGCTTCGCCCCGCCGGTGGGCCTGCTTCGTTTGTCGCAGCCGGCCGGCGAGGCTGAAACAAGCCCGCCGCGCCGGCTCAGCTACGCTGCGACCCCGTATCCGCCACCACCCGAGAACCCCACCGATGAGCGTTGCCGACCGTGTCCGCGTGCACGAAGTCAAGCTGCTGTCCGACCACTGGTACCTGCTGAAGGCCACCACCTTCGAGTTCCGCCGCCGCGACGGCCGCTGGCAGACGCTGAAGCGCGAGACCTACGACCGCGGCAACGGCGCCGCGATCCTGCTCTACGACCCGGTGCGCCGGCGCGTCGTGCTGACGCGCCAGTTCCGCTACCCGGCCTTCGTCAACGGCCACGACGAGCTGCTTGTCGAGGTGCCGGCCGGGCTGCTCGACGAGGCCTCGCCGGAGGCCTGCATCCGCGCCGAGGCCGAACAGGAGGCGGGCTTTCGCGTGCGCGCGCCGCGCAAGGTGTTCGACGCCTTCATGAGCCCGGGTGCGGTCACCGAGCGCATCCACTTCTTCGTCGCCGAGTACGACGCCGCCGACCGCATCGGCAGCGGCGGCGGCCTCGAGGCCGAAGGCGAGGACATCGAGGTCTTCGAGGCCGGCTTCGACGACGCGCTGGCGATGGTGGCCGACGGCCGCATCCGCGACGCGAAGACGATGCTGCTGCTGCAGTACGCCGCGCTGCACCTGTTCCCGCCCGCGGCTTGACGGTGGTCAAGCGGTGTTTGATCCACGTCAACCCCGCGTCAGCGCGCCGGAGCACAGTCGAGCCATGATTTCAGCGATGTCGGTCACCTGGCTGCACAGCGAGTCCGCTGCGCCGGCCGGCGTCGATGGTTGCGGCGGCTGCCTGCCCAGCGCGGCCGGCCCGGTGTGCGGCGGCGGGGTTGCCGGCGAGTGCTGCCTGTCGCCGGAACTGGCCGGCGAGCAGCGCGAAGTCGGCCGCGTGATGAGCGCGCTCGACCGCGAGGTGCGCACCGGCGGCCAGGGCATCGTCGAGCGGCACTGGGTGAAGTCGCTGCGAATCGACGATGGCGAGGCCGAGCTGACGGTGACCTTCCCGGCCCGTTGCGGCGGCGGCAAGGAACTGGCCGAGGCCGCATTCGGCACGCTGCGCCGGCTGTTGCCCGAGACCGACATCTACGTGCGCCACACGCACGCCTGATTCGCGCGACCCTCGGGCGGGCCGGGTGCGGGCCCGGTGCTAAGCTCGCGGCCCCCTTTCCCGCCCCCGCCCCAGGAGAGCCCATGCCCGGCCTGCTGCCCGACGTCGACCCCGACGGCCTGCTCGAATACTCGGTCGTCTACACCGACCGCGCACTGAACCACATGTCCGGCCGCTTCCAGGGCGTGATGCGTGACATCTCGGCGATCCTGAAAGAGGTCTACGGCGCCCGCTCGGCGGTGGTGATCCCGGGCAGCGGCACCTTCGGCATGGAGGCGGTGGCGCGGCAGTTCGCGCAAGGCAAGAAGGTGCTCGTCATCCGTAACGGCTGGTTCAGCTACCGCTGGACGCAGATCTTCGAGATGGGCCGAATCCCGTCGCAGGAGATCGTGCTGAAGGCCCGCCGCACCGGGCCGGGCACCCAGGCACCGTTTGCACCGGCGCCGCTGGACGACGTGGTGGCGACGATCCGCCGCGAGCGCCCGGCGCTGGTGTTCGCGCCGCATGTCGAGACCGCCGCCGGGATGATCCTCCCCGACGACTACCTGAAGGCCGTCGGCGCCGCCACCGCGGAAGTCGGCGGCCTCTTCGTGCTCGATTGCATCGCGTCGGGCGCGGTGTGGGTGGACATGCGCGCATGCGGCGTCGATCTGCTCGTGAGCGCGCCGCAGAAGGGCTGGACCGGATCGCCCGGTTGCGCCTTCGTGATGTTGTCCGACCGCGCCCGCGCGGCGATCGACGGCACCACCAGCTCGAGCTTCGCCTGCGATCTGAAGAAGTGGCTGCAGATCATGGAGGCCTACGAAGGCGGCGGCCATGCTTACCACACGACGATGCCGACCGACTCGCTCGCACGCACGCGCGACGTGATGCTCGAAACCCGTGCCTACGGCTTCGAGAAGCTGCGCGCCGAGCAGATCGAGCTGGGCGCCCGTGTTCGTGCGCTGCTCGAGGAGCACGGCCTCGCCAGCGTCGCCGCGGATGGCTTCAAGGCGCCGGGCGTGGTCGTCAGCTACACCGACGACGCCGGCTTCGCCAACGCCAAGACCTTCATCGCGCTCGGCCTGCAGACCGCCGCAGGCGTGCCGCTTCAATGCGACGAAGGGGCGGACTTCAAGAGCTTCCGCATCGGGCTGTTCGGGCTCGACAAGCTGCACGACCCCGGCCGTACGGTGGCCCCTCTCGAAGCGGCGCTGACGAAGGCGCTGGCCGACCGCGGCCAGGTGCTGCGAGCAGCGTAGACCCAGGCCCCGGCCGGGCCGGGGCTCACACCCGCGGTTGCGTCAGCGTCGCGCAGTGCGGGCCGCCGCCGACCCAGTTGGCGCCGATGGCGTCGACGAAGGCGATCTCGCGCCGCGGGAACACCTGCTCGAAGGTCTGCATCACGCGGCGCTGCAGCGCCGGCGGCGTGCCGTGCGCGAGGTAGTCGGGCAGCAGCACCAGCGAATCGGTGAGCACGTAGTTCAGGTAGCTGCTCGCCGCCACGTGCATCACGGTGTCACCTTCGCGCAAGCGGTCCCTGGCCGGGAAGCCGGCCGCCGTCCACTCGGTGGGGTACGCGGTGTTGGCGTCGGCCGAGAGCACGACCGGCCGCTCGACGATTCGCGGCAGCGGCACCTTCAGCACTTTGAGCGGCCGGCCCCGCAGGTCACGCGCGCGCGACAACACCTCCAGGTTCTGCTGCATTCGCGCGCGGTTGATCCGCCCCACCGGGTGGCGGCTGGCGTCGGGCTCCTCGGGCCAGGCAAGCAGCACCGTTCGCTCGTCGGCGAAGCGGACGAACTCGTCGGTATGGCCGCCGGTGCCCCAGCCGACATGGCGGCCGACGATCGTCGCGCGGTGCAGCGGGTCCTGCGCCAGGCCGGCGGGCAGCCAGATCACGCGGCGGATGCCGGGCAGGCGCAGCAGCTCGCGCTCGATCGCTGCGCGGGTCATCGTCGGGTTGCGGGTCAGCCACAGCGCCTGGTTGGCAATCAGCAGCCCCTGGCCGTTGCACTCGACGCCGCCGCCCTCCATCGCCAGCGGCGTCGAGAACACCGCAGCGCGGGTCATCGTGGCGATCGAACGGTCGAGCCCGTCGCGCACGGCCTCGACGGTGGCGGTGCAGGCCTCGGTGTCCGCGCGGTGGCCGGCGTGGCGCTGGCGGCACCAGGTGGGCAGCCCGTACTGCGACCAGCGAAAGTCGACCACGCCGAGGCCGCCTTCGGCGCCGACCGCAAAGACCGCGGCGTCGCGAACGAAGAAGAGGGCTTGCGGGTCGACCTGGTACCCGACACCGCTGTCGTCGACGCTGCGCTCCTGCCAGGCGCTGCGCGCGGCGGCGATGTCGTCCTCGCTGCGCACCAGCATCTTCAGCGGCGCGTGGCCGCGCAGCGTGGCGATCAGCGCGGCGCTGAAGTCCTGGTGCCCGGCGTCGTAGCCGAGCCAGACCGCGGCCTGGGGCTCGAACTCACTGGGAATCCGCATGCCCGCCATGCCGCCGGGCAGGGCATTCGCGGGCAACGCCGCTGCGGCGCCGAGGGCCAGCACCGCTCGCCGCGTGAGCGCCGCCCGCGGCGGTGCGGCGATGGGCAGGGCGGGGTCGGCCGGCATCGCGCGAGTATCGAGCCGCAAGCCCGCCCCGCGCCGGCGTCGGGTTTCGCCCGCCAAGCGTCGGGTTCGCAGGTTCCTCAGCCCATCAGACCGGCCCACTGCCAGAGCGCGAAGCCAGCCAGCAAGGCCGCCGACGCGGCGTTGACGCGCCGTTGCCAGCGCCCGTCGAAGCGCGACCGCAGCCGCGAGACGGCGGCGGCGAGGAAGAGCCACCAGAGTGCCGACCCCACCAGCACGCCGCACACCATCAGCCAGGGCGAGCCGCCGGCGAAGCGGGCTCCGAGCGCACCGAAGACGGCGATGAAGGAGAAGATCGTCGCCGGGTTCGACAGGGTCAGCACGAAGGTGCCGGCGAAACAGCCGGCGAGTCCGCGCGCGTCGGTGACGCGGGCCGCGTTCCCGGCCGGTGCCGCACGCCAGATGCGCCACGCCAGCCAGAGCAGGAAGGCGCCGCCGCCGATGGCCAGCGGCACACGCGCGCCGGTGAGCGCGTCGATCACGACCCGCACACCGAAAGCCCCGACAGCGCCGTAGACCGCGTCGGCGACGGCAGCGCCGAGGCCGGTGGCGAGCCCGACGGCCGCACCGCGTGCCAGCGTGCGCTGGATCACCAGCAGCCCGATCGGCCCCACTGGCGCGGCGATCGAGAGGCCGATCAGCAGCGATTGCGCGAACAACGTGGACATCGGGCTGGCGCTCGTCGAGGGCTGGCGATCATAGGGGCCGCTCTCCGCAGACCGGCGGGCCGCGGTGCCGGCGGACCCTGTCGACGGTGCGCCGTCGGTGCGATCCAGAACTCCCGACCGTGCACATCGCGTGCGGCGTGCCATCCGCCCGCGCGCCGGTCTCAAAGCCGGCTTCGTGATGCCGTATTGACGAGAGACCCCATCGCGCGTGATGACCAGCGACCCTTCGACCCTCCTGCAGGCCACCAGCGGCGTCTGCCTGATCGCCGCCCTGGCCTACTGGGGCGCGGCGCACTTCCTCGGCATGAAGGCGGCGGCGACGCTGCGCTGGTCGGCGGGCAACCTGCTGTTCGCGCTTGGCACCGCGTTGACGGTCGGGCGCGAAGGCGCGGCGTCGCCGGTGCTGTTCGCGCTGGCCGACACACTCGAGCTGACGGGCCTGGCGATGTTGCTGACCGGCCTGCGCGTCTTTGCCCGCACCGCGCCCGGCCACGCCGAGGCGGTGGGGGTGGTGGCTGTCGGCGGTGCCGCGTTGTGGATCGGTTATGCCGCCCAGGCGACCGACGTTCGGCTGGCGGTGTACTGCGCGGCAGCGGCCTGGCTGCTGGCGCGCTCGGGTGCCGTCGCGTTTGCGGTCGCGCGGACCGAGTTCGGTGGCGCCGCGTCGGCGGCGATCGGGCTGCCGTTCGCGCTCGGGGCGCTGCTGCAGCTGGCGCGAGGGGTCGCCGGGGCCACCGGGCTCAGCCCGCAGGCGGTGGACACGCTCGCACCGACGCCGTTCAACATCGGGCTCAACTGGGCGGCCTTCGGGATCGCGCTGGCGCTCAACGTGATGATCGGCGGGCTGATGATCGGGCGCCTCGTGATGCGCATCCGCGCCCACACGCTGACCGACCCGCTGACCCGGGCCGCGAACCGCCGCGCGCTGCTCGACGCGTTGCAGCGTGAGCTGCAGGCGCAGAAGCGGCACGCGGCGCCGCTGTCGCTGGTGGTCTTCGATCTCGACCACTTCAAGCGGCTCAACGACTGCCACGGCCATGCCGCCGGCGACGCGGCACTGCAGCGGGCCGCGGCCGCGGTGCGCGCGCAGACTCGCGACGGCGACCTCGTCGCGCGCCACGGCGGCGAGGAATTCTGCGTGCTGCTGCCCGGCACGCCGATCGAAGGTGCGTGCCTGGCCGCCGAGCGCATGCGTCGTGGGCTCGAGAGCGCGCCGCTGCGCTGGCACGGGCAATCGATCCCCGTCACCGCGAGCTTCGGCGTCGCCAGCGCCGATGCCACCGAGGGGGTCTCGCCGGCGCAGCTGCTCGACCGCGCCGACCGCGCGATGTACGAAGCCAAGGCGAGCGGCCGCAACTGCGTCGCCGCGCACAGCGCTGCCGACGAGCCGGCAGCGCCGCCACTGCCCGGCGAGACGGCGCCGGAACAGACCGAAACGGTGTGAGCGGGCGCGGCCGCAGCGCGCGCGGCGCGCGCTTCAGCCGGCGCGCCGCACGCCTTGCCGCGGCGCCCCTTCGCGCGCCCAGGCCGGGCCTTCGAACCAGGGCTCGCCGCGCAGCGCGCCGGCGAGCATCTCGAGCGCATCGAAGCCCCAGAACAGCCGGCCGTCGTCGAGCTCGAAGGTCGGCACGCCGAACACGCCGCGCTGCACCGCCGCTTCGGTGTCGGCGCGCAGGCGCTGCTTGACGGCGTCGGAGGCCGGGTCTTCGGCCGGCGCGAGCCGCCCGTGCAGCGCCGCCAGCCGCGTGGCGTCGGTGGCGGCGGCACCGCCCTGCCAGACATGGCGGAAGACCGTCTCCGTGACATGGCGGTTGGGCCCGCAGGCCAGCGCCAGCCGCAGCAGTGCGAGCGGGTTGAACGGATGTTCGGCCGGGGTGTCGAGCACGATGCCGTGGTGCTGCGCCAGCCAGTGCACGTGGCGGAAGGTCCAGGCGCGCTTGGGCTCGATCTCGACCGGCCCCTTCTGCCCCCAGTGCTGCAGCAGGCCGGCGAACAGCACCGGCCGGTAGAGCACTTCGTGGCTGATGCCCTCGAGCGCCTGCGGCAGGCGCTCGAACGCGAGGTAGGCAAAAGGCGAGACGACGTCGAACCAGAAGGTGATGCGTTTCATCGTGGGGGCTCCACGGAGGGGGTGGCGAGGCGCGCGCGCCGGCGCGCGAGCTCGTGCCAGACGGCACGCTTGGCGTCGTCGGGCAGCGTCGACCAGGCGGCGATTTCGTCGATCGTGCGCAGGCAGCCTTCGCACAGCCCGGTGGTGACGCTCATGCGGCAGATGTCGATGCAGGGGCTCGGCACGCCGGTGCCGGCGTTCGTGGTCACGGTGCCGGCGGCTGGACGACGTCGGCCACCGGTGCGCCGGTCAGCGTTTGCAGCTGCTGCGGCGTGAGGCGGAAGACGCCGTTCGGGTGGCCGGCGGCGGCCCAGATCTCGCCGAAGCGGAACAGCTCGCGGTCGATCAGCGTCACCGGCGGCGTGGTGTGCGCCAGCGGCGCGACGCCGCCGATCGAGAAGCCGGTGCGGGCCTTGACGAAGTCGGCGTCGGCGCGGCCGAGCGCGCCCAGTTGCGCGGCGACACGTTTCTCGTCGACGCGCCGGTCGCCCGAGGTGACGACGAGCACCGCGGCGCCGTCGGCCTTGCGGCGGAAGATCACGCTCTTGGCGATCTGGCCGACGGCGATGCCGAGTGCGTCGGCGGCCTCTTGCGAGGTGCGCGCGGCCACCTCCAGCCAGCGCGGCGCATGCGGGTGGCCGGCCTCGGCGAGCGCACGTGCAACGCGCTGAAAGCCTTCGGGGAAGTCGTCCAGGTTCATCGGGCCCCCAGGGCCCAGCGGGTCGGGCTTGCAGGCCGCGCCGGGCCGGTGGCCCGGCTCGTCACCGGGCGCGATCGGTCGGCCCGACCGTTCGCGTCCGCTCTCCGCCCCGCGAGGGGGAGCGAGCCCGAGCGGGCAACCCGGATCGGGCTCATTGCCTGGCGTCGACGGCGACGCCGCGCTTGGCGAGCATTGCCCGTGCGACGCGCGATGCCGGCGGCCGGCCGAGCACGCCGGAGATCCAGGCGGCCGCGTCGACCAGCGTGTCGAGGTCGATGCCGGTATCGATGCCCATGCCGCGCAGCATGTAGATCACGTCCTCGGTGGCGACGTTGCCGGTGGCACCCTTCGCGTAAGGGCAGCCGCCGAGCCCGGCGACGCTGGTGTCGAACTGGTGGATACCGAGCTCGAGGCAGGCAAGGATGTTGGGCAGCGCCTGGCCGTAGGTGTCGTGGAAGTGGCCGCTGACCTCGACCAGCGGGTAGTGCTTCAACGCGCGCTCCATCACCGCCTGCGCCGCGCGCGGCGTGCCGGTGCCGATGGTGTCGGCGATGCCGCAGTGGTCGACACCGATCGCCTTCAGCAGCCGGACGACATGTTCGACCTCGTCGGGCGAGACCTCGCCCTGCACCGGGCAGCCGAGCGCACAGGAGACCGCGCCGCGCACCTTCAGCCCGGCGTCGTGCGCCGCCGCCACCACCGGTGCGAAGCGCTCGATGCTCTCCTCGATCGAACAGTTGATGTTGCGCTGGCTGAAGCCCTGCGTCGCGGCGCCGAACACCACCACCTCGTCGGGGTGGCTGGCCAAGGCCGCCTCGAGGCCCTTCATGTTGGGCGTCAGCACCGAATAGCGAACGCCCGGGCGGCGTTCGATGCTGGCCATCACCTCGGCGTTGTCCGCCATCTGCGGCACCCACTTCGGGCTGACGAAGCTGGTGACCTCGATCTCCTTCAGCCCGGCATGCTGGAGCCGGGACACGAGCTCGACCTTCGCCGCGGCAGACACCGGCTGAGCCTCGTTCTGAAGCCCGTCGCGGGGGCCGACGTCGACGATCGTCACGGATGTGGGCAGGCTCATCGTCTTCCTCCGTCACTCGGACAGGCGCAGCAGTTCGCCGCCTTCGGCGACCTGGTCGCCCACCGCGTAGAGCAGCGCCTCGATGGTGCCGTCGCGCGGCGCGGCGATGGTGTGCTCCATCTTCATCGCCTCCATCACCGCCAGTGGCTGGCCGCGCCGGACCTTCTCGCCCGCCTGCGCCAGCAGCGCGATCAGCTTGCCGGGCATCGGCGCGGTGAGGCGGCCCGACTCGCCGGCGTGGTCGCCGGCGTGTGCGAGCGCGTCGATCTCGGTCACGGTGGCCGAGCGGCCGCCGGCGTCGAACACCGTGCAGCGCTCGCCGAGCCGGTACACGGCGAGCGTGTGGCGCGAGTCGCCCACCCGCACGTCGTGCCGCCCGCCGCCCAGCGCCGTGGCGGCGAGCGGCAGCCGCTCGTCGCCGAGCGACATCACGGTGCCGCCGTCGTGCTCACGCTCGAGGTGGATCGCGAACCGGTCGCCGCCGGTTTCGAGGTCGAGCCGCCGGCGGGCGCCGCCGTGCAGCCGCCAGCCGTCGCGGCGAGACCAGGGGTCGGCGCCTTCGACCGCGCGCTCGTTCGCCAGCACGTCGGCGACCAGCCCGGCGGCCGCCACCGGGCGCGGCAGCGGCGGCTGGCCGAAGAGTGCGTCACGTTCGCGCTCGATCAGCGCGGTGTCGAGGTCGGCAGTGGCGAAGGCGTGGCTGGCCACCGTGCGGCGAAGGAACTCGACGTTGTTGGCGACACCGACGATGTGCGTCGCGCCGAGCGCGGCCTCCAGCCGCGAAAGCGCCTGCGCACGGTCGTGACCCCAGACGATCAGCTTGGCGATCATCGAGTCGTAGTACGGGCTGATCGTGTCGCCTTCGGCGAAGCCGGTGTCGACGCGCGGCAGCTCGTCGCTGCGGCGGAAGGCCTCGTGCACGGGCCAGCGCATCACCTGCAGCCGCCCGGTGGCGGGCAGGAAGTTCTTCTCCGGGTTCTCGGCGCAGATGCGGGCCTCGATCGCATGGCCGCGGATCGCCAGATCCTGCTGCGCCACCGGCAGCGGCTCGCCGGCGGCGACACGAAGCTGCCACTCGACGAGATCGAGGCCGGTGATCGCCTCGGTCACCGGGTGTTCGACCTGCAGCCGCGTGTTCATCTCCATGAAGTAGAAGCGGATGTCGCCATCGTCGAGCTCTTCGGCGATGAACTCGACCGTGCCGGCGCCGACATAGCCCACCGCCTTCGCCGCGGCCACCGCGGCGGCGCCCATCTCGGCGCGGCGCGCCTCGCTCATGCCGGGGGCCGGCGCCTCCTCGAGCACCTTCTGGTGTCGGCGCTGCACCGAGCAGTCGCGCTCGAACAGGTGCAGGCAATGGCCGTGGCCGTCGGCGAAGACCTGGATCTCGATGTGCCGGGGCCGGCCGACATAACGCTCGACAAGAACGTGGTCATCGCCGAAGCTCGCCTTCGCCTCGCGCTGGCACGACGCGAGCGCGGCGGCGAAGTCCTCGGCGCGCTCGACGCGGCGCATGCCCTTGCCGCCGCCGCCGGCGCTGGCCTTGATCAGCACCGGGTAGCCGATGCGGAGGGCCTCACGCGCCAGCAGCTCGGCGTCGTTGTCCTGGCCGTGGTAGCCGGGCACCAGCGGCACGCCGGCCCGGTCCATCAGCGACTTCGCGGCCGCCTTGCTGCCCATTGCCGCGATCGCCGCCGGCGGCGGGCCCACGAACACCAGCCCGGCGTCGAGGCAGGCCTGCGCAAAGGCCTCGTTCTCCGACAGGAAGCCGTAGCCCGGGTGCACCGCCTGTGCACCGGTGGCGAGCGCGGCCTCGACGATGCGCTGCCAGTGAAGGTAGCTCTCGCGTGGCGCGCTCGCGCCGACATGCACCGCCTCGTCGCAGGCGCGCACATGGCGGGCGTCGGCGTCGGCGTCGGAGTAGACGGCGACGGTGCGCACCCCGAGCCGCCGCGCGGTGGCGGCGACCCGGCAGGCGATCTCGCCGCGGTTGGCAATCAGGATCTTCTTGAACATGGGGTCTCCGCGGCTCGATCGCCGTTCGCTGCGCTCACCGGCGTTTGGCTACGACGTCACCCGCGCGGGCGCGCCGGTGAGTCTGCGCCGCAGCCGCCTGGCGGCGGCTGTCGCCGCGATTGGCAATCAGGATCTTCTTGAACATGGGGTCTCCGCGGCTCGATCGCCGTTCATTGTTCGGTCCACACCACCTCGTCGTCCACCGCATACAACTTGCAGGGTTGGCCGCGGCTGCGCTGGCAGAAGCCGAGCGCGCGGCCGAGCGCCCAGTCGCCGGCGGCGAAGCCGGCGGCGCCGTCGGGGCCGACTGCGAAGGCGCGCGGGTGCCTCGCGGCCAGGAAGCGGCGGTACAGCCCATCGCGGACATGGGGTGGCACCGGCACCTTGTCGATGTCGTCGACTTGGGCGTGGCGGCTGGCCGGCGGGCGGGCGATCTCGCCGCGCTGCGTGAAGCCGAGCGTGGCGAGCCAGGGCTCGACCACCGGCACCCAGCGGTTCATGTCGATGCCGATGCCGGCGTGGCCGTCGTTGCCGATGGCGGGGAGTTGGTGGAACTCGACCTTGCCGCCGCCCTCGGCCCAGGCCTGGGCCCAGCGGCGCGGCACCTCGGCGCCCCAGTAGAGGTCGTTCTCCCAGTACAGCCACAGCGTCGGCACGGTGGCGTTGCCGGCGCGTTCGCGCCAGATCTGCTCGTGGCTCTGCGGCCGGCAGGGCCGGCCGGGCGAGCGGTACGGGTTGCCGCCCGAGCCGCCGGCAAAGTTGATCACGCCGACCAGGCCCTCGGGGTTGCGCGCGGCCACCGCGAGCGCGGTCATTCCGCCCACCGACTGGCCGACCGCCAGCCAGCGCGACGCGTCCACCGAAGGCAGCGTGCGCAGGTAGGCCACCGCCGCCAGCACCTGGCTGGCAGCGGCCTCGCCGGCGGCGGCAACCTCGGTCACCGAGCAGTTGGCCATGTTCTCGGGGTCGACGCGGCCGAAGGTCTCGCCGTAGCCGGCGCGTGTCGGCACCGCCACCGCGAAGCCCTTCGAGACGAGGTAGCGCGCCAGGGGCTCGAAGCGCGAGCGGCCCATGCCGCGGCGGTCGTCGGGGCCGCCGCGGCCGTGGTTGACGATGGCGAGCGGAAATCGCCCCTCGCCGCGGGGGCGGTACAGCGTGATCGGGATCGTCAGCCGCACCTCGTCGCCGCTGCGCCCGGGAACCGCCACCGGAAGCAGATGCACCGCCTCGGCGAGGTCGAGTGCCGGAGTCGGAACCAGCATCGGCCTGGCAGGCGGGCGGGCGCTGGCCGCCGGAACGGGCGGTGTCGCCGTCGGGGGCGGCAGCGGCTGCCCGCCTGCTCCGGAGATCAGGCAGACCAGCAGGGCGGCTGCCGCCGCCCTGCGGCCGAGCAGAGCAGGGGTCTGCCCGCCGGGGACCGCCGTGGGGGTGCACCCGAACATCAGCGCGCCCCGGACGGCATCGCGGCCGGCTGCCCCGCAAGGCGCCTCAGCAGCCCGCGCAGGAAGCGCAGCAGCACGACGATCAGCGTCACCGCGACGACGATCGCCAGCGCCACCGCGGCGATCGCCCACCCTGGGTGCTCCCAGGCCAGCCACAGCAGCGCCGGCACCGCAGCGTCGCCGAGCAGCGACAGGCCGAGGTTCGAGAACGGCTCCGGCGAGGTGTTGGCGGCCGCGCGGGTGGTGGCCTTTGCGGTGTGGGCGGTGGCGGCGAGCGTGCCGCCGAGCAGCGCGGCGATGGTCACCCAGGTGGCCGAGTCACCACCAAACACCGCCGCGGCGAGCGCGGCGCCGGCGGGGATGCGGATCACGGTGTGCACCAGGTCCCACAGCGTGTCGAGCCCCGGCACCTTGTCGGCGAAGAACTCCACCGCGAACATCAGCCCGCTGGCGCCGAGCACGAGCGGGTTCTGCAGGATCTGCAACCCGGCGGGCAGCGGCACCCAGCCCAGGTACCCCGCGGCGCCGGTGATGAACACCACCGCATAGAGGCGCAGCCCGCTCGCCCAACCGAGCGCGGCAGCCAGCGCCACCAGGTGGGTGGTGTCGAGTGCGGCGAGGTCCGGGTTCATCGGCAGCGGGCGCAGGTGCCCGGTCGTCAAGCGCGCCAGGCCGGGTCGCGCTTTCCGAGGAACGAGGCCACGCCTTCGCGCCCCTCGGCGCTGGCGCGGATGTCGGCGATGCGGCGCGCGGTCTCGTCACGGATCGATGCGTCGACCTCGCGGCCGGCCAGGTCCTGCACCAGACGCTTGCAGGCCTTCACCGCCGCCGGGCCGTTGGCCACCAGCAGCGAAACGATCTCGGCCACCTTGGTGTCGAGCGCCTCGGGCGCGACCAACTCGTGGACGAGGCCGAGCGCCTCTGCCCGAGCCGCGCTGAAACGCTCGGCGCTGACGAAGTAGCGGCGCGATGCCTGTTCGCCGAGCGCGCGCACCACGTAGGGGCCGATGGTCGCCGGCAGCAGCCCGAGCCGCGCCTCGCTGAGGCAGAAGTGCATGCCCTCGGCGGCGACGACGATGTCGGCCGCCGCCACGAGGCCGCAGCCGCCGGCGTAGCAGTCGCCGTGCACCCGCGCCACCACCGGCACCGGGCAGCGGTAGATCGCCCACAGCATCGCTGCCAGCGCCTTCGCGTCGGCGTGGTTCTCGTCCCAGCTGTAGTCGGCCATGCGGCGCATCCAGGCCAGGTCGGCTCCGGCGCAAAAGGCCTTGCCATGCCCGGCAAGCAGCACGACACGCAGCTCGGTGTCGGTGGCGAAGCCGTCGAAGGTGTGTGTCAGCTCGGTGATCACGCCGTCGTTGAAGGCGTTGCGCACCTCGGGGCGGTTGAGCCAGACCTCGGCGACATGGGGGGAAGGGCGGCGGATGTCGAGCGTGGCGGGTGGGCTCATGGCTGTCGAGACTCCTCCTGCAGCAGGAACACGAGGTCGAGTTCGGGCGCCGGGTGGCCGAGCGCGGTGATGGCGGCGGTGATCTGCCCGCGGTGGTGGGTGCCGTGGTTGAAGACATGCACCAGCGCCGGGGAAAACGGCAGCGAGACGGCGTCGCCGTTCGTTCGCCGGTACTCCAGCCGACCGGCGAGCCGCGGCTCGGGCCAGACCTCGATCAGCGCCAGCCATTGCAGCGCGCCGTCGGTCAGCCGCTCGCGCAGCGCGGTGCGGTCGCTTTCGACTTCGGCGTCGAGCGCGAGCGCGGGTGAGGCGCCTTCGGCGAAGCGGCGGAACCACAGCAGGTGTTCGCCCACCAGCAGGTGGTTCAGCGTGCGGTGGATGCTCTTGAAGAACAGACCCAGGTCGCGCCGGTAGTCGGCGTCGCTCAGCCCTTCGAGCGAAGCGAAGAGGCGGCGCGTCGCCCACAGGTTGTAGCGTGCCATCAGGCGCAACTGCTCGCGCAGCGGCGAGCGGTCGAGCGCCTTCTCCATGATCACGCTGCTGAAGTTGGTGCCCTCCCATTGCACGCGCGAGACCTCGACGTAGCCGAGCCGCCGGTACATCGCGCGCATCGACTCGGCGGCCTCGGCGGTGTCGAGCGCCATGCGCTTGTAGCCGTGCGCCAGCGCCCATTGCTCGCAGGCGGTCACGAGCTGGCGGCCGAGCCCCTGGCGCTGCAGCTCGGGGTCGACCGCGAACTGGTGGAAGTGCGCGGTGTCGCGGTCGCGGAACGAGGGCACGCCCTCGGCCCAGGGTGCCACCGCCGGGTCGTAAGGCCCGCAGACGGTGACGGTGCCGACGATGCGGCCGCGCCGCTCGGCGACAAAACACTGCCCTTCGGCGGCGCGGCGCGCGGTGGTCGCGCCGTCCTGCGTGGCGGCCGCGAAGTTCATTCCCTCCGCAGCCAGCGGCGCGTAGGCGCGGTGCAGAAGGTCGGTGAGCGCGTCCATCGAATCGCGGGCGGCGAGGCGTCGGATCTCGGTGGCGGCGTGGGTGGTCATGAGATTCTTGTTGTTCGTTTGCGGTCTTTTCAGTGGGTCCAGCTGCGCAGCCCGCGGTGGGCGGCGAAGCCTTCGAAGTCGCGGTCGCGGTGCAGCAACAGGTAGTCGCGCTCGATGCAGAAGGTGGCCACCAGCACGTCGATGCCGTTGCGCACCGTGATCCCGCGCGAGCGCAGCTGCCGGTAGTGGTCGGCGGCGATCAGCGCCAGCGCCGGCTGGGCGGTGGCTTCGACGTGCAGCCCCTCGAGCAGCAGCCGCGCCTGGCGGAAGTCGCGCTCGTGGCGGAAGCCGCGCAGTACCTCGAAGAGAACGAGGTCGGGGACGATCACGCGGATGTCGCCGCGGTCGAGCACATGGCGCAGCGCCGTCCGCTCGGGTGTCGGCCGCGCGAGGAAGAAGTCGATCCAGACGCTGGAATCAACGACGAGCATGGCGCGGGCTCCTCGGGGAGTCCGGCTCCGCCGGTCGGCGCCCACCCCCGCGAGTGGTGCTCTTCGGCGCCGGCTCGCGTGCAACGAGGGCGAGCGCCTCGTCCTGCGGTGGCGTGGTCCAGTCGATCGACTCGTCGCCTTCCCACTTCAGCTTGCCTTCCCACTTCAGGATCTCGCGGTACGCCGCCTGCCGCGCGAGCAGCCGCAGCCCGGCCTCGACGGCCTCCTTCTTGGTGGTGAACGGCCCGGCCTCCAGGGCCTTGGCCATCAACTCGTCGTCGATCTCGATATTGGTGCGCATGATGTGTACCGAAGGCGCAGAGTGCGCACACTGTACACCTTGTTCCGCCTACATGCGGAAGACGCCGAACCGCGGGCTCTCGGGAATCGGCGCGTTCAGGCTCGCGCTGATCGCCAGCGCCAGCACGCGGCGGGTGTCGGCGGGGTCGATCACGCCATCGTCCCACAGCCGCGCGCTCGCGAAGTACGGGTGCGCCTGGTGCTCGAACTGCTCGAGGATCGGGCGCTTGAAGGCGGCTTCGTCGTCCGCGCTCCACTGCCCGCCGCGCGCCTCGATGCCGTCGCGCCGCACGGTGGCGAGCACGCTCGCCGCCTGCTCGCCGCCCATCACCGAGATTCGAGCGTTGGGCCACATCCAGAGGAAACGCGGGCTGTAGGCGCGGCCGCACATGCCGTAGTTGCCGGCGCCGAAGCTGCCGCCGATGATGACCGTGAACTTCGGCACCGTCGCGGTGGCCACCGCGGTGACCATCTTCGCGCCGTGCTTGGCGATGCCTTCGCTCTCGTACTTGCGGCCGACCATGAAGCCGGTGATGTTCTGCAGGAAGACGAGCGGCACGCGCCGCTGGCAGCACAGTTCGATGAAGTGCGCGCCCTTCATCGCGCTCTCGCTGAACAGGATGCCGTTGTTGCCGACGATGCCCACCGGGAGGCCCTCGATGTGCGCGAACCCGGTCACCAGCGTGGTGCCGTAGCGGGCCTTGAACTCGTCGAACTCGCTGCCGTCGACGATTCGCGCGATGACCTCGCGCACGTCGTACGGCTTGCGCGCGTCGGTCGGGATCACGCCGTGCAGCTCGGCCGGGTCCCAGGCCGGCGCCCGTGGCGGCTGCACGAGCAGCGGCTGCGGCTTCTTCCAGTTGAGGTTGGCGACCACCGCGCGCGCGAGCGCGAGCGCGTGCAGGTCGTTCTCGGCGAGATGGTCGGCCACCCCCGACAGCCGCGTGTGCACGTCGCCGCCGCCGAGGTCCTCGGCGCTGACCACCTCGCCGATGGCCGCCTTCACCAGCGGCGGGCCGCCGAGAAAGATCGTGCCCTGATTCTTGACGATGATGGTCTCGTCGCTCATCGCCGGCACGTAGGCGCCGCCGGCGGTGCAAGAGCCCATCACCACCGCGATCTGCGGAATGCCCAGCGCCGACAGGTTGGCCTGGTTGTAGAAGATGCGGCCGAAGTGCTCGCGGTCGGGAAACACTTCGTCCTGGTTCGGCAGGTTGGCGCCGCCGCTGTCGACGAGGTAGATGCAGGGCAGCCGGTTCTCGCGCGCGATCTCCTGCATCCGCAGGTGCTTCTTCACCGTGATCGGGAAGTAGGTGCCGCCCTTGACGGTGGCGTCGTTGCAGACGATCGCGCACTCGACGCCCGAGACGCGGCCGATGCCGGCGATGATGCCGCCGCCCGGCGCCGCGTCGTCGTACAGGCCGAGCCCGGCGAGCGAGCCCACCTCGAGAAAGGGCGTGTCGGGGTCGAGCAGCATCTCGACGCGCTCGCGCGGCAGCAGCTTGCCGCGCGCGGTGTGCTTGGCGCGCGCAGCCTCGCCGCCACCACCGGCCACCTGCGCAAGCCGGGCGTTGAGGTCGCCGACGAGCTGGCGCATCGCGAGCTGGCTCGCCTTGAACTCCGGCGAGCGCGGGTCGAGCTTCGAATCGAGCTTGGGCATGGGGTCTTTCGGCGGCGCGGGCCGTCGGGTGCGGCCTCGGTTGACGTTTACGTCAACGTCAAAACGATTCTATGCGCCGCTGCGTGGCACCCCATCGGGAGGGCGCGCCGCTGCGCGGCACGCATCAGGAAGTCGCGCCGCTGCGCGGCACGAAAGCGTCGGAGAAGCAGGCGTCCTCGCCGAGCCCTTGCGCGATGAACGCCGGCCTTGCCGCCTGCACCATCTTCACCGAGCCGCAGGCATAAACGAGGTGGCCCGAGAGGTCGGGGTAGTCGTCGAGGATCGCCTGGTGGACGAGCCCGGTGCGGCCGCTCCAGCCGTCGCCGGGCTGCGGTTCGGAGATCACCGGCACGAAGCGGAAGTGGGGCTGCTCACGGGCCCAGCGCTCGGCGAGCGCGCGCGCATAGAGCTCCTGCGGGCGGCGCACGCCCCAGTACAGCGACATCGGCTTGCGCAGCCCCTGCGCAAACGCCTCTTCGAGCAGGCTCTTCACCGGCGCGAAGCCGGTCGCGCCGGCGACGAAGATCAGCGGCTTCGCGCTCGGTTCGCGCAGCACGAAGTCACCCAGCGGGCCTTCGATCTCGAGCCGGTCGCCGGGCTTCATCTGCTCGAAGACCCGCGTCGTGAAGAGGCCGCCGGGCATGCGCCGCACGTGCAGCTCGATCCGTGCCGACTCGCCGCTGCGCGCAGTGAACGAATAGGCGCGGCGCTGGCCGTCGCCGAGCACGACGTTGAGGTACTGCCCGGCCTGCCAGGCGATTCGTGCACCGCCTGCGAGCACCAGCACCAGCTTCATTACCTCCGGCGCCAAGTGGTCGAGCTCGGCCACCGTGGCGGTGTGGCGGGGCACCGCGGCGGCGCCGGCGCTGCCGAGGTCGATCTCGACATCGGAGCGTGCGCAGGCGCAGCACAGCAGGATGTCGCCCTCGCGCCGCTGCTCGGCGGTGAGTGCGGCGGCGGCCGGCCCACCGTCGTCGACCTCGCCGTGCAGCAGCCGCACCCGGCAGCGGCCGCAGCCGCCGGCACGGCATTCGTAGGGCAGCGCGAGCTCGGCACGCAGCCCGGCCTCGAGCAGCGTCTCGCCGGGGCGGGCCGCGATCACGGTGCCGGCGGGCAGCAGCTTCACTTGCCATGCGGCGGTGGTGCCGGCGCGCTTCGGTGGCAGCCAGGGCAGCAGCAGCATCAGCAGCGTCAGCGCACCGACCAGCGCCCATACCCACAAGCCCGACCACGCCTGCGCCAGCGGCAGCACCGGCAGGTAGAACCAGTCGATCTTCACCTCGAGCGGCAGGCTCGCCATGTCGGCCGGCCCCTGGCCCTGCACCGGCAGCACGAGCGACAGCACCAGCAGCATCACCAGCAGGCCGATCGACAGCGGCCGCGGCGGCAGGATTCGTGCGCGCGGCACACGTTGCACGTGGATCCACAGCCCGGCCAGCGTGGCCAGCGGCACGCCGATGTGCAGGAACTGCAGCAGCGAGAAGAAGCGGTCGGTGATCGCCTCGGGCAGGATGAAGTTGCGCACCAGCGTGCCGCGGAACACCGGCAGCGCGTCGAGCCATTCGGCGGTGGCCACCACGGTGTACTGCGCCAGCCGGTCCCAGGGCAGCATGTAGCCGTTGATGCCCGAGACGTAGACCAACCACAGCAGCACCACACCGCTCACCCACGAGAAGGCACGAAAGCCGCGGTAGTGGTCGAAGGCGAAGTGCCGTGCCAGGTGCAGCAGCATCACCAGCACCATCGCGTCCGACGCGTAGCGGTGCAGGCTGCGCATCGGCCCGCCGAGCCACCACTGCCGCGTCACCGCCTCGACCGACGCGTAGGTGGTGGCGACGCCGGTCTCGTAAAAGGCGTAGAGGTAGAAGCCGCTGACCGTCACCACCGCGAACATCAGGCAGCCGATCGACCCCAAGTAGTACAGCGGGTCGACCTCGCGGCCGAACAGCCGGTTGAAGCCGCGCTCGGCGAGTAGAAAGGTCTGCCGCACCGCGGCCCGGGCAAAGGCAATCACGTGGCGCAGGCTAACCAGCGGCGAGGCCGGCTGCCCTTGATGCGTTTCAAGAATCCGCGCGCTGGGTTTTTCTTATCCCACTTCAATTCGCCCACGGCACCCGCTCACTAGATTCGCCCCTCATCGCTGCCAAAAGGAGAGCTGACATGGGCGAAGAGCGGCCAGTGCAAGGGTCCGAGGAGGAAGAGCGCATCCCGGCGTTCCAGCACATCCTCGAGAACCCGTTCCTGTTGTTGTTCATCGGCGTCGCTTTGCCGACCGTGCTCTACACCGTGTGGGGGATCATGGAGATCGTCACGATCCCGATCAGCCCGCTCGGCAAGTAGGGAGGAACGCTCATGAGTGCCATCCTCCCCCCGGCCCGCCGCGTCTGGTGGAAGCAGCCGGTGCACAAGGACGAGATCTTGTGGATCGCGATCGCCTTCGCCTGGTGCCTGGTGATGTTCTTCATGATGCCCTATTGGCATCTGTACGGCAGCCAGAACCTCTCCAACGAGACCTACCGCGTCAAGCCCGAGCAGTTCTCGCGCGCCGCCGAGGAGATGGTGGCCAAGTACACGGTGCGAACCGAGACCGACGCCAAGATCCCGGTCGTCCGCCCGCCCGCGGGCAGCGACGTCTTCCTGATCGCGCGGCTGTGGGATTGGTGGCCGGTGCTCGAGCTGGAGGCCGGCAAGACCTACCGCCTGCACCTGACGGCGATGGACTACCAGCATGGCTTTTCGCTGCAGCCCGAGAACATCAACATCCAGGTTATTCCCGGCTACGAGCATGTGGTGACGATCACGCCCAACCGCGCCGGCACCTACGCCATCGTCTGCAACGAGTTCTGCGGCATCGGGCACCACAAGATGGTCTCGAAGCTGTACGTCAAGTGATCGTGGAGGAGCGAAGAACATGAGCACCACGGACCTCTTCCGCACCTGCCCGCGCACCGGGCTGCAGTTCCACAAGTCGGCCGAGACGCTGATCAAGCTCAACGCGGTGGCCGCGGTGGTGGCGCTGCTGGTCGGCGGCGTGCTCGCGCTGCTGATCACGCTGACACGCTGGCAGGCGATCCACCTCGTCAACGCCGAGAACTTCTACCTCTACCTCACCGCGCATGGCCTGGACATGCTGGTGATCTGGATCATCTTCTTCGAGATCGCGATCCTCTACTTCTGCAGCAGCACGCTGCTGAGGTGCCGGCTGGCGACGCCCAAGCTCGCGTGGCTGGCGTTCGCGCTGATGATCATCGGCACCGTCACCTTCAACGCAGCGATCTTCACCGGCAACGCGACGGTGATGATGACCAGCTACGTGCCGCTGCCGGCGCACCCGGCGTTCTACCTCGGGCTGATCCTGTTCGCGGTGGGGGCGCTGATCGGCTGCTTCATCTTCCTCGGCACGCTGGTGATCGCCAAGGCCGAGAAGACCTACGAGGGTTCGATTCCGCTGGTCACCTTCGGCGCGATGACGGCCTGCATCATCGCGATCTTCACGATCGCTTCGGGCGCGATCATCCTGATCCCGACCTTCCTGTGGTCGGCCGGGTACATCAAGAGCATCGACCCGCTGATGTACCGCACGATCTGGTGGGCCTTCGGCCACTCGTCGCAGCAGATCAACGTCAGCGCGCATGTCGCCGTCTGGTACGCGATCGCCGCCATCGCCTTCGGCGCCAAGCCGATGAGCGAGCGTGTCTCGCGCACCGCGTTCGTGCTCTACATCATGTTCCTGCAGCTGGCGAGCGCGCACCACCTGCTGTCCGACCCCGGCCTCTCGGTCGAGTGGAAGGTCTTCAACACCAGCTACGCGATGTACCTGGCGGTGCTGGCGTCGATGATCCACGGGCTGACGGTGCCGGGTGCGATCGAGGTCGCGCAGCGCGAGAAGGGCTACACCAAGGGCCTGTTCGAATGGATCCGCAAGGCGCCCTGGGGCAACCCGGTGTTCTCGGGCATGTTCATCTCGCTGATCGGCTTCGGCTTCCTGGGCGGCATCTCGGGCGTGATGATGGGCACCGAGCAGCTCAACATGCTGATCCACAACACGATCTACGTGCCGGGGCACTTCCACGCCACGGTGGTGATCGGCACCACGCTGGCCTTCATGTCGCTGACCTACTTCCTGCTGCCGACGCTGTTTAACCGCGAGATGATCCTGCCCGGTCTGGCGAAGTGGCAACCGTACATCTTCGGCGGTGGCATGGGCGTGTTCTGCCTGGCGATGATGGGCGCCGGCACGCTCGGCATCCCGCGCCGCCACTGGGACATCAGCTTCGCCGGCGCCGCGCTGCCCTACGAGTACCCGGGCTCGGCCTGGCTGATGATGGCGATCATGGGTGTCGCGGGTGTCGCCGCCATCGTCGGCGGTGCGGCCTACATCCTGATCACCGTCGGCACGCTGCTGGTCGGCAAGAGGCTCGACGCCGGCAGCTACAGCACGCAGCGCACGGTGCTGAAGATGCCGGTGGCGGCTTCGCTGTCCGGCCACGGCACCCGCAGCGGCAGCTTCGCGGCGCCCGGCACCTTCGTCTTCGCGCTCGTGTTCCTGGCGGCGTTCATCCTCTACTACTTCGTCAACTGGAAGTACCTGTCGACGGTGTGGGGGCTCAGCTGAGAAGGGGATGAAGCTTCCTGCTGCGCGACCCGATCTCAGGCCTGTGCTGCTCGCCGTACCGGTGTACGGCTGCGCTGCTCGACCTGACCTCGGGCCGCTCGCGACGGAATCTCCACCCCTTCTTCCACTTCGATCAGCGGTGATGCCATGAACGCCCCTGCCGCCCGCCAGATCCTGTCGCTGTTCAAGCTGCGCATCGGCGTCGTCATCGCGGTCACCGCGCTCGGCGGCGTCGCGGTGCAGCCGGGGCGCGCGCCGGGCTGGGGTGCGGTGCTGGTGCTGTTCCTGTGCGTGCTGGTGGCGTCGGCGGCGGCGGGGGCCTTCAACCAGTGGTGGGAGGCCGACCTCGACCGCACGATGAAGCGCACCCGCAACCGCCCGTTCGCGAGCGGGGCGCTGGTGCCGCATGCCGGCTGGGCGGCGCTGATCGGCGCGATGACGCTCGCCGCCGGCGTGCTGGCGTGGACCATCACCAACCTGCACGCCGCCGTGTACACGGTGGCCGGTGCGCTCGTCTATGCGCTCGTCTACACGGTGTGGCTGAAGCGCCGCACCTGGTGGAACATCGTCATCGGCGGGCTCGCCGGCAGCTTCGCGGTGCTGGCCGGCGCGGCGGCGGTCGATCCGCAGCTTTCGCGCGAGGCCTGGCTGCTGACGCTGGTGCTCTTCCTGTGGACGCCGCCGCACTTCTGGAGCCTGGCGATCGCCTTCCGCGACGACTACGCCGCCGCCGGCGTGCCGATGCTGCCGGTGGCCAAGGGCGACGGCGTCGCCGCGTGGGCGATCACCGGCCATGCGCTGGCCCTGCTGGTGCTGACGGTGGCACTCGGCTTCCTGATGGGCAGCGTCGCGACGGTGCTGGCCGCGCTCGTCGGCGGGATCTGGTTCGTTGTCGAGGCGCTGCGGCTGCAGCTGCAGCCGACTCGCACGCGGGCGATGCGCTGCTTCGCGGCGTCGCTGATCGAACTGACGCTGGTGCTGCTGGCGGTGATGTCGGAGGCCGCGTTCGCCGCGGTGTGACGATGGTCTCGCCGCGCGCCGCGCTGGCCCTTGCGCTCGGGGTCTTGCTGTCCTGCGCGGCCGCCGCCGGCGACCCGGCGCCGCCCCCCGGCTGGGACGCGGCGCTGAAGGCCAGCCAGGCGGTGATCGGGCAGCCGCTGCCCGAGACGGTGACCGCGGCGCCGATGCTCGACTCGCGCCAGCGCAGCGTCCGGCTCGCCACCTGGCGCGGCAAGCCGCTGGTCGTCAGCTTCGTCTACACCGGCTGCTTCCAGGCCTGCCCGGTGGCCACCAAGGGGCTCGAGCGCGCCGTCCGCGCTGCGCGGGAGGCGCTCGGCAGCGACAGCTTCGAGGTCGTGACGATCGGCTTCAACCAGCCTTTCGACGACCCCGTCGCGATGGGCGCCTTCGCGCGCCAGGCGCGAATCGACGAACCACGCTGGCACTTCGTGTCGCCGCGCAAGGAGGATGTCGACGCGCTCGGCCGGGCCTTCGGCTTCACCTGGGCGCCGACGCCGAAGGGCTTCGACCACGTGACGCAGGCCACCATCGTCGACGCCGAAGGCCGCATCTACCGGCAGGTGTACGGCGAGGTGCCCGAGATCGCGCAGTTCGTCGGCCCGCTGAAGGAACTGCTGACCGGCCAGGCGCGCGAGCAGGGCAGCCTCGACGGGCTGTGGCGCACCGTCAAGCTCTACTGCACCGTCTACGACCCGGTGAGCGGCGGCTACCGGCTGAACTACTCGCTCTTCGTCGAGCTGTTCGCCGGCCTGACGATGCTCGGCGGCCTGGGCTGGTACATGCGGCGCCACTGGCGCCGCACGGCCTGACTCCGGGGCAGGCGATGGACGGCCTGGCGGTCCGCACGGTGCGCCGCGCCGAATCGGCGCTGGACGCCGCCTTCGGCGCCGCCGCGAACCCGCTGCGCCAGCTCGGCGCGCTCGCGGTCTGGCTGCTGTGGGCGGTGGTGGCCAGCGGCGCCTGGATCTACGCGGTCTACGAGACCAGCGTCGCCGGCGCCTGGGAATCGGTGCAGTGGATGACCGAAGGCCAGCCCTGGGGCGCCGGGCTCGCGCGCAGCGTGCACCGTTATGCCTCCGACGCCTTCATCGTCGTCAGCGTGCTGCATCTGCTGCGCGAAACGCTGCTCGGGCGCTTCCGGCATTTCCGCTGGTACTCCTGGGTCAGCGGCGTGCCGCTGCTGTGGCTGGCGGTGGCCTCGGGGCTGGTGGGGTACTGGATGGTCTGGGACCAGCGCGCGCAGTACGTCGGGCTCGCCACCTTCGAGTGGCTGGCGGTGCTGCCGGGCATCGGCATCGAGCTGCTGCGCAACTTCGCGGCGCCGGAGGCGGTGAACGACCGCTTCTTCAGCCTGCTCGCCTTTGCGCACATCGGGCTGCCGCTGCTGCTGCTGCTGGGGCTGTGGGCGCACCTGGTGCGGCTGTCGCGGCCGCTGGTGCAGCCGCGGCGGCCGCTGGCGGCGGGCTCGCTGCTGGCGCTGCTGGCGCTGTCGCTGGTGCTGCCGGCGCGATCGATGGCGCAGGTCGACCTCGCGCGGCTGCCGATGGCGGTGGATCTGGACTGGTTCTACCTCGGCGTGCTGCCGCTGGCCGACCTTGCGCCGCGCGCCACCTGGGGGCTGCTGGCCGCCGGCACGCTGCTGCTGCTGCTGATGCCGTGGTGGCCGCGGCCGCGGGAACCGCGCGCGCCGGCGGCGCAGGTCGATGCGGCGCACTGCAACGGCTGCACGCTGTGCCTGGCCGACTGCCCCTATGCCGCGGTGACGATGGTGCCGCACCCGCTGCACCGCAGCCCGGTGCGGCTGGCAGTGGTCGACGCCGACCGCTGCGCCGGCTGCGGCATCTGCGTCGGCGCCTGCCCTTCGGCGACACCGTTCCGCCGCCAGGCCGAGGTGACCACCGGCATCGACCTGCCGCAACTGCCGCTGGCCGGCCTGCGCCAGCGCCTCGACGTCGCGCTCGACCAGCTGGCGGCCGAGGCGCGGCCCTGGGTCGTGGTCTTCGGCTGCGACAGCGGCGCGGCAGCGTTGCCGGCGCCACCCGGCACCGCGATGCTCGCCGCCCCCTGCACGGCGCTGTGGCCGCCGGTGTTCGCCGAGTACGCGCTGCGCCGCGGCGCCGACGGCGTGCTCTTCACCGGCTGCCCGGGCGACGACTGCGAGTACCGCCTCGGCAGCCGCACCGTCGAGCAGCGGCTCGACGGCACGCGCCGCCCGTCGCTTCGTGCGCAGGTCCCGCGCGAGCGCATTCACTGGCACGCCGCGGCGCGCGACGACATGGCGTCGCTCGCGCGCGCGGTGGCAGCCTTCCGATCGCGGCTGACGCAGGCCGCGCCGATGGAGCGAGACGATGCCTAACTCCTTCGCTCAATGGCTCGGCCAGGGGGTGCTCTACCTGCTGTTCGCCGCCGCCGTCGGCCTGTTCTCGTACTGGCCGCCGGTGCAGCTGCTCGAGCCCGGGCATGGCCTGGTGCGGCTGTCGTTCACGCACCCGGGCAAGGTCGGCACCGACTGCCGCCAGCGCACGCCCGAGGAGCTGGCCAAGCTGCCGCCGCAGATGCGCAGCGCGCAGGAGTGCCAGCGCGAGCGTTCGCCGGTGCGCGCGCGTGTCGAACTCGATGGCCAGGTGCTGGTGGACCGCGACTTCGCGCCCGCCGGACTGTCGCGCGACGGTGCCTCCAGCGGCTACTGGCGCACCGCGGTCGCCGCCGGCCAGCATGAGCTGAAGGTGCAGTTCCGCGACGACCGCCGTGCCGGTGCGCCGGTGTACGAGCGCAGCGAGACGATCACGCTGCGCGAGGGGCAGATCGTGCTGATCGACTTCAAGCCCGGTGAGGGCGGGGTGGTGATCCGATGAAACACTCGACGACAACGGCGGGCCGGGCGCCCGCAGCGCGCCGCTGGCGGCTGCCGGGCTTCGGCTACTCGCTGGTGGTTCCCACCGACGAGCGCCGCGGCCTCGCGCTCGCCTGGCTCGCGCTCGCCGTGGGCGCGCTGGTGGCCTCGGGGCTGTTCGCGCTGCTGCTGGTGGCGGCGCGCACGCCGGGCGTGAAGGACGTGCTGCCCGGGGTCGACTTCTTTCACGTCGCGCTGGTGGTGCATGTCGACCTCTCGGTGCTGGTGTGGTTCGCGTCGATGGCCGGGCTCTTGTGGTCGCTGTCGGCGTCGCCGCGCTGGCTGTCGCTCGGCTGGGCGGGGTGGACGCTGGCGCTGCTCGGCGCGCTCGGCATGTCGGCATCGGCCTTCGGCGGCGACGGCAAGGCGGTGATGGCCAACTACGTGCCGATGCTGACCTCGCAGGGATTCCAGTACTCGCTGCTGCTGTTCGGCGCCGGGCTTGCGCTGGCGACGCTGCGCGCGATGGCGGTGCCGTCGCGCGTCGGCACCACGCTGCCCGGCGAAGGCGCGCTGCGCTTCGGCTTCAACGCCGCCGCGGTCAGCATGGCGGTGGCGCTGGCGGCGCTGGTCTGGTCGTGGCTTGCGCTGCGCAGCGGCCGCGCGCAGGGCCTCGACGACCGCACCTACTTCGAGCTGCTGTTCTGGGGCCCCGGCCATGTCGTGCAGTTCACCTGGACGCTGCTGATGCTGGCCGCCTGGCTGTGGCTGGCAACGCTCATCGGCGCACCCTGGCCGCTGTCGCCGCGCATCGTCGTGCTGCTGTTCGCGGTGGCGCTGGCCTCGGTGTTTGCGACGCCGGTGATCTACCTCGCGTGGCCGGTCGGGTCGGTCGAACACAGCCGGCTCTTCACCTGGCTGATGCGTTTCGGCGGTGGGCTGGCGATCGTGCCGATGGTGCTGGCGCTCGCGGTCGCGTTGTGGAGCGCCGCGGCGGCGAAGCCCGAGACGAGGCCGCTTCGCGCGGCGCTGGTGTGGTCGGTGCTGCTGTTCTGCGTCGGCGGCGGCATCGGCTTCCTGATCCGCGGCAGCGACGTGCGCATCCCGGCGCACTACCACGGCTCGATCGTCGGCATCACGCTGGCGCTGATGGGTGTGGCCTACGCGCTGCTTCCCTCGCTCGGCCTCGCGGCGCCACGATCGCGGCTGGCGGCCTGGCAGCCGGCGATCTACGGCGCCGGGCAGCTGCTGCACATCGTCGGGCTGGTGTGGTCCGGCGGCTACGGCGTGCAGCGCAAGGTGGCCGGCGCCGAGCAGGTGCTGCGCACGCCGCAGGAGGTTGCCGGCATGGGGCTGATGGGCTTCGGCGGCCTGGTCGCGATCGTCGGTGGGCTGCTCTTCATCGTCGTCGTCTGGCAGGCCTGGCGCGCGCGGCCGACCCGCAGGGCCGAGGGGGCGACATGAGCCCGATCCGGGTCCCCCGTTCGGGCTCGGCCTTGCAGGCCGCGCCGGGCCGGTGGCCCGCCTCCTCGCCAGGCGACGAAGCGTCCACCGGACGCTTCGTGTCCGTGCTCGGCCCCCACGGGGGGACGGCCCGCAGGGCCAAGGGGGCGACATGAGCCCGATCCGGGTCCCCCGGTCGGGCTCGCTCCCCCACGGGGGGACGGCCCGCAGGGCCAAGGGGGCACCATGAAACCTGCACTCGCCATCGCCTTCGGGCTCGTGCTCGTGATCGCGCTCGCCAGCGCGATGCTGAGGCTGTCGAACGCGGGTGCCGGCTGCACGCCCTGGCCGCAATGCCTGGCCGAGCGCACCGCAGCAGCCGATGCTCCGGCCGAGGTGCCGGCCTGGCACGAACCGGTGCGGCTGGCGCACCGCGTCGCGGCCTCGGCCGCCGGGCTGGTGTTCCTGTTCGTCGTGCTCTTCGGCTGGGCGCGCTGGAACCTCGGCGAGCGGCTGGCGGGCCTGTCGCTGCTGCTACTCTCGCTCGGGTTGGCGTGGATCGGCCGCCACACGCCGTCGGCATTGCCGGCGGTGGTGGTCGCGAATCTGCTCGGCGGCCACCTGCTGCTGGCGGCGCTGGCCTGGCTGCTGGTGCGCCCGGCCCCGACGGGTGCGCGGCCAACGCCCCGCATGAAGCGCCTGCCGTGGCTGGTGGTGGCGCTGGTCCTGCTGCAGGGGGCGGGCGGCGCGATGGTCAGCGCGCGTGGCGCCGCCGCGGCCTGCCTCGGCGGCTGCCCGTGGGTGCCGGAGGCGGCGGTGCTCGCCGCCGCGGCCGACCCCTGGCTCGTCAACACCGCGCTGCCTGCCGGCGGCGCCGCTTCGCCCGAGCGCCAGGCGCTGTTGCAGGCCCACGCCGTCGGTGCGCTGCTGCTGGCAGCGGTGGCGCTGGCCGTGGCCCTGCGCTCACGCCGCCGCCTCGTCGCGTGGTTGCCGCTGGCGGCGGTGGTCGCCGCGGCGGCCATCGGCTGGCTGATGCGCGGGCAGGCGCTGCCGCTGGCAGCGCCGGTGATCCATGGCCTGCTCGCTGCGCTGGCGCTGGTGGCGGCGGTGGTGCTCGCACGGCACGGAGCGTCGGCGCGCCATTCGCTCGCGGAGGGGCCACAGGGCCGCCGGCGGCGGCCGTTGGCCCCGCCGCATACTGCGGCCCCATGAGCCGCCCGCCGAAGACCGTCCCCGACCCTTCGCGACGTGCCTTCCTGATGCCGGGTGCCCGCCCGGCCGCCGCCGAGGGCGGCCGGCTGGTCGCGCACTGGGGCGAGCGCTGCCTCGCGGTGCAGGGGGTCGAGTGCCGCGTCTGTGGCGAATCCTGCGAAGCCGGCGCGATCCGCTTCCCGCCACGGCTCGGCGGCGCGCCGCTGCCGCAGATCGACACGCTGCGCTGCACCGGTTGCGCCGACTGCCTGCCCCGCTGCCCGGCTTCGGCGCTGACGCTGGTGGCCGCGCCCCCGGCGCCCGGCTGAACGACGCGCCGGCGCCCGGTGGGTCAGCCGGCTGTGCCCTCTTCGCGCAGCGACTCGGCGAGGAGATCGATCAGTACGCGCACCTTGGGCGTCAGGTGCTTGCGGCTGGCGTACACGGCATGGATGCCGAGTTGCAGCGAGCGGTACTGCGGCAGCAGTTCGACGAGCGCGCCGGCCGCGAGGTGCGGGCCAACCAGGAACGCCGGCTGCAGCTGCAGCGGGCGTGGAAGACCTCGCCTTCTTCGGTGAGCGACAGCCGGCGCGTCGTGCGGTGCAGCAGCCGCACACCGAGCCGCGATTCGAGCTCGCCCACCAGCCGCGACACCGCGGTCTTCGACAGCGCGAGCGACTCGGCGGCGCGGATGAAGCTGCCCGCGTCGACAACGGCGGTGAAGGCCTGCATCTGATGCAGCTTGTCCATCGTGAAGGCTTATTGGCCCGAAAGTCGGGATAGAAAGTAGCTCGGAAGGCTGTTTATCTCTCTGCTTGGGACTTCTAGAGTGCCTCCACCGCGGACCACCGCATTCCACCCAAAGGAGACCCACCATGAGCCAAGCCCTGCTGCAACGAATCCTGGCCACCGAGCCGACCTGGGCGCCGCTCGCGCTGCGGCTGCCGGTGGGCGTCATCTTCGCCGCCCATGGCGCGCAGAAGCTGTTCGGCTGGTTCGGCGGCTACGGCCTCGAAGGCACCGGGCAGTGGATGGGCTCGGTCGGCCTCGCCCCCGGCTACCTGATGGCCTTGCTCGCCGGCGCTGCGGAGTTCTTCGGGGGCCTGGCGCTGATCCTGGGCCTGCTGGTGCGGCCGGCCGCCGCGGCGCTGGCCTTTGCGATGGCGGTGGCCATCCTCGCGGTTCACGTCGACAAGGGGCTTTTCATGGCCAACAACGGCTACGAGTTCGGGCTCGCGCTGCTGGCGGCATCGGTGGCGCTGGTGATCGGCGGTGCCGGCCGGCTGTCGGTGGACCGTGCGCTCGCCGTCCGCGGGTCCTGAGCAACCGGGCCGGCAGGCGCTCGACGGCGGGCTCGGAACCCCGCCACCGTGGCACCATCGCCGGGCGCAGGCGCGCTGCCGGTGGTTCGGCGGCGCGGCCGGCGCGGAGCCACCATGACGCCGCTGCACTACCTGTCCGCCACCGCGCTCGCGCGCGGCTTCCGCGAGGGCCGCTTCGGCGCCCGCGAACTGCTCGAACACTTCCTGGCGCGGGTCGACCGCCACAACGGCGCGATCAACGCGGTGGTCTGGCAGGACCGCGCGGGCGCGCGCGCCCGCGCCGACGCCGCCGACGCCGCCCGGGCTCGCGGCGAGCCGCTCGGCCCGCTGGCCGGTGTGCCGATGACGATCAAGGAGAGCTACAACTTCGCCGGCGCGCCCACCACCTGGGGCATCCCGGAGCTGCGCGACAACGTCGTCGCCGACGACGCGCTCGCGGTGCAGCGGCTCGCCGCCGCCGGGGCCAACGTCTTCGGCAAGACCAACGTGCCGATCCGGCTGGCCGACTTCCAGAGCTTCAACGCGGTCTACGGCACCACCGGCAACCCCTGGGACCCCGGCCGCACGCCCGGCGGATCGTCGGGCGGGTCGGCGGCGGCGCTGGCGGCGGGCTTGAGCGGCCTCGAGATCGGCAGCGACATCGGCGGATCGATCCGCAACCCGGCGCACTTCTGCGGCGTCTTCGGCCACAAGCCGACCTGGAACCTGTGCCCGCCGCGAGGCCACGCGCTCGGCGGCGTGCTGAGCCCGACCGACATCTCGGTGATCGGCCCGCTCGGCCGCTCGGCCGACGACCTCGAGCTCGCGCTGCGGCAGATGGCGGGGCCGGACTCGCTCGAGTCGACCGGGCTCGCGCTGCAGCTGCCGACGCTCGACGCGCCGACACGCACGCTTCGAATCGCGGTGTGGAAGAGCGACCCGGTGTGCCCGGTGTCGATGGCCGTGGCGGCCAAGGTCGACGGGGTGGCCGCCGCGCTCTCCGCCGAGGGCGCCACCGTCGACGACGCCGCGCGGCCGGATTTCTCCTCGGAGCACAGCCACCGGCTGTTCTCGGCGCTGCTGATGTCGGCGATGTCGGCGCGGCTGCCCGACGCCGATTACGCCCGCCTCGTCGACGCGGCGGCGAAGCTCGATCCGCAGGACCAGAGCGGCCCTTCGAACCAGCTGCGCGCGCAGGTGATGCGGCTTCGCGACTGGTCGCGCGTCAACGAGGCGCGCACGCAGCTGCGCTGGGCCTGGCACCGCTTCTTCGGGCAGTGGGAATTCGTGGTCACGCCGATGATGCCGACCACCGCGTTTGTGCACGACCACCGCCCGGAAGCCGAGCGTTCGATCACCATCGACGGCGAGCGCCACCCTTACTTCACGCAGATCTTCTGGGCCGGGCTCGCCGGTGTGGCCTACCTGCCGGCCACCGTGATCCCCGCCGGCCCCGGCCCCGACGGGCTGCCGATCGGCGTGCAGATCATCGGCCCGGCCTACGGCGACTTGAAGACGATCAGCCTCGCGCAGCGGCTCGAGCGGCTGGGGTTCGCGTTCCGGCCGCCGGGCGGGTACGACTGAGCCGATCGGCGGGCGAACCGGGGTGCCGGCCCGGCAGGACCGAGAAATTCCCGCGTCCAGTGCGGCATTCAGGATTCGATGCCTCGATGAAGGCGCCGCTCGACCGCGCGCGACTGCGCCCCGAGGTGGCTGCCCTGTTGTCGCGGTTCCGCAGCGTGCTGCTGGTCGGCCCGCATCAGGTCGGCAAGACGACGCTGGCGCGCACCGACCGCGAGGCGCAGCCCGCACGCTTCCTGCTGCTGGGCAGTGCCGCGATGGCCTGGCTGCGGCAGGGCAGTGAATCGCTCGCCGGCCGCCTGGCGGTGGTCGAGCTGAAAGGCCGCGGCCTGCAGCCGCCGGGCCGACAATCGCTGCCTGCGGCCGCGATCGGCCGGATGGAGTCGCCCCCGTGAACGGCATCGAGAAGTTCCTGCTCTTCGTGATGGCCCCCACGGTGCTGGTGCTGTCGCTGGTGGAGGCGGTGGTGCTCGCGCGCCGCGGCGGCTACGACTGGAAGGGCATGGGCGTCTCGTACTTCGACTTCGTGCTGCGAATCGCGGTGCAGATCGCACTGCCGTTCAGCATCGCCGCGCCGCTGATCTGGTGGGCCGAGTCGCACCGCGTCGCGACGCTCGGCCTCGGCACTCTCGGCGAGGTGCTGCTGCTGTTCATCGGCGTCGAGTTCTTCTACTACTGGCTGCACCGCGCGTCGCACCGCATCCGCTGGTTCTGGGCCAACCACGCGGTGCACCACTCGCCGAACCAGCTCAACCTGGCGGCGTCGCTTCGCATCGGCGCCTTCGGGCGGCTGTCGGGCAACGTGATCTTCCTGCTGCCGCTGGTGTGGCTCGGCTTCGACCTGCGGCTGGTGGCGACCGCGGTGGCGCTCAACCTGCTGTACCAGTTCTGGATCCACGCCACCTGGATCCCGAAGCTCGGCTGGCTGGAATGCGTGCTGAACACGCCCTCGGCGCACCGTGTGCACCACGCCGCCAACCTCGAGTACCTGGACGCCAACTACGGCGGCGTGCTGATCGTCTTCGACCGCCTTTTCGGCACCTACATCGAGGAGCGCGACGACGTGCCCTGCCGCTACGGCTGGGTGCACCCGATCGCCAGCCACAACCCGCTGAAGGTGGAGTTCGCGCAATGGGCCTACCTGTTGCGCGACCTGCTGCGGGTGCGGAGCGCCCGCGCCCTCTTCGGCACGTTGTTCAAGCCGCCGGGGTGGAAGGCCGACGGCGGCGGCGACACCACCGAGGAGCTGCGCGCCCGGGCCGGTCTCGTCAGCGCGGCGCCGGACATCCGCCTCGGTCAGCGCTGGCAGCGCGGCCCGGCACCCGAAGCGACGGTGCGGCATTGATGCGCACCGGCCGCCGCGCGGCGATCGTCGGCGAGGCGCCTCCCGTCGTCGGCCCCGGGTGCCGATGACGGCGTGGGCATGCGTCGCGGGCATCGCCTGCGCCTGCGCCACCGGCTTGTCGGCCGCGACCGCGAAGCCACTCTGGGAGGCTGGCCTCGGCCTCGGCGCGCTGCGGATGCCTCACTACCGCGGTTCCGACCAGGCGCACCGGTGGCTGGTGCCGGTGCCCTACCTCGTCTACCGCGGCCGCATCTTTCGCGCCGACCGCGAGGGTGCCCGTCTGCTGCTGTTCGACAGCGATCGCGTCGATGTCGACTTCAGCCTCGCGGCGGCCGCGCCGGCGCAGAGCCGCGACAACCGCGCCCGTGCGGGCATGGCCGACCTGCCGGCGACGGTCGAGTTCGGCCCGATGGCCAACGTCTTGCTGGCGCGCGGCGGGGGTTGGCGGCTCGACCTGCGGTTGCCGGTGCGCTCGGTGTTCGGCATCGGTTCCCGCCCGCGAACGCTGGGCTGGAGCGTGTCGCCCGCGCTCAAGCTGGACGCCGGGTCGGGCGGATTCGAGGGCAGCCTGCAGGCCGGCCCGCTGTGGGGTAGCGGCAAGCTGCACCGGCACTTCTACGGTGTCGCACCGGCCGAGGCCACGCCGTCGCGGCCGGCCTATCGCGCCGGTGCCGGTGCTGCCGGCTGGCAGGCCACCGCGACGCTCTCGCGCACCACCCCCACCGGCTGGGTCGGCCTCTTCGCGCGCCGGGACTCGGTCGCCGGCGCGGCGTTCGAGCCGAGCCCGCTGGTGAGGAGCCGCACGCAGTGGTCCGCCGGCGTGGCCGTCTCGTGGATCCTGTGGCGCTCGGGCCGTCCGGCCGTCCGCGACGACTGACCGATCGCGCGGGAGCGGCGGTCCGCGGCGCGGTCTGGTGCGCCCGGGTCAGCGCGCCAGCAGCTCGCGAATCACCTCGGCGTCCGACATCTCCTCGGCGGCGGCCCGCTCGGCGGCCACCGCGGCGTCGCCGAGTGCGGCGCGCAGCCTCGCCCACAACAGCGCCACCGAGCGGCGGATGAAGGTGCCGGGGCCGAACTCGCTGCCGGTGCGGCCGGGGGCGTCGAAGCGCGCGAGCAGCCGCACCGCCAGCGCCGGGCGGCCGTCGTGCAGCGCGAGCCAGGCGCCGCCGAGCAGCGCCATGCCGGCCCGGCCGGCGCCTTGCAGGATCGGCACCGCCTCGTCGAGCGCGGTGCGGGTGGCCGCGGTGTCGCCCGACTCGGCGAGCATCATGATCCACATCGCGAGCCGGTTCGCGTTCTGGCGCAGCCGGCCGGCAGCGCGGATTTCGTCGAGCACCTCGCGCCCGGCGGCCACCGCCTGCGGCAGCCGGCCGTTGTCGTGTTCGGCCAGCATCAACCCGATGCCGGCACTCCAGGCCTCCCAGAGCGCACCCAGCGAACGGCATCTCGCCCGTTCGGCGCGGTTGAAGGCCAGGTACTCGTCGTGGCGGCCCTGCAGGCGCGCCTCGTAGGCGGCGGCGCTGCGCTCGAAGCGGCGCAGCAGCTCGCTCCAGCCGGGTTGCACCAGCGAGCGCATGCGCTGCAGGCACGCGCTGCGGTCGGCCTCGGGTTCGGCGCGGCACATCAGCGTGTGCTGCAGGTAGAGCGCATAGTTCTCGCGCACCCGGTCGCCGCTGCCGGCGAAGGCGCTCGCCGCCCGCCGCGCGGCCACCAGCCCCTGCGGCGCTGGCAGCACCATCGCGATGCCGCCCAGATGCGCGAGCGCCAGGTCGACTCCGGCACGCGCAGCCGGCGGTACCGCATCCCCGGCGAGCGCGAGCGCGTGTTCGCACCAGCGCACGCCTTCGCTGGCGTGGCCGGCGCGGTGCCACAGCAGCCCGCTGGCGCCCACCAGCGCGAGCAGCTCTTCGGCGGGCAGCCGCGGCGGCGGCGCGCACACCGCGTCGGCGCCCCAGGCGAGCGCTGCGCGCAGGTCGGCGATGCCATCGACATGCTGCTGCACCCATTGCAGCGCCGGGTCGCCGAGCGCACGCGCGTCGGCACGCTGCCAGTGCCCGAGCACCGCGGCGAAATGCCGGCGCTGCGTGGCCTGCAGTTCGCCGGCGTCGGCCAGCCGCTGCTGCGCGTAGGCACGCACGCCGTGCAGCAGGTGGAAGCGCCGCGGCTCGTCGGCCGAGCCCACCACCCAGGAGCTGTCGACCAGCGACTCGAGTGCGTCGAGCACCGCCCAGGCGTCGAGCTCGTCGTCGCCGGCCACTTGCTGTGCGGCCGGCAGCTCGAACGGCGAGCGCCACACCGACAGCCGGCGCAGCACCCGCTGCTGCGTCGGCGCCAGCAGCGCATGGCTCCAGTCGAGCGCCTCGCGCAGCGTCTGGTGGCGGGTGTCGCCGCGCCGCGGGCCGGGGCCGAGCAGGCGCAGCCGCACCGGGCCGGGGTCGAAGCCGGGCTCGGCGTCGGCCGGCGCGAGCTGGCGTGCGAGTCCGACGAGCCCGAGCGTCGGCACCCGCGCTGCGGCCAGTTCCAGCGCCAGCGGCAGCCCGTCGAGCGCACGGCACAGCTGCGCCAGCGCCGGCGCCTGCGCGTCGCCGAGCGTGAAGCCCGGCATGCGCGCCGCGACGCGGGCGAGGAACAGCTGCCCGGCGCCCGAGGCGGCGCAGCGTGCGGCATCGTGGTCGTCGGCCTCGGCCGGCAGCGCCAGCGGCGGCACGCGGTGCACCCGTTCCATCGGCAGGTGCAGCGGCTGGCGGCTGGTCACCAGGACCTGCACCCCCGTCGCCTGCGCCAGCAGCGACGCCAGCAGTGGCGCCAGCGTGTCGAGCAGGTGCTCGGCGTTGTCGAGCAGCAGCAGCTGCGCGAGCCCCTGCAGCGAGCGCGCGAGCGCGACGTCGTCGCGCGCCGCGGCGTCGGCCAGCCGAAGCGTGTGCGCGAGCGTCGCCCGCAGCGTCGCCGCGTCGCAGCCGGGGGCCAGTGCGGCCAATTCGACCAGCCAGGCGCCGTCGGGACGCCGATCGCGCTGGCGGTCGGCCAGCGCCAGCGCGAGCAGGCTCTTGCCGACGCCGGCGGGGCCGGTCAGCGTCAGCAGCGGCGGTGCCGCGTCGAGCAGCGCCTGCAGCTGCGCCAGCTCGGACTCGCGCGCGAGCAACGGCGTCGGCAGCCGCGGCAGGTTGCCCGGCGGCACCGCGGCCACCGCCCCCGGCTGCGGCCGCGCCACCGGCTGCACCGCGCCGACGAAGCGGTAGCCGCGCGCCTGCACCGTCTCGATCCACCGCGGCGACCGGGCGTCGTCGCCGAGCGCGGCGCGCAGCTCGCTCAGCACCGACTTGACCGCGCTGTCGCTGACGAAGCGGCGGCGCCAGACGGTGTCGAGCAGGTGGTCCTTGCTGACCAGCTCGCCCGGGCGCTGCAGCAGCTCGGCAAGCAGTGCAAAGGGCTTCGGCGTCAACGGCAGCTCGCGGCCGGCGCGTGTCAGCCGCGCATTGGCGACGTCGAGCACAAACTCGCCGAAGGCGATCGCGGCGGCGGGCTCGGCGGCGGGCTGGAGCATGGCGCGCATTGTGGTGATGCCGCCGCGCCCGGCCAACCGCCGGAAACACGATCCGACGCAGATCCGACGCCGCGGCGACGACAGGCCGGGCGGCGAGGCGGAACACTCGCGGTCCTGCAAAGCCTCCTCTCCGAGAGACGCCGATGAACCGCTGGTCCTTCGCCCCCGGGTGTCCGGCTGCCGTCACCCCGGTCGCCGGTGGCGGTGCAGCCGCTGGCGCCGATGCGGTGGCGGTGCGGGCACCGACGGCGGCACGGCGGCGCCTGGCCGGGCGGCCATGACCCCGCGGCAGATCGCGCTCGTCCGGGCCAGCTGGGGCCGCGTGCGCGCGGCAGGAAGCGACGTGGCGGCGCAGTTCTACGCCCGCCTCTTCGAATGTGACCCGTCGCTGGCCCCGCTGTTCCGCGGCGAGATGGAGGCCCAGGGCCGCAAGCTGATCGCGGCACTCGACTTCGTCGTCGAGCACCTGGACGAGCGGCCCGGGCGGCTGCCGGCGCTGCAGCAGCTGGCGCGCCGGCATGTCTACTACGGCGTGCAGCCGGCGCACTACGACACCGTCGGCGAGGCGCTCGCCTGGACGCTCGCGCGGGGCCTCGGCGAAGACCCCGGCGGCGAGCTGCTGCAGGCCTGGGACGACGCCTACGCCGAGGTGGCGGCGGCGATGAAGCAGGCGGCCTGGCCGCCGTCGCCGGCGGCGCCGGAATGGCTCGAGCAGGCGAAGTGAGAGCCAAGCCAGAGGCCCAGCGGAGCTAACATCGTAAACGGGGATCTTCGGAAGGGCAGAACCCGGCCCTGCCGGTATCGATGCCGTCGCTTGCGTTGCAGCGGTTTCGGGCGGCTCGTTTCATTGGTTGACCGACCCCCGCGAGCCGGGGGGAAACGGCGCCCGCGCGCTTGGGCGCAGCGTCGATGCGTGGCACAAACGCGGCCTTCTCAACCGGAGCCGTCCATGCACAAGCAACTCGTCGCCCTGGCCGCCGCGGCCATGTTCTCCACTTCCGCCCTCGCGGCCCCCGAGATGGCGCTCGACGCCACCGGCGGCGCCCACTATGTTCGCGGCACGTTCGCGAACTTCGGCTGGACCTTCACGCTGGCGGAACCGCGGGTGCTGACCTCGCTCGGGCTGTGGGACGCCAACCCCACCGGCTTCAACGACCCCCACCCGGTCGGCTTGTGGGACGCCGGCGGCAACCTGGTCGCGCAGACCGTGGTCGACAACGCGGCAGGCACCGTCGGCTCGGCTTCGGTCCAGGGGGCGTGGCGCTTCGTCGACATCGCCGCGGTGCTGCTGCCCGAAGGCAGCTACACGATCGGCGCCTACTACCCCACCAACCAGGACGCCTTCCGAGGCAGCGCCGAGAACAACCCGGTCGATCTCGACCTCGCGTCGTGGCTGACCTACGGCGAGGCGCGGGTCACCGTCGGTGCCTTCGGCAACCAGTTCGGGCGGCCCGATTCCCCGGTCGGGGCGCAGTTCTCGCCCGGTTTCTTCGGTCCCAACTTCCAGTCGGCCGCGGTGCCGCTGCCGGCGAGCGTGACGCTGGCCTTCGCCGGCCTGCTGTTGCTGGCCACCACCACGCGGCGCCGCGCGGGGGCACGCTGAGCGTAGGAGGGGCGCCGGCCGCTGCGTCAGCTCATGCCGAGCTCGCGCAGGCTCTGCACGAGCTTCGCGCGGGCGGCGGCGAGCCGGGGTTCGTCGGAGGGCAGCAGCCGGTCGACCTGCTGCAGCGAGAGCCGCGGTTGGGTGGCATGTCGCGCGGCGAGCGCGGCGCGCGCGGCGTCGGCGTCGCCGAGCCGGAGCATCGCCGCCGCATGCACCGGCGGCCAGGGTGTCGCAGGGTCGGTGGCGGCGGCGGCCAGCGCCCAGTCGCGCGCCAGCGCGTCGCGGCCGGCGGCGAAGTGCGCGAAAGCGATCCGGTACTGCCAGTCGGCGCGTTGCGGGTCCATCGGGCTCGAGCGCAGCGCCCACAGGAAGAACATCACCGCGTCATCGGTCCGGCCGGTCAGCAGCAGCGCGGTGCCATGCGCGGCCGGCGTCAGCGGGTGGGCGTGGCGCTCGAGCTGCGCCGTGGTGTGCTGCAGCAACGCCGCCCAGTCCCGCCGCGCCCACAACTGCAGCGTGCGGGCGTGCACGGCGTCAATGCCACTGGCGTCGAGCCGGCGAAGCTGGCTGACCGCCTCGTCGAGCCGCGCCAGTGCCGCCGTGGTGTCGGCGGCGCCGCCGCCGACCAGCGAACGGCCGTGCAGCCAGGCCAGCCCGGACCAGCCGCGGATGCTGTCGGCATCCTTCGCCACGGCCTGATCGAACAACGCCCGCGCCGCGTCATCGGCGCCGCGACCGAGCAGCAGGAAGCCGCGCATCGCCAGCTCGTCGGCGGCCACCTGGGCCGGCGTCAGCGAGGCGCGCGGCGGCGGCGCGTCGACGCGATCGACCCGCTTCTCGATGCCGGCGCGGGTGAACTCCACCTGCATCGCCTGCTGCAGCCCGGCGCCGATCGCCGCCACCGTCGCCCGGAGCTGGGCGGCGGTGGTGGGGTGGCTGGCGCTCCAGCGGGTGGCGCCGGAGTCGGCGTCGACCATCGCGACGTCGACCACCAGCATCCCGCCGGCCCCCCGCACGCTGCTGCGCAGCACGTGGCGGACACCGACCTCGCGGGCCGCCTGGCGCAGGTCGACCTCGCGGCCGGCATAAGCGGCGGCCGTGTCGCGGGCGATGATGGTGTGGCCCTTGAGGCGAGCCGCCTCGCCGACGAGGTCGCGGTGCAGCCCGTCGGCGAGGGCCTCGCCGGCACCTTCGGTAGCCTGCGGCGGCAGCACCAGCAGCGATGCCGGTGGCGCCTCGGCGGGCGAGGGCAGCTGCGCCGCCACGGACGGGGTCTTCCACTTCTGGGCGACACCGCTGGTGGCCAGCCAGGCCCCGAGCGCGGCCACCAGCACCACCAGCACCAGCATCGACGCCAAGCGCCAGCGTGGCGCTGCGTGGGCCACGGAGCGGCCGGAGGCGGCGGGCGCGAGGGCTTGGGAAGGGGAGCGGGTGTTCATGAAGGCTACCGGCGGCGGCGAATGGTAGTGGTTCGCGCCCCGCTGTGCAGCCTGGATGCGACGGCCGCCCCCGCGGCCGTGCCGAGTGGCGGTTTCAGGCCGGCGCGCGTCGCCGCCGGCCCGAAGCGACCAGACCAAGCCCGGCCAGCGCAAGCAGCGCGCTCGCCGGCTCGGGCACCAGCTCCAGCTGGCCGCGGATCTCGCCGCCGGGGAACAGGTTGGTGTGGATGTTGAAGTACGAACGCCCGGCCGACATGCCGTTGAAGAGCGCCAGCTCGGCCGACGCCGGCGTGCCGCCGTTGTTGTTGAGGAAGGCGGCGCTGAAGCTCGACGCCAGCGTCATGTCGTACAGGTGGTCGTAGGTGCCGCTGCTGACGCCGAGCGGAAAGCCGGCGAAGGACGGCGTCTGGGTTGCGACGCCGACGTTGGCCGGCGGTGCGGCGCAGCAGTGAATATGCGCCGCCACGGTGTTTCCGAGCAGGTCGTCGAACTCGGCCCGGATGTGCATCGTGTGCGCCTCGATGTCCATCGTCACGAGCGCGAAGCCGTAGCCGGGCGATGCGACCGGCGGGTTTTCGTTGAGCCCGCTGAAGAGGGTGAAGAACGACACCGGCGCCGCCGAGATCGGCGCCGCGACGAGCAGCATCAGCGACGCCGCGCAAGTGGCCAGGAACTTGAACATATCGCACTCCCCAGGGAGTGGGCGCCGCGGACGCGGCACTCCACGATCAGCATCGTGCGCCTTGCGCGGCGGTTTGTCGCCGGGGAGAAGTCCCCTCCGCGGCGCCGGAATAGGCCGGGGGGCTGCCACGTAAACCCCGCCTCTTCGGCGGGGGCGTTCGAGCGTCGGTCAGCGCGATGCCGCCGGGGACGCCGGTCCGGCCGGGGGCACCGCCGCCGGCGCCACCTTCGGCGCGCCGATGTTCTGCTCGACCGCCGGCAGCGTGTGTGCGACACCCTTGTGGCAGTCGATGCAGGTCAGCTTGTTGTTGAAGCCTTCCTGGTGCGCGACGGCGGAGCGGCGGTTCTGCTCGGCGTAGTCCATCGAGACGAAGTTGTGGCAGTTGCGGCACTCCTGGCTGTCGTTGCGCTTCATTCGTGCCCACTCATGCTCGGCCAGCACCGCGCGCTTGGCGTTGAACTTCTCGGGCGTGTCGATCGAGCCGAGCATCTTGTGGAAGAGCTCGTTGCTCGCCTGGATCTTGCGGATGATCTTCGGCGTCCACTCCTTCGGCACGTGGCAGTCGGGGCAGGTGGCGCGAACGCCGGTGCGGTTCTGGTAGTGGATCGTGTTGCGGTATTCGACGTAGACGTTGTCGCGCATCTCGTGGCAGGAGATGCAGAAGGCCTCGGTGTTGGTCCACTCCATCGCGGTGTTGAACCCGCCCCAGAAGATCACGCCCAGCACGAACGCGATGCCGAGGCCTCCGGTGGCCAGCGCCCACGCCTTGCCGGCCAGGCGGTTGAGCAGCGGCGCTTGCGGGGCGGGCGTGTCGTTGTTGTCGCTCACGGTCTCGTTCCTCGGTGAAGTGAAGTCAAAGCCGCGCCCATCCAGGGATTGCCGCGGATCCGGCTCCGCCGGTCCGCGGGCATTGCCCCCCCGGGGGGCAGCGACCGGAGGGAGCGTGGGGGCTCACTGCAACCCGCGGGCCTTCTGGAAGGTGTTCTCGACCAGCGGCTTGGCGTCGGTCTGCGGCACGTGGCACTGCGTGCAGAAGTAGCGCCGCGGCGAGATGTTGTCGAGCTCTTGCCCCTCGCGGTTGCGGAAGTGCGTGAGGCCGACCTTGGTCGCGCCGGCGGCGGCGGCCCGGTTCCAGCCGTGGCAGTCCATGCACTTGTTGTAGTTCTTCGTGATCTGGTAGCCCACCGTGGTGTGCGGCACCAGCGGCGGCTGCTGGATGAAGTCGCGCGGCACCGGCGCATGGTCGCGCTCCTGGTGCGATGCGGTCGGCAGGTTGTCGCGCGAGACCGGGGTTCCGCCGCGCAGCGACTGCAGCCTGACCGGCTCGTCGGCGGGGCCCGCCGACTGCACGAGTTGCGCGCCGAGCGCCAGCATGCCGGCGGCCAGCGCCAGCTTCAGAGCGAGGTGGACTCTCATGATGGGTCTCTCAGTCCCTTCTTCGATCGAATCGGTGGGTGAAGCGGAAGACCGCTGGGCCGCAGACGTCGACGCAGCGGCCGCAGTTGGTGCACTCGCGCGAGGTGATCACCGGCCCGGCGCCGAGCTTGCCCTTCAGCGGCACGGTGATGACCTGCGGTTCGGGGCAGACGGCGAAGCAGTCGGCGCAGTCGTCGCAGCGGCTGGAGTGCGCGGCCGACACGCGCAGCAGGCTCTTGTGGCCGATCAGCGCATAGGTGGCCCCCACCGGGCAGACATGGCCGCACCAGCCGCGCGGCGCCACCAGCAGGTCGAACAGGAACACCGCGGCGGCGGCACCCCAGGCGGCGGTGCCGCCGAAGATCAGCGCGCGCTGCGTCATCGAGACCGGGTTCACCCACTCCCAAACCGCGCTGCCGGCGACGGCACAGGCCACCAGCACCGCGCCGGCGAGCCAGTAACGCAGCCCGCCACGCGGTGCCCGGCCGGTGGTGATGTTGAAGCGGCGGCGCAACCACGCGGCGCCATCGGTGACGACGTTGACCGGGCAGACGTAAGCGCAGAAGACGCGGCCGCCGACGGTGGCGTAGAAGGCGATCACGATCGCGGCGCCGATCAGCGCGCTCGCCTCGGGCCAGTGGCGGGTGGCGAGCACCTGCGCCAGCACAAAGGGGTCGGTCAGCGGCAGCACGCCGAGCGTCAGGCTCGCGCTGAGGTTGCCCTTGACGACCCACAGGCCGGCCAGCGGCCCGAGCAGGAAAAGCAGGAACACCGCGATCTGCGACGCCCGGCGCAGCAGCAGGAAGCGGTGCGCGAGCCACCAGCCGTTGGCGGCGATGGCGGTCTGGCCGGGCCGGCGGTTGGCACGTTCGCGTTGCAGCGCAAAGGCGTGGTCGGTGGCTCGCGTGGAAGCGTCGGCCAACGGCTCGACCGCAGGGTTGGCGGTGCCGAGGCTCACCTCGTTGCTCCTGCGGGCGCGGGTGCCGATGCCGGCCGCGCGTACGGGTCGCGTCCCGAGCGCAGTGGCGCCAGGTCGCCAGGCACCGGCTCGGCGGGCAGGTTCTGCACCGGCTGCTCGAAGCTCGGCCGGCCGCCGCGGTTCTCCGCCTCCCAGCCTTTGCGGTAGTGCGCCGCCGGCCTGCCGCGCGCCAGCAGCGGCGGCATGACCTTGATCGCCGCCTCGTCGAGCACGCAGCTCTTCTCGCACTTGCCGCAGCCGGTGCAGTGCTCGGCGTGCACGGTGGGCAGGAACAACGCGTGGCGGTCGCTGCGCGGGTTGCTGAACTTCTCGAGCGTGATCGCGCGGTCGATCACCGGGCAGACGCGGTAGCAGACGTCGCAGCGCAGGCCGAGGAAGTTGAGACAGTTCTCCTCGTCGACGAGCACCGCGACCCCCATCTTCGACTTCGTGATGTCGGTCAGCGCGTGGTCGAGTGCCCCGGTCGGGCAGGCCTTGACGCAGGGAATCGCCTCGCACATCTCGCAGGGGATTTCGCGCGCGACGAAGTACGGCGTGCCGATCGCGACGTCGCGCGCGACGCCTTGGCCCCAGTCGCTGAGCTTCAGGTTGCCCGGTGGGCAGTCGCGAACGCACAGCCCGCAGCGAACGCAGGCGCCGAGGAAACGCTCCTCGGCGACCGCGCCCGGCGGCCGCAGCGCCTGCGCAGGCCGCGCCGCGGCGCCGCGCGAAACCACCGCCGCCCCGCCGGCGACGAGCGCGGCGGTGCCGGCGCTGGCGGCGCCCTGCAGCAACTGGCGGCGGTTGATGTCCACGATTCGTTCAGCAGCGTCTGTTCAACCAGGGATTGCCGCGGATCCGGCTCCGCCGGTCCGCTGGCAAAGCCCCCTCGGGGGTGAGGCCGGACGGCCGGCCGCTTGCGGGCGGCGCGCCCTGCAGGGGCAGCGACCGGGAGGGAGCGTGGGGGCTCATGCTCTGACCACCTTCACCGCGCACTTCTTGAAGTCGGTCTCCTTGCTGATCGGGCAGGTGGCGTCGAGCGTCAGCTTGTTGATCAGCCGGCCCTCGTCGAAGAAGGGCACGAAGACGAGGCCTCGCGGCATCTTGTTGCGGCCCTTGGTCTCCACCTGCAGTTGGATCTCGCCGCGGCGCGAGACCGCCTTCACCCGCATTCCGCGCTGGATGCCTCGCGCGGCGGCGTCCTCGGGGTGCATGAAGATCACCGCCTCGGGCACCGCGCGGTGCAACTCGGCGACGCGGCGGGTCATGCTGCCGGTGTGCCAGTGCTCGAGCACGCGGCCGGTGCACAGCCAGAGGTCGAACTCCTTGTCCGGCGCCTCGGCGGCGGGCTGGTAGGGCAGCGCGAAGACATTGGCCTTGCCGTCCTTGTTGCCGTAGAACTTGACGCCCTCGCCGGCCTTGACGTACGGGTCGTAGCCCTCGCGGAAGCGCCACAGCGTCTCCTTGCCGTCGACCACCGGCCAGCGCAGCCCGCGCACCTCGTGGTAGGTGTCGAAGGGCGCCAGGTCGTGCGCCTTGCCGCGGCCGAACTCGGCGTACTCCTCGAACAGGCCCTTCTGCACGTAGAAGCCGAGCGCCTTGCTTTCGTCGTTGGTGTAGTCCTTGATGTACTTGGCGTTGACTTTCACGAGGTCGCCCGCCGGGAACTTGTTGACCTTGCCGTTCTTGTAGAGCACGTCGAACAGCGTCTTGCCGCGGTACTCCGGCTTCTTGGCCAGCAGCTCGGCGGGCCACACCTCTTCCATCTTGAAGCGCTTCGCGAACTCGAGGTACTGCCAGAGGTCGCTTCGCGACTGGCCCGGTGGCGCCACCTGCTGGCGCCAGAACTGCGTGCGGCGCTCGGCGTTGCCGTAGGCGCCTTCCTTCTCGACCCACATCGCGCTCGGCAGGATGAGGTCGGCGGCCATCGCGCTCACCGTCGGGTAGGCGTCGCTGACGACGACGAAGGTTGCCGGGTTGCGCCAGCCGGGCAGGATCTCGCCGTTGACGTTGGGGCCGGCCTGCATGTTGTTGGTGGTGCTCGTCCAGTAGCACTTGAGCTTGCCGTCCTTCAGCGCCCGGCTCTGCGCCACCGCGTGCAGGCCGATGTTGCCGGGCAGCGTGCCCTCGGGCAGCTGCCAGAGCGCCTCGCTCTTCGCGCGGTGCTCGGGGTTGGTGACCACCATGTCGGCGGGCAGCCGGTGCGCGAAGGTGCCGACCTCGCGTGCGGTGCCGCAGGCGCTGGGCTGGCCGGTCAGGCTGAACGGGCTGTTGCCGGGCTGGCTGATCTTGCCGGTCAGCAGGTGCAGGTTGTAGACCATGTTGTTGGCCCAGGTGCCCCGCGTGTGCTGGTTGAAGCCCATCGTCCACAGGCTCATCACCTTGACCTTCGGGTCGGCGTAGAGCTTGGCCAGCTCCTCGAGCTGCTTCACCGTCACGCCGGAGAGTGCGCTCACCTTCTCGGCGGTGTACTCGGAGACGAACTTCGCGAACTCGTCGAAGGTCATCGGCGTGCTGTCGTTCGGGTTGCCCTTGGGCTTGCCATCGGCACCCGGGTAGCCGTTGCTCTTGGCGTCCTTCTCGAGCGCGTGCGCCGGGCGCAGGCCGTAGCCGATGTCGTCGGCGCCCTTGCGGAAGTTGACGTGTTTCCTGACGAACTCGGTGTCGACCTTCTTGTTGACGATCAGGTAATGCGCGATGTAGTTCAGGATCGCGAGGTCGGTCTGCGGCTTGAAGATGATGCTCTGGTCGGCAAGGTCGAAGCTGCGGTGCTCGAAGGTCGACATCACCGCCACCTTCACGTGCGGGTGCGAGAGCCGCCGGTCGGTGATGCGGCTCCACAGCACCGGGTGCATCTCGGCCATGTTGCTGCCCCACAGCACGAAGGCGTCGGCCTGCTCGATGTCGTCGTAGCAGCCCATCGGCTCGTCGATGCCGAAGCTGCGCATGAAGCCGGCCACCGCGCTGGCCATGCAGTGGCGCGCGTTGGGGTCGATGTTGTTGCTGCGGAAGCCCGCCTTCCACAGCTTGGCGGCGGCATAACCTTCCCAGATCGTCCACTGGCCGGAGCCGAACATGCCGACCGCGCCCGGGCCGTCGCTCTTCAGCGCCTCCTTCCACTTGGTGGCCATGAGGTCGAAAGCCTCGTCCCAGCTCACCGGCACGAAGTCGCCGCTCTTGTCGTATTTGCCGTCCTTCTTGCGCATCAACGGCACCGTCAGGCGGTCCTTGCCGTACATGATCTTGCTGAGGAAGTAGCCCTTGATGCAGTTCAGGCCGCGGTTCACCGGTGCGTCGGGGTCGCCCTGGGTGGCGACGACGCGGCCCTCCTGCACGCCGACCATCACCGCGCAGCCGGTGCCGCAGAAGCGGCAGGGGGCCTTGTCCCAGCGCACCCCGACATCGGCGGCCGACTTGGCCGCGGTCTGCGCCTCGGCGACGATCGGGATGCCGGCCACTGCGGCGGTGGCGGCCAGCGCCTGGGTCTTCAGAAAGTCGCGGCGTTCGCTCACGCTCATGGGATGCTCCGTTTCTCTGCGCTGCCGACCCCGAACAGGTCAGGGTCTCTCTTGATTTGAATGCTGAGGGTTTGCCCGGGGGCGATCTTTGAACCGGTTCAAGAAACCGGTGTGTCGCGCCCGAGGCTGCCGCGCCAGCTGCGGAACTCGGCCACCGCGTCGGGGGGCGGTGAATCCGGGCCCGAGTACTCGTAAACCAGCGAGGTGTTCAGCACCTGCGGCCACAGCGCGATCGCGCCCAGCGTGGCCGCAGCGCTGGCGCCGCCCGGCACATCCTCGATCACGATCACGAGCCGGGGGTCGGCCGCGTCGGCGCGCGGAGCCAGTTCGACGCCCGGCTGCTCGCGCAGTTGCGCCTCGGTCTGCTGCACTGCGTCGGGCCTTGGCCGGACGATCACGCCCAGGATGCTCATTCGCTGCGACCGCTCCTTGAAGGGATGGCGGACACTGTGCGGTGGGATCGTAGACTGCCGCTTGACTTGGATCAACCGATGCCGGTCGGGCGGACGAGGGTTTGACCAGCGTCAATTCGCTCTCGGAGGGGCTGACGACACTGCCGTGCCTGTAACCAAGAACCATGGAACCATCCGAACGCCGCAGCGGCTTCCAGTTACCGCGCTACCTGTCGATGCAGCCGCTCTTCCAGGAGATGAGCGCCGACGAGCTGCAGCGGCTGGCTGCCGGCTGCACGTTGAAGCGGCTGTCGCGCGGCGAGATGGTGTTCCGCGTCGGTGAACCGTGCGACGCCTTCCACGTCACCGTCACGGGCCAGGTCAAGCTGTTCGTGATCTCGGCCGCCGGGCAGGAGAAGGTGATCGAGATCATGGGCCCCGGCCAGAGCTTCGCCGAGGCGCTGATGTTCACCGGGCGGCCGTACATCCTGAACGCGCAGGCGCTGTCGGATTCGCTGGTGCTGTCGATCGGCAAGGCCGCGGTCGTGGCCGAGATCGAACACGACCCGCGCTTCGCGATGCGAATGATCGCCGGCATCTCGCGCCGGCTGCACGGTTTGGTACACGATGTGGAGAGCTATGCATTGCACACCGGGCTGCAGCGGGTCATCGGCTATCTGCTGCGCGACCAGCCGGCTCCCGGCGAAGGGCCCGAGGGTGGCGGCGAGTCGGTGACGGTGTCGCTGCCGGTGAGCAAGGCCACCATCGCGTCGCGGCTGTCGCTGACGCCGGAGTACTTCTCGCGCGTGCTGCACGAACTGGAGTCCGCCGGGCTGGTGCGCATCGACAAGCGCGACGTGCACATCCTCGACGTGCAGGCGCTGGCGAACTACCAGCCGAGGTGAACTGAGGCCCCCTACGGCCCTTCGGGCCGGGCCTTGCAGGCCGCGCCGGGCCGGAGCCCGGCTCGTCGTCAGGCGCGACCGGTCCCCCGGACCGTTCGTGTCCGGACTCCGCCCCCCGAGGGGGAGCGAGCCCGACCGGGGGACCCGGATCGGGCTCCGGCCCCCTACGGCCTGCGGCCGGACCCTGCTGAGGGCGCCCGGCCGGGCTTCTCCCGCCCCGAGTAAATCCCTAGTCCGGTTTCCGCGGTAACGGGCTGGTAATAGCGCGGTCGATAGAGTCGGCCGCAGGCTGTTACCAGGAGCGCACGATGCCGTACTTCCGAGTCACCCCCGTGGCCGCCAGCGAGGGCGCCGGCACGCTGGACTTCGTCATCACGCTCGACGAGGCGTCGACCAACGAGGTGCGCGTCACCTACAACTTCGACCAGGGCACCGCGGTCTACAGCGGCAGCGGGCAGGACTTCGTGACGCAGAGCGGAACGCTCGTCTTCTCGCCCGGGCAGGTGAGCCGCACGCTCACCGTCACGCTCACCAACAACACCACCGCCGAGCCGACCGAGGCCTTCTGGCTCGACCTCAACGCCCCGGTCAACGCCACCGTGCAGCAGCGCTGGACGCCGGCCTACATCTTCGACAACGACGCCACCGCGGGCACGCCGGCGATCGCCGTCAACAGCGTCGTTGTCGACGAGATGGCGCGCACCGCGAGCTTCTTCGTCTCGCTGTCGCGGCCGTCGACCGGCATCGTCAGCGTCGCCTTCACCACCGGCGACGACACGGCCACCGCCGGCAGCGACTACCGCGCCGCCAACGGCACGCTGACCTTCAACCCGGGCGAGATGGTCAAGACGGTGGTGGTCGAGATCCTCAACGACACCGTTGCCGAGGGGCCGGAGTTCTTCCGTCTCGGCCTCGCCAACCCGGTCGGCGCGACGCTGGTCGGCAACCCGGGCATCGCCGAGATCGCGCACAGCGACGCGCCGGCGGTCGGTGCGCCGATGGTCACCGCCCGCATGCTCGCCGTCGGCGAGGGCGACACCGTCTTCAACTGGGTCGTCCAGCTCAGCGCGCCTTCCACCAACGAGGTGCGCGTCAACTACGGCACCGACCAGGGCACCGCCGTCTACAGCGGCAGCGGGCAGGACTTCCAGACCTACAGCGGCACGCTGGTCTTCGCCCCCGGCGAGACGACCCGTCTGCTGCCGGTGCTGCTGGTCGACAACACCACCGCCGAGTCCACCGAGGTGATGTGGCTCGACCTCAACAGCCCGGTCAACGCCACCGTGCCGCAGCGCTGGACCGCGGGCTTCATCTTCGACAACGACGCCACCGCCGGCACGCCGGCGATTGCCGTCAACGATGTCGTCGTCGACGAGACGGCGCGCACCGCGAGCTTCTTCGTCTCGCTCTCCCGGCCCTCCACCGGCACCGTCAGCGTCGCCTACACCACCGGCGACGACACCGCCATCGCCGGCAGCGACTACCGTGCCGCCAGCGGCACGCTGTTCTTCGCCCCCGGTGAGGTGGTGAAGACGGTGGTCGTCGATATCCTCGACGACGCCGCACCCGAAGGCGCCGAGTACTTCCGCTTCGGGCTCGCGAACCCCAGCGGTGCGACGCTGGTGCGCAGCGCCGCGGTGGCCGAGATCGCGCACAACGACGCACCGGCGGTCGGCGCGCCGATGGTCACCGCGCGGCCGGTGGCCGCCGGCGAAAGCGACACCGCCTTTGCGTGGGTCATCCAGCTCAGCGCACCCTCCACCAACGAGGTGCGTGTCAACTTCGGCAGCGACCAGGGCAGCGCGGTCTACAGCGGCAGCGGGCAGGACTTCCAGTCCTACAGCGGCACACTCGTGTTCGCCCCCGGCGAAACGACCAAGACGGTGCCGGTGGTGCTGGTGGACAACACCGCGGCCGAGTCCACCGAGGTGCTGTGGCTCGACCTCAACACCCCGGTCAACGCCACCGTCCCGCAGCGCTGGAACGCGGGGCTGATCTTCGACAACGACGCCACCGCCGGCACGCCGGCGATCGCCGTCAGCGACCCGGTGGTCGACGAGTCGGCGCGCACGGCGAGCTTCTTCGTCTCGCTGTCGCGGCCTTCGGTCGGCACCGTCAGCGTCGGCTACCTGACGAGCGACGACACCGCCGTCGCCGGCAGCGACTACCGGCAGGCGAGCGGCACGCTCGTCTTCGCCCCCGGCGAGGTGGTGAAGACCGTGGTGGTGGACATCCTCGACGACGGTATCGCCGAGGGGCAGGAGTTCTTCCGCCTCGGGCTCTCGAACCCGGTCGGTGCGACGCTGGTGCGCAGCGCCGGCGTCGCCGAGATCGCCCACAACGACGCGCCCGCGGTCGGCGCGCCGATGGTCACCGCGCGGCCGGTGGCTGCCGGCGAGGGCGACACCGCCTTTGCCTGGGTCATCCAGCTCAGCGCTCCTTCCAGCAACGAGGTGCGTGTCAACTTCGGCAGCGACCAGGGCAGCGCGGTCTACAGCGGCAGCGGGCAGGACTTCCAGTCCTACAGCGGCACACTCGTCTTCGCCCCGGGCGAAACGACCAAGACAGTGCCGGTGGTGCTGGTGGACAACACCACGGCCGAGTCGACCGAGGTGCTGTGGCTCGACCTCAACACCCCGGTCAACGCCACCGTCCCGCAGCGCTGGAACCCGGGGCTGATCTTCGACAACGACGCCACCGCCGGCACGCCCGCGATCGCCGTGCGCGACGTCGTCGTCGACGAAGGGGCGCGCACGGCGAGCTTCTTCGTCTCGCTGTCGCGGCCGTCGACCGGCACCGTCACCGTCGGCTACAGCACTGCCGACGACACCGCCACCGCCGGCGCCGACTACCGCGCCGTCAGCGGCACGCTCGCGTTTGCACCGGGCGAGGTGGTGAAGACGGTGGTCGTCGACCTCTTCGACGATGCGCTGGCCGAGCCTTCGGAGTTCTTCCGCCTCGCGCTCGCCAACCCCTCGGGTGCGACGCTGGTGCGCAGCGGCGGCACCGCCGAGATCGGCCCCAGCGACGCCGCGCCGGCGGGCGCACCGATGATCAGCGCAAGGCCAGCCGCCGCCGGCGAGGGCGACTCGATCTTCGCCTTCGTCGTCCAGCTCAGCGCACCCTCCACCAACGAGGTGCGCGTCAGCTTCGGCGTCGACCAGGGCACTGCGGTCTACAGCGGCAGCGGGCAGGACTTCCAGTCCTACAGCGGCACGCTCGTCTTCGCCCCCGGCGAGACGACCAAGACGGTGCCGGTGGTGCTGGTCGACAACACCACGGCCGAAGGCATCGAGGGGCTGTGGCTCGACCTCAACACGCCGGTCAACGCCGTCGTCGGCCGCCGCTGGACGCCGGGCTACATCGTCGACAACGACGCCACCGCCGGCACGCCGGCGGTTTCGGTCGGCGATGTCGTCGTCGACGAGAGCGCGGGCACCGCGAGCTTCTTCGTCTCGCTGTCGCGGCCTTCCACCGTCAACGTCAGCGTCGCCTACACCACGGCCGACGACACCGCGCTCGCCGGCAGCGACTACCGCGCCGCCGCCGGCACGCTGGTCTTCGCGCCCGGCGAGACGGTGAAGACGGTGGTGGTCGACATCCTCGACGACAACCTCGCCGAGGCCGACGAGGCCTTCGAGCTGCGGCTGTCGAACCCGTCGGCATCGACGCTCGGCGACCCGGTCGGCGGCGCGCTGATCGGCGCCAACGACGGCCACCGCGTCTCGCAGCCGCAGATCACCGCGCGCCCGGTGGTGGTCTCCGAGGGCGACACCGGCACCGGCTTCGTCGTGCAGCTCAGCGCCGCCGGCCGCAACGAGGTGCGGGTGAACTTCTCGCTCGCCAACGGCACCGCGGTGTCCAGCGGCAGCGGGCAGGACTTCCAGAGCTACAGCGGCACGCTGGTCTTCGCCCCCGGCGAAACGACCAAATGGCTGCCGTTCAATCTTGTCGACAACACCACCGCCGAAGGCAACGACGAGACCTTCTCGCTCGACCTCAACACCCCCGTCAACGCCACCGTGCCGCAGCGGCTGACCAACGCCACCATCATCGACAACGACGGCAGCGGCACCGTCTACAGCTTCGGCCGCGGCAACGATAGCTACACGCTGGCCAGCGTGCTCGACCGCGTCGTCGAATCGCCCGGCGGCGGCATCGACACCATCCGTGCGTCGTTCAGCACCACGCTGCCCGACCAGGTCGAGAACCTGGTGCTGACCGGCGGTGCCACCGCCGGCACCGGCAATGCGCTGAACAACGTCTTCCGTGGCACCGCGGGCAACAACACCTTCGACGGCCGCGAGGGCATCGACACCGTCGTCTTCGGCGGCCCCCGTGCCTCGTACATCACTGCCGGCAACACGCTGTCGCGAACCGTCAGCAGCCCCGGGGAGGGCACCGACACGCTGCTCAACGTCGAGCGGGTGCAGTTCAGCGACGCGCTGGTCGCCGAGGACACGCTGCCCGGCGGCAACACCTATCTTGCGTACGCACTGCTCAACGCGGTGCTCGACAGCGCGCCGCCGACTTCGCTGCTCAGCCAGTGGACGGCGCAGATGGACCGCTGGGGCAGCCTGCGCGCCACCGCGCAGGAGCTGCTGAACACCTACGCGCCGGGCATCCCGGACGAGCTGCTCGTCGCCTACATCTGGGGCACGATCATCGAGACGCCGATCCCGACCGACATGCTGGTGGCGCTGACGACGCTGATCGCCGACGGCACCTTCACGCAGGCCAGCCTGCTCGAGCTGGTGACGACGATGGACCTCAACACGGTGGAGATCGCCGGCATCGTCGGCCAGCCGCTGGTGCTGGACCCGAGCTTCTTCCCGGTGCCGGCGGTGCTGGTGTCGGGGGGCTGAGCCCCAGGGACGAGCCAACCTGACCCCGAGAGCGGTCGCGGGCGGCGGACTCTTCCAAGGGCGCCCCTCCATCCGCGGGGGGAAGGTGCCTCGCCCGGCCGCGCCGAGCGCGGAGATACTCGCCCGCCATGGGTGATGCCGTGGCCGGGCATGGGCTTCGGCATCGGCGGTCCAGGCACGTCGCGGCAAGACAAGGTGCGGGGCAGAGGGGTATGGAGGAGCGGACGTTCGACACCATCGTCGCGGGGCTCTTCCGCGCCGCGACCGGCGCCATCGGCTGGGATGCCGCGCTGCAGCCGGTGCAGCAGGCCTTCGGCGCGCGCTTTGCCGTGCTGCACACCCTGCAGCCGTCGAGCGGCAGGCTGCTCGCGCTGTGCGGCGCCGGGCCTGGCATGCAGGAGGCGATCTTCGACTACGTGCGTGAGTACCACGCGGTCGATCCGCGCAGCCAGCACGTGGCCAAACGCGGCGCGGAAGGCATCGGCCAGTGGAACCACGATCACGAGCTCTTCACGCCGCAGTTTGTCGCGCGCAGCCGCTACTACCGCCACTTCCTGCCGGCCTACCGGTGCCGCAACCACAGCAACGTGCCCTTCATGATCGGCCCCGATGTCGTTTCCGGCCTCGCGCTGGAACTCGATACGCAGCGGGGGCCGCTCGATACCGAGGAACGCGACGTGGCGCGCCGCCTCGGCACCTATCTCGAAGAGGCGCTGCATGCCTACGAGCGCGTGCGGCGGATGGCGGCGCAGGCGATCGCCGGCCACGGCCTGCTGCAGGCCTTTGCGTACCCGATGTGGCTGATCGACGTCGAGCGCTACGTCAGCTTCGAGAACGACGCGGCGGTTGCCGAGCGCGAGCGCGGCAGCCGCGTCGGAAGTGCGTCGCAGCGGCTGCAGCTCGTCGGTGACCGTGCCGATCGCGACTTCGGCGCTCAGCTGCAGCGCATGGCCTCGGCCGCGCACGGCACGAACGCGGTCGTCGACCTGCGGCACACGCGCGCCGACCCGCCGGTCTGGCTGCACTTGGCGACGGTGATCCCGGGCGCCGTGCTGGGGGCCTTCGGCGAGCGGGCCCAGGTGGTGGCGACGCTGTTCGACCCCGCGCAGTCAGCCGCGCTCGACCCCTTTGCACTCGGCGAGATGTTCTCGCTGACCCCGGCCGAGGCCCGGGTGGCGACGCGCCTCGCCGAAGGGGCCACCGTGCAGACGCTGGCCGCCGAGCAACGTCTCTCGGTGAGCACCGTTCGCACGCATGTGCGCAACCTGCTGCACAAGTTCGGCGTGCACCGGGTGACCGATGTCGTTCGCCTGCTCAGGCAGGGCGAGGCGCTGTGGGCCGCTGCCGGCGATCGGCGGCGTTGAAGCGGCGCCGCGGTCGACCGCCTCGCGCCAAGCCGTTGATTTCGGCCTCCTCGAAACGGTGTATTCTTACCAACACAAGATCGATATCGCCGAGGCACGACAATGACCGCCACTGCCACGCTGTCGAGCAAGTTCCAGATCTCCATTCCGAAGGCCGTGCGCGAGGAGCAGCAGTGGCAGGCCGGGCAGGAGTTCGTCTTCATTCCCAAAGGCAAGGGTGTGCTGGTGATGCCGGTGCCCCAGCTCGAGCAGCTGGCCGGCATCGTCAAGGGCGCTCGCAAGGAAGGCTTCCGCGACCGAAAAGACCGCTACTGATGTCCAAGCCGACCGTCGTCGATACGTCGGCATGGATCGAGTGGCTGACCGCCGGCGCACACGGCAAGAAGCTCGCGAAGCAGTTTCCGGACAAGGCGCGTTGCATCGTGCCCACCATCGTGCAACTCGAACTGTCGAAGTGGCTGCTGCGCGAAGCGGGCGAGGACGAAGCGGACCAGGTGATCGCCTATACGCAGAAGTGCATCGTCATACCGCTGGACACGACGATCGCCCTGCTGGCGGCTGATCTGCACCGCGAGCACAAACTCGCCACCGCCGACGCGATCGTCTGCGCGACGACCCGGCAGATGGGTGCAGTGCTGCTGACCTGCGACGCCCACTTCGAAGGGTTGCCGGGCGTGGCGCTGTTCGCGAAGGCGCCGTGAGGCGCTGCCCACCGTCACGCATGCCAGCCTGCCGTCTCTCGGTGAGCACCGAAGCGCTGTGGGCCGCTGCCGGCGATCGGCGGCGTTGAACCGGCGCCGGCGCGCGCCGGTTCAACGCCGGGCTCAGGCCAGCGCCTCGGCCTTCACGACGCCTGCCCGCGTGCGCGCCTGCCAGCCCATCACGCCGAGCGCGAGCAGCGCGAGCGCCAGGCTCGGTGGCAGCGGGATCGGCACGGCGTCGAAGCTGGCACCGCCGTCCGCGGTGAAGACGAAGTTGCGGAACTCGTAGGCGGGCGAGCGGGCGCTGAACCCCGCGTTCGAGAAGAGGCCGATCAGCGCTTCGGAAGGCGGTAGCGCTTCGCCGTTGGCATCGACCTCCTTGAAGAAGGTCTGCAGCGTGAACAGCTCGGCATCGCGGAAGGCGTTCGGGTCGCTGAGGCCGAGGAAGTGGAACTCGATCTGCGCGCTGCCGATCAGCGAGTTCACCAGGTCGGCGAGCAGCAGCTCGTCGGTCAGCCAGCTGCCGTCGCCCTGCTGTTCGATCTCCATCACGATGCGGCCGTCGCGGCTGTCCAGGGCGCCGTCGATGGTCAGCCGGCCCGGGCTGTTCCCGGGCCCGACGACACCGTGGTTGATGACGTTGCCGGTCACCGTGCCGTTGCCGGCTAGCAGGCCCTGCTGGCCGATGACGATCGTCGGTGCCGCGGCGCTGCCGTGCACGACCAGCAGACCGGCGCCACCGGTGTTGGCGCTGCCGTCGTGCGCGATGCCGATCAGCGACGACGCGGTGATCGCCGAGCCGCTGCCGACGACCACCGTCCCGGTGGCGTCGGCCGAGCCGCCGATCACGATCTGGCCCTGGCTTCCGGCGACGTCGAGGCGGCTGCCGCCGATCAGGGTCAGCGAGCCCACCGAAGGCAGGCCCGGTGCGGCTGTGGCGCCGACCACCGCGCGGGCGCCGTCGCCGGTGACCTGGATTCGCGATGCGCCGCTCAGCGTCGCGAGGCCGGTGCCGCCGGGGCCGGTCAGGCTGCCGCCGAGCAGGAAGCTCGGCGCGGCGGTGTCGGAGCTGATCTCGATCACCGAGCCGCCTGCGAGGCTCAACAGGCCGGTGCCGCCGCTGCGCCCGGCGGCGAAGGCCGCGCCGGAGCCTGCGGCGGGGCCGCCCCGCAAAACCCCGGACAGCGTCAGCACGCCGGCGTTCATGTTCAGCGTGCCGACGCCGCCGGTGCCGTTGCCGAGCAGCATGGCGTTGGCGCTGGCACTGCCGCCGGCGAGCAGGTTCAAGGTGCCGCTGGCGTTGGTACCGAAACCCAGCTGGAAATGGCTGTCGGCCTCGCCGCCGATGGTGAAGCGCGACCCGGCGCCCGTCACCGTCACTGTCCCGGTCGATGCCGAGGTGCCGCTGTCGATGCGGCGGCCGATGGCGACGACCTGGACGTCGCCCGACGCGTAACCGCCTGGGCTCGGCGTCGACACATGCGCGCTTTCGAGCACGATGCGGCCGCCATTGCCGATGACGATGTCGCCGGTGGCGCCGTCGCGACCGACCGCCACCCAGTTCGACACGCCGGTGCTGCCGAGCACCGTCACCGCCGACGCGTTGCCGTTGACCGGGTTGGTCCCGCCCACCTCGAGCCGGCCGACCGAGCCCTGGCCCCAGCCGACGTGGAAGCCCGGCAGGCCATCGCCGTTGGTCAGCGTCTCGAGCCGGGTGTCGATCACCACCTGGCCGCCGGCCTGTACCCGCAGCGTGCCGTCGCCGGCCCCGCCGAGGTTTCGGCCGATCTGCAGGAAGGCGCCACCGTCGGTCACCGGGTTGCGGCCGGCGAGGCGGATCGTCGAGGCGTTGCCCGCGGCGTCCGCGCCGCTGACGAGCGCGGTTCCGGTGCCGCCGAAGCGGCCGATGTCCATGAACGGCAACCCCGAGGTGCCGGTGCCGTCGACAAGGCCGCCGCCGGTGACTTCGATCGCACCTCGTGAAGCGGCGGACGTGGCGATGTTCAGGAAGCCGATGCCGCCCTGCATGTGCAGCCGGCTGCCGGCGCCGTCGACCTTCAGCGTGCCGGCGCTCGTGCCGTCGCCGCCGCCGACCGTGGCGCCGACGAACTGGGTGGGCGCCACGCTGCCGTCGATGTGGATGCGGCCGCCGTTGCGGACTTCGACCGTGCCGCTGCCGTTGCCGCTGTGCCCGGCGTGGAGCATCGACTGGCCGCCGCCGAGCAGCGAGTTGCGGACGAGGTTGACCACCGAGTGGATGCCGTCGACGACCAGCGTGCCGATCGACACCTCGGTCCCGGTCTGCGCCGGGCGGTCGGGCTGGTCGAAGCCGATGTACGCGCGGCGGGCGTTGAAAGTGCCGCCGTTCTCGACCCGCATCTCCGAGCGTGTCAGCCCGCCCGGGGTGCCGTAGTCGAAGCCGTTGACGGCGACGGTGTTGACGTTGGTCGACGCGACGAAGAGGTCGCGTGTGGTCGAGAAGGTCGACCCGGCACCGCCGATCGTGAGCTGCCCGCGCGAGCCGGAGGCATTGCCGACGATCACGTTGCACAGTGCGCACGCGGCGTCGGGCACGTGGGTCAGGTTCGCACCGTCCAGCACCGACAGGGTGCCGGTACCCCAGCCCGCGATGTCGAAGGCGCCACTCAGCTGGCCCAGCACGCTGAGCTGCGAGCCGCTGCCGGTGACCGTCATCGTGCCGACGCTGCCGAAGCGGTCGGCCAGCACCACGCGCTGGGCCTGCAGCGTGCTGGCGCCATTGACCGCCACGCTGCCGCTGCCGGTCTGGCCGACGACCAGGGTCCCGTTGACGAGGCCGCCGGAGGGGTCGGGAGCAACGTCGCCGAGCGTGACGATGGCCGCCTGGACGGCGGTGGCTGCACACAGCGCCGACATCAGCGCGCATGCCCGCGCAACCTGCGTCGGCCTTGCGGCCGGATGGACGAATCGCTGCACGAGAACTCCTCGGTGGCGGGCTGCCGGGTTGGTGGGCATCTGGGCGATGCCGACCTCATCGTGAGGCAACGCAGCCTGCCGGCGCATCGTCAATTCAAATGAGGCGGGGCGCTGGCGCCGATCGGCGGCGTGGGCGTGGCGTGCCGGTGGCGCGCCTGAGCCGGCTGTTCAGCCGGCATCGATCGGGGTCGGCCTCGACGTTGACTCGCTCGGCGTCACTTTGGCGGATCGATCTCGAGATCCTTGCAGATCTTTCTTGGCCAGGAAGTCGTTGATCTCGCGGTGGCGGGGTACCGTCGATGCCTTGCCCGCTTTGCGGTTCACATAGACCGAGTGTCGAGCACCTTCGCGCAGCCGCGTGCAGCCATGCTCAGCAAGGTGCCTGAGAAGATCAACGAGCTTCATCAGGCCACGACGATCGGCTCCCGGATCACGACTTTGCCCTGGATCGACTCCTCGGACAGTGCGCGGTTCGCTTCGAGCACCAGAGCCACGGCCTCGGTCAAGTTCTCCCGGGCTTCCTCCAATGTTGCGCCCTGGGTGTTGGCGCCCGGGAGTTCCTCGACAAAGGCGATGTAACCCTCAGGGACTTTCTCGAACACGGCGGTGAGTTGCATGGCGACAGCCCCGAACAGTCATCCTCTGCCACAAGTCCAGCCAGATCGCGAGCACCAGCGACACCCGCTGCGCCCGCCGCTCGACGCCGAGCTTGCCCATCGCCGAGGCGATGCGGGAGCGAATGGTCGTGATCGACAGCCCCTTCGTCTCGGCAAGCCCGAGGAACGAGTGGCGCGGGTTCACTGCGGCTGGTCGCAGTTGACGCACCAGGGGATGCCGAAGCGGTCGACCAACATGCCGAAGCCGGCGGCCCAGAAGGTGGGCGCAAACGGCATCGTCACCTTGCCCCCGGCCGACAGCGCGTCGAAGGTACGGCGGGCCTCGTCGATGTCGGCAAAGCCGAGCGTCAGCTGGAAGCCGCTGGCGCCGCGGTAAGGCTCGGGGCCGGCGGCGTCGCTGCCGAACAGCATGCCGGCGCCCGGCAGATCGATCTGCGCGTGCATGACGTCGTCGAGCTGCTGCTTCGGCACGTCGCCTTCCATCGGCGAGCCGCGGTAACGGTGCAGCATGCCGACCTTGCCGCCCAGCACATCCGCGTACAACGTGAAGGCGGCTTCGCACTGGCGGTCGAATGTCAGGTAGGGGGTGACGGTGTAGGCCATCGCTGGGGCTCCTCGATTGACGAGCGGCACTGCCGCGGCAAGCCGGATACTGCGCCGACGCTGCTGACAGCCTGATGGCAGCAGCGCCACAGACTCCGTCCTGCCGATGAAGGCGCGCTCGGCGCAGGGTCTCCCACGCCTTACAAGGCGAGCACCAGCGACACCAGCTGCGCCTGCCGCTCGACGCCGAGCTTTCCCATCGTGGAGGCGATCTGGGTGCGGATGGTGGTGATCGACAGCCCCGTCGCGTCGGCGACCTCGGCGGCGCTGCGGCCCTCGGCAAGCTGAACCGCCACGCGCGCCTCGGCCGCCGTCAGCCCGTGCACCTGGCGCAGCGCGAGCGCCTTGTTGCGGGCGCCGCGGCGCAGGCTGGCGATGGCCACCGCCGGGTGCTCGGCAAAGGGGTCGGTGGCCGCGCCCTGCACCGGCATCAGCTCGAGCGTGGCACAGCGGCGCTCGTCGTTGACGAGGTCGAGCACGACCACGTCGGGGCCGAGCGCTTGCAGCGCCGGGGCCACCTCCCGCCAGCCCGACTCGCCGGCCAGGCACAGCCGGCCGGCGCGCTCGCGCAGCCAGGGGTGGGCATCCGCGAGTGCAGCGGCCGCCGCCGGGTTGCGGTCGACGATGCTGCCGTCGGCGCCGAGAAAAACGAGGGGCAGGTCGATGCGCCGCACGATCTCGTTCAGCGTGGCGCCGACGGCCAGCCGCGGTGCCAGCCTGCGGTGCAGCCGCAGCACCTGGCGCATATGGGGGGCCAGCATGCGCAGCAGGCGGGCGTGGGCGGCGGTGTAGGGGCTCTGCTCGCGGAAGCGATGAAAGGCGACGAACGATGCCGGGTCTTCGCCCGTGCCGGTCTCGACCACGGCGCCCAGAACGTCCGTGACTCCGTGCCGCGCCAGGAAGTGGCGGGCGAAGTAGGTGCGCTGCAGGTCGTTGCGGGCCACCAGTTCACCGCCGCGAAACACCACGCCAGGGCCGAAGTCGCTGCGCCGCACGGCGGCGTTGACCCACTCGTCGTGAGCGCTGAAGTGGGCGTGGTACTCGACCAGCATTTGATCCGGAATGCCGACAGCGCCGACATGCGAGGTCTGCGGACGCTGGGCGTCCGCTATCGTCAGGAACCACGCCGATCTCGCGTCGAAGAACGGCCTGAAGGCCCCCAGCGCCTGCGCGAGCTGCTGCTCGCGGCCGACGGCGTCGTAGAGCTGATCGATCGCGGCCAGCCACTGCGGGCTGCGCGCAAGTTCTTCCTGCATCGTCGCGCCGCCGCGGCGCACCTCCGGCGCCGCACGGCAGAGGCCGATTCTGGGCAGACGAGCCGTTTGCGCATCGTCGCTTGTACTGACGGTCCGGGAACTCCCACCCCCTCATCTGCGGGGCGGGAGGTACTGCCTCATCAATTTTCACGAGGCACGCACGGTGCGGGCTCGGAAATCATGCGGACGAATCGAACTCGTTGGTCGAGAGGAAAAGCCCATGAAGCTCCCGTCTGCATCTGCGTGCGCCTTGTCGGCGCTCCTGCTCGGCATTGGCTTGCCGAGCGAGGCCGCGCTGGTCCACCACCTGGTGGTCAACAACCTGACCAACGGTGCCGGATACCTCAACAACGCAACCGGCACGGTGGAGTTCGACGTACGGTCAATCCTCTCCGGCTACGTCAACCCCGTCATCACCGCCGTGTCGTACTCGGCCCGCATCACCGACGACGGCAACGACATATCCGAGTCTCTCTCGCACACGCCCTACGAGTACCGCTACACCGACACGAGCCAATGCGTGCGCCCGACTCCGCTCAGCTCGTGCAGCAACAACCACATCCTCGTCTACACACGCGCCGGTTACCACCACTACTACGATTTCTGGGAGACCCTGCATCTCACATCGGAGGGGGGCGAAAGTGCCGGCGCAAGCACGCAGTACTTCTACATGCCGCCCCCGGCGGCCGGCTACCTCGGGACGGTCTTCGACGGCATGGTTGCCAACATCAACATCTACAACGACGACATCTACTACTACACCGATCACTATCTGGGCTCGGAGTCCGGCTACCGGGGAGACGCGACCGTCAATGGGCAGATGCGCGACGCCGACGTACTGGGCACCTTCGCCGATGGATTCGTTCGCTTCCAGGTCCAGGTCGCGAACGATGCGATCTTCACCGGCGCTACGCTGACCTTCACGATCGCGGAGGCGCCCGTCGTCAACCCCGGGAACGGCGTGGCGGTGCCGGGTACGCTCTGGTTGGCAGGCCTGGCCGGTGCCTTGGCGATGCCGGGCTTCGGGAGGCGCCGTCGCCGGGCACCCGTGCCGCTGCGCTGACAGCTTCATGCGCGGCTGCGTGATGCGCTCACTGCAGCGCTCAGGCGAGTGCGGCAAGGCACCGGCTCGCCCCCATCATCGAACTGCAGCCTCGGGTGCAAGCACAAACCCCGCGATCCGTCGGCGCACGTCCAACTGCACCAGATGCAGCGCGCCGCCGGCGCAGCCGCGGCCGAGCACCAAGGCGCTGGCGGCGTCGAGCGCGATCGTGCACAGCGGCTCGGGCAGCTTCGTGCGTCGCACGCCGAGGTACCCCGGCTTCGGGATCGCCTCGCCCATGCGGTAGTCGTGGACCAGGCCGTCGTGGATCGGGTCGGCGGCGGGGTCGAGCGAGATCTCCCACAGCTCGGCCAGCTGCGTGAAGGCGACGACGAAGCTGCGCCGCCGCGGCTGGTGAACGACCGCGGCCACCGGCGACGCCGGGCCGCCTTCGAGCGCGGTGGTGGTGTACTCCTTCGCGACGCGGCCGTCGGCGCCGCGCAGCACCAGCCGCGGGCCCTGGGCCTCGATCCGCCAGCCGTCGGCAGCCGCCGACGGTTCGGCAGCGTGCAGCGGGGGTGACGGAAACCAGGCCGCCGCACCGACCAGCACCGCGGCGATTGCCTGGCGCGCCCGGCCTCCCGACGAAGACACGGGGGGCCGGGCCGTCACGGCCTGCCCCCCGCGGGATGCGGTGCTGCCCGAAGGCGGTCGGTCAGTTCTTGAGGATGGCGTCGATTGCGATCTTGAGATCACCATCGCTGATCTTGTCCGGCGGGTTGGGCGCCATCGGAATCGGCCCGAAGACACCCGAACCCCCCTTGCGCACCTTGTCGGCGAGCTTGCCCTGGATGCCCGTCTGGCCTTTGTACTTGGCGGCGATGTCCTTGTACGACGGGCCGACGAGCTTCTTGTCCTTGGCATGGCATGCGGTGCAGCCGGCCTTGGTCATGATCGCGTCGGCGTCCTGTGCCAGGACGGGGGCCGCGGCCAGCGCAAACAGGGCGGCGAGCAGGGGGCGGGCGTTCATCGGTCGGTTACCTCCGGTGGGTCGGGTTCAGTAGACGTCGTGCTGCGTGTTGTACACGTTGAAGTGTCCGGTCGGGGTGATCAGCCGTGGGTCCTTGATCACCGCCTTCAGCTCGAGCGTCTTGTCGTTGACGACCACCAGCGCGCTCTGCTTGTCCTTGGCCGACCAGACGGCGAACCATACCTCATCGCCGGCCTTGTTGAACTCGGGCTGAACGACGCGCATCGCACCGCCGTCGGTGATGCCGGCCCACTTGGCGATCGGCAGCACCTTGTAGCCCTTGTCGAGGTTCTTGATGTCGAACACCACCACCGCCTGCGAGATCGCCGGGTCGGGGTTCAGCGGCGCGTCGGAGTAGAGGTTGGTGCTCTTCGGGTGGCTCTTGATGAAGAGCGCACCGCCGCCCGGGCCCTTGAGCTTGGCGACTTCCTTGAACGCGTACTGCTTGTTCTTCACCGGGTCGGTGCCGATCAGCGAGATCGTCTCGTCGCCGAGGTGGCCGGTGGCCCAGACAGGGCCGAACTTCGGGTGCACGAAGTTGGCGCCGCGGCCTGGGTGCGGGATCTTGCCGACCTCGGTGATGGCCGCCAGCTTGCCTTCCTTGGCGTCGATCGCGGCGATCTTGTTGCTGTTGTTGGCCGCCACCATGAAGTAGCGCTTGGTGCTGTCCCAGCCGCCGTCGTGCAGGAAGGGGGCCGAGCCGATCTCGGTGATCTTCAGCGCGTCGATGTTGGAGTAGTCCACCATCAGCGTCTTGCCGGTCTCCTTGACGTTGACGACGAACTCGGGCTTGAAGTGGCTGGCGACGATGCTGGCGACGCGCGGCTCGGGGTGGTACTCCTGCTTGCCGACCGTCATGCCGCGCGTGGCGACGATCTTCAGCGGCTCGAGCGTGTCGCCCTTCATGATCACGAACTGCGGCGGCCAGTAGCTGCCGGCGATCGCCAGCTTGTCCTGGTAGCCCTTGTACTTGCTGGTGTCGACCGATCGCGCCTCGAGGCCGACGCGGATCTCGGCGACGTTGTCAGGCTTCTCCATCCAGAGGTCGATCATGTTGACCTTGGCGTCGCGCCCGATCACGAACAGGTAGCGGCCGGAGGCCGACAGGCGGCTGATGTGCACCGCGTAGCCGGTCTTGACGATGTTGATGATCTTCTTCGTGTCGCCGTCGATCAGCGCCACCTCGCCGGTGTCGCGCAGCGTGGTGCTGAAGATGTTGGCGATGTTGTAGTTGTTCATCTTCTTCGTCGGCCGCTGCGCCGGCGGGACGATCACCTTCCAGGTCGCCTTCATCTGCTCGAGGCCGAACTCCGGCGGTTGCGGCGGGTCGTGCTGGATGTAGCGCGCCATCAGGTCGACCGTCTTCTCGTCCATCTCGCCGCTGGTCAGCCAGTTCGGCATGCCGGCCGCGGAGCCGTAGGCGATGAAGATCTTCAGGTAGTCGGTGCCTTTGCCGATCGTCAGATCCGGTGTCAGCGCCTTGCCGGTGGCGCCCTTGCGCAGCACGCCGTGGCAGCCGGCGCAGCGCTCGAAGTAGACCTGCCGCGCGCGCTCGAACTCGGCCTGCGTCATCGGCGGCGACTTCGGGTTCGTGGCGTGGTACATCGACTCGGAGGCCAGCGGCGAGCCGCCGGCCTGGTAGGCCTTCTCGGCCTCGGTGACCGGTTTCTTGTCCTGCGCCCAGGCGGCGGTGGTGGCCGCGAGCAGCAGCGCCGCGGCGGCAATGGCGGTGGATCTCGGCTTTCTCATGGCATTTGCTCCATTGATGCTGGGGGCGATCGTCGGCGCCTCGGGGCCGGCAGTCCTTGAACTGGTTCAAGCGGCACGGCGCTGCCGCCGGTGTTCGTCAGCCACGCGTAAGGCTTCGGCGTCGGTGGCACCCGGTGCGGCTGCGGCTTTCGGCACCGCGCCGGCGCAGCGGTGCGGAGGACTAACTCACCAAATGAGGATTCTCAGCGGGCGCACCACCGTGGAGCGCGGCCGCGGTGGGTTGGCGGCCGCGGGTCCGCGCGAGAAAACCCAACTTAGGTCAAGGCCGGGCCGGGTCCGCTCGCGCATCCTGCGGGGCATCGAGACCCACCCAGAGATCCTCCATGAGACCCCGATCCCCGCGCCTGTGGCCCGTGATGGCCGCCGTCGCGGCCCTGGCCGCGCAGGCCCAGGACGACCCTGCCGCCGTGGCGCAGACGGTGGTGGTCTCGGCCACCCGCCACGCGATGGCGCTGGTCGACGCGCCGGCGGCGATGTCGGTGGTGACGCGTGAGCAGATCGAGGCGCGCGGCGTCGACAACCTGGCCGACGCGCTGCGCGGCGAGACCGGCGTCACCTTGCTCGGCCGCACGATCTCCGGCCGGCGGACGATCTCGCTGCGCGGCACCGACAGCCGGCACACGCTGGTGCTGGTGGACGGCAAGCGCATCGGGGCCAGCGACGGCGTCGTCGGCCACAGCGACTTCCAGTCCGACTGGGTGGCGGTGCACGACATCGAGCGCATCGAGGTCGTTCGCGGCCCGATGTCGGTGCTCTACGGCGCCGAGGCGCTGGGCGGTGTCGTCAACATCATCACGCGTGCACCGGGCGAGACCTGGCGCGCCAACCTGCTGGCCGAGGGCAGCCGGGCCGACGGTTCGCGCGGCGGCAATGGCCACCGCGCCGCCGCCGCTGCGGCCGGGCCGCTGGCGGCGACGGTTCGCATCGGCGTCACGGCTGCCGACGCACGGCGCGAGGCCGTGGTCTCGCCCACCGATGCGAAGCTCTCCGAGATCGAGGGCCGGCACAAGCGTGAGGCCTCGCTGCGCGTGCTGTGGCTGCCCGCCGCCGGGCACACCGTCGATGCCGAGGGCCGTTTCGCCGACGAAGACCGCTGGGCCGGCTCGCGCGAGCGGGGGGGTGCACGCCGCTACTACCTGAACCTGCCGACGCTCGAGCGCCGCCATGCCTCGATCGGCTGGAGCGCCGACTGGGGCGGCAGCGTGGACCTGCGCAGCCTGCTGCGCGTCTACCGCAGCGCGCTCGATGTCGGCAACACACGAACCAACGGCGTCGCCGCGCTGCGCCCCGAGGCGCTCGACGACGGTGTCGTCGAAGGGCAGCTGTCGTTTGCACCGCGGGCCGGCCAGCTCGTCACCGCCGGCTTCGAGCGCCGCGACGAAGAGCTGGCCAACAGCGGCCTGCCGGGCGGCCGCGGCGACGCCCGGCACGACGCGCTGTACCTGCAGCACGAGAGCCAGCCGCTGGCATCGCTGGCGCTCACCGTCGGCCTGCGGCGCGACGAGCACAGCCGCTTCGGCGGCAAGTGGAGCCCGCGCGGTTATGCCGTCTGGCGGCCGGCGAAGAGCTGGGTCGTCAAGGGTGGCATCGGCCATGGCTTCAAGGCGCCGACGCTCAAGCAGGTGTCTCCCGACTACCGCGAGGACGAGGGCCCCAACACCTACCTCGGCAACGCCGCGGTGAAGCCGGAGACCAACCGCGCGGTCGAGATCGGTGGTGGCTGGGAACAAGGGCGACTCGCGCTGCAGGCGATGTTCTTCCGCAACGACGTCCGCGACCTCGTCGTGCCGAGGCTGCTGTCGCTGCAGGCCGGGCGCGGGCTGTACGTCTACGAGAACATCGACCGCGCGCGGCTGCAGGGGCTCGAGGCGGCAGCGGCGGTGCCGATCGCCGGCCCCTGGCAGCTGAACGCCAGCTACCAGTACCTCGATGCGACCGACGGCAACGGGCAGCGGCTCGAGAAGCGCCCGCGCCACACGCTGTCGCTGCGGCTCGAGGTGCGAGGCGAGCGCTGGCGCGCGAGCGTGTTCGCCGAGCACTACGCCGGGCAACTTCTCGCCACCGGCGTCGTGGGCCAGGGGCCGGCGCCGGTGCCCTCGATCACCCGCAGCGGCGCGCAGGGCACATGGACTCTCGTGCCCGGCGTCGACGCAAGCCTCGGGGTCGACAACCTCGGTGGGCTGAACCTGGCCGAGAAGTCGCCGCTGTTCACGTACGCCGAGGCGCCGCGCACCTGGCGGCTGGCGCTTCGGGCGCGCTGGTAGCCCATCGCCACCGCGACGATGGCCACAACCCGCGCCGCCACCGGATTCGACAGGCCCTTCGAGGCGCTGGCCGAGTTCCACCGCCGGCTGGAGGTGATGCTCGAACGGCTCGAAGGGCTGACCGTGCACCTGCAGCGGCACGGCAACGACGCCGCGGCGCGCGAGACCGCGCTCGAGCTGATGCGCTTCTTCGACCTCGCGACGCCGGCACACCACCAGGACGAAGAGCGCCATGTCTTCCCGGCGCTGCGCCGCCAGGGTGACGATGCTTTCGCGGCCCAGCTCGAGCTCGAGCACCGCGAGATGGCGCGCCGCTGGACCGAGGTGCGCGCGACGCTGTTCGACATCGCCTACGCCGGCTGGCAGAACGGCGCCGGCAACGATTTCGCCGGCTGGCACCTGTTCGCCGAGCTGTACCGCGTGCACATCGACAGCGAGGACGGCGAAGCGCTGCCCGCCGCACGCGCCGCCACCGACGCCGACGCCGAGCGCGCGATGGGCGAGGAGATGTCGCGCCGGCGCGGCTGGGCGTGACGCACATGGCCGGCGGCCGCGTGCTGGGTTAGCGTTGGCACCTCCCGGGCAAGGCGGCTCCGCCACTTTGCCCAGGCCCCCGGCCGGGGGCGGGGCGGGCCGCCGGCCCAGCCCCGGGTTGACAGATGCCCGAGGAGCCCCACGATGCATGCCGCCCCTTGCCTCACCCCGGCGCGCGCCGACGCCCGACGCGCGCTGCTGGCCTGCCTGGCCGCACCGGCGTGGTTCGGCCTTGCCGGCTGCGGTACGCCGCCGGTCCCGCCGCCCTTGCCGCAGGGTGTGGCGTCGGCCTTTGCGCCCGGCAGGCGGCTTCGAGCCTGCATCAACCTCGGCAACGCCATCCTCGCGAAGGCCGGCAGCGGCGGCGCGCCGCCAACCGGCGTCTCGGTCGACCTCGCGACCGAGCTCGCGCGCCAGCTCGGCGCGGCGATCGAGCTGATCGTCGTCGACGCGGCGGCGAAGTCGGTCGACGCGGTGAGGTCCGGCGCCGCCGATGTCGGCTTCTTCGCGGTCGACCCGGCGCGCAGCGACGGCATCCTGTTCAGCGCACCGTACCTGCTGATCGAAGGTGCCTACCTCGTGCGCCAGGGCTCGCCGGTGACCGACAACACGCAGGTCGACCGCGCCGGCACGCGCGTGATGGTGGCGCGGCGAAGCGCCTACGACCTCTACCTGAGCCGCACGCTGAAGGCGGCCACGCTGATGCACACCACCACCTCGCAATCGGTGGTGCCGGAGTTCATCGCGCAGGGCGCCGACGTTGCCGCCGGCGTCAAGCAGCAGCTGCAGGCCGATGCCGCGCGGCTGCCCGGGCTGCGGCTGCTGCCCGGCCGCTTCATGGTCATCGAGCAGGCGATGGGCGTTCCCGCGGCGCGAGGCGCCGAGGTCCAGCGTGCGCTGGCACGTTTCGTCGAATGGGCCAAGGCGGGCGGCTTCGTCGCGCAGGCGCTGCAGCGCCACGGCATCGACGGGGCCACCGTCGCACCGGCGGTGGCATGACTCCGCCGACCGACACCACCCGCCGCGCGCTGCTGCGCACGCTGCCCGCCCTGCCCGTTGCGCTGGCCGGCGCGGGCTGTGCGTCGCCGCCGCGCGAGGCCGAGCCGAGGCGGTTCGACGACCACGTCGGTGCGATGTTCGCCGAGTACTGGCCGCTGCACCCGGAGGCCGCATTCGCAGCCGGCCACTACGCGCTGGCCGACCGGCTGCGCATCCCCGACCGCAGCACGCGCGACGCCGAGCGCGCCTTCCTGCATCGCCAGCTGCGCGCGCTGCAGGGCTTCGACCCCGCCGCGTTGCCGGTTGCGCAGCGGCTCGATCTGGCCGTGCTCCGCCAACGGTTCGAATCGTCGCTGTGGCAGCTGGACACTTTCAAGCCCTGGCAATGGCAGCCGTCGGCGGCCAACGTTGCCGGCACGCTGGCACGCCAGCTCGAGACCGCGTACGCACCGCTCGACGAGCGGCTGCGCCACCTGTCCGCGCGGCTGTGGCAGGTGAGAGACTTCTACGCCGCGGCGCGCGCCGGGTTCGACCAGCCGACGCTCGTCCACACCGACCTCGCGATCGGCCAGCACCGCGGTGCGCTGGCCACCGTGCTCGGCCCGCGAATCGAGGCTGCAGTCGCCGCCAGCACGCTCGGTGGCACCGACCGCGCCCTTGTGCGCGACAGCGCCGCCACGGCCCGCGCCGCGGTCGAGGAGCACCTGCGCTTCCTGACCGAACTGCGCACCCGGCTCGCCGCCGGCGGCGCGCGGTCGTTCCGCATCGGCAGCGCGCTCTACGAGCAGAAGTTCCGGCACGACATCCAGTCCGGCGGCAGCGCCGGCGAGCTGGTGGCGCGTGCGCAGCGCGAGAAGGACTGGCTGCTCGGCGAGATGGACCGCCTGGCGCGCGAGCTGTGGCCGAAGGTGGTCGGCACCGCCGAGCCGCAGCCGGCCGACCGCCTGCGCCGCATCGGCCGCGTGATCGACGCGCTGTCGCACGACCATGCACGGCCGGAGGCCTTCGTCGACGCGGTGCGTGCGCAGATCCCGGCGCTGGCGCGCTTCGTCGCCGAGCGCGACCTGCTCGACCAGGACCTCGCGAAGCCGCTGGTGGTGCGCGAGATGCCGCCGCACCAGCGCGGCACCGCGGCCGCCAACATCCAGCCGCCGGGGCCGCTCGACCCCGGCGCGCCCACCTACTACAACGTGGCGCCGCCGACCGCGATGCCGCCCGATCGCGCCGAGTCGTTCCTGCGCGAATACAACCACTGGATGCTGCAGCTGCTGAACATCCACGAGGCGATCCCCGGCCACTACACGCAGCTCGTTCACAGCAACAAGAGCCCGAGCCTGGTGAAGACGCTGTTCCGCAACGGCGCGATGACCGAGGGCTGGGCGGTCTACGGTGAACGCATGATGCTCGAGGCCGGCTGGGGCGGCGGCGCGCCCGAGATCTGGCTGACGTGGATGAAGTGGAACCTGCGCTCGGTGTGCAACACGCTGCTCGACCACGCGGTGCACACCGGCGGCATGAGCGAGGCCGAGGCGACGGCGCTGCTCGTCGACGAGGCCTTCCAGTCGCAGGCCGAGGCCGCCGACAAGTGGCGCCGGGTCACGCAGACGCAGGTGCAGCTGACGAGCTACTTCGCTGGCTACAGCGAGATCATGTCGCTGCGGGACGAACACAAGGCGCGGCTCGGCAAGGCCTTCGACCTGAAGGCCTTCCACAACCGCTTCCTCTCGTACGGCAGCGTGCCGGTGCGGTTGATCCGCGAGGCGATGAACGGCGGCGCAGGCTGACGCGCGCCTGTTCGCGGTTCAGGCCGTCTCGCCGGCGGCGGCCTTCTCGTCGGCGTACCAGTCGACCAGGATCAACCCGACGATCGACGCCACCGGGAACAGCAGCAGCGCACCCAGCACCCACCACAGCGGCGAGCGGCCCATGCGCCGCGCCGCGATGCCGACGAAGACCAGGTGCAGCACGATCGCCACCGCGAGTGCGAGCGACACCGCGACCGTCAGCGCGACATAGTCGAACAGCCGCTCGTTCAGCGGCGGCAGCAGGCAAGCGAGAGCCGCACCGGCGACGGCCAGCGATGCGGCGGCGGCGGCCAACGGGCGGCGTGCGTGGGGGGAGGGGGTGGCCATCTGGGTAGCCTCCAGGCGGGTTGCGGTGGCCGACACTGTATCCGCACGCCTTCGGCTGTTGGGCTTGGAGCCTGTCTATTCGACTCGGGCAACATGCTTCTTGCCAACCCTTGTGCGTTCGAGGCGGCCCTCGCGCATCAGGATGCCGAGGACGCTATAAGAGAGATAGTCTTTCGATCCCCCACCATAGTCGCTCCGGAGTCCAAGCAGACTTGCCGCGTCGGAGTTGGAGATGCCCCCGGGGTTGGCCTTGGCAAGTTCGAGGATGGCCTCCTTCAGCAGGGCAAGGCCGACTTGAGCTCTTTCGCGGACGCCCGACGGTACGACGACCATTGACCGCGTCTTCCTGGCCAGGCCGGTCGGCAAGACCGCATTGGTCAGCAGGCCGCCGGTGTCTTCGGTCCCGAAAGCGGCGATGAGCTCAGCCTCGAGTTTGATGGCTTGCTGCTCAGTCAACGATTCGACAAGCTTGGCCACAAGCACCTTTCCGCCGACTGCTTCAATCTCCTGGATTCGTCGGCCCTTTCGCGTCTCGTCGGGCTTGACGACGTGATCGTGGGCGCGAGTCCCCGTTCCTTTCCCGATGTAGAACGGAACGGCCGGCGACTTGCGGGTGTCCTTGAGCGCATACACGTAGAACGAGGTGTCCACTTCGGGCTGCATCGGCGAGTGGATGAGTCGAGCGTTCTATCAGGTCGCGTTGGTCAGCTCACGCCAGCCGCTTCGCCACCTCTTCCAGCATCACCTCGGTGGCGCCGCCGCCGATGGCCTGCACACGCGCGTCGCGCGCCATGCGTTCGATCGCGGTGCCGCGCATGTAGCCGCTGCCGCCGTGGAACTGCAGGCAGTCGTACATCACTTCGTTGACCAGCGTGCCGGCGAGCGCCTTGACCATCGACACCTCCTTCACCACCTGCTGGCCCTGCGCGTCGCGCCACGCGGTCTGGTGGATCAGCGCCTTGCACGCCGCCACCTGCGCGGCGCGCATCGCCAGCCGCTGGCGCACCGTCTGCTTGTCCCACAGCGGCGCGCCGAAGGCCTGGCGCTGCGTCACCCAGTCGAGCGTCAGCTCGATCGCACGTTCGGCCTCGCCCATCGCCTGCGCGCCGAGCACGATGCGTTCGTTCTGCAGGTTGCCCACCAGCGCGTAGAAGCCGCGGTGCTCCTCGCCCAGCAGGTTGAAGGCCGGCACGCGGCACTGCTCGAACACCAGCTCGGCGGTGTCGCTGCTCCACCAGCCATGCTTCTGCAAAGGCCGCTCGACGCGAAAACCCGGCGTTCCCTTCTCGACCACGAACATCGAGATCTGGTGCGATCGGCCGACCTTGTCGCCGGTCTTCGCGGCGACGAAGAAGAGATCACCGTGCACGCCGTTGGTGATGAACATCTTTGCGCCGTCGATCACCCAGTGGTCGCCGTCGCGCCAGGCACGCGTGCGCATGCCGGCGAGGTCGCTGCCGGCGTCGGCCTCGGTCATCGCGACGGCGGCGATTCGGCGGCCGGCCACCAGGTCGGGCATCCAGCGCGCCTTCTGCTCTTCGCTGCCGGCGTGGTGCAGGTGCGGTGTCGCCATGTCGGTGTGCACGAGCACGGTGACCGCGAAGCCGCCGTAGCTGCTGCGGCCGAGCTCCTCGGCCAGCACCACGGTGGCCAGCGTGTCGAGCGCGCTGCCGCCGAAGCGTGGCTCGAAGCGGATGCCGAGCAGCCCGAGCCGGCCCATCTCCTGCAGCACGTCGCGCGGCACGAAGCCCTCCTGCTCCCAGGCGTCGGCGAAGGGCAGCACACGCTCGGCGACGAAGCGGCGCACGGTGTCGCGCAGCATCTCGTGCTCGGCGCCGAAGAAGGGGGAAGTGCCGGCGTTCATCGCGCCACCGATTGCACGTCCGGCGACGGCCGGTGCTCGTCGGCGCCGAGCCCTAGCCTCGGGCCGGTGTTCATCGAAGAAGTCATGAGATGCACGAGATCCTGCTCCATCACTACGCGGGCTCGCCCTTCGCCGAGAAGGTCCGCACGTTGCTCGGCCACCAAGGCCTGGCCTGGCGTTCGGTGCCGGTGCCGCCGGTTCCGCCGCGCCCGAGCCTGCAGCCGGCCCTCGGCGATTTTCGCCGCACCCCGGTGCTGCAGATCGGCGCCGACTACTTCTGCGACACGCGCCTGATCGCCGATGTCGTCGACCATCTGGCCGGGCAGGCTCCGGATGCGGGGCCGGCGGCTGCCATCGGCGAGATGCTGCAGCGCTGGGTCGAGCCGCGGGTCTTCGTGATGCTGGGGCCGTTGCGTTTCCGCAGCGCAGCCGATGTCGACGGCGTGTTCGGCGGCAACGTCTCAGCGGCTGCCTTTGCCGCCGACCGTAGGCCGTTCATGGCGCCCGCAATCGACGTGCGGCGGTTCCGTGAACGGGCCGCCGAGGCGGCCGATCACCTGCACCACTTCCTGGATCTGCTGGATGGGCTCCTGGCCGGAGGCCAGCCGTTCCTCTGCGGACCGTCGCCGACCCGTGCCGACTTCACGGCCTGGCACCCGGTGTGGTGGTTGCGGCTGCCGCCGGCGCGCGACGACTTGCTCGCGGCCCACCCGCAGTTGGCGGCCTGGGCCGACCGCATGGACGCCATCGGGCATGGGCGGCCGCTGCTGGCGACGCCGGCGATGGCGCTGCAGGCGGCGATCGACGCCCGGACCTCGTCGCGCTGGCAGGCTCCCTGGCCCGGTCGCGACGATGATCGGCTGGGCCGCGAGGTCGAACTGCAGGCCGACGACTACGGGCGTGACCCGCTGCTCGGCCGGCTGGTGGCCAGCAGCGCGCGCCATCTCACGATCGAGCGCGACGTGCCGGCGCTGGGTGCCGTGCGGGTGCACTTCCCGACCCTCGGCTACGAGGTGGTGTCAGCAGCCGACGCTGCTCAAGCCGCGCTGACCAGCGCCCGCAGCAGCCCTTCGCTCGCCAGATCGGCCGGATAGAACAGCTCGACGCACAGCTCGTCGAGCGTGATGTCGCGCGGCGAGCCGAAGGTGGTGAGGGTGGTGAACATCGCCAGCCGCCCCTGCGGCAGCGCGACGACGCAGGGCACCAGCAGCTGCGGCGCGCCGCTGCCGTTTGCCGCCGCCGCGGCATCGCGTCGCCGCCGCAGCTCCTGCACGTTGGGGTAGGCCGAGACTTCGTGCTCCAGCGCCAGCAGCGCCGGGTCGCCGGTGCGGGTCGCCAGCCGCTGCAGCGCATCGACGAGGTAGCTGCCCCACTCGTCGAAGTTGGCGGTGTGTGCCGCGAAGCCCTGCGGGTGCAGGCTGGCGCGCATCATGTTCGGCGTGCCTTCGCGCAGCGCCGCCGGCAGCAGCGCCATCATCGCGGTGGCGGCACGGTTCGCGAGCACGACGTTCCACTGCCGGTCGAGCACGACGCCGGGGTAGGGGTCGTGCGCGTCGAGCAGCCGCTGCAGCGCGGCGCGCACCGGGCCCATTGTCTCGGCGTCGAGCCGGCGCTCGGCATAACGCGGCGCATAACCGGCGGCCAGCAGCAGCCGGTTGCGCTCGCGCAGCGGCACCTCCAGTGCCTCGGCGAGCGCGAGCAGCATCGGCGGGCTCGGCCGCGAGCGGCCGGTCTCGATGAAGCTCAGGTGCCTTGGCGAGACGCCGACATCGAGCGCGAGGTCCATCTGCGAACGCCGGCGCCGCGTTCGCCAGTTGCGCAGCAACGCGCCGATGTCGTCGGCTCGGGCTTCGAGCGGGGTATCGGAGTTCATCACGCCTCCCTGGCGCCGCGCGCCGTCCCCGCGGAGGGGAGCGAGCAGCGGATCGTGCTCATCGTCTCGCCTCCCCCGCGGGCTGCAGCCAGCGCGACAGCAGCGCCGAGGTGACGAGCGCCAGCAGCGCCAGCAGCACATGGGCGACTGCCGCCGCGCGCGGTGCCGACGACGCCGCGACCGCGAAGTAGACGCTGCCGATCACCGCGACGCCGAGTGCGTTGCCGAACCACTGCACGGTGACGACCACGCCGCCGGCCAGCCCCGCCTGCGCCGGCGGCGCGACGCCGACCGCGCGCGCGACCAGCGGGCTCATCACGACGCCGAACGCGGCACCGGTGAAGGCCAGCGCCGGCAGCAGCGCAAGCAGCGGCGCGCCGGTCGCCGCAAGGCCGGCGATGATGGCCTGCCCGGCGGCGAGCGCGATCGCACCGGCGGTGAGCGTGTGTTCGCCGAAGCGGGCAAACCAGCCCCTTGCGCCGAAGGTCGTCGCGATGAAGCCCACCGACATCACCGTGTAGACCGCCGCCGCGGCCAATGGCCGCAGCCCGAAGAGCTGGTGCAGCACGAGCGAGACGACGAGGATGCACGAGGCGTTGCTGGCGTAGAACGCGAGCACGGTCGCGAGCGCGGCGCGAAAGCGCCTCTGCGCGAGCAGCGCCGGGTCCACCAGCGGTGCGCGCTGCCGCCGAACCAGTGCCTGCTGCCGTCGCCAGAAGGCCACCAGCAGCGCCGCCGCGCACGCCGGCATCAGCACGAGCCAGACCGGCCAGCCGAGGCGGCGGCCTTCGATCAGCGGCGCGACGAGTGCGACCGTCGCCGCCATCAGCATCGCCACGCTCGCCAGATCGAGGCTGCCGCCCTTCGCGGCCTCGCGTGGCAGCGGCGACGCCAGCACGCGCAGCGCGCCGGCAGCGGCCAGCAGCATCTGCGGCACGAAGATCGCGCGCCAGCCGAGGCCGAAGAGGTCGGCCTCGATCACCGCGGCGCCGGCCAGCGGACCGAGCCCCGCGCCGAGGCCGAGTGCCGCGCCGTAGCCGACGAAGGCCCGCTGGCGCTGCGCGAGGTCGGGCAGACGCCCGGCGATCGCCAGCACCTGCGGCGTCAGCAGCGCCGCCGCCAGGCCCTGCAGGCTGCGTGCGCCGATCAGCCACGCCAGCCCGGGCGCGGCCGCGGCGGCGGCGCTGGCCAGCGCGAACAGCGCCATGCCGGCGCCGAACAGGCGCTCGGTGCCATGCCGCTCGCCGAGCCGCGCGCCGGCGATCAGCACCGCGCCGTACATCAGCCCGAAGCTCGCCACCACCCACTGCAGCTGCGCCGCGCTGGCTGCGAGCGCGGTGCCGAGCGCCGGCACCGCGACGTTGACGGCGAAGAAGTCGAGCGCGACGACGAAGGTGCCGAGCATCAGCCACGGCACTGGCAGTGCCATGCTCTCGGCGCCAAGCGGCGAAGGGGTCGCCGCAGCAGTGGTCGGCGCGGGAGGGGTGGTCATCGCGGGCAGTCGGGCGGCAGGGGTGCAGTCTGGGCCCGATGGGTCAGCGGTTCGATGACCTCGCGGGTCATGCCGCCGCCGCGCCGGGACCGCGCGCATGCTACGGGCAAGCGTCGCCCCGGGACTCGCGACACGGCCCTCGATCGGCCGGTGCGTTGGCGATCACCTTCAGCACCGCCGACGCGCGGGGTGCGCGGCGGGCGGGGCGGCGACCCTACCTCCGACGGAATCGCGCCGCGTCGCGCGGCATCGCAGACTGCCGCTGCAGCCTGTGCTGCCGAAGGAGCCCCTGCGATGTCGTCCGTCCGTCCCTCGCCTTTTCTGAAACTCTCGCTGCAGCTCGACGCCGCCGGCAGCGCGGCGCTCGGCGCGCTGCAGGTCGCCGCCGCGCCGGCGCTCGCCGCATGGCTGCAGCTGCCGCGATCGCTGGTCTTCGAGGTCGGCCTCGTGATGCTGCCGTACGCGCTGGCGCTGACGATGCTGGCGCGGCGTGCGAGCGTGCCGGCCGCCGCGGTGAAGGTCATCGTCTCGCTGAACCTGTTGTGGGCGGTGGGCGCAGGGGTGGTCTTCGCCGTCACGTCGCCCTCGGCTTGGGGTGTGTCCTTTGTCGCGCTGCACGTGGCCTGGGTGCTGGCCTTCGCCGCGTTGCAGGCGCGCGGCCTGGCGCAGTCGCCCCGACTGCCGCGGGCGTTGGCGGCCGCCCGCTGACCGGGCCGCCGGGGCGGCCGTGGTCCGGGCGCACCCGACAATGGCGCGCCTGCCGTTCGGTGCTCGCGATCGCAGCGCCGCGGTGGCCGACCGTGAGGCCCGCCGGACATGCGCGCAACCGAATCACACCCTGCCTCGCACGAGGCGGCAGCGACAGCGGCCGACAGCGTCGCCGTCGTCGCCCACCCCGACGAGACCGCCGCCGCGCTGCGGCGCCGCCTGAGGGCCAGCCCGCCTCGCGGCCCCTGGGACCTGGTGTGCGTGGTCGACGAAGCGGGCCATCTTATCGGCACGCTCACCGCGGCCGAGCTGCTCGTCGCGCACGCCGACACGCCGCTGGTACGCGCGGCGCACGCCGACACCCCGCGCGTGGCGCCGCAGACCCCGCCCGAGCGGGCGGCGTCGGAGGCGCTGCACCATGGCGCCTCGTCGCTGCCCGTGGTGGATGCCGAAGGGCGGCTCGCCGGCATTGTCGGCGCCGGCGCGATCATGAACACGCTGCGCCGCGAGCATGTCGAAGACCTGCACCGCTTGGCCGGCATCACGCGCGAGACCGGCCGCGCGCGCGAGGCGCTCGACGCCCCGCCGCTGCGCCGCGCGCGCCACCGGCTGCCGTGGTTGCTGGTGGGCCTGGCCGGCTGCGCGCTCGCGACCTTCGTCGTCTCGCGCTGGGAGGCGGCGCTCGCGCAGCAGCCGGTGCTGGCGTTCTTCGTGCCGGCGCTGGTCTACCTGGCCGACGCCATCGGCACGCAGAGCGAAGCGGTGGCGGTGCGCGGGCTCTCGCTCAGCCACACCAGGCTGGCAAGGCTGCTCGGCGGCGAGCTGCGCACCGGGGCGCTGATCGGGCTCGTGCTCGCGGCGCTGTCGTTTGCCGGCGTGTGGGCGGTGTTCGGCGACCTGCCGCTCGCCGCCGCGGTGGCCGCGGCGCTGGCGGTGGCCGGGCTGCTGGCGGCCACGCTCGGGCTGGTGCTGCCATGGGCGTTGTCGCGGCTCGGCTTCGACCCCGCTTACGGCAGCGGGCCGCTGGCAACGATCGTGCAGGACGTCGCGACGCTGGCGATCTACTTCGGCTTCGTGTCCGCGATCGTGCTCGGCTGAACGACCGCGCCAAGCCGCGCGGTGGGGGCGGCACGGCCACCCGCTCGCGCCCGGCCGCAAGCCCCTGGCGCCGGCGCGCCGGGCATCGATCCGGTGGTGCGGTGCCTCCGGGCCGGATGGTGATCGGCTGGCTGGGACCCCGTGTGTGAGGGGGCCCGCGGCGCTCGCCCTCATCAGTCTGCATGAGGACGCGCGAGGCCGTCGCATGGAAAGTCCGGCTCGTCCACGACGGGAGGAACCATGGTCCGTGAATCGAAGTCGCTGCTGCGCGCTGCGCTGGCCGCGGCGATGCTGGCCGCTCTGCCTCCGGCGCTGGCGGCGCCGATCCAGCTCGTGCCCGGCACGGTGAACATGTTCCGCGACACCCGCGGCGGCAACAACGTCGACATTGCCGCCGGCGACCGCCTGCAATACGGCGCCGATGTCGGCGGCGGCTCGACGGGGACGTCGCTCGGCGCCAGCTATCCGCCCACCGGCTTCACGCAGGCCCAGGTCCTGTGCGTGCCGCTGCTCGTCTCGCCGAACTTCTGCTCCCGCCAGACGGTCTTCAACGCCGGCCGCATCGCCGAGCCGTGGCAATTGCGGTTCGAGCGCGCCGGCGAGTCGCCGCTGACGGTGGCCGGCCCGTCGCTCGCCGGGGCCGAGACTGCGGTGCCCTTCCCGGTCGACGTCACGATCACCGGCAGCGGCGCGACGCCGACGATTTCGTGGACGGTTCCCGACGGCTTCACCGCCGACGCGGTTCGCATCAACATCTACGACCGCAGCCTCAGCCGGGGCGCGCTGGTCGGCGACATCGTCCACACCTTTCCGGTGGCGGCGCACCTCACCAGCTACCAGATCCCGGCCACGTTGAACTCCGGCCGGCAGCTCGAGCTCGGCGGCGACTACGTCTTCAACATTCAGTTGATCGACACCCGCGGCGACCCCAACGTCTTCGTCAACAGCAACAACAACGCCCACATCCTGCGGCGTTCGTCTTCGTTCTTCAACTTCACGCCGCTCGGCGAAGGCGGGCCGCCCAACGTCCACCTGCCGACGGTGGAGAACGGCGTCTACCAGTTCTCGATCAGCAACGTCGGGCCCAACTCGGTGACCTTCATCGACCCGCTGGTGGCGGTGGGCTACGACTACGCGATCGGCAGCGGCGACCCCCAGTTCGCATCGGTGCTGCTGCCCACCGGCATCGGCGACAACCTGTTCGACCTCTTCCTGTGGGACGGCAGCGAGTTTGTCGACAGCGGCATCGACCTTGCCGGCGGCCAGCACTTCTTCTTCGGTGCCGGTGGCGTCGAGCGTTTCTCGATCCGCGGCATCGAGACCAGCGCCCGGCTCGACCCGAACAACGTCGCCGCCTTCGTCACCGGGCTGACCTTCGTTCGCGACGGCTCCTTCCACGGCACGATGACGCCGCTGACGGTGGAGGTGGCCGAGGTGCCCGAGCCGTCGCTCGCCAGCCTGCTGCTGCTGGCCGTGTTGGCGGCCGGGTCGGCAACCCGGCGCGGCCGTCGGCGGTAGCGGCTGACGCTGCCCGGCCGGCCTTCAACCGGCCCCGGCCAGCGCCTCGAGCAGCGCTGCCGAGCCGACGCACCAGCCGACGATCGCGCCCTGCGCGACGATCATCTCGATCGCGGCGCGCTTGAATTGCGGGAAGTAGCTCTCGGTGGCGTCCTCGACCAGCAGGCACTCGTAGCCGCGGTCGTTGGCCTCGCGCATGCTGGTCTGCACGCAGACTTCGGTGGTGACGCCGGTGAAGACGAGCTGAGTGATGCCGGCGGCCTGCAGCCGCCCGTGAAGCCCGGTGGCCCAGAACATGCCCTTGCCGGGTTTGTCGACCACCCACTCGCCCGGCGCCGGCGCCAGCGCCGGGATGATCTCGGCGCCGACCTCGCCGGCAATCAGCAGCCGCCCCATCGGCCCCGGCTCGCCGATGCGCAGTGCGGGTGCGCCGCGTTCGCGTTTGGCTGGTGGGCAGTCCGAGAGGTCCGGCCGGTGGCATTCGCGCGTGTGCAGCACCGGCCAGCCGCGGGCACGCCAGGCCGCCAGCAGCGCGGCGATGGGCCCGACCGCGGCGTGAAGCCTCGTCACGTCGTTGCCGAGTGCGGCACCGAAGCCGCCGGGCTCGACGAAGTCGCGCTGCATGTCGATCACCACCAGCGCACAGTGGCCGCCGGCGTCGAGCGGGAACGCGAACGGTCGCGCCGCGGCGATGTCGATTCCGGTCATCGGGGCACCCGAGGCCTCTGCACGGCCGACATCACGCGGCGGCCCGATCGGCGGCGGTGGCCTCGGCGGCCGCCGCACCGCCCCCGGCGGCATGCCCGCCCATGTGCGCGCCGAGTGTGCGGCGGTCGGCCAGTGCGGCGTCGCACTCGAAGACGATGCGCCCGCCGCTCATCACGACGATGCGGTCCGAGAGCTGCAGCAGCTCGTCGAGGTCCTCGCTCAGCAGCAGCACCGCGCAGCCGCGGTTGCGTGCCGCGACGAGGCGGCCGTGGATCTCGGCCACCGCCGCGAAGTCGAGCCCGAACACCGGGTTGGCGACGAGCAGCAGCTCGGCTGCCTCGGCGAGCTCGCGCGCGAGCACCGCGCGCTGCACGTTGCCACCGGAGAGCGAACGGATGGGCGCACCTTCGCCGCGCGTCTTGATGCCGTACTCGGCGATCAGCGCACGCGCGCGCTCGCGAACGACGCCGCCGCGCAGCCAGCCGCCTCGCGCTGCCGGCGCGACATCGAAGATGCGCAGCCCCATGTTGTGGCCGACGCTCATCTCGCCGACGCAGGCGTTGCGCAGCGGCTCCTCGGGCAGGCTGCGCACCGCAAGCCGCCGGTTCTGTGCCCGCGTGGCATGGAAGCGCTCGCCGGCCACCCGCACCTCGCCGCCCGAGTGCGCACGCTGGCCGACCAGTGCCTCCATCAGCTCGCGCTGGCCGTTTCCCGAGACGCCGGCGACGCCGACGATCTCGCCGGCGCGCACCACGAGGTCGAGCCCGCGCACCGCGAGCTCGCCGCGGTCGCCGGCCACCACCAGCCCTTTCACTTCGAGCCGCACCTCTGCGGGCGGCTGCGCCGAGCGTGCGGTGTCGGCCTCGGGCAGGCCCCGCCCCTCGCCGACCATCGCCGCCGCGAGCTGCGCCGGCGAGACCGCGGCCACCGAGTGGCTGGCCACCAGCGCGCCGCGGCGCAGCACGCTCACGTCGTCGGCATAGGCCTCGACTTCGCGGAACTTGTGCGTGATCAGGATCACCGTGCACGCACCGGCGTGGGCCCGCTCGCGCAGCAGGCCGAGCACCTCGTCGGCCTCCTGCGGCGTCAGCACCGAGGTCGGTTCGTCGAGGATCAGCAGCCGCGGCCGCAGGTACAGCTGCTTCAGGATCTCGAGCTTCTGCTTCTCGCCGGCCGAGAGGTCCTGCGGCGTCGCGTCGAGGTCGAGCCGGAACGGCGTGGTGTCGAGGAAGGCACGCAACTCGGCACGCATGCGCTTCCAGTCGATCACCGCCGGCAGCGAGCCGCGCGCGAGCAGCAGGTTCTCGGCCACCGTCATCCCCGGCACCACGGTGAAGTGCTGGTACACCATGCCGATGCCGAGCGAGCGCGCCACCGTCGGCGAGCCGATCGACTGCTCGCGCCCGTCGACCAGCACCGCGCCGCCGTCGGGTGGCTGGTAGCCGACGACGCACTTCACCAGCGTGCTCTTGCCGGCGCCGTTCTCGCCCAGCAGCGCGTGCACGGTGCCCGGACGCACCCTTAGCGACACGCGGTCGAGCGCGGTGAAGTCACCGAAGCGCTTGGTCAGCTCGAAGGTGTCGAGCGCGAGCGCATACGTCTGGCTCACGTCGACGCCCCCAGCGCGGCGAGCAGCGCCTGCGAGGTGGCGGTGGCACCGAAGACGCCGCCCTGCATCTGCACCATCTTGATCGCCGCGAGGTGGTTGCCGAGGTCGGTGGCGCCGGTGCCGTCCTCGAGCAGCAGGCACTCGAAGCCGCGGTCGTTGGCCTCGCGCATCGTCGTGTGCACGCAGACGTCGGTGGTGATGCCGGTGAGCACGAGGTTGCGGATGCCGCGCGTGTGCAGCAGCAGCTCGAGGTCGGTGGCGCAGAACGAGCCCTTGCCGGGCTTGTCGATCACCGGCTCGCCGGGCCACGGCGCCAGCTCGGGAATGATCTCCCACCCCGGCTCGCCGCGCACCAGGATGCGCCCGCAGGGCCCGGCGTCGCCGATGCCGGCGCCGATGCGCTGCGAGCGCCAGCGCTTGTTGGCCGGCAGGTCCGAGAGGTCCGGACGGTGACCCTCTCGGGTGTGGATGACGTGGAAGCCCTGCGCACGCATCGCGGCCAGCACGGCGCGGATCGGCCCGATCGGCGCGCGCGTCAGCGAGAGGTCGTAGCCCATCTTGTCGACGTAGCCACCGACACCGCAGAAGTCGGTCTGCATGTCGATCACGACCAGCGCGGTGTTCTGCGGGCGCAAGTCGCCGTCGAAGGGCCACGGGTAGGGGGTGGAGGCGATGTAGGGCATGGCTAGCGAGGTGCGCGCCCGGTCGGGAGACGGCGCCTTGCGGTCGTTCGTGACCCGAGGGCGCGGGCGTTCGAGCAGCGGCGCGAAGCCGCTGCGGGGTGGCCACCCGTCAGCCCGGAGTCTTGCCCTCGCTGCGCGAGGGCATCTTGCAGACCGCGCCGGGCCAGTGGCCCGGCCCCTCGCCAGGCACAAACAGTCCACCGGACTGTTTGTGTCCGGGCTCGGCCCTGCGCTTCTCGCAGCAGGGCCGCGCGGCCGAACTCACTCCGTTCACTTCGTTCACTGCGCTCGGACAGACGTCCGCGAGTCAGATCACGAAGCGCGCTGCGCGCGCCGGCCCCGCTGCTGCGATGCTCGGCTGCGCCTACGGGCCGCCGGGCGGCCACCCCGCAACGGCTGGGCACCGGCGGTGGCGCCCCATCGATGGGCAGCGAGCGGTGGGCTTCGCGGCAGGGGATACCCGGCAGGGGCGATTTGGGGAGCGCCGAGGAGCGGAGGTACAGGGTCGGCGCGCACGCCGTGCGCGCTTCGTGATCCGACTCGCCGGATCTGTCCGAGCGCAGTGAACGACGTGAACGCAGCGAGTTATGCGGCGCGACCCTGTGCCGAGCACCGCAGGGCAGCCGGCGCGCAGCGCCGGCCGCTCCCGTATGAGCCCCTGCCGGGTATCCCCTGCCGCGATGCGCCGTCCTCAACACACCCTCGGCGGCCAACGACCGCAACGCGCCGTGAGCCGACATTCAATCCACCCGGTTCCGCCGCGGCGCCGAGGACTCGAGCGGATTGGCTTCCGCGCCGCGGTACATGCGTGTCGGCGCTGCGAACCCGCACGAGGTGCCATCCCGGACCGCGATGCTTGCATCCCAAGGCAGCCGGTAGCGCCCGGACACCATGTCGCGCATGTAGGTGTAGGGGCAGTCCTGAGCGCCGCCCTGCACCGCCACGTAACCGCGGTGGTAGAGCTGGTAGATGTTGTTCTCGACCCCCCAGCCGGCGCGGGCTTCGCGGACGAGGTCGGGGCGGAGTTCGGCGGTGACGATCTCGTCGGGGCGCGCACCGCCCTGCGCAATCACGGTGCCGTCGAGGTGGCAGAACATCGCCTCGCCCATGCTGTCGAAGCTGCCGTCGCTGCCGCACAGGCAGACGCTGGCGGTGAGGGCCAGGTTCTGGAAGGCGTTGGCCTGGTTCGTGACCTGCCACGCGTGGCGGATCGGCGCCGTGTAGCCGGCGGTGCGCAGGATGATCTCGGCACCCTTGTACGCAGCCTCGCGCGCCATCTCGGGGAACATGCCGTCGTGGCAGATGATCAGCGCGAGCCTGCTGCCGTTGGGCCCGTTGCAGACCGGGATGCCGACGTTGCCAGGCTCCCAGGGCTCCACCGGCACCCAGGGGTGCAGCTTGCGGTAGTACAGCCGCAGCTCGCCGTGGTCGTCGATCACGAGGCCGGTGTTGTACGGGTTGCCGTGCGGGTTGGCTTCCATGATCGAGAAGCAGCCCCAGATGCGGTGCTCGACGCAGGCAGCCCTGAACGACGCCACCTCGGGGCCGTCGAGGCTCACCATCAGCTCCGGCGCGGTGCTCATCGAGAGGCCGTGCAGCGCGTACTCGGGGAACACCACGAGGTCCATCGTGCCGAGGTTGCGCCGCGCCTTGCCCACCATCCAGCAGATGCGCCCGGCCTGCGCGCGCAGCTGCGCCGGCGTCTCCACCACTGGCAGCTGCAACTGCACCAGGCCAACCACCACGCCCTGCGGCGACTTGTTCAATCCTCCGAGACCACTCACTGGCCTTCCCCCTTCTTCACCGTGACACCCCCAGCTCGTGCGGCGCCCCCTTCAGGCTGCGCCGCGGTGAGCAGGTCCAGACCAGGATCGCCAGCGTCAGCGCATAGGGCACGGCGTTGAAGAGGTGGTAGTGGCCGCTGACGCCGACGCTCTGCAGTGCCGGGCCGAGCGCGCCGGCGCCGCCGAAGAGCAGCGCCGCGCCCAGGCAGCGCAGCGGGCTCCAGCGCGCGAAGATCACCAGTGCCACCGCGATCAGCCCCTGGCCGCTCGAGAGGCCCTCGTTCCAGCTGCCCGGGTAGTGCAGCGACAGCGAGGCGCCGCCGAGCCCGGCGACGAAGCCGCCGAGCGTGGTTGCCGCCACACGAACCCCGTTGACCGAGGTGCCGAGCGCGCGCGCGGCGTCGGCTGAATCGCCGACCATGCGCACGACCAGACCCCAACGCGTGTTCATGAAGGCCCAGCCCATCACCAGCGCGAGCACGACGCCGATCGGGAACAGCGCGTTGATCTTCAGCGCCGCCTGCAAGTTGGGCGACGCGCTCCAGCCGCCGAGGTCGATCGACGGGATCTGGGCGGCTTGCGGCTGGATCAGCGGCTTGCCGAGGTAGAACGCGAGCCCGGCGCCGAGCATCATCAGCGCGATGCCCATCGCGATGTCGTTGACGCGCTGCAGCGAGCAGACGAAGCCGTGCAGCGAAGCCAGCAGCGCGCCGCTGAATCCGGCCAGCAGCACCCCGGCCCAGGCCGAGCCGGTGAGGTACGCGCCGCCGAAGCCGGCCATCGCCGAGAACACCAGCACCCCTTCGAGACCGAGGTTGATGCGGCCGGCCTTCTCGGTCAGGCACTCGCCGAGGCTGACGAAGAGAAACGGCGTGCCGACGCGGATGGCACCGCCGAGCACGGCGATCAGCACGTCGACGAGAGCGCTGCCGCTCATGCCGCGGTGGCCTTGATCGGCTGGTCAGGCATCGGCGCGCGCTGCGGCAGCGTGATCGGCAGCAGCCGGCCGCGCCAGGCCTCGGCGGCGAGAATGAGCACGAAGGCGAAGCCGAGCAGCACCTGCACGCTGGCATCGGGCAACCCCATGCGCCGCTGCAGCAGGCTGCCGGCGGCACCGAAGCCGCCGAAGAGGATGGCCACCGGCGGGATCGCCAACGGCTGGTGCCGCGCGACGAAGCTCACCAGGATGCCGGCGTAGCCGAGGCCGACGATCAGCGACGCGTTGGCCGCGGTGTGCACCGCCGCCACCTCGACGCCGCCGGCCAGCCCGGCGGCGGCGCCGCCGAGTGCGCAGGCGGTGATGATCAGCCGGTGCGTCGGCAGCCCTACGAGCCGCGCCGCGCGCGCGTTGCCGCCGACGACGCGGGTCGCGAAGCCGTGTGTCGTGGCCGCCAGCCACATGCTCGCCGCCAGGCAGGCGACGACGCCGAACACCAGCCCCCAGTGCACGTCCCAACTGCCCAGCGTGCCGATGCGCAGGGCCTCGGGCAGCGGCAGCGTCGAAGGCTTGTTCAGGCTCGCCGGGTCCTTCATCGGCCCTTCGACGAGGTGCTTGAAGAGCGCGATCGCGATGTAGCCGAGCAGCAGGCTCGAGATTGTCTCGTTGACGCCTCGGTACTGGCGCAGCGCGCCGGCGACCGCGATCCACGCCGCGCCGACGATCGCCGCTGCCGCCAACAGCAGCGTGCTGCCGAAGATGCCTTGCGGCAGCGGCACCAGCGCCGGCGCCGCGGCCGCGGCCAGCCCGCCGAGCACGAGCGCGCCCTCGCCGCCGATCACCGTCAGCCCGGCGCGCGCCGGCAGCGCCACCGCCAGCGCGGTGAGCATCAGCGGTGCCGCGCGCGTGAGCGTGTTCTGCCACGAGAAGGCATCGCCGAAGGCGCCCTTGAACAGCAGCGCCCAGGCCTGCAGCGGGTCGTGCCCGCCGAACCAGACGAAGACGCCGAACGCGAGCAGCGCGCCGGCCAGCGCCAGCACCGGCAGCACGAAGGCTTCGGCGGTGTCGTGCCAGCGCTCGCGGGCCACGGCGGAAGGCTAACGTCCAGTATGAGAGGTATCAGACCTTGCCGACCACGCCCTCGATCAGGTAGTTCATGCCCTCGAGTTCGACATCGGTCTGCTTGAAGGCCTTGCCCTTCGGCACCACCACCTTGCCGGTGTTGTCCTTCAGCTCGCCGGCGAAGATGTCGAAGCTGCCGGCGACCATCTTCGCCTTCACCGCGTCGGCGCTCTGGCGCGCCGCCTCGCCGACCATGCTGCCGTAGGGCGAGGTCTTCACGAAACCGTCCTTGAGCCCGCCGCGAACGAAGTTCGGGTGCGGCTTGCCGCTGCGCGCGGCGTCGATGATCGTCTTGTAGGCGGTGAGCCAGTTCCACTCGGCGCCCGTCAGGTAGGCGTTGGGCGCCAGCTTGGCCTGGCTGGCGTGGTAGCCGCAGACCCACTTGCCGCGCTTGGCGGCGGTCTCGACCACCACCTTGGGCCCGTCGACGTGCATCGTGAAGACGTCGCAGCCCTGGTCGGCCAGGCTGTTGGTGGCCTCGGCCTCCTTGACCGCCATGCTCCAGTCGCCGGTGAAGATCACGCTGGTGGTGATCTTCGGGTCGACCGACCTCGCGCCCAGCGTGTAGGCGTTGATGTTGCGAAGCACCTGCGGGATCGGCTTGGCGGCGACGAAGCCGAGCTTCTTGCTCTTGCTCATGTGGCCGGCGACCACGCCGTTGAGGTACTGCGCCTCGTCGATGTAGCCGAAAAAGCTGCCGGTGTTGTCCGGGTGCTTGCCCTTGGTCCACAGGCCGCCGCAGTGGGCGAAGCGAACCGACGGGTTCTTGCCCGCCACCGCGAGCATGTGGGGGTCGAAGTAGCCGAACGAGGTCGGGAACAGCAGCGCCGCGCCGTCCTGCGCGATCATGCCCTGCATCGTCTTCTGCACCGCCTGCGTCTCGGCGACGTTCTCCTCCTCGACGATCTTCAGCCCGGCAATCTTCTTCACTTCGGCCGCGGCTTCGGCGTGCGCTTGGTTGTAGCCGAAGTCGTCCCTCGGGCCGACGTAGATGAAGCCCACCGACAGCGGCCTCTGCGCCAGCGCCCAGGGCGCCACCGAGGCCAGCGAGGCGGCCGAGAGTTGTGCCAGCGCACGGCGGCGGGATGGGTCGGGGTGGTGCATGGCGGGCTCCGGTGCGGTTGGTTTTGGGGAGGCTCGGCCCGGCAAGTGCGTTGTTGGTGCACGTGCTGGTATACAAGATGGGATTCAGCAAGAGGCGTGCCGAGAGACGGCGGCGGCGGCGCGGCCTCGGTCGGCGGGTCGGCCAGCGGGCGCTGGGCGGGGGCGGGGGCGGTGGGTCGCAGCGGGTCGCCGCGGCCCCCCGGCCGGCGCCGGGTCAGCCGCAGGTGCTACCAGCGGCAACCGCTGGCGCTGCCGCTCTTGGTGGCGTCGTTGACCAGCGGCACCACCGCGAGCACCCCCATGCCGCTGTAGGCGGTGCGGCAGTCGGCCTTGCCGGCCTTCTCGATCCCGTCGGCGAGCTTGTCCTTGCGTTCGCGCTCCGGCGGCCGCGGCAGCATCAGCAGCAGCCCGCGCGAGGGTTCGCCGGAGATCGGCCCGCCGCGCGCGCGCGGCAGCTCGAGGTTGAGCCGCGGCGGCGCGCTCGCCGCAAGGCCGGGGGGCGTGGCGGCGTCGCGGCCGGTGCGCGGGCCGGCGTCCGGCGTGCCGCCCCGCGGCGCGGCGATGGGGTCGGCGGCACTGCCGCGAGGGCCGGGTGACGGAGCGGGCGCCGCAGCGGCGGGCGGGGTGGGTTGAGGCGTCGGGGCGGGTGGCGCGGCGGCCGGTGGCTCCTTCGCCACCTCGCGCGGGGGTGGCGAAGCTGCCGCGGGCGGCGGCGCCGGGGTCGGAACCGGGTCGGCAGCCTCGGGCGCCACGGGCGCGGCGACCGGCGGCAGCGGCTCGGGCAGCGGCCGGGGCGGTACGACGACCGGTGGGGGCGACAGGGACGGCTGCGGTCTCGGGGGCTCCGCCGGCGGTGTTGCCGGCACGGGTGCAGGCGCCGGTGTCGGTGGCGGCGCCACCGCGGGCACCGGTTCGGGCGGTGCCGCTGGCGGGGGTGCGGCGGGGGCCGCGGCGCCGATGGCGGGCGGCTCGCGCGGGGCTGCGACCGGCTGCGCCCGCGTGGTGGCGATCTCGGGTGCCGGCTGTGCCGCTGGCGCGGCAACCGGGGCGGCCGCAGGCGGCGCGGGCAGCGGGGCCGGGACCGGGATCGCCGACGGCACCGGCGCGGTGGGTGCGGTCGGCACGGGTGCCGGCGTGGCCACCGGCGGCAACGCGGCGGCGGGCAGCGGTGCCGGCACCACCGGCGTCGGCAGCGTCGCCGTGGGCGGTGCCGGTGTCGGCGGCGCGATTGGTGTGGCGGCGGCGGTGCTGTCCGAGTTGGGATCGGTCCCCACCGGGGGTGGGGCCGGCGGCGACGCCAGCCGGGGTTCGTCGAGGGCCTCGCGGGCCACCGGCTGTGTCAGCGCCGGTGGCGGGGGTGGCGGCGCGCGGCGTTCGATGCCAACCGGAGGCAGTGGCGCCGCCGGGGCGGGGGGCGGCACCGCAGCGGCGGCCGGCAGCTCGCGCGGCCCTTCACGGCGCTCGCTCCAGGTGCCGAGTTGCGCCGCACCGGGCTCGGCCGACGGCGGCGGCGGATGGTCGCGCACCGCGCCGCCCCAGCGCGGCTCGCGCGCGCGGCCCACCGGGCCTGCGGGCAGCGTGTCGGCGTCGCCGCTGCGGTCGCGTCCGAACCCGGCCAGCCGCACCTCGATCGCCCCCCACACACCCTGCCCCGGGCGGGCACTGCCGCCGGGCGCGCTGCCGAACACCACCACCAGCAGCAGGTGCAGCAGCGCCGCCAGCACCAGGCAACGCAGCAGCGTCGTCTGCCGCTGCGGCGGCAGCAGTGGCTCGTAGGTCAGCAGCAGTTGCAGCGGGTAACTCACGGGGAACCGGGAGACGACATCGGGCGCCGCCCGGTGATACCCCATACGAGTTGAGCCATCGGGTCGGGCTCGGCCTTGCGGAAGTCGACCCAGGTGAAATTGCGCAGAAACAGCGGCAGCGACGGGTCGGCGGCGCCGGGCGGCAGCAGCAGCACGGTGATCAGCGGCAGCTGCCGCCGGGCGAACTCGTTGAGGAAGCCGCGCATCTCCTGCTCGTGCCAGGCGCCGAACCCCCCGGGGCCGACACACACCGCGGCGGCGCCGATGGTCTCGATCTGCCGCTCGAGCAGCGGCTGCCAGGGCTGGCCGGGTGGCAGCTCCCACTCGTCGAGCCAGGGCAGGATGCCGTGGTCGACCAGCGCACGGCCGAGCGACTTCACCGCCGCCATGTCGGCCGAGTGGTGGCAGAGGAAGACGTCGAAGCGGCCGGCCTTGCGCAGCTGCCTGACACGACGGGCGGCTTCGTCGCGCGGCTCGGGTGCCGGGGGTTCCGGCTTCGGCGCCGGGTGCCGCTGCAGCTGCGCCAGCGCCTGCTCGGCGCGTTCGGCCAGCGCCGCCAGCCGCGCGGCGGCGTCACCGTCGGCGTCGCCGGGCCCGGCGACGGGGGCCGCGGCGGGTACGGCCACCTGGCCGTCGAGCCGGGCCACCAGCCCCGGGCAGGCCGCGGCCAGCGCCGCCATGGCCCCATCGGCCGGGCCGCCGGCGAGCAGCGCCTGCAGCAGCGTGGCGAGCGCATCGGCGCGCGCCGCGCTCGCCGGTGCCAGCACCACCACCGCCGGCACCCCGCGCGCCTGCAGCACGGCGGAGGCGGTGTCGACCGCGGCCCCGGCTGCCGGCGCCAGCAGCAGCGGCAGCGTGCCGCGGCCGAGCAACGGCGCCAGCAGCTGCAGGTTGAGCTTGCGCGGCGCGCCGGCGCTGTCGGCCAGCACCAGCGTCGCGTACGCGTTGCCGGCGTGGGCGAACTCGCCGCAGGCCAGCAGCAGCCGCGGCGTCGCCGCGAGTGCGTCGCGCAGCGCGGCCTCGGTCGGCGGTGTCACCCAGGCCGAGTCGGGCAGCGCGGCGACCGCCTCGCCGAGCAGCGCCGCCGCGGCGGCGGCATGCGGCCCGGGGCCGATGACCCATGCACAGGCCCTGCGCGCCCCCGGGGCGGTCATCACGGCGCTGCTGCCGGCTGCAGCGGCTGGCCGCAGCCGGCGCAGAAGGCGCCTCCGGGGACGAGCTTGTGGCCGCAGCGCGAGCAGAAGGCGGCGCCGGCGACCGGCATCGCGCCGCGGTGGTCGGCGGCGAGCACCTTGTCGTACTGGCCGCTGTCGATCCACTGCAGGAACTGCTGGCCGCGCAGCACCGTCCACGGGTGGCCCTGGCCCATCACCGACAGCCGCCGCGCGATCCAGTTCAGCGCGTCGCTGTCGAGCGACTCGAAAGCGCGCGCCTGGGCGACGAAGTCCTCGGTGTTGGCGGTGTCGTGCATCGACCGCGGCAGGCCGGCGATCTTCATCATCACGCGCAGCGCCGGCGTCGGATCCTGGCAGGCGAGCAGCCCGGCGCGGTCGGCGGTGAACTCGCTCATGCGCCGCCAGTTCAGCAGCGCCATCTGCAGCCCGGCGCCGGCCAGTTCGCCGAGCCCGAGCGTGACGCCGCCGATCAGCGCGCCGATCACCGGCAGGTACTCGGCGATCTGGTAGTACAGCACGTGGCCGCTCTTCAGGTGGCCGAACTCGTGGCCGAGCAGGAACACCAGCTCGTCGTCGCTGAGCAGGTCCACCGCCTCGGCGCTGACCACCACCAGCGGCCGCTCGGTGCCGGCGGTGAGGGCGTTGATGCCGTTGAAGGCGGCCAGGTAGATCTCGGGCAGCTGCGGCAGGTCGAGGTTGGCCGCGGCCTCGCGGGCAGCGGCGTGCAGCGCGGGGAAGGCGTCGGCGGTGACCAACAGGTGGCTGCCGGTGAGTTGCACGCGCAGCAGCCGTTCGAGCCCCCACTCGTTGACCTTGCGAACCAGCGTCTCGAGCCCGCCGGTGTTCTGCAGCGCGTCGAGCGCCTTGCGGTCGAGCGGGTGCTCGTAGGCCTGCGGCGGCAGCCCGGCGAGCTTGCGGCGCTGCATCGCGCGCCCCGCCGGCTACCAGCGGTTGAACTTGCCGGCCGCGACCTGCCAGCCGTCGATCATCCCCCAGACCCAGATCGCGAAGGTGGCGACGCCGGCGGTGAGCCAGAAGCCGAGGATGGCGCCGAAGAACATCACCGCCGCCTTCTTGAAGTCGTTGTTGTAGAGCTGGCCGAGGCCGCAGATGAAAAACGACAGCAGCGCCGCCACCCACGGGGTCTTGCCGGCGGGCGGCGCAGTCTCCACCGCCCCGGGCGACGAGCGCATCGTGGCCTGCAGCGGCGCCGCCGCAGGGGGCTCTGCGCCGAAGGACAGTGCGCTGCCGCACTTGGCACAGAAGCGCGCCGTTTCGGGGTTCTCGGCACCGCACTTCGAGCAGAACATGGCGCTTCGTCCTCGTGGCTGTCGGGGGTGGCGCCACGATGCGGCAGGGCCCCGTCGGTGTCAACCGCATCGAGGCTGCGATCCTCGGGAGGCGCGCCCCGCGACCGATCCGGCGCCGAAGTCAGGCCGGACGCTGGCGCGCCTCGTGCAGCGTGGCCAGCGTGATCTTGCGCACCTCGGCCTTGCTCTGCTCGATGTGGCTCTTCAGCAGCAGCACCGCCTGGTCGGCCTTGCGCTGGATGATGCTGCGCAGGATCTTGGCGTGTTCGCCGTAGGTGGCTTCGACGCGGTCGGCGCGCGTGAAGTCGAGCCGGCGGATGACACGGATGCGCTCGGTGACGTCCCAGTGCACACGCGCGATCTCGTCGTTGCCGGCGGCGCGAACGAGGGTGGCGTGGAACTGCTCGTCGAGCGCGCCGACCTCGCGGCCGTCGGTCAGCCGCTCGGATTGCGGCACCAGCCACACCGCCTTCAGCGCGTCGAGCGCGGGCGTGCTTGCCTCGCTGCGTGCACACAGCCGCGCGACGCTGGCGGTCTCGAGCACGATGCGCAGGTCGTAGAGCTGCTCGAGCTTCGCGAAGTCGATCGGGCGCACGAACCACCCGCTCTTGCTTTCGACGTCGAGCAGCCCTTCGTTGCGAAGCCGGAACAGTGCCTCGCGCACCGGCGTGCGGCTGACGCCGAGGCGGGCACCGATCTCGGCCTCGCTGAAGCGGTCGCCCGGGACGAGGCGGAACTCGTGCATCTGACGCTTGAGTTCGGCGTACACCTGCTCGGCGAGGTTGGCGCGTGGCGGCGTGGCCATATCGGCGGTGCGCGGCAGCGGCGCCAGCGCCTTCATGCCACGGCCTCCGCAAGGGCCCGGGCCGCCGCGGCCGGCGCCGCCGCCGACCCGAAGTGGCAGGCCACGAGATGGCTGCCCCCATTCAGCGCCGGCGCCTCGCGGCGGCAGCGGTGCTGCACCACCGGGCAGCGGCTGGCGAAGCGGCAGACGGCGGGCGGCGGGTCGATCGGGCTCGAGACCTCGCCCTCGAGCCGCAGACGCGGGCCGTGGCCGGGGATCGCCGACACCAGCGCCTGCGTGTACGGGTGCGCGGGGTTCGCGAAGACGGCGGCCGACTCGCCCATCTCGACGATCTTACCGAGGTACATCACCGCGACGCGGTCGGTCAGCAGCCGCACGACGTTGAGATCGTGCGAGACGAAGAGCGTCGCCAGCCCGAGCTCGCGCCGCAGCCGGTCGAGCAGCTGCAGCACCACCGCCTGCACCGAGACGTCGAGCGCGGCGGTCGGCTCGTCGAGGATCAAGAGCCGCGGCCGCGGCGCGAGCGCACGCGCAATGCCGACGCGCGCCTTCTGCCCGCCCGAGAGCTGGTGCGGGAAGCGCGACAGCAGTTCGAGCGGCAGCCCGACCTGGGCGGCCACCTCGTCGACCCGCGCCTGCGCGGCGTCGGCATCCATCCCGGCGAGCAGCCGGCAGGGTTCGGCGATGGTGTCGCGCGCGGTGAAGCGCGGGTTCAGGCTGTCGGTGGGGTCCTGGAACACCATCTGGATTGCGGCACGAGCCGGGGTTCGCGCGAACTCGCGCGCCCTCGTCGCCGCGAGGTCGCTGCCATCGAAGACGATGCGGCCTTCGCTCGGGTCGAGCAGACGCGCCAGCAGCCGCACCAGCGTCGACTTGCCGCAGCCCGATTCGCCCACCAGGCCGAGGCTCTCGCCGGGTGCGATCTGCAGCGAAACGTCGTCCACCGCATGCAGCAGCGCGCCGCGGCGGCCGCCGACCGGAAATCGTTTGCTCAGGCGCTCGACGTCGAGCAGTGGCGGCGTGGCGGCTTCAGGCATTCGTCGTCTCGAGCGGGCTTGGCGCCGGCAATCGGTCGGCGGCGCCTTCGAGCGGGTGCCAGCAGGCCACCGCGTGGTCGGCCGCGGGGTCGAGCGGCGGCAGCGCCTCGCGGCAGCGCGCGCCGGCGCGGTCGCAGCGTTCGAGGAAACGGCAGGCCGGCAGGTCGCCGCGGCGCAGGTCGGGCAGCTGACCGGGCACCGGCGACAGCGCGGCCAGCGAGTCCACCTGGTCGGGCGTCGAGCTGATCAGCCGCGCGGTGTAGGGGTGGCGCGGCGCCGAGAAGATGCGCCGAGAAGGCGCTGCCTCGACCGCATGGCCGGCGTGCATCACGACGATGCGGTCGCAGTGGTCGGCGGCGAGCGCGAGGTCGTGGGTGATGAAGAGCGTGGCCATCTGCCGCTGCCGGGCGAGCGCGGTCACGAGGTCCATCACCGCCGCCTGCGTGGTGACGTCGAGCCCGGTGGTCGGCTCGTCGGCGATCAGCAGGCTCGGCTTGCAGGCGAGCGCGATCGCAATCATCACGCGCTGGCACATGCCGCCTGAGAGTTCGAAGGGGTAGGCGAGCGCGCGGCGCTCGGGGTCGGCGATCGCCACCTCGCGCAGGCACTGAACGGCCTGCTCGGCATAGCCGCGGCCGGCCTCGGGTCCGGTGCCGCCACGGGTGTGCACGGCATGGCGGCGCAGCACGTCCTCGATCTGAAGCCCGACGCGGCGGATCGGGTTCAACGCCGTGCGCGGGCTCTGGAAGACCATCGAGATCTCGCGCCCGCGCAGGTCGGCGAGCGTGGCTTCGTCGGCCTTCAGCAGGTCGATGCCGCCGAACATCGCGCTGCCGCTCTTCACGCGCGCGGCGGCGTCGCTGATGCCGAGCATCGCGTACGACAGCACCGACTTGCCCGAGCCGCTCTCGCCGACGAGGCCGACGATCTCGCCCTTGTGCAGCTGCAGGTTGACACCCTCGAGTGCGTGCACGGTGCCGCTGCGGGTGCGGAACTCGAGCGCGAAGTCGCGCACGTCGAGCAGCGGGGGCTGTCTGGTCATCGCTCCACCGCGGGGTGTTTGCCCGCCCTCATGTCCGCCTCCGCGGGTCGAGGATGTCGCGCAGCGCGTCGCCGAGCAGGTTGAACGAGAACACCGCCAGCATCAGCACCGCACCGGGGAAGAAGCTCACCCACCATTCGCCGGAGACGATGAACTGCGCGCCCTCGGCGACCAGGATGCCCCACTCCGGTGTCGGCGGCCGCACGCCGAGGCCGATGAACGAGAGCCCGGCGGCGTTGAGGATCGCCCAGCCCATGTTCAGGCTGACCTGCACCGCCGCCGCCGGCAGGATGTTCGGGAACAGGTGCACCGCCAGGATGCGCCAGTCGCCGTTGCCGGCCAGCCGGGCTGCCTCGACGAAGCCGGCACCGCGCCGCACGTTGGTCTCGGCCCGTGCGACGCGGATGTAGAAGGGCAGGTTGATGATCGCGGTGGCGAGCACGATGTTGCCCACCGTGTTGCCGAGCGCGGCGACGATGCCCATCGCCAGCACGAAGAGCGGGAAGGCCATGATGGTGTCGGCCAGCCGCGTGACGCCGACGTCCCACCAGCCGCCGAAGAACCCGGCCACGAGCCCGAGCGTGATGCCGATGACGAACGAAACCGCCACCGCCGAGACCGCGATGCCGAGGTCGAGCCGCGTCGCCACCAGCGTGCGCGAGAAGATGTCGCGGCCGAGCGCGTCGGTGCCGAACCAGTGCGCCGCGCTCGGCGGCTGGAGCGCGACGGCGGCGTTGCTGGCCAGCGGGTCGTGCGGCGCGATCCAGGGGCCGACGATGGCGAGCAAGACGAACAAGCCGAACAGCGCCGCGGCAACCATCGTCACCGGGTTCTCCGAGAGCACGTGGCGGATGTGGGCGGCGGTGGAGGTGCTCATCTCGCATTGCCGGGGTTCGGGCCGAGGGTCGGCGCGTCGCGGCAGGCGGTACCCGGCAGCGGCGCCCGATGGGGCGGTCGGCGCTGCGCGCCGACTTCCCTGCGCTGCTCGGTCCAGGGCCGCACCGCATAACTCGCTACGCTCACTGCGTTCGCTGCGCTCGGACAGATGCGGTGAGTCAGTCGACGAAGCGCGCGAGATACGCGCGCCGGCCCTGGCCCTGCGCTGCTCGGCGCCCCATAGGTTGCCGCCGCCGGGTACCGCCTGCCGCGAAGTCCAACGCCCGCCGACCGCTGGCAAGCCACCGACGGCTCGGAGCCGATGCGGGGTGGCCACCCGCCGGCCCGTAGGCGCAGCCGAGCATCGCAGCAGCGGGGCCGGCGCGCGCAGCGCGCTTCGTGATCTGACTCGCGGGCGTCTGTTCGAGCGCAGCGAACGAAGTGAGCGCAGCGAGTTCGACCGCGCGGCCCTGCTGCGAGAAGCGCAGGGCACCCTCGCGCAGCGAGGGCAAGACTCCGGGCCGGCGGGCGGTCGCCCCGCAGCGGCTGCGCGCAGGTCTCCGAACGAAAGGTCGCCGCGGCCGACGTCATTCGAGACTCACCCGCGGATCGATCAGCGTGTACATCACGTCCACCAGCAGGTTCAGCAGCACGAACAGCACGCCCATCGCGAGCACGAAGCCCTGCACCGGCGCGTAGTCGCTGGCGGTCAGCGCGTCGATCGCGTAGCTGCCGACGCCCGGCCAGCCGAAGACCTTCTCGACGATGACGCTCGAGCCGAGCATGAAGCCGAATACCATGCCGAGCGTCGTCACCACCGGCAGCAGCGCGTTGCGCAGCGCGTAGCGCACGCGCACGGTGGTCTTCGACAGGCCGCTGGCGCGCGCGGTGCGGACGAAGTCCGACGACAGCACCTGCAGCATCGACGCGCGTGTCATTCGCGCGATCGGCGCCAGCACGAAGATCGCCATCGTCAGCGTCGGCAGCACGATCTGCTTCGCGCTCGCCCACCACAGCGGCAGGTCGCCGGCGAGCAGCGCGTCGATCAGGTACAGCCCGGTGACGTGCGCCGGCGGCGAGTGGATCGGGTCGAGCCGGCCGAGCGGCGCCGGCGCCCAGCCGAGCAGGAAATAGAAGACGTAGGCGAGCACGAGGCCGGTGAAGAAGGTCGGCAGCGAGACGCCGGCGGTGGTGAGCACGCGGCACAGCTGGTCGATCCACGACCCCGGGCGCGTTGCCGCGGCCACGCCGAGCGGCACCGCAACCGCGCACGAAAGCGTCAGCGCGATCAGCACCAGCTCGAGCGACGCCGGCAGCCGCTGCAGCAGCTCCTGCAGCACCGGCTGGCCGGTGGTCAGGCTCTGGCCGAGATCGCCGCGGAACAGCGCCGCGACATAACGCAGGAACTGCTCGGGCAGCGAAGCGTCGAGCCCGAGCTGCCGGCGCACCTGCTCGATCGCCTCCTGCGTGGCCGCGGCGCCGGCGAAGTAGGCCGCGGGGTCGCCGGGCAGCGCGCGGGTCAGCACGAAGCTGATGACGACCACGCCGACGAGGTTGGGCATCGCCGCGAGCAGCCGCTTGCCAACGACGGTGGGGAGGCCCGGGCTCATCGGCGGCCGCGCACTTCGAGGATTGGCACGGATCCGGCTTTGCCGGTCCGTCGCCAAAGCCCCCCCGGGGGGCAGCGACCGGAGGGAGCGTGGGGGCTCACATCAGGCTCACATGGGCGGCGACGACTTTCCAGCCGTCGGCGAAGCGCACCCAGGTCTGGCTCTGGCGGCCGGTCTTCGTGGCGCCGGTGCGGCGGAACTCGGTCATCGCGATGGCGAAGTCGCGCCCGAAGGTGGTGAGCACCGTGTTGACGAGCGTGCGCTCGAGGTTGATCGCTGGCCGCGCGGCGCGGAAGGCGCGGATGGCGTCGATCCCGACCAGGTTCTCGCCGACGCCGTAGCGCACCGTGAGGCCGCTCGCCCAGAACAGCTCGTCGAGCACGTCGACCTTGTTGGTGACGAGGGCGTCCTCGTAGCGCGCGAACACCGCCGCGAACTCGGCGTGCACGTCGGGCAGGTTGATCTCCATGGAAGGTCAGGGCGCCGCCACCGGCGCCTTGACGACGCCGGCCGCTTCCAGCGCCGCGGCGACGGCGAGCACGCGGTCCTCGCACCACGGCGCGGCGACGATCTGCACGCCGACCGGCAGGTTCGGATGGGCGCCCCACACCGGCACCGTGCACACCGGCAGCCCGATGCACGACACCGGCTGCGTCAACAGCCCCATGCTGGCGCGCGCCGGCAGCCGCTGGCCGGCGATCTGCAGCCACTCGGTGCCGATCGGCGGTGCGGCGCAGGGCGTGGCGGGGGCGAGCACGGCATCGACGTCGGCAAAAGACTCGGCCACCCGCTGCGCGAACCAGCGACGCACACGCTGCGCCTGCACCACCCAGGTGGCGGGCAGCAACGCGCCGGCGAGGAACCGCTCGCGCGACAGTGGCTCGAAGTCCATCACCCGTGTCTTCAGGTCGGCCAGGTGCAGGTTGGCGCCTTCGGCGTTGGTGATCAGGAACGCCGCGGCGCGGGCACGCGCGACCTCGGGCCACTCGATCGTGCGCGTGGCGCCGAGCGCCGCGGCGACGGTGTCCACCGCGGCCAGCGCCTCGGGCATCGCCATCTCGCGAAACCAGCCACCGAGCACGCCGATACGAAGGCCCGCGATCGACCCCAGGTGCGGCAGCGCCGGCTCCACCGGCCGCGGCACGCAGGCCGGATCGGTGTGGTCGGCGCCCTGCATCGCGTCGTAGGCGAGCGCGAGGTCGCGCACGCTGCGTGCAAAAGGGCCCAGGTGGTCGAGGCTGGCGGCGAACAGGTGGCTGCCGCTGCGTGGCAGCCGCCCGAAGGTGGGCTTGAGGCCGAACACGCCGCACAACGACGCCGGCACGCGGATCGATCCGTTGGTGTCGGAGCCGAGCGTCAGCGGCACCTGCCCGGCGGCCACCGCGGCCGCCGAACCGCCCGACGAACCGCCGGCCACACGCGAGACGTCGTGCGGGTTGTGCGTCGGGCCGTAGTGCGTGTTCTCGGTCGTGAAGCCGTAGGCGTACTCGTCCATGTTGAGCGCACCGACAAGCACCGCGCCGGCGGCCTCGAGCCGTTGCAAGAGCGCCGCGTCGCGCGCCGCGGGCGGGCGGCCGCGTTCGATCTTCGAACCGGCGAGGGTGACCAAGCCCTCGATGTCGAAGAGGTTCTTCACCGCGAACGGCACGCCGAGCAACGGCAGCGCCGCGGTGGCGCCGTCGGCGAGCGCGGCGTCGAGCGCGCTGGCCTTGGAGCGTGCGCGGTCGAGCGTGCGGGCGGTGAAGGCATTGACGCGGGAGTCGGTGGCGTCGATCCGCTCGGCTGCGGCGTTGACCACCGCGAGCGCGCTCGTCTCGCGGCGCCGCACCGCGGCGGCAAGCATGTGCGCCGGGCCCTGCAACAGCGCGACGGGGTCGCTGGTCATCGCGTCGGCGGCTCCACCGGCACGAACACTGCCGCCGGCTCGTCGGCGGGGTCGAGCGGCAGGCCCATCACCAGCTCGGCCATCGCGGCGGCGATGCCGAAGAAGCGCACGACGCCGGGGCGCAGTTCGTCGGCGATCGGCAGCGCGAGCAGCGCTGCGGTGGCGTCGACATGACGCGCGATCGTTTCCGGTGTCATCGCCATCACGCCGCCGCGGCGCCGCCCTTCGAGAGCTGGCGGTAGTCGGGCTGCAGGTGGAACCAGTACATGTAGCCCTGCACGTCCTTCTGCATCGCGACGTCCATCGTCGGCTGGAACAGCGGGATGCGCGGCACCTCGTCCCAGGCGTGCTGGATCATGTCCTTGACGAAGCCGTCGTACAGCGGCTTGCTCTCGGCAAAGCGCGCGTTGTCGATCATCTTGTCGAGCTTCGGGCTGCGGTAGCTCATCGTGTTGAAGACCGCGTTCTGGCCGTGGTAGCACCAGAAGAAGAAGTACTCGGGGAAGTTCAGCCAGCCGCCGAAGCGGTTCAGCAGCATCGGCATGTCCTTCTTCAGCAACGCGGCGCGCCAGGTCGCGCCCGGCACCTTGTTGATGGTGGCCTTGATGCCGATCTGCGCCAGCGATTCCTGGATCAGCACCACCATCGGCTCGCCGATCGTTGCGCCGCCGAGGTCGAACGACAGCGTGGTCTCGAAGCCGCTTCCGAAGCCGGCCTCGGCCATCAGCGCCTTGGCCTTCGCGAGGTCGGTCTTGTAGCCGGTGGGCTGCGGCCAGGCGGTGGTCTTGATCTTGCCGTCGCCGCCGTAGAGCTTGATGCCGCGGCCGTAGAGCGCATGGTCGTACATGCGGTCGTAGGGCAGCGCGTAGGCCACCGCCTGGCGCAGCCTGGCGTTGTCGAACGGCGGCTTGGCGACGTTGAGCCCGAGGTAGACCATCGCGTTCTCGATCGGCATGCTGGTCACCTTGACGTTGCCGCCCTCCTTGCTGAGCTCGGCGAAGTCCTTCGGCGGCAGGTCGTAGGTGATGTCGATGTCGCCCTTGAGCAGCAGCGCGCGGCGGTTGCCGGCGTTGGGCACCTCGCGCTGGATGACGCGGCGCAGTTTCGGCAGCGGGCCGCTCTTCCAGTCGTCGTAGCGCAGGTAGACGATCTCCTGCCCCGGGCGGAAGGCCTCCACCTTGTAGGCGCCGCCGCCGGCGGTGTTGTTGCGTGTCCAGGCCAGGCCCCAGGGGTCCTGCGGCGTCCCGTGCTTCTTCACCAGCTCGCTGTTGAAGACGCAGGGCACGACGACCGCGAGGTCGTTCATCGTCAGCTTGTCGCGGCGGATGAACTTGACCGTGAAGGTGTGGTCGTCGACGACGACGAACTGCTCGGGCTTCTCGAGCGAGCCGGCCGCCATCTGGAAGGTCGGGAAGCCGCCCACCGTCACCGCGCGGTCGAAGCTCCACTTGACGTCCTTGGCCGTCACCGGCGTGCCGTCGTGGAACTTTGCGTTCTTCCTCAGCTTGAAGGTCACCGACTCGCCGTCGGGCGCCACCTTCCAGCTCTCGGCCAGCTCGGGCTCGAGCTTGTTCAGGTCGTACATCACGCGGCCGTCGGGCAGCGTCTTCTTCCCGTAGGTCATCAGCCGGTCGTAGACCAGCCACGACACCCCGTACGAAGGCCGGTTGGCGCCCACGGTGTGGATGTCGAGCGAGTTGGGGCCGAACTCGTTGGCCACCACGAGCACGTCCTTCGGACGCGCCTGCGCGGCGGCGGTGCCCGGCAGCGTGGCGGTGGCGGCAGCGGCGGCGCTGGCGGAGAGGAAGTCGCGGCGGTCGATCATCGTCGGGCTCCGGGTGAGGGGCGGTTGTCGGTCAGGTGAGCGAGGCAAGGTAGGCGCGCCAGCCGCCGAAGGCGCTGATGTCGCGCGCGCCCGCGGTGGCATGGGCTTCGCAGAGAAAGCCGTGGACATGGCGGCCGTCGGCCAGCTGCACGCTGCCCAGGCCGAGCGGCGACGGCACGAGGGCGAGCAAGCTGCCCACCGCGTGCTGCGGAAGCGCCCACACCTCGAGCGCGATGGTGTGGCCGCCCTCGCCGCATCGCACGAGGCCGGGTTTCGGGGGTGTGGTGCCCGGCAGCGCAAACAAGCGGTAGGCGGGTGCGGTGGTCGTGGTCTCGAGCAGCACCGCGCCGCGTTCACGCAGCTGGCCGTTGAGCGGCAGCCCCGAGAGGTGGGCGCCGACCACCGCCAGCGGAAGCACCGCCTCGCTTGCCGGTTCTCGCGGCGGCGGCGCGGCGGCGTCCGCAGGCGTCGGCGCCAGCCCTGGCCAGCCGAGCATCGCATGCGCGAGGGCGGCGTCGTGGCCGCCCGGGCCGATGAAAGTGACGCCGAACGGCAGGCCCGTCGCAGTGCGGCCGGCGGGAAGCGCGAGCGCGCACCAACCGAGCAGGTTGACGAAGTTGGTGTAGGTGCCGAGCCGCGAGTTCACCGCCACCGGCGCCGCCGCCACGTCGGCGAAGGTGGGGTGCGTCGGCGCGGTGGGAACCATCAGCATGTCGACGCGCTGCCACAGCGCGGCGAGCGTTGCCTTCGCCGCCTGCAGCTTGTACAGGCCTTCGAAGGCGGCGGTGGCCGAGATGTCGGCGGCGCGGTTGATCACGCCGCGCACCACGGGGTCGATGGCTTCGGGCTGGCGCGCGAGCAGTTCGCGCACGACGCTGTGGCGTTCGGCGACCCAGGGGCCGTCGTAGAGCAGCGCCGCTACGTCGAAGAGCGGCGCGAAGTCGACTTCGGCGACCTCGTGCCCCAGGTCTCGCAGCCGCTGCACCGCGGTGGCCCAGGCGGTGTCGTAGCCGAGGGCGGAATCGACGTCGGGCCCGCCCGGCACGCCGACGCGCAGCCGCTGCGGCCAGCGCCCGGGGCCGGGCGCGAAGTGGCTGAAGGGGTCGCGCGCGTCGGGCCCTTCGGCAACCGCCAGCACATGGGCCGCGTCGGCGACGGTGTGCGCGAACACCGAGACGCAGTCGATGCTGCGGCAGGCGGGCACGACCCCGGTGGTGCCGATTCGCCCCGGGGTCGGCTTGCAGCCGACCAGCCCGTTGAACAGCGCCGGCACGCGGCCCGAGCCGGCGGTGTCGGTGCCGAGCGAGAAGGCCGCCAGACCGAGCGCGACCGCGACCGCGCTGCCCGAGCTGGAGCCGCCGCTGATGCGGCCCGGGTCGTAGGCGCTGGCCAGCCGCGGGTAGGGGTTGCGCGTGCCGACGAGCCCGGTGGCGAACTGGTCGAGGTTGGTCTTGCCGACCCACAACGCCCCAGCATCGAGCAGCTTCTGCACCACGGTGGCGCTCTCGGTGGCGACGCGGGTGAAGGCCGGGCAGGCGGCGCTGGTCGGCTGGCCTGCGATGTCGATGTTGTCCTTCACCGCGAACGGCACGCCCAGCAGCGGGTAGCGCGCCGAGAGGTCTCCCGGCGACCCGGCAGCCAGCCGCTCGCGCAGTTGCTGCAGCTGCGCCTGCCAGTCGGCCGCGGGGCAGAGGTGCAGCCACAACCCGGGCGGCGACGAGCCCTCGCTGCGCTCGCGCAGCGCCTGCAGCCGCGGCAGCAACCAGGCGCTGCCCTGCGCCGCGAGCGCGCGCCACTGCGCCACCGTGACGGGCAGCGAGCGCTCGGGCAGCGCAGGTGAGAGGGGCGTGACCGACATTGGTGCACCAGCTTGTATACCAGCTGGTACTAGCAGAGACCATGCCAGCGCCCGGGTCCCGGCGCGGGGGTCAGGGCTCCGTCGTCACCGCGGAGCGGGGTCGCGGTCGGCGCGGCGCGTTCAGCGGGGTGGGCGCTCGACCAGCGGTCCCGAAAGGCTGCCCAGGAACGCGGCGAGGTCGCTCGCCTCCGCTGCCGACAGGCGGATCGGCTTGCGCTCGGCGTGGCCCTTGCCGGCATGTGCCAGTTCGGAGTGGCCGACCGCCGCCGGCGGGGAACGCACGTAGTGCAGGATGACCTCCTCCAGGCTCGAGAACTGGCCCGCGTGCATGTAAGGTGCACGCAGCGCCACGTTGCGCAGGCTCGGCGTCTTGAACGCGCCTTCCAGCCCCGGGTCGTCGCCGGCCATGAAACGAAGCTCCTCGCAGCCTCCCGGTGGTGCGTCGCTGTAGCGGCCGAGGCAGTTGAACTCGTCGGCCTGCACCTTCGCGGTGGCGACACTGCGGCCCCGGTCCGCTTGCCGCGGGTCGCGCGCGGGAACGCCGGTGTTGTGGAAGTGCTGGTCGGTGAGCAGCGGGCCGTTGTGGCAGGTCGAACACTGCGCCTTGCCGATGAAGAGCCGCAGGCCGCGCACCTCTTGCGGCGCCAGCGCCAGCAAGCCGGCAGAGTCGCCCGTCCGCACCGCCTGGACGTAGCGGTCGAAGCGGGACTCGCCGTAGGACAGGGTCCGCTCGTAGGCCGCGATCGCCTTGCCGAGGTTGGCAAAGGCGCGGTTGACCGCGTCGCGCTGTCCGTCCGTCATCCGCGCCCAGGCTTGCCGCTGCTCGGAACTGCCGAGCGGGCTGGCGTCTGCGGGCAGGCCCTGCAAGTCCGGCAGCGGCCCGAAGAGCGACTCGTACTCCGCCCGGTAGTGCAAGCGCAGCACACCGACCAGACGCATCCGGTTGGCGCCGTGCTCGGCGCCGTCTTCGAGAGGCCCGAGCGCCTGCGACCACAGGCTGTCCTTGCGGCCGTCCCAGAACAGCCAGGGGCTGTGCGCGGTCGCGGCGACCGGCATCGTCCTGCGTGTCCCGGTCCCGACCCCTTTGCCGACCGGAAGGCCGTCCTGGAACTGCCGCTCGGGCGCATGGCAGCTGGCGCAAGAGACGGCGCCGTTGCCGGACAGGCGCATGTCGGCGAAAAGCCGCCTGCCGAGGGCGGCCGCCTCTCTCTTGTCGGCCACCGCGTTCGAGGGGTCGCCGGGCAGCGCGGGCAGACTGGCGATGTGCAGCGAGGCCAGCACGGCCCGTTCGTCCCGCGACCAGGTGTCGGCGCGATGCGGGTCCCGCGGGCCGGTGCCGAGATCGAAGCCGGTGAGAAACGGACCGAGGGTCAGCAGCGCGAGCATTGCGATGCCCTTGCCGGCCCGCCGGGCCGGCGTGGTGTCGCTGGGCACGGCATGCGGGTGGGAGGTGGGGCGTCCGGACATGGCGGTCTCCGACGGGGCTGCGGCCTCAACGCTTGATGCCGGCGGCGTCGACGACGACGTTGAAGACGACGCTGTCGCGCTTCCCGTCGGCCTCGACGTCGAGCCGGAAGTCCCACCAGCCGGTCATGCTGAACTTCATGCCCTCGATGAGATAGGTTCCCGGTGCGATCTCCCGCGTGACGCGGGGCTTCGTCGGCAGACCATGGCCATGCTGCGGCATGCCGCCGGCGACGGCGATGCGGGCCTGGCTGACAGGGGCTCCCTCCGCGGTCGCCAGCCTGAGCTTCCAGGCATGCATCTGGTTGATGGCCGGGCCCTGGGCCGGCGGCTCGATCTCGACCACGAATCGCCGCTCGGCGGTGGCATGCTTGAGGCTCAGGTCGAGGTCGGTCGGCGGCGTGCCGCAGGCGGCCAGGGCGGCGGCGAGCAAGGGTGCGGCGAGGGCGGTGGCAAGGGCGTTGCGGGTCATGTCGGTTTCTCCTGTGGACGGTGTGGGGAGCGAGGGGCTTCTTCGAAGCCGCTCAAGCGGCGGCGCGGCCGCGCGCGGCGTCGAGCTGCTGCTGCAGGTCTTCGGGGACGGGCATCGGTGCGAGCCGGTCGGCATCTGCGCCACCGGTGTTGCCGAGCGGAACCCAGCCGGGTGCGGTCGTCAGGGCCGCCGCCAGGGTCCGCCAGAGCTGGCCGAAGGCTTCGGCGTGGTCGTGCTGACGAACGGCCCAGCGCAACATCGCCCAGTGCACCCGGACATGCTCGCGCGTGACCGCCCGGCCGAGGACATGCGCCCGTTCGAGCCGGTGGAAGGCGGTGGTGAACTCACCGCGCGACTCGTGCCACGCGGCGGCTTCGAACTCGGCTCGAACGTCTTGGCGGACGGGGTGGGCGAAACGCGACAAGGTGTGACTCCGGGGTGCTCTGGTGTGCGGCCGGATTCTTCGCGTCGCTGGCCGCGCGGGCTTGAACGAAACGGCTGTTCCGAGGGGATCGGGCGATGAGCGGCATGCATCGGGAACCGCACGCAATACCGGGGCACGCCGCGGCAGCGGCACCGCGCAACACCAACTCGTCGAGCGGCCGCATCTACTTCTGGCCGGGGGCCAGCCTCTGGATCGGGGAGGGGCAGGGACGAACGCTCTGGCACGAGCACCACGCGCACCAACTCACGCTGGCGCTCGAAGGCGACTTCCGCTTTCGTACCCAGGCCGACGGACGGTGGGAGGTCTTCGCCGCGGCCATCGTGCCGGGCCATTGCGCTCATCAGTTCGACCTGGACAGCGGCCGGCTGGCCCATGTCTTCATCGAACCGGAGAGCAAGGCGGGGCGGGCGCTGACGCAGCGCTTCGGCAGCGCCGACGTGTCTGCGCTTCCTGCCGACGACGCGGCCGCAGCGGCCGCGCTGCTGCGTTCGGCGCTCGACGCACGGCGCGATGCCGGCGGCATGATCGCAACCGCCAATGAAGCGCTGGCCGTGTTGTCCGGGGCCGGTTCCGAACCGGCGGCAGAACTCGACGCCCGCCTCGCACGCTCGCTCGAGTACATCAAGGCCCATATCCGGCGACCGATCTCGCTGTCGCAAGCGGCAGCGGCTGCCACCCTTTCGGAGAGCCGATTCCGCCATCTCTTCGTCGCCGAGACCGGGTGTTCGTTCCGCGCCTACGTGCTGTGGCTGCGAATCAACGTCGCGATCGAAGCGGTGATGGCAGGCGCCACCTGGACCGAGGCGGCGCACGAGGCGGGCTTTGCCGACTCGGCCCATCTGACGCGCACCCACAAGCGGATGTTCGGCATCGAGCCGAGCTCGTTGCGCCCGCAGTAGCGACCGCCGATCGCGCCCGTCGCGTCATCGGGCCATGCCGCGCGGCCGGGCCGCCGACCCGATCCAGCCCCGGACCACCCTGCCCGGCCCCGCCGACAGCCACGGCGGGGCCAGCCTGCGCCCCGCTGGACGGCCTGGCCGACGCTAACCCGTGAAGAGATCGGACTCCTGCCACCCCAACGCGGCGATGTCGTCGCCGCGCAGGTGGGCTTCGCTGCTCATCAGGAACTCGTCGAGCTGTGGCGGCTTGACCGCGGTGCCGGACAGCATCGCGTGGGCCTGGCCGCGGTGGTGCACCTGGTGGTTGAGCAGGTGCGCGACGACGTTGGCCAGCGGCTCGCGCTGCACATGGTCGGCGCGCGGCATCTCGACGATGCGATCGAGCGCCTGTTCGTCGGTGGCTTCGACGAGCGCGATGAAACGCTGGTCGCTCGCCGCCTGGTCGGCGGCGAGCGCGGCCAGCGTCGGCCGCGAGGTGAACGAGAGCGCACGCACGCGGGCGTCGGCGCGGCCTTCGATGCAGTCCAGGTAGTAGTGGTCGACGAGCAGGATGTGGTTCAGCGTCGCCGACAGGCTGGGGAAGAAGCCTGTTCGCGGGGCGTCGAAGTCGGCCTCGGAGAGCACGGCCATCGCCGCGTGCAGCCGGTGGTTGGCGAGGCGGTTGGCGCGCGCCTGGGTGCGCAGGAAGGCGGTCAGCGTCATCGTCTCTCCGTCGGGGCGCCGGCCTCGTGCCAGGCCTCGTAGCCGCCGCCGAGGTGGCACACGTGGTCGATGCCCATCTCCTGCAGCGAACGCGCGGCGAGCGCCGAGCGCCAGCCGATGGCGCAGAACAGCACGTACCGCACACCGGGCCGCGTCAGCGCCGGCTTCGCCCAGGGGCCGCCGGCGTCGAACCAGAACTCGACCAGCCCGCGCGGGGCATGGAACGCGCCGGGGATCGTGCCGCGCTCGCGCAGCTCCGCGCCTTCGCGCAGGTCGACGAACTGCACGTCGACGCGCCCGTGCAGCGAGCGCGCCTCGTCGACGCCGATCGTCGTCACGACCGCGAGCGCGCCGTCGACGAGCGCCTGGGCGCTTCGCATCGCGGGGGCCTGGTCAGAAGGGCCCGCTGGCGAGCCAGCGTTCGATCTGCTCGCGGCGGTCGTTGCCCCAGAAAGGCTCGCCGTCGACCTCGAAGAACGGCGCGCCGAAGACGCCGGCGGCGATCGCCTCTTCGTTGGCGCGTTTCAGCCGGTCCTTCCACGCCGGGTCGTTCCAAACCGCTTCGGCCTCGGCGGGGTCGAGGCCATGCTCGGAGGCCACCGACTTCAGCGTCGCCGCGTCGTTGAGCGGCGCACCACGCTGGAATACCGCACGCAGCCCGGCCTTGCTCCACGCGGCGGCGGCCTCGCGGCCGCGGGTGTCGTTCAGCCACCAGAAGATGCGGGCGGCGTTCTGGGTCGGGATCGGGAACGGCTCGGGCAGCCGGTAGGGCAGGCCGTGGAAACGCGCCGAGCGGGCGAAGTCGCGCATCGAGTATTCGCGCTTGATCGGGTGCGACACCGGTGACTTCAGCTCCGCCGCCTGGAAGGTGACGCCGAGCAGGATCGCGTGGCGCTGCACGCCGCGGCCGTGGCGCGATGCGAGTTCGTCGACCCACTCGGAGGCAATGTACGAGTAGGGCGACGAGAAGTCGAAATAGAAACGCAGCGGGTTCTTCGTGTCCATCGCGCGACGATACGCGGCGCGGCGCGCCGATGTCCACCAACCTAAACTGTCGTGCATGCGAGTCGTCGATCTCGGCCGTCGGCCCTACGAAGGCATCGAGGCGGCGATGCGCGACTTCACGGCCGCACGCGGTGCCGACAGCGAAGACCTGCTGTGGCTGGTCGAGCACGAACCGGTCTACACCCAGGGCATCGCCGGCCGTGCCGAGCACCTGCTGGACCCGCGCGAGATCCCGGTGGTGGCCACGCAGCGCGGCGGCCAGGTCACCTACCACGGACCGGGTCAGGTGGTGGCCTACCCGCTGGTCGACCTCGGCCGGCTGCGTCTGCACGTGCGCGAGTACGTGCACCGGCTCGAGGAGGCGGTGCTGCGTACGCTGGCGGGCCTCGGGGTCACCGGGCACCGCGTGCGCGGCGCGCCGGGCATCTACGTGCGTTTGGCCGACCCCTTCGGGCATGCCTCGCTTGCGGCGCCGGCATCGGCCGCAGAGCGCTTCGCGGGCCTCGGCAAGATCACTGCGCTCGGCATCAAGGTCAGCCGGCACCGCGCCTACCACGGGCTCGCGCTCAATGTCGCGATGGACCTCGCGCCGTTCACCCGCATCGATCCCTGCGGATACGCCGGCTTGCGCACGGTGGACCTGCATTCGCTCGGCGTCGACATCGGCCGCGAGGAGGCCGCGTCGCGGTTGGCCGCCGAGTTGCAGCGGCTGCTGGCGCGCTGAGCGCCCCCAGGGCCGGGCTGCGCCCGACCCGCCCCCCGCGGGGGTTCGAGGTGACCGGCCAAGCCGGATCACCTCGAGAGCGCCCCCAGGGCCGGGCTGCGCCCAACCCGCCCCTGCGGGGGTTCAAGGTGACCGGCCAAGCCGGATCACCTCGAGAGCGCCCCCAGGGCCGGGCTGCGCCCGACCCACCCCCCGCGGGGGGTTCAAGGTGACCGGCCAAGCCGGATCACCTTGAGAGGACGGGTCCCGGGCGGCGCCGGCGGCGTCGGATCCAGGCTGGCTCGGTGCGGCCGCGCCGCCTTCAACGCGGCCGCCGGCGGGCTGCGGCGATCAGAGCCGCGCCGGCTCGGCGGTCTCCGAGGCCGGCGGCCGAGCCAGCTTGTCGAGGCTGACCGGTGCCGAGGCTTCACCACCCTCGGTGACCCCGCGGACGAAATCGGTGAAGCCTTCGGCCGTCTTCGTCGCGCTCTCGGGCACTTCGAGCGGCACCGCCGGATCCGAAGGCCCGCCGCCGCAGCCGGCGAGCACCGCCGCCAGCAGCGCAGCGTGGCGGGAACGCATGAGCGGGTTCATCGTCAGCGGCTGCCCGGCATCGGCGTGTTCAGGTACGGGAAGCCGGGCAGCAGTGGCACCACCGCCTGGTCCACGGCATCGTGCAGCTTGAAGGCGGTGGCACCGAGCGGCACCGCCGACGGGTTGCACGCGGCGCCGAAGCCGAGCGCGTCGTTGTTGCCGTTGGCCATGCACAGCCCGCCCATCACCGCCACCAGCGAGATGTCGACAACGTCGTCCTTCGGCCTGCGGCCATTCGGGAAGCCGGCGTTGTCGCTGCCGCCGGCGAGGATGTTGCCGACGATGCCGAGCCGGTTCTGCTGCGCGAAAGGCACCGGAGGGATCGCGGTGTTCAGCCGCAGCATCTCCGACGGGCGCACGTTCCTCGGCTGGTTGACGCCCTTGATGCCGGTGAGGAAGGCGGTGACGAGGTCGGTGCGCGGGAAGTTCTTCGGCGCCGTTCCCGGCAGGTTCAGCGCGATCTCGAGCAGCGCCGGCAGCGTCGGGTTCGTCACGTAGTCGATGAACTGGCCGTCGCTGCCCGGCTTGCTGGCGTTGAAGCGGTCCTTGTCCTTGAGGCCGATGACCACCTCGTTGACGAGCGGCATGCCCAGCCGCGACACCTGCACCCAGGCGCCGCCGGCGCGTTCGCTGGTCTGGTGGCCGCTCGGCGGGCGGGCATCGAGCACGCGCGCCTGGCGCAGGCTGGCGGTCGTCCAGCCACCGATCACGTCGTCGCCGGCGGTCAGGCACGAGCGATGAATCTCGACTGCCAACGAGGTCACGTTCTTGTTGCCGATGGTGTTCGGCGCGGCGCCGATCAGCGCCGGGTCGGTGATCACCGCCACCGGCGCGTTGACGAGGTCGAAGATGGTGCCGAGGTTGACCGCGAAGGCGTCCTGCCGCTGCCCGACGAACAGCCGCGCCGGCACCGCGCAACCCGGGACGTTGACGCTGTAGACATGCTTGGCGGCATACGCGGCGTAGTCGGGGATCGTCTTCGTGCCGATGTAGTCGACCGGCTTGTCGAAGGTGGTGCTGCCGTTGGCCGCGCTGCTCACCGCCTGCGTGATCGGGAATCGCTCGTTGCGAACCAGCGAGACGGTGAAGGTCTCGTTGAGCTGCAGCGCGGCGTCATGCGGGTTCGACACCGGGCCCGCCTGGATCAGCGGGATGCCGACGCTCTTGCCGCCGATGTTCAGGCTGACCCCCGCGCCGTTGCCGGCGAGCCGGTTCGAGAAGCGGAACTGGAACGTCAGGTCGGGCTCGGCGTCGCCGTCGTTGTCGATGTGGATCTCGTACAGCGCGTTGGGGTCGAGCGAGAAGTAGTTGGGCCCGCCGTAGGCGTCTTGCAGCGGCAGGTAGTTGGCGATGATCGTCACGAAGTCGCTGCGCCCGCTCTCGTAGCTGCGGAACATGTAGAAGTCGGTGCCGTCGACCTTCGGGGCGGTGGTGATGAAGGGGGCCTCGCGGTGGCTGGAGGCGCCGGCCAGCCCGCAGGCGGCCAGCAGCGCGGCGCCAAGCAGCGGCGCCGCCCGTTTGAAGCGGATCGTCATCGTGGTTCTCCTGGGGTTGGACCCGGCGGGGGCCGGTGCTGCCCTGATACGCCGCTGCGCCGTCGCCGGATGCAGCGCGTCGCTCCGGGGCGCGCCGGCCCCGGACCGCGGAGACCGATGCCGCTGCGGCGTGTCAGCCGAACCAGGGCGCCGGGTCCAGCACCTGGATGCTGCCGGCGAACGCCGCGCCGTCGACGCCGACCAGCGCGGCCGTGTTCGGTGCCTGCACCGCGGCCCAGGCCAGCAGTTCAGCCTGGCTGTCCCACAGCCCGCCGGGACGGACCTGCGGCGCGTATTCGGCGACCACCGCCGCCGGAGCGGGCTGCCCGACGAGTCGCGCGTACAGGTTGGCCAGCAGGTCGGCGTTGGAGATGCCCGGCGCCTGGGCAGCGAGCATCGCGCCGGCCAGCGCTTCCATGTCGACGCTGCCGTCGGCGACATGCGTCCACTGGCTCAGCTCGGCGCGCGTCGCCGTTCGCCCGAAGACCATCCGGACCAGCGCCGCCGCCTGCCAGGTCTTGTCGCCGACATTGGTGTCGAAGGCCAGCAGCCCGTCGTCGAGCTTGAGTCGCTCGACGCCGGTGAGGGCCACCGTGCCGAGCGAGGTGCCCAGCCGCGACAGCACGCCGGGCGCCAGCACCGTCTGCGACAGATGCGCGAGCAGATCGGGGCTGGCCACCGGCAGCTCGAGCGTGTCGACGCCGCTGCCGCCGTCGACGGTGTCGTCGCCGCCGCCGCTGCGGATGAGGTCATTGGCGGCGCCGGCACTGATGCGGTCGGCCAGCGGCGTGCCGATCAGCGTCTCGGCAGCGGCGCTGCCGTTGATTTGCAGCCCGCGGGTCGCGAAGGCACGGGTCTGGATGCCTTCGGCGCTGCCGTCACCGCCGTTGTAGCCGTCGGACGAGGCCACCCAGCTGACCGCAAAACGCCCGTCGTCGAGGGCCACCAGTGTCGCCTGGTTCTGGAAGCCGCCGCTCCCGTGCACGACCACGGTGTCGCCGAGGGCGAGGCCGTCGGCGCCGTAGGCGCGCACATGCACGTCGATCCACGAGCGCCCGGTCCACGCGACGACGAAGCCACCGCCGTCGAGTGCCACCACCTGATTGAGCTGCAGCGAGGAGTCATCGGGCTCGACCAGCAGCTCGGTGCCGACCTTGCGGCCCTCCGCGTCGAAGACCTGCGCACGCAGCTGCCGTGTCCAGGTGCCTTGGGCGGCGTTGACGGACTTGACGCTCTCCCAGGCAGCGACGAAGCCGCCGTCGTCGAGCCCCGCGAGCCGCAGGTTGCCCTGGTCGGCTTCGGTGGTGCTGGCCAGGCGGATCGGCGTGCCCGCAGCACCGTTGGCGCCGATCACGCGTGCCATCACGCCACTGCCGTTGCCGTCGCCGGTGGCGGCGTCGCGGTGGGTCCACCCGACGACCACGCCGCCGCCGTCGAGCGCCGCCGCGGTCCACTGCGAACCGGCGCCCTGGCCGCCGATCGGGATGGTGACCTGCGAGCCGACGACGCCGCCGGCGGCATCGACCAGCTGCACGACGATCGAGGCCGGGTCCATGTAGTACGCGGCCAGCCACATCTTCGCGTAGCCGCCCCCGACCCTTGCCACGGCCTGCGGGCCGAAGCACCAGTCGCCGGTCCACGCCTGCTCGCTGGCGGCAGGCTGGCCGCTGGCGGCGACCAGCCGCGCCTTGATGCCGGGGCCGCCGCCGCAGCTGAAGCTGTTGCACGACAGCGACCAGTCCTCCCAGCCGACGATGAACTGGCCGTCGGCGAGAGCGGCCACCGACGCCGCGACCTGGTTGTTCGCCGTCGTCTGGTTGACGAGGAACTCAGCCGCGGCCGGCTGGCCCGAGGCGCTGAACACGCGGGCCCTCACGGACTGGCTGTCGCGATCGCCGTCGGCCTGGCTGCCCGGGTGTTCGGCGCCGCCGAAGAAGCCCCAGCCGTCGGTCCACGCCACCGCGATGTGCCCGTCGGCCGAGACGGCGACGTCGGGCGACACCTGCCAGCCGCGGGTGCCGGTGGTGTTGACCGCGATCTCGGTGCCGCGCGCGCTGCCGTCGGCACTGAACAGCCGCATCCGGATGTCCGACGCCTCGTTGATGGCGCTCGGCAACTGGCCCTGGCCCTGCGAGTCGTAGTTGACCCAGACGACGACATAGCCGCCGTCCGGTAGCGCGGCCATTTGTTGTGAACCCTGGGTGCCGTAGATGAGCTGGTTGACGGACTTGACGGCGCCATAGGCCGCAGCGGACGACGACATTCGGGTTCCTCGATCGCGCGGGCAACATCACCCGCCATGTGTGCAGGTGTAACGGAGGTGCGTGCACTGGGGCTTGTCTCCGGTCAACCCGGCAGCGACGGCCCGCCCGCACCCCAGGGCCGCGCGGGTCACCGCCTAGCGCAAGCCTGCGGACAGCCGGGCTCGATACACTGGCCGCGATGAGCCTCGCACCGCCGCCGGACCACGACGCCACCGCCAAGCAGAAGGGCGAGGCCAAGACCTCGCGCATTCCGATCAAGCCGGTGCCGACCGCGGAGCGGCTGCCGAAGCCGGAGTGGATCCGCGTTCGCGCCGGCAGCGTCAACACACGCTACTACGAGATCAAGCAGATCCTCCGCGAGCACAGGCTGCACACGGTGTGCGAGGAAGCCTCGTGCCCGAACATCGGCGAGTGTTTCGGCCATGGCACCGCGACCTTCATGATCATGGGCGACAAGTGCACGCGGCGCTGCCCGTTCTGCGACGTCGGCCATGGCCGGCCCGACCCGCTGGACGCCGACGAGCCGGAGAACCTGGCGCGCACGATCGCGGCGCTGAAGCTCGCGTACGTGGTGATCACCAGCGTCGACCGCGACGACCTGAAGGACGGCGGCGCGGCGCACTTCGTCGCGTGCATCCGCCGCGTGCGCGAGCTCTCGCCGTCGACCCGAATCGAGATCCTGACGCCCGACTTCCGCGGCCGCGCCGAGCGTGCGCTCGACATCCTGTGTGCGGCGCCGCCCGACGTGATGAACCACAACCTCGAGACGGTGCCTCGGCTCTACAAGGAGGCGCGTCCCGGGTCCGACTACACCTTCAGCCTGCAGCTGCTGCAGCGCTTCGCCGGGCGCGTGCCTGGCGTGCCGACGAAGAGCGGGCTGATGGTCGGCCTCGGCGAGACCGACGACGAGATCCTGCAGGTGATGCGCGACCTGCGAGCCCATGGCGTGCAGATGCTCACCATCGGCCAGTACCTGGCGCCGAGCGGCCACCACCTGCCGGTGCGCCGCTACGTGCATCCGGACACCTTCCGCCGCTTCGAGGCCGAGGCCGCTGCGATGGGCTTCACGCATGCCGCGGTGGGCGCGATGGTGCGGTCGAGCTACCACGCAGACGCCCAGGCCCAGGCGGCGGGAGTCGTGCCGTAGTGGGCACAAACCCCGTCACCGCAAGTACATTCGGCTCCATATACTGGCCCGGACCGACCGTCACCGCGCGGCGACGGCCGGCCACAGGAGCGATTCCGGGGCCCCTCTCGAAGAAGGGCCCCGCTTTTTGTCCGCGATCGCCTTCCCGTCCATGAGCACCCGGTCCGGCCCCGAGCCGGCGAGCCCCTCGGCACCCGAGCCCGCCACGCGCGTGCTGCGGCGCTTCCGGCTGGTGTTCAACGCCGTCAAGACGCACTTCCGCCAGATGGAGCGCAAGGCCGGCCTGGGCGGCGCCCAGCTGTGGGCGTTGAGCGTGATCCGCGACCAGCCCGGCATCGGTGTCGTGCGGCTCGCCAATGCGATGGACATCCACCAGACCACCGCCAGCAATCTCGTGAAGGCGCTCGTCACCGCCGGCTTCGTCGCGGCACGGCGAGACGGTGCCGATCGCCGCACGGTCCAGCTGCACGCGACGCAGGCCGGCTTGCGGGTGCTTCGAAAGGCGCCGGCCCCGCTGGCGGGTGTATTGCCCGACGCGCTGCAGCGCCTGGACAAGGCCACGCTCGAGAGGCTCGACCGCGACCTCGGCCGGCTGATCGCCGAGCTCGGTGCCGACGTGCGGGCCGCCGGCATTCCGCTGGCCCAGATGTGACGGCCGGGTGAGCGGCTCCGACGCTGCCCCACCGGTACCGGCACCGCCGACGCAGCCGACTCAGCCGGCGCTGGCGACGCTGGTGGCGGCGAGCTGCAACACGCTCAACCTGGCGCTGCCCGGGCGCAGCTTCTATGCCAACCAGCTGCCGATGGCCGACGCCGAGCACGCGCGCAAGGTCGAGTGGTTGGGCGCGCAGCTCGGGCGCCTGAATGCCGACGTGATCGGGCTGCAGGAAGTCTGGGACGAGGCCGCGCTGAAGCAGGCGGTGGGCGCCAGCGGCCTCGCCTACCGCCACGTCCTGGCGCCGGGGGCCGAGCAGGGCGCGGAGGGAACGCCGCGGGTGGCGCTGGTGACGCGGCTGCCGCTCGAGGGGGTGACCTCGGTGGCCGACTTCACCGCCGCCGACCAGGTGCCGGTACCCGACCTGGGCACCGCCACGCGCTTCGAGCGCCCGGTGCTGCACGCGCGGCTGCGTACGAGGCAAGGTCTGCCTTTGCATGTGCTGGTGGCGCACCTGAAGTCCAAGCGGCCGAAGTTCCTGCAGGACGAAGCGGGCCGCCTGAGCGAGGACGCCGCCGACCCCGCCGTGGTCGCGCGGGCGACGCTGCGCGCGCTGGTGCTGCGTGGCGCCGAGGCGCTGGCGCTGCGCCGGCTCGTGATCGGCATCACGCAGCACGGCAACGAGCCGCTGCTGCTTCTCGGCGACCTCAACGACGGCCCGCACGCGGTGACCACGCAGCTGATCGCCGCCACGCAGCAGGCGGCGTGGGACCGCCAGGCGCGCGACGTCGCGCTCTACCACGCGTGGGACGTCCAGACGCAGCCGGCACTGCGCCGCGACATGGCGTACTCGCACGTTCACCAGGGCTGGCCCGAATTGCTGGACCAGGTGTGGGTCAGCGAGGAGTTCGTCGCCGGCTCGAAGTTCGCGATCGGCGACGTGCTGCGCGTCGAGGTCTTCAACGACCACCTGCACGAGAGCCGGGAACGCTGGCGCAGCGACCATGGCTTCGTTCGCGCGCTGCTGCGGGTGCGGCTGCCGTAGAAGCCGCCTGTGCGGCCAGCCCACCATGCTCACGCGGCACCTGCGGGCTGGCGCATCATCGGCACCCTCGAGTTGATCCGGCTCTGCCGGGCAACGGGATCTCCCGCGGGGGCGGGCCGGGCCGGCGCGGCCCTGGGGGTGCTCAGCAACCACCGAGAAGAGGACGCCATGCAACGCAGAACCTTCAATGCCGGCTTCGCTCCGCTGCTCGCGGGCGCGGGGTGGCCTTGCGGCGCCGGTGCCGCGGTCAGCCTGGACGAGGCTGCCGCCGGTGTGCGCGCCGCGCTCGAACGCGGTGTCTCGTCGGCGGTGTCGCTGCTCGGGCGCAACGACGGCTTCCTCGGCAACCCGAAGGTGCGCATCCCGCTGCCCGGCGCGCTGGAAGACGCCGCCAAGCTGCTGTCGCGCCTGGGCCAGAAGCGCAAGGTCGAGGAGCTGACAACGGCGATGAACCGCGCCGCCGAAGCCGCGGTGCCGCAAGGCAAGGAGGTGCTGGTGTCTGCAGTCCGCAGTCTCAGTGTCGAGGACGCGCTGCAGATCGTTCGCGGCGGCGACACAGCGGTCACCGACTTCTTCGCGCGCAAGACGCGCGAGCCGCTGGCGGGGAAGTTCCTGCCCATCGTGCAGAAGGCCACCGAGCGCGTGAAGCTCGCCGAGCGTTACAACGACTTCGCCGCCAAGGCACGCGGCCTCGGCCTTGTGAAGGCCGAGGACGCCAACCTGCAGCAGTACGTCACCGGCAAGACGCTCGACGGCCTCTACCTGATGATCGGCGAGGAAGAGAAGCGCATCCGCGCCGACCCGGTGAAGACCGGCAGCCGGATCCTGAAGGCGGTGTTCGGCAAGTGAGCGCCCCAGGGCGGCCCGGCCCGCCGCCCCCCGCTGGGGATCCGATTGCAGCCCGGCTCAACCCCGCGCGTGGGTGACGCCGCCGTCGACGATCAGTGTCGAACCGACGACATAGTCCCCGGCACGCGAGGCCAGGTACACCGCGGCGCCAGCCATGTCGTCGTCGTCGCCGATGCGGCCGAGCGGCACGCGCCGGGCCACCTCGTCGGCATGATCGCGCGCGGCCCTGTTCATGTCGCTGGCGAACGGGCCGGGCGCGATCGCGCTGACGACGATTCCCTCGGGCGCGAGCCTGAGCGCCATGCGCCGCGTGAGGTGGATCAGCCCGGCCTTGCTGGCCGCGTAAGAGTAGGTCTCCTGCGGGTTGACCGAGACGCCGTCGATCGAGGCGATGTTCAGCACCTTCGCGTGATGGCCGCGTGCCGCGCCGGCCTTCAGCTGGCCGTGCAGCGCCTGGGTCAGGAAGAAGGGGCTCTTCAGGTTGAGGTTCACCACCTTGTCCCAGCCGCTCTCCGGAAACTCGTCGAAGTCCGCCCCCCAGGCGGCGCCGGCGTTGTTGACCAGGATGTCGAGGTGCTGCTCGCGCGCCGCGTAGGCGGCCACCAGCGCACGCACGCCCTCGGTCGTGGAGACATCCATCGGCAGCGCAATGCACTCGCCGAGCGCGGCCAGCTCGGCCGCGGTGGCCTGGCAGGCCTCGGCCTTGCGGGCCGAGATGTAGACCCGCGCCGCCCCGGCGCGCAGGAAGCCGGCCGCGATCATGCTGCCGATGCCGCGCGAACCGCCGGTGACGAGCGCGGTGCGGCCGGCGAGCGAGAAGAGGCTGTTCATTGGTTTTCTCCAGGTGCGTGGGGTCGTCGGCAGCCGACGTTACGCGCTGTGGCTCGGCTTTGCAGTCGCCGACGCGGCATGCCCGGCTCGCTGCCGGGTAACGCTGCGCTTTCGCAAGGAGACGCGAGGCCCGGTCACGGATGATGCGCTCTCCATCGATCGAGCCAGGAGAAGTCACGATGAAGTTCTCTCGTTCACTGCTCGCGGCGTTGTTTTGGGCCGGCTTGTCGGGTGGCGCCTTCGCCCAGGCACAGGCGGCCACCCACGCGGTGCGTGTGCTCACGCCCGAGGCCGCGAACAAGGCGACGCAGGCGGCGCTGCTGGAATGCCGGCGCCAGGGCTACCAAGTGGCGGTGGCGGTGGTCGACCGCTTCGGCGTTGCGCAGACGATGTGGCGCGACCGCTTTGCCGGTGCCCACACGCCCGAAACCGCGATCAACAAGGCCTGGACTGCGGTGAGCTTCCGCACCCCCACCGGCGAGCTCGCCCGCGTGACCCAGGCGGGACAGCCGAGCTCGGGAATCCGCCACCTGCCGCGTTTCGTCGGCGTCGGCGGCGGCGTGCTGATCGAGGCCGCGGGGTCGATCATCGGCGGCATCGGCGTCTCCGGCGCACCGGGGGGTGACGCCGACGAGACCTGCGCGAAGGCCGGCCTCGCGGCGATCAAGGACGACCTGGAGCTGTGACGCCGCTCTCGGGCTGATCCGGTTCCGCCGGGCGCATCGACCCGCGAGGGCGGGTCAGCCCACCGACTTGGCCTGAGGGCCGCTCTCCCGGTCGACATCGGCCATGAAGTCGGCCCCGGTGGGGTCGGCCGCCAGCCACACCGGGTAGGTGCGCCGGAAGTCGGCGACGATCTGCGCCAGCGGCATGTCGTCGAAGCTGCCGCGCTGGTGTACGTACTCCATGTGGCGGTTGCCGGCGCGGTCGTAGGGGTGGTAGATCGAATCGGCGTGGCCGTCGAACTCGAGCGGCAGCAGCCCGAATTTCTCGCACAGCGAGAGGTTGAACGCCGGCGTCGCCTTGCGCCAGGCGCCGTCGATCCAGATCTCGGTGTAGCCGTGCCAGATGTAGAGATCGGTCTGCAGGCTCTGGCGCATCCGCTCGGTGCTGAGGTGGTTGCGCACGTCGGCATAACCCAGCCGGGCCGGGATGCCGGCGGCGCGGCAGGCGGCGGCCAGCAGCGCCGCCTTCGGCACACACCAGCCGTAGCCGGCGGCGATCACGCCGCTGGCGCGCATGCCTTCGGGCGAGAGGTCGATGCGGTAAGGGTCGTAGCGGAAGCCGTCGCGCACCGCGAGGTACAGCGAGACGGCACGCTCGCGGTCGCTGGTGCCGCGCGCGTGATGACGCGCGAACGCTTGCACAGCAGGGTGGTCGGCGTCGACCAGCGAGGTCGGGGCGAGTGTGGCGGGGGTAGGGGTCATCGGCAGCGACTCTCAGCGGGCATCGTGTGGCACTCGGTTCACATGCTTCGCCGGTACTGCCCGCCGACCTCGAACAGTGCGTTCGTGATCTGCCCCAGGCTGCAGCAGCGCACCGCCGCCACCAGGACCTCGAAGACGTTGCCGTTGTCGATCACCGCCTGACGCAGCCGCGCCAGCATCGCCGGCGCCTCGTTCGCGTGGCGGGCGTGGAAGTCGGCCAGCCGCGCCAGCTGGCTCTGCTTTTCTTCGTCGGTGCTGCGCGCCAGCTCGATGACATCGGGCACCGGGTCGCCCTGCGGGTTGCGGAAGGTGTTGACGCCGACGATCGGGTGCTCGCCGGTGTGCTTGAGCATCTCGTAGTGCATGCTCTCCTCCTGGATCTTGCCGCGCTGGTAGCCGGTCTCCATCGCGCCGAGCACACCGCCGCGCTCGGTGATGCGCTCGAACTCCTGCAGCACGGCCTCTTCGACCAGCTCGGTCAGCTCGTCGATGACGAAGCTGCCCTGGTTCGGGTTCTCGTTCTTCGCCAGCCCCCACTCGCGGTTGATGACGAGCTGGATGGCCATCGCGCGGCGCACGCTTTCCTCGGTGGGGGTGGTGATCGCCTCGTCGTAGGCGTTGGTGTGCAGGCTGTTGGCGTTGTCGTAGGTGGCGGTCAGCGCCTGCAGCGTGGTGCGGATGTCGTTGAAGGCGATCTCCTGCGCGTGCAGGCTGCGGCCGCTCGTCTGGCAGTGGTACTTGAGCTTCTGGCTGCGTTCGTTGGCGCCGTAGCGCTCCTTCATCGCCACCGACCAGATGCGCCGCGCGACGCGGCCGAGCACGGTGTACTCCGGGTCCATGCCGTTGCTGAAGAAGAAGGAGAGGTTGGGCGCGAAGTCGTCGATGTGCATGCCCCGCGCGAGGTAGGCCTCGACGAAGGTGAAGCCGTTGGCGAGCGTGAACGCGAGCTGGCTGACCGGGTTGGCGCCGGCCTCGGCGATGTGGTAGCCGGAGATGCTGACCGAATAGAAGTTGCGCACGTCGTGGTGCACGAACCACTCGGCGATGTCGCCCATCACCTTCAGGCTGAACTCGGTGCTGAAGATGCAGGTGTTCTGGCCCTGGTCTTCCTTCAGGATGTCGGCCTGCACCGTGCCGCGCACGTTGGCGTAGACCCATTGACGGATCTTCGCCGCCTCGTCGTCGGTCGGCTCGCGGCCGTTGTCGACGCGGAACTTGTCGAGCTGCTGGTCGACCGCGGTGTTCATGAACATCGCCAGGATGGTCGGCGCCGGGCCGTTGATCGTCATGCTGACCGAGGTGTTCGGGCTGCAGAGGTCGAAGCCCGAGTACAGGACCTTCATGTCGTCGAGCGTGGCGATGCTGACGCCCGAGTTGCCGACCTTGCCGTAGATGTCGGGCCGCGGGTCGGGGTCGTTGCCGTACAGCGTGACCGAGTCGAAGGCGGTCGACAGGCGCTTGGCCGGCATGCCCTCGCTCACCACCTTGAAGCGGCGGTTGGTGCGGAAGGCGTCGCCCTCGCCGGCGAACATGCGTGTCGGGTCCTCGTTCTCGCGCTTGAAGGCGAACACGCCGCCGGTGTACGGGAAGCTGCCGGGAACGTTCTCGAGCAGCAGCCACTTCAGCAGCTCGCCGTGGCAGCCGAACTTCGGCAGCGCCACCTTGCGGATCTTGTTGCCCGACAGGGTGGTGTGCGTGAGCGCGGTGCGGATCTCCCGGTCGCGGATCTTCACCACGTACTCGTCGCCGGCGTAGGCCTTGCACATGTCGGGCCACATCGCGAGCAGCTTGCGCGACTCGGGTGCCAGACGCACCTCGCGCTGCGCGGCGAGGTCGAGCACCGCTTCCATCGCGCGGTGGCGCTCGGGCTTGTCGGTGTGCAGAAGGGTCGCCGTGGCCTTCAGCTGCTGCACCTCGCGCGCCAGCGCCGCCTGCTCGTGCGCGCGGCGCTTGTAGCCGCGCACGGTGTCGGCGATGTCGGCCAGGTAACGTGTGCGCGCCGCCGGCACGATCGGCGTCTGGTGCGTGCTGTGGCGCGTCGCCGCCTTCGGCAGCCGGCTGTCGCCGACCTTCAACCCGAGCGCGGCCAGCCGCGGCAGCAAGGCCTGGTAGAGCGCGGTCACGCCGTCGTCGTTGAAGCGGCTGGCCATGGTGCCGAAGACCGGCATCGCGTCGGGCGGGGTCTTCCACGCCTCGCGGTTGCGCTGCACCTGCTTGGCGACGTCGCGCAGCGCGTCGGCGGCACCTTTGCGGTCGAACTTGTTGATGGCGACGAACTCGGCGAAGTCGAGCATGTCGATCTTTTCGAGCTGGCTGGCGGCACCGTACTCGGGCGTCATCACATACAGCGGCACGTCGACCAGCGGCACGATCGCCGCGTCGCCCTGGCCGATGCCCGAGGTCTCGACGATGACGAGGTCGAAGCCGGCCGCCTTGCACGCGGTGACGACGTCGGGCAGCGCCTCGCTGATCTCGCTGCCGGCTTCGCGTGTGGCCAGGCTGCGCATGAAGACGCGCGCACCACCCGCCGCACCGCCGTCGGCTGCCGATCGATGCCAGGGCGCGATGGCGTTCATGCGGATGCGGTCGCCGAGCAACGCGCCGCCGCTCTTGCGCCGGCTGGGGTCGATGCTGATGACGGCGATGCGCAGCGCATCGCCCTGGTCCAGCCGCAGCCGGCGGATCAGCTCGTCGGTGAGGCTCGACTTGCCGGCGCCGCCGGTGCCGGTGACGCCGAGCACCGGCGTCTTCGCCGCCGCTGCCGCCGCGGCCAGCGCCGACACGAACGCGGGTTCGGCGCGGCCGTTCTCGAGTGCGGTGATCGCCTGCGCCAGCGCGCGCCACGCGGCGTCGCCATGGCCCTGAAGCGCCGCCACCTCGTGCGGCGCGTGCACCGCGAGGTCGGTGTCGCAGCGCATCAGCATCTCGCCGATCATGCCCTGCAGCCCCATGCGCTGGCCGTCCTCGGGGCTGTAGATGCGTGCCACGCCGTAGTCCTGCAGCTCGCGGATCTCGGCCGGCACGATGACGCCGCCGCCGCCGCCGAAGACCTGGATGCCGGCGCCGCCGCGTTCGCGCAGCAGGTCGACCATGTACTTGAAGTACTCGACATGGCCGCCCTGGTAGCTGCTGACGGCGATGCCCTGCACGTCCTCCTGCAGCGCCGCGGTGACGATCTCGTCGACCGAGCGGTTGTGGCCGAGATGGATCACCTCCGCCCCCATGCCCTGCAGGATGCGCCGCATGATGTTGATGGCGGCGTCGTGCCCGTCGAACAGGCTGGCCGCGGTGACGAAGCGCACCTTGTGCCGCGGACGGTAGTCGGCCAGGGCGCGGTATTCGGCGGAAAGGTCGGTCATGGCGGCGCGTCCGGTTCGAATTGACGTTTACGTCAACGTAAAGCGGCGATGATGCCACCGCGGCGCCGCCGCTGCTACGCTTGCCCGCCAGCCGATCCTCCGCCCGGCCCCTGCCATGACCTTTCTCGCCATCGACATCGGCAACACCCGTCTGAAGTGGGCGCTGTACGCCGCGCCGCTGCCTCGCAGCGAGCCGCTGGCCCAGGGTGCGGTGTTCCTGGAGACCATCGACACGCTGGCCGAGGGCCAGTGGCGAGGCTTGGCGGCGCCGACCTCGATGCTCGGCTGCGTGGTCGCCGGCGACGCGGTTCGCCGGCGGGTCGAGGAGCAGCTCGAGCCCTGGGACGTCGATCCTGCCTGGGTCGTGCCGGCGGCAAGGGCCGGTGGCGTCACCAACGGCTACGACCACCCGCACCGCCTGGGCGCCGACCGCTGGGTGGCGCTGGTGGGGGCCCGCGCGCGCGTGCTCGCCGCCGGTGGCGGGCCAGCGCTCGTGGTGATGATCGGCACCGCGGTGACGGTGGACGCGCTCGACGCCGAGGGCCGCTTCCTCGGTGGGCTGATCCTGCCCGGCTTCGGGCTGATGCTGAAGGCGCTGGAGATGGGCACCGCCGGGCTGCGTGTCCCCACCGGCGAGGTGGTCGACTTCCCCACCAACACCAGCGACGCGTTGATGAGCGGGGGTACCAACGCCATCGCCGGTGCGATCGAGCGCCAGCACCGCCGGCTGCGGGCACGCTGCGGCGGTGCCGAGCCGAGGCTGATGATGGCCGGCGGTGCAGCGGTCAAGCTCGCGCCGACGCTCGAACTGCCCTTCGAGATCGTCGAATCGCTGCTGTTCGAAGGCCTGCTCGCGCTGCAGGCCGAGCGTGCAGCGCGCTGAGAACGACCTCCACCGGCAGGCACCCGCCGCTACAGGATGTAGCGCGACAGATCCTCGTTCTTCGCCAGTTCGCCGAGCCGCTCGTCGACCGCGGCGGCGTCCAGCGTCACCGTCTGGCCGCTGCGGTTGGGGGCGTCGAAGCTCACCTCGTCGAGCAGCCGCTCCATCACCGTGGCCAGCCGGCGCGCGCCGATGTTCTCGGTGCGCTCGTTGACGTCGTAGGCGATCTGCGCCAGCCGGCGCACCGCATCGACGGTGATCTCGAGCGCGACGCCCTCGGTGGCGAGCAGCGCGCGGTACTGCGCGACGAGGTTGGCCTGGGTGCCGGTGAGGATGGCCTCGAAGTCGGCCACCGACAGCGAATCGAGCTCGACGCGGATCGGGAAGCGCCCCTGCAGCTCGGGGATCAGGTCGCTCGGCTTGGCGAGGTGGAAGGCACCGCTGGCGATGAACAGGATGTGGTCGGTGCGCACCACGCCGTACTTGGTGTTGACGGTGGTGCCCTCGACCAGCGGCAGCAGGTCGCGCTGCACGCCCTGGCGGCTGACGTCGGCGCCGCCCATCTCGCTGCGTGAGGCCACCTTGTCGATCTCGTCGATGAAGACGATGCCGTTGCCTTCGGCCTGGGCGAGCGCCGCGGTGCGGATCTCGTCCTCGTTGACGAGGCGGGCGGCCTCCTCGTCGACGAGCAGCCTGAGCGCGTCGCCGATCTTCAGCTTGCGCACCTTGCGCCGCGGCTGGCCGATCTGCGAGAACAGGCCCTTCAACTGCTCGGCCATCTCCTCCATGCCCTGCGGGCCGAGGATCTCGAGCGCCGGCTTGGCCTCGGCCACCTCGAGCTCGATCTCCTTGTCGCTCAACGTGCCCTCGCGCAGCCGCTTGCGCATCACCTGGCGTGCGGTGTTGTCGGCCGGCGGCGGTGCGTCGGTGCCGAAGCCGATGCTGGCGGCGCCGCGCGGCGGCGGCACCAGGATGTCGAGGATGCGGTCCTCGGCGGCGTCCTCGGCCATCGCACGCTTGCTGCGCATCTGGCGTTCACGCTCCTGCTTGACGGCGACGTCGACGAGGTCGCGCACGATGGTGTCGACATCCTTGCCGACGTAGCCGACTTCGGTGAACTTGGTCGCCTCGACCTTGACGAAAGGGGCGTCGGCCAGGCGCGCCAGCCGGCGCGCGATCTCGGTCTTGCCGACGCCGGTGGGGCCGATCATCAGGATGTTCTTCGGCGTGATCTCGCCGCGCAGCCTGTCGTCGACACGCTGGCGGCGCCAGCGGTTGCGCAGCGCGATCGCCACCGCGCGCTTGGCCTTGTGCTGGCCGACGATGTGGCGGTCGAGCTCGGAGACGATCTCCTGCGGCGTCATCGAATGCGTCATCGCGCGGGGGCCTCGCCGAGGGTCTCGATCGTGTGGTGCTGGTTGGTGTAGATGCACAGCTCGCCGGCAATCTGGAGCGCGCGCTTGACGATCTGCGCCGGCGGCATCTCGGTATGTTCGAGCAGCGCGCGCGCGGCAGCCTGCGCAAAGCCCCCCCCGGAGCCGATCGCCACGATGCCGTGCTCGGGCTCGAGCACGTCGCCGTTGCCGGTGATGATGAGCGAGGCTTCCTTGTCGGCCACCGCGAGCATCGCCTCGAGCCGGCGCAGCACGCGGTCGGTGCGCCAGTCCTTGGTCAGCTCGACCGCGGCGCGCACGAGATGACCCTGGTGCTTCTCGAGCTTGGACTCGAAACGCTCGAAGAGCGTGAAGGCGTCGGCGGTGGCGCCGGCGAAGCCGGCCAGCACCTGGTCACGGAAGAGCTTGCGCACCTTGCGTGCACTGGCCTTGACGACGATGTTGCCGAGCGTGACCTGGCCATCGCCACCGAGTGCGACCAGCGGCCCGCGGCGCACGCTGACGATGGTGGTGCCGTGGAAGGGTTCCATGAGGGAATCAAGTATCGCGCGCAGCGACCGTTCGGAAGTTGACGAGGCCATGATCCCGATCCGGGTCCCCCGGTCGGGATCGCTCCCCCTCGGGGGGGACCGGCCCGCAAGGCGGGCCGTAGGGGGCCGGGATCCCGATCCGGGTCTCCCGGTCGGGATCGCTCCCCCTCGGGGGGACCGGCCCGCAAGGCGGGCCGTAGGGGGCCGGGATCCCGATCCGGGTCCCCCGGTCGGGATCGCTCCCCCTCGGGGGGACCGGCCCGCAAGGCGGGCCGTAGGGGGCCGGGATCCCGATCCGGGTCCCCCGGTCGGGATCGCTCCCCCTCGGGGGGACCGGCCCGCAAGGCGGGCCGCAGGGGGCAAATAGCTCAGACTTTGCGCACCTGCACCTTCGAGTGCTCGTTGATGCCCATTGCACCAAAAAACAGCGCCACCAGGCGGTGGGCATCGACGAAATGCACGGCGCGGTTCTCGCTCTTCTTCGCCAGCACCCAGTTCAACAAATCGCCGGCGGCGATGAAGTCGACGCGGATCAGCCGCGCGCAGGAGACGCTGACGATCGACGCGCCGCCGAGACCCTGGTTCAGCTCGTCGAGGGTGGCACTGATGTCGCCGACGAGCTGGCCCGACAGTTCGACGGTGGCGATCTCGACTGTCGGCGCATCGTCGGCGAGCCCCGATTCGACGAAGCCGGTGCTCGCCTCGCTGACCATCGACATCGACGGGGCACGCGTCGAGAAGCTGGCGCCGCTGATGCGCACGTTGCTGCGCGTTGCCTCCCAGGAGGGCGGCGACACCTCGTAGGTGACGCAGTAGTCGATGGCGGTTTCGTCGAACTGGTCGGCGCGGTTGGCCAGGCGCAGCGCGTCGAGCCGGGTGAGCCAGAACACCGGGTCGGCGTCGCGCACGCCGGTGGGGGCAGCTTCCTGCAGCACGGTGAACAGGCGGTCGCCCGCCAGCCAGCGCATCTCGAGCGCCTGGCCGGCCCAGAGGCGGAACAGCGTCGAGAGGTGCATTGCCGCCTCGGCATCGATTCGGCGCAGCGCCCCCCAGTCGAAGACCCACGGAAGGGGCATCTGCAGCGTCTGCGAGCGCAGCCGCGCGACGGCGTCGACATCGAGTTCGGCCGGGCACACCCAGCCGACCGCTTCGTCTCCCCGCACTGCCGCGGGACGTTCGTCGGCCACCGCTTCGGCCACCAGCTTCGGCAGCGAGTACCACTGCGGGGCCGACCAGCCGAAATGCTGCGCGTACTCGACCGCAAGCGCCTCGAAGCGCGGCTGCTGGCCGGTGGCGCGGTAGAGGTCGAACAACACCAGCCAGGTCTCGGCGTGCTGCGCGCGCGGACCCTGGCTGCTGGTCAGGCGCTGCAGCGAACCTTCGCAGGCGTCGAAATCGGCGTTGGCGAACGAGATCACCGCCTCGTCGAGGTCGGGGTCGTGCATGACCTCGCTCACCTCCACCGCCAGCGGGCTGCGGAAGTCGGTGCCGGCGAGCGAAGTTGCCATCGACATCGGCGCCAGCGGCGGCAGCCCGCCGGACATCTGCACTGGCGCCGGTGCCGCCGGCGGCGGCAGATCGGGGTCCGGCAGCGGGGGCAAGGCCGGGAGCTTGTCGCCCTCGTCGACGACCTCTGCGCCGAGGTCGATGTCCGGTGAGCGGTCGCGCGCCGACAGCGGGGGTGGTGGCGGCTCCGGCGCCGGCACGTCGAAGAAGGCTGCCGTCGGGCGCCGTGGCGGAGCCGCCTGGTACTGGCCCGAGCCGCCTTCACCGACCATCTGCTGTTCGATCTCGTCGATCTTGGCCTTGACCACTTCGGTCCGCGACGAGCGGCTGTCGTTGAGCCGGACCTCGGAGTCGTCGAGCTTCGACGAGCTGCCGAGCGCCGCCAGCTGCTCCGGCGACAGGCCCTCGCGACGCACCTTGCGCAGCATGTCGAACTCGCGCTTGCGAACGAAGTCGTTGCGCCGCTTGCGCTCGATCATGGCCTTGAGCTCGGACTTTTCGAGCTCCATCTCGCGCGCGTCCTCCTGGCGCGAGTTCAGCTCGGTCCAGTCGGTCGCCGGGTTGGCGACGAATCGCACCACCTTGCGAAAGAAACTCTCGTTCTCGGCCATCAGAGCAGCAATGGTACTCCGGGGGGGCTTCCTCGAAGCTGACGCTCGGCCTGGCGCCAGGCCCCCGCACCCGGGGGGGGAGGGCCCCGCTTCGGCCGAGGGCCCGGCGGCCAGCCGGGCCGGCTTCTGCGCCGATCGGGGACGCCTCGTCGGCGGCCGCGAGGCGCCTCCGCCGTTCAATCGCCGAACATCTTCTGCTTGAGCTCGCGGCGCTGCTGCGCTTCCAGCGAGAGCGTTGCGGTCGGCCGGGCAAGCAGCCGGGCGAGGCCGATCGGCTCACCGGTCTCGTCGCAGTAGCCGTACTCGCCGCTCTCCAGCCGCGCCAGCGACTGCGCAATCTTCTTCAGCAGCTTGCGTTCACGGTCACGGGTGCGCAGCTCGAGCGCGTGTTCCTCCTCGATCGTCGCGCGGTCGGCGGGGTCGGGGACGATGGTGGTGTCCTCGCGCAGGTGCTCCGTGGTTTCGCCGGCGTTGGACAGCAGGTCGTCCTTCTGCGCCTGCAGCCGGGTGCGGAAGAAATCGAGCTGCTTCTCGTTCATGTACTCGGAATCGGGCATCGCGAGCAGTTCCTGCTCGCTGAGGTCGCGGCCTGACTTGTGTTTCCAGGCGTTGGCGAGCTTGGGGTCTGCCTTCAGGGCGGCGCGGAAAGCGGTCATCACATGCGGTTCGGGTCGGGCAGGGACCGGCGGCTCGGCGGTGTGCCGAGTCGGGGGCCTGGCGGCCGGCTTGGCGGACGGGGCCGCGGGGGCCTCACGGAGCGCAGGCGCGGCAGCCTTTCCGCTGGCGGCAGGCTTGGCCGCACCGGGCGCGGGGAGACCGGGCTTGGGTGCGGTCTTCGCCGGAGTCTTGGCAGGGGCCTTCGTCGCAGCGGCCGCCACCTTCGTGGGCGCTGCCGGCTTGCTCGCCTTGGACGCGGCCTCCTTCGTGGCCGGCGTCTTGCTGGCGGCGCTTGTCTTCGCGGGAGGCTTGCTCACGGGGATCTCCTCGCCTCGCGCCCGCATTCGGGTTCGGGGCAGGGCTGGCTCCGAGGCGCGCGGATTGTAGCCACGGCCTGCCGGGCGAAGGGGGCAGCGCGCAAGGCAATTACACGAGGCATTGTTCGAGCCCTTGCAGCAGCACCTCGCGCGGCAGATCGATGCCGATGAAGACCATCTTGCTGCCCTTGTCCTCGCCAGGTGCCCACTTCGGACCGAGGTCGCTGCCCATCAGCTGGTGCACGCCCTGGAACACGACTTTGCGGTCGCTGCCCTTCATGTACAGCACGCCCTTGTAGCGCAGCATCTTCGGGCCGTACACCTGCACGATGGCGCCGAGGAAGTCCTCCAACTTGGCCGGGTTGAAGGCGCGCTTGCTGCGGAAGACGAAGGACTTGACGTCGTCGTCGTGCGCATGGTGGTGCGGGTGGTCGCAGTCTTCGCCGTGTTCGTGATCGTGGTCGTGGTGATGGTGTTCGTGGCCGCCGTCTGCGTTCAGGAACTCGGGGTCGATGTCGAGCTTGGCGTTGAGGTTGAAGCCCTTCAGGTCGAACACCTCGGCGATCGGCACCTCGCCGAAGTGCACCGGGCGCTGCGGTGCGCGCGGGTTCATGTGCTTCAGGCGGTGGATCAGCGCGTCGATCTCGTCCTTCGCGACGAGGTCGGTCTTGCTGATGAAGATCTGGTCGGCAAAGCCGACTTGCCGCCGCGCCTCCTGGCGGGTGTCGAGCTGGGCCTCGGCGTGTTTGGCGTCGACGAGCGTGAGGATCGAATCGAGCAGGTAGCTCTCGGCGACGACATCGTCCATAAAAAAGGTCTGCGCCACCGGGCCGGGGTCGGCGAGGCCGGTGGTCTCGATGACGACACGGTCGAACTGGAGCTCTCCCTTGCGGCGCTTCTCGGCCAGGTCCGACAGCGTCGAGCGCAAGTCCTCGCGGATCGTGCAGCACACGCAGCCGTTGTTCATCTGGATGATCTGCTCCTCGGTGTTGACCGAGAGGATGTCGTTGTCGATGTTCTCCTCGCCGAATTCGTTCTCGATGACGGCGATCTTCTGGCCATGGGCCTCGGAGAGCACGCGCTTGAGCAGCGTCGTCTTGCCGCTGCCCAGAAAGCCCGTCAGGATGGTTGCAGGTATGAGGCCGTTCGACATGGTTCGGTGGTGATGGGGCGGGTCGCGTTGAACGAGGGACGGGCTTCGGCGGAGGCTCAGGTCCGCACAGCGGACCTGAAGCCCGGCACCGCCGGGCGGCCGGAGCCAAAGCCGGCGAAGAGGGTGGCTGGAATCGGTTGCATGGGCGGTGAGGGCGTGTCAGCTGCCGGCTTCGGCGGAGGCTCAGGTCCGCACAGCGGACCTGAAGCCCGGCACCGCCGGTCGACCGCAGCCAAAGCCGGCGAAGAGGGTGGCTGGAATCGGTTGCATGGGCGGTGAGGGCGAGTGAACTGCCGGCTTCGGCGGAGGCTCAGGTCCGCACAGCGGACCTGAAGCTCGGCGCCGCCGGGCGGCCGCAGCCAAAGCCGGTGAGGAAGGGGCGGGGATCAGGGAAGTCGTCATGCCGGCACCGCTGGCAGCGGCCCCGGTATCTTGGGGCGCCGGACTCTGGTTCAAGCGCCCGGGCGTGTCAACAGCTGGGGTATTCTTCGCCCCTCGCCACTGCCGACACCCTCGTGTCCGACCCTCACCCGCCCTCCCGGGCAGCGCGTGGCGCCGCTGGCGCCGGCGCGGACAAGCGCAGCTTCTTCGAACGCCTCGTCGAGTTCGTCTCGCCCGGCCCCGACAGCAAGGCCGAGCTGATCCGGACGCTGGCCGAGGCCGAACACCGCGAGCTGATCGAGCCCGAGTCGCGGCAGATGCTCGAAGGCGTTCTGCGGATGGCCGACCTCACCGCCGGCGACGTGATGGTGGCGGCGCCGCGAATGGACATGCTCGACATCGAGTCCGACTACGAGTCGCTGCTCGCGATGGTGATCCACACCGCACACTCGCGCTTCCCGGTGTACGAGCGTGATCGCGAGAACGTGATCGGCATCCTGCTCGCGAAAGACCTGCTGAAGCTGCAGCGTGCACCCGAGCTGAACCTGCGAACGCTGCTGCGGCCCGCGGTGTTCGTGCCCGAAAGCAAGCGCCTGAACGAGCTGCTGCGCGACTTCCGCTCCAACCGCAACCACCTCGCGATCGTGATCGACGAGTTCGGCAACACCGCCGGGCTGATCACGATCGAGGACGTGCTGGAGGAGATCGTCGGCGAGATCGAGGACGAATTCGACGAGAAGGTGCGAGAGAACGGCATCTACACCCTCGCCGACGGCAGCCACCGCGTCGCCGGCGATGTCGGCATCGACGCCGTCAATCGGGCTTTCGGCACGTCGCTGCCCGAGAGTGAGTTCGACACCATCGGCGGCCTCGTCGCCCAGGAATGGGGACGGGTGCCGCGCCGTGGAGAGGCCGTCCATGTCGGCGGCCTGTCGTTCATGGTGATGCTGACCCGCGGGGGTGCCGTGCGCTGGTTCCGCGTCGAGCGCGACCTTTCGGCCGGCGCTGCCGAAGGCACGAGCCCCGCTTGACCTGCGTCCGGTGGCCGCGTGCGGCCGAGCGGCTCGGTGTGGCGGCGGCGGGGGCGCTGCAGTCGCTGGCCTTCGTCCACGGCACCTGGCTGTGGTGGCTGGCGTTGGCCGGCGCCGCCGGCCTCGTGTGGCGGCTCGATTCGGCCCGCGGCGCCCGCGACGGCGCCTGGCTCGGCTGGTGCTACGGCACCGCGTGGCTGCTGGCCGGCGTGTGGTGGCTGTTCATCAGCATGCACCGCTACGGCGGCCTGCCGGCCTGGCTGGCGGCGCTGGCGGTGCTGCTGCTGGCGGCGGTGCTGTCGCTGTACCTGGCCGCCGCGGCGGCGCTGTACGTGCGTTGGCGTTCCGGGCGATCGACCGACGCGCTGCTCTTCGCGGCGCTGTGGCTGGCGGCGGAGTGGGCTCGAGGTGTCCTGTTCACCGGCTTTCCGTGGCTGGCGAGCGGCTATTCGCAGATCGATTCGCCGCTTGCGGCGCTGGCTCCGTGGCTCGGTGTGCACGGCGTCGGCGCGGTGCTCGCGGCAATCGCAGCGCTGCTGTCGCGGGTGCTGCCGTCGCCTGCGGGATCGGCGTCGCCGGGCCGGTGGCAGCCGGTGTGGGTGGCGGCGGCCCTGGTTGCCGTGCTTGCGGCCTTGCCGGTTCCGAGCTTCACGCGCGCCACCGGCACGCTGGCGGTCGAGCTGCTGCAGACCAACGTCGCGCAGGACGAGAAGTTCTCGGAGCAGCGCATGCCCGCGATGCTGCAGTGGGTGGCGCAGCAGCTGACCTCGAGCCGCGCCGACCTCGTGGTGGCGCCGGAAACCGCCGTGCCGCTGCTGCCCGCCCAACTGGCCGACCTGGCACCGGGCTACTGGGACCTGCTGCGTCGCCACTTCGCTGCCGGGACGCAGGCCGCGTTGGTGGGGGTGCCGTTGGGGGACTACGAGCGCGGCTACACGAACTCGGTGGCCGGCCTTTCGGCCGAGACTTTCGGCCTGCCCGGTGGCGGCTACCGCTACGACAAGATGCACCTGGTGCCCTTTGGCGAGTTCATCCCCCGGGGCTTCCGGTGGTTCACCGAGATGATGGACATCCCGCTCGGTGACTTCACGCGCGGCGTGCCGAACCCGCCGTCGTTCCGTGTCAAAGGCGAGCGGGCGGCACCGAACATCTGCTACGAAGACCTCTTCGGCGAGGAGCTGGCGCGAAGGTTCGGCGACGCCGCCGCGGCACCGACGCTGTTCGTCAACATCAGCAACATCGGTTGGTTCGGTGACACGATCGCGATCGCGCAGCACCTGAACATCTCGCGAATGCGCTCGCTCGAGTTCCAGCGGCCGATGCTTCGCGCCACCAACACCGGGGCCACCGCGGCGATCGACCACCGCGGCGGTGTCACCGCGCAGTTGCCGAGCTTCCAGCGCGCGGTGCTCGCCGCCAGCGTGCAGGGGCGCAGCGGCAACACGCCGTATGCGCACTGGGCGTCGCGGCTCGGCGCCTGGCCGCTGCCGGTGGTGGCGCTGCTGACCGTGCTGGCTTGCGGGAGGTGGCGGCGCGCGAGTTGAGCGCCCGTGCCGCCCCTGCCGGGCCGAAGTCCAAACCGCGAGGCGCGGCACCTAAAATCGCGTGTTTTGCCGCCGCGTCCGATGCTCACCTTCCAGCAAATCATCCTCGCGTTGCAGTCGTACTGGGACGCCCAGGGCTGCGCGCTGCTGCAGCCCTATGACATGGAAGTCGGCGCCGGCACCAGCCACACCGCGACCTTCTTGCGCGCGCTCGGCCCCGAACCGTGGAAGGCCGCCTACGTGCAGCCGAGCCGCCGCCCGAAGGACGGGCGCTACGGCGACAACCCCAACCGGCTGCAGCACTACTACCAGTACCAGGTGGTGCTGAAGCCGTCCCCGGCCGACATTCTCGAGCTCTACCTCGGCTCGCTGCGCTCGCTCGGCTTCGACCTCACCGTCAACGACGTTCGCTTCGTCGAGGACGACTGGGAGAACCCGACGCTCGGCGCCTGGGGGCTGGGCTGGGAGGTCTGGCTCAACGGCATGGAGGTGACGCAGTTCACCTACTTCCAGCAAGTCGGTGGCATCGACTGCCGGCCGATCACCGGCGAGATCACCTATGGCCTCGAGCGGCTGGCGATGTACCTGCAGGGGGTCGAGAACGTCTACGACCTGCAGTGGACGGAAGGGCTGACCTATCGCGACGTCTACCACCAGAACGAAGTCGAGCAGAGCACCTACAACTTCGAGGAGAGCGACGTCGACTTCCTGCTCGGTGCCTTCGGAGCGCACGAGAAGCAAGCCAAGCACCTGATGCACCGGCGGCTGGCGCTACCGGCCTACGAGCAGGTGCTGAAGGCGGCACACACCTTCAACCTGCTCGACGCACGCGGCGCGATCAGCGTCACCGAGCGGGCGGCCTACATCGGCCGCATCCGCAATCTGGCGCGAACGGTCGCGAAGAGCTACCTCGACAGCCGCGCGAGGCTCGGCTTCCCGATGGCGCCGAAGCCCTGGGCCGACGAGGTCACGGCGCAACTGGCGAAGGCTGCGGAGTGAAACGATGAGCACCGAAAACCTGCTCGTCGAGTTGCTGGTCGAAGAGCTGCCGCCGAAGGCGCTGAAGAAGCTGGGCGAGGACTTTGCGCGCGGCGTCGCCGACGCGCTGGTGGTGCAGGGGCTGGTGGCGGCGCCGGCGCAGGTGCGGGCTTTCGCGACGCCGCGGCGGCTGGCGGTGCATGTCGCCGCGGTGGCGGCGCAGGCCGCCGACAAGCCGGTGCAGCACAAGCTGATGCCCGCGGCCGTCGCCCTCGACGCCGGCGGCGCGCCCACCCCGGCGCTGCTGAAGAAGCTGGCATCGCTCGGCGCCGATGCGAGCGTCGTGCCGACACTCGCACGGCGCGTCGACGGCAAGGCCGAGACGCTCTTCCTCGAGGCCCTCGTCGGCGGCGCCACGCTCGCCGCCGGGCTGCAGAAGGCGCTCGAGGACTCGCTCGCCAAGCTGCCGATCCCCAAGGTGATGCAGTACCAGCTTGCCGACGGCTGGACCAACGTGCACTTCGTCCGGCCGGCGCATGGCCTGGTCGCGCTGCACGGCGAGCGCGTGGTTCCGGTGTCGGTGCTGGGCCTCGATGCCGGCCGCTCGACCCAGGGCCACCGCTTCGAGGCGTCGGTGCCGCGAATCGAGATCGGGCACGCCGACCACTACGCCGCGCAGCTGCTCGCCGAAGGCGCGGTGATCGTGTCGTTCACCGAGCGCCGCGCCGAGATCGAGCGCCAACTCGCGGTGGCGGCGGCGAAGGAAGGGCTCGCCCCGGTGGCCGACGACGCGCTGCTCGACGAAGTCACGTCGCTCGTCGAGCGGCCGAGTGTGCTCACCTGCCGTTTCGAGAGCGAGTTCCTGGCCGTGCCGCAGGAGTGCCTGATCCTGACGATGAAGGCCAACCAGAAGTACTTCCCGCTGCTCGACGGCAATGGCCGGCTGAGCAACCGCTTCCTGATCGTCTCCAACATCCGCCCCACCGACCCGGGCCGCATCGTCGAGGGCAACGAGCGCGTGGTGCGGCCGCGGCTCGCGGATGCCAAGTTCTTCTTCGACCAGGACCGCAGGCGCTCGCTCGAGTCGCGCCTGCCGGGGTTGGCGAAGGTGGTCTACCACGCCAAGCTCGGCACGATGGCCGAGCGGGTCGAGCGGGTGCGCCAGCTCGCCCGCCATGTCGGCGAGCAGCTCGGCGGCGCGGTGCCCGCCGGCGGATCGGGAGGCGCGGCCACGCTGGCCGGAGGATCAGGAGGCGCGGCCGCCCTGGCCGCGCAGGCCGACCGCGCGGCGCAGCTCGCGAAGGCCGACCTGCTGACCGACATGGTCGGCGAGTTCCCCGAGTTGCAGGGCGTGATGGGCGGCTACTACGCGCGCCACGACGGCGAGACCGAGCAGGTGGCCTTCGCTGTCGAAGACCACTACCGGCCGCGCTTCGCGGGCGACGCGCTGCCGCGCGGCGAGGTTGGCGTGGTGGTCGCTCTCGCCGACAAGCTCGAGACGCTGGCCGGCCTGTTCGGAATCGGGGCGCTGCCGAGCGGCGACAAGGACCCGTTCGCGCTGCGCCGCCACGCGCTCGGCGTCATTCGCATGCTGGTCGAGCGCGATCTGCCGCTCTCGGTGCCCGAACTCGTGTCGGCGGCTTTCCACACCTTCGGCAAGGGCCATGGCCAGGCGCAGGCCGAGGTTGCGCATTTCCTCTACGACCGGCTCGTCGGCTACCTGCGCGAGCAGGGCTACTCCGCGCACGAGGTCGATGCCGTGGTCGCGCTTCGGCCGCCCCGCTGGGGTGAGCTGCCGCAGCGGCTGGCGGCGGTGCGCGCCTTCGCAGCGCTGCCCGAGGCGGCGGCGCTGGCGGCGGCCAACAAGCGCGTCGGCAACATCCTGAAGAAGTCCGACGGTGGCGCCACCGGGCCGCTGTCGGCGGCGCTGCTCGCCGAACCCGCCGAACATGCGCTTGCCGCCGCGCTGCAGCAGGTGCAGCCGCTGGCCGATGCCGCGTTCGACCGCGGCGACCACACGGCGGCGCTGCGCGAGTTGGCGGCGCTGAAAGCGCCGGTGGACCAGTTCTTCGACACCGTGATGGTCAACACCGACGAGGCGGCGCTGCGGGCCAACCGGCTGGCGCTGCTGGCGACGCTTCACGCAGCGATGAACCGTGTCGCCGACCTGTCGCGCTTGGCCGCTTGAAGCCGTGAACCGCCGGAGGGTGCCCCGATGCACACCGTCAAGCTCGTGATCCTCGGCCGGGACGGCATCCTGAACCAGTACCGCGAAGACCACGTCAAGTCGCCCGAGGAGTTCGTTCCGGTGCCCGGCGCGCTCGAGGCGGTGTCGCGGCTCAACCATGCCGGCTGGCATGCGGTGGTGGCCACGAATCAGGCGGGCATCGGCCGCGGCATGATCGACATGGCGTCGATCAACGCCGTGCACGCGTTCATGAACCGGCGGCTGATGGACCAGGGTGGCCGCATCGACGCGGTGTTCTTCTGCCCGCACACGCCCGAGGACGGTTGCGATTGCCGCAAGCCGCTGCCCGGGATGATGATCGACATCGGCCGCCGATACGGCGCCGACCTGTCGCGGGTGCCGATGGTCTGCGACACGCTGCGCGACCTGCAGGCTGCGCAGGCCGCCGGGTGCGAGCCGCACTTGGTGCTGACCGGCCGCGCCGCGCAGCTCGACGACGCAACGATCGCGCGCTACATCGAGCAGGTGCCCGCGACCCAGGTGCACAAGGACCTCGGCGCATTCGCCGAGCACCTTCTCCGCCGCGATCACGTCAGCGACTCCTCGACCGGGGAGCTTGCCTGATGCGCGCCTGGTGGGCGCTGCGGTCGTTTGTCTTCGTGCTGTGGATGGCGGCCACCGTGGTGCCGTACGCGATGGCGATGCTGCTGCTGTCGATCTTTCGCCGCGGCACGCGGCTCTACTGGCCGACCGTGGGCTGGCTGCGGCTCGTGATGTGGGGCTGCCGCTGGATCTGCGGCGTGCGGCCGCGGGTGCAGGGCATGGAACACCTGCCGACCGCGGCCGAGGGGCAGGCCGCGGTGCTACTGGCATCGAAGCACCAGTCCACCTGGGAGACCTTCTTCTACCCGACGCTGATGCCGCACCCGCTGGCCTATGTCTTCAAGCGCGAGCTGCTCTACATCCCGTTCTTCGGCTGGGCGATGGGGCGGCTCGACATGATCCACATCGACCGCAGCAAGCGCGCCGAGGCGTGGAACAAGGTCGCCGAGCAGGGCCGCCGGCTGTTCGCCGAAGGGGTGTGGGTGATCATGTTTCCCGAGGGAACGCGCACGCCGCGGGGCTCGCAGGGGGCCTACAAGGCGGGCGCGTCGCGGCTGGCAGTCGCCACCGGCGTTCCGATCGTCCCGATCGCGGTCGCGTCGGCACGCTGCTGGCCACGCCGGAGCTTCATGGTCAAGCCTGGAGTCGTCGACGTGTCGATCGGCCGCCCGATCGCCAGCGCCGGCCGCGAGGCCGACGAGCTGATTCGCGAGGTCGAGGCCTGGATCGAGGCCGAGATGCGCCGGCTCGACCCCGACGCTTACGCGCGCTGAAACAATCGAAACACCGGCCCCGCGGGCTGAAGCTGCGGTGAAACCGCGGTCCGTGAAGCTCGTGCCGTGTCGAACGCCCACGCCTTATCCGCAGGAGCCCCCCGCATGCCCGCCGCCGAGACCGCCGAACTGCCCGTGGTGATGGTGGTCGACGACGAGCCCGAGCTGCGCGGCCTGCTCACCGAGTACTTCGGCCGCAACGGCTGCAGCGTCCGCGCCGCCGCCGACGCCGCCGAGGCGCGCACGCTGGTCGCGCAGGGGCGGCCCGACATCGCGATCCTCGACGTCAACATGCCGGGCGAGAACGGGCTCTCGCTCGCGCGCTGGCTCCGCGAGGCGCACCCCGAAGTCGGGCTGATCATGCTGACGACCGCCAGCGACACCGTCGACCGTGTGGTCGGCCTCGAGCTCGGCGCTGACGACTACGTGCCCAAGCCCTTCGAGCTGCGCGAGCTGCTGGCGCGCGTTCGCGCGGTGCTGCGCCGCCGGCAGACCGTGGCCCCTACGGCGGCGGCGGCGCCGGCAGCCGCGGGCGGCGGGCGCCGCGTGCGTTTCGGCGCCTGCGAGCTCGACCTCGACGAGCGCAAGCTGCGCGCTGGCGACGGCGCCGAGATCGACATCACCGCCGCCGAGTTCGACCTGCTGGCGCTGTTTGCGCGCCACCCCAACCGGCCGCTGAACCGCGACCAGATCATGGAGCAGGCCCACAACCGCGGCTGGGATGTCTTCGACCGCTCGATCGACCTGCGGGTGATGCGGCTGCGTCGCAAGATCGAACGCAACCCCGACAAGCCAGAGGTCATCAAGACCGTGCGCAACGTCGGGTACGTGTTCGTGCCGCAGTAGCGCGCAACAGGCCACGCGGCCCGCCGGAGGCGGCACCCGGGCCCGCGATCCTAGAATCGCGGTTCATGCCGAGCCGCCGAGCTGCAGACCCGCCGCAACAGCTTTCGCTGTTCGACGACCCGCCGCCGCCAGCGGTGGGCGAGGGGCCCGCAGCGCCATCCAGCCCCACCCCTTTTCGACCGATGCCACCGTCGGCCGAGCCGCCGGTCACGGCCATCGCCGCGGCGCCACCGTCGGCCAGCGCCACCCCGAGCTTCAACCATCCACGCGCACAGCGCGAGATCCACCTCGGCGAACACCGCGTCGGCTACGAGATGCGGCGGGCACGGCGGCGAAGCATCGGCTTCGTTGTCGGCCCCGAGGGGCTGTCGGTGAGCGCTCCGCGCTGGGTGGGCATCGCCGAAGTAGAGGCGGCGCTGCGCGAGAAGGAGCGCTGGATCCTGCGCAAGCTGCGCGAGCAGGGCGAACGAGCGCGCCGCATGCAGGCCAACCGCATCGACTGGCGCGACGGAGCGCTCGTGCCCTTCCTCGGCGAGCAGGTCATCCTGGTGATCGATCCGCGGGCGCAGGGCGCGGTGCTCGATGCCGGCGCCGACGCGCTTCCCGGCGTGCCGCGGCTCACGTTGCACCTCGGCCTGCCGCAGCAGGCCTCTCAGGAGCAGATCCGCGAACTGGTGCAAGGCTGGCTGCAACGCCAGGCGCGGCGGGTCTTCGAGGAGCGATGCGCGCTGTATGCCCCCCGCCTCGGGGTGCGCGTGCGGCGAATCGGGCTCAGCTCGGCCACCACGCGCTGGGGCAGCGCCAGCGCCGACGGGTCGATCCGCCTGCACTGGCGGCTGGTGCACTTCGCGCTGCCGGTGATCGACTACGTCGTGACCCACGAACTCGCGCACCTGCGCGAGATGAACCACAGCGCCGCATTCTGGGACGTCGTGCGATCGGTGCTTCCCGACTACGAACACGCGCTTGGCGCGCTGCGCGAGCAGGTGTTGCCGGCGATGGACTGAAGGCCGCGCCGCGGGCGTCGAGGCCGGCCGGACCGGTGGGGATGCGCGAGGCGGGTCACCCCTCCTGGGGATGTGCCGGGCCTGCCGGGATGCGCACACTGGCCCCCGAACGCTGTCATCGACCGAAGGCGCGAGAAGCGGGCGCGGCAGGGGGAGCGAGCCCCTGCCGCCGCCGGCCGCCGCGGCTCACCGCGCCTGTTCAGGCAGCACACCCGAACCGCATCACCCCGTCGTCGCCCAGCCGCGGTGCCAGTTCGCCGCGGGAGGCCAATGCGTGCAGGTGGGCGATCGACTCGCCCATCGCAAACGTGGTCTGGTGAAGGTCGAGTTGGCGCCGGAACAGAACACCCAGCAGATCGGCAGCGCTTCGGGGCTCCTGGTGGCAGGCGGCGCGAACCTCGTCGAGGCGTCGCTCGTGGTGCAGCTGCAACTGCGCGATGCGCTCATGCAGACCGACGAACGGCTTGCCGTGCGAAGGCAGCACCAGCGTGTCGGCCGGCAGTGCACAAAAGCGCTCCAGCGACGCCAGGTAAAGCGCCAGCGGGTTGCCTTCGGGCTCGGCATCGAAGACGCTGACGTTGGTGGAGATGCGGGGCAGCACCATGTCGCCGGAGATCAGGAGCTTCAGCTCCGGGCAGAACAGCGCCATGTGCTCGGGGGCATGGCCGTACCCGGCAATGCAGTGCCAGGTGTGCCCGGCCAGCGTCAGTTCGGTGCCGTCCATCAGCCTCCGAAAGCGATCGGGCACGCGCGGCACCAGGCTGCGGTAGTGGTCACGCCGTTCGCGGACGCGCTGCAGTGCCACCGGGTCGGTGAGGCCATGGCGGCCGAAGAAGCGTGCTGCGCCTTCGCCGCCGACACCGCCGGTGGCCACCACCGCCGAACGTGCGGCGTTCCAGTCGGTGGCGCTGATCCACAGCCGGCAGTCGCGCTGCGGGCTCGAGTGGCGTTCGGTCAGCCAGTGCGCGAGCCCGATATGGTCGGGGTGCATGTGCGTGACGATCACCCGCAGCACCGGCGCACCGCCGAGCGTGGAGCTGAACGCCGCTTCCCAGGCACTGCGGGTGGCTGCGTCGTCGATGCCGCAGTCGACGATCGCGAAGCCCTCGCGCCCGGACTCGTCGACGTCGTTCAGCAGCCAGAGGTTGATGTGGTCGAGCGCGAACGGCAGCGGCATGCGCAGCCAGCGGATGCCGGGGGCCACCTCGTTCGTCTCGCCGCGCCCGGGAAGCCGGTCGGCGAGGGGGTAGTGCAGTCGGGCTTCGTCGGGGTTGGCCATCGGCGGGCAGCGGTCGGATTGGGGCTTACCATTGACGTTTACGTCAACGTCAGTCTAACCATGGTCGCCACCACGATCGCCCGGCCGGCGGCATCGAGCCCCCCCGCAGAGCCACGCCGGTACACGATCACCGAGCTGGCGGCCGAGTTCGACATCACGCCGCGCGCGATCCGCTTCTACGAGGATGTCGGCCTGCTCGCCCCCGGCCGCCAGGGCCGCAACCGCATCTACAGCCAGCGCGACCGCACCCGGCTCAAGCTCACGCTGCGCGGCAAGCGGCTCGGCCTTGCCCTGTTGGAGATCAAGCAGCTGGTCGACATGTACGACTCGCCTTCCGACACCGCGGCGCAGCTGCAGGCCTTTCTGCAGGTGCTGGCGGAGCACCGCAACCAGCTCGAGCGCCAGCGCGAGGACATCGAAGCCATGCTCGCCGAGATCGCGCAGCACGAAGCGCGCTGCCGCAGCCTGCTGGCCGGCGGCAGCGCCCGGCCGCGCCGGCGCTGAGCACCGACTGAAAGAGGAACACGATGAACCTGCCCGGCCTCGACTTCCAGCTCGGTGACGACATCGACGCATTGCGCGACGCGGTGCGCGCCTTCGCCGAGGCGGAGATCGCCCCACGTGCCGCCGAGATCGACCGCAGCGACCGCTTCCCGATGGACCTGTGGCGCAAGATGGGCGAACTGGGCGTGCTCGGCATCACCGTGCCGGAGACCTACGGTGGCGCCGAGATGGGCTACCTCGCGCACATGGTGGCGATGGAGGAGATCTCGCGCGCTAGCGCCTCGGTGGGCTTGTCGTACGGCGCACACAGCAACCTGTGCGTCAACCAGATCAAGCGCAACGGCAGCGAGGCGCAGAAGCGCAGGTACCTGCCCAAGCTGATCAGCGGCGAGCATGTCGGCGCGCTCGCGATGAGCGAATCGGGTGCGGGCAGCGACGTCATCGGCATGAGGCTCAAGGCCGCCGAACGTGGGGGTGTCTACGTCCTCAACGGCAGCAAGATGTGGATCACCAACGGGCCCGACGCCGACACCCTGGTGGTCTACGCGAAGACCGAGCCCGAGCTCGGCGCGCGCGGTGTCACCGCCTTCCTGATCGAGAAGGGCATGAAGGGCTTCTCGGTGGCGCAGAAGCTCGACAAGCTCGGCATGCGCGGCTCGCACACTGGCGAGCTGGTGTTCCAGGACGTCGAGGTGCCGGCCGAGAACGTGCTCGGCGCCGTCAACGGCGGTGCCAAGGTGCTGATGAGTGGGCTCGACTACGAACGCGCGGTGCTCGCCGCCGGGCCCATCGGCATCATGCAGGCGGTGATGGACAGCGTCGTGCCCTACGTTCACGAGCGCAAGCAGTTCGGCCAGAGCATCGGCGAGTTCCAGCTCATTCAGGGCAAGCTGGCCGACATGTACACCGTGCTGCAGGCGGCGCGCGCCTTCTGCTACACGGTGGGCAAGAACCTCGACCTGCTCGGCGCCGAACATGTGCGCCGCGTTCGCAAGGACTGCGCCAGCGTCATCCTGTGGTGCGCCGAGAAGGCGACGTGGATGGCCGGCGAGGGCATCCAGGTCTTCGGTGGCAACGGCTACATCAACGACTACCCGCTCGGCCGCCTCTGGCGCGACGCGAAGCTGTATGAAATCGGGGCTGGAACTTCGGAGATCCGGCGCATGCTCATTGGCCGCGAGTTGTTCGCGGAGACGATGTGAAGCGGCGAGCAAGCCCCGACTCGGCGCAGGCTCATGTCGGCGCAGCCGACGTGAAGGCGCGCCCCGCCGGCCGCAGCCAAATCGGGGCTGGAACATCGGAGATCCGGCGCATGCTGATCGGCCGCGAGCTGTTCGCGGAGACCATGTGACCGTGCTCGCCGGCGACCGCTGCACGCTGCGCCCACTGTCGGGCACCGACGCGCCAGCGATCGCCCGCCACGCCGACGACGAGGCGGTCTGGCGCAATCTGTTCGAAGGGTTTCCGCGCCCGTACACGCTGGCCGACGCCGAGGCCTGGTGCGGCGACGAGCACCGGCAGCCGCGCTACGGCCATGTCTTTGCCATCGACGCCGGTGGCGAGGCGGTCGGCTGCTGCAGCGTGCGGCTGGACGACGGTTGGCTGCGCTGCAACGCCGAGGTCGGCTACTGGATCGGCCGCGCCTTCTGGCGGCGCGGCATCGGCAGCGGCGCGCTCGCGCTGCTGAGCGACTGGGCCTTTGCGCAGCTGCCCGAGCTGACGCGGCTGTATGCGCCGATCTTCGCGTGGAACGAGGGCTCGCAGGCGGTGGCGCGCAAGTGCGGCTACGGCTTCGAAGGGCGGTTTCCCCGCAGTGCCATCAAGGACGGCCGGGTCATCGATCGTGTGCAATACGGGCGCTACCGCCCGAGCTCGGACTGACCGCCATGCCCGACCACGACCTCACCGAACTGCTCTCCCGCAACCGCCGCTGGGCGGCCGACCGCGAATCGCGCGAGCCCGGCTTCTTCACCCGGCTGGCGCAGCAGCAGAGCCCACGCTACATGTGGATCGGCTGCGCCGACAGCCGCGTGCCGGCCAACGAGATCACCGGGCTCGACCCGGGCGAGGTCTTCGTGCACCGCAACGTCGCCAACATCGTCGGGCACTCCGACCTGAACGCGCTGTCGACGATCCAGTTTGCCGTCGAGCACCTGAAGGTCGAGCACATCATCGTCGTCGGCCACTACGGCTGCGCCGGTGTGCGCGCGGCGATGCGCGGCATCCGCGTCGGGCTGGCCGACAACTGGCTGCGCCATGTGCACGACGTGCGGCTGCGCCACCGCAAGCGGCTCGACCACCTGCCGCCGGACGAGCAGGAGGACATCCTGTGCGAGATGAACGTCATCGAGCAGGTCGGCAACGTCGCGCTCTCCACCGTGATGCAGGACGCCTGGGCGCGTGGTCAGAAGGTCTCGGTGCACGGCTGGGTGTACGGCCTGCGCGACGGCTTGCTGAAGGACCTGCAGGTGACGATGGACCGCCCGGAAACCGTGGTGCAGGTGTTCGCGACGGCGCTGAAGCGCTACCCGCGGCAGGCCGACGACGGCACCGACACGCTGTTCGGGTCGGCGCTGGATCTGGAGCCCGACAGCCGATGAAGGGCGCGATGTTCCCGCACCGCCTGACCGACAGCCGCGCCTTCGACGTCGCGCAGGCAATGCTCGCCGGCTTCAACCGCCACTACCGCCTGTTCCGCGAGGCCAGCGCCAGCGCCAAGCAGCGTTTCGAGCACTCCGACTGGCACGGACAGCAGCGAGCGCAGCGCGAGCGCATCCAGTTCTACGACCAGCGTGTCGACGAGGCGGTGGCGCGGCTGCGCGAGGAGTTCGCGGTCGACAAGCTGTCGATGGAGATCTGGCAGCAGGTCAAGCTGCACTACATCGGGCTGCTGACCAACCACCACCAGCCGGAGCTGGCCGAGACCTTCTTCAACTCGGTGACCGCCAAGCTGCTCCACCGCAGCTACTTCCGCAACGACTTCATCTTCGTGCGGCCGGCGGTCAGCACCGAATACATCGAGAACGACGAGCCCGCCAGCAAGCCGACCTACCGCGCCTACTACCCGACGCGTGCGACGCTGCACGACACGCTGGTGCGAATCGTCCACAACTTCCAGCTCGCATGCGAGTTCGAGGACCTGCACCGCGACGTCGATTCGGTGCTGCGAGCGCTGCAGACGCAGGTGCGGCTGCCCTTCGCCGACTGGCGGCTTCGCGCCAACTTCCAGATCCAGGTGCTGTCGTCGCTGTTCTATCGCAACAAGGGCGCCTACCTGGTCGGCAAGGTGATCAACGGCTTCACCGAGATCCCGATGTGCCTGCCCATTCTCTACAACGAGAGCGGCCAGCTGGTGATCGACACCGCGCTCTTCAGCGAGGACGACCTGCTGCTCGTCTTCAGCTTCGCACGCGCGTACTTCATGGTCGACATGGAGGTGCCGAGCGCCTATGTGCAGTTTCTGCGCGGCCTGATGCCGCGCAAGCCGCGCGCCGAGCTGTACAACGCGATCGGGCTGCAGAAGCACGGCAAGAACCTCTTCTACCGCGACTTCCTCGCGCACCAGCGCCACAGCTCCGACCGCTTCCGCATCGCGCCCGGCATCAAGGGCATGGTGATGCTGGTGTTCGACCTGCCGAGCTTCCCCTACGTGTTCAAGGTCATCAAGGATTTCTACCCGCCGCAGAAGGACACCACGCGCGAGCAGATCAAGGCCAAGTACCTGCTGGTCAAGCAGCACGACCGCGTCGGCCGAATGGCCGACACGCTGGAATACAGCAACGTCGCCTTCCCGCGCGCACGATTCGAGGACGAACTGGTCGGCGAGCTGAAGCACTACTGCCCGAGCCTGGTGGAGGAGGATGGCGACATGCTCGTCATCCGCCATGTCTACATCGAGCGGCGGATGATCCCGCTCAACATCTACCTGCACGACGCCGCCGAGGCCGGCGACCGGCTGGCGATCGAACGTGCGGTGGTCGAGTACGGCAACGCCATCAAGGACCTCGTGGCGGCCAACATCTTCCCCGGCGACATGCTGTGGAAGAACTTCGGCGTCACCCGCCACGGCAAGGTGGTGTTCTACGACTACGACGAGATCGAATACCTCACCGACTGCAACTTCCGCCGCGTGCCGGCGGCGCGCAACGAGGAGGAGGAGCTCTCGGGCGAGGTCTGGTACACGGTGGGCCCGAAGGATGTCTTCCCCGAGACCTTCGGCCCCTTCCTGCTCGGCAACCCGAGCGTTCGCGAAGTCTTCCTCGCGCACCACGCCGACCTGCTCGACGCCGCGTTCTGGCAGGGCCACAAGGACCGCATCAAGGCCGGCCACGTGCACGACGTCTTCCCGTATGACCCCGCCAAGCGCTTCGCGACGCAGCACAGGCCGGCCGCGTTGCCGATGGCGGCCGACTGAACGGCGACTGGGCAGACGCGATGCGCGACCTGCTCGAGATTGCGAGCTTCCTGGTCACCGTGGTCGGCCTGCCGTTCGCGATCTGGGTCTTCGCGGCGCAGCAGCGCGCCGAGCGCGAGAACGAGGAGGAAGAGGCCTACCTCCACCTTGCCGACGCGTACAACGACTTCCTGAAGGTCGTGCTCGCCAACAGCGACCTGCAGCTGCGAACCGCCACCGCACTGCCCAGCCCGAGCGCCGAGCAGAAGGAGCGCATGCTGGTCATCTTCGACATGCTGATCTCGCTCTTCGAACGCGCCTTCCTGGTCGCGTACCGGCCGCTGATGTCGGCCACCGAACAGCGGCGCTGGAACAGCTGGGACGACTACATGCGCGAGTGGTGCCGGCGCGAGGACTTCTTCAACGCGCTGCCGTTCCTGCTGCGCGGCGAGGACCCGGAGTTCCAGGCCTACATCACCCGCGTCGCGGCCGAGGAGGGCGGCCGCGTGATCGTCACTTCATCGCACTGAAAGGAGCCTGCCATGGCCGAATCCATCGTCATCGTTTCCGCCGCCCGCACGCCGATCGGCGGCCTGCTCGGCGATTTCTCCTCAATCGCCGCCTGGGAGCTCGGCGCCGCCGCGATCAAGGCCGCGGTCGAGCGTGCCGGCGTTCCCGGCGACAGCATCGACGAGGTGCTGATGGGCAACTGCCTGATGGCCGGCCAGGGCCAGGCGCCGGCGCGCCAAGCGATGCGCAAGGCCGGCCTGCCCGACGCCGCCGGTGCGGTCACGCTGTCGAAGATGTGCGGCAGCGGCATGCGCGCGATGATGTTCGCGCACGACATGCTCGCTGCCGGCAGCGCCAGCGTGATGGTCGCCGGCGGCATGGAGAGCATGACCAACGCGCCGCATCTGCTGTTCGCGCGCAAGGGCGTCCGCTACGGCGCGGCGCAGATGTTCGACCACATGGCGATGGACGGGCTCGAGGACGCGTACGAGCGCGGCAAGGCGATGGGTGTCTTCGCCGAGACCTGCGTCTCGAAGTACGGCTTCACGCGCGAGGCGCAGGACCAGTTCGCGATCGCCTCCACCACGCGCGCGAAGCAGGCCAACGAGGACGGCAGCTTCGGCTGGGAGATCGCGCCGGTGACGCTGCCCGGCAAGGCGGGCGATACCGTCATCAAGTTCGACGAGCAGCCGTTCAAGGCCAAGCTCGACAAGATCCCGGGCTTGAAGCCGGCGTTCAAGAAGGACGGCACGATCACCGCCGCCAACGCCAGCAGCATCTCCGACGGCGCCGCCGCGCTGGTGCTGATGCGCGAGAGCACGGCGGCGAAGATGGGCTGCAAGCCGGTGGCGCGAATCGTCAGCCACGCGGTGCACGCGCAGGCGCCGGAGTGGTTCACGACCGCGCCGGTGGGGGCGATCGACAAGGTGCTGAAGAAGGCCGGCTGGCAGCCGGGGCAGGTCGACCTCTGGGAGGTCAACGAAGCCTTCGCCGCGGTGACGATGGCGGCGATGACCGAGTTCAAACTGCCGCACGAGATCGTCAACATCCACGGTGGCGCCTGCGCGCTCGGCCACCCGATCGGCGCCAGCGGCGCGCGCATCGTCGTCACGCTGCTCGGCGCGTTGAGGAAGCAGGGCAGGAAACGCGGCGTCGCGGCGCTGTGCATCGGCGGCGGCGAGGCGACCGCGATGGCGCTGGAACTGATGTGATCCGCCGGCTGCCGCTGCTGCTCGGCCTGGCCTTCGCAGCGGCGGCGGCCGCGCAGCCGGCAGCGTCGAGCCGTGGGCAGTTGCTCTACGGCAACCACTGCATCGCCTGCCACAGCACGCAGGTGCATTGGCGAGACCAGCGGCTGGCGCGCGACTGGCCGAGCCTGCGCGCGCAGGTGCAACGCTGGCAGGCGGCGGCGTACCTGAACTGGGGCGAAGAGGACATCGACGATGTCGCTGCCCACCTCAACGACACCATCTACCGTTTCCCGCGCCCCGGCCGCGCCGTCGGTGGTGCCCCGCCCGTACCCGTGACGCCGGGTTGACAGGACGGCGCACGCCCCCTTCGCGAGACCATGTTCGACCCCGCTTCGCTCGGAATCGGCGGCTGGCCGCAAGTCGGCCTCTTCGTCGCCGCCACCTTCGTGCTGAACGCGACCCCGGGCGTCGACCTGCTGCTGACCGTCTCGCGCACGCTGCAGGGGGGCGCTCGCGCCGGCGTCGCGGCGGCGATCGGCATCAACGCCGGCTGCATCGTGCACACGCTGGCGGCGGCCTTCGGGCTCGCCGCGGTGCTCGCGCTGGTGCCGGCGGCCTTCGTCGCCATCCAGTGGGCCGGCGCCGCCTACCTGTTGTGGCTGGCGGCGGGGATGTGGCGCACAGCCTGGCGCACCGGCGGTGGGGCGGCCGAGGTCGTCGCTGTGCCACCGCGCAGCGGCTGGGCCGACTTCCGCACCGGGCTCGTCACCAACGTGCTCAATCCGAAGGTGGCGCTGTTCTTTCTCGCCTTCCTGCCGCAGTTCATCGCGCCCGGGGCGACGAGCAAGACGCTCTCTTTCCTGCTGCTCGGCTTGTGGTTCATCGTGCAAAGCCTAGTGTTCCTGCTCGCCGTCGTCTGGGTGTCGGCGCGGCTGCGGCGGCTGGCCGCGAACGTGCGGCTGACGCGCGCGCTGCAGGTTGCCGGCGGCGCGCTGTTCGCCGCGCTGGCGCTGAGGCTGCTGGCGGGCGACCGGCCGGCGGCTTGATCAACCAGCGGCGTCGTCGAGGTCGGCGCCGGCAGCACGCAGCGCCTGTTGCAGTGCCGGGACCGCGAAGACCCCGGCGCAGCGCAGCGCTGCGGCAGTGCCGGCGGCCTGCCCCATCACGAAGCAGCCGCCGCTGGCGCGAGCCGCGCTCTGGCCCAGATGCGCCATCGACGCACAGCGCCCGGCGACCAGCAGGTTCGCCGGCCCCTGCGGCACCAGCATCCGCCATGGCAGGTGGTTGAAGGCGTTGTCGGGGTCTCGCGGAAAGCCCCACTCGATGCGCCCGGACACATGCACCTCGGCCGGCCAGGCATTGAGGCCGATCACGTCGTCGAACTTCGCACCCCCGAGCACGTCGTCGCCGCTCAAGCGGTACTCGCCGACGATGCGCCGCGTCTCGCGAACGCCGACCTGGGGCGCGATGTCGACGATCTCGGCCGCCTCGAAGCCCGGCACCTCGGTGCGCAGGAAGCGCATGTACTCGACGATCTGGCGCCGGCCCTCGACCTCGGCGGCGGCGAGCTGGCGCGCGTCGGTGGCGTCGACGGCACGGCCGTCGGCGTTGGCCAGCTGGGTGACGTTGGCCCGCCACTCGCGCGGGTTGCGCTGCGGTCGCAGGATCGCGCCGCGCCGCGGGAAGCGGTAGCGCCCCGAGGCGGCCTCCATCAGCGCGTCGATGGCCTTGAACTCACCAACCGCGGCCAGTGCCCGCTCCGGATCGACATTGCCGATGCGGAACATCGTGCTCGGGAAGAGCGCACCGCCCTCGCCGTCGCCCAGCTCGTAGGGCACACCGGCGAAGTGTGCGACATCGGCGTCGCCGCTGGCGTCGACGAACTCTCGCGCGCGCAGCGCGCGGCGGCCGGACTTGGTCTCCACCAGCAGTGCGTCGATGCGGCCCTCCGCCAACACGACGCCCGCCGCCCAGGCGTGGAACAGCAGCGTCACGCCGCAGGCGGCCAGCAGTTCGTCGGCGGCGCACTTGTAGGCCGGGATGTCGTACGAACGAACGCGGATGCGGCCCTGCAGGCCGTCCTGCGGCTGGTTCAGCCCCCCCAGGCGGTCGATGCGGTCGAGCAACTCGGCCGCGACACCGCCCACCAATGGCTGCATGATGCCGCCGCGGCGGCCGTAGAGCCCGGCGAAGTTGGTGACGCCGCCGGCGGTTCCCATGCCGCCGAGGAAGCCATAACGCTCCACGAGAGCCGTACTCGCACCCGAGCGCGCGGCGGACACCGCCGCCGCAATCCCCGCCGGCCCGCCGCCGCAAACCACGACGTCGTACTCACCGAAGACCTCGGTCCGGCGCGCCGGCTCGTCGATGACGAGCGTCATTGAAGTGTCCCCCCGGGGACCGGTCGCCGCAGGCGACCAGGGGGAGCGGCTGCGTTAGCGGGCCGGATCCGATCCGGGTTTCCCGGTCGGATTCGGAGCCCCCTCGGGGGGCGGCCGCCAGACGGCCAGGAGCCCACACTCACTCCGTCTTGATCCCCCGCATCATGATGATGCCGCCGAGGATGTTGGCCTCGTTCTTGACGCGCAGCCGCAGGCCTTCGGGCGCGGTTCCCTGCGCGGCCCAGCCGGCATTGAACAGGCGCTGCCGCGTTTCGTCGCCGCGCACCGCGGCCGGCACCTCGCGCGCGAGGCGAGCCTGCGCTGCCGCCGACAGCTTGGCCGGCGCCACCAGCGCCACCCAGACCTCGAGCTCGTAGTTGCTGACGCCGGCGTCGCGTAGCGAAGGCACGTCGGGAGCGAGCGTGCTGCGCCCGGCGGTGAGGCCGATGGCCTTCAGCTTGCCGGCACGCACCTGCGGCAGCGCGAGGCCCGGCGGCACCAGCGCCATGTGAATCTGGCCCGAGATCAGCGCCGTCAGCACCGCCGGGTTGCCGTTGTACGGCACGTGGATGGCGTCGAAGGCGCCGGCCCGGGTCTTCAGGTATTCCACGCCGAGGTGGCCCACCGAGCCGATGCCCACCGAGCCGTAGCTCCACTTGTTGCCGGCATTGCGTGCGGCGAGGAAGAAGTCGCTGCCCGAGGGCTGGTTGGCCGGCGCCACCAGCACCAGCGGCGCGGTGGCCAGCAGCGAGATCAGGCTGAAGTCCTTCGCGGGGTCGAACGGCAGCTTCGGGTTGAGCATCTTCGCCGACGTCAGGTTGCCGTTGATCACGACGCCCAGCGTGTGGTCGTCGTTGGCCTTGGCGACGAGGTCGGCGGCGATGTTGCCCGAGGCGCCCGGTCGGTTCTCCACCACCACCGGCTGGCCGAGCGACTTCGCCAGCGGCTCGGCGAGCACACGCGCCGCGATGTCGGGAGTCGATCCGGGCGGGAAGCCGACCAGGATCTTCACCGGCCGTGTCGGCCAGGTGGCCTGCGATGCGGTCTGGGCGGTGGCGACGACCGGGACGCTCATCATCGCCAGGGCAGCCAGCAGGCGGCGGCGCGCCGCAGGGACTCTCTTCATCGGTGGGCTCCAGTGGTCTCGGGATCGCAGCCGGCGATTGTGCACGCAGGGTTTGCCCGGCCTGCCTCAGCGCCGGGGCCGGCGCGACGCCCCGGCGCCGGCGGCGGCGAACCAGTCGGCCCAGTGCTCGATGCAGGCCCGCACCTTCGGCAGCCGGTGGCGCTCCTGCAGCATCACCGCGTACATCGGCACCGGCGCGCCGAGCGACCAACCGTCGAGCAGCCGCACCAGCGTGCCGGCCGCCACCAACGCCTGGGCAGCGATGTCGGCGGCGCGGATGATGCCGACACCGCCCGCTGCCAGCGCCAGCAGGACCGCGGTGTTGTCGCTGCGCGCCTGGCCGCGCACCTCGAGCGCGTGCGGCGGCTCACCGGCGCGATCGAAGGTCCAGTGGTTCAGCGTTGGGCTGGCGCTGTTGCCCAGCAGCCGGTGGCGGTCGAGATCGGCGGGCGAACGGGGCGCGCCGTGGCGTCGCAGGTACGAAGGTGCTGCGTAGAGCGAGCGCGACAGTTCGCCGATCGGGCGCGCGACGAGGTGTTCACCGGCAAGGTTGCCGGTGCGGATCGCGATGTCGATCCCGTCGCGCGCCATGTCGACCATGCGGTCGTCGGCATGGATGTCCACGTGCAGGTTCGGGTGGCGTTCCGACAGCGATACCAGGCTGGGTGCGATCAGCGTCTGCGCGATCACCGGGCTCACGCTCAGCCGCACCCAGCCGCTCGGGCCGCCGAGCTTGCCGCTCAGTTCGCCGTGCAGCTCGGCAGTGGTCTCGATCAGCCGCCGCGCGTGCGCGAGGAAGAGCTCGCCCTCGTCGGTGAGGCTCAGCGCATGCGTCGTGCGATGCAGCAGCCGCACGCGCAGCGTTGCCTCGAGGCGGGCCAGCGACCGCGTGACCTGGCTTACCGGCACGTTGCGCTCGCGCGCCGCGCCCGACAGCGACCCCCGCTCGACGATGCGGACAAAACACTCGATGTCGGCGGTCTGCAGGTTCATCGCCTCACTGTCGGCGGCTTTTGCAGTTTCTGCAATGCCCCTGGGCATCGGCGGTGGTGTCCGACCCGTTCGTCACTGCCTAGAGTGGCCGCACCGTCAACGAAACACCCGGAGCCCGCCGATGAACCGCAACAACCTGCCCCGCGACCCCGTGGCCGACTACGGACGTCTGCACGAGGCCGCCCACGCCGAGGCCCTGCGGCTGCGCCGCGAGGCGATCGACGACTTCTGGCGCGGCGCCGATCATCTGATGGCCAGCGCCACCGAGCGCGCGCGCCGTGCTGCGACGCGGCTTGCGCACCGGCTCTCGCGCCACCGCCGCGCGCCGGCGGCGCCCTGCGGTTCCTGACATCATCGGCGGCCTCGACCACCGGGTACCTCGAGAGGCGGGCCATCCCGGCCCGCCCTCCGAGGGGGATCCCGTTGCCCGGCAGAGCCGGATCACCCGAGAGGAGGCCGCCCCGATGAAGACCCGAGCCGCCGTCGCCTGGAAGGCCGGTGCCCCGCTGACGATCGAGACCGTCGACCTCGAGGGCCCACGCGCCGGCGAGGTGCTGGTCGAGGTGAAGGCAACCGGCATCTGCCACACCGATCACTACACGCTCTCGGGCGCCGACCCCGAAGGCCTGTTCCCGGCGATCCTCGGCCACGAGGGCGCCGGCGTCGTGCTCGAGGTCGGCGCCGGTGTCGCTTCGCTCGCCCCGGGCGACCACGTGATCCCGCTCTACACGCCGGAATGTCGGCAGTGCAAGTTCTGCCTCTCGCGCAAGACCAATCTCTGCCAGGCGATCCGTGCCACGCAGGGCCGCGGGCTGATGCCCGACGGCACGAGCCGCTTCTCGATCGGCGGCCGGCCACTGCTGCACTACATGGGTACTTCGACCTTTGCGAACCACATCGTCGTGCCCGAGATCGCTCTCGCGAAGATCCGCCGCGACGCGCCGTTCGACAAGGTCTGCTACATCGGCTGCGGCGTCACCACCGGCATCGGCGCGGTGCTGTTCACCGCCAAGGTGGAGGCCGGCGCCAACGTCGTCGTCTTCGGGCTCGGAGGCATCGGGCTCAACGTGATCCAGGGTGCGAAGATGGTGGGCGCCGACAAGATCGTCGGCATCGACATCAACCCGGCGCGCGAGGCGATGGCGCGGCGCTTCGGCATGACGCATTTCCTGAACCCGAAGGAGCACGCCAACCTCGTCGACGCCATCGTCCAGCTGACCGAAGGTGGCGCCGACTACAGCTTCGAGTGCATCGGCAACACGACGACGATGCGCCAGGCGCTCGAGTGCTGCCACAAGGGCTGGGGGGTGAGCGTCATCATCGGTGTTGCCGCCGCCGGGCAGGAGATCGCGACCCGGCCGTTCCAGCTCGTCACCGGCCGCGTCTGGAAGGGCTCGGCCTTCGGCGGCGCGCGCGGGCGCAGCGACGTGCCCAGGATCGTCGACTGGTACATGCAGGGCAAGCTGCAGATCGACCCGCTGATCACGCACACGCTGGCGCTCGACGACATCAACCACGGCTTCGAGCTGATGGATCGCGGCGAGTCGATCCGCTCGGTGGTGGTGTTCTGATCCACCCGCGGCGCAGGCGCGCCGGTACACAGAACCGTCGCCTCTCTGTCGCGGCGCCGACACGCGCCTTGCCCAGCATCTCCGTCGGGCCGCCGCTGTCGCGGCCGGGGGGAAGACGATGCTACTGCTCGACCACGGTCACGCCGGCGATGCCGCCGCGGCGGCGCCGCGCTACCGCGCCCGGCTGGCCGGCGATGCCGCCGACCTGCGCGCCGCCCAGGCGCTGCGCTTCGAGGTCTTCAACCTCGAGCTCGACGAAGGGCTGGTGCAGTCGTACGACAGCGGGCTCGACGAGGACTCATTCGACGAGGCCTGCGACCACTTGATCGTCGAGGACCTCGCCAGCGGCAAGGTGATCGGCACCTACCGCATGCAGACCGGCCAGCGTGCGCTCGCGATGCGTGGCTATTACAGCGAGCGCGAGTTCGACTTCTCGCCCTTCGAGCCGCAGCGGCCGCGGATCCTCGAGCTCGGGCGCGCCTGTGTGCACCAGCGCCACCGTGGCTTCGCGGTGCTGAAGCTGCTGTGGCGCGGCATCGCCGCCTACGCCGCCGCGCACGGTGCGAGGTACCTGCTCGGCTGCAGCTCGCTGAACACCCGAGACGGCGCGGTCGGGCTCGCGATGTACGAGCGGCTGCTGCCGCACCTGGCGGCGCCGGCATGGCGCACACGCCCGGTGCCGGGCTGGGAGTGCCGCCCGGGCCACGGGCCGCTTCCGGCGGCAGAGGCGGTACCCCGGCTGCTCGCCGCCTACCTCTCGCTGGGCGCCGTGGTCTGCGGCCCGCCGGCGCTCGACCGCGAGTTCCGCACCGTCGACTTCCTGACGCTGCTCGACACCTGCTCGCCGCGGGTGGCGTCGCTGCTGCCGGAGTGAAGCGCCGGCGGCGAGACAATCGCCGCGATGGACACCTCGCGCAGCGCCCAGGGCTATGTCGACGACCCGCGCAACGAGCAGGTGCGGGTCTGGCTCAACGGGCAGTTGGTGCCACGCGCCGAGGCAAGGGTGTCGGTGTTCGACGCCGGATTCGCGCTCGGCGACGGCGTCTGGGAGGGGCTGCGCCTCGTTCAAGGCCGGCTGGTCAGCCTTTCGGCGCACCTCGACCGTCTGTACGAAGGCGCGCGCACGATCCGGATCGACATCGGCCTGCCGCGCGAGGCGCTCGCGCAGGCGGTGCGCGAGACGCTGGCCGCCAACAGCATGCACGACGGCGTGCATGTGCGGCTGATGGTGACCCGCGGCGTCAAGTGCACCGTGAACCAGGACCCACGCTTCGTCGTCGGCCCGCCGACGATCGTCATCGTCGCCGAATACAAGTCGCCGCGGCCGGAGAGCAAGGCTCGCGGGCTCGCGCTGTTCACGTCGACCCTCCGTACCAGCGGCCCCGATGTCTTCGACCTCCGGCTCAATTCGCACAGCCGGCTGAACCTGATCCAGGCGCTGCTGCAGGCCATCGATGCCGGCGCCGACGAGGCGCTGATGCTCGACCCGCGCGGCTTCGTCGCGAGCTGCAACTCGACCAACTTCTTCGTCGTTCGCGGCGGCGAGCTGTGGACCAGCGCTCCCGGCTACAGCTTCCGCGGCATCACACAGCGGACGGTGATCGAGTCCTGGCGCGCCGCCGGCGGCAGCGCTCGCGAGTGCGACTTCACGCTCGCGCAGGTGTACTCGGCCGACGAGGCCTTCGTCACCGGCACGCTCGGCGGCGTGACACCGGTGGTGAAGGTCGACGGGCGGCCGATCGGCAGCGGCACGCCGGGGCCGCTGACGCGACGCGCCGAGTCGCTCTATCTCGCCGCTGCGCTCACGGCGGCGCAACCCTGACCAACCCTCCGCGAAGGAGATCGAATGGGCTACGGCATTCGCAACGCCACGCGTCGCTTTCCAACCCGGATCCGTTACTGCTTCAAGGGCGATCTGCGCCACGACCTCTTCGTGCAGGGCATGAAACCCTGGGTCGACACCAGCGTCGTCGCGTTCGAGGAGGTTGCAGGCGCCGAGATGGCGGACTTCCTGGTCGAGGTGAACGACTCGAACTCGATCTGGAGCTCCGGCGATGGCTGGAACGGTCGGGCCGAGCAGACCGGTGCGGCCGGCAAGGGTGTGCTTCGGCTGAGCCGCAAGCACCAGATCGGCGATGTCATCCACGAGTTCGGCCACCTGCTCGGCCTCGGTCACGAGCAGGACCGGCAGGGGTGCAGCGAGGCTGCCGCGTGGCGAGAAAAGCTGATCGCCACCGGCAAGTTCGCGATGTTCAAGGAAGTCTGCGAGTCCGCCGACCGCAAGAGCCACAAGTACGACAACTACGGCAGCTTCGACCCTTCGTCGATCATGCTCTACGGATCGGGCTATCAGACGCGCACGACGATCAGCGCCGGCGATGCGGCGGCGTTGAGCGCCATCTACGCGCTGAGGTGAGGGGCTGAGGGCGCCCGGCGATGCGGTGCCGGGCGCGTACTCAGCGCGTCATGGCGCGCGACAACGTCGGCTGTGGCAGGTAGGCACCCGCCTCGCGCAACGTCACGACGAGCTGCTCGGTATCCAGGTCGCCGGCAGGCTGGCCCGTCTTCAGCGATTGCGCGGCCGCGGTGGCCGCGGCCTGGCCCATCATGTAGGCCGCTGACTGCGCACGGATCGAGCCGTGCACCTTGGTGTCGCTGGAATGGCAGCGCCCGGCGACCCACAGGTTGGACCAGCCGCGCGGCACCAGGATGCCGTAGGGGATGCCCACGCAGGCACCTATGCCCAGGTTGTCCTTGCCATGGAAGTCGTGCAGAAAGCGTTCGTACTCCTGCTTCGTGGTGTCGGTGGGGTGCACGTCGGTGGGCCGGTTGTAGACAGCCACCTGGTCGGGAAACTGTCGCCTGGACCGGAAGTCCTCGATCGTCAGCTCGAACTCGCCGACGATGCGGCGTGAGTCGCGCACGCCCATCACCGGCGCGGTGGTCAGGTGCTCGATGTGTTCGCAGCCGGGCACGTACTTGCGGAAGAACTCGGTGTACTCGACTGCGAGCTTGCGGCCGAAGATCATGCCTTCGCTCAGGCTGCGGACCGACAGCGGGTCGAGGTTGAACACGTGCCCGCCATTGAGCGCGCCCGTCGTGGCGCCGATCTTGTTCATGCCCGGCATGAAGCGATCTTCCTGCGAGAAGTGGCCGTCGGCGATGGCTCGCCCGAGCAGCTCGTTCTTCACGCGCTGCTTGACAGCGTCGAGCCCACGCCAGTCGCTGCCATAGTCGGGGTGGTTCCAGTCGATGCCGGCGTAGAGCGAACACAGCGTGCTCGGTGCCACGGTGTCGGTGTCCCGCAGCACGACCCTGCAGTCGGCGCCGGCGGCCGCAGCCAGCGCCGCATCGCCGCTGGCGTCGATGAAGGTGTGCGCCTCGACGAAGCGCAGGCCTTCGACGTTTGCCACCACCACGCCGCGCAGGCGGCGGCCTTCGGCCTCGACGTCGATGGCGCGCGTGAAGAAGCGCACCTCGACACCGGCCTCGACGACAAATTCGTCGAGGATGCGTTTGAGCATTTCGGGCTTGAAGGGCACCCAGCGGTTGAGCTGGCGGTGCAGGAACTCGGGCACGACCTGTGGCGAGAACGCGCCGCGGGCCAGCATGCGCTCGCACAGTTCGCGCATGAAGCCGCCGACCAGCATGCGTTCACCGTCGGACACGGGGCCGAACGAGGCCACCAGGCCCGAGGTGCCCATGCCACCCAGGCAGCCGGTGGCTTCGAGCAGCAGCGTGCGCAGGCCCAGCCGTGCACCGCACACGGCGGCCGCCGTGCCCGCCGGCCCGCCGCCACAGACCACCAGGTCGTAAGGCGGGTCGGCCGGGATGCGCCGCGTGTAGGCGAAGCCGGTCATTGAAGAGGCCCCAGCTTGCGCGCCAGCGGTGCCAGCCGTTCGAGGTCCTGCTGGATGAAGGCCTGGAAGTCGGACGCGGACTGTTCGGCCACCTCGATGCCCATGCCCTGCAGCGCCTGGCGCGTGTCGGGCTGTCGCAGCACCTGCAGCAGCCCGCTGGACAGGGTGTCCAGCACCGGGCGCGGCAGCCCCGCGGGGCCGTAGAGGCCGGCCCAGTTGGTGGCTTCGTAGCCCGGCAGTTGCTCGGCGATCGCCGGCCACTGCGGGTACAGCGCGCTGCGGGTGGGGGTGGTGACGCCGATGACCTTCAGCTGGCCGGACTTGACGAAACTCTCGGCCGAGGTGGCGATCGCGAAGCCCAGCGGCAGCCGCCCGCCGATCATGTCGGTGTACATCTTGGCGGCGCCGTTGTAGGGCACGTGCTGCAGGTCCACGCCACCCATCTGCGCCAGCAGCACGCCCGCCAGGTGGGCGGCGCTGCCGACGCCATTGGAGCCATAGAGCTGCGGGGAGCTGCGCGCCAGCGCGAGCAGCTCGCGCACATCTTTTGCGGGCACACCCGGGTGGGCCAGCAGCACGGTGGTGTAGTAGCCGATGCGCGCCAGCGGCTGCAGGTCGCCGATGCGGTAGGGCAGGTCCTTGCGCAACAGCGCGTTGATGGTCAGCGAACTGCCGGCGGTCCCCAGCGTATGGCCGTCAGGGGCGCTGCGCGCGACGTACTGGGTGGCGAGCACGGCCCCGCCGCCGGGCTTGTGTTCGATCACCACCGTCTGCTTCCACAAGGCCTCCAGTCGCTCGGCGAGCAGCCGGGCGAGCTGATCGGCGGCGCCGCCGGGCGGCTGCGGCAGCACCAAGCGCAGCGGGCGTTGCGGGAAGTCCGACGCGCGCGCGCTGCCGGCCCATGCCAGCCCGGCCGTGCAGGCCATCCAGGCCCTTCGGGTTATGTTCTGCATCCGCGGTCTCCTGCGTGACTCTCTACTGGGATGCGATGCATTCTGGGCAGTGCCGCCTGCGATCGCAAATCACCTATCGATGTCGACCCTGAACTTCACGTTATGAACCTGCGGCAGATCGAAGTCTTTCGCGCGGTGATGCTTACCGGTGGCGTCGGCAGCGCGGCCGAGCTGCTGCATGTGTCGCAGCCGGCGGTCAGCAAGGTGCTGGCCCAGGCGGCGCGCGCCAGCGGGCTGGTGCTGTTCGAACGCATCAAGGGCCGCCTGGTGCCGACCCCCGAGGCGCGCCAGCTCTATGCCGAGGTGGAATCGGTCTGGCGCGGCGTCGAGCGGCTGCGCGACAGTGCGCGCGAGCTGGCTCACCCGCGGCGCGGCCGCCTGCGACTGGCGGTGACCGCCAGCCTGGCGCCCACCCTGGTGCCGCGCGCCGTCGCCGCGCTGTATGCGCGCTTCGCCACCTTGCATTGCCGCATGGAGGTGCTGGTGCCCGGCCTTCTGGTCGACGCCTTGCTCGATCGCACGGTGCACCTCGGCGTGGCGCTGATGCCGATTCACCACCCGAGCCTGGCGGTGGTCAAAGGCTACCGCTGTGGCCTGTGTTGCGTGCTCCCTGCCGGCCACCCGCTGGCAAGGCGGCCGGTGATCCAGGCCGGCGATCTCGAGGGCGAGCGTTTGGTGAGTTCGCCGCCCGACACGCCCTATGGTCAGTTGCTGAAGCGGGCCTTGGGCCGCCTGCGTGGGGCGTCCCGGCTGGACGTCGAGGTGCGCTCGGCGACGGCCGCGGTGTGGTTCGTCCGCGCCGGCGCCGGCCTGGCGCTGGTGGACGCGGCAGCGGTGGCGGGCCTGGACGATCCGCAGCTGGCGTCGCGTCCGTTCGCGGGGGCCGACCAAGTCGAGGTGGCCATCGTCCGCAATCGACAGTTCGCGCTCTCCAACGTCGACAAGGCCTTCGTGGCTGCATTCGACGAAGCCTGGCATGCGGCACTGCCGGCGTCGACCTGAGGCGGCGGACTCAGAAGCTGTGAACGAACCCAGCGTGCCCGCGCCGGGGTGGCCAAGGGCCGTGCGCAAGGCGCGGTGCGCAGCCCGGGCTGGCCGCCCGGGCAAGCAGCGCAACACCGCGCACGGCCCTTGGGTACCCCGGCCCTTCGGGTGGGCCCCCACAAAGCGCCCACTCGGTGTTGCAGATGCTCGCCGTGCCGGCGGGCACGGCTGTGCTTTGCGCCTTGATTGGGCGCTTTGTGGGGGCCCACGCGGGCACGCTGGGTTCGTTCACAGCTTCTCAGCGCGGCGCGACGCTGAACAGGCAAGCACCATCGACGCGCCGATGGGCGGACATCAGCGCGCCCTGCGAGACTTCGACGGGGGCAGGCTGCGCAGCCCCTTCGAGCAGCGCAAGAAGGTGACCTGCCAGCTTGTCGAGCAGGGCGAAGTGCCGGTGCGGCGCCTGCGCCTGGGAGCGAGATGGTTCGAGCCGCCGCGGCACGCCCGGTGCCGCCGGCGCCCCGCTCTCCTGCATCACGCCGGCTTCGCGGCCGCCAGGCCCGGTGGCCGGGCTTCACGGATGGGCAGGTGAATGAGTGCCGCGCCCGCGGCGAGGGCGATGTCGATCAGCCACACCACGTCGTAGCCGCCGGTGCGCTGGAACACGACGCCGCCGAGCCAGGCACCGAGGAAGCCGCCGATCTGGTGGGTGAGCATCACCAGCCCGAACAGCGTTGCCATGTGCGCGGGGCCGAACATGCGCGCCACCAGCGTCGCCGTCGGCGGCACCGTCGACAGGAAGGTGAGCCCCATCACCGCAGCGAAGGTCAGCATCACCGCGGTGGTCTTCGGCGCCAGCAGGAACACCAGCACCGCGACACCGCGCGCCGCGTAGATCAGCGACAGCATCGACTTCAGCCGCCAGATGCCGCCGCGCCAGCCCAGCGCCCAGCCGATGCCGATGCTGCCGGCGATGTTGAAGAGCCCGATCATCGCCAGCGACCAGGCTCCGACCTCGGGCGGTAGCTGGCACGACGCGACAACGCCCGGCAGGTGCGTCGCCAGGAACGCGACGTGGAAGCCGCAGACGAAGAAGCCGGCCGCCAGCAGCCGGTAGCTGCGGTCGGCGAGCGCACGGCGAACCGTCTCGCGGGTGCCGGCCGGCGCGGTGCCGGCGGGCGCCGCCGCCGCGGCCAGGGCCTTCGAGTTGCCGCGCAGCACCCAGGCCGCGGGCAACGCCATCAGTGTCAGCGCCGCCAGGCTGTAGAGCGCGGCGGCCCACCCGGCGGCGGCAGTGATGCCCTGCGCAACCGGCGCAAAGACGAACTGGCCGAACGAGCCGCCGGCGTTGACGATGCCGCTCGCCAGGCCGCGCTTTTCCGCCGGCACCAGCCGCGCCACGGCGGCCATCAGCACCGCCGGGCCGGCCATGCCGGCGCCGCCGGCGGCGAGAACGCCGATCGCGATCACCAATCCCGGCGTCGATGCCATCCAAGGGATCATCGCGGTGCCGAGCGCGACCAGCAGCACGCCCAGCAGCAGCACGCGGCCGGCGCCAATGCGGTCGGCGACGATGCCGGCCACCGGCTGGGTCAGACCCCACCACAGCTGGCCGAAGGCAAAGGCCAGGCTGATGCTCGCCAGGCCGAGGCCGGTGGCGGTGTTGATCGGCCCGAGGAAGAGGCCCATCGACTGGCGGGCGCCCATCGTCAGCGCAAAGGTGCCCGCAGCTGCCAGCAGCACCAGCCAGAGCGTGCGGCCACGCGCTTCGGCGAAAGGGGCGCCCATCGTCGGTATCTCCAGCGGCCCCGACCGATGGGGACCGATCAACAATTGTATATACAATGATTGCAGCCGCAGTCCGGGAGACGATGGAAGACCATGACGAACGATCCCCACGCCGAGACGCTGGCCCGCTGGCAGGACGAAGAGGCGGCGCTGCGCACGCGCCTGGCCGACCCCGGCGTTGCCCGCCCGGAGCAGGTGGCCGGCATGAGCGGCCACGAGCTGTTCGTCGCGATGCTCGATGGCCGGCTGCCGACGCCGCTGATCGGCCACACGATGAACTTCCTGCTCGTGCACGTCGAGCCCGGCGTCGCGGTGTTCCAGGGCCGGCCGCACCGGGCGGTCTACAACCCGCTCGGCAGCGTGCACGGCGGCTGGTACGCGACGCTGCTCGACAGCGCGCTCGGCTGCGCGGTGCACTCGGCACTGCCGTCGGGCAAGGGCTACACGACGCTCGAGCTGAAGGTCAATCTCGTGCGCGCACTGAGCGACCGGGTGCCGCTGGTGCGCGCCGAGGGCAAGGTCGTGCATCGCGGCAGCCAGGTCGCCACCGCCGAGGCGAGGCTGGTCGGCCACGACGGCAGGCTCTACGCGCATGGCAGCACCACCTGCCTGGTCTTCGACGCGCCGGCGGCGGTGCGCACCGTGTAGGCGGGGCACCGTTCCAGCCGGGCACAATCGCCGGCCCACACCGACGCAGCGGTGTGCCGCCCCGCCGCCGGCGGCCGTTGCCGCCGCGGCGGCGTGAGCCAGGAGCAAGACGATGCTGCTGAACGAAGACCACCGGGCGGTCCAGGACGCGGTACGTGACTTCGTCGGCGCCGAGATCGCACCCCATGCCGCGGAGTGGGACAAGCGCCACCGTTTTCCGCGAGAGGCACTGCAGGGGCTGGCTGCGCTCGGGTGCTACGGCGTCGCGGTGCCGGCCGAGTGGGGCGGCGCCGGGCTCGACTACCTGGCGCTGGCGGTCATCCTCGAGGAGATCGCCGCCGGCGATGGTGCGACGAGCACCATCGTCAGCGTCAACAACTGCCCGGTGTGCTCGATCCTGATGGCCTTCGGCAACGCCGAGCAGAAGGCGCGCTTCCTGGTGCCGCTGGCGCGCGGCGAGATGCTCGGCGCCTTCTGCCTCACCGAGCCGCATGTCGGCTCCGAGGCCGGCGGGCTGAAGACCACCGCGGTGCGCGACGGCGACCACTACGTGCTCGATGGCGTCAAGCAGTTCATCACCAGCGGCAAGAACGGCGACCTGGCGATCGTGATGGCAGTCACCGACAAGGCCGCGGGCAAGAAGGGCATCAGCGCCTTCGTCGTGCCGACCTCGAGCCCGGGCTACCAGGTGGCGCGGCTCGAGGACAAGATGGGGCAGCACGCGAGCGACACCGCGCAGATCGTCTTCGAGCGCTGCCGCGTGCCGGCAGCCAACCGGCTGGGCGACGAGGGCATGGGGCTGCGGATCGCGCTCTCGGGGCTGGAGGGTGGCCGCATCGGCATCGCGTCGCAATCGGTGGGCATGGCGCGCGCGGCTTTCGACGCCGCGCTCGCCTACAGCAAGCAGCGCACGAGCTTCGGCCAGCCGATCTTCGAGCACCAGGCGGTGCAGTTCAAGCTCGCCGAGATGGCGATGAAGATCGAGGCCGCGCGCCAGCTGATCTGGCACGCGGCGACGCTGAAGGACGCCGGCCGCCCCTGCCTGAAGGAGGCCGCGATGGCCAAGCTGTTCGCCAGCGAGATGGCCGAGTCGGTGTGCAGCGCCGCGATCCAGGTCTTCGGCGGCTACGGTTACGTCAGCGACTTCCCGGTCGAGCGCATCTACCGCGACGTGCGCGTGTGCCAGATCTACGAGGGCACGTCGGAGGTGCAGAAGATCCTCATCGGGCGGGCGCTGGCGTAGCCGGCGAACCCGCTGCAGATGGGGCCGGGCACTCGCCTGGCCATCGGCCGCGCCGATGCTTCGGCGGACAACGCCGGGTCCGTTGGCGGGCACCCACTCCTAACGGGGCGGGGCCCCCGGCTGTTCACATCAGGCCTTGCGCCGGCGGCGCGACGCGCCAAGGCCGAGCAGGCCGAGACCGACCAGCGAGAGCAGCGTGGGCTCGGGTACGCCGCCGGCATCGTCGAATCGGAACGACAGGCGCCCTTCAATGAAGGAGTTCTGGTCGGCGACGTTGACCTCGTCGGTCAACTCGAAGCGAATCACCACCGAGCCATCGGCGATGAACGTCGCGAGCAGGCCGATCGGAATCGAGATCGTCTGTGTGATCGGCGCCGAGTTGTCGTTCTTCGGGTTGCTGCCGGGGTCGAGGTCGGCATCGAACTGGAAGAGGTTGTCATCGATCTCGACGCCATCGGCCAAGACCCTCATCATCTCCGGGCTGGCGCCAGCGCCGCCCGGCCAACTCCAGTCGCCTTGCGAGTGCACGCGCAGCGCGCCGTCGGTCAACGCGGTGCCGGTCGGCGTCGTGAACGTCATCTCGAACACGGTCGGGAAGTTGATCGGCCCGGGTATGAACTGGGTCTGCTCAAAAGAAGCAGGGGCGGCAACGGCCTGCACCGATGCTGCGAGCGCCGCCGCTGCCATTCGGCCCGGCGCCGCTACTTCGCCTTCACCACCGAGACCTTGCGCGTCGCGGTGTCGACGTGGAAGCTCTCTCCACGCTCGTTGGTGACGGTCAGCCGCCGGCCTTCGGGGTCGACCGCCAGCGAGGTGATGTAGACCTCCTGCACGTCGGTTTCTTCGTCGGCGTCGAACTGCACCGTGTAGACCTTCAGCGCCCACAGCTCGGCCTTGCGCTTGACGTCGACCGCGGCGACGACGCCGCCCGACTGCTCGTATCCGCGCATGCGCGCGTTGCGCACCACCTCGTAACGAACGCCACCGGCGGTCACCGGCTTGGTCCGCGGGATGTCTCGGTCGGCTTGTTCCATCTTCGATCCTCGTAGCGGGGGCTTCCTGGGGAGTACCACCGGCGTACCGTCGGCGCTGGCCCGGCCGCCGAATGCGGCGGCGGCGAGCGCGGCGGCGAAGCGGCGTCGCTGCATCGTTGCGTCAGGTGAAGGCTTCCTCGGCCTTGTCTTCCGGCAGCATGCCGGCGAGGTCGAGCGCAAAGATGCCCCAGCTGTCGGCATTCTCGATCGCCTGCGCCACCGTCACCGAGTGGCCGGGGCGGATGCCGTTGACACCGTAGGCATGGTCCTTGGTGGCGAGCAGCTTGTGCGACATCTCGTGGATGATCGTCTTCGCGCATTGCCACAGCTGGTCGCGAACACCGTCTTCGTTGCGGCGGCCGTAGCGGACGAAGGCCTCGAAGATGTAGATCACCGGCATCAGGTCGCCCGCGTTGACGCTGGCCTTGGTGCGCGACGAGCCCGGGTCGACCCGCTTGTGCGGGCGGTCGGAGAAGATCACCGAGTGGCTGTTGCACAGCGCCGAGATCTTCTTGAAGCCGTTGATCAGCGTCTGCCGCGTCGCATCGACGTCGCCCTTCGCGGCGCCACGCTGCAGGAACCATTTGCGGACCTTGCGCCGCGTGCGGCCGCCGTCGGCGCCGAGCTTGATCTCGGTGTCCATGCTGATCTTGCGCGCCAGCTGCAGCGCGTCGGACATCATCTGCCGGCTGCCGGCGCCGAAGGTCTCGCGCCACGGCGTCAGCTGTTCCCTCAGCTTGTCCTGGCCGAGTCCGCCGGTCTTGTCGTAGGCCCACTTGTCGTAGGCCTTCGGGTGGTCCACCACCCAGATCGACTGCGCGCCCTTGTTCGACACGTGGTAGAGGTGGCGCAACGTCTTCAGCAGCGCCGCCCGCTCCTGGAAGCCGTTGGTGTCGGGGCGCGACAGGCGGACGATCTCGGCGGCGATCGCCGCGCCTTCGTCGGCGGGCTTGCCGGCGGCGCGGGCCAGCCGGGTCAGTTCGCGGCGCACGTCCACCAGCACCGGCGAGTCCGGGCGGTTGAAGCCGCCGGCGGCAAGCAGGCTCTTGAGCTTGGCCTCGATCGCCGACCAGCTGGCGTCGAAGCAGGGCTTGGCGAGCAGGTCGCGGGACTTGTCGTAGACCTCGGTGAAGAGATTCATCGTGCGCTCCGGGTGCCGGCGGCCGCCATGCGACGCGCCGGGGGGCACCTTAGTGGAAGCGCTGCTGCCGCGGCGGAGGCAAGCTAGGGGGTGGCCGGTGGCCAGCCCACCGTCACCGCCAGGCCGCCGAGTGCGGCCGAGCGCGCCGCGCGCACCGAGGCGTGCTGCACCTCGGCGATGCGCCGCACGATCGACCAGCCGAGCCCGCTGCCCGGCTCGTCGTTGCCGAGTGCGCGGTAGAAGCGTTCGCCGAGGCGGGCCGCATCGGCCTCGGGCAGCCCTGGGCCGCTGTCCTCGACATCGAGCACCGCGCCCGCCGGGCCGGACCGGACACGCGCCGCCACCGTCGCACCCGGGGGGCTGTAGCGAACGGCGTTGTCCAGCAGATTGCGCACCAGCACCGCGAGCAGCGTCGGCTCGGCCTTCACCGGGCAGGCTGCGGCGGCGTCGAGCGTGAGGTTCTGTTGTTTGGCCAGCGCGCGCGGCGCGACCTCCGCCGCCACCTGGCGCACCAGCGCGGCGAGGTCGGCAGTGCCGGCAACAGGCGCATCCGCCGCCTCCAGGCGGGCCAGCGTCAAGAGCTGCTCGACCAGCCGCGTCGCGCGATCGCAGCCTTCCAGCGTCGCCAGCAGCGCGTGGCGGCGGCGGGCATCGTCGCTCTCGCCGAGCGCCACCTGGGCCTGCATGCGCAGCGCGGCGATCGGCGTGCGCAGCTCGTGCGCGGCGTCGGCGGTGAAGCGGCGTTCGCTGTCGATCAGCGCGGCGATGCGCGCGAAGAGCCCGTTCAGCGCCGCCAGCATCGGTGCCATCTCGGAGGGCAGGTCCTCCAGCACCACCGGCTGCAAAGCGCGCGGGTCCCGCGCCGCCAGCTGGCTGCCCAGCCGGCGCAGCGGCCGGGTGCCGCTCCTCACCGCCCACCAGGCGGCGGCCGCCAGCAGCGGCAGCGCCACCGCCATCGACACCGCCAGGCCGCGCAGCACCGCCCGCAGGATCGAGGCCCGCGACTTCGAGCGCTCGCCGACGTAGACCTGCACGTCGCGTTGGGCGCCGTGGGCGGCGAAGACACGCCAGGCGCTGCCGTCGATGGCGAGGGTGCGGAAGCCCTTGCGGAAGCTTTCGCCGGCGGGGCGCATCGGTGTCGCCGGCGCGTTCGACGATCGCATCGTCAGCCGCCCTTCGTGCCAGACCTGGAAGGCCACCTGCGGCGCGTACTTGTGCAGCTCCGGCGCATCGACGGCGTGGTCGTCGTCGTCCTCGCTACGCACCTGCTGCACGACGAGCAGGGCGGCGGCCTGCGCGAGATGGCCGTCGAGCAGCTCGTCGAGCTCCTTGCGCGCGCCTGCCCAGCTCGCCACCGCAGCCGCCAGCCACGTGACCGTCACCGCGCCCAGCACCAGCAGCAGCAGCCGGCCCTGCAGCGAGTTCGGCCGCCAGCTCATCGCGGAGCGGGCTCCTGCGGCAGCAGGTAGCCGACGCCGCGCACGGTCTGGATCAGCCCGGCGCCGAGCTTGCGGCGCAGGTGGTGCACGTGGACCTCGACCGAGTTGCTCTCGACCTCCCGGCCCCAGCTGTAGAGGTGCTGCTCGAGCTGCTCGCGGGTCATCACGCGGCCCGCGTTGAGCATCAGCACGTGCAGCAGGTCGAACTCGCGCGCCGACAGTGCCACCGGCTCGCCGGCGCGGTGCACGCTGCGGGCCGCCGGGTCGAGCACGACGCCCTGGGTCTGCAGGCGTTCCTCCGGGCGGCCGTGCGCGCGCCGCACGAGTGCGCGCAACCTGGCCGCCAGCTCGTGCAGGTCGACCGGCTTGACGACATAGTCGTCGGCACCGAGGTCGAGTCCGCGGATGCGGTCGGGCACCGCGTCGCGAGCGGTCAGCACCAGCACCGGCAGCGTGACGCCGGCGCGGCGCACCTGGGCCAGCACGTCGAGCCCATCGCGCCGCGGCAGACCAAGGTCGAGCACCGCCGCCGCGTAGGGCTGGCTGCGCAGCTCGGTCGCGGCGGCCTCGCCGTCGCGAACCCAGTCGACCTGGAAGCCGAGCTGTCGCAGCCCGGCGCGCAGCCCGTCGCCGAGCAGCGGGTCGTCCTCGGCGATCAGGATCCGCATCGCCGGATTGTCAGTCGTCGTCGTGGCCGCGGGCCGCGCTCGTGCCGGCCGCGAGCTCGAGCGCCGGTGCCTGGTGCCATTGCCAGGACCAGAAGCCGAGCACCGCCACCACCATCACCAGGGCCACCGTGCGCCAGGCACCGCGGATGCCGTCTTCGGGCCGGCCGGGCTTGCGCCCGGTGATCATCGAACCGACCAGGTTCTCGCGGTGGCGGCGGCCGGTCCACCACACGGCCGCGACGTGCAGGCCGACGATCGCCAGCATCAGGTTGGCCGCTCCCTCGTGCAGTTCCTCGAAGACCTGGCCGCCGAGGTCGTTGTAGACCGCCAGCCCCGAGGCGACGATGGTGGTCACGGCGACCAGCATCGCGACGATCGCCAGCGCGCCGGCCGGGTTGTGGCCGACATGGTGTTCGGGCCGTGCGCGGGGCAGCGACGCCAGATAACGCACCACCGCACGCGGCCCGCGAACGAAGGCCGCGAAGCGGGCGTGCCGCGTGCCCACCAGGCCCCACAGGAGCCGGAAGACCACCAGGCCGCCGGCGGTGTAGCCCAGCGTCACGTGCAGCAGGCGGAGGCGTTCGCTCTCGGCGGTGACGAAGGCACCGGCAAAACACAGCACCAGCAGCCAGTGGAAGACGCGCACCGGCGCGTCCCAGACCAGGATCGATCCTTCGCGAGGGGTCTTCATCGCGACACTCCCTGCGGGATGCGGATCTCGCGTTCGCGGTAGCTGCCCTCGGCCGCCCGCGTGTGGCAGGCGGTGCAGTTGCTGGCGCTGCCGACCGCCGGGTGGCGCCAGGTCGCGGCTGCGACCTCGCGGTGCTCGCGGCCGAACCAGGCGCTGGCGGTGATGCGGTCGTCGCGCGGGGCTTCGGCGCGCTTGCCGCCGCCGGCGCCGTTCGCAGTCAGCCACTCGGTCAGCGTGCGCTGCGTCCCGGCATCGACCGAAGCGTCGGTGCCGTAGTGGCGCGACAGGTTGCCCATCACGCGTTGCCACGAGGAGGCCGGCAGCAGCCGCGGCGCGAACGCGGTGTGGCACGAGGCGCATTCCTGCGTGTAGGCCGGCAGCAGCGGCACGCCGGTGCGGTCGCCGTCGGCGAGCGCCTGCGTCGAAGCGAGGGCCAGCGCGCCGAGCAAGGCGCCAAGGCGGGGGTAACGGGACATCGGTACTCCTTCGGAAGGTCAGCGCTCGAAAGTCAGCAACCAGGCCAGCACGTCGGCCTTCTCGCCCGCCGTGCACTCGCGGGCGAGCACGTCGACGCAATTGCGGCGGAACCACTTCTCGGCCTTGGCGGCGTCGGTGAAGCGCCGACCCTGCGCCGACGGCGCCAGTGGCTCGATCGCCTTGCCGGTGGCGGCGTGACGGCCGGGCTGCGTCGGCGTGGTGCCGTGGCAAGAGGCGCAGCTCCAGTCGCGGCCGTGGCGCTCGGCGAAGAACTGCCGGCCGCGTGCCGGTTGGGCGTCGGCGGCCGCCTGGGCGCGGTAGCCGGCGAGCAGATCGGCCGGCGTCGCGGCTGTCGCAGCGGGACCGGACGCGAACAGCGCCGGCGCGGCCAGCAGCGGGATCAGGGAACGGAACTTCATGGCAACTCCTTCGGTCGCCATGGTCGGCAGTTGCCCTTATCGAAGTCTTAAGGCGGCGCGGTGCGCGCCGCGGCCAGCCGCTCGCGAACGAAGCGCACGAGTGCACGGGCGCTCTCCGGGGCCGATGGCGCCGGCAGCGTCAGCGCCACCATCGTGTCGCCCTGCGCCACGGGCAGCCGCCAGCCGGGCAGCACGTCGACCAGCCGGCCTTCGGCGAGGTCGGCCGCCACGGCGAAGTCGGGGCTGAAGACGATGCCGCCGCCGGCACGCGCCACCGCGATCAGCGTACCGAGGTCGTCGCCCACCAGCGCCGGCACCACCGACACCGGCACGCTGCGCCGGCCGCGCTGCCAGGTCAGCGTCTGCGCATCGGTGGGCACGCCGAACACCAGGCATCGTTCGCGCGCCAGTTCGTCCGGGCGCACCAGCGGCCAGCGCGGCGCGGGCGCCGCGAAGGCCCGCACGACGAAGGGCAGCAGCGGCTCGGCCACCCAGTCTTCGGGCGGCTGCGCGGTGAGGCGGAAGGCGACGTCGACGTCCTCGCGCAGCAGGTCCACCGGGCGGTAGGTCAGCTTGAGCTCGAAACGCAGGTCGGGGTTGGCGGCCTGGAACGCGGCGAGCAGCGGCGCCAGCACGGTGGCGCCGAGGATCGGCACCGAGGTCACGCGCAGCGTGCCGCCCAGACCCCGGCGCATTTGCGATCGCAGCCCGCGCCGCGCCGCGTCGGCAGCCTCGAGCACCGCGCGGGCCCCCTGCGCCAGCCGGCGCCCGGCTTCGGTGAGTCCGAGCGCTCGCGTCGTGCGCGCGAACAGCGGCGTGCCAAGCTGCGATTCCAGCGCCGCGATGCGTGCGCTGACCGCGGCGCGCGTGAGGCCGAGATCCCGCGCCGCCTGCGCGAAGCTGTCCGCGGCAACCACGCGCGCGAAGAGTTCGATCGCGTTGGCGTCGGGTGCGCGCGGTGGCGCGCTCAGGCGGCCGATGGGGGTGGGGCGGCGCACGGTGGTTGTCAAGATTTCGTCGACAAAGTGTCAATCGTCGGCAGTCTAGTCAATGGCTTGTCGACTTCCTAGACTGCCCGATCATGAGCACGACCACCGCCACCTCCGCAGCTCCGGCCACCGCCGGCCCCGAACGGACCGGTGCACCGGCGACGATGCTGGTCGCCGCCGACGGCCGCCACCTCGCCGCCTCGTGGTTCGAGCCCGAGGCTGCGGCGCGCGCGGTCGCGGTCGTGAGCTCGGCCACCGGTGTCCCGCGCGGTTACTACCGCGCCTTTGCGCAGTGGCTCGCCGGCCGCGGCTACGCGGTGCTGACTTACGACTACCGCGGCATCGGCGGCTCGCGGCTCGGGCCGCCGCGTGCCGAGCCGGCGTCGATGCGCGACTGGGCGGTGCTCGACATGAGCGCCGCGATCGCCGCCGCCGAGGCGCGTCGTGCATCGGCCGGGTTGCCGCTGCTGCTGGTGGGCCACTCCTTCGGCGGCAACTGCATCGCCTTCGCCGCCGGCGTCGAGCGGGCGGATGCGATCGTCGGCATCGGCGCGCAGCTCGGCGAGCCGAGGCTGTACCCGCACCTGCACGGCGCGATCGCGGGCTTCTTCTTCCGCGCCTGGCTGCCGGCGATCGTCCAGCTGGCGGGTTATGCGCCGGGCTGGGCGCTCGGCGGCGGTGCGATGCCGTTGCCGCCGCAGGTGGCGCGGCAATGGGCGCGCTGGGGCCTGACCCGCGGCTGGGCCTTCGCCGACCCGGTGATGCAGCCGCACCGCGCGGCATCGTCGGTGGTGGCACCGGTGCACCTGTGGAACGTCACCGACGACCTCACCTATGCGCCACCGCGCGCCGTCGACGCACTGGCGGCGAAGTTCCGCAACGCCGCGGTGCAGCGCCACACGCTGGCGCCGCACGAGGTGGGCGCGAAGCGGCTCGGCCACTTCGGCGCCTTCCGCCGCGAGCCCGGCGAGCGGCTGTGGCAGCGGCTGCTGGCACCGGTCGAGAAGGCGGTGCCGGCACTCGCAACGACGCCGCGCTGAGCGGCGGCCCTCGCGCGGGCGAGGGCTACACTGCCGCGATGGGTTGCCGGTGCCTTCGCGCCTGTTGCGGACCGGCCGCTGTCGCGGCGGCCTGAGCCTCGGCACCGCGATCGCCGACAGACGTGTCCGACGCCGAGCCCGCTCTGGACGCCCCCACCGCCCGCGCGGTGCTGCTGGTGCGGGCCTTCGACACCGCCGAGCCGCCCTCGCCGGCGTGGAGCGAAGAAGACAATGCCTGGGCGACGCGGCTCGCGCGCGACACCGTGCCCGCCTCGGCCGGGCCGGCGGCGTTCCTTGCCGCGCGGGCGCGTCACGCATTGAAGCGGCTCGAGCCGCGCAGCGCCGAGGTGGCCGCGGCGCTGGCCGCGCCAACTCGGCCCTGGCCGGGTTGGGTGGCCTGGCTGCCGGCGCTGGCGCTGCTGGCGGGTGGGCTCGCGGAGCGCATCGCGCCGGCCCAGCGCATCGAACTGCTGGCGTCGCCGGTGTGGGTGCTGCTCGGCTGGAACCTGGTGGTCTATCTCTGGCTGGCCTGGCGGGCGCTCGGGGGTGTGGCACCGGGCGGGCGGCCGCGATGGGGCGAGGTGACCGTTCGCACTCCAGATGCCACGCCGTTGCAGCGTTATGCATCGTCGGTGGCGGCCGGCATGAGGCCGGCGCGGTGGGCTGCCGTGTCGGCGCTGCTTCACACGGCCGCCGCCGCGTTCGCGATCGGGCTCGTCGCGGGGCTCTACCTGCGCGGTCTGGTGCTCGACTACCGCGCCGGGTGGCAGAGCACCTTTCTCGATGCCGCGCAAGTGCACGCACTGCTCTCCCGGCTGCTCGCGCCGGCTGCGGCGCTGAGCGGCGTCGTGATGCCCGACCCGGCGGCGGTGGCGGCGATGCAGATCGGCCCCGGCGGCCAGGCGCCGGCGCCGGCGGCGCCCTGGATCCACCTGCTGGCGGCGACACTCGGCCTGTTCGTCGTGCTGCCGCGGTGCCTGCTCGCGGCGGCCGCGACCTGGCAATGCCGTCGGCGGCTGGCGGCGATCCCGTTGCCGATCGGCGAGCCCTACTTCGAGCAACTGCTGCGGCAGCGCGAAGGTCGCCGCGCGGTGGTGCAGGTCCTGCCCGCAGGCCTGCCTGCGCAGGACCGCTGGGTGCCGGATTTGCACCGGTTCCTCGCGCCCCGCTGGGGGGCCGATGTCGAGTTGCGGGTGATTCCGACTTTGCCGCTCGACGACGACGACACGCCCCCCCCGACGGCGCCGGGTGACATCGCCGAGCGTGTCGTGCTGTTCGATTTGACCTCCACCCCCGAGGACGAGGTGCACGGCCGCCTCGTCGACCGCCTGCTCGCTGCGACACCGGCAGTGCCGCTGACGCTGGGGGTCGACGAGTCGGCCTTCGTGGCCCGCTTCGCAACCACCCCGCAGCGCATCGAGCAGCGTCGTGCGCTGTGGCGCGACTTCGCCGCCCGGCACGGCGCTGCGCTGGTGCTGCTGCCGCTGCCGCCCGTTGCGGTGGCCTGAGGGCGGGGCCCTGATGCAACTGTCGCTGAGCCTGCTGTCGCACACCAACGTCGGCAAGACGACGCTGGCGCGCACGCTGCTGCTGCGTGATGTCGGCGAGGTTCGCGACGCGCCCCACGTCACCGAATTCGCCGAGGTCGCGACGCTGCTCGAGAGCCCGGAAGGCGACCGCCTCGACCTGTGGGACACGCCGGGTCTCGGCGACAGCGCGCGCCTGGTGCGACGGCTGCGCAGCAGCGGCCAGCCGATCGGCTGGTTCCTCGCCCAGGTGTGGGACCGCTGGCGCGACCGCGCCTTCTGGTCCAGCCAGCAGGCGCTGCACAACGTGCGCGAACACGCCGATGTCGTGCTCTACCTCGTCAACGCCGCCGAGGGACCGCAGGCGCCGTATCTCGAAGCCGAGATGGCGCTGCTCGACTGGCTCGGCAAGCCGGCGGTGGTGCTGCTCAACCAGCTCGGCGCCCCCGCCGACCCGGCCGCCGAGGCTGCCGAGCTTCGACAATGGCAACGGTCGCTGCAGCGCGGGCCGGCGGTGCGATCGGTGCTGCCGCTCGACGCCTTCGCGCGCTGCTGGGTCCAGGAGTCGGCGCTGTGGTCGGCAGTGGCGGCCGCACTGCCGCCGCCGGCGGCGGCAGCGATGCAGCGCCTGGCCGAGGCCTGGTGGCGGCAGCGGCAGGCGGTGTTCGATTCGTCGATCAATGCGCTGGCCGAGGCGGTCTCGACCCTGGTGCTGGCCCGCCTGCCGCTCGACGCCGACTCTGCGTCAGGCTGGCGGAAGCTCGGCGCGGCAGTCGGGCTCGCGCCCGGGGCAGCCGATGCGCCGACGCGCGCCGAGAGGGCGCTGACTGCCCTGCTCGACGACACGATGCGTGGAGCGACGGCCAGATTGATCGCGCTGCACGGGCTGGGCGGCGAGGCCACCGGCGCGGTCGTCACCCGCGTCGCGGCGATGCTGCGCCAGCACCGCCGGGTCGACGAGGGCCGCAGTGCACTGGCCGCCGGCATCGTCAGCGGAGCCCTCGGCGGGTTGACCGCCGACCTCGCGAGCGGTGGCCTCACGCTCGGCGGCGGGATGCTCGCCGGCGCGCTGCTCGGTGCGCTCGGCGGCGCCGGTGTCGCGCGAGGTGTCAACCTCGTGCGCGGTGTCGAGCGCGACGAGGTCGCCTTCGCACCCGAGGCGCTGCCGCCTCTGCTGGAGCTGGCGCTGCTGCGCTACCTGGCGGTTGCGCACTTCGGCCGCGGCCGGGGCGACTGGGCCGACGGCGAAGCGCCGGCGCACTGGGCCGCGGTGGTGCAAGAGGCGCTCGCCGTCGAGGCCGGGACGTTGGCCGCCGTGCCGCGGCTTGCCGCAGCCGAGCTGCCGTCCCACCTGGCCGGCCTGCTTGCCCGCAGCGCGGGACGGGCACTCGCCAAGCTGTACCCGGGCTGCCGCGACGTGTGCGTGCCGCGTGCCGGAGGCGCCGCCGATAATCCGCCGCCATGAAGATCGTGATCCTGGGCGCCGGCCGCGTGGGCGAGAGCGTGGCCGAGAGCCTGGTGTCCGAGCGCAACGACATCACGGTGGTCGACACCGACCCCGTGCGCCTGCGCGAGCTGCAGGACCGGCTCGACCTGCGAGGCGTCGTCGGCAACGGCATCCAGCCGTCGGTGCTGCGCGATGCCGGCATCGAGGATGCCGACATGCTGATCGCCTGCGCGCCGCTCGACGAGACCAACCTCGTCGCCTGCAAGGTGGCGCACGATGTCTTCGGCGTGCCGAGCACGATCGCGCGCTTGCGCAGCCCGGAGTTCGAGGACGGTGGCGAACTGCTCGAGAAGAAGGGCTTCGCGGTCGACCACGTGATCCACCCCGAGCAGAGCGTCACCGCGTACATCCGCAAGCTGATCGAGTACCCCGAGGCGCTGCAGGTGCTCGAGTTCGCGAATGGCCTGGTCAGCCTGATCGCGGTGCGCGCGGTGGCCGGTGGTCCGCTGGTCGAGCACAGCCTGTCGGAGATCCCGAAGCTGGTGCCCGATGTCGAGATGCGCGTGGTGGCCATCTACCGCAGCGACCGGGCGCTCGCCGACATCGACGGCGCGACCCGCATCGAACCCGGCGACGAGGTCTTCGTGCTTGCCGCCACCGAGCACATCCGCACCGTGCTCGGGGCGTTGCGCAAGATGGACCGGCCGGTCCACCGCGTGATGGTGGCCGGTGGCGGGCGAATCGGCCTGCGCCTGGCGCGCGAGACCGAGGGTGAGTACCAGCTGAAGATCGTCGAGCCCAACCGCGCACGCTGCGAGTACCTGGCCACGCAACTGCCGGCGAGCGTGCTGGTACTGCAGGGCGACAGCACCGACGAGGAACTGCTCTCCGACGAGAACGTTGCCGAGATGGACCTCTTCCTCGCGCTCACCAGCGACGACGAGGACAACATCATGTCTTGCCTGCTCGCCAAGCGGCTCGGCGCGCGGCGCGTGCTGGCGGTCATCAACCGCCGCGCCTACGCCGACCTCGTTCAGGGCACGCAGATCGACATCGCGATCTCGCCCAGCCACACCGTGATCGGCGAGCTGCTCGCGCATGTGCGCCGAGGCGACGTCGAGGCGGTGCACAGCCTTCGCCGCGGCGCCGCCGAGGCGCTCGAGGCGATCGTTCGCGGCGACGCCAAGACCTGCCGGATGGCCGGCCGCCGCATCGACGAGGTGGGGCTGCCGAAGGGCGCGCAGGTGGGCGCGATCGTTCGGGGCCTGCACCTGGCCGACGGCAGCGACGTCGAGCCGGAGTATGCGAAGCCGCGCGTCATCGTCGCGCACCACGACACCGTGATCCAGCCGCACGACCACGTGATCGTCTTCGTGCCGCGCAAGCGCATGGTGCGCGAGGTCGAGAAGCTGTTCCAGGTGAGCGCCACCTTCTTCTTCTGATGAGTGCGCTGGCCGTCGTCGCGCTGGTCGGCCGCATGGTGCTGATCTTCGCGCTGCTGCTGGTGGTGCCGCTGGCCTTCGCGCTCGCCGAGCACGACCCGGCCGAGGACGCCTTCCTGATCGCCGCCGCGGTCACCCTCGCCTGCGGGCTGGCGATGAGCAGCACGACGCGGCGCTTCCGCCGCGAGCTGCAGCCGCGCGACGGCTTCGTTCTCGTCGGGCTGACCTGGGCGGTGCTGCCCTTCTTCGGCGCGCTGCCGCTGTGGCTGGCGGTGCCGGGCCTGAGCGCCACCGACGCCTACTTCGAGGCCACGTCGGCCTTCACTGCCACCGGCGCCACCGTGATGTCGGGGCTCGACGGCCTGCCGCTGTCGGTGAACGTCTGGCGCTGCTTCATGATGCTGGTCGGCGGCCTCGGCATCATCGTGCTTGCGGTGGCCATCCTGCCGCTGCTCGGTGTCGGCGGCTCGCAGCTCTTCCGCGCCGAGACCGCCGGGCCGATGAAGGACCAGAAGCTGACGCCGCGCATCGCCGACACCGCGCGCGCGATGTGGGTCGCCTACGCGCTGCTCGCCGTCGCCTGCTTCTTCGCCTACCAGGCCGCGGGCATGGGCTGGGCCGACGCGTTCATGCACATGTGCACGACCATCAGCCTCGGCGGCTTCTCGTCGCACGATGCCAGCTTCGGGTACTGGAACTCGCCGGCGATCGAGGCGGTGGCGATCGTCTTCATGCTGCTCTCGGGCGTCAACCTGGTGATGTACTTCGTCGCCTGGCGCGCCCGCTCGCCGAGGGTTCTGCTCGGCAACGCCGAGGTTCAAGCCTACTTCGGCGCGCTGGCCGCGAGCATCGCGTTGATCGCCACCTACCTGGTGGTGCACGGCACCTATCCCGAATCCGTCGACGCGCTGCGCCACACCGCGTTCCACGTCATCTCGATCGCCACCACCACCGGCTACGCAACCAACGACTACGCACAGTGGCCGCTGTTTGCACCGCTGCTGATGATCCTGCTCGGCTGCTTCGCCACCTGCGCCGGCAGCACCGGCGGCGGCATCAAGATGGTCCGCATGCTGCTGCTGCTGAAGCAGGCGCGTCACGAGCTGGTTCGCATCGTGCATCCGAACGTCGTCAATCCGGTGGTGCTGGGCGGCCGCGCGGTCAGCGACCGCGTGATGCAGAGCGTGATCGCGTTCATGATGATGTACGGCGCGACGCTGGTGTCGCTGACGATGCTGCTGCTGTTCAGCGGCCTCGATCCGGTGACTGCGTTCACCGCGGTGATCGCCTGCGTCAACAACATCGGCCCCGGGCTCGGCGATGTCGGGCCGGCGGTGAACTACGGCTCGCTGACCGACTTCCAGACCTGGGTGTGCACCGTCGCGATGTTGCTCGGGCGGCTCGAGCTGCTGTCGGTGCTGGTGCTGTTCACGCCGGGCTTCTGGCGGCGTTGAAGCCGCGGCTCAGCGGCCGCCTGGCGGCTTGGGTGGCAGGTAGATGCGGTCGGCGTAGGTGGCCAGCCATTGCGGGCGGAAGGCGACGAAGACCGCCACCATCAGGCCGCTGAGCCAGGCATCGCCGAAGGCCGCCAGCCCGCGCGCGAGCGCGAGGTCGGCCACCGAGAGGCCGGCGGGCGCACCGTGCAGCGCCGCCTCGGTGCTGCCGGCGGCCGCGGTGGCGACCGCGGTGCCGATGAAGCCGCGGCCGAGGATGTAGACGAAGAGGTGGTGCGCCACCCAGCGGCGCAGCGCGGCGCCGAGCATGAGCGCGAGCGTTGCCGGAACCAGACCGAGCCAGACGCCGCGATGAAGCGCCTCGACACCGCCGAGCCCGCCGATCGCGCCCGCTGCAAGCGCGAGCAGCGGCAGCGTCAACACCGCGATCGGCCAGCCGCACATCAGCATCAGCAGGCAGGCGCCGGAGAGCGGCTGCGCGATCGGTGTCGCGGCCACGCGGTCGGCCAGCCACAGCAGCGGCATCGTCGCGGCCCAGGCCAGCCACGGCCAGGGCGGGCCGCCGGCCGGCAGCACGCGCCAAGGCCGAAGCAGCAGCGCGACGGCGAGACCGGCCAGCGCCAGCAGCAGATCGAACCAGAACACGCCGCTGGAGGCTACACGAGGCGCAGCGTTCCCCGCGGCACGGCGGGCGTCAATCGCGCCAGCCGCGGTCCTGGCGGTCGACCAGGCGCACCAGCGCGTCGAAGTTCTCGCGGCCGAAGTCCGGGTCGGTGTTGACGCGGGCGGCGTCGGCCTGGCATTTGAGCTGGATCTCGCGTGGGATCTCGATCGCCGGGCCCATCGCGGCGCCGGCGAGCTGGATCTCGCACGCACGCTGCAGGATCCACAGCGTGTACAGCGTGCCCGGCAGCCGCGGACCCCAGGCCAGCAGCCCGTGGTTGCGCAGGATCACCGCCGGCTTGTCGCCGATCGCGGCGAGCATGCGCGTGCCCTCGTCGGCGTGCACGGTGATGCCCTCGAAGTCGTGGTAGGCGACCCGGCCGCCGAGCTGCGCGGCGTAGAAGTTGGTGATCTGCAGCCCGGCTGTCGACGAGGCCACTGCCATGCCGGCGGTCGTGTGCGTGTGCATCACGCAGTGTGCGTTGTCGATGTTCGCGTGCAGCGTCGCGTGCGGCGTGAAGCCGGCGGCGTTGACGCGCCAGGGGCTCGGATGAAGCAGCCGGCCTTCGAGGTCGACCTTCAGCAGGTTCGACGCCGTGACCTCGCTGTAGTGCAGCCCGAAGGGGTTGATCAGGAAGTGCCGTTCGGGGCCCGGCACGCGCAGCGAGATGTGGTTGTAGATGATCTCGGTCCAGCCGAGCAGCACGAAGATGCGGTAGCAGGCGGCCAGTTCGAGCCGGGCCTGCCATTCGGCGTCGCTGCAGTGGGTGGGGCGGGGCATGGGGACTCCTGCTTCAGGGTCGCTTCGGCCACAGGATGATGCCGATTGCGAGCACGATCGACACCACCGCCGCGTGGTCCTGCCAGTGCAGCGGCTCGCCGAGCCAGAGCGCCCCGGAGAATACGCCCAGCACCGGGATCAGCATCACGCTGATCGTCGACGCCACCGGCGGCAGGCTGCGCGCCAGGTACAGCCAGGCCGCCTGCGCGAAGCCGAACACCAGCAGCGCATTGAAGGCCACCGGCCACGCGACATGCGGCGGCGGCACTCGCCAGCGCGTGCCTTCGAGAACAACCGCGAGCGCGGTGACGACGGCAGCGGTGAGCACCGTCATCCAGAACGACACCGCGAGGATCGGCACCGGGATCGCCGATCGCCGCAGCCGGTGCGTGCCGTAAGCCCAGGCGCAGGCGGCCCCGAGCACGGCGCCGGCGGCCAGCGGCGCACCGGCGAGGCGCGAGAGCTCGTGCGCCAGCAGCAGCGCGACGCCGAGCGCGGCCGCCGCGACGCCGAGCCACTGGCGCAGCGCGAGCCGCTCGCCGAACACCGCAACGCCCCACAGCGCCGAGAACACCGGCATCGTGTAGCCGAGGATCGCCGCCCGGCCCGAGCTCAGCGCCTGCAGCGAGACGATCAGCACCACGTGCCAGACCAGCATGTTCGGCACCGAGAGCGCGAGCAGCTCGCGCCAATGCGCGCGCGGCACGCGGAAAGGCACCTTCAGCACATGCAGCACGAGCGCCAGCACCGGCAGCCCGAACCACATCGACAGCGCGCGGAAGGTCAGCGGCGGGTAGGCCTGCGGTGCCTCGGGCGGGCCGCTGACGCCGAGCTTCATCACCGGCCAGTTGATGCCCCACACCAGCGTGAGCGCGGCCAGCACCGCGAGCTGCCGCGTCGAGAGCGTCATCGGCGGTGCGAGCCCAGGTAGCGCTTGCGCCGGAAGTAGACGATCAGCGCAACGAACACCACCAGCATCAGCGCCACCGCGATCCCGATGCCGGCGGTGCCGCTGTGGATCAGCGGCAGCGCGTCGAAGTTCATGCCGAAGAAGCCGGTGATCAGGTTCAGCGGCAGGAACACCGCGGTCAGCACCGTCAGCGTGCGCATGATGTCGTTGGTGCGCTGCTGCAGCGCCGAGAAGTGCATCTGCATCGCGCTCTCGGCCGACTGCTCGAGCCGCCGCACATGGGCGAGCACACGCTCGACATGCTCGAGCAGGTCGCGCGAGCGCACGCGCAGCAGTTCGCGCTCGCGCCGGTGCTCGGCGCCCTCTTCGTGCGGCCACTCGTCGAGCGCGTCGATCCACTCCTGCACCGCGCTTCGCTGGTCCTCGCCGATCTCCTCCAGCTCCTGCAGCCGGTTGCGTGCGTCGAGAAGCACACGCCAGTCGGAGAAGCGCGAACGCGGTGCGAGCAGCCGCTGCTCGAGCGCACCGAGGTCGCGCGACAACGCGCGCCGCAGCTCGAGGTAGCCGTCGACGATGTGGTTGACCATGCGCAGCATCAGCTCCGCCGGGCTGGTCGGCAAGCGGCTGCCGCCCCGCAAGTCGTTGCCGCCGCCGCGCTCGGCGAGCCGCTGCGCGAAGTGCTCGCGCAGCGCCGGCGGCGCCGGATGCACGCTGATCAGCACCCGGTCGAAGACGACGAAGCCGACCGGGCTGGTGTCGACGGCGCCGAGCGAGCCGGTGCCACCGCCGTTGCCCGGGCCGAGCCGGCGCATGACGAGCAGCTCGTACCAGGAGGTGTCGTCGAACTGGCTCGGCAGCTGCGAGTTCAGCAGGTCCGACAGGTGCAGGTCGACGATCGTCCCTGCGCCCCACCGTTGCAGCGCCGCCTGCACCTCGGGGTAGACGCCGCCGAACTCCTCGCGCTCGCAGCCCACCCAGACGAAGCCGGCTGCGGGCAGTGCCTCGGGCAGCGCGCCGAGCTCGGCGCTGTGGTCGGGGCCGACGTGGAAGACCCGCACCGCGAGCGCAGCGTCAGCCGGCGCGCAGCGCGCGCGCGGCGTCGAGCGCGAAGTAGCTCAGCACTCCGTCGGCACCGGCACGCTTGAAGGCGAGCAGCGCTTCCATCATCACCGCGCTGCCGTCGAGCCAGCCGTTGGCGGCGGCGGCCTTCAGCATCGCGTACTCGCCGCTCACCTGGTAGGCGAAGGTGGGCATGCGGAACTCGTCCTTCACGCGGCGAACGATGTCGAGGTAGGGCATGCCGGGCTTGACCATCACCATGTCGGCGCCCTCGGCGATGTCGAGCGCCACCTCGCGCAGCGCCTCGTCGCTGTTTCCGGGGTCCATCTGGTAGACCTTCTTGTCGCTCTTGCCGAGGTTGCTCCTGCTGCCGATCGCGTCGCGGTAGGGGCCGTAGAAGGCGCTCGCGAACTTCGCGCTGTAGGCCATGATGCGGGTGTGGATCAGCCGCCGGCCCTCGAGCGCGGTGCGGATGGCGCCGATGCGCCCATCCATCATGTCGCTCGGCGCGACGATGTCGACGCCGCATTCGGCCTGCAGCAGCGCCTGCTTCACCAGCACCGCCACCGTCTCGTCGTTGACGATGTAGCCGCTGTCGTCGAGCAGGCCGTCCTGGCCATGTGTCGTGTAGGGGTCGAGCGCGACGTCGGTCAGCAGGCCGAGGCCGGGGAAGCGTGCCTTCAGCTCGCGCACCGCGCGCGGGATCAGCCCCTCGGGGTTCAGCGCCTCGCGGCCGTCGGCGCTCTTGGCCGCCGGGTCGATGTACGGGAAGAGCGCCATCACCGGCACGCCGAGCGCGACACATTCCTCGGCCACTGCATAGAGGCCGTCGATGCTGCGGCGTTGCACGCCGGGCATGCTCGGCACCTCCTGCAGCTGGCGCTGGCCGTCGAGAACGAACACCGGCAGGATCAGGTCGGCGGCGGCGAGCCGGTTCTCGCGCACCAGCTCGCGCGTGTAGGCATCGCGGCGCAGCCGGCGCGGCCGGCTCGTGGGGTAGGGTGGGGGGGTATGCACGATCGGCGGGCCAGGTACCCCATCAGGTACCCCGTAAAGCGGGGTTTATTGGGGCAAGTTCGGGTGGCGTGGGCAGCTGCGCTCTGTTACAGTGGCCGCTGAATGATAGCCGTAAGGTTGTCGTTCCCTGCTTTTCCTCCCTGAGCAGGTGCCTTACCGTCATGACAGCGATAAGGCTTCGCAGCCCCGGCCCTGTGCCGGGGCTTCTTTTCTTCCGGCGCCGCATCGCGGCCGCAGCCCGAGGCGCCGCCGATAATGCCGCGATGAACAGCGCCTACCTCTGGGTCAAGGCCTTCCACATCGTCTTCGTCGCGGCCTGGTTCGCGGGGCTGTTCTACCTGCCGCGGCTGTTCGTCAACCTTGCGATGGTCGCCTCCGGCAGCCACGCCGAGCGCGAGCGGCTGCTGCTGATGTCGCGCAAGCTCTATCGCTTCGCGACGCTGCTGATGGTGCTCGCGCTCGCGCTCGGCCTCGTGCTGTGGCTCGGCTACGGCGTCGGCAGCGGCGCCGGATGGATGCACGCCAAGCTTGCGCTCGTCGTCGCGACGATCGGCTATCACCACTTCTGCCGTTCGCTGCTGCGCGGCTTCGAGCAATCGGCCAACCGGCGCAGCGAGCGCTGGTATCGCGTCTTCAACGAGTCGTCGGTGCTGCTGTTCGCGGCCACCGTCGTGCTGGTGGTCGTCAAGCCCTTCTGAGGCGCGGGCAGCGCGCGCGCCGTGGCCACCTCGATCCGCCACCGCAGCTCAGCCACCCCGTTGGCGCTGGCGATGGCGGCGCTGGTGGTGTACGCCAGCCTCTACCCGTTCACCGGCTGGCGCTGGCCGCCGGGGCAGTCGCTGTCGAGGCTGCTGCAGCTGCCGTGGCCGCCGTGGGTGGATGGACCCGACGTGCTGCTCAACCTGGCCGGGTATCTGCCGCTCGGGCTGCTGGCCTTCGTCGCCGCCCGGCGCAGCGGCTGGCCCTACGCCGGCGCGCTGGCGATCGCGGTCGCAGGGGCCGCGGTGCTGTCGTACGCGGCCGAGATCGCGCAGAGCTTCGTTCCCGGCCGCCACCCGTCGCTGAAAGACTGGGCGGCGAACACCGCGGGTGCGGTCTGCGGCGCCGGGCTGGGTGCGATGCTGCAGTCGATGGGCTGGGTCGGCCGCTGGCACCAGGTGCGCCAGCGCTGGTTCGTCCGCCGCAGCGCCGGCGCACTGGCGCTGCTGGCGCTGTGGCCGCTGGGGCTGCTGTTCCCGGCGCCGGTGCCTTGGGGCCTGGGCCAGGTGGGCGACCGGCTGAAGGAACTGCTGGCCGCCGCCGTCGCCGATGTTCCCTGGGCCGACGAATTGCATGCCACCCTTCTGCCGACCGCCGGCGCAGGCCCGATGGGCGCCGCCGCGATGGCGCTGACCTCGGCGCTGGGCCTGCTCGCGCCCTGCCTGCTCGCGTTCGCGATCTGCGAGCCTGGGCGACGGCGGCTGTTGCTCGCGGCCGGTGCCTTCACGCTCGGCTTCGCGGCGATGGGGCTGTCGACGCTGCTGAACTTCGGCCCCGTGCATGTGCTGGCGTGGGTGACTCCGGTGACCCGTGTCGCCGTCGTCGTCGCGCTGTTGGCGGCGCTGGCGCTCGTACCGCTGCCTCGGCGCGTCGTCGCCGGTCTGGCGCTGGTCTCGCTGGCCGCGCTGGTGGTGCTGGTGTCGCATGCCCCCACCGACCCCTACTTCGCGCAGAACCTGCAGGCCTGGGAGCAGGGGCGCTTCGTGCGCTTCCATGGGTTGGCGCAGTGGATCGGCTGGCTGTGGCCTTTCGCAGCGATGGTCTGGCTGCTCGCGAGGCTGGGTGACCGTCATTGAGGCCTCCGCGAGCCGGATTGACCGTCCCGCCCCCGCGAGGAATCCGGGTTGCCCGGTGTGGCCGGCCCGACTTGAGACAATCCGCGCCCATGGGCTACTACAAGCATCACATCTTCTTCTGCCTGAACGAGCGGAAGAACGGCGAGGCCTGCTGCGCGCAGCATCAGGCGCAGGCGGCTTTCGACCACTGCAAGCAGCGCATCCGCGAAGCCGATCTGGCGGGCCCGGGCGGGGTGCGTGTCAACAAGGCCGGCTGCCTGGATCGCTGCGCCGGCGGCCCGGTGGCGGTGGTCTACCCCGACGAGACCTGGTACACCTACGTCGACACCGCCGATCTCGACGAGATTGTCGACAGCCACCTGCGTGAGGGGCGCATCGTCGAGCGGCTGCTGCTGCCGCCGCACATCGGGCGATGAGGCCCGGCACCGAAAGGCCGGAGGTCGCCGGCCCCGCGGGGACGATCGAGTGTGCGGTCGACAACCCGCCGTCGCCGCCGGTCGGCGTCGCGGTGCTGTGCCATCCGCATCCACAGCACGGCGGCACGATGGACAACAAGGTCGTTCAGACGCTGGCGCGCGCTTTCGTCGAGGTCGGCTGGCGCGCGGTGCGGTTCAACTTCCGCGGCGCCGGCGCATCGGCCGGCAGCTGGGACGAGGGCCATGGCGAGGTCGACGACGCGCTGGCGGTGATCGCCGCGATGCGCATGCCCGGGCTGCCGCTGGCGATCGGCGGCTTTTCCTTCGGCGGTTATGTCGCCACCCAGGCGGCGGCGCGGCTTCCCGAGGGCCAGCGCGCCCGGCGGCTGGTGCTGGTGGCGCCGGCTGCATTGGGTTTCCTGCTTGCGCCGGTGCCGCAGGACACGCTGGTCGTGCATGGCGAGGACGACGACGTCGTGCCGCTCGCGGCCGTGCTCGACTGGGCCCGCCCCCAGGTGCAGCCGGTGACGGTGGTTCCGGGTGGCGGCCATTTCTTCCACGGGCGGCTGATGCTGCTCAAGCAACTCGTGGTCGGTGCCTTCCGCGGATGACCCGCGCGAAGGCCGCCTGGCCCGTCACTCCGATCCGATGCGACTCCTTGCCACTCTCCTGACTTGCCTGCTGGCGCTGCCCGCGCTCGCCCAACTGCCGCAGGCGCCCGAGATCGCGGCGCGCCAGTACATCCTGGTCGACCTCGCCAGCCAGCAGGTGCTGGCCGAGCGCGACGCCGACGTGCCCGCGGACCCGGCCTCGCTGACCAAGCTGATGACCGCCTACCTGGTCTTCGAAGCGCTGCGCGACAAGAAGCTCGCGCTCGAACAGACGCTGCCGGTGTCGAAACGCGCGTGGGCCGAGCGCAGGGGCGGTGGCTCGCTGATGTTCGTCGACACCACGATGACGCCACGGGTCGACGAGCTGCTGCGCGGCATGATCGTGCAGAGCGGCAACGACGCCTCGGTGGTGCTGGCCGAGGGCGTGGCCGGGTCGGTCGAGAAGTTCGTCGAGGCGATGAACCGCCAGGCCGCGGCCTGGGGCTTGAAGAAGACGCGCTTCGCCAACGTCACCGGCCTCACCGAAGCCGGCCACCAGAGCAGCGCGCGCGACGTGGCGACGGTGGCCGCGAGGATCATCGCCGACCACCCGCAGTTCTATCCGCTGTACTCGGTGCGCGAGTACACCTACAACCACATCCGCCAGGACAACCGCAACCTGCTGCTCGGCCGCGACCCCACCGTCGACGGCATGAAGACCGGCTTCACCGAGGCTGCCGGCTGGTGCCTGGTGGCGAGCGCGGTGCGCAAATTGCCCGGTGCCACCGGCAAGCGGCGGCTGTTGTCGGTCGTGATGGGGGCGGCGTCCCGCGAGGCCCGTGCCTCCGAGAGCCAGAAGCTGCTGAACTGGGGCTGGCAGGCCTGGGACGCACTGCAGCTCTTCGCCGACGGAAAGGCGGTGGCCACGGTGCCGGTGTGGAAGGGCACGCGCAGCGAAGCGCGGCTCGGTGCCGCCGGCGCCATCGTCGTCAGCGTGCCGAAAGGCGAGGGCGAGCGGCTGAAGACGACCATCGAACGCAGCGATCCGCTGGTGGCGCCGCTCACCGCAGGGCAGCGCGTCGGCACGATCAAAGTCACCACCGCCGCCGGCACGCTGGTGCGCGAGCTGCCGCTGACGGTGCTCGAACCGGTCGAGATCGCCGGCGTGTTCGGCCGCGCGTGGGACGCGATCCGGCTGTGGATCCGGTGACCGGGCTGCGATAAGCTGCCCCACCGACCCCCGAAAGGCCGACATGAGTGCCCCCCCGCTGCCCGACACGCTGTGCTACCTGAACGGCGAGTACCTGCCGCTGGCCGAGGCGCGCATCAGCGTGCTCGACCGCGGCTTCATCTTCGGCGACGGGGTCTACGAAGTGGTGCCGGTCTATGGGCGGCGTGTGTTCCGCTTCGACGAACACATGGCACGGCTCGACCGTGGGCTGGCCAAGATCCGCATCACCAACCCGCTCACGCATGCCGAGTGGCTGGAGCGCAGCCGCCGGCTGGTAACGGCGCTGCACGAACGCACCGGCGCCGCCGATCAGCTCGTGTACCTGCAGGTGACCCGCGGCGTCGCCCCGCGCGAGCATGTGATGCCCGAAGACATCGAGCCGACCGTGTTCATGATGGTCGGCCCGCTCAAGGGCGCCACCGGCGAGCAGCGGCACCAGGGCGTGGCTTGCGTCACCGCGCGCGACTTCCGCTGGGAACGCGGCGACATCAAGAGCACGAGCCTGCTCGGCAACGTGCTCGCGCGCCAGATCTCGGCCGACCATGGCGCCGCCGAGACCATCCTCTTTCGCGACGGTTATCTCACCGAGGCCTCGGCAAGCAACGTCTGGGTCGTGCACGAGGGCGCGCTGCTCGGGCCACCGAAGAGCGAGCATGTGCTCGAAGGCATCCGCGTCGAGCTGCTGCGCGAGCTGTGCGAGGAGGTCGGCGTGGCCTACAACCTGCGGCCGATTCCGGAAGCCGATGTCTTCGCCGCCGACGAGGTGCTGCTGTCGTCGGCCACGAAGGAGGTGCTGCCGGTGACACGCATCGACGGCGAGTTGGTCGGCCACGGCGCGCTGCGCGGCAAACCGGGGCCGGTGTACGCGCGCCTGTACGAGGCCTACCAGGCGGCGAAGAAGTCGATGTCGGTGTAGCCCGTGGCGAAGCGCGACTCGTTGATCGAGTACCCGAGCGCCTTCCCGATCAAGGTGATGGGCGCGCATGTCGAAGGTTTCGTCGACGCCGTGGTCGCGGTCGCACAGCGCTTCGACCCCTCTTTCGACGCCGGCACCGTCGAGACGCGCGAGAGCCGCGCCGGCAACTACCTCGGCATCACGATCACCGTCACCGCCACCAGCCGTGAACAGCTCGACGAGCTGTATCGCACGCTGTCGACGCACCCGATGGTCAAGGTGGTGCTGTAGCGCCCGGGAGCGGGTTTCATTGGTTGCGCGTGTCGCAATGCGTCCTGACGCGGCGGGCCGGTCGACATAATCCGCGACCGCGGCGACCGGGCCGCGAGCCGAGGAGAACGAGGAGACCATGAACACCCCATCCAACCGCCCCACCGGCGCCTTCGTCGGCGCCTCCTGGGCGGCGCTGCTGATCGGCGCCGTCACCTACCTGATCGGGTTGTGGAACTCCGAGATGCAGCTCAACGAGAAGGGCTACTACTTCACGCTGCTGATGTACGGGCTGTTCGCCGCCGTCTCGCTGCAGAAGTCGGTTCGCGACCGCATGGAAGGCATCACCGTCACCGGCATGTACTTCTCACTGTGCTGGCTGTCGATCGCGATGACCATCGTGCTGCTGGCAGTGGGGCTTTGGAACGCCAAGCTGTCGCAGGCCGAGAAGGGATTCTTCGCGATGGGCTTCCTGCTTGCGCTGTACGCGGCGATCGCGGTGCAGAAGAACGTTCGCGACATCGCGGCCGCGAACAAGGACCCCCACGCTCCCTGACGGTCGCTGCCCCCCGAGGGGGCTGTCGCGGACCGGGGGACCCGGATCCGCGACGCGCTGCGCGCTCGCGGCGAAAGCCGTTCGCGTGGGCTCCGGGTATTGTCGACGTAGTCTTGGCGTTAGCGACCGCCGGCGGCGTCGAGTTCCTTCAGCTTGCCCGGCGCCGCCTCGTCGCCGTTGTTCGCGGCGGCCTGGTACCAGTAGCGCGCCAGACGAAGGTCGCGCTCGACGCCGTCGCCCTGCTCGTACATCGAAGCCAGCAGGTACTGCGCGCCCACGTCCCCGCCCTTGGCCGCCTCGCGAAACCAGCGCGCCGCGTCGGCGGCCGACTTTCGGGCCCCGCGGCCGAGGTAGTAGGCGGTACCAGCGGCCACCTGCGCCGGCACGCTGCCGTGTTCGGCCGCGGTCTCGTACCAGCGGTGCGCGGTGGCGAGGTCGGGGGTGCCGAGCCGCCCGGTCTCGTACAGCTGTCCGAGCGTGAACTGCGCGGTGACGAAGCCGGCCGCGGCCGCCTGGTGCAGCAACCGCACCGCGGCCTGCAGGTCCGGCGCTGGAACCTGGTCTTCGAGGTGCATCACCGCCAGGTTGTAGGCCGCGGCCGGCATGCCCCTGCGCACCAGCGACTCGAAGCCGCGCCGGGCTTCCACCAGCCGGCCGGCGGCATGTGCGGCGACGGCCCGCTCGAGCGCCGCCCGGTCTTCGCTTGCCGCCGGGGCCTCGTGGCCCACGCCGAACGCGGTGACCAGCGACACGGCAGCGAGCCCGCGGAGCAGTCGGATCGGCAAGCAGCTTCCTTGGAGACGGAGGGGGTTGGCACACGATACGCCAGCGGCGGGCCGGATGCCTGTCGAAGACGGCGGATCGAGAAAGCCCGACACCGTCACCTGGGCATTCATCCGCGGCCGGCGGCCGGCCGTAAGCCGACGTGTCCCAGGCGGGACACAACGAACGAGGACCGAGAGCATGCAGCGCCGAGCCCGACCGATCCGCCGTGCCGCCGGAGTGCCGGAATGAACGTCGCGCCTGCCCGAGGGGTGGCCGATCGCTGCGACGTGCCGGCGCCGGAGCAGGCCGCCGAGTTGGACGACCCCGAGGCGATCGGCGACGATGCCTGGGCCGAAGCGGCGGGCGATGCGGCGGCTGAACGCGCGCCGCCGGGTCCGTCGCAGCGCCGCGCCGGCGGCGAGCCGGAGCCGGGCGATGCCCAGCTCGCGGCGTGGATCGAACGCATCGTCGACCACGACGAGCGGGCGCTCGAATCGCTCTACAACGCCACCAGCGGCCGTGTCTACGGGCTCGTGCTGCGCATCACGCAGCGCAGCGCGCTCGCCGAGGAAGTCGTCGAAGACACCTACTGGCAGGTGTGGCGGCAGGCGCCGCGGTACGACGCGATGCGCGGCCGTCCGCTCACCTGGCTGCTGGCGATGGCGCGCTCGCGCGCGATCGACGCGCTGCGCAGGGACGAGCGTTTCCGGCACGACGAACTGCCCGAGGAAGGGGTTGCCGACGACGATGCGGGCGCGCCGCCGCCGCAGGACCTGCTCGACGCCACCCGCGACGCGACCGCGCTGCACGAGGCGCTGGCCGCACTCGAGCCACGGGCGCGGCAGCTGGTGTCGCTGGCCTTCTTCCGCGGCCTCACGCACGAAGAGATCGCCGAGCGTGAAGGCATGCCGCTGGGCACCGTGAAGTCGCTGATCCGCCGCTCGCTGCAACAATTGCGCCGATGCCTGGAGAACCCCGATGAGCCCCGGTGACCGCCCCGAGGGCAAAGCCCCTGCCCCCGATGACCGCGGCCTCGATGCCGAGTTGACGGTGCTGCTCGATGCCCTGCGAGCGAACACGCCGGGCGCGGCGCACCCGGCGCTTCGCGCGCGGCTCTTCGAGCGCGTCGCGCGCAGCGCCGCCGCCAGCCGCCCGATGTTCACCGTGCGTGCGCGCCATGCGCCGCTGGTGGCGGTGGCGGCCGGGGTGTCGATGCGCACGCTGTACCGCGCTGCGCGGCCCGAGCTGCGCCGCGGCGAGCCGCTGCGCGTATCGTGGATCGAACTGGCCGCCGGCACGCGTTGGGCGGGTCCATGCCGCGACGACGCCGGGGTGCCGGTGCGGCAGGAGTGGCTGGTCGTGCAAGGCCGGGTCGCGATCGGCGGCCGTGAACTCGGCGCGCTCGACTACCACGTCGTGCCGGCAGGCGGTGGTGTCGAGGTGATCGGCGAGCAGGGGGCCACGCTGTACCTGCGTGAAGCGCCCGGTGATGCCGACGGCCAGCTGCATGAAGGCGAGGGCTGGCACGACTTCGCGCCCGGAATCCGCCGCCGCGTGCTGTGGACCCGCGGCAGCGAGGCCGCGATGCTCTACCGCGCCGAGCCTGGCGCCGGGGTGCCGCGGCACGGCCACGGCCACGACGAGGAATGCCTGATGCTCGATGGCGAGCTGTTCCTCGACGACATGCTGCTGCGCGGCGGCGAGTACCAGCTCGCACCGGCGGGCACCGAGCACGGTGGGCTGTTCACCGACACCGGCGTCGTGATCTTCGCGCACGGCGACCTCGACCTCGCGCTCGCCGACACGACAGCGGCCTGACCGCGGCCGCACGCGGGCCGCGATCCAAGTCACCGGGTCAGCCGCCGGAAACTTCGCCGGCGCCACCGCCGTCGCTGCCCGGTGGCACGTACGGGAGGTAGTCCAGCCCGTTGTTTCCGAGCGCGGGCAGGTCGATCGCCGCCGCCGCGTAGGGCGTGTTCGCCGCTGCCCATGCCAACGATGCCGGATTGAAGGTGCCGTTGGCGAGCAAGCCGGTGAACAGCGCCAGGTCGCCGGCGCCGATCTCGGTGCCGGTGAGGTTGCTCCAGATCGCCCGCACGACGTCGGCGTGCGGCGGGCTCGAGCCGAAGCGGGCTTCGGCTGCGATGGCCGCCAGGGCCTCACCGCCGGTGCCGCTGTCGGCCAGCCAGAGGCCGATGCCGACCAACTCCGGGTTGCGCACCGCGGCCGGCCCGACCAGCGTGCCGATCAGGCGTGCCACGGTCCCGGCATCGCCATCGAGGTCGAGCGCGACCGAGAGGTCCGAGAAGGCCACGCGCTCGACGTTGAGCAGCAGGTCGAGCCCCTCGGTCCCGATGTCGTCGCGAACCACCCAGTGCGGCGCCTGGTGCAAGACCCCGTAGCGGGCGCGCGGCCCGCTGTAGAGCGCGATGTCGCGCCCGGCACCGCCGTCGATGCGGTCGTTGCCGCCGCCCCCGGTGAGGACATCGTTGCCGCCCAGGCCGTCGATGATGTCGGCCGCGGCGCCCCCGGTCAGCAGGTCGCGGCCCTCGGTTCCGACGCGCGAGCCGTAGACCGCGACGCTGGCCGCGCTGCTTGCCGTCTCGACCTGGCCGCGGCCGTCGACATAGCTCGCGACGACACGCACGCGCTGGCCGACCTGCGCCGCGCCCGGCGTGTAGCCCGAGCCGCTGCCGCCGTCGACATCGGCCCAGGTGACGCCGTTGTCGGCCGAGGCCTGCCAGCGGTAGCTCAGCGCACCGAGGCCGTCGGGGTCGGTCAGCGCCGACACCGCCAGCAGCAGGAAGCCCTCGCGCGGCGTGCCGCTGATCGTCAGGCTGCCGCCCGGCGGGCTGTTGGGCACCAGGTTGCGCAGCTCGAAGCTGCCGTCGGCAAAGGCGGCCTTCTCGACACCGCCGAGCGTGTCGGTGCCATCGGGGCCGACGACCCGGAAGCCGCCGTCGCCGGTGTCGGTCACTTCGTAGGCATTGCGGTTGCCGGCGAAGCGCGCGGTGTCGACGCCGGTGCCGCCGTCGAGGCTGTCGTCGCCGGCGCCGCCGATGAGCGTGTCGTTGCCGTTGCCGCCGCGCAGCGTGTCGTTGCCCGGCCCGCCGTCGAGCCAGTCGTCGCCGTCGAGCCCGACCAGCAGATCGTTGCCGTGGCGGCCCTCGATGCGGTCGGCGAGCACGTCGCCGACCAGCTGCTCGTCGATGTCGTACCCCACGATGTACAGCGCGGTGGTCTTGTCGTTCCAGCGGTCGACCACGTCGACCAGCGTGTTCGACTCGATCTGCCAGCCCAGGTCCTGCAGGATCGCCAGCTCGAGCCGGCCGAGCAGGTAGCGCTCGCCGAGGTAGTAGTAGTAGCCGTTGAGGTTGCTGCCCTCGACCCACGGCATCTGGCTGGCCGCGAGCGTGGGGCCGGCGCCGAGGTGGAAAGCGCCTTGCGACCCACCGAGCCTCACCTCCACCGGCTGGCCGAGCAGTGCCACCGTCGCCGGGCCGTCGAAGATGGCGCGGCCGTCGGCCACCGTGACCATCGAGTCCCACAGCGACTGGTGGTTGCCCCCCGGCAACGCGCCGGTCTGGGTGTCGCGGTAGCCGATCACCCCCATGCCGTGAAGCAGCTCGTGCAGCACGACGGTGAAGGCGTCGGTGCGGTCGTTGGGCGGGTTGGCGGCCAGGCTGATGGCGATCTCCGGGTCCCACCACAGGCCGGCGAGGTAGCTCGACGCGGGGTCGACGAAGATCGTGAAGTCGGCCGCCAGCGGGTTGGGGTCGATTCCGGTGCGCGCCTCCTGCGCCATCGACGGACCGAAGGTGTCGCGCCCGCCCCGTTGGCCGACGAAGACCAGGTCGCCGCTGCCGGCGAAGCGGCCGGTCGGGGTGGCCTCGACGACCACGCGCACGTCGGCCACGCCCTGGAAGACGAGGTATTGGTCGAGGTAGTTCAGCGCCGCCTGGATCGTCGTGCCGAGCAGCGGCACCGAGGCCAGGCGGCCCTGCGGGTCGTCGTAGGTGATGTTGACGCTGGCCATCGGTTGCCTCGGATCGGCGGCGGGGAGGGCGGCCAGTATGCCGACGCGCCCCACCGCGAGGCGAGACCGGGCGTAACCGGCGGCCGCGGTGCGGTCAGCGGTAGGGGTCGGGGTAGCCGAGCGCGGCCAGGATCTCGCGCTCGCGCGATTCCATCACCGCGGCGCTGTCGCCGTCCTGGTGGTCGTAGCCCTGCGCGTGCAGCGCGCCGTGCACGAGCAGGTGCGCGTAGTGCGCGTCGAGCGCAAGCCCGGCGGCACGGGCCTCGCGTGCCACCACCGGCGCGCACAGCACGAGGTCGGCCAGGATCTCGGGCTCGCGCGCGTAGTCGAAGGTCAGCACGTTGGTGGCATGGTCCTGGCCGCGCCACTCGCGGTTCAGCCGCCGGCCTTCGGCAGTGCCGACCGAGCGCACGGTGATCTGCGCCGGCGCCGCCAGCGCCGCGAGCAGCCAGCGCCGCACGCGGTGGCGAGGCAGCCATTCGCGGTGGCGCGCATCGGCGAACTGCAGCGACAACTGCAGCGCCGGCGCGACACGCTTCACGCCGGCCCTTCCGCCGGCCGGTGTGCAGGTTCCGGATCCGGGTCTCCCGGTCCGGAACGCGCCCCCTCGGAGGGCCGCGACCGCACGGAGCCGGAGGCCCGTTCATACGCCGCGACGATGCGGGCGACGAGCGCGTGGCGGACGACATCGGCGGTCGTGAAGTGCGTGAAGCCGATGCCCTTGACCTTGGCGAGCACCTGCTCGGCATCGACGAGGCCGCTCTTGACGCCCTTGGGCAGGTCGACCTGGCTGACATCGCCGTTGACGACACAACGGCTGCCGAAGCCGAGCCGGGTCAGGAACATCTTCATCTGCTCGCGGGTGGTGTTCTGCGCCTCGTCGAGGATCACGAAGGCGTGGTTCAGCGTGCGCCCGCGCATGAAGGCCAGCGGCGCGATCTCGATCTGCCCCTTCTCGAAGGCCTTCTGCACGCGGTCGAAGCCCATCAGGTCGTACAGCGCGTCGTACAGGGGCCGCAGGTAGGGGTCGACCTTCTGCGCGAGGTCGCCGGGCAGGAAGCCGAGCCGCTCGCCGGCCTCGACCGCCGGGCGCGTCAGCACGATGCGCTGCACGCCCTGGCGCTCGAGCGCGTCGACCGCGCAGGCCACCGCGAGAAAGGTCTTGCCGGTGCCGGCGGGGCCGATGCCGAAGGTGATGTCGTGGCCCAGCATCTGGCGCAGGTACTTCACCTGGTTCGGCGTGCGCCCGGCGAGCTCGGCGTGGCGGGTGCGCAGCACGATCGCGTCGTCGGTGGCCGGCGCGGCCTTCGCGGCGGTGCCGGTGGCGGCCGGCGCAGGGGTGTCGCTGCGGGCACCGACGAGGGCCAGCTCGAGCACCTGTTCGCCGATCGGCGCCGCGGCGCGCGCGTGCAGCGTATCGAGCAGCGCCGCCGTGCGCTCGACCGCGGCGCGTGGCCCGTCGATGCGGAACACCGCGTCGCGCCGCGCGAGCGTGACGCCGAGCGCGGCCTCGATGCGGCGCAGGTGCGCGTCGAGCGGCCCGCACAGGTGGGCCAGGCGGCGGTGGTCGGCGTCGGGAAGGGTGTGGCGGCGAATCACGACATCGGACACGCCCGCGGCGGGCGCAGGGCGGCATTGTCGCAGCGCCGGCGAGCAGAATCGGCGCCCGATGAAGACCTTGTCGCCGCCCCTGCTCCCGGCGCATGCCGGCTCGGCCGCCTGGCTGCGCCGGCTCGCGGGCGCCGGGCTCGTGCTGGCGGGTCTTCTCGGCTGCCTTGCCGCAGCGCCCGCCATCGCGCAGGGGCGACTGATCGAGACTGCGCTCGCCGCCGACGCCGCCCCGGGCGCGGCATCGGCGGCCGCGTCGCGCCCGGTGGCCCTGCCCGACGACTGGTCGCGCAGCCGGCCGGGGCGGGCGGGGCGGGTCTCGTACCGCGCGCAATTCGACGCCGGACCGCCGCAGCTGCAGGAACTGCAGGCGCTGCTGGTCGACCGCGCCTGCAGCAGCCTCGCGGTGTCGCTCAACGGCCAGCTCGTCCATGGCCGCCGCCCCCCGGAGGCTTCCAGGGGCGACTGCCACCGCCCGCATCTGGTCGTGCTGCCACCGGCGCTGCTGCACGAAGGCGGCAACACGCTCGACATCGAAGTGGCCGGGTTGCGGCTCGAACAGGTGAGCTCGCGCCTGCGGGCCGGCGGTCTTTCGGCGCTGCGCGTCGGTGCCCTCGACGAGCTGCAGCCGCTGCACGCCCGCGAGGTGGCGCTGCGCGTCACGCTGCCACAGGCGGTGGGCGCGACGCTGCTGCTCACCGGCAGCTTCATGTTCGTGCTCGGCTTCTTCAACCGCCGCGAGAGCCACCTTGCGTACTTCGGCGCGCTGTCGGTCGGCTGGGCGTTGGTGGACGCACGGCTGTGGCTGGCCGAGCTTCCGCTGCCGCTGTTCGCCGCCGAGGTGGTGCTGTGCTCGATGTTCGCCTTCATCGCATGGGCGGCGGTGCAGTTCCTGCTGCGTTATGCGCAGGTCCGCCACGCGTTGGTCGACCTGGCGCTGCCACTGCAGTGCGCGGCGATGCCGTTGACGCTGGTGGCCGCCGGCGCTCAGCACCTGAACACCATGGTCTTCGCCTGGGTGTTGTTGCTCGCTGCCGAGGTGGGCGCGGCAGCGGTCTTCTACCTGCACCGCCACCGCCATGCCCGCGGCGCCGGCTTCTGGCTGATGGCGGCGCTGCTGACGGTGGTGGCGGCATCGGGCGCGGTCAACCTCGCGGTGCAACTCGGCGCGGTGCCCTCGCTCGCCTGGCAGGCCGCGCAGCTGGCGACGCCGCTGATGTTTGTCGGCGTCGGGCTGCGCCTCGTGCAGCAGCACGGGCGCGCGCTGCAGCAGGCCGAGGCCGGCCGCGCCCACCTCGAACAGCGCGTGCGCGAGGCCACCGCCGAGATCGAGCGCAACTTTCGCCAGATCGCCGAGCTGAAGATCGAGCAGGTGACCGAGCGCGAGCGCAAGCGCATCGCCGCCGACCTGCACGACGACCTCGGCGCCAAGCTGCTGACGATCGTCCACACCAGCGACTCGGAGCGCATCTCGACGCTGGCGCGCGAGGCGCTCGAGGAGATGCGCCTCTCGGTTCGCGGGCTCACCGGCAGGCCGGTGCGGCTGTCGGACGCACTCGGCGACTGGCGTGCCGAGGTCGTCTCACGGCTGGCGCAGGCCGGCATCGTCGCCGACTGGAGTGCACCGGACGACCTGCACCAGACGCTGTCGGCGCGGGCTTACGTGCAAACCACGCGCATCCTGCGCGAGGCCACCAGCAACATCATCAAGCACAGCGGCGCCTCGTACTGCAAGGTCGTCTGCCAGGTCGCCGACGGTGACTTCCAGTTCGTTCTGCAGGACAACGGCGAAGGCATCCGCCCCGAAGGCGACGGCGGCCGGCTCGACCGCGGCCACGGCATGGCGACGATGAAGCAGCGCGCGAAGCAGATGCAGGGCCAGTGCCTGATCGAATCGGGCCCCGGCTTCGGAACCGTGATGCGCCTCACGCTTCCGCTCGATCGTGCCCTCGAGAGTTCGTGAGCGCGTGCCGATGACCCGATAGCATGAACCGGCCGGGTTCGCCGCCCTCGCACGCCCCATGAAGACCATTCTGCTGCTCGAAGACCTGCCCGAGATCCGCGCCTGGCTGCGCAAGATCGTGCTGCAGGTGTTCCCGGAGGCGCAGATCTCCGAGAGCGCGCGTGTCGCCGACGCGATGGCGCTGGTGGGCTCGGTGAAGTTCGACATCGCGCTCGTCGACCTCGGCCTGCCCGACGGCTCCGGCGTCGACGTCGTCACCAAGCTGCGCGACGTGCAGCCCGACGCGCAGTCGGTGGTGGTGACGATCCACGACGACGACGAGCATCTCTTCCCGGCGCTGCAGGCGGGCGCCTTCGGCTACATCCTGAAGGAGCAGCCGCGCGAGATGATTGCCGAGCAGCTGCAGCGAATCAGCCAGGGCGAGCCGCCGCTGTCGCCTTCGATCGCGCGGCGCGTGATGGCGCACTTCAGCGCCAAGGCCAAGCCGACGCCATCGCTCGGCAACGTCTCGCTGACCGATCGCGAAAGCGAAGTGCTGCTGCGTGTCGCCAAGGGCTACACGTTGCCCGAGATCGGCGTCCAGCTCGGACTCAGCCGCCACACCATCGCCGACTACGTCAAGCAGATCTACCGCAAGCTCAACGTCAGCTCGCGTGCCGAGGCGGCGCTCGAGGCGCAGCGGCTGGGCCTGTTCGGGCGGTAGCTGGAGCCCCCCGGCCTGGCGCCGGACCCCCCCGAGGGGGCAACGAACCCGACCGGCGGAGCCGGGTCGGGTTCGGCGTGCCAACAACGCCGCTCCCCCTGGCCGACTGCGTCGGCCTGTCCCCGGAGGGGGGACGAAGGCGCTGGATGCGCTGGCGACGACCCACTTCACCCCGAGATCGTCGCCAGCGCGGCGACGATGCGCTCGCGCTGCGCGGGCGTCGTCAGCTCGCCCAGGACGGCGAGGAAGCGCTCGTCTTGTGCGCCGGAGAGGATGAACTGCCAGCGGTAGGCGCGCCGCAGCGCGGCATGCAGCTCGCGCATCTGCGCCTCGTCGAAGCGCTGTCGGCACAGCGACGCGAAGTACGCGACGTCGGCGCCGGCCTGCGCGACGACGATGCCGTCGACCGCGGCGACGAGTTCGATCAGCTCGTCGACTGCATGGTCGCGCTCGGCGTCGGTCAGCCGGGCGTCCTCGCGCCGCCACTCGATCTCGTCGAGGATGGCGTGCTGCGACTCCTCCTTCCAGTGGTAGAGGAAGACGTCCTTCCAGACTTCCGACAGGCGCGCGTCGGGGGCGATGCTGTCGCGGTAGTGCGCCTGCGTGAAGAGCTCGATGTGGCAGGTCAGCGCCAGCACCGCCCAGGTCGACTTGCCGAGCACCGCGCGTGCGACCTCGTCGGGCTGGGGGGCAAAGCCGTAGCCGCCGGGCATGCCCTGCGCGACCATGCGCTCGACGCGGCGGAACAGTTCCTGGTGCTTCAGCTCCTCGTCGGCGAAGCGCACCAGCGCCTCGAGCGCGGTCTGGTCGCCGAGCCAGTGCTCGCGGCTGACCTCCAGCACCTTGGCGCCGATGTAGCGCTCGACGAGGCCGAAGACGTTGGCATAGGTGCGGCCCTGCACCTGGCTCAGCAGCCGGCGTTCGTCGTCGCTCAGGAATGCGATCGACGCCACCTTCGAGAGGCCGTCGGGCAGGAACTTCTTCGTGAAGTCGAAGCTGCGGCCGCGCAGCACGTCGCGGTCGATGTCCCATCGGATGCGCTTCGAGACTTCGACGCACTTGGCGTAGCGTGCGCTGGTCGCGGGGTCGGGCGGCGGCATCGTCGGCAGGGCGGCGGTGGTCGCGGCGATGGTCGGCATCGTCTGCATGGTCAACTCCTCGGGGTGGGTGTCGGCAAGCGCCGACGGATGCCGCGGCCCCTGCTGATGGCCGGGCCGCGGCGAGAGCGTCGCGGCCGGCGGCGTGCCGGACCGGCGCGGAAAACGAGAGCGGCGCGGCGCCTCAGGCCTGCGGCTGCGGCATCACCGCCATGCGCAGCGCCTCGCGCAGCACGGCGAGCCGGCGGCGCAGCGGGTTGGCCGTGCGGTGGGCCGGCTCGATGCCGACCACGACCTCACCTTGCGTGTGCGGCACCGGCGAGACCAGCGTCTTGTCGCTGGTGCCGATGGCGACGCGGTCGCCGGCGCGCAGCACGCGGTCGGGCGTGCCGTCGCCGCAGGTGACCCAGGCCTCGCCGCGCTCGATGCGCAGCGTGCCGCCGCGGCGGTCGTCGATCGCGAGCAGCGTGCGGGGCGGCAGCGCGACGATGCGGGACTGGTCGATGCACGCGAGGGTGAGGGTGGTCGTCGTCATGGCGGTCTCCTGGGTGGTGTCGATCGGCGGTTCGAGGGCTTCAGCGCATGGCGGTGGCGATGCGCGGGATGGCGGCGCGGAGGCGGCGGGTAATGAGCACCCGCATCGCCGCGGCGAGCGGCTGCCACAGGTACTGGCCGAAGGCCTCTCGGCGCAGCTGGCGGACTTCGGCTTCGATCGCGCTGCGGAAAGCGGGGTCGGTGCGGTACTGCTCGTAGGTCAGAGGGTTCATCGCGTCTTCCTTTCGTCTCGGGACCCGGCAGTGCCGGTGGGTGCACGAAAAGACGCAGGCCCCGTGCCAACCCCGCTCGGGGGCGGTTTCTCCTTGTGAATCAAGCGCTTGGTCGCCGTCCGTCCGCGGTCATCGGCGGGGGGCCGTCAAATGCGACGGTGGCAGGCCGTCACAGGCGGCGGCGGGCCGGCCGTCAGCCAGGCTTGCGAATGCCGAGCTTGCGCAGCCGGCCGCGCAGCGTGCTCGGGTTGAGCCCGAGCGCAACCGCGGCGCCGGCACCGCCTTCGATTACCCAGCGCAGGCGCTCCAGCACCGCGACGATGTGTTGTCGCTCGACCTGCTCGAGCGTCTCGATCGCATCCTGCAATGGTCTCGCGCGCGCCACGGCCGCCGGCATGCCACCGCCGTCGAAGCCGGAGACTTCGCCGGTGATGGCGTGGCGCTCGACGACGTTCTGCAGTTCGCGGATGTTGCCCGGCCAGCGGTAGGCGAGCGCGCGTTCGACGAATGCCGGCGGCAGCGCACCGCCCGGCTTGCCGAGCCGGCGCGCCGCCCGCGCGGCGAAGTGGGCCAGCAACGCCGCGATGTCGGAGGGCCGTTCGCGCAGCGGCGGCAGCCGGATCGGGAACACCGCCAGCCGGTAGTAGAGGTCGGCGCGGAAGCGGCCGGCCGCGACCTCGTCGCGCAGGTCGCGATTGGTCGCGGCGACGACGCGCACGTCGACCTTCAGGCTGCGGCTGCCGCCGACGCGCTCGAACTCCTGCTCCTGCAGCGCACGCAGCAGCTTGGCCTGCGTGTCGGGCGGCAGCTCGCCGACCTCGTCGAGGAACAGCGTGCCACCGTCGGCGAGTTCGAAGCGGCCGCGGCGCTGCTGCAGCGCGCCGGTGAAGGCACCCTTCTCGTGCCCGAAGAGTTCGCTCTCGACCAGGTCGCGCGGCAGCGCCGCGCAGTTGATCTTGACCAACGCGCGCTCGCGGCGCGGGCTGGCGTCGTGCAGCGCGCGCGCCACCAGCTCCTTGCCGGTGCCGGTCTCGCCTTCGACCAGCACGGTGGTGTCGGTCGGCCCCACCTGCACGATCTGCGCACGGACCTGCGCCAGCGCCGGTGAGTTGCCGACCATCGCACCCGACTCGCCGCGCAGCTCGTCGACCAGCACGCCGATGGTCGCGCGCGATCGCCGGTGCGCCTCGATCTCGCGCCGCAGCGCGACATGGACGCCGACACGCGCGAGCAGCTCCTCGCTCTCGAAGGGCTTGGTGACGTGGTCGACCGCACCGGCGCGAAAGGCGCGCAGCTTCTGCCACGATTCGCCGGCGGCGGTGAGGAAGATCACGGGAATCGCACGCGTCGCTTCGTCGGCCTTCAGCCGGCGGCAGGTCTCGTAGCCGTCGATGCCGCGCATCACGACGTCGAGCAGGATCAGTTCCGGCCGCCGTGATGCCGCGAGCGCGATCGCCTCCTCGCCACCCCCGGCGGCGAGCGTGCGGTAACCGGCCTCGGCCAGCTCCTGCTGCAGCAGGTCGACGTTGAGCGGCTCGTCGTCGACGACGAGCACCGTCGCCGGCTCGCGCGGTGGCGGCCGCGCGCCGCCGTCAGCCGCCGCCAAGGTGCCTCCGGATCGTCGCCCACAGCAACTCCTCGTCGATCGGCTTGGTGATGAAGTCGTCGCAGCCGGCGTCGCGGGCGCGCTGCTCGTCGCCGCGCATCGCATGGGCCGAGAGCACGAGGACCGGAATCGCCGCCGTCGCCGCGTCGGCCTTCAGCCGCCGTGTCGTCTCCCAGCCGTCGAGCCGCGGCAGCGAGAGGTCCATCAGGATCAGGTCGGGCGGCTCGCGTCGCACCGCGTCGAGCGCCTCGATCCCGTCGCCGGCCAGCACCAGCCGGTAGTCGTTCTCGAGCAGCTGCACCAGCAGCTCGCGGTTGAGCGCCGCGTCCTCGACCACCAGCAGCGTGTGCTTCACGACGCCGCAGCGCTGTCGGCCAGCGGCAGCGTCAGCGTGAAGGTCGAGCCCAGGCCCGGCACGCTGCGCGCCGTGATGTCGCCGCCCATCAGCCGCGCCAGCCGGCGCGCGATCGTCAGCCCGAGCCCGGTGCCGCTGCCGCCGACGCTGCGCGCGGGGTCGGCCTGCTCGAACTCCTCGAACACCGCCTCGATGCGCTCCGGCGCGATGCCGATGCCGGTGTCGTCGACGGCAATCTCGATCCTGCCTGCCTGCGCCGCGGCGCGCAGCACGATGCGCCCGCGGGGCGTGAACTTGCAGGCGTTGGAGAGCAGGTTGATGACGATCTGGCGCAGCTTCTCCTCGTCGGCGCAGAGCGGCGGCAGCGTCGCCGCGTCCCAGCCGCGCTCGAGCGCCACGGCGTCGGCGTCGACCAGCGGCTCGGCGGTGTGCAGGCATTCCTCGAGCAGTGCAGGCAACCGCAGCTCGCGCGCGACCACGTCGACGCGTCCGGCTTCGATCTTGGCGAGGTCGAGCACGGCGTTGATCAGTGCCAGCAGATGCTGCGCGCTGGCGAGGATCTTCTCCAGGTTCTCGGACTGCAGGCGGTCGATCTGCTGGCGCGTGCGGCGCTGCACGATGCGCGTGAAGCCGATGATTGCGTTGAGCGGCGTTCGCAGCTCGTGCGACATGCTGGCCAGGAACTGCGACTTGTGCCGGTTGGCGACCTCGAGCGCTCGCCGCTGGCGCTCGATCTGGTGGAACAGCGACACCTTGTCGATCGCGATCACCGCCTGCGCGGCAAAGGTGCGCACGGTCTCCAGCTGGTGTGGCGTGAGCGCCTGCCCGGGCTCGGGGTGCAGCAGCACGACGAGGCCGATGCCGCGGCCGTGGCGCAGCAGCGGCACCAGGGTCAGCGAGCGGTAACCCACCTCCTGCGCGATGCGGCGGCCCGGCGCCGGCACCGCGGTCCCCTGCGCATCGGCGAACTCGATCACGCGGCCGTCGGCGATCGCGCGCGCAGTGGCGTAGGCTGCGGTGTCGAAGGGCAGCGGGAACATCCGCCGCAACGCCTCGAAGCGTTCACCGGCGGCCAGCGGGCCGGCCATCTGGTGCATCACCAGCTGTTCACCCTCGTGCATCACGATGCCCGCGGTGCGCGGCGCGAACAGCCTGGCCGCGCTGCGAACGATGGCGTCGAGCGTCGGCTGCGTGTCGGCCGGCGACTCGGCGGTGGCGCTCAGGATCTCGGCGACGGCGGTCTGCTGCTCGAGCGCCTCCTTCGTGGCCTGGTGCAACCGGGCGTTCTCGATCGCGATGCGGGCCTGCGTCGAGAAGCCGCTGACGAGCGCGATCTGCCCGGGCGTGAACGGCTCGACGTGCTCCTTCCACAGTGCAATGACGCCGATCACGTTGCCCTCGCGGCCGATCGGCACGCCGAGCATGGTGTGGAAGCGGCCGAGCTTCTGCGACTGCGCCCAGCGGTAGCGCGGGTCGCTGGCGGCGTCCTCGATGTGCACGGTCCGGCCTTCGAGCGCGGTGCGGCCGACCAGGCTGCCGGCGTCCAGCCGCACCGGGTTGCGCTGGATGAAGTCGCGGAACTCGCCGCTCGCGCCGACGTCGACCGCGAGGCGGAAGACGTCGCCGTCGCGGCGGAAGATGAAGGCCTTCTCGGCGCGCGACAGCCGCGCGGTGCTCTCGATCAGGGTGCGCAGCACGGCGTCGAGGTCGAAGGCCGAGCGGCTGAGGGCCTCGAGCACATGGCGCACCGCGGTCTGCTCGGCGAGCGACTGTTCGGCCTGGTCGCGCGCGCGGCGCAGTTCCTCCTCGGCCTGCTTGCGCGGCGTGATGTCGCTGATCGCGCCGAAGACCCTGGTCGCCAGGCCGCCGTCGTCGCGCAGCGCGATCGCCCGTTCGTGCACCCAGCGCTTCACGCCGTCGGCGTCGGCGACGCGGTACTCGCGGTCGACCTGCGGCGTCAGCTGCCGGAAATGGTCCAACATCGCGCGGTGGTAGGCCGGCAGATCGTCGGCGTCGATGCGCGCGACCCAGTTGGCCGGGGTGACCTCTTCCGACGGCAGGCGAAAAAAGGTCGACGGCCGGTCGGAGAGGTACAGCGTGCCGGCCGCGACGTCCCACTCGTAGATCCACGCCGCCGAGGCGCGGATCGCCATCGCGTAGCGCTCCTCGCTGCGGCGAAGCGCCTCCTCGGCGCGGCGTTGCTCGGTGACATCGGTGTACGACGAGACGAAGCCGCCGCCGGGCAGCGGCCGGCCACGGATCGCGATCGTGCGGCCGTCGGGCCGCCGGCGCTCGAAAGCGTGCGGCTCGAAGCGGGCCGCCATTTCGACGCGCGAGCGCACCTGCTCGTCGAGGTCGCCGGGCCCGTACTCGCCACGCTCGGCGTTGAAGCGGAAGGCCTCGGCCATGTGGAAGCCGCGAGCGAAGCGTTCGGCTGGCAGATCGAGCAGCTCGAGGAAGCGCCGGTTCAACGCGATGGTGTGCAGATCGCGGTCGACCATCGTGATGCCCTGGTCGATGTGCTCGAGCGTGGTCTCCAGGACCTGCGCCTGGCGCCGCGCCTCGGCCTCGTGGCGCCGGTGCGCCGTGACTTCACCGAGCACGCCGACCAGCGAGACGACCCGGCCGCCGTCGTCGCGGACCGCGGTGCCGTGCTGGCGCACCCAGCACCAGTTGCCGTCGCCGGTGCGGCAGCGCAGCTCGTGCTCGAACCGGTCCGACCGCGACTTGAAGTACGCCACCAGCGCCGCGTCGTAGGCGGCGAGGTCGTCGGGGTGAAACCGTTCGCGCCAGGCCGCGACGCTGGCTTTGCGCTCGCCGGCCAGGCCCAGCACCTCGAAGACATGGTCGTCGCACTCGACGATGCCGCGCCCGACATCCCACTCGTAGAGGCCGACGTCGAGCGCCTGGAAGGCCAGCTCGAGCCGCGCGGCCCGCGATGGCGGCGGGCCGGTGCGCCGGGGCGGGCGCATGCCGGTACCCCGCAGGACGGCACGTTGCACGGTCAGGCCCTCCTTCCCGCGGCCACGGGCGGCGGCGGCCGCCCCGAGCCGAGGCGCCAATAATGCACCCATGATCGGAAGATTGAGCGGCACGCTCGCTGCGAAGGCGCCGCCGCAGGTGCTGGTGGACGTTCACGGCGTCGGCTACGAGGTCGACGTGCCGATGAGTACCTTCTACAACCTGCCCGCCATCGGCGACAAGGTGCTGCTGCTGACGCACTTCGTCGTGCGCGAGGACGCGCAGCTGCTGTTCGGCTTTCTCACCGCGCCCGAGCGCGACGCCTTCCGGCTGCTGGTGAAGATCAGCGGCGTCGGGCCGCGCACCGCGCTCGCGGTGCTCTCCGGCCTGTCGGTGGCCGAGCTGGCGCAGGCGGTGACGGCGCAGGACGGCGGCCGGCTCGTCAAGGTGCCGGGCATCGGCAAAAAGACCGCCGAGCGGCTGCTGCTGGAGCTCAAGGGCAAGCTCGGGCCCGACCTCGCGCTGCCGACGGCGGCGCTGCCGGGCGAGGCCGGCAGCGACATCGTGCAGGCGCTGGTCGCGCTCGGCTACAGCGAACGCGAGGCGCTGGCATCGCTGAAGGCGCTGCCGGCGGAGGTCGGCGTCGCCGAGGGCATCAAGCTCGCGCTGAAGGCGCTGAACAAGTAGGCGCGGGGAGCCACGGGGCGGCCCCGCACAATGCCGCATGACCGACGACGCCCAGTTTGCCGCCGCCCGTGCCTACTTCTTGCAGGGGGTGTCGCACCAGGAGGCACGGCGCTTCGCCGAGGCCGAGGCCGCGTACCGCGCGTCGCTGGCGCTGCTGCCGGGCCGGCCCTCGACGCTGACCAACCTGGGCGCGACACTGGTCGAGCTGCAGCGCCCCGCCGAGGCGTTGCCGCTGCTCGACCAGGCGCTCGCCGCAGCCCCCGACGAGCCCGAGGCGCTCGGGCACCGCGCCACCGCGCTCAACATGCTCGGCCGCCCGGCCGATGCGCTGCCCGACCTGCAGCGCTTCGTCGCGCGGCACCCGGCGCGCACCGCCGGCTGGTTCCACCTCGGCCAGACGCTGCAACTGCTCGGTCGCCATGCCGACGCGCTGGCGGCCTACGACCGCACGATCGAACAGATGCCCGAACACGCGCAGGCACACAGCAACCGCGGCGGGGCGTTGAAGGACCTCGGCCGCCCGGACGAGGCGGCGCGGGCCTTCGAGCAGGCGATCGCGCTCGGTGCCGACGCCGAGCTGAACCGCTACTACCTGGCCTCGGTGCGCGCCGCCACCACCGGCCCCACGGCTGCCGCACCAGCCACAGCGCCGCGCGTCTTCATCGAACGCTTGTTCGACCACTATGCCGACGGCTTCGACGAGCACTTGGTTCAAACGCTGCAGTACCGCTCGCCGACAAGGCTGGCCGAGCTCGTCGCGGGGCTCGGCCACCGGCGCTTCCGCTCGGCGCTCGACCTCGGCTGCGGCACCGGGCTGTGCGGCCCGCTGGTGGCGCCGCTGGCCGACCGGCTCGAAGGCGTGGACCTGTCGTCGCAGATGCTCGCGGTGGCCGCCGGGCGCGGCCACTACGCCGAACTCGTTCACGCCGACGTTGCCGAGCATCTACAGACCACCCCGCGCCGGCACGACCTCGTGATCGCCGCCGATGTCTTCGTCTACATCGGCGACCTGACGCCGGTGTTCGCCGGCGCCGCGCGCGTGCTCGATGCGCCGGGTGTGTTCGCGTTCACGGTCGAGCGCGCGGGTGACGACGGCCCCGGCTTCGTGCTGCGGCCGAGCATGAGATACGCCCATGCAGAGCGTTATGTGCGTGACCTGGCGGCGGCACATGGATTTGCGGTTCGGCACCTGGAGGCCGGCACGCTGCGCCAGGACCAGCAGCGCGACGTCGCCGGCCTCTACTTCGTGCTCGAGCGCGCGAGCTGAGCGCCCTCAGGTCCGGGCCAGCCCGGCCCACCCCCCCCCGGCTGGGTTCGGGTTGATCGGCAGAGCCGGATCGGCTCGAGGAGGCGTCAGTGCTTGTGCGCGGCCGCCGGCGCGTTGACGGTGCGCACGACTGCCTTCACCTCGACCTGCTCGCGCTGGCCACCGGCGGCCTCGACGACCAGCGTCACCGGCACCGTGTCGCCGGCCTTCAGCTGCTGCTTCAGCTCCATCAGCATCACGTGGTAGCCGCCGGGTTCGAGCTTCACCGCCTTGCCGGCGGGCAGCGGCAACGCGTCGACGGCGCGCATCTTCATCACGTTGCCATCCATCTTCATCTCGTGCACCTCGACGACGCCGGCCACCGGCGACGATGCGCCGACCAGCCGGCCGCCCGCGGCGGAGGTGATCTGGGCGAAGAGGCCGCTGGCCTTCTGCTGCGGCACGGTGGCGCGCACCCAGGGGTCGGTGACGGTGACCTGCGCGGCTGCGGGCAGCGAGACGGCGGCCAGAGCGATGGCAGCGATCGACAGCAGGCGATGGGGAGGGAGGAGTCGGTTCATGGCAGGTGCTTTCTTTGAGTCGGTGTGTGGGGGCGCCCGGGCGATCGACGTCATGCCGCGGCGCGTGCCCGACGGGCCGGCGGTGCGGCCGGCGGAGGCGGTCAGGCGGGCGTGCCCGGCGGCGCGCGCGGCTGGGCGGCCGGCCAGGCCGGCCGCATCGCGTGCGATCCGGGTGGCGGGGCCGGGACGGCCCGGTGCGATGGCGCCACTGCCGCCGCGCCGGCCGCGTCCGCCGGGGCCGCACCATCGCCGCCGAACCCGCAGAAGCGGCAGTGCTCCCACTGCGGCGGCAGTGGCGGCTCCGGGTCGCCCGGTGTCGCCGCGGCGGCCTGACGCAGGCCCTGCGGCGTGCAGATGCCGGCCAGCGCCGGCTGCGCGCCGGCCAGCGCACGGGCCAGCGTCGGCATCAGCGCAATGCCGAACGCGGCGGCGAGCGCGAGCGCGCCGAGAAGCTGCCGGGGACGCCGGGTGCGCCACATCGTGCGCGAGTCTAGTCGGCCCTCCGCGGCCGCGGCCTTGAACCAGGCCAAGCCGGATAATGCGCGCCACGATGGCGATCCAGACCGACGACCTGCAAACCGCCCGCCGCGTGCTCGACGCCGCGCCGGTGTCGCCGGGCGAGGAGGCGATCGAGCGTGCGCTCAGGCCCAAGGGCCTGGCCGAGTACATCGGCCAGGCCAAGGTGCGCGAGCAGCTCGAGATCTTCATCGGCGCCGCGAAGGGCCGCGCCGAGGCACTCGACCATGTGCTGCTGTTCGGCCCGCCCGGGCTGGGCAAGACCACGCTGGCGCACATCGTCGCCGCCGAGCTGGGCGTCAAGCTGCGCCAGACCTCGGGGCCGGTGCTCGAGAAGCCGAAGGACCTGGCGGCGATCCTCACCAACCTCGAGAAGAACGACGTGCTCTTCATCGACGAGATCCACCGCCTGTCGCCGGTGGTCGAGGAGATCCTCTACCCCGCGCTCGAGGACTACCAGATCGACATCATGATCGGCGAAGGCCCGGCGGCTCGATCGATCAAGCTCGAGCTGCAGCCGTTCACACTCGTCGGTGCCACCACGCGGGCCGGCATGCTGACCAACCCGCTGCGCGACCGCTTCGGCATCGTCGCGCGGCTCGAGTTCTATTCCGCCGACGAGCTGACGCGAATCGTCGGGCGGTCGGCCGGGCTGCTCGAGGTGCCGATCGACGACGCCGGCGCGCACGAGATCGCACGCCGCTCGCGGGGCACGCCGCGAATCGCGAACCGGCTGCTGCGCCGCGTCCGCGACTACGCGCAGGTCAAGGGCGACGGCCGAATCGACCGCCGCCAGGCCGAGCTCGGCCTGGCGATGCTCGATGTCGACAGCCAGGGCTTCGATCTGATGGACCGCAAGCTGCTCGAGGCGGTGATCCACCGCTTCGACGGCGGCCCGGTCGGGCTCGAGAACCTGGCCGCGGCGATCGGCGAAGAGGCGGGCACGATCGAGGACGTGATCGAGCCCTACCTGATCCAGCAGGGGTTCCTTCAGCGCACGCCACGCGGCCGGGTTGCCACGCAGACCGCGTACCGCCACCTCGGCGTGCTGCCGCCTCAGCGCCCGGCGGGCGACCTTTTCGAGTAACCGCCCTTTCGGTTCGCCGACTTCTGCACGGCGGCTGCGTCGCCGGACCTCATTCAGGCCGGCGCGGTGCCGATAACGCGGTGAGGAGGGTTGCCCGGGGCGCCGCGTGAACGATTTCGCGCTTGGCCGTCCTGCCGTCACTTCCGGCTGCAAAGGGTTACATCGCCGTCCCTCAAGTCGCGCACCCGCCGGGCCGATAGCCCGGGATGAAGGGAAGCGGTCCGCCCCGGTGTTGTGCCGGCACGCGAGGCTGCTCCAGGAAGGTGCCCGATGTCCCGATTTGCCGCACGCGGCTTCACGCTGATCGAACTGCTGGTGACGATCGCCATCGTCGCCATCCTCGCCTCGGTGGCGATGCCGGCCTACACCGCCTACGTGCAGCGATCGCGTGTGCCGCCGGGGCTGGACGGCCTGTCGTCGTACTTCACGCGCATGGAGCAGCGTTTCCAGGACGCCGGCAGCTACGCCAACGCCGGGGCCTGTGCGGTCGCGGTGCCGGTGGTCAACAACTTCACCGTCACCTGCGCGCTGACCGGCGGCGGCACCGGCTACACCGCCACCGCCACCGGCAACGGCCCGGTCAGCGGCTACGGCTTCACCATCAACCACCTCGGCACGCGGGTCACCACCGCGCACCCGAAGGGCGTGCCGGCGACCAACTGCTGGAGCATCCGGGGGGGGCAATGCGACTCCTGAGCACCTCCAGGGCCGGGCCGGATCAGCCCGTGACGCCCGTTCGCCGCCGCAGCCAGCGTGGCATGACGCTGGTGGAGCTGATGGTGGTGATCGCGATCACCGCGGTGCTGCTGGCCACCGCGGCGCCGTTCATGGGCGACTACGTCATCAACTCGCGCCTGCGCGAGAGCGGCAACCTGCTGCTCACCGAGGCGCTGATGGCGCAGAGCGAGGCGATCAAGCGCAACACCACGGTGCGGCTGTCGACCAACGGCCAGACGGTGCAGGTGATCGACCGCACCAACCCCGTGGTGCCGGTGGTGCTGCGCGAGCGCACGCTGCCCGGCGCCGTCACCGCCCCAGCGTCGACGCTCGACTTCGGCGGCGAGGGCCGGCCGACACCGTTCGGCACCGCTGGCGCCGTGAACCTGTCGAACCCCGGCACCACCTGCTCGGCCGACCTGCGCTGCCCGGGGCTGCGCGTCGACGCCGGTGGTGCGATCCGGCTGTGCGGCAACTACCAGGTGAGCTGCTCATGAGACGAGTCTCCGCCCCGGCGCGCCGGCAGCGCGGCGTCGGACTGATCGACGCGCTGATCGCGATCGCGATCCTCTCGTTCGGCCTGCTCGGCATGACGCGGCTGCAAGGCCGCATGGTGACTTCGGCCACCGACGCGCAGCAGCGCACGACCGCGGTTCAGCTGGCCGACGAACTGCTGAGCACCGCGCTCGTCGACACCGGCAACGCCGCCTGCTACACGCGCCCACAGGCCGGCGCCTGCGCCAGCGCACCCGCCGTCGCGCGCACGACCGACTGGGCCAACCGCGTCAGCGGCGCACTCACCGGCAGCGTCGCCAGCGGCGTCGTGCTCGACGCCGGCACCGGCCGCATGACGGTGACGATCAACTGGACAGCCAAGGATGCGCAGGAGCCGCGCCAACTGCAGGTGGTGACCGATGTACGCCCGTAACCCCCGCCATGCCGCAAGGCCGCGCCGCCAGCGCGGCGTGTCGATGATCGAGCTGATGGTCGGCATCGTCGTCTCGATGCTCGTCGGTCTGGCCGCCACCGGCACCGCGGTGGTGTTCACCGCGTCGCAGCGCCAGGGCATCGGCGTCGGCGGCGTCGCCGTCAACGCCAACACCGCGCTCGCGGCGCTGAAGAACGACGCCGCCACCGCCGGGCTCGGGTTCTTCGGCGACTCGCGCTACCTGTGCTCGCAGCTCAACCTCAGCATGGGGGCCGCCACGCCCTGGAACGGCGCCAGCTTCTCGCCGGTGCGCGTGACGCGCCTGGCACCGCACGACCGCGTCGACGTGCTTCAGGCCTCGCGGGTCGAGTCGGGCGCCAACGTGCTGCTGGCGCTCGATTCCGACGGCACCTCGGCGGCGCTGAAGTCGTACCTGCCGGCGCAGGTCGGCGACGCGGTGCTGCTGTCGCCCGACTCCGCGGGCACGCCGTGCACGGTTCGCACCGTCACCGCCGTCACCGCGTCGACGCCGGAGGCGCCGCAGCAGCTGGCCTTCTCCGCCGGCGGCACGCACAACGACGCCGCCTTCGGCGTCACGCCCACCTACAGCGAAAACGGCGGCGGCGTCACGCTGCTCGGCGCGCTGCGCTGGAACCGCTACCGGGTCGACGGCACCAACCTGATCCTCGAGCGCCCGCTCGAGGGCGGCAGCGCGGTGCTGGCGCGCAATGTGATGACCTTTCGCGCGCAGTACGGCATTTCGGCCGCCGCTGCCGGCAGCACCACGCTCGAGAACTGGCAGGACGCCACCGGCGGCACTTTCGGCACCCTCGATGCCGCCGGCATCCCGCGTGTGCGAGCGGTGCGTGTCGGCATCGTCACGCGCAGCCCGCAGCGCGAGAAGCCCAACAACGCCGGCGTCTGTGAAGCCAGCGCCGCCAAGCCGCAGCTGTTCGGCGCCGAGGTCGAACCCGACGTCTCCGACTGGCAGTGCTACCGCTTCCGCACCGCGGTGCTGGTGATACCGCTGCGCAACCTCGTGCTCGGGATCAAGTGATGAAGACACGCCCAATCCCCTCCCGCCGCGGCCAGCGCGGTGTGACGATGATCGTCGTGCTGGTGCTGCTGTGCGTGATGCTGCTCGGCGGCATCGCGCTCGCACGCATGACCGAGGTCGGCACGCTCGCCTCGGGCAACGCCGCCTTCCGCGAGGCCTCGCTGCAGGCCTCCGAGGTGGGCATCAACACCGCCTACGCCCAGGTGCGCGCGCTCGCCGACGAGAACGTCAACACCGGCAACTGGTACTTCGCGACCACGCTCGCGCAGGATGGCAACGGCATCCCGAACGCGGCCTGGGAGGCGGCACCCGAGGTCGTCGTCGGCGCCTACAGCGTGCGCTACATCGTCGACCGCATCTGCACCGGTGCGCTGCCGGTGGCCGAGCCGCTGCGCCAGTGCCTCGTCAAGCAGGTGCCGCAGCTCGAATCGCGCACCGACCGCGAGCGGCCCGACCCGCCGACCGCGCGCCAGTTCCGCGTCACCGTCCGCGTGATCGGACCGAAGGACACCCAGGCCTGGGTGCAGTCGCTCGTCACCAAGGGTTGACGAAGGGAGTGAAAGCATGAAAGCGCTGATCAACTTCTCCGTCTCGCTGGCCGCGCTCGGTGCGCTGCTGGCGTCGGCGGCATCACACGCCACGAACATCGCCGAGCTGCCGCTGAAGGCCTCGGTGCTGGCCAAGCCCAACGTAGTGTTCGCGCTCGACGACTCGGGATCGATGGACGCCGAGGTGATGATCGACGGCACCTTCCAGGGCTGGTTCTACGGCAACTACGGCAACTCGACGCTGTACCCGGGTGGCGTGCCGCGAAACGGCTCGACGTCGAACGACTGGGCGCTGTTCTACCTGTTCCCCAACGGCACCGGCAGCGGCAGAAGGGTCTACGCCGACCCGAACGCCTCGTACGGCTACGCGATCCCGCCGACGCCGGAGATGGCCTGGACACGCTCGTCGAACTACAACTCGATCTACTACGACTCGAGCAAGACCTACGTGCCGTGGGCGCCGGCCTACGTCGGCGGCAGCACCGTCACCTACGCCAACGCCGACCCGGCGGCGGCGAAGTCGCACCCCGCCAACGGCTCTTCGACGATCGCACTGTCGTCGAACCTGACGAGCAGCAGCACCGACTGGAAGTTCACCTTCATCGCCGGCATGACGATCCCGTCCGGCGCCACCAACGTCAGCTGCCTGTGGAACGGCAACCCGGCATCGCTGCCGTACACGGTGACCACCAGCAAGGGCATGTGCACCGCTGCAGTCACCTACTACCCGGCGACCTTCTGGAAGAAGGAGACCTGCACCGTCGACGGCACCAGCTGCGTCAGCAACTGGGACGGCAACACGCTGAAGCGCTACGAGATCAAGTCGGGCAACAGCTTCCCGTCGGGCCGCAGCTACGCCGCCGAGCTGCAGAACTTCGCGAACTGGTTCACCTACTACCGCAAGCGCCGGCTGATGCTCGGCGCCGCGATGGGTGAGGTGCTCGAGAACATGACCGGCCTGCGCATGGGGGTCGTGAACTTCAACAACAACACGAGCCCGACGATGTATGACGCCGACGCCGTCGCGGCGGCTAACAACCGGCTGGCGGTGATCGGCCGCTTCTACACCGCCGAGGGCAACGGCGGCACGCCGACGCACACGACGATGTCGTACATCCGCGGCCAGTTCGACACCAACACCAACATCATCCAGTACGCCTGCCAGCGCAACGCGTCGTTCATCATCACCGACGGCTTCGCCAACGACAGCGCGGTGGCGCCGCCTTCGTACTCGCAATCGACCTATGGCGCGGCCGCGCCGTACCAGACGATCGCCGGCAGCTCGCTGGCCGACAAGGCGCTGGCCTACTTCACGCTGACGCTGCGCACGGTGACCTCGCCGCTGGCCACCGGCAAGGTGCCGCTCGGGCCGCAAGGCATCGCGAACCCCGACCCCAACCCGAACCTGCACCTGAACACCTACGCGCTGACGCTCGGCATGAAGGGCACGCTGTGGCCGAACGCGCCCGACCCTTTCGTGACGCCGCCGACCTGGCCGACGCCGGTGTCGAACACCGCGACGATGATCGACGACCTCTGGCACGCGACGATCAACGGCCGCGGCCAGATGTACGGCGCCAGCGACGCCGAGGCGACCGCGATCGCAGTGCGCTCGGGCCTGCTCGACATCCTGAGCCAGACCGGCGCGCAGGGTGGTGTCGCGGTCAGCACCGTGAACCTCCAACGTGGCGACTCGCGCGCCTACTTCGGCACCTACAACCCGTCGGGCTGGGTGGGTGACCTGACCGCCAACCCGATCAACCCCGCCACCGGCGCGGTCGAGGCCACGCCCACCTGGTCGGGCGGCACGCTGCTGCTGGCGCGCGACTACACCACCCGCGTGATCGCCAGCTACAACGGCAGCACCGGGGTCGCCTTCACCGCCGGCTCGGTCGGCTCGACGGTCAACCCGAGCAATGCCTACGGTGACACGACACAGGTGATGAACTACCTGCGCGGCGATCGCACGCTCGAGGGCAGCACCTTCCGCCCGCGGTCGAGCCTGATGGGCGCGATCATCAACTCCGAGCCCACCGTCGCCCGCGACGACAACGTCGTCTACGTCGCGTCGGGCGAAGGCATGCTGCACGCCTTCGACACGCTGACCAACCCGGGCAAGGAGCTGTGGGCCTTCGTTCCGCGCGCGGTGCTGCCCGACATCGGCCAGACCACCCAGCGCGGCTATGCCTTCAAGACGCAGCTCGACGGCACGCCGGTGGTCGGCCGCACCGGGGCCAGCTCGAAGCTGCTGGTGGCCGGCATGGGCGCCGCCGGCCGGCACTACTACGCCATCGACGTCAGCTCGCCGCGCAACCTGACCGAGGCCGAACTGGCGACCAAGGTGAAGTGGGAGTTTCCGGCCCTCGGCGACGCCACGACGGCGGCCAAGGTCGGCCAGACGCTCGGCCGGCCGGTGATCGTCAAGAGCAGCGGCGACGGCTACGTCGTGCTCGTGACATCGGGCTACAACAACACCTCCGACGGCAAAGGCCGGCTGTGGATGCTGAACCCGAGCACCGGGGCGATCATCCACGAGTTCACCACCGCCGACGGCTCGCTGGCCACCGAGGCCGGCCTCGCGCATGTCAGCCCCTTCGTCGAGAGCGACAACAGCGTGCGTTATGTCTTCGGCGGCGACCTGCTCGGCAACGTCTGGCGTTTCGACCTCGTGACGAAGGCCGCGCCGAGCAAGGTGGCGGTGCTGAAGAACGCCGCCGGCAACCTGCAGCCGGTGACCGCGCCGCCCGAGCTGATGATGTACAAAGGCAAGCGCATCGTCGTCGTCGGCACCGGCCGCCTGCTCGACATCACCGACTTCGGCAGCACGCAGGTGCAGAGCATCTACGCGATCGCCGATGGCACCACGCTGTCGAACGCACGTTCGTCGCTGGTGCAGCAGACCTACACCCGGGCCGGCGACAGCGTCACCAGCAACCCGGTCGACTGGAACACCGGGCGCGGCTGGTTCATGGACCTGCCCGCGGGTGAGCAGGCCAACACGAGGCCGGTGATCGCCTACGGCGCAGTGGCGTTCACGACCAACGTCGCCGGCAGCAGCGACTGCTCGGCGCTGTCGTACCTGTACGTGCTCGACGTCACCGACGGCAGTTCGTTCCCGGGCGCGAGCTTCGTCGGCACGCAGATCTCGGCCACCGCGAACAGCTCGGGCGTCAACGCGCTGCTCACCGCCGGTGGTGGCGGTGGCGGGGGTGGTGGTGGCGGCGGTGGCGGGGGTGGCGGCGGCGGTGGCGGCGACTGCCAGCGCATCGTCGGCGCCGGCCAGACCAGCGACGGCACGCCGTGGAACCGCAACATCACCAACTGCGTGACGATCAACCCGAGCAAGAACGCCTGGCGGGAGATCCGCCGGTAGCGCGCGGCCGCGAGGCCGGGTTCCGACCCAACGCCGCCTGCGGGCGGCGTTGTCCATGGTGTTCAGCCCGGCAACACGAACTCGAGCCCGCTCGACGCCAGCCCGACCAAGTCGGCGCTGGCGGCGTTGACCTCGTGCTGGACGACCAGCAGCGCGAGCGAGGCCTTCGTGAAGGCGCCGCCGTCGAGCAGGGCCGTCGCCGCCGCCAGCAGCGCGGCGTCGATCGTCGAGCCGGTGACGTTGCGGTAGAGCGCACCGACGAAGTCGCGGTGGCTCGCCGCCGACAGCGGCGAGATGGCGACGGCGGCGGCGACGAGATCCGCCTCGCCGACACCGCCGTCGACGAGCTGCAGGCCGGCGCCGGCGAACTCGGGAACGCGCAGCGCGGCGGCACCGAAGACACCCCGCAGCACGCGCGCGACGACGCCGGCGTTGCCGTCGAGGTCGAGCGCGACGCCGCGGTCGGCGAACTGCAGCCGTTCCATCGCCACCAGGCGGTCGCTGCCGTCGTTGCCGCCGCTGTCGACCACTTGCCAGTGGGTGGGCAACCGGGTCAGCTGGTAGCTCGCGCGAGGGCCGCCGTAGACGGCGGTGTCGACGCCGGGGCCGCCGTCGAACATGTCGTTGCCGCCGCCGCCGTCGACGCGGTCGTTGCCCGAGCGCAGCGAATAGCCATCGCTGGTGACCGCCGGGCGCAGATCGTCGTTGCCGTCGGTGCCCTCGAAGAGCCGAAAGACATCGGCGCGCGTGACGGTGGCGGTGGCCTGGGCCGACCCGCCCATGCTGTCGCTGACCGCGAAGGTGAAGCGGTCGTCGCCGGTCTGGCGGTCGCCGGCGACGTAGACGAAGCTGCCGTCTGCGCTGACGGCAACGCGGCCCTGCGCGGCGTCGGCATGGAGGCTGTAGGTCAGAGGGTCGCCATCGGCGTCGGCGGCGCGCGGCAGCTGGCCGCGAAACACCGCGCCGGCCTGCGCGAGGTAGCGTCCGTCGGCGGCGACCGGCGCTGCGTCGTTGACCGGCCGTATGTCGACATGGGCGACGTAGACGTTGGCGCCAAGCGCTCCACGCAACTCGTAGACGACGGCGTCGCTGCCCCAGAAGTCGCGTGGCGGCGTGTATGTCAAGGCGCCGCCGGCACTGATCGTCGCCGTGCCGCGGCCGCTGCTCAGCAGCTGGTAGGTGACGGCACTTCGTGCGCTGTCGCTGGGGTCGGGCAGGTTTGCCAGCAGCGGCGAGTCCTCGTCGATGCCGAAGCTCGAGTCGCCGCCGAGCGCGCTGGGGGCGAGCGGGATCGTCAGGTCGGCGAAACGCAGCACCTCGACGCCGACCAGCGTGTCGAAGCCGGCCTGTCCGTCGCGGCCCTTGACGAAGACCTTGCCGAAGCCGGTCGAGACCTCGTAGTCGGCGCGCCGGCCGGCGAAGACCGCGGTGTCGCGGCCGGCGCCGCCGTCGATCCAGTCGTTGCCGGCGCCGCCGGTGAGCTCGTTGTCGAGCGCATTGCCGAGCAGCACATCGTCGAACGGCGAACCGATGGCGTTCTCGATCAGCGTGCCGGCGACGATGCCGAGGTTCTCGACGCCGTTGAAGCCGGCGGCGGTGACACCGGCGCTCGACAGCCGGCCGTCGCCGAGGTCGAGCAGCACGCCGGCCGGCAGCGCGCTGGCGTCGATCGTGTCGCGGCCGCCGTCGTCGACGATCACCGTCTGCCCTGCCGAATCGCGTGCACCGAGGCGATAGACGGTGTCGCCGGCAGCGACACTGCGTGCGCCGTAGAGGTGGCGCAGCGCCAGCACGTCGAGCGGGCCCCAGTCGGCGCGGAACAGCCCGTCGGAGGAGTAGGTGTCGGACATCACGCTGAAGACAGCGCGGTCCTCCTGCGATCGCGCCTGCACCGCGAAGCTGTCGCCGGGGTCGTGGTTGCGCAGGTGTCGCAGCCCGAGCGCGTGGCCGATCTCGTGCAGCAGCGCGGCGTAGCCCTCGCTTCCGACAGCAAGGCCGATCATCGAGTCGATGTCCATCCAGACATCGCCGGCGTTGTCGCCGGCCTGCCCGGGCAGCCACGCGGTGCCGCGCGTCGACCCCTGCGCGCTGACGCCGAAGCGCAGCTGCCCGCCGCCGGCGGCGCCGCGGTCGGCGACCTCGCTGAACGTGAGCCCGCTGAACGACGCGGTGCGCGCGAGCAGCTCACGAACGAGTTGCTGCTCGGCCGCGGTGAAGGCGCGAAAGCCGACCGATCCGACGCCGCTCGACGCTGCCTGGGTGACGAAGCTGTAGCTCAGCGCCACCGCCGAGCCGAGCGGCTGGGCGGCGTTCCAGCGCGCGCTGCCGCCGGCGACGAGCGTGTCCTCGACGATGGTCTGGGGCGTGATGAGGTCCGCCAAGTTGACCCTGACGTACTGCCCGTCTGCGTCGGTGACTCCGATGCGCTCGACGTTGACCAGCGTGAAGCTGAAGTCGGTCGGCACCTTCGGGGTAATCGTCGCGTTCTTGCCGTCCGCCGAGACCCTGACATCGACATCGTCGAGCCGCGCCACCCGAAAGGTCGTGCCGGCGACGCGAAACCAGAGGTCGGCGGTGTCGACGCCGTCGCCGCCGTCGAAGAAGTCGTGGCCGTGATTGCCGCCGAAGCTGTTGTCGCGTCCGTCCCCGATGACCCGGTCATCGGTCCTGTTGCCGAGCACGCCGGTCACGCCGATCAAGGTATCCCGGCCACCCAGGCCGTCTTCGGCCCAGCCCTCTGCCAGGTTGACGACGATGCCGCTGGTCGCGTCCCAATAGGCTGCAGTCAGACCGCGATTCGGATTGGCGGGGTCGATGATGCGCTCGATGCGATCGTTGCCGCGGCTGCCGAAGGCGGTGCCCTGGTACATCCGGATGCTGTCGTCACCCCCTTCGCCGTACACGGTGTTCGACAGGTTCTTCTCGGCCTCCGGCTGTGTGTAGTCATCGTTGCCGGCGGTCAAGCGGATGTCTGCCACGCAAGCTCTCCGTCAGGCGCGCAACAACGGCACCGTCTTGGTCCCGAAGTTCACGAGATGGGGAAAGGCGTCGTGGAGCTGCGAGGCCGGCAGCCCGAGCCACTGCGCCAGCGTCGCGCCGACCTGGTCGCACGAGGTGGTGGGCACCAGCCGGCCGTTGCGGCCGCGGTCGCCGTCGTCGGCGCCACCGAGCGCCAGGCTCGGGAAGGTGCCGAGCACGTTGCGCCCCGCCACCGGACCGCCGAGCGCGAACCAGTGGTTGCCCCAGGCGTGTTCGCTGCCGCCGCCCGAGCCCGGGCGGATGGTGCGGCCGAACTCGGTCATCACCAGCGTGACGATGTTCATGTCGAGGCCGTTGGTGCGGTTCGTCTCGTCGAAGGCGGCGAGCGCCTTGGCCAGCACGGCGAGCTGCGCGTCCTGGGTGTTGACGTCGCTGCCGCGCTGGTTGGCGTGGGTGTCGAAGTTGCCCCAGGACTGCAGGAACACCTGTCGCCTGAGCCCCTGCTGTCTGAAGAACGGCAGCACCGAGGCCAGCGAACGCAGCCCGGTGGCGACACGCTCGGTGGTGGAGCCGAAGTCGGCCGTCGGCGTGACTGCGGCGGCCTTGGCCTGGGCGATGAAGGTGCCGTCGTCGAAGGCGGCGCCGAAGGTGCGGGCGTACTCGGCCTCGTAGTCGTTGGCGAACTGCCATTGCGCCATGCGCGCCACCGATTGCGCACCGGCCTCCTTCGGCCGCGCCAGGTCGCCGATGCCCCACCAGGTGCTGCCGCCGGGGTCCATGAAGCTGACGCGCGAGCGCCGCCCGAGCACCAGCGTGCGGTTGGTGTCGGCGGTGACGGCGGCCATGCGGTTCTGCAGCCGCGACGGCAGCAGTTCGAGCGTGCGGCCGGCCCAGCCGCTCAAGTCGTCGTTGACCGTCCAGCCCTGCACGATCGCCGTCTGGTCGCTGTGCGAGAGCAGGAACGGCGGCACGTCGACGGCACCGGCGAGCACCTGCGCCGCAGTGGCCGGCGCCCACAGCGGGCCGACGTTGGAGATGAAGACCAGCCGCTCGCGGGTGTAGAGGTCGACCAGTGGCGCCAGCGCCGGGTGCAGGCCGAAGCTGTGGCCGGCGGCGTTGCCGGGCAGCGCGGCCAGGCTGTCGCGCGGCAGCGCCAGGCCCTGGCGCCCGGTCTGGTAGTCGCCGTAGGCGCCGTCGGTAGGCACGAGGACGTTGTTGCCGTCGTTGCCACCGTTGAGGTAGACGACGACCAGCGCGCGGTACTCGTCGGCCGCTGCGCCGCTGCCACCGGCCAGGCCGGCGAGCGTGGAGGCCGCCGCGGCGGCGCCGAGCAAGGTTCTGCGGCGCATCACTTGATGACTCCGAAGTAAGGCGTGGTCAGCGCCAGGCCGAGCACCCGCAGCGCTCCCTCCTGCGGGTCGCTGCGGTTCCACGGCGGGTTGGTCTCGCGCATCAACTGCTCGACGTTGCTGCGCAGCGTCGGCGGCATCGCGCCGCGGAAGTAGCGCGCCGACAGCAGGTCGTTGAAGGCGCGCGGCGAATCGACGAAGGCGGTGCGCAGCTCGTCGAGGCCGCAGCCCGCCGCGGTGATCGGCCCGTAGGTCCGCCCGGACGAAGCCTGCCACGACGTCGGCCACTCGCCCTGCGTCAAGCGGTCGCGGATCTGCACCGCGGTGAGCAGCCTCTGCTCGGGCGCCAGCAGGTTGCTGCCGGGGGCGCGGTCGGTCGGCGCATAGAAGCTGAAGACGCTCTCGGCATTGAACGGCCTTTGGGTGCTCGGCACCGCGGCGTCGCCGTTCCAGCTGTTGCCGGGGAAGCTGCGGCAGCCCATCGCGCGCCACATCGCCGTCGACTGCAGGAACGGCTCGCGGAACTTGCCGTCGTCGCGGCGCTGCGAAGCCGGGCTGTCGCCGGCGCGCGCCTCGGCGTCGAGCAGCACGGCCTTGACGAGCGCCTTCATGTCGCCGGCCACGCCTTGCCCGTTGTCGCGGAACACCGCCGCCACCCGCCCGACATAGGCCGGCGTCGGGTTGCTCTTCACCAGGTGCTGGATCATCCGCGTGGCGACGAAGGGGGCGATGTTGGGGTGCTTCATCAGCATCGCCACCACGTCGCGCAGCTCCTTCTCCTGGCCCTGGCCGGCGGGGAAGTCGGTGCCGAGCACGGTCTTGGCGCCGCCGTCGCGCTCCGGCGGCCACACCGTCGGCACCATCGGCTTGGCCCAGTTGGCCCAGTTGCGGTTGGGGCGGGAGGCCGGGTTCGGGTCCATGCGCCAGCCGGTGAGGGCGCGCGCCAGCTCCTCGACGTCGCGCTGCGAGTAGGTCTCCTGCAGCCGGCCGCGGGCGTCGCGCTCGGGGGTGCCGTCCGGGTTGAGCTTGAAGACGCCGAGCGAGAACAGCTGCAGCAGCTCGCGGGCAAAGTTCTCGTTGGGCACGCAGCTGCGGCACTCGCTGCTGCGCGGGCGGTTCTGGTTGTTGTCCAGGTACTGCCCCATCATCGGGTTGATGCTGATCTGGTAGAGCAGCTCGTCGTAGCGGTTCAGCCCCTGGCGTTGCAGCAGGTTCATCCACTCGAGCGCGCCGACGAGGTCACCCTTGCGGTCGCTGATGACGATGAACTGCGACAGCGCCCAGGTGACGCGCAGCCGCAGCTGGTCACGCGCGGCGATGGCGAGGTTCGGGAACACCGAGCGGTAGCGGCGCCACTCCTCGTCGGGCGGGGGGTCGACGTAGCCCTGGAACGACGCCATGTCGGCCTGCGACGCCGGCAGCGTCAGCTGGTCGTCGATCCAGCCTTCGATGCCACGAGCGCGGATCTCCTGCACCAGCGCCGGTGTGGGGCCGAAGCTCGCCTGCTCGGCGAAGCGCGACGCTGCGTAGTAGCTGACCTCGACCGCCGGCTTCGGCGCCACCTGCCCCGCCGACGGCAGGGGCGCTTCGGGCGACGGCGGGCCGCCATCGCAGGCGACGACGAGCAGCGGCAACAGCAGCGCCGCCGCAACGCGGCGGCGAGGCGGGACGTTGGACACGGGGGAACCTCCGGTCGATCCTGCACTTCCCAACGGGGGGTGGCCCGAGTCTATCGGCACCTCCGCGGCGATCGCATCGTCGATATGAAGGAGGCCAGCGGGGTCCACTGGCGCGGCCGCATGGCGACAATGCCCGGCGCCCCCACCCGGCGCAAACTAGACGAGAGAGCCATGCGGCGAGACCGCGACACCCGGGCAAACGGCTTCATCGTGGTGCAGCTCCTCACCGCCGGGCTGCTTGCCGCCTGTGGAGTCCCGCCGCCCGAAGCGCCGGGCGCGGTTGTGGCGGCCTCGCCGGCCGCTGCCACGCCGCACGCGGCGGCGGCCGGCGCACCGATCACACCCGCCGAGCTGATGGACTGGGCCGAGGCGACTTTTCCGCAGGCCTTTCCTGCGGGCGCCAGCGACCGCCAGCTGGCGCCCTTCGTCTACCGCTCGTACCTGGCGAGCGGCAACCACCTCGGTGTCGACGACAACGGCATGGTCTGGGTGCTGGGGGCGATCTCGGCCGGCGAGCTGCGCGCGGTCGGCACGCTTGACGAGTTCGCCTGCCTGGCGGTGATGGCGCGCTGCGTGGCGCCGTCGATCGTCGTGCCGCCGCGCGACCAGAGCGTCGACGTGGGCACCCCGGTGAACTTCACCGCCACCCTCGCCGGTGGCCCGTCGCTGCGCTACCAGTGGCTGCGGAACGGGGAGCCGATCGCCGGCGCCACCGGTTCCAGCCATGAGCGCCTGGCGGCCCTGGCCGATGACGGTGCACGCTTCGCGCTGCAGGTCGAAAACGCCAAAGGCCGGGTGACGAGTGCGGCGGCGGTGCTGACGGTGACCGCCGACCCCGCTGCGGCGGCGCGCGCTCTCGCCGACCAGCGCGGCTGTTTCGCGTGCCACACGACCAGCAGCTCGACGATCGCCACCGGCCCCGGCTTCGGCGCCATCGGCGCACGGTACGCCGCCGTTCCCGGTGCGGCGGCGCTGCTCGTCGGCCGCGTGCGCGGTGGCACCACCGGCAGCTGGGGGCCGTTCTCGATGCCGGCGCAGGCGGTCTCGCTGCGGGAGGCCGAGATCCTCGTCGGCTGGATCCTCACGCTGCGCTGACACGCCGGCCTGCCGGCGCGCGGCGGGACGCATCCCCCGCGGCGGTGCGGGGCCCGCACCGCGGTCGCGTCCGGCGCGTCCGTCGGCGTGCATCGGCCACCCCCGCCACCGGGCGTGGGGCGCCTCGGCGGCGCTCGGGGTGGGTTTGTCCCGGGGGCGAGTAAATATATTTTGCTGGCAAAGTATGCGTTCACGCCGTCGCCCGCTGTCGCCGGACATCGCACCACCATGCCCGCCCCCTCCCACCTGCTGTCGCTGCGCGGCGTGCGCAAGCGCTTCGGCAGCCTGACGGCGCTCGACGGCATCGACCTCGACGTCGACGAAGGCGAGGTGGTGGCGCTGATCGGGCCCTCGGGCTCGGGCAAGTCCACGCTCGTGCGCTGCGTGCACCAGCTGCAGCCGATCGACGCCGGCGCCATCCGCGTCGCCGGTGAACTGCAGGGCTACGCGCGCCAAGGCGGCGCGCTGCGCCCGCTGTCGGAGCGGGCACTGGCGCGACAGCGCCAGCGCATGGGCATGGTGTTCCAGCAGTTCAACCTCTTCCCGCACCTGACGGTGCTGCGCAACGTCGTCGAAGGGCCGGTGCAGGTGCTCGGCCTGCCGCTTGCCGATGCCACCCGGCGCGCCGATTCGCTGCTCGCGCGTGTCGGCCTCGCCGACAAGCGCGACGCCTACCCCCGCCACCTCTCGGGCGGCCAGCAGCAGCGGGTGGCGATCGCCCGTGCGCTGGCGATGGAACCGCTGCTGATGCTCTTCGACGAACCGACCAGCGCGCTCGACCCGGAACGGGTCGCCGAGGTGCTGGCGGTGATGAAGGACCTGGCGCAGCAGGGGCTGACGATGCTCGTCGTCACGCACGAGATCGGCTTCGCGCGCGAGGTCGCCGACCGTGTCGTCTTCCTGGAGGCCGGCCGCATCGTCGAGCAGGGGCCGGCGCGCACCACGCTCGATTCGCCGCGCAGCGAGCGGCTGCGCGGCTTTCTGTCGTCGGTGGTGGGCGCGTGAAGGCCGCCGGTCGTCGGGTGGGGCCCGCCGCGTCGCGCGCTGCGCGGAGGATCGCGCGGTGACGCCGCAGGCCGCGTTTGCGCGCCTCGATCGCGCCTACCGCGACCGCCTGGCGCTGCTGCACGAGGCCAAGGCCGCCGGCCATGTGGTGGTGGGCACCGTCGGGCCGACGGTGCCGGCGGAGCTGATCGCCGCTTGCGGCGCGGTGGCGCTGCGCATCGCGCCGGCGAATGGCGACCCCGCCGCCGCCGACCGCTACGTCGAGGCCTTCGCCGACCGCGACGCGAGGCTGCTGTTCGCCGACTTCGTCGCCGGCCGTCTCGACGCGCTCGATCTGCTGGTGATCCCGCGCTCGAGCGAGACCTGGCACAAGCTCTACCTGGCGCTGCGCGAAGCGCTGCGAATCGGGCTCAAGTCCGGCGGGCCCGCCCTCTGGCTGCACGACGTGCCGCACACGCAACGCGACAGCAGCCGCCGCTACGGGCTGGCACGCCAGCAGGAACTGGCCGAGCAGGTGGCTGCACGCACCGGCCGCGTCGCCGACGCCGCGGCGCTGCGTGCCGCGGTGGCACAAGGCAACGCCGTGCGGGCGCTGCTGCAGCAGGTGCAGACCTGGCGCCACGAGGGGCGGCTCGACAGCCGCAGCGCGCATGTCGTTCTCGGTGCGCCGCGCTTCATGGCGCCTGCCGACGCCCACGAAACGCTCGCCGCCTTCGTCGCCGCGCCGCCGCCGCCGCGGCCGCCGACGCCGCGGCTCTTCGTTCACGGCGTCGCGCTCGACCACGATGCGCTGCACACGCTCGTCGACGCTGCCGGCGCGACGGTGGTGCAGGACGACGACGAGTGGGGCAGCCGCGCCGCCACGCCGCTCGTCGACGAGACCGCGGCCGACCCCTTTGCCGCCATCTTCGACCACCACTGGCGTGCCGTGCCCTGCCTGCGCATCCACCCGAGCCCGCCGGGGCCACCGGCTTTCATCGCCGCGGCGCGTGCCGGCGCCGTCGACGGCGTGCTCTTCCACCTGCCACGACCCGACGACCTGCACGGCTGGCGTTTCCCCGACGACCGCGCCGCCGCCGACGCCGCCGGCCTGCCCTGGCTGCTGCTGCGCGACGACGCCCGCGACGCGGCCACGCAGCCGGCGCTGCGCGCCGCGATCGCGGCCTTCGTCGCCGGGCTGCGCCGGCGGAGCTGAAACGATGGCCGACGACCTCAAGCAGCTGCGCTGCACCCCCGCCGCCGGCGAACAGCAGAAGCGCTGGTTCGCCGAGCTGCGCCGCGATGTCTTCGAGCACCGCCGGCCTTACGCCATCCTCAACGCCGACACGCCGCACGACCTCTTCCACGTGATGGGCGTGCCGGTGGTCACCAACCAGTGGTGGGCGGCGGTGGTGGCGGCCAAGCGGCTGTCGACCGAATACCTCGACGGCCTCAACGCGCTCGGCTTCCACGAGGACCTGTGCCGCTACTGCTCGGTGGGCCTGGCGACCTCGCTGGTCGACCTCGGCGACCGGGCGCCCTGGGGCGGCCTGCCGCCGCCGGCGCTGCTGTGTGCGCGCCTCACCTGCGACTGCATGCAGCAGGTCTTCCAGCGCTGGGCCGACCACTTCCGGGCGCCGTTCTTCGCCCTCGAGGCACCGGGCAGCCAGCGGCTGCCGCCGAACTGGTGGGAGCTGTCGCGCCACCGCTGGGCCGAGCTGTGCGAGCCGCACCGCCTCGACCTCGCGGTCGAGGAGCTGCGCGAGCTGGTCACCGTGCTGGAGCAGATCGCCGGCAGGCGCTTCGACGAGGACGCGCTGCGCGCCTTCCTCGACCGTGTCAACCGCCAGGAGGAGTGCCTCGAGGAGGTGCGCCAGCTGATCGCCACCGCGCCGCGGTGCCCGGTGCGCATCAGCGAGCAGATGAGCAACGTGATGGCCACGCAGTGGCACCGCGGCAGCGACTGGGCGCTGGCGCATGCGCAGGCCTTCCGCGACGAGGTCAAGGCGCGTGTCGCCGCAGGCGTCGCCGCCTGCCCGGGTGAACGCCGCCGGCTGATGTGGGTCGGCGCCGGCCTCTGGCACGACACCGGCTTCTACACCGCGTGGGAGAAGAGCCACGGCGCGGCCTTCGTCTGGAGCATGTACCTGCCCTTCGGCCCCGACTGGTACATCCGCTACGGCCTCGAAGACCCGCTGCGTGCCCTCGCCAGCCGCGTCGTGACGATGAACGAGGTGCTGCACAACGCGCCCTACGCACCGGCGTGGATCGCTCGCGAGGCGCTGGCCAACCGCATCGACGGCGCCGTGGTGCTGATGCCGCGCGGCAGCCGGGCGTCGGCCGCCGGCACGCTGTTCATCACCACCGCGCTCGAGGCTGCCGGCATCCCCGCGCTGCTGATCGAGGCCGACATGGTCGACCCGCGCGGCTGGAACGGCGAGGCCGTGCACGCGCAGATGACGCAGTGGCTCGAGGAGCGTGTGCGATGAAGTTCCCCGTGACGCACCTTCGGTGCCTCTCCCCAGGGGCACGCCATGGCTGACCTGCATGTCATGCTGACCGGCGACCTGATCCTCGACGAGCCAGGCCCGGATGCCTTCTTCGAGCCGAGCCGCGCGCTGCTGGGCAGCGCCGACCTGGTGGTCGGCCATGTCGAGGTGCCGCACACGCTGCGCGGCACCGAGCAGAGCACCGACGTCCCCGCGCCGCCGGCCGACCCGGCGCACCTGGCGGCGCTGGCGCGTGCCCATGTCGGCGTCGCCACGCTGGCCGGCAACCACATGCACGACGCCGGGCCGCACGGCATCGCCGACACCGTGGCGACGCTGCGCGGCCTCGGCATCGCCACCACCGGCGCCGGGATGAACCTCGCCGAGGCGCGCGTGCCGGCGATCGTCGAGCGGCGCGGCCGGCGCATCGGCGTGCTGTCGTACAACGCGGTCGGCCCGCGCGAGGGCTGGGCCACCTCGCGCAAGCCGGGCTGCGCCTACGTGAAGGTGCTGACGCACTACGAGCTCGACCACGCCAGCCCGGGCGGGCCACCCACCGTCTACACCTTCTGCGCGCCCGAGAGCCTGGAGGCGATGGCCGCCGACATCGCAGCGCTGCGCCCGCAGGTCGAGCTGCTGGTGGTGGCCTTCCACAAGGGGGTCGGCCATGTGCCGGCGCGTGTCGAACACTACGAGCGCGAGCTCGGCCGTGCCGCCGTCGACGCCGGCGCCGACGTCGTCGTCGGCCACCACGCGCACCTCGCGCGAGGGGTCGAGCTGCACCGCGGCAAGCCGGTCTACCACGGCCTCGGCAACTTCGTCACCGTGACGCGGGCGCTGTCGGTGCAGGGCAACGACAGCCCCGAGCGGCTGGCCTGGGCGAAGCGGCGCCAGCAGCTCTTCGGCTTCGCGCCCGATCCGGCGATGCCGGCCTACCCCTTCCGCCCCGAGAGCCGCCACACGCTGCTGGCCAGCGTGCGGCTGCAGGCCGACGGCCGGCTCGAGGCCGGTCTGGTGCCCTGCTGGATCGACGGCGAGGCGCGGCCGGTGCCGCTGGCGCCGGCCGATGCTGCCGCCACCGTCGACTACCTGCAGCGCATCGGCGATGCCGCCGGGCTGAAGACCCGCCTCGAGTGGCGGGGCGACCACCTGGCCGTGCAGCCCGCCTGACGGAGACCGCGCCTTGAAGACCAACCACACGCAGCTGCCGCGCCCGCTCGACGGCTGCGTCGTGCTCGACCTCACGACCGCGCTTGCCGGCCCTTACGCGACGCTGCTGCTCGCCGGGCTGGGCGCGCGCGTGATCAAGATCGAGAACCCGCGCCGGCCCGACACCGCGCGCGGTAACGCCCCCTTCGTCGGCCGCGACGGCGTCGCGATGGAGCGCCGCCACAACGACGACATGTCGCTGGCGATCATGGAGCGCGCGCGCAACAAGCAGTCGGTGACGCTCGACCTCAAGCAGCCGCGGGGCCGCGAGCTCTTCCTGCGGCTGGCCGCACGCGCCGACGCGGTGGTCGAGAACTACAGCGCCGGCGTCGCGGCGCGGCTGGGCATCGGATGGGAGGCGCTCGAGCCGATCAACCCGCGGCTGGTCTACACCTCGATCAGCGGCTTCGGCGCCAACGTGCAGGGCACGCAGAACAAGGCGATGGACACCATCGTGCAGGCGCTGTCGGGGCTGATGATGACCAGCGGCGGCCCCGACGACCCGCCGGTGCGTGTCGGCGTGCCCTTCGGCGACCTCTCGGCGCCGCTGTTCGCGGTGATCGGCACGCTGGCGGCGCTGATGCAGGCCCGCGCCACCGGCCGCGGCCAGCAGGTGGACGTCTCGCTGCTCGGTGCCATCACCGCCATCGTCGCCGCCGAGCCCTTCGACGTCATGCGCCGCATGGGGCAGACCACGCGCACCGGCAACACGATGCCGCGGCTGGCGCCGTTCGGCATCTTCGCCACGCGCGACGGCTTCGTCTCGATCTGCGCGCCCACCGACGAGTTCACCGATGCGCTGCTGAAGGCGATGGGCCGCGACGACCTGCGCGCCGATGCCCGCTTCGCCAGCCGCGACGCCCGCGTGCGCCACCACGAAGCACTGCACCAGGCGGTGCAGGACTGGACCCGCGGCTGCAGCAGCGACGAGGCGGTGCAGCGCCTGGAGGCGCAGGGCGTGCCCTGCGGCCGCGTGCGCGACCCCGGCGAGGCGGTGCGCGACCCGCGGCTGCTGATGCGCGGCGAAACCGAGCCGGTCGAACACCCGCGCTACGGTGCGGTCGGCGACATCGTCGTCGGCGGGCTGCCGATCCGCATGACCGGCTCGTTCACCGGCTTCGACCGCGCCGCACCCTGGCTCGGCGAGCACAACGACGCGGTCTACGGCGACTGGCTCGGCCTGGGTGCCGACGAGCTGGCGGCGCTGCGCGCCGACGGGGTGATCTGAGAGCGCGGCATGCGAGGCACCATCCTGTCCCTCGTTCTCGTTCTGCTGCCGCTGGCCGCCGGCGCCGCGGCGCCGCTGTTCGACCGCCTGCCGCCCGAAGTGCGCGCCAGCGGCGAGCTGCGCTTCGTCGGCGACTCGCATCCGCCGTACCGAATCCTCAGCGACGACCGCCAGCTCAAGGAGGGCGTGCAGGTCGACTTCGCGCAGGCGCTCGAGCCGGTGCTCGGCGTGCGCATCCGGCACCATGTCGTCAACAGCCTGTCGGCGACGCTGGCCGGGCTCGAGGCCGGCCGCTACGACGTCGCGATGGGCCCCGGTGTGGCCACGCCGGAACGGCAGCAGCGTTTCGACGGCGTCTCGTACATGATCACGCGGCCCTCGTTCGTGTACCCCAACGACCGTCCGGCGCGGTACACGAAGGTCGAGGACCTCTGCGGCCGCGGCATCGCCTATGTCGCCGGCAGCGTCACCGAGCGGGTCACCGAGCGGGTCGTCGAGCGTTGCCGTCGGGTGGCGTTGCCGCCGGCGCGGCATGTGCCGCTGGTCGACACCAACATGACGCTGATCGCCACCCAGGCGGGCCGCGCCGACCTCGCGGGAATGACGCTGACCGCGGCGCTGCACGCGGTGCATATCGGCGACGGGCGCTTCGGCTACTTTTCCGACGAGAGCGGCGCGCTCGGGCTCGACGTGCTGAGCCTGTTCGTCACCAAACGCTCGGGGCTGGCGCCGGTGCTGCGCGACGCGATGCAGCGGCTGTTCGACGACGGCAGCTACGACCGCATCATGGCGCGCTGGGGCATCGACGGCGTGAAGGTCGACGCGCCGCGCATCAACGTCACGAAGGTGGCCCGGTGAACGCCGACCCCGACGACGTCGCCGGCGCGCGCCCGCGGCTGCGCTGGGGCCGCATGGCCGCCAATGCGGTGGTGGCGCTGCTGCTGCTGCAGGCGCTGGTCTTTGCCGCCACCCACCCGCGCTTCGAGTGGCCGGTGGTGGCCGAGTTTTTCACCGCGCCGGCGGTGCTGCGCGGGCTGGTCACCAGCGTCGTGCTGACCGCCGCCGGCATGGCGATCGGCACCGTCATCGGCATCGCGCTGGCGCTGCTGAAGCTGTCGGACTGGCGCGCCGGGCGCTGGTTCGCGCATGGCTACACCTGGCTCTTCCGCGGCACGCCGCTGCTGATCCAGCTGCTCGCCTGGTACAACCTGGCGTACCTGCTGCCCACCATCAGCATCGGCATCCCCTTCGGCCCGACGCTGGCGAGCTGGGACACCAACGAGCTGATCTCGCCGTTCACCGCGGCGCTGCTCGGGCTGGCGCTCAACGAGGGCGCCTACATGGCCGAGATCATGCGGGCCGGCTTCCTGGCGGTGGACCCGGGGCAGCGCGACGCCGCGCGCGCGCTCGGCTTCACGCCCGCCAGGACCTTCCGCCGCATCGTCTTCCCGCAGGCCATGCGCATCGTGCTGCCGCCCGCCGGCAGCCAGGTGATCGGCATGCTGAAGGGCACCTCGCTGGTGAGCGTGATCGCCATCACCGACCTGCTGTTCTCGGTGCAGACGATCTACAACCGCAACTTCAAGGTGGTGCCGCTGCTGATCGTCGCGGTGCTCTGGTACCTGGTGGTGTTCTCGCTGCTGACGCTGTTGCAGCACCGGCTCGAGCGCCACTTCTCGCGCGGCCACGGCGCCGCCGCCGCCGACGAGCGCAGCCGATGATGCGCGCACCGCTCATGCTGCTGGTGCTGGCTGCCCAGGCGCCGCTGCATGCGCAGCCTTACTCCGAAGTTCAGCGCACATCGTTCTACGTCGCGGTGCGCGACGGCACGCGGCTGGCGATGGACCTCTACCGCCCGGCGGTCGGCGGCCAGCCGGTGGCGACACCGCTGCCGGTGATCTGGCAGGGCACGGTGTCGCGCCGGCTGCCGCCCGACCAGGCGCCGGACACCGCGATCCGCACCATGCCCGAGCTGGCCAAGCAGGGTTACGTCGTGGCGCTGGTCGACCGCCGCGGCGCCGGCGCATCGTTCGGTGCCCGCCGCGGCTACAACGACCGCACCGAGGCGCGCGACGCCTACGACATCACCGAGTGGCTGGCGCGCCAGCCCTGGTCCACCGGCAAGGTCGGCGTCTACGGCTGCAGCAACACCGGCGACGCGGCGATGCACGCGGCGACGCTGATGCCGCCGTCGTTGAAGGCGGTGTTCGCCGGCTGCTTCAGCTTCAGCAAGTACGACGGCTTTCTGCGCGGCGGCATCCTCGCCAACTGGGGCAGCGGGGTCGAACGCCGGGTCGAGGAGGACCTGAAGAACCCGCCGGTCGACGGCGCCGACGGCCCCGAGTTGTTGCGCCAGGCGGTCGACGACCACCGCCGCAACGGGCCGCTGGCGGCGATGTGGCGCGGCATGCCGTTCCGCGACAGCTGGACCGACTTCACCGCCAGCCGCTTCTGGCTGGAAGGCAGCGCCGGCACCTACCGCGAGGCTTTCGTGCGGTCGGGGGTTGGCCTCTATGTCTTCGGCGGCTTCGACGACGACTTCCGCCGCGAGGGGCTGGTGGCCTTCGCCAACCTGGCGCCGCTGCCGCGCAAGCTGACGCTCGGCCCCTGGACCCACTGCCGCAACGACGGCTTCGACCTGCGCGGCGAGGCGCTGCGCTTCTTCGACCACTTCCTGAAGGGCATCGACAGCGGCCTGATGAAGGAGCCGCCGGTGCGCTTCCACGTTCGCGGTGCGCCCGAGGCCGAGGCCTGGCGGCGCAGCGAGAGCTTCCCGCCGCCGGGCGTGCAGCCACGAACGCTGGCGCTGGCGGTGCAGGGCGACGGGCGCGAGCATGCGCTCGGCGGCACCGCGCGCGGCAGCCGCGCCAGCCTGGCGGTGCAGCCGCCTCGCGCCTGCGGCAACGAGCGCACCTCGCAGGCCACCCCATGCCCGCAGACCGGGCTGGCGCTGGGCTTCGACACCGTGCCGCTGGTGCGCGACACCGAGCTCGTCGGCCACCCGCTGCTGCGGCTGTGGGTGTCGGCCAACGTGCCCGAGCCCAACGTCTTTGCCTACCTGGAGAGCGTGGCCCCCGACGGCCGCGTCACCGTGCACGGCGAGGGGCGCCTGAAGGCCAGCCTGCGCCGCACCGCGCGGCCGCCGCTCGACCACCTCGGCCTGCCCTGGCACCGCGCGCTCGAGGAGGACCACCAGCCGCTGGCCGACGGCCAGCCGGTGGAGTTGCAGATCGCGCTGCTGCCGGTGTCGGTGCGTGTGCCCGCCGGCCACCGGCTGCGGCTGTCGATCACCGGCGCCGACCCGCGCCAGCGCGACCTGCCGCCGCCCGGCGCGGTGCTCACCGTGCACACCGGTGCCGACCACCCGTCGGCGCTGACCCTTCCTTTCATGCCCTGAACCGGCCCGCCGAAGTGGTCGGCCCTTGCGACCCCCAAGGAGACAACGATGAACCGAGAGCGCAACCCACGTCCCGCAAGACTCCACCCGCTGGCCGCCGCGGCGGCGCTGGCCTGCCTGGCGCCCCCGCCGGGCTGGGCCCAGGCGCCGGACCCCAGCAGTGAGGTCGTCGTCACCGGCAGCCGCATCCGCGGGGCGCCGCTGGTCGGCGCGCCGGTGACCTCGGTCGGCCGCGAGGAGATCGAGTCCGCCGGCGCCGTCAACACGACGCAGATCCTGTTGCAGGTGCCGCAGATCTTCAACCTCGGCATCAGCGAGAGCTCTCGCGGGCAGTCCGGCGGCAATACCAACATCACCTATGCCGCGGGGATCAACCTGCGCGGCATCGGGCCGTTCGCGACGCTGGTGCTGGTCAACGGCCACCGCGTCGTCGCGCAGGGCACGCAGGGGCTGGCAGTCGACCCGTCGATCATTCCGTCGCTGCTGATCGAGCGCGTCGAGGTCGTTGCCGACGGCGCTTCGGCGATCTACGGCAGCGACGCCGTCGCCGGCGTCGCCAACCTGATCCTGCGCCGCAACGAGGCCGGCGTGCAGGGCTTCGCGCGCTTCGGCCTCGGCGACCAGTACCACGAGCGCCAGATCGGCGGACTGGTCGGCCGCCAGTGGAGCGGCGGCCAGTTCACGCTGGCCTTCGAGAACACCTTCCGCAGCGCGCTCAGCGGCCGCGACCGCGACTTCTTCACCGGCGACCTGCGTGACCGGGGCGGTGGCGACTTCCGTTCGACGCAGTGCTCGCCCGGCAACATCGTCATCTCGGGCGTCAACTACGCGATCCCCGCCGGCGGCGTGACGGCGGCGAACGCGGCCGCGCTGCTGCCGAACACGACCAACCGGTGCGACAACCTGAAGATCCAGGACCTGATCCCGGAGCAGGAACGCTCGACGGTGGCCTTCAACTTCAACCACAAGCTCGGCGGCGGCATCAGCCTCTACGGCGACGGCTTGGTGTCGAGACGCGACTACGCGTTCCGCCCGGGCGCGCTCGCCTCGACGCTGACGGTGCCGCAGACCAACCCGTTCTACGTGCGCCCGCCGACGGCCCCGGCCGGCACCTCGGAGTCGGTGGCGTTTTCGTTCATCAACGAGCTGCCGGTCAACACCAACGCCGGCTACTCGCGCACCGCCGAAGGCACGCTCGGCGCGGACCTCGAACTCGCCGCCGGCTGGAAAGCCGGCGTGCTCTACACCTTCGGCCAGAACGAGGACCAGTCGACGACGATGCGCGGCCTCAACAACGGCGCCGTCAACGCCGCGCTCAATGCCACCGACCCGACCCGGGCGCTGAACCCGTTCAGCTCGGCGCCCAACAGCGCCGCGGTGCTCGACTCGATCTCCAACCAGATCGCGATCTCGCCCGGGCGCACGAACTTCCAGAACCTGGTGCTGAAGGCCGACGGGCCGCTCGCCCGGCTGCCAGGCGGGCCGCTGCGCGCGGCGGTCGGATTCGAAGCCCAGCACATCGACACCGTCGGCGGACAGACCACCGGCCCGGCGACCAACCCGACCAAAGGCGAGATCCAGCTCAAGCGCACCGTCAACTCGGTCTACGGCGAGCTGCTGGTGCCGCTGGTCGGCGCCGCCAACGCCGTCCCGGGCATCCGGCGGCTCGACCTCAGCGCCGCGGTGCGAAACGACCGCTACAGCGACGTCGGATCGACGACCAATCCGAAGCTCGCCGTCTCCTGGGCGCCCGCCGACGGCGTCGCCGTCCGCGCCACCTACGGGGAGTCGTTCCGCGCCCCGGGGCTGGTGCAGATCCGTCCCTTCACCGGAGGCGGCCGCGGCGGCCTGTTTGTCCAGAACTACTCCGACCCGACGCAGGGCGGCGCGCTGCGCGTCGGCGTCGCGCTGCAAGGCCTGAACCCCGACCTCAAGCCCGAGACCGCGAAGACCCAGACGATCGGCCTCGACTGGGACCTGCCCTTGCCGCAGAAGACCCGGCTCAGCCTGACCTGGTTCGACATCACCTACGACAACCAGATCGTCTCCTACCTCTCCGATCTGACCATCCTCAACCGCGAGGCCGCGTTCGCCGGCTCGGGAGTCATCCAGCGCAACCCGCCGGCCGACCTGGTGGCGCAGCTGATCGCCAACTACCCGGTCACCGGCGTGCTGCCGGCCACGTGGACGCTTCTCGTCGACGGCCGCGCGAAGAACCTCGCGAAGTCGCGCTCGCAGGGCGTCGACTTCCAGCTTCAGTCGCGGCTGCGCACGCAGAGCGCAGGCGACATCACCTTCGGCCTCAGCGGCACCCTGTTCACCAAGTACCAGGTGACGCTGACGCCGGCGAGCACGCCGACCGACCAGCTCAACACGATCTTCAACCCGATGCGCTTCAAGGCACGCGCCAGCGTCGCATGGAAATCGGGGCCGTGGGACGCGAGCCTGTACGTCAACCACGTCAACAGCTACGACAACAACCTCGCCAACCCGGTGCAGAAGGTCGGCGCCTACACCACCACCGACGTCCGCGTCGCCTTCGCGCTCGACAGCCTGGGCAAGGCAGCGATGCTGAAGGACGCGACGCTGGCGTTGGGCGTCAGCAACCTCTTCGACAAGGCGCCGCCGTTCGTCAACATCGCGCAGAGCGCCAACGGCGGCGGCGGCTTCGATCCGACGCAGACCAACCCGATCGGCCGCGTCGTCTCGCTGTCGCTCGACAAGCGTTTCTGACGGTGCGCGGCATCGCCGTCACGCTGGCGATCGCCGCCGGCAGCGCGGCGGCGCAGGCCAACGCCGCCGCGCCGTCGTCGCCGCCGCCGGCGCCGGTCGCCTACGCTGCACCCTGGGTGCCCAACGACACCCCGCAGGGCAGCGGCCCCTGGCCGGCGCTGATGGAGCCGGTGCCGGCGCTGCCGCACCACACGCTGTACCGCCCGGCCAGGCTCGACCTGCTGGGCACCACCCGGCTGCCGGTGGTGGTGTGGGCCAACGGCGCCTGCGTCAACGTCGGCAACCGCTTCCGCCCCTTCCTGACCGAGATCGCGTCGCATGGCTACCTGGTGCTGGCGCTGGGCGCGATCGGCCCGCGCGAGGTGGAGTCGGCCACCAGCGGCAGCACCTGGCGCGGCCCGCCGGCGCCGGGCTCGCCGGCGGCGCGTGCGATCGCCGAGGGCCGCATGCCGGCACCCGGCAGCACGCGAACGCCGCCGCCGGAGACCTCGCCGCAGCAGATGATCGAGGCCATCGACTGGGCGGTGGCCGAGAGCACCCGCGGTGGCAGTGCGCTCGCCGGCCGCATCGACGCCAGCGCGGTGGCGGTGATGGGCCAGAGCTGCGGCGGCATCCAGGCCATCGCCGCTGCGCGCGACCGGCGGGTGAAGACGCTCGGCGTGTGGAACAGCGGCCTCTTCAGCGACGACAGCCGCCCGCTCGCGATCGCCGGTGCCGACGTCACCAAGGCCGCGCTGCAGAGCCTGCACACGAGCACGATCTACGTCACCGGCGAGCCGAGCGAGGTGGCCTTCAGGAACGCCGACGACGACTTCGATCGCATCGGCGGCGTGCCGGTGTTCCGTGCCTGGCTCGACGGCACCGGCCACTCCGGCACCTACCGCGAGTCCAACGGCGGTGCCTACGCGCCGGTGGCGGTGGCCTGGCTGAACTGGCAGCTGCGTGGCGACGTGCGCGCGGCGCCGATGTTCCAGGGCCCCGACTGCGACCTCTGCCGCAACCCGCGCTGGCACGTGCGCAAGAAGAGAATCGACTGATGCCTTCTTCGCCCCCCGCCGAACCCGGCACCGCCACCCTCGCCGAGGCGGCGGCCGAGCGGCTGCGCCGCGCGATCCTGTCGGGCGCCATCGCGCCGGGCAGCAAGCTGCACATCCAGCGGCTGTCGGAACAGTTCGGCCTCAGCGCGACGCCGATGCGCGAGGGGTTGACGCGGCTGGCCAGCACCGGGCTCGTCGAGGCCGTCGGGCAGCGCGGCTTTCGCGTGCAGGCGATGAGCCTGGCCGACCTCGAGGACATCCAGCGCATGCGCCACCTGGTCGAGGTGGAGGCGCTGCGGCTGGCGATCGCGCATGGCGACATGGCCTGGGAGCAGGGCATCGTTGCCGCACTGCACGGGCTGAAGAGCCTGGGCATCGGTTCGCACGAGACGCTGCCCGAGGGCGAGCCGGTGTTCGACCGCCTGCACCGCGACTTCCACGCCGCGCTGCTCGCCGGCTGCGGCTCGCCGCGGCTGCTGGCGGCGCATGCCGAGCTGCACGATCAGGTCTACCGCTACCGCATCGTGATGCGGCTGGTGCCGCGGCGCAAGGCGGTGACCGACCGCGACCACGCCGCGCTCGCGCGCCACGCGCTGGCGCGCGACACCGCCGCTGCCTGCACCGCGCTGCATGCGCACATCGACATGACGACGCAGGCGCTGCGGCAGTTGCCGCCGGCGACGCTGCAGCAGGCCTTCGGCGACCACGGCTGACGCCGCGGGCGCGCGCCGCCGAGCGCCTCGCGCCGCTGGCGTGGCCTGCGCGGACGCGACGGCCGGTCAGAAGGTCCCGTCCGCCGCCGACTCGAGGTGGCGCGTGTCGTCCCAGCCCACCAGCACGAAGCCCTGGTCGCTGTGCAGCAGCCGGTTGATCGCGGCGTTGCCGAGCTGCCAGCTGCGCGGCGCGCTCAGGCCGGCACCGGTGGCGGCGCGGTACAGGCAGTCGAGCACGCCGCCGTGGGACACCAGCACCACCTGCTGGCCACGGTGCCGCGCCGCGAGTGCCGCCGCGGTGGCCACGCTGCGCCGATGGAGGTCCTCGAGGGACTCGCCGCCGGTGGGCGCGAAGCCGGGCTCGCGCTGGCGCCAGCGGCGGTAGGCCTCCGGCCAGCGGGCGCCGATCTCGTCGAAGGTCAGCCCCTCGAAGATGCCGAAGCCGCGCTCGCGCAGCGCCGGATCGGCCTGCACCGGCAGACCGGTGCGCGCGGCGAGCGCGGCGGCGGTGTCGTGGGCGCGCTGCAGGTCGCTGCTGTAGATCGCTGCGATCTCTTCGTCGGCGAGCGCTTCGGCCAGCCGTGCGGCCTGCCAGCGGCCGCGTGCGCTGAGCGCGGTGTCGGTCTGGCCCTGCATGCGCGAACCGGCGTTCCAGTCGGTCTCGCCGTGGCGCAGCACGATCACCCGCGTGTGGCTGTCGATGGATGCCCCCGTCATGCGCCCCAGACGATCGGCTCGCCGGCCGCTTCGGCACGCTGCAGCATCTGCACCATCGGCCAGACGCGCTGCTTCAGCCGCACGGCGCGCCGCGCGGCTTCGAGGTCGTCGCCGTCCCCGGCCTGAGCCGCCTCGGCGGCCGCGGCCTCCTCGAGCGCACGGCGCGCTGCCGCCATCGCCGGCGGCTCGATGATGCCCTGGGCAGCCGGCTCGCGGCCGATCAGCCTGAGCAGCTGGTCGCCGTCGGGGCCGAGCATCACCAGGTCGCCGGTGGCCTTGCTGCGGAACTTGTAGAGCATCGTCGGGCGGCAGTGGGCGGCGCGCCGTGTGCGCCGCCGGGGTTGAGTGCCCGATTGTCCGCCCGCGGCAGCCGCCGATGCCGGAGTTTCCGGCGGCGCTATTCGAGCACGCCCTGCGGCGGGCGCGACGCGAGCAGCCGACGCTCGAAGCTGACACTGTCGATCGCCGGCGCGAACAGAAAGCCCTGGAACTGCGCGCAGCCCTCGGCGCGAAGGAACTCGCGCTGCGGCTCGGTCTCGACGCCTTCGGCGATGACGTGCATGCCGAGCGCACGCGCCATCTGCAGGATGGCGCGCACGATGCCGGCGTCGCTGTCGTCGCCGGGCAGGCCGGCGACGAAGCTGCGGTCGATCTTGAGTTTCTCGATCGGGAAGCGCTTCAAGTAGGCCAGGCTCGAGTAGCCGGTGCCGAAGTCGTCGATCGACAGCTTGACGCCGAGCCTGGCGAGCGCATGCAGCCGGTGCAGCGCCTCGTCGGCGTCGCGCAGCAGGATCGATTCGGTGAGCTCGAGCTCGAGCAGGTGCGGCGGCAGCGCGCTCACCGCGAGCATGCTCGCGACGCGGTCGACGAACTGCGTCTGCTGGAACTGCAGCGCCGAGACGTTGACGGCGATTGGCACCGCGTGCCCGCGCTCGTGCCACAGCGCCGCCTGGCGCATCGCCTGCGACAGCACCCAGTCGCCGATGGCGACCACGAAGCCGGTCTCCTCGGCCACCGGGATGAACTGCGAAGGTGTCACCTCGCCGAGCTCGGGGTCGCGCCAGCGCAGCAGCGCCTCGGCGCCGACGACGCGGCCGCTGGCGAGGTCCACCTGCGGCTGGTAGGCGAGGCGGAAGCGCCCGCTGACGAGCGCCTGACGCATCGCGTGGTCGAGCTTCATGTGCGAGCGCAGGTCGACTTCGGCTCGCGGCTGGTGGAAGCGGAAGTTCGCTCGCCCGGCCTCCTTCACCGCGCGCATCGCGGTCTCGGCGTGGCGAACGAGGTCGTCGATCGTGCGGCCGTGGGTGGGGCACAGCGCGACGCCGATGCTGCAGGTCAGCGTGAACTGCGCGGCGTCGGTGCTGCACGGCTGAGCGACGGTGTTCAGCACGCGCCGTGCAAGCGTGGCTGCGCTGTCGGCGTCGGCGCCGTGCACCAGCACCGCGAACTGGTCGCCGCCGACGCGTGCGATCTCGTCGTCCTGCCGCAGGCAGCTCTGGATGCGCTGCGCCACCGTTCGCAGCACATGGTCGCCGACATCGTGGCCGAGGCTGTCGTTGATCTGGCGGAAGCGGTCGAGGTCGACCAGCAGCAGCGCGAAGCTCTCGCCGAGCCGGCGTGAGCGCGACGCGGCGTCGAGCACCCGCTCGGCCAGGCGCCGGCGATTCGGCAGCCCGGTCAGCGGGTCGGTGGTGGCCAGCTCCTCGATTCGCTGGTCGGCGGCTCGCTGGCGCGTGGTGTCGCGGAAGCTGTAAACGCGCCCGGCCGGCCGGCCGCGCTGCCACAGCGGGCGGCTCACGCGCTCGACCGTCTGCCCGGAGTGCAGCGACAGCTGCTCGGTGCTCGACAGCAGCGCCGCCTCCTGCACCGCGGTCAGCCGGCGCTGGTAGGTCTCGGGGTCGACGACGCTGCGGCGCATCCAGTCGTGAACCGCACGCTCGTCGTCCGCTTCGAGCACCGCGTCCGGGATGCCCCAGATCTGCGCGAATCGGCGGTTGAAGGAGCGGACCCGGCCGGCGAGGTCGGTGACCAGAATGCCGTCGGCGGTGGACTCGAGCGTCGCGCGCAGCTCGGCGACTGCGGCTTCGTGCGCGGCCGCGGTCTGCTCCTCGTGGCTGCGGTCGCGCAGCGAGACGACGCAGTGGCGCACCGGCTCGTCGTCGGCCTCGGGCAGCGCACGGATCGTTCGCTCGACATGAAGCATGCGGCCGTCGCCGGCGCACACCAGCGATTGCGACACCAGCGCATCGGGCGCCGCGGGGTCGAGCGCCTCCCACCAGGCCAGGTCTTCCGGCGTTGCCAACAGCGCCGCAGCGTCGGCGCCGAGCAGCCGCTCGGCCGGCATGCCGAGCAGCGCCGATGCGGCAGCGTTGGCAGCGACGACGGTGCGGCCGTCGAGTTCGACCACCCAGGCGGGCAGCGGCAGGCTGTCGAGCAGTTCGGCCCAGTGGCGTCGGCGCGAAGGCCCCGGCTTGACAGCGGTGCGGGCGTCGCGCTGGCGCAGCGCCTTGCTCAAGAGGCCGCCTCCAGCGCCCGCGCCTCCTCGGTGGCCGGCGCGGGGATGACTTCGAAGTAGTAGGTCACCCGCGGGCGTGGCGACAGGTAGGCGGCCGCCGCCGGCGGCAGCTTGGCCGCCGGCAGGCTGCGGCGGATGCCGAGGTCGGGGGAGCGTTCCAGGTCGAGCAGCAGCGCCTCGTCGCGTGGCACCTTGGCGTCGTGCACCAGCACCCGCGGCTTCAGCGGCCGCGACGAGTTCACCTGCATCACCGTCGCGTAGCGGTCATCGGTGAGCTGCACGACCGAGCCGGCCGGGTAGACACCCATCATGCGGATGAAGCTCGACAGGATCGGCACGTCGAACTTGCTGCGGCTCTGCGCGAACAGCATCGACACCGCCTCGTGCGGCGTCAGCGCGTTGGCGCGCGGGCCGGGGTTGCACAGGTTGTCGAAGCGGTTGACGAGCGCGACGATTCGCGACGCCGGGCTCATCGCGTCGAGCGCCAGCCGCGCCGGGAAGCCGCTGCCGTCGGCCAGTTCGTGGTGCTGCGCCAGCACCTGCATCGCGCCCGCGGTCAGCGCCATGCGGCGGCCGCGCGCGATGCCGAGCGCGACATGGTCGCGGTAGGCCTTGATCTCGGCGCCGGTGAAGCTGTCCTCGAGGTGGTGAACCCGCGGCGGCAGGTCCATCTTGCCGATGTCATGCAGCAGCGCGCCGACGCCGAGGTCGCGCAACTCGCCTTCGGGCAGCCCGAGCGCGCGCGCCATCAGCAGCGAGACGACGGTGACGTTGAGCGCGTGCGCGTTCGCACGCTCGCCGGCGTTGGTGCCCAGCAGCCGGATGCACAGCTCGCCGTCGCCGAGCATCTTCTCGAGCATCGCGCCCACCAGCGCATCGGCGCGGCGCGCCGCCTCCTCGGGCTGCGGGTTGGTCAGCGCGCCGATCTCGCGCAGCGCGCGGTCGGCCTCCTGGTACTGCGCCTCGCACAGCCGCAGCGCCTCGCGCTGCGCGGCCAGCGCCTCGCGGCGGCGTTCGGCCTGGAGCGCGGCCTCGTCGAGCACCGGCGCGGCGGCGGCGGTGGCCACCGCCGGTGGCGGCGCCAGATCGCTCTTCTCGGGCAGCCAGGTCACCTGCTTCAGGCCGAGTTCGCGGATGGTCGCGATCTGGTCGGCGCTGGTGATGCGGAAGCTCGACAGCGGGAACGGGTGCGACATCCACCCCAGCTCGAGGCGGATGAACATCCCGATCTTCAGATCCTGGACGGCGACGGTGCTGGGCATGACAGACGAAGCAAGTGACCACGCGCGGCATGCGCGCTCCCTGCGGGCTTCATCGGCACCGGCCGGAGCCGACTTGACCCCGGACAGCTCCGCCGGCCGCGGTGGCCGCCGCGGCGGGCAAAAAGTCACGCCCGCCGGTGTCGCACCGGCGACGCCGGGCGCTCGCTAACATCGATCGACCACGCGGCGAGGCCCCCGCCCCCCGCGGCACCGAGGAGCCGAGACATGTCCATCCACGCCTTCATCTGCGATGCCACCCGCACCCCGTTCGGCCGCTACGGCGGCGCGCTGGCGTCGGTGCGCACCGACGACCTCGCGGCAATGCCGATCCGCGCGCTGATGCAGCGCAATGCCAGGGCCGACTGGGAGGCGCTGGGCGACGTCGTCTACGGCTGCGCAAACCAGGCCGGCGAGGACAACCGCAACGTCGCGAGAATGGCCGCGCTGCTCGCCGGGCTGCCCACCCAGGTGAGCGGCGCCACGGTCAACCGCCTGTGCGGGTCGGGGCTCGACGCGCTCGGAACCGTCGCGCGCGCGATCCGCGCCGGCGAGGCGAGCTTCGCGATCGCCGGCGGCGTCGAGAGCATGAGCCGCGCACCGTTCGTGATGCCCAAGGCCGAGAGCGCGTTCTCGCGCAACAACGCCGTCTACGACACGACGATCGGGTGGCGCTTCGTCAACCCGGCGATGAAGGCGCAGTACGGCATCGACTCGATGCCCGAGACGGCCGAGAACGTGGCTGCCGAGTGGAAGGTCGAGCGCGAGGCGCAGGACCGCATGGCGCTGGCGTCGCAGCTGAAGGCAGTGGCCGCGCAGAAGCGCGGCTTCTTCGATGCCGAGATCACCCCGGTGACGCTGCCACCGGCGAAGAAGGGCGCCGAGCCGGTGGTGGTGGCGAAGGACGAGCACCCGCGCGAGACCAGCCTCGAGTCGCTGGCCAAGCTGAAGGGGGTGGTCCGACCCGACGGCACCGTGACCGCGGGCAACGCCTCCGGCGTCAACGACGGCTCGTGTGCGCTGCTGGTGGCGAGCGAGACTGCGGCCGCCCGCCATGGTCTGACACCGCGCGCACGCATCGTCGGCATGGCCACTGCCGGCGTGCCGCCGCGCGTGATGGGCATCGGCCCGGCGCCGGCGACGCGCAAGGTGCTCGAGCTGACCGGGCTGGCGCTGGCGCAGATCGACGTCATCGAGCTCAACGAGGCCTTCGCGGCGCAGGGCCTCGCGGTGCTGCGCGACCTCGGCCTCGCCGACGACGATGCGCGTGTCAACCCCAATGGCGGCGCAATCGCGCTCGGCCACCCGCTCGGCGCCAGCGGTGCCCGGCTGGCCACCACGGCGGTGAACCAATTGCACGCGCAGGGTGGGCGTTATGCGCTGTGCACGATGTGCATCGGCGTCGGCCAGGGCATTGCGATGGTGATCGAGCGGGTGTGACCGGCTCGTGTCGGAATCGAGCGGGCGTGAATATGCACGTTCGTGCCCCGCTTCGTTGACGGCCGGCGCGGTGCGGTCCTATGGTTCGCGACAGGCCCGCAACCCAGCCCGTCGGCACCGCCGCTCGCCACCCCGAAGGAGGATCCCGAGATGCCCACCACCGCCCTCGACCTGTTCCGCTCGCTGCGCAAGGAAGACTTCCCCAAAGGCACGATGGTCGACGCCGACACCCCGACCACCGGCGTTCTCTACCCCGACTTCTACGAGAAGCAGATCGGCGTCGACGAGTTCGGCGAGCCGCGCATGCGCAAGCCCGATGTCACGATCGGCATCGGCGATGACGACGCCGAGTGGGTGAAGACCGGCGGCGGCACCTCGCTGTTCGACAAGGCCAACGTCTTCAAGGGCAAGAGCTGGCTGAGCTTCAAGATCCCCGAGGGCACCGAGATCCCGGCGTCGCTGAAGATCCGCAACACCGGCTGGAACGACCGCTTCAAGGCCACGCACTACCAGATCGAGTGCCGCGAGGCCTGGATGCGCAAGGACGCGTTCCAGGGCGCGCTCGACAACCTGGCGCGCAACGCCGTCGTCCGCGCCAAGGCGCTGGCCTGAGGGAGACGAAGATGGCCGACATTTCCGGCGGTACGCTGATGATGGCGATCCAGGCCGTCGAGGCCCAGCTCAGGCGCCTGCAGGCGCGCATCGATGGCGCCGGCGACGACGACGACGTCTCCGACGACGAGGAGATGCTGATGGCCTACGACGCCTGCGCGCGCGAGCTGCGCAGCGCCTACGACATCGCGCGCTCGGTGCAGAGCAACCTGCCGCCGTACTCGAAGCTCGTCAAGGGCGGCTGACGGCGGCGCCGGCCCGTGCCGCTGCGCGCCAGGCCGACGGCGTGCGCCCGGTCAGCCGCTGGAAGAAGCGCGTGAAGTAGCCGGCGTCGGCGAAGCCGAGGCCGAGCCCGACCTGCTTGATGCTCATCGCGGTGTAGGCCAGCTCGCGCTGCGCCTCCAGCAGGATGCGCGCGTGCAGCACCGCCAGCGCCGAGTGGCCGAGCACACGCTGGCAGACACGGTTCAGCTGCGTCGGCGTGATGCCGATCTGCCCTGCCAGCGCGGCCAGCGCCGGCTGCTGGCGAAAGCGCGCGTCGACCAGCGCGCGAAAGGCCTGCACGTGGCGCATCGCGCGGCCGCCCTCGGGTCCGGCCGCAGCGGTTCCGGCGGGCTCCGCGCGTGCAATCTCCACCAGCAGCCGTCGCAGGCCGGCATCGACTGCCAGCGCGCGCCAGCGGCCACTTCCAAGGTAGTCGTCGCGCAGCGCCTCAGCGGCCGCGATCAGCGACGCCGGCACCGGTGCGATCGTGCGCAGCTGCCACAGCACGGCGCGCCAGTCGGCGAGCATTCCGCCCAGCGAGGCCAGATGCTGCTCGACGACCGTGAACACCGCGCCGTCGATGCCCGGCGCGAAGCGGAAGCCGTGCACCGCGAGCGCCGGCACGGTGATCGCGCATGGTCCCTCGAGCTGCAGCGAGCGGTCGTCGAGCTGGGCTTCGACCGTGCCGCTGTGGATGACGAGAATTTGAAACAGATGCTCGTGGCGGTGCGCGCGGATCTCCCAATCGTGCACGCGGCTGCGCTGCTCGATCGTCTCCACGTGCAGCACGTCGCCGAGCCCCGGTTGCTGGGGTTCACCATAGAGCGAGTAGGCAGGCAGCGCGGCCGGCGCCGGCTTCTTGCCGGTGGCTGGCGCAGGGTGGCGGCGCTTCGGCATGCAGGTTCGAATTGTTCAAGCCGAGGATGCTTTCGTCCATTGGCTTTCGTCAAGCCCGGGGCCAGACTCCGGGCCTTCCGCGAACCGCCCCACAGACGGAGACAAGCCCATGCGAACCCAGGTCGCGATCATCGGTGCCGGCCCCTCGGGCCTGCTGCTCGGCGCGTTGTTGCACAAGGCCGGCATCGACAACGTCATCGTCGAGCGCCACAGCGGCGAGTACGTGCTCGGCCGCATCCGCGCCGGCGTGCTCGAACAGGTGGCGGTCGACCTCATCGACGAGGCCGGCGTCGGCACGCGCATGCACGCCGAGGGGCTGCCGCACGAGGGCTTCTTCATCCACGTCGGCGGCGAGCGCCACCGCATCGATCTGAAGGCGCTCACCGGCAAGTGCGTCACCGTCTACGGCCAGACCGAGATCACACGCGACCTGATGGACCACCGCCGTGCCATCGGCCGCACCACCGTCTACGAGGCCGAGCAGGTGGCCATCCACGACTACGGCGGGGCGCGGCCGCGCGTCAGCTGGCAGCAGGGCGGGCAGCGTGCCGAGATCGAGGCCGACTTCATCGCGGGCTGCGACGGCTTTCACGGCGTGTGCCGCGCCAGCGTGCCGGCCAGCGCGATCGCCCACCACGAGAAGATCTACCCCTTCGGCTGGATGGGCCTGCTCGCCGACGTGCCGCCGGTGCACCACGAGCTGATGTACGGCACCACCGAGCGCGGCTTCATGCTCGCCAGCATGCGCAGCAACACGCGCAGCCGCTACTACGTGCAGTGCTCGCTGTCCGACAAGGTGGAGGACTGGAGCGACGAGCGCTTCTGGGCCGAGTTCCGCGCGCGGCTGCCGGCCGACGATGCCGCGCGGCTGGTCACCGGGCCCTCGATCGAGAAGAGCATCGCGCCGCTGCGCAGCTTCGTCGTCGAGCCGTTGCGCTTCGGCCGGCTGTTCCTGGCCGGTGACGCCGGCCACATCGTGCCGCCCACCGGCGCGAAGGGGCTGAACCTGGCGGCCACCGACGTCGCGCTGTTGTCGCGGGCGATCGCCGAGTTCTACCGCGGCAGCACGAGCGGCATCGACCACTACTCGCAGCGCGCGCTGGCCCGCATCTGGAAGGCCGAACGCTTTTCGTGGTGGATGACGCAGCTGCTGCACCAGTTCCCGGACCAGGGCAGCTTCAACGCCAAGATGCAGCGCGCCGAGCTCGACTACCTGTTCACCTCGGCGGCGGCGCAGAAGGTGCTGGCCGAGAACTACGTCGGGTTGCCGCTCGAGGGGTAGCGCCGGCTGCGGGATCGCTGGCGCGCGCAGCTACGCCACCGAGCGGACCGCGCTGGCGAGCCACTTCGCCGCCGCGTCGGCCTCGAGCGGCTGCGCGAAATGGTAGCCCTGCAGCACGTCACAGCCGGCCTCGGTGGCGGCGGCGGCCTGGGCCTCGGTCTCGACCCCTTCAGCCACCACCACGAGGCCGACCGCCCGCGCCAGCGTGCAGACCGCTTGCACGACCGCGAGCGCGCCGGGGTCGGGCAGCGGCGCGATCAGTCCGCGGTCGATCTTGATCTCCTGCAGCGCGATCTCGCGCAGCGCGGTCAGCGACGACAACCCGGTTCCGAAGTCGTCGAGCGAGAGCGCGATGCCGGTCGCGCGCAGCGTGGCCGCGCGGTCGCACACCTGCTCGAAGTGCTGCATCGCTGCCGTCTCGGTGATCTCGAGCACAAGATCGCGGGGAGCCAGGCCATGCCGCTGCAGCGTGTGCAGCACCGCCGGCGCGAAGCCCTCGTCGAGCAACTGCCAGCGCGAGACGTTCACCGCCACCGGCACCATCGCCGCGCCGGCGTCGCGCCAGGCCGCGAGCTGCCCGCAGGCCATCTCGATCACCTGCTGCCCGAGCGGCAGGATGAGCCCGCAGCGCTCGGCCGCGGGAATGAACTCCGACGGCGGAACCAGCGTGCCGTCGCCGCGGCGCCAGCGCAACAGCGCCTCGAAGCCGGCGAGCCGCCGCGTGCGCGCTGCCAGCTTGGGCTGGAAGACGAGGAAGAAGTCCTCGCGCCCGAGACCCGCGCGCAACGCCTGCTCGGCCGCCAGCGAAGCGCCCGAGCCGCGCTCGAAGCGGTCTTCGGCGAAGACGCGGCTGGTGCCCGGGACCGCCTTGGCCTCGTGCATCGCGGCGTTGGCGGCGCGCAGCAGCCGCTCGGGGTCGGCCGCGGTGTCGGGGTGCAGCGCGACGCCCATCGAGACGTCGAGGTAGAAGGCGTTGCCGGCGGCAGGCAAGGGCTCTCCGAGCAGCGAGCGCACCTCGGCGGCAAAGGCCTGCGCGCGCTCTGCCGGTTCGGGGGTCTCGACCAGCAGCGCGAATTCGTCCTCGCCGAGCCGCATCACCTCGGCGCGGCCGTCGAATTGCCTCGAGAGCCGACGGGCCAGCTCGCGCAGCACCTCGTCGCCGACCGAGGGGCCGTGCGCGTCGTTGATGAGCGCGAAGCGGTCGATGTCGAGCAGCAGCAGCGCGAACGGTGCGCCGTCGACGGTGAGCTGGCGAAGCCGCTGCATCAGCGCGCTGCGGTTCGGGGTACCGGTGAGTTCGTCGTGCGTGGCCTGGTGCAGCTTCTCGCGCAGCGCGTTGTGCGCCACCGTGATGTCGCTGACGACGATCTGCTCGGCCGGCTGGCCGTCCCAGTCGACCCGCCAGGCCGAAAAGCGCAGCCTCAGCGGCGTGCCGTCGAGTCGCCTGCGGTCGGCCTCCCACTCGGCGTGGTCGATCTCGCCGGCGATGATCGCGCGGTGGCGCTCGCGGGCGACGGCCCGCTCCTCCTCGGGGATGGTCGCTTCGCGCCAGCGGTTGGCCACCTTGTCCATCGAATCGACGCCGTAGATGCGGTGCACCGCCGGGTTGGCGTAGAGCACGGAGCTGTCGCGCATCACGCCCACGCCCTGGTGTGAACGTTCGGTGAGGCGGAAGAAGCGCTCGTGCGCCTGCTCGGCGCGACGCGTGGAGCGGCGCAGCGTCGCAAAGAGCAGCGTGGTGCCGAAGGCCAGCCGCAGCACGGCGCCGCTGGTGAACTGTTGCGGCATCCATTCCGCCCCGGCGATCGGCGTCATCAACTGGTTGAGCCCGGTGGCGGTGAGCAGCAGGCCGGCGGCGCGCTCGAGCGGGCCGCGACGCCACAGCCAGCCGGTGGCGAGGGCGCCGGCGGCGGCGACCAGCAACGCCGCCGAGACCTGCGCTGCAGTGAAGTCCACCTGCGCCAGCGGCGTGTGCACGACCAACAGCAAGGCGGCGATCTGCCAGATGCGGCGCGCGTCGATCGCCCGCTCGGCCAGCCGCCCGCAGCCGACGACGATGAGCGCCAGGTACAGGCTGCTGGCCAGCGCCATCAGGCCGAAGCCCGCCAGGTGCCAGGGCGGCGGCGCCGAACGCCAGCCGTAGAACCCGGCCGACACCAGCACCTGCACCAGGAACGCCAGACCGAGGTCACGCGAGAAGAGCTGTTCGCGGTCGCTGCGCCAGGCGAGCAGCAGCGCCAACCCGATGATCAGGTTGACCGCCGCGTTGAGAACGATGGCGTGACCCACTGCAGGTCGCAGCCTAGCCGATCCGCAGCGGGCCGGGAGCCGGAGGTGGGGGGTCTCTCGCGTCGCTTATTGCCGCTTCCGGGCTGCGGCGGCCGCGTCCGCAGCTGGGCGTGCGGCGCGGCGCCCCCGAGCCCGAACTTTGGACCTGCCGCGGCGTCGGCCGGGATGTGCTTCTGCGCAGGGCGTCCGGCGACGACGAGGCAGGGTTTGTGCGGAGGAGGCCGACCACATTGTGCCCATCCGGCCAGTGTGCCCACCCGACATTGAACGACAGCGGGGCGGTGCCGAGACTGCGTCGCTGCGCCCGCCCTTGCGGAGCCGGCGATCTCGCGCCGCACGAGATCCGGACGCACGGTGCGGGCGCGCGAGTTCGGGAGAAGTCCGAGGAGACATCATGGAACGAGCATCGAGACCCGCGCCCTGGCTGGCCGGCGTCGCCGCCGCCTTGCTGGCCGGCTGCGGCGGCGGTGGCGGCGGCAACGCCGAGGAACCGGCCCCCGCCATTGCCCCGTTGGCCTGCGACCGACTGGTGGGGCTCTCGATCCCGGCCGCATCGATCGGGCTGCCGAGCCAGGGAGGAACCGTTGCTTCGGCAGCCGTCGTCGCCGCCGCGGGCAGCGGGGTGCGCTCGGTTCCGGAGCATTGCCTGGTCACCGGCACGATTGCTGCGGTGGATCCGGCAGCACAGCCCATCACCTTCCGCATCGCGCTGCCGACCACCTGGAACCGCAAGGTGTTGATGCTCGGCGGCGGCGGCTTCGACGGCACGATTCCGAACGTGATCGGCAACGTGCCTGCCGGGCCGGCCGATCAACCATTGCCGATCGGCCGCGGCTACGCGGTGTTTGCCAGCAACGGTGGCCACACGGCCGGGGCGCTCGGTTCGCTCGACGGCACCTTCCTGCTCAACGAGGAGATGCTCCGCAACTGGACCGGCGAGGCGCTGAAGAAGACGCGCGACGCCGCCACCTTCGTGATCAAGGCGCGCTATGCGGTCGACAAGATCGACCAGGCCTACTTCGCCGGCGGCTCGACCGGCGGCCGCGAGGCGCTGCAGGTGGCCACACGCTGGCCCGACGACTGGAACGGCATCATCGCCTGGTACCCGGCGTGGAAGCAGATGTCGGCGATCCTCGCCGGCCACCGCATGAACCGCGCGCTGGCCAAGCCGGGCGCCTACCCGAGCCCGGCCAAACGGCTGCTGGCCTTCAACGCCGCGATGGCCGCCTGCGACGGTCTCGACGGCGTGGTCGACGGCATCATCGCCAACCAGAACCGCTGCAACGCGACCTTCGACCCCGCCACCGCCACGATCGACGGCACGCCACTGCGTTGCCCCGACGGCGCCGACGCGGGCGACATGTGCCTGTCGGATGCGCAGATCGCCGGATTGAGGGCGCTGAACACCTCGACGCGCTTCAACTTCACGCTCGCCAGCGGCGAGACCGGCTATCCGGGCTACAACGTCTGGGGTGCGGACCTGGGCATTCCCAGCAGCAACGCGCTGCAGCCGACGGTGCTGTTCCTGAACCTGAACACCACGCAGCCGGCGTTCCCGATGCCGAGCACGGCGCCCTACATCAGCCGCCAGACCGACGCCCTCATCCGCTACGGCATCACGCGCGACCTCGGCTTCGATTCACTCTCGCTCGACCCCGAGAACCCCGGCCCCTGGGGGCCGCGAATCAGCGAGATCAGCACGCTGCTCGACGTGGCGGTCAACCTCGATGCCTTCGCCGCCAAAGGCGGCAAGCTGCTGCTGGCCCACGGCCTGGCCGACGTGCTGGTCAGCTCGCGCGGCACCGAGGAGTACTACCAGAGGCTGCAGGCACGCATGGGCCCGGCCGAGGTCGACAAGTTCACCCGCTACTACGAGGCGCCGAGCTACGGCCATGCGGTGAGCTCGCAGTTCAACGTCTCGTGGGACTCGCTGACCACGCTCGAGAACTGGGTCGAGAGGCGAACCGCGCCGCCACCGCAGGTGATGGGCGACACCGCCACCGGCGCGATCACGCGCACACGGCCCTTGTGCGAATACCCGAAGTGGCCGCGCTACAACGGCAGCGGCGACGTCAACGCCGCGGCATCGTTCACTTGCGTGCCCTACGAAGACGTGTCGCCTTCGCAGCGCAGCACCCACCTCGGAACCGTGATCGGCACCGACCACTCGGCCACCAGCGGCACCTACTCGTGGAAGGGCATTCCGTTCGCGAAGGCGCCGGTCGGCGAGCTGCGCTGGAAGGCGCCCGCCGAGCCCGATGCGTGGACCACACCGCGCTTCGCGCAGACCTTCGGCAATGCCTGCTCGTCGGCGGGCCGGCTGTACGGGCCGGGATCGAACAACCGCTTCGATGCCACCGTCGGTGCCACGATCGGCCAGACGGTGGGCTCCGAGGACTGCCTGTACCTGAACATCTGGCGTCCCGCCAGCGCCGCCACCGGGCTGCCGGTGATCGTCTTCGTTCACGGCGGCAGCAACATCACCGGCTACACCGCCGACCCGGCCTACGACTTCGCCAACCTGGCGCGAACGGCCAACGCGGTGGTGGTGTCGGTGAACTACCGGCTCGGCCTGATGGGCTTCTTCAACCTCGGGCAGCTGAAGACCGGCGACGCGCTCGACGACTCGGGCAACTTCGCCATCCTCGACATCGTCAAGGCGCTGCAGTTCGTCAACCGCAACATCGCCAACTTCGGCGGCAACGCCGGCAACGTCACGCTGATGGGCCATTCGGCCGGCGCGGTGAACGTGTTTGCGGTCGTGACCTCGCCGCTGGTGGTGAAGGCCAATCCGGCGGTGGTGCACAAGTGGGTGCCGATGAGCGGCGGTGCCGCGCTGGCCAGCGAGATGCCGGCTGGCAGCATCGCCGGCGTGGCCCGCGTGTCGGACTTCCGCGGCCAGGCCGACTTCTTCCTCAGCCAGCGGGTGATCGCCGACGGCCTGGCGGCCGATGCCACCGCAGCCACGGCCTACATCGCCTCGAAGACGCCGGCCGAGATCGCGAGCTACCTGCGCGGCAAGAGCGCCGACGCGATCTGGCAGACGGTGGTGACGCGGCTTGCGCCGGTGGGCGCCGGCGGCTCGGGGCCGATCCCCGAGGGCACGGTGGTGGCCACGAGCCCGATGGCCGCCATCCGCGCCGGCCAGTACATCAAGGGGCCGGTGCTGCTGACCAACACCCGCGACGAGGGCAAGCTCTTCCCGACCCTGCTGCCCTTCGTCGGCGGCGCCGCCGGGCGGTTGATCAACGACGCCACGGTGTTCTCGATCGCCTTCAACTACAACCCGGAGCTGCCGGCGCAGACGACGATCGAGCAATGGATTCCGGCCAGCTACCTGCCGGTGACGACGCCGGTCACCGGCTGGAACGCCAGGACCGAGCAGCTCAACGGCATCTTCTTCCTCGCCGGGCGCGACGTTGCGATGGCCGCGCTGCTCACGCAGCAGAGCAATGTCTGGTACTACCGCTTCGACTGGGACGACCTGCCGCCGCCGTTCGACGACATCTTCGGCGCCGCGCATGGCTTCGACCTGCCGTTCGCCTTCGGCAACCTCGGGCCCTGGCTGTACTCGAGGATCTCGTACACGCAGGCCACGCTGGGTGGGCGCCTCTCGCTGGCGGACGCGATGATGCGCAGCATCGGCGCCTTCGCGCGAACCGGTGACCCGAACCACTTCGGCCTCGGGGTCACCTGGCCGACCTGGCCCGCGAGGCTGATCTTCGACGCCACGCCGACGCACAAGGCGATCACGGTCCTGCAATGACGCCCGGTCCCGGCCCCGGGCCCTCGACCGACCTCTCGCGCGGCCTTTCGCGAGGGTGCCACCCGCTTGTCGCCGACGAAAGGCGGGCGGTGCACGCGGGCGACTGGTTTTCAGGCTTGTCGAGGCCGCTGCGCGACGCCATCCTGTCGCGGGCCTCGGTGCGCTGCGCGCGCCACGGCAAGCGCGTGCTGAGGCAGGGCGCGCCGGCCGACATGTGGCTGTGCGTCGTCGCGGGTTCGCTGCGCCTGTGCCACCTGGCCTTTAATGGCCGGCAGGTCGCGGCGACGCTGGTGCCGCCCGGTGGCTGGGTCGGCGAGGCCGAGCTGTGCGACGGTGGCCCGGTGCTGCACGACGCCTATGCGCAGGGAGACACCCGGCTGCTGGCGATCGCGCGCGCCGACTTCCGCTTCCTCGTCCAGCGCGACGCCGAGTTCGCCCAGGCGCTGCTGCGGCTGCAGTGCGCGCGGCTGCGTGCGATGGTCGAGCAGGTGGCCGACCTGCACACGCTGTCGCTGGAGCAGCGCATGGCCAAGCAGCTGCTGCAGCTCGAGCATGCGTTCGGCGTCGACCCGTCGCGCGGGCCGTCGATCGCGCTGCGCGTGTCGCAGTCGGAACTGGGCGAGCTGGTGGGCGCCTCGCGACAGCGCACCAACGGCATGCTCAAGCAGTTCGAACGCGAGGGCGCCGTGCGCGTCGCGCCGTCGGGTGTGCAGATCGTCGCGCGCGAGGTGCTGAAGGCCCGCGCGACGGCGGCCTGAACCGCTGCGGAAGGCCGGTCGGTCGCGCGGCCGGTCTCATATTGGGGAACCACCCTCTCACATCAGGTCGACATCAGGTCGACCCGGCCCCGCCGCCGGCGCCGCTCAGGTGCCAGAGCCGCAGGGCCATGTGGATCTCGAGCGTGCGCGATGCCTGGCCCCAGTGGCCGATCAGGTCTTCGATGCTGGCGAGCCGCTGCCGCACGGTGTTGACATGGATGCCCAGCCGCTGCGCCGTGGTCTTGGCGTTCTGCTGCTGGTCGAAGTAGCACAACAGCGTGGCCGTCAGGTCGTTGTGGCGCCGGCGGTCGTTGGCCAGCAACGGGCCGATCGTGGCCTGCAGAAAGTCGGCGAGGCTGGTGGCGTCGTGGGTCTCGAAGATCGTCGAATACAGCGCCATCTCGTTCTGCCCGACGATGTGATCCTGCACCCCCATGCGGTCGAGCACGGTCAGCGCGCGCCGCAGTGCGGCGGCGAGCGCGGGCAGGTCGGCCGCGCTGGCCACGGGCCGCGACAGCACGCCGCGAAACCGCGCACGCAGCTCGCCGCGTGCCCAGGCGGAGACGTGGTTCCGCACCTCGGCAGCGCGAGTCGCGCCGCACAGCAGGACGATCGAGCCGTCCACCTCGTCCACCAGCGTCTGCGCGAGCGACGGCACCGCACGCAGCGCGCGCGCGGCATAGCCGGCACTTGGGCCTTCGATCGCCAGCAGCAGCAGCACCAGCGGTTGCGCGAGCCGGATGCCCAGGCGTTCGGCGTTGTCGGCCAGACCCGACAGCTCCGCCTGGCGCGGCGACAGCAGCGCGCGCAGCAGCGCTGCCGCGCCCTGGCTCTTGTTCGCTTCGATGCGCTCCTGCGAGAGCAGCACGATGCCGATCACGCTGCTGGCGCGTTCGAAGGTGCGAATCGTGACCTCCTCGAGCTCGCCGCGATGGCACAGGGCGATCGCTCCGAGCATGTCGTGGCCGCCGATCACCGGCATCACGCGGCAGCTTTCGTCGCCTTCGTCGAAGGCCAGCACCGAGCGGCCCTGCTGGCGGGCCGCGCCCAGCGAGCGCGACACCTCGGCGCTGCGTTCGCAATGGGGTGCATATCCTGCGGCGATGGCGCTGTCGTAGCCGGCTGCGGTGGCGCGGCACAGCACCTGGCCGGCTTCGTCGAGCACCAGCAAGCTGCCGCCGAGCGACTGCGCGACCGCCTGCACCAGCGTGGCAAGCGACGCGCCCTGCGCGAGCAGCGAGGTCATCTGCGCATGCGCTTCGGCCGCGGTCTGGGTGTTGCGCAGGTGGCGCTCGAGTTCGGCGCGGGTCCGGTCGGCCTGTTCGAGCGCGGCGCCGATGCGCTCGAAGTCGCGCACGTTCTTCAGTGCCACCGCGCCATGCGTGGCCAGCGTGCACAGGATGGCGAGGCTCTGCGCCGAGTGCACGCGTGGGTAGCGGTCGGCCACGAACAGCAGCCCGGTCACCTCGCCCGCCCAGACCAGCGGTACGCCGACCAGCGCCGCGATGCCTTCGTCGCGGAAGGTGTCGTCGAGCCGCGGGTCGTGCGCGAAGCGTTTGTCGTGCAGGTAATCGGGCGTGATGAACGGCAGACGCGTGGTCATCACGACGCTGACGACGCCGCGGTCCCGCCGCGCCACCATCTTCGAGGTCGAAGGCGCCAGCGCGCCGTCGGCGACCAGCACCCGGAACTCGCCGCGCTCCGGGTCCAGCACCGACAGCCAGGCCACGTCCGACCCGAGCAGGTTGCGCGCCCGCGAGACGATGGCCGAGAGCAGGCCGGACCGGTCGAGCCGGCTCGAGAGATCTTGCGCCGACTCGATCACCGCCAGCATGCCGTGCTCGCGCCGCTGCAGCAGCTCGATGCGGTTTCGCACCGCCATCGCCATGCGCACGCTCTCCACCCGGTTGCTCTTGCCGGGCCAGGTGTCGGGCAGCGACTCGGCCGACTCGAGGCGCTGTGCGAAGTCGTCTGCGGACGCACCCTGGTGCAGCAACCGGATGAGCTCGCTGGCCAGGTCCTCGGCGCCGACGGTGTCGCTGCGGCCTCTCATGGCGCGCAGGCTAGCAGATGCCCTGCACGGTGCAGCGTCGCCGAGGGGCGAGAGCACATCCAGTCGCTGCCCGATGTATCGCCGCCTGACATTGGGCCGCGGCACCGCCGCCGCGAGACTTCCCGCTTCGCGACCGAAGGAGCGCCATGCCCACGTCCGACCTGCTGTTGCCGACGCCCGGGCTGCGGGTTCTGGTCACCGCCGGTGCCGCCGGCATCGGGGCGGTGGTCGCGCGGGCCTTCCACGAGGCGGGCAGCCTCGTGCATGTGTGCGACATCGACCGCAGCGCACTGCAGCGTCTGCTGACCGGCACCCCGGGCATCACCGGCAGCATGGCCGACGCGTCGGCGCCGGCCGACGTCGACGGCGTCTTCGACGACGTTCGCGGCACGCTGGGCGGGCTTGACGTGCTGATCAACAACGCCGGCATCGCCGGCCCCACCGGCCCGATCGAAGAGATCGACACCGCCGGTTGGGAGCGCACGATCGCCGTCAACCTCAACAGCCAGTACTACTTCGCACGGCGCGCCGTGCCGCTGCTGGCGCAGTCGCGTGCACAGCCGGCGCTGATCGGCATCGGTTCGGTGGCGGGGCGGCTGGGCCAGGCCTTCCGCACGCCGGGTGCCGCCGGCCACTGGGCCACCGTCGGGCTCACCAAGTCGCTGGCGGTCGAGCTCGGGCCGCGCGGCATCCGCGTCAACGCCATCCTGCACGGCCCGGTCGAAGGTGACCGGACGCAAGGCTTGATCGCGGCGCGTGCCGCCGCCGCCGGGGTCGACGTGGAGACGATGCGCGCGCAGATCCTGACGCGGATCTCGCTGCGCCGCATGGTCAGCGCCGACGACGTGGCGGCGATGGCGCTGTTCCTGTGCTCGCCTGCTGCGCGCAACATCAGCGGCCAGGCGATCAGCGTCGACGGCAACGTCGAGTGCCTCTGAACCGGCCGGCTCGCCGCCGGTCCCGGCGTGCCGCCCGTGCCCGGGGCGCGGCGTCGGGTGCGGCGTCGGGCGGCGCGACGCCCGCGGCGCGCAGGGCCTGCGCAAACGCCCGCACGACGGGTGACATCTCGAGCCCGCTGCGCCGCGTGAAGAGCCCGAGCGGCGGCAGCGCGACCGCCGGCCGCAGCGCCAGCTGGCGCACACCGCCGCGCGCGACCTCGTCACGCGCGTGTTCGAAGCGCACCGCGCACAGCAGCGTCGGGTCGAGGCGCAGCAGCGCGCCGATGGTGACCGACGACAGCGTCTCGATGACCGGCTCCGGCGGGTCGACGCCCTCGTTGAGGAAGGCGGTCATGAACGCCTGGCGCACGAGCGTCTGCCGCGGCGGCGCCACCCAGCTGGCACCTTGCAGGTCGACCCAGCGCAGGCCACGCCGCCGCAGCAGCGGGTTGGACTCGGCGGCCAGCGCACACAGCCGGTCCTCGAGCAGCACCTCCGACTGCAGCAGCCGCAAGCGCTCGCTGCCGAGCAGCTCGGCGGTCAGCGCGCCGAACACGCAGTCCAGCTCGCCTTCGAGCAGCAGCTCGATCAGCTCGCGCACCCGGCCTTCGTGCAGGTGGACCGCCGCGCCCGGCATCTTGCGGCGCAACCGGACGACGGCGGCCGGAACCGCCGCGGTGACCGAGAAGGTGCCGACGCGCAGCACCGCGCTCGCCCCCTTGCCGATGGCGCCGACCTCGTTGCATGCGTGTGCCAGCTCGCCGAGCACGACCCGCGCGCGATGCACCGCCGCGCTGCCGGCGGCGGTGGCCTGCACACCCTGGCGCGAACGTTCGAACAGGCGTGCCGCCAGCGCGTCCTCGGCCTCGACCAGCATCTTGCTGATCGCCGGCTGGCTGAGGTGCAGGCGTTCGGCGGCGGCGCGCATCGTGCCGGCGTCGGCCAGCGCGACCAGCAGCTCGAGGTGGCGCAGGCGCAGACGACGGACCAGGTAGTCGGGGCTCCGGTCCGCAGCCAGCGGGGTCGGTTCGATGCCGCCTTCGATAGCCATCGGTGATCACGATATCAGCAATCGTCAGTATTCAGGAATGACGAGCTCTCCTATCGTGCGGCCACGCACCGCACTTCGCCGGTGTGCATCGAACAACGACATCGGAGACACCCCGGCATGCCTTGCGCACCCTCGAACGCGGCTGCGGCCCCGCTGGCGGGCGTTCGCGTCGTCGACCTCGGCCAGTACATCGCCGGCCCCGGTGCCGCGATGACGCTGGCCGAGCTCGGCGCCGAGGTGATCAAGATCGAACCGCTCGACGGCGACCGGGCACGGCACATCGGCCGCTACGGCGAGGCGATGGTGCGCGCCTACAACCGCGGCAAGCGGTCGATCGCGCTCGACCTGAAGAGCGACGGCGGCCGCGACGCCGCGCTGAAGCTCATCGCGCGCGCCGATGTCGTCATCCAGAACCTGCGCCCGGGCGCGGCCGAGCGGCTGGGGCTCGATGCGCGGGCCGTTCGCGAGCGCTGGCCGCGCATCGTCTACCTGTCGATCACCGGCTTCGGCAGCCGCGGCCCGTCGGGCGACCGGCCGGGCTACGACATCGCGGCGCAGGCCGAAAGCGGGCTGATGTCGGTCACCGGCGAGCCGGACCGGCCGCCGCAGAAGGTGGGTGTGCCGGTCGTCGACGCCGCCGCCGCCCACCTCGGCGCGCAGGCGGTGCTGGCCGCGCTCTACGGGCGCGAGAAGAGCGGCGTCGGGGCGGCGATCGAGACTTCGCTGTTCGAGGTGGCGATGCACCTGCAGGCCTCCACCTGGGCCGACTACCTGGGCGGCGCGCCGGAGCCGACGCGCATCGGCGACGGCCAGCCGAACAACGCCCCCGCCGCCGAGGTGATTCCGACGCGCGACGGCCACATCGTGCTCTCGGCCTACGCCGACGACCACTGGCGGCGCCTGTGCCGCGCGCTCGGCCGCGACGAGCTCGCCGCCGACGCGCGCTTCGCCAGCAACGAACAGCGCGTGGCGCACCGTGCCGCGCTGCGCGAGGTGCTGCACGAATGCCTGTGCTGGCGCAGCAGCGAGGAGTGCGTGGCGCTGCTGTCGCGCGCGCAGATCGTCGTCGGAGCCGTGCGCAGTTATGTGCAGGTGCTGCACAGCGCCGATCTGGCGTGCAGCGGCCTGGTGGTCGACGCCGCAGGTCCGGGCGGGCAGCACTACCGCGCGCTCGGCCTGCCCTACCGGTTCGACGACGGCCCGCGGCCCACACCGGCGGCCGCCCCCGCCTGCGGCGCCGACAGCGACGCGCTGCTGGCCGAGGCCGGCTTCGGCGCCGAGCAGATCGCCACGCTGCGCCGCGCCGGCGCAGTCGCCTGAGCAACCACCGCCATCAAGACCATGACCGAGACCTCCGTGCGCGACACACTCGTCCAGACGCTGCCGCTGTTCGAGATGATGCGCATGCGCGCCGCCACCACCGCGCGCCGCCACCCGCGGCTGGGCTACGCCGCCGAAGACCGGCAGTCGACCTGGCGCTGGGTGAACCAGTTCACCCACACCAGCCGCAAGCTCGGCCCCGCCGACCGCGAGGTGGTGAGCCCGAACAACGACACCGTCTACAGCAACGCGTGGATCGACCTCACGCAGGGCCCGGTGCTGATCGACAGCCCGGACATGGGCGAGCGCTACTGGACGCTCGGCCTGCTCGACGCCTGGACCAACCCCTTTGCCTACATCGGGCGCCGCACCACCGGCAACCGCCGCCAGCGAACGCTCGTGCACGCGCCGGGCTGGCGGGGCGACACCGCCGGTGCCGGCGTGTCGCAGGTGGTGGCGGCGCCGGGTGGCGATGTCTGGCTGATCGGCCGCATCCTGGTCGACGACAGCCCCGAGGACCTGGAGGCGGTGCGTGCGCTGCAAGGCGAACTGCGCATGTCGCGCCTCGACGGCAGCGACGCCGCGATGCGCGTCGACACGCGGCTCGATGGGCGGTCGACCGAGGTGCCGTCGGCGGCGCTCTACCTGTCGACGGTGGGTGCGGCGCTGGCGCACAACCCGCCGCCCGCCGGCGAGACGCTGCGCTGGCCGCTCGACCACGACGCCGTCGAGCAGGGCTTGCCGGTGGTCTTCGACGAGCTGCGGCGCCAGACCCAGCCGCGGCAGCTGGGCGGGGGCTGGGCGCTGCCGGTGGCGGTGCGGACGAGCTGGGGTGCGGACCTCATCGCCCGCGCCCGCGTCGCCCGCAACCTGATCGGTGCGCTCGGCATCGACGAGGCGATGTACCCCACCGCCGAGGTCGACGCCGACGGGCAGGTGCTCGACGGCGGCGGCGCCTACGAACTGCGCTTTCCGCCCGGCCGCGGCCCGGCCGTCGGCGCCTTCTGGTCGCTGACGATGTACCGCCGCAGCGACTGCCTGCTGGTGGCCAACCCGATCGGCCGCCACTCGATCGGCGACCGCACGCCCGGCCTGCGCACCGAGTCCGACGGCAGCCTGGTCATCCGCATCCAGGCCGAAGACCCCGGGCCCGGCCACAACTGGCTGCCGGCGCCCGCGGGCGAGCCGTTCTACGTCGTGCTGCGGCTGTACCAGCCGCAGGCCGAGCACCTCGAGTTCCGCTACGACTACCCGCCGCTCCGGCGCATCGCCTGAGCGGCCCACCGAAGGAGACACCCGATGCCGATCACCCGACGCCACGCACTCGGCGCCAGCCTCGCCGCCCTGAGCCTGCCCACCGGCCTCGTGCACGCGCAGGCCTGGCCGACGAGGCCGATCCGGCTCGTCTCCCCCTACGGCGCAGGGGGCTCGAACGACATCCTCACCCGCCTGCTCGCCGACGGGCTGGCGCCGCGCCTCGGCCAGCCGCTGGTGGTCGAGAACAAGGCCGGTGCCGGCACGCGCATCGCCAACGAGCTCGTCGCCCGCGCCGCCCCGGACGGCTACACGCTGCTGCACGCGGCGGCACCGATCGCCATCGGCGCGGCGCTCTACCCCAAGCTGCCGTACGACGCGAAGAAGGACTTCGAGCCGGTGCTCAGCACGGCCATCGCGCCGCTGTTCCTGATCGTCAACGCAGCGGCGCCGTACAAGACCGTCGCCGAGTTCATCGACTACGGCCGCTCGCGCCCGGCCGGCCTCACGCTCGGCTCGCCCGGTGCGGGGTCGGCGCCGCACCTCACCGCCGAGCTGCTGATGCGCTCGGCCAACACCACCGGCGTCGTCGTCCACTTCAAGGGCGACGCACCGGCCTACACCGAGCTGCTCGCCGGCCGCATCGACGCCACGTTGACGGCGATCTCGACCGCGGTGCCGCATATCCAGGCGGGCAAGCTGCGTGTGCTGGCGGTGGCCAACGAAGAGCGCACGCCGCTGTATCCGCAGGCACCGACGATCCGCGAGTCGGGCTACCCGGCGGTGGTCGGCTACGGCTGGTTCGGCCTGCTCGCCCCGGCCGGCACGCCGGCGGCCATCGTGCGCCGGCTCAACGCCGAGACCAACACGGTGCTCGCCGAACCCGCACTGCGCAGCAAGGCCGAGGCGCTCGGTCTGGAGGTGCGCGGCGGCACGCCGGCCGCCTTCGCTTCCTTCATGGAAGGCGAGACGCGCAAGTGGGCGCAGGTCATCAAGGCCGCCAACATCACCGCCGAATGAACACGCTGCACCTGGCCGCAACGGCGGCGCGCCGGCTGGTTGCCGCCGCACTCGTCACGCTGCTCGCCGGCTGCGCGTCGTCGCCGCCCGGCGCGCCGATGCAGCGCGAGACACGCTGGGGCCCGGTCGTCGGCGCCGACGACTCGGCCGCCAGCGGCACCTGGAGCTGGAAGGGCGTGCCCTATGCGGCGCCCCCGGTCGGCGAGCTGCGCTGGCGCGCGCCGCAGGACCCGCCGCGCTGGACGCAGCCGCGCAGCGCCACGGTGTTCGCCCCCGCCTGCGTGCAGACCGGCCGCCTCTACGGCCCCGGGCTGAACAACCGCTACGACGAGACGATCGGCAGCACGCTCGGCCAGACCGTGGGCTCGGAAGACTGCCTCTTCCTCAACATCTGGACCCCCGCGTCGCGGCCCGCGCGGCCGCGGCCGGTGCTCGTCTTCGTGCATGGCGGCAGCAACGTCACCGGCTACACCGCCGACCCGGTGTACGACGGCGCCGTGCTGGCGCGCGAGCAGGACATGGTGGTGGTGTCGGTCAACTACCGGCTCGGCGTCTTTGGCTTCCTCGACCTGGCGGCGCTGAAGACCGGCCGGCGCCTGCGACGGCAGCCAGCGGCGGTAGTTCACCCAGTGGTCCCCGCGCGACTCGAGCGCATAGAGGTCGTGGCGTTGCATCGTGCCCGACCACGAAGCGAGCGCCTTGCGGTCGCTGCACAGCAGCTCCGGCGTGGCGTAGGTGAGCGCGAAGGACTTCGGCGAGTGGTCGTAGCCGGCGACGAACTGCGCCCCCTGGGCGTCGACGCGGTCCAGCGCCAGCCGCAGCCGCGCGCGCGTCAGCAGCACCGGGTGATCGTGCACGAGGGTGGCCTTCATCAGCTCGACATCACGGTCGTCGAAGCCGGCGTCGGCAGCGACGAGCTTTTCGCGCAGTTCCTCGAGCCCGTAGACCACCCGCTGCAGCCGCGCCTGCTTGCGCATCGCCGCCGGCAGCAGCGCGAGCATGCGCGCCAGCGCCGCAGACGCCTCGGCGTGGCGGAAACGCTCGCGCGGCGGCTGCACCAGCAGCGCCTGGCCGCGCGGCAGGTCGAGGTAGAAGAAGGCCTTCTCGAGCTGCACCGGTGCGCCGTCGACCTCGACGCGGTGGAAGTCGCGCGCCAGGATGCGCTCGCGCGCGGCCGGCGTGCGCTGGATGTTCAGGCAATCGGCCAGCACGGTGGCGTGGCGGCGGCCGTTGCGGTCGGTGACGACGTAAGGGTGCATCAGGCTCATGGGCCGGCTCCGGGGGCACGCTGGGGTTGCGCAGTCTGCGCTGGCGCAAAGGCGCTGCGGAATCCCTAGCGGCATCCGGGCAAACACCGGTTGCCGCCCGGCGCCACGCAGGGGCATGGTTGGCCGTTTCTTTCCTGCCGGAGCAGAAAGCCCGTGACCGCCATCAAGACCACCCTCACCGCTCTCGCCCTCGCCGCCACGCTGGCCACCGGCGCCCAGGCGCAATCGACGCCGATCAAGGTCGGGCTGATGCTGCCTGCCACCGGCACCTTCGCCGCGCTCGGCGACGCCATCGAGAAGGGCTTCAAGCTCTATGTCGACGAGCAGGGCGGCAAGCTCGGGGGCCGGCCGATCCAGTACTTCAAGGTCGACGACGAGAGCGACCCGGCCAAGGCCACCGACAACGTCAACAAGCTGATCAAGCGCGACCAGGTCGACGTTGTCGTCGGCACCGTGCACTCGGGCGTCGCACTCGCGATGGCACGCGCGGCGAAGGAGAGCAACACGCTGCTGATCGTTCCCAACGCCGGCGCCGACGCGATCACCGGGCCGCTGTGCGCCCCCAACATCCTGCGCAGCAGCTTCAGCAACTGGCAGCCCGGCTACGCCACCGGCGTGATGGCGGCGCAGAAGGGCTACAAGCGCGCGATCACGATCTTCTGGAACTACGCCGCCGGGCAGGAGTCGGCCAAGGGCTTCACCGAGGCCTTCGAGAAGGGCGGCGGCAAGGTCGTCAAGGAGCTGACGCTGCCGTTCCCGAACGTCGAGTTCCAGGCGCTGCTGACCGAAATCGCGGCGCAGAAGCCCGACGTCGTGTTCGCATTCTTCGCCGGCGGCGGTGCCGCCAAGTTCGTCAAGGACTACGACGCCGCCGGGCTGCGGCGCACGACGCCGCTGGTGGCCTCGGGCTTCCTGACCGACGGCGTGCTCGAAGCCCAGGGTGCATCGGCGCAGGGGCTGCTGACGACGCTGCACTACGCCGACGGCATCGACACCCCGCGCAACAACAACTTCCGCAACAAGTACGCGGTGACCTACAAGCAGCAGCCCGACGTCTACGCGGTGCAGGGCTACGACGCCGCGGCGACGCTGGCCGCCGGGCTGGCGGCGGTGAAGGGCGACATCAAGCAGCGTGACGCGATGGTGGCCGCGATGCGCAAGGCCAACATCGACAGCCCGCGCGGCCGCTACACGCTGTCGCCGCAGCACAACCCGGTGCAGGACTTCTACGTGCGCGAGGCCAAAGGCCGCGAGAACGTGATGACCGGCATCGCGGTGAAGGTGCTGGCCGACCCTGGCCGCGGCTGCAAGATGTAGCGGGCGCGGCGCCGGCGTCCCGCCGCGGCGGCGATCGCCGCTGCGGCCAGCAGGGCCAGCGTCGCCGGCGTGTCGACGAGCGAGATCTCGCCGCGGAAGTCGAAGCTCGTCAGCGCCGTCGTCGGCGAGATGAACTGCCCGGCGCCGGTGAAGCTGGCGCTGCCGGCGGCACCGGCGAAGCGGCCGCTGCCGCCGACGAAGTCGACGAGGCCGACCAGCTCGAGCAGCGCCGGGTCACCGGTGGGCAGCAGCTGCACCGTGAAGACGCCGAACAGCTCCGAGCCGTCGTCGGCCACGAAGCGGTTGCTGCCGGCGCCGGCGCCGGTGCCGAGGTTGACCTGGTCGGCCGAGAAGTACTGAACCTAAATTCGGCAGTTCCCCGCCGCTGATCCGACGCTGAGCGAGCACTGGCGCGGCGGCAGGCTGTCTTGGCACACTCACCCGATGGGTGAGGCAAGACGCAAGGCGCTGGCGGCGCGCCT